>PPYF01349259.1_pt1 | contig 210172 bp, 138 predicted proteins | sample 1559871 | NCBI WGS metagenome assembly PPYF01 (sample SAMN08240021, study PRJNA423297) | Human gut metagenome, whole genome shotgun sequencing project.
CCCTCCTCTCGCAAACGGCCGATATAGATATCGGCACATCGACTAAATCCATTTTTATTCATTATTTACATCACTAGTTTTATTACAACCTACAAAGTAAGATGAATAAACACGATATCTTAGTTTTATCTTGTTTGACTATATTAAAATTACTAAAAAGCTGATGCTCACGAATCCGTAACCCCATAAAAAATGTGAGAGAAAACCTTTCAATTTTCTCTCACATTTGGAAAACAATAAAATTAAACTCACTTACTAATTGCCAATTCGTTCGCTATTGCTTTCTTTTAAAACAGCAATTGGCATCATTCTTCGTTCTTTTCAAGAGACTTCTTCTCTTAAGCAATCTAATTCTCTACCTAATTATTAATTTACTCCCCTTAAAATTCTGTCTAGCCATGGACAGTTCATCCACCTGTTATCTATTGTCTGTTTATAAATAGTTCCTTATATTTATAAGAGGAGCTTTCTTTCCTTTTTTACCAAGAAAAATAGAAGAAAAAATAGATTTAATTAAAAAACGCCTTCCAGAGCACTCTGAGAGGCGTTTTTTAATTGCAGAAATATTTCACTTCCTGCTTTATATCAAGGATAATTTCTCTTTTTTACGGTGTGGACTTCTGTTCCCGTCTATTCTAATATGACTTTCTGCCCGCTCAACTGATAATTGATTCCCAAAGAACCAAATACTTTTTTCAATGTTTCGTGCAGATCTCTCGTCAGGATGGTTCCGTTATAGTACAGTTCATTATATTTTTCACACCCTACCACTTCCACATCAAAGATATGCTGAATATCTGCTACTACATTGACCAGCGGATCATCTTCATAACCGAGTACTTCGGGCAGTTCTTCCTTTTCCTGAACAGGACCAATCTTATTCTCATCACAGCGTACACTTTCACCGGCATTCAATGTCTGTTCGCCGATTGGTGTCTCTACCTTCACACTTCCCTCTTCACAATTGACAGTGATCGTTTTTCCTTCCTGCTCAACCAAGAATTTTGTACCTAACACCGTAACATCTCCGGCTTCCGTTCGTACAGTAAATGTTTTACCCGGAGTCACGTCAAAAAAGGCCGATCCGAGCAGATTCAGTTTACGCCCCCAAAGCCAGCTCACTTTATTATAAGACAAAGTTGAGTTTTGCATCAGTTTCACAGAACTGCCATCCGGTAGCTTGTAATCAACAGCTACTGCTTCAGACGTAATCTTCTCTTCCGACAGATAGTAATAACCGCCTATTCCGAAAAGCAGGACAAACAGGGCCGCTACTCTCCAGTAGATACGACTGCTCCTGCGAACAATCAGTTTCTGTCTTCCTGCAGCGTTCGGTCTGCTTGTTAATGCATCCGCACGTTTTTCTTCACGAAATTCTTCTAACTTCCCACCAACTACAGACTTCCGTGCAAACAACTCACCTTTCAGAGGAAGTTTGCCGTCTTCCATATATTGTTCCAGAAGTTCTTTCCTATTCTCCATATCCTCACCTCAATTAAAAATCCATAAATTAGCAGCTACAGTCAACAGGAATGATTTGCTCAATCGCTCTCTCAGTCTGGATATTGCCATGTGGGTAGTATTATAAACAGTACGGGAAGTCAGCCCCATCACTTCGGCTATTTCGTCCGAATCCAGTTTTTTATAATACTTCAGGTATAATACCTCTCTCTGCTGCTTTGTCAAGCCATTTATTTCTTTCTGCAGAACTTCTAACTGCTCTCTTTCAAGTTCGGAACGGACAATCGCTGTTTCTATGTCTATCTCCAAATCGAATCTATATTCGCTTGAATTAACTTCGTCCAATGATGTGAATACGCCATTAGCAGTTTTCTTCAACTCATTCAGCAGCATGCGTTTCAGCGCCACACACAGGTAAGCGGATATGGACTGAGGCTCGGAACAACTCTGCCTCTTCTCATACAGATAAACGAACAATGACTGAATGGATTCAGTTACCAGATCATCATCACCGGCAATCTTCATCCCATATCCGTAAAGTAAATCCGAATATTCATTGTAGAGTTGCCGGAATGCTTCTTCATCCCCCTGCTGGATTTTCTCCCAAAATGTTGTATTCATTTCTCCTTCCCTTATTAACAGGTAACATAATTCTTCCCCTTTTACCAATTATTTTTGTTAAATTCCACCAAGCAGACTAAAATTCACTTGTGAAGTGGAATTTAATGTGCTTGAAGTCCATTTGTGCCATCTGAAGCACATAACCTGAATCGGCAAGGAATACGTCACGTCCTTCCCTGTCCTTCGCCATATATTGGTATTTACGTTTCTTGAAGGCTTCCAGCTCAGCAGGATCATCGCTTTCTACCCAACAAGCCTTGTACAAACTTACCGGTTCCCAACGGCAAGAAGCATTGTACTCGTTCAGCAGACGATACTGGATAACCTCAAACTGCAACTGTCCGACCGTACCGATAATCTTGCGGCCGTTGAACTGATTGACAAACAACTGTGCCACACCTTCGTCCATCAACTGGTCGATACCCTTTGCCAGCTGTTTCTGCTTCATCGGATCGGCATTTTCGATATACTTGAACATCTCCGGCGAGAAGCTGGGCAAGCCGCGGAAATGAAGCAGTTCTCCTTCCGTCAGCGTATCACCGATCTTGAAAGTTCCGTTGTCCGGCAAACCGATGATATCTCCTGCATAGGCTTCGTCAATGGTCGTTTTCCGCTGTGCCATAAACTGGGTGGGCGATGAGAAACGCATGGTCTTGCCATGACGGACGTGCTGATAGGGTGCATTACGTACAAATTTGCCCGAACATATCTTGCAGAATGCTACACATGAACGATGATTCGGGTCGATATTGGCGGTAATCTTAAAGATGAATCCGGTGAATTTCGGTTCGTCCGGTTTCACTTCACGCTCTTCTGCCTGTACAGGACGAGGACTGGGAGCAATCTCCACAAAGCAGTTCAGCAATTCCTGTACACCAAAATTATTCAAGGCAGAGCCAAAGAATACAGGTGCGCAATCTCCTTCCAGATAAGATTCCACATCCAGTTCCGGATAAACTCCTTCGATCAGTTCCAGATCACCACGCAGCTTGTCTGCCAACGGCTTACCGATCTGCTTATCCAGTTCTTCCGTATGTATGTCGACTTCTACCTTCTCCGTCACCACTTGTTTGGAAGGTTGGTACAAGTCCAGTTTCTTCTCATAAATATTATATACTCCTTTGAAGCGGGCTCCCTGTTCGATAGGCCATGACAGCGGGCGGACCTGAATCATCAGTTCTTCTTCCAGCTCGTCCAGCAAGTCAAACGGGTCCTTACCCTCACGGTCCATTTTATTGACGAAAATGATGACCGGAGTTTTTCTCATACGGCACACTTCCATCAGTTTACGGGTTTGTGTTTCCACACCTTTCGCTCCGTCTACTACAATGATAACGCTGTCTACAGCAGTCAGCGTACGGTATGTGTCTTCGGCAAAGTCCTGGTGACCCGGAGTATCGAGAATATTGATCTTGTAGTCCCGATAGTCAAACTCCATTACGGAAGTTGTCACCGAGATACCACGCTGTTTCTCAATCTCCATCCAGTCGGAAGTAGCCGTTTTCTTGATTTTATTGCTCTTGACCGCACCTGCTACCTGAATCTGACCACCGAAAAGCAATAACTTCTCCGTCAATGATGTCTTACCGGCATCCGGATGCGCAATAATGGCGAATGTTCGCCGTCTCTGTATTTCTGTATTATCTGCCATATTTATTATAAGGTATCGATGCATCTTTTCAGGCTTTCCTCCCAATGAGGAATTTCGATGCCGAACGTTGTTTTTATTTTTGTTTTATCGAGTACGGAATATGCAGGGCGGTTCGCTCTTGTAGGATATTCCGCCGTATGCAGAGGTTTCACTTTGCATGAGGTGATTCCTGCCAGACGATGAATAGCTACCGTAAAGTCATACCAGGAGCAGACTCCTTCGTTGCTGAAATGATAGACTCCACGAACGATCCCTTTATTAATAATAGCAAAGATGGCCTGTGCCAGGTCATTGGCGTAAGTAGGAGTTCCTACCTGATCGAAAATGACTCCCAGACTATCACGCTCTTTGCCCAGACGGATCATCGTTTTCACGAAGTTGTTGCCAAAAGTGGAATAAAGCCATGCGGTACGGATAACGACTGACTTTTCGCAATGATTCAGTACCTCATATTCTCCTTCAAGTTTCGTTGTTCCATATACCGAATTCGGACATGGATCGCATTCTTCTGTATAAGGAATATGAGCGGTGCCGTCAAAAACATAGTCGGTAGACACCTGAATCATCGCCGCACCATTAAACTGCGCTGCACATGCCAGCGTTTTAGGAGCTTCACTGTTCAGCTTGTAAGCCAGTTCCGAATCATCTTCCGCTTTATCTACTGCTGTATATGCCGCACAATTAACAATAAGCTCAATCCGCTTTTCAGCAATATATGCCCAAACAGCGTCCTTATTACAGATGTCCAGCTCCTGCACATCTGTGAAATAATACGTATGTTGCGGATTCTCTTTTGCAAGAACTTGCATTTCATTGCCAAGCTGACCATTGGCACCCGTCACTAAAATTCTCATTTATTCATCAAGTTTTAATTCCCCTTTCAGGTCTTTATCGTAATAGTTTGCCAACATGGAAAGAAAGCTGCTGATAGCTTCTACCGCCTTCATAGTTCCCTCACTGACAGGCTTTTTCTGCAGGCGAAGCAAAAGTAGTCCATAGAGTGCTTCGAAACAAGTCTCCAGTTCCGGTTCTTCTTTTTTGCCATTCTTATTCCGCAGTTCTACAATAAACGGCAACGCTTTGAAATAAGCGGCACTGTAGAAAGGAAATTTGGGAGAAGAAGTCAACGCATTATGAAGCTCTGTCAGTTTGATGATGATGTTCTTGTTAATCTGCAAATGACCTTTTTCACGTACCCCTTCCTCATTCATCATGGTGATCAGGTTGCCGTACCACTCTCGCAGGGCAGGACGCTGATCTTCCGGATAACGGGCGATCACATTCGCCTCGATCTCCTCCAGCTCACCATGATTGGCGCGGATCAGGTCTTCTTCTTGCCACATATATATAAGGTACTCGGCAATGTTTTTCTCTTTAAGCTGTCTGGCTATCTGATTCATAAGTTTTCTTCTTAATAAAGTGACTCTCCCAGCAACGTATAGATTAATCCCGCCACTGACACCAGCATCACAATGCTGCCAATCACACGGTTCAGTATCCAGATGCCCCGTAAGTTAAACTTAGTGCGCACTTTATTCACAAAATAAGTGATTCCGAGCCACCACACCAGCGCCCCCGAAGCAATGGCAAGATATCCCGTAATTTCTTCGAACACCACGACACCGGGCTGCACAAAGGCAAAACGGGCAAATAGTCCGATAAACAAGAATATAATCAGGGGATTGGAGAGCGTGACAAAGAATGCGGTAATGAAATTGTGAAAGTAAGAACCTTTGTTGGACGATGCCGGACGGATGGATTGTACCGGATTGCTGCGAAAGGTATAGATTCCGAAAAGCAGCAGCATGATGCTGCCCAGCAACTGCAGATAAAAAATATTCTTATTGATATAATCGAACACAAAGCTCATACCATAACCTGTCAACAGAGCATAAGCTATGTCGCTTAATGAAGCTCCAAGCCCTGTCACAAATCCATACCAGCGCCCTTTATTCAGCGTCCTCTGAATGCAGAGAACCCCCACCGGTCCGAGAGGTGCGGACACAACAACGCCTATAATAAAGCCTTTCACTATTATATCGAATATTGTTTCAATCTGAATCATGCCGCAAATATCGCACTTTTTTATGAGAAGAAGATAGGATATTAACGTTTTTTCCACACAAGAGTCACTATATACACCAAAATTGCTTATCTTTGCGCCACAGAAAAATCGTAAAATCAAAAAATAAACATGATTCTTTTTTTCAGAACCCCTTCCAAGAGCGTGATTGCCGTAGAGAGCAACCATCAGCTCACCCCGGACGAAAGTAATAAACTCTGCTGGCTTTTTGGAGAAGCCGTGACGGAAAGTGAAGAAAACCTGAAAGGCTGTTTCGTCGGCCCACGCCGCGAAATGATTACCCCTTGGAGTACAAACGCAGTAGAAATCACCCAAAACATGGGACTTGAAGACATTCTCCGCATTGAGGAATATTTTCCGGTAAAAGATGAAAATGCCGACTACGACCCGATGCTGCAACGCATGTACAAAGGACTCGACCAAAACGTATTCACCACCAACCGCCAACCGGAACCTATCGTATCCATCGAAGACCTCGAAGCCTACAACGAGAAAGAAGGCCTCGCACTCTCGAAAGAAGAAATGGACTATCTGAAAAAGGTAGAAAACGATCTGGGACGCAAGTTGACTGACTCCGAAGTTTTCGGTTTCGCACAGATCAACTCCGAACACTGTCGCCACAAAATATTCGGTGGAACATTCATCATCGACGGTGTAGAACAGGAATCGTCTCTGTTCCAGATGATCAAAAAGACCACACAGGAGAATCCGAATAAAATCATCTCTGCTTATAAAGACAACGTAGCCTTCGCCGAAGGTCCGGTAGTTGAACAGTTTGCTCCGGCAGATCACTCAAAACCTGACTTCTTCCAGGTGAAAGACATCAAAAGCGTCATCTCACTGAAAGCAGAAACTCATAACTTCCCGACGACTGTAGAACCGTTCAACGGCGCATCTACCGGTACAGGCGGTGAAATCCGCGACCGTATGGGTGGTGGCAAAGGTTCATGGCCGATCGCAGGTACTGCTGTCTACATGACTTCTTATCCCCGCACGGACGAAGGCCGCGAATGGGAAGATATTCTTCCGGTACGCAAATGGCTGTACCAGACTCCGGAACAGATTCTGATCAAGGCATCCAACGGTGCTTCCGACTTCGGTAACAAGTTCGGCCAACCGCTGATCTGCGGCTCGGTACTGACTTTCGAACACACGGAAAACAACGAAGTTTATGGCTACGACAAAGTTATAATGCTTGCGGGCGGTGTAGGCTACGGCACACAACGCGACTGCCTCAAAGGTACTCCGGAAGCAGGAAACAAAGTAGTCGTCATCGGTGGCGACAATTATCGTATCGGACTGGGTGGCGGTTCCGTATCTTCTGTAGATACCGGTCGTTACAGCAGCGGTATTGAACTGAATGCCGTACAACGTGCCAACGCCGAAATGCAGAAACGTGCCAACAACGTAGTACGCGCACTCTGCGAGGAAGATGTGAATCCGGTAGTTTCTATCCACGACCACGGTTCGGCAGGTCACGTAAACTGTCTGTCGGAATTGGTGGAAGAATGTGGCGGTCTGATCGACATGAGCAAACTTCCGATCGGCGACAAGACATTGTCCGCTAAAGAAATCATCGCCAACGAAAGTCAGGAACGTATGGGACTTCTGATCAAAGAAGAAGCCATCGAACATGTACGTAAGATTGCCGAACGCGAACGCGCTCCGATGTACGTAGTAGGTGAAACAACCGGCGATCACCGCTTCTCTTTCCAGCAGGCAGACGGCGTACGTCCGTTCGACCTGGCCGTTGAGCAGATGTTCGGTTCATCTCCGAAGACTTATATGATCGACAAGACCGTAGAACGTCATTATAAAATGCCGGAATACGAATTGCCGAAATTACATGAATACCTGACCAATGTGCTGCAACTCGAAGCCGTAGCTTGTAAGGACTGGCTGACAAATAAGGTAGACCGCTCCGTAACGGGTAAAGTAGCCCGCCAGCAATGCCAGGGCGAACTTCAGTTGCCGTTGAGCGACTGTGGTGTCGTAGCACTTGACTATCGTGGTGAAAAAGGTATCGCCACTTCTATCGGTCACGCTCCGCAAGCCGCACTGGCTGATCCGGCTGCCGGCTCTATCCTTTCGGTATCCGAAGCACTGACAAACCTTGTCTGGGCTCCGATGGCAGAAGGCATGGACAGCATTTCCCTGTCTGCCAACTGGATGTGGCCGTGCCGCTCACAGGAAGGTGAAGACGCCCGTCTTTACACTGCCGTGAAAGCATTGAGCGACTTCTGCTGTGCTCTGCAAATCAATGTTCCTACCGGAAAGGACTCTTTGTCCATGACACAGAAATATCCGAACGGCGAGAAAGTGATTTCTCCGGGAACAGTGATCGTATCTGCCGGCGGCGAAGTATCCGACGTGAAGAAAGTCGTATCTCCGGTATTGGTGAACAACGAAAAGACAACACTCTATCATATCGATTTCAGCTTCGACGAACTGAAACTCGGAGGTTCCGCTTTTGCACAGTCTCTGGGTAAAGTTGGCGACGACGTACCCTGCGTACAGGATGCCGAATACTTCCGCGATGCTTTCCTTGCCGTACAGGAACTGGTGAACAAGGGACTGATCCTGGCAGGACACGATATTTCAGCAGGTGGTCTGATCACTACATTACTGGAAATGTGCTTCGCCAACGTTGAAGGCGGTATGGAAATCAGCCTCGACAAGATGAAGGAACAAGATATCATCAAGATTCTGTTTGCAGAAAATCCGGGTATCGTGATCCAGATCAGCGACAAGCATAAAGAAGAAGTGAAAAAGATTCTGGAAGATGCAGGCGTAGGATTCGTGAAACTGGGTAAACCGACCGACGAACGTCATATCCTGGTATCGAAGGGCGACGCTACTTATCAGTTCGGTGTTGACTATATGCGTGACGTATGGTATTCTTCTTCTTACCTGCTCGACCGCAAACAGTCTATGAACGGCTGCGCAAAGAAACGTTTCGAAAACTATAAGATGCAACCGGTTGAATTCGCTTTCATGCCCGGATTCAAAGGTAAACTCTCTCAGTATGGTATCACTCCGGACCGTCGTACTCCGAGCGGTGTCCGCGCTGCCATCATCCGCGAGAAAGGAACGAACGGCGAACGCGAAATGGCTTACTCACTCTATCTTGCCGGCTTCGACGTGAAAGACGTGACGATGACCGACCTGATCAGCGGACGCGAAACACTGGAAGATGTAAACATGATTGTTTACTGCGGTGGATTCTCCAACTCCGACGTACTCGGTTCGGCCAAAGGATGGGCAGGAGGTTTCTTGTTCAACCCTAAAGCCAAAGAGGCACTTGACAAGTTCTACGCACGTGAAGATACGCTTTCACTGGGTATCTGCAACGGTTGCCAGTTGATGATGGAACTGGGACTTATCAATCCGGAACACGAAAAGAAAGGCAAGATGCTGCACAACGACTCACATAAATTCGAATCGACTTATGTAGGCTTGACAATCCCGACCAACCGCAGTGTAATGTTCGGCTCATTGAGCGGCAGCAAACTGGGTATCTGGGTGGCTCACGGAGAAGGTAAATTCTCTCTGCCTTACGATGAAGACCAATACAACGTAGTGGCAAAATACAGCTACGATGAATACCCCGGCAACCCGAACGGTTCCGATTATTCTATCGCAGGTCTTGCCAGCGCCGACGGCCGCCATCTGGCAATGATGCCTCACCTCGAACGTGCTATCTTCCCGTGGCAGAATGGCTGCTATCCTGCTGACCGTAAGAACAGCGATCAGATTACTCCATGGATAGAAGCATTTGTCAATGCCCGCAAATGGGTAGAAGAGAAGACTAAATAAGATATCTTTCTATCATTGAAACGGAGGCTGTTATTTGTTATAAAGTAACAGCCTCTTGTTTTAACTCCTTTTCCATACCCAAAGTCTGCATATTACAACTTAATTTCCCTAAATAAACAGGATATACAAATAGCTGCGAAAGCTCCTGTATACTTCACTTTGAGAGCACCGTTATCTTAACCTAAAATTTTGTAGTGTCGAAAAATCTTCTTAATTTTGTCAAACTTTCCCCCTCACTAAAGATTCAATAACCCATAAAAGTCCTATTTGTATGAAAAAATGGCTTTTTTTATTATTATTGTTTCCTCTGACCTGTGTCGCCCAGACCTATCAGTATCTAGGAGTGGAAGACGGGTTAAGCAACCGGAGAGTGTACTACATTCAAAAAGACAATGTTGGATATATGTGGTTCCTTACGCACGAGGGAATCGACCGGTACAACGGCAAAGAGTTTAAACGGTATAAATTAATGGACGGCGACAAAGAACTCAACTCGCTGTTAAATCTGAATTGGTTATATATCGATCCGGAAGGAACGCTATGGGAAATCGGTAAGAAAGGCAAGATTTTCCGGTATGACCGTATTCATGACACTTTCGAACTCGTCTACAAGTTGCCGATAGAAGACTTTAAGGATTTACCGGCTCCCATTACTTTCAGCTGGATCGATCATAACAATCATATCTGGCTGTGCAACGAAGAAACGATCTTCCTTTACAACACCCGGACGGAAGAGGTTACTCATGTTAAAAACTGCCTCAGCGAAGCTATAAACGACATCGAACAAATCGACGAATCCCACTATTTTATCGGGACGGAGATGGGTATTCATCATGCCCAACTGAAAAACAACACACTGCAACTTCTCCCCTGCGACAAGCTAGACAACGTCAATATTCAAGTTAACGATTTACACTTCGACCCCAAAATCCGCAAACTGTTCATCGGTGCCTTCGAACGGGGCGTCATGGTTTACGACATGAACACAAAAACCATCACACAACCGGAAGTCAGCCTGAAAGACGTAAGTATATCACGCATCAAACCACTGAATGCCAAAGAACTGCTGATTGCTACCGATGGCGGAGGTATCTATAAGATGAATGTCGATACGTACCAGACCGCACCTTTTATCGTAGCAGACTACAACAGCTACAATGGCATGAACGGCAACAGCATTAACGACATCTACATAGACGACGAAGAACGGATATGGATGGCAAACTATCCGATAGGAATTACCATTCAGAACAATCGTTATCCGAGTTATAAATGGATCAAACATTCTGTCGGTAATAAGCAGTCGCTGATTAACGACCAGGTGAACTCTATCATAGAAGACAGCGAGGGAGACTTATGGTATGGCACCAACAACGGAATTAGCCTGCAGGACTCAAAAACCGGAAAATGGCGCTCGTTTCTGAGCACCTTTGAGAATGTACAGAACAGCAAAAACCATATATTTACAACCTTATGTGAAGTATCTCCCGGCATTATTTGGGCAGGCGGATATTTCTCGGGACTTTATCAGATAGATAAACGCACGTCGAAAACAACTTATTTTACACCCGCTTCGTATGCTCATGAAAGTATACGTCCGGATAAATACATACGTGACATACGCAAAGACTCACGCGGTTATGTATGGAGCGGAGGATATTATAACCTGAAGCGAATCAACGTACAAACCAAAGACATACGGCTCTACCACGGACTGCATTCCGTTACCGCCATCATCGAAAAGGATGACAAAAGTATGTGGATAGGTACGGCAACAGGCCTGTTTCTTCTGGATATAGAATCCGGGAAATATGAACGCATCCAACTGCCGGTAGAATCTACCTATGTCTACTCCCTGTATCAGACCAAACAAGGCTCACTGTATATAGGTACCAGCGGATCGGGAGTACTGATTTATGATCCCCAGACAAAGTTGTTTACCCATTATTATACAGGAAACTGTGCCATGATATCCAACAATATCTACACGATATTATCGGATGAAGACAATGAAATTCTATTAAGTACGGAGAACGGACTCACCAGCTTCTATCCCAAACAAAAAACCTTCTACAACTGGACAAAGGAAATGGGACTGATGACTACGCACTTCAATGCGTTGTCCGGTACCCTGCGCAGAAATAACAATTTTATCTTCGGTAGCTCGGACGGTGCCATAGAGTTCAATAAAGACATGAAGCTCCCCAGGACGTACTCTTCCAAGATGATCTTCAGTGATTTCAAGCTGTTTTATCAGACGGTATATCCGGGAGACAAGAATTCACCACTGGAAAAAGATATCAACGAAACCAAAGAATTAAGACTAAAATATAATCAGAATATCTTTTCACTGATGGTTTCTTCCATCAACTATGATTATCCTTCCAATGTTCTTTATTCATGGAAGCTGGAAGAATTTTACGAAGAGTGGAGCAAACCCGGCAATGAAAGTACAATCCGTTATACCAACCTCGCTCCGGGAAAATATGTATTGCGTGTGCGTGCCATCTCCAACGAAGACCAACGGGTGATGCTTGAAGAAAGAAGCATTGATATTATCATTGCCCAGCCTTTCTGGCTCACTCCCTGGGCAATGATATTGTATGCAATCCTGATTTCCCTCATTGCTGTTATCATCCTGCGGGTTCTTATTCTGAAAAAACAGCGGAAGGTTTCCGATGAAAAAATACACTTCTTCATCAATACGGCACACGATATACGCACCCCGTTGACATTGATTAAAGCTCCTCTGGAAGATTTGCGCGAAAAAGAAGCTCTGAGCAAGGAAGGCATAGCCAACATGAACACTGCCATACGCAATGTAAATGCCTTGTTGCGTCTGACAACGAATCTTATCAACTTTGAGAGAGCAGATGTTTATTCTTCGGAATTATACATTTCGGAGCATGAGCTAAACACGTTCATGACAGAAATATTCAATGCATTTCAGCCTTATGCCAATATCAAGCATATCAACTTTACGTACGAAAGCAATTTCCGGTATATGAATGTATGGTTTGACAAGGAAAAGATGGAATCTATTCTGAAGAATATAATATCGAACGCATTAAAATACACGCCGGAAAATGGTAATGTGCAGATTTTCGTATCAGAGAACAATGATTCGTGGAGCGTGGAAGTGAAGGATACCGGAATCGGTATTCCAGCCAGCGAGCAAAAGAAACTGTTCAAGCTTCATTTCCGTGGCAGCAATGCCATCAATTCGAAAGTGACGGGAAGCGGTATCGGTTTGATGCTGGTATGGAAACTTGTCCGGTTACACAAGGGCAAAATCAACCTGTCGAGCGTGGAGAATCAGGGATCGGTGATTAAGATATCTTTCCCAAAAGACAGCAAACGCTTCCATAAAGCACACCTTGCCACACCAAGCAAACGCCGGCAAGAGATAACAAGTACAACCAATGTGCCTGCCAGCATCTATGAGAATGTGCATAAGGAACAGAATCCGAATCATCAGCGAATCCTAATCGTAGAAGATAATGATGAACTGCGCAACTATCTGTCACAGACACTGGCAGAAGAATATACGGTACAGAACTGCTGCAACGGCAAAGAAGCACTGACCATCATTCCGGAATACAAACCGGAACTGGTTATCTCGGACATTATGATGCCGGAAATGAGAGGGGATGAATTGTGTGACGCCATCAAAAATAATATCGAGACGTCGCATATTCCTGTTATCCTGCTAACAGCTCTTAATAATGAAAAAGACATATTGTCCGGCCTTCAGATTGGTGCTGACGAGTATATTGTCAAGCCATTTAATATTGGAATATTAAAAGCTACCGTCTCCAATCTGTTGATCAACCGCGCCCTTTTGCGAAGCAAATACGGGAGTCTGGATATGGACGATGAGGATGATCATGAAGACGAATGCATCAACTGCTCGCAGGATATCGACTGGAAGTTTATCGCCAATGTACGGAAGAATATAGAAGATAATATAGACAATCCGGCTCTTACAGTAGATGTGCTTTGCAATCTGATGGGAATGAGCCGTACCAGCTTCTACAACAAACTCAGGGCATTGACCGATCAGGCTCCGGGCGATTACATCCGCCTGATCCGCCTGAAACGTTCGGTGAAGTTGCTGAAAGAAGGTACACACAGTATAACAGAAATAGCAGAAATGACAGGATTTAGTGATGCGAAGTACTTCCGTGAAGTATTCAAGAAGCACTTCAACGTAAGCCCCAGCCAATATGGAAAAGAAGGCAAGCCCCACAAGGAGGGCAAGGCTGGAAAAGAAAACAAGTCCGATAAGGAAGGAGGAGAAAAAGAAGAATGAACATTTACCTCGAATCATTTGGAATCTTTTTTAAAATAGGCGCTTTCACCATTGGCGGAGGCTACGCAATGGTTCCACTTATTGAGAATGAAATCGTAACCAAACGAAAATGGATCGCACAGGAAGACTTTATCGACCTGCTGGCTATCTCTCAGTCCGCTCCGGGTATTCTGGCAGTGAATATCTCTATCTTTATAGGATATAAGCTGCGTGGCATTCGGGGAAGTATTGTCACAGCACTGGGGACTATACTCCCCTCATTTATTATCATTCTGGCCATCGCGCTCTTTTTCCATTCTTTCAAGGACAATCCGATTGTGGAACGCATATTTAAAGGAATACGACCCGCCGTGGTGGCATTGATCGCCGCACCGACTTTCACCATGGGACGGTCGGCCAAAATCAACCGGTACAACTTATGGATCCCCGTCGTATCGGCATTATTGATCTGGCTATTGGGCTTCTCCCCGATATGGATTATCATTGCTGCCGGTGTAGGAGGTTTCCTATGGGGAAAATTTAAAAAAGTGGAGAGTGAACACCCAAGGCTATGATTCAAGATTCATAATTCTAAATTAAAAAGAGATGATTTATCTTCAGTTATTTTATACGTTCTTTAAAATCGGACTTTTCGGTTTTGGCGGAGGTTACGCCATGCTTTCGATGATACAAGGTGAAGTAGTAACCCGTTATGGGTGGGTGACTTCGCAAGAATTCACAGACATTGTTGCCATCAGTCAGATGACTCCGGGGCCTATCGGTATCAATGCGGCTACTTATGTCGGTTTTACGTCCACAGGAAGTGTATGGGGATCGATTGTTGCCACATTCGCTGTTGTTTTCCCCTCTTTCATACTGATGCTGACAATCAGCAAATTCTTTCTGAAATATCAGAAACATCCGGTAGTGGAATCTATTTTTGCAGGATTGCGTCCGGCAGTTGTCGGATTATTAGCTTCCGCCGCACTGGTATTGATGAATGTGGAAAACTTCGGCTCACCTACAGAAGACACCTACACATTTGTCATCAGCATCATTATCTTCCTGATAGCCTTTATCGGCACCAGAAAATACAAGGCAAATCCGATATTAATGATTATCGCCTGCGGGATTGCAGGACTACTGCTTTATTAAAATAAAGTAATAAGAGGCTAACTAAAAAGTCAGTAGTATCTTAAAATCTCCTCCTTCGAGAAGGAGGAGTACCCGCAGGGGGAGGTGGTAGGTGAACATGCAGTCCTTACAGCTTGACCTTCTTACTTACCGATTTTGACTCATTATGAATACGGTCTAAAGCCGTCACCACATAGCGGTATTTGGTCTTACCCGTTTCATACGGCAGTTTGTAGAAAGGATTTCGGGTGATAGCTACGATATGTGACGGATCATCAAGATTCACCTTTTCTTTGGGACCGAAACGGTATACTACGTACTGAATAGCTTTGTCCATTTCAGTCTCCGCTTTCGGAGCAGTCCAGAAAAGTATATAGCCATCTTCTGTCCATACCTTTTTCATCTTACGTACTTTGCCCGGAGCTTTATCATCCATAAAGTCGAATACCGGAATTAAAGCCGGATATTTATGATACTCCTGTACCAAGGCATCCCGATATTTTCCAGCGTTCTCGACTACGGCTGCCGCATACCACTGGCAACTTCCGCCGATAGTCTGATAAGAACGCTGCAAAGCCATCTTTCGTGGAAGCTGGTTGATAGAAGGGTTCTTCGGATCGGCATGCTGAATGGTATTCATGACTGCCTGACCGATAAACAACGGACGGTTTTCCGTATGCTTCGCCCACCAGTCAACCAGTGTTTCGTAATCGGCTGCCTTGTGTCCTATCTCCCAATAAATCTGAGGAATGTTATAATCAATCCATCCTTCACGTGCCCAAAGCAATACGTCGGCATAAAGATCATCATAGTTCTGCAAACCATTTGTGTTGCTGCCCAACGGATCTGTTTTCTGATTGCGGTAAATACCGAACGGGCTGATACCGAACTTCACCCACGGTTTGATGCCCCGTATCGTTTCATGAAGTTTCTTGATCAGGATATTTACGTTGCCACGACGCCAGTCCGCCTTATTGCTGAAACCGCCTCCGTAACGGGCAAAGCTCGCATTGTCCGGGAAATCGACTCCCTTGATCGGATAAGGATAGAAATAATCGTCCATGTGAATAGCATCTACATCGTAACGGGATACAATATCGGAAACAATCTTGCAGATATGCTCACGGCTTTCGGGAAGTGCCGGATCAAAATAGATCTGATCACCATAAGTGACAAACCATTCCGGATGTTCATGATAAATATGTGTCGGTGCCAATTGATTCTTCAATGAAGTCTTCACACGGTAGGGATTGATCCATGCATGGAATTCCATATTCCGTTTATGGCATTCTTCGATCATGAATTGCATCGGGTCCCACATCGGGGAAGGCATTTGCCCTTGTGTTCCTGTCAGGAAACGACTCCACGGTTCGTGTTGTGAAGCATACAATGCATCCGCTTCGGGACGCACTTGAAAGATGATCGCATTAATACCCGCTCCCTGAAGAGAGTTCAACTGACCGACCAGTGTCTGTTTCAGCTTCTCTGTCGGTATGCCACGGAACTGTCCGTTGACAGCCTGTATCCATGCAGCACGAAACTCACGTTTAGGATATGCATTGCCCGATGGCGCCTGCGCTCTTACTCCTGCCGCCAGAAGCAGAACTAATAAGAAAAGATAGTTTTTCAGATTCATAATGTTCTTGAGTCATAAAATAATGTGGTGCAAAGATAATAGATGCAGATACTATCTCCAACTATTATTGAGGCCATTCGACAACAAATCTTGCACCACCCGCGTAGCTGGTGTCCAGATAGACATTTCCATCCACTAATTCCATGATCTGACGGATAATAGACAATCCCAGCCCGGTGCCCTGAGTGAAGGTATCCGCCTTTGCAAAGCGTTCGAAAATCGCATCCCGAAAGTGCTCTTCAATTCCGGGACCGGAATCTTCGATAATGAAACGTACCAGACGATTCGGTTTGTCTTCTTCATAACTCAGACGTATAAATCCGGTTTCCGTGAATTTATTGGCATTGTTCAGCAAACCGAGTAGCACACGCTTCATCCAGATTTCAACCGTACACACTTCGACCGGAGTGGAAGAAGGCATATATTGCAACTTGATTCCTTCTTTCAGATTCTGACGAATCAATCCTAAACATTCCTGACAACACGCATCTACACTCACTGGCTTCTTCGGTATATCATCCGTCTGAGAGTCCATGTCGGCTATATCAATCACATTATTTACCAAATCAAGCAGATATGCGTTGCTGCTCTCCATCTGACGGGCATATTCTTCCATCTCTTCCTGTGTCAGCCCACCGGCAGCCATCAAGGATGAAAAACCGATAATCGAATTGAGCGGAGTACGGATTTCATGTGTGATATGCTGGATAAAAGAGCTTTTCATATGGCTGGCCTTGATAACGGCCTTATTTGCCGCATCCAGTTTCCGGTTCAACGACAAGGAGCGCATATAGTAGAACGTGATAACAATCAACAATATCAACACCAGGCATCCGACAATCACGGAAGTTATAAAGAGATTGCGGTTGACCTCCGCCCGCAATTCCAGCTTATCGTGCTCCAGCTTGTCCACTTCGAATTGCACAGTATATTTGCTTAATTGCTCGTCCAGCTCTGCCGAACGAATGGAATCATTAATATGCGCATAAGATTTATAAACCTCGCAGGCATCTTCAAAGCGTCCCATCTGCTCCATAAACTGGGCTTTCAACAGGTGATTGGCAGGATAACAGCTCCCCACCGAATGATGATAATCCATCAATGAGTCCAGATAGTTGAGTGCCATCTGATTGTCATTCAACGTCCGCGCACAAAGAATTTTATATCCCAACCATCCTTCACGGGGAAAAGCATTCATATTTTCGTGATAAAACTTATCCGCTTCTGCAATAAACGGTTGCGCCTCCTTCTTCCCTTTCAATGCCAGCGTAGCAATCACTTGAAACTGATAATAACGCATGGTAAGCTCCGGTCGGACAGGGATATCCTTACGCTTCATTTTCTCAATCAGTCCCGGCATACGGTTCAAGTATTCCATCGCATTGGCATACTCCCCTCTAGCCAGATAAGTCTGGATGATATTCAGTGACACCACATAGGCATCTTCATAAAAACCCGCATCACTAAATTTTTTCAGTGCGGAAGAATAGTATTCAAGACAGAGCTTGACGTTGTTGCTGAACACCCGATGATTATATCCGATACACATCTCGCTGCAAGCCATTCCGAAAGCACTTTTGGCCGCATCCGCATCCTTCTGAAGAAGTCCAGTCTCACGCATGGCCTCATCCTGCAAACCTTTCTCGGTAAGCAACTGAATATACTGGCGCCACTGCGTATAGCGATTATTGATATTACCACGCTTCAGGCACCAGTCCATATATTCATATGCAACCACTTTCAGGCTATCCGTATTTCTCAACCGGTAATAATGGGAAGCAATCTGAGAATAAGCATCGTCGATTTTAGCAGTATCATTCTGCTGCCTTGCCAATCGCATATATTCCTGATAGAAAGGTATAAAATCTTTCTGACCTATTTTATTTGAGACACTGTCGGAAAGGGCTTCCAACTGTTTTTCTTTGTTTGTGCTACTAAAGGCTAAAGTAGATGCAAAACACAGAATGAATAAGCTAATAACCATCCGGATGTTTTTCACGATTCAAGTCAATTTGTTATTATTTTGAAATGTTTGTTGTAAATTCCGGACCAAGATACGCCAATTATCCCGAAGCAATTTCTTTTTATTACCAATTATAACATATCTTAACCCGACCAAAAACCTTTCTTCTATCAATAAAATCGCTAACTTTGCCGACTATCATAAAAAAGGAGTATTTTATGTCAGAAAACAAACATATTTCGATCAAAGGAGCGCGGGTTAACAACCTGAAAAACATCGATGTAGATATTCCACGCAACAAACTTGTCGTGATCACCGGACTATCCGGTTCGGGGAAATCGTCGCTCGCTTTTGATACTCTCTATGCAGAAGGACAACGTCGTTATGTCGAGAGCCTTAGCAGCTACGCACGCCAGTTTCTGGGACGAATGAGCAAACCCGAATGTGATTTTATTAAAGGAATCCCACCGGCAATCGCCATCGAACAGAAAGTGAACAGCCGCAATCCGAGATCTACCGTAGGAACTTCCACCGAGATTTATGAATATCTGCGCTTGCTTTATGCGCGGGTGGGACGGACATATAGCCCCGTCAGCGGAGAAGAAGTCAAGAAGCATTCGACGGAGGACATCGTCAACTGTATGCTTTCGCATCCGGAGGGGACCAGATATACCGTATTGACCCCTATCCGCCTGCGCGAAGACCGTACCCTGCAGCAACAACTGGAGATAGACCTGAAACAAGGCTTCAACCGGGTAGAAGTGAACGGTGAAATGAAACGTATCGATGAATACAAGCCGGTGGCAGGCGACGAAGTTTATCTGCTGGTAGACCGTATGGCAGTGGCAAACACGAAAGATGCCATCAGCCGACTGACGGACTCTGCCGAAACTGCCATGTATGAAGGGGACGGTACGTGTATGCTACGTTTTTATCTGCCGGACGGCACCACCAGGCTATATAATTTCAGTACGAAATTCGAAGCGGACGGCATCACTTTTGAGGAGCCGAACGATCAGATGTTCTCGTTCAACTCTCCTATCGGTGCCTGCCCCGTATGCGAAGGATTCGGCAAGGTGATCGGCATTGACGAGCATCTGGTAGTGCCCAACCGCTCGTTATCCGTGTATGAAGGGGCCATCGTCTGCTGGCGTGGCGAGAAGATGGGAGAATGGAAAGATGAACTGATTCATAATGCGGATAAGTTCGATTTCCCGATTTTCACCCCTTACTATGAGCTGACAGACGAGCAACGTCGCACACTTTGGGAAGGAAACCAATACTTCCACGGCATCAACGATTTCTTCAAGATGCTGGAAGAGAATCAATATAAGATACAGTACAGGGTAATGCTGGCACGCTACCGTGGAAAAACAATCTGTCCGAAATGTCACGGTACACGTTTGAAACCGGAGGCAGGATATGTGCGGGTAGACGGAAAGAGCATTTCCGAACTGGTGGATTTACCCATCACTGAACTAAAAGAGTTCTTCGACCATCTGAACCTCAACGAACACGACAGCAATGTAGCCCGCAGAATTCTGATTGAAATCAACAGCCGCATCCGCTTTCTGATAGATGTAGGGTTGGGATATCTGACTTTAAACCGGCTCAGCAACTCACTGTCGGGTGGAGAAAGCCAGCGTATCAATCTGGCAACGTCATTAGGAAGCAGCCTCGTCGGCAGTCTCTATATTCTGGATGAGCCGAGTATTGGTTTGCACAGCCGTGACACCGACCGTCTGATCCGCGTATTGCGTCAATTGCAGGAACTCGGAAACACAGTGGTAGTGGTAGAGCACGATGAAGAAATAATCCGTGCCGCCGATTACATCATCGATATCGGTCCGAATGCCGGCCGCCTGGGAGGAGAAGTCGTTTATCAGGGCGATATGAAAGACCTGAAAAAAGGCAGCAATAGTCATACGGTACGTTATCTGTTGGGAGAAGAGGAGATTCCCGTTCCCGAACATCGTCGGCCGTGGAACAATTATATCGAACTGACAGGTGCCCGCGAAAACAATCTGAAAGGAGTGAATGTAAAGTTCCCTCTCAATGTGATGACAGTAGTCACGGGTGTTTCCGGTTCCGGTAAGAGTACGTTAGTGCGGGATATCTTCTATCGGGCACTAAAACGCGAACTGGATGAATGCAGCGACCGCCCGGGAGAGTTCTCTTCTATCAGTGGAAGCCTGCGTAACTTGAGAAATATCGAATTTGTCGATCAAAACCCGATTGGCAAATCGTCCCGTTCCAATCCGGTGACTTACATCAAGGCTTATGACGAAATCCGGAAGCTATGGGCGGAACAGCCTCTGGCAAAACAAATGGGATACACAGCCGGACATTTCAGTTTCAACAGCGAAGGCGGACGATGCGAGGAATGTAAAGGCGAAGGAACCATCACTGTAGAAATGCAGTTTATGGCAGACTTGGTGCTGGAATGCGAATCCTGTCACGGTAAACGTTTTAAAGCAGATACACTGGAGGTGAAATTCCAGGATAAGAACATCTATGATGTACTGGAAATGACAGTAAACCAAGCCGTCGAATTCTTCACCGAACACGGTCAGAAGAAGATTGTAAAAAGACTGCTTCCGCTACAGGATGTCGGACTGGGATATATCAAATTAGGCCAATCCTCTTCTACCCTATCCGGTGGTGAAAACCAACGTGTAAAACTGGCATTCTATCTGAGTCAGGAGAAAGCCGACCCGACCCTGTTTATCTTTGACGAACCAACCACCGGACTGCACTTCCACGACATCCGCAAACTGCTGGATGCCTTCGACGCACTCATCCGACGGGGACACAGCATTGTCATCATCGAACATAATATGGATGTTATCAAATGTGCCGATTATGTAATCGACCTCGGACCGGAAGGCGGAGACAAAGGCGGAAATATCGTAGCGGTAGGTACACCGGAAGAAGTAGCCGCTTGCGGAGCAAGCTATACGGGGCAGTTTCTGAAAGAAAAGCTTGCTTAATGGATAATGGATAATTGAAAATGGATAATGGCTATGCAGTAAACAGCGCAGCTCATTATCCATTTTCAATTATCCATTGTTAGAAGTAGAATCCGAATCCAACCTTAACGCCGAAACGTGACATGTCGCTGTCGTTGAAGCGCCATTTGTAATATACGGCAGGTTCGATAGTTACAGTGCGGGAAAGGAAGTAAGCGTATCCGGCTTCAATGCCTAGTCCCCAGTCAGTCTGGTGATGTCCTCCGCTCCAACGGAAGCGGTTCCAGTCGAGACCTCCGCCCAGATAAACACCGGTGGAATTAAAGTAGAAACGCATTCCTGTTCCTAATGTGTATTCGTCTACGGGTTTTGACCAATCGGCACCGACATTAACCATCAATGCGATACCGTCGGCAAGGAATGTACCGGCTTGCGCACCAATACCAAACTTCGCCTTATCGTTTTTACTATACGAAAAATCCAATCCCGTTACAGAAGGATTAAGAATCATTTTTCCTTTCTCAAATTGTGCCTGGGCAGCTATTGATACCACCAGCAGACAAATAGCTAAAGCTAATTTCTTCATAAATTTACTTTTTTAAGTGAATAGATTGTTCGTCTTTTTTACGGCGTTCACGCATTTGTTCCTTCTTCCGGAGCACGAGCCAAAGCAAGAGTACGATGACGTAAGAACCTACCACCGTAAGAATCTTCTCCGTCTGGCCGACTTCCGTGTTGCGAGGTAACAAATAGGCTGCCGTTACTGATACATAAATAAGGAATGCGATAGCAACTCCTGTCGATTTTTTTATTTTCTTCATTCTGATAGTTTTCTAGTTTTTTGTTTTCCCAGCCAGATAAAGAACCAGGCAATAGCTACCACTACGCATCCTATACCGATGCAGTAGGAAACTATATGCGAGAGTCCCAGCCCTTCGGGAGCAATACATATATAAGTAGAACAAACACTCGTCATAAATAAGGCGGGGATCAGCGTAATCCAATAAGGCTTTTTGGCTACCACAAGGTAGACTGTGATAGCCCAAAGGGTGAACACCGCCAATGTCTGGTTGGCCCAGGCAAAGTAACGCCAGATCATGTTAAATCCGTCCGCGTCACGCAAGCTATAAAGAAGCAGGCCGATAGCTACTGCGAACATCGGAATACAAATGTATAAACGACGGCGCATACTTTTTTGTTCCAGTCCCAGAAAGTCCGCCACAATCAGACGGGCGGAACGGAAAGCGGTATCTCCCGAAGTAATGGGAGCCGCAATTACTCCAAGAATGGCGAGCACTCCACCGATAGCTCCCAGCCAGTCTTTAGTGATAGCGTCTACTATCACGGAAGCATTACTTTCTTCCATTCCATTTTCATGGAAGAAATAAGTAGCGGCTGCCGCCCATATCAAAGCAACGATGCCTTCGGTAATCATTGCACCATAGAAAACCGGACGTCCATGACGTTCCGAAGTCATGCAGCGGGCCATTAAAGGACTCTGCGTGGCATGGAAACCGGATATGGCACCGCAGGCGATACTCACAAACATAATCGGGAAGATCGGCAGTTCACTGGCATCCGGATTGGTATTCTGCAAGCCGTCCCATAGTTCGGGCAAAGCAGGGTGATTGACATAAAGCATTACCAGGATACCGACTGCCATAAACAGCAAGGCTACTGCAAACAACGGATATATTTTACCGATGATCTTATCGACCGGAAGCAGGGTAGCCAGAATATAATATAGGAAGACCACGACAATCCAAAAAGTAGCGTCCAGGCTTTCCGGAGTCAGCTTGGCCAATAGTCCGGCAGGTCCGGCTACGAAGACGGAACCGACGAGAATCATCAGAAGAACAGTAAATCCACGCATTATCTGTTTGGTAGTCAGTCCCAGATAACGGCCTATGATTTCGGGAAGACTCTCTCCCCCATGACGTAAAGAAAGCATTCCGGCAAAGTAATCATGAACAGCGCCTGCAAAAATACTTCCCAATACAATCCATAAATAAGAAGAAGTACCGAACTTCGCTCCCATAATCGCACCGAATATCGGACCCAGTCCGGCGATATTAAGGAATTGAATCATGAATATTTTCCAAGTAGGCAACGGAATATAGTCTACTCCGTCGGCTTTGGTAAGAGCCGGTGTTTTACGGTCGTCCGGACCAAAGACGCGCTCCATCAGGCGTCCATACGTGAAATAGCCTGCTATCAACGCCAGCAGGCACAGGGTAAATGTAATCATGGCGTGTTGTTTTTTAACTGTCGCAAATGTAACATAATCTCACGAAACAGCCCAACAATACCGACACTTTTGCTAACTTTGCAGGGATTTAAAACAAAAAATAAAGAATATGCACCGAACTATTTTCATTCTTTCACTTTTGTTTCTTGTTCTTCCGGCAAAGGTTTAGATACAACCTCCTTTCTTTCCAATGCTAATATAGGTAATCCGATATATACACCAAGGTCTGAATTACTGCTTCTTCATTTCATCAGCTGTCACGATTTTCCATTTATCCAAGTCTTCAATTTGGCCGCTTCTATTGCCTACCACCTCTGTACTGTTCGCAGAAGACAAACCTATTCTTGCTTCAGGAGACAGCTCCAATGAATAATAGCCTTCATCATCCGTAGGTGTCAGGAACAATGCATATTTAGGATCATGCACTCGCCAGTCATCACCCGGCTTACCCACAATCACTTTATCTCCATTATTCATTACATGAAGGTTGGTCGCTATATTTCTGATACGGAGGATACGATACGTCAAATTCTCGATACAAAACAACTGGGACTTCTTTTCCGAATCATATTTTGCGGCAGAAATCACTTTCGAATCCGGATTACAATCCAGTACCATCCCGGTTGCCTTGTTTACCAAATAGACCTGAGATACATTATCGGTTACATAAGGCATATATTTTTCCTTGATAGTTACTGATTTCAGTTTGGCATCCTGTCCTCTCCATTGTACAGTCACTTTATGTTTGCCTTTTATCCGACGGTCGAAAAGAGCAGATTGCGTAGTGAAATTCTTAGAGTCGGCACCCGAAACATCAACCGAGGCAAAAGGAATTGTTTCAGTATCCAGATAGAAATCCAAGTATCCCGATTTCTTTTTATTCAATTGCACGTCAACCTCTACTTTCTCATACGTAGGCAGTGAGCCAAAATGTACATCGAATGACAATCTCGTACCGTTCTTCACTTTTTCAATAGCACCATTCTTCATCTTCGCCTTCGAACCCGAAAGAGAAATATCCGAAGCAGCCACTGTTATCCCACCGGGGTTCATAACGAATTCACCCTTTATCGCCTTATACACTTCCTTCGCTATAATATAATGTCCTCTATGGTCGGGATGCACCCAATCGTTGCCGCCCGGCATAAATTCCGGATGTCCCTTCAAGGGATTATACAGATCTACACAGACCAGATTAAGTTCCTCCGCAATCTCTCTTACGGCAGGCTGAATATAATTCTTTGCTACATTGTCATCAAATGAACCCAGAAATCCCCCATCGCCATAATACATCGGCGGAGGCGTACAAATATAAATATCCGGTTTAGTCGAAAGAGCCTGGAATTTAGCGATCAACTTCTTATAGTCTGCTTTAAAAGTCTCCTTACCATATTTTTCGAAATTCTTCTTGTTGGCATCATTTGCACCAAACTTAATAATGACAATATTAGGTTTATACTCAAGTGCCGCTGCGCATTGCTCAGAATTAATGTAAGCGAATTGATATTCATTAGGATTTTCGGGAGTAGTCGCATCTTCTCTTAATTTTATAAATACCCCGGAAGAGCCTTTACCAAATTTGGTAACTTCATAATCATCACCGAGCATTTCAGCCAAAGGCATCGCGTAATAACCATAATCATTCGTTCCTCCGGTGATACTGTTTCCAACAGTAGCAACTCTAATCTTTCCCGTCTGGGCAGTCAGACTCGCCGCAAACAAAAGACAGAGCGACACAGATAGTAGCTTTTTCATTGTTTATTATCTTGTTATATTAATATTTTATATTTCGTACCTTATTAAAAGACGGCTAAGAATGTAGATACCACTAAAAGAGAATCAGTAATTTTCTGTCAAATAGCATTAAATAAAAAAGGAATAATCAATTTACAGACATTTTTGCTAGCTTTGCAGAGATTTAGCATCTAAAAGGGAATAATATGCACCGAACTATTTTCATTCTTTCACTTTTGTTTCTTATCTTTCCGGCTAAGGCGCAACCCAAGCACGAAGTTCGTGCAGCATGGATTACGGCTGTATATGGTCTGGACTGGCCCCGTACACGGGCTACGACTCCTCAGGGCATCCGCAAGCAAAAGGAAGAATTGGTGGATATCCTTGATAAACTGAAAGCTGCCAACTTCAATACTGTCCTGTTTCAGACCCGTACACGCGGAGATGTGCTGTATCCTTCTTCCATCGAACCGTTCAATTCTATCCTGACCGGAAAAGTCGGAGGAAATCCGGGATATGATCCGTTGGCTTTTGCGATTGAGGAATGCCACAAGCGGGGGATGGAATGTCATGCGTGGATGGTGACTATTCCGCTAGGCAACAAAAAGCACGTCGCTTCTCTCGGCAAACAATCTGTCACCAAGCGAGTGAAAGATATATGCGTGCCTTATAAAAATGAATATTTCCTTAATCCGGGGCATCCTGCTACGAAAGAGTATCTCATGAGACTCGTTCGTGAAGTGGTGGAGCGCTATGATATAGACGGAGTGCATTTCGACTACCTGCGCTATCCGGAGAATGCTCCTCTATTCCCCGACAAATACGATTTCCGCCGTTACAGCAAAGGACGTACTTTGGATCAATGGCGACGGGATAACATTTCCGAAATCGTCCGGTACATATATAAAGGTGTGAAAGCAATGAAGCCGTGGGTAAAGGTAAGTACTTGCCCTGTAGGAAAATACAGAGATACTTCCCGCTATTCTTCCCGTGGTTGGAATGCGTTCTATACCGTTTATCAAGACCCGCAAGGATGGCTCGGAGAAGGTATTCAGGATCAGATATATCCCATGATGTATTTTCAGGGAAACAGTTTCTATCCTTTCGCGCTCGACTGGCAGGAACAGAGCAACGGACGACAGGTTATTCCGGGGCTGGGCATCTATTTCCTCCATCCCGACGAAGGGAAGTGGACACGCGACGAAGTGGATCGTCAGATTAATTTCATCCGTAATCAGAAAATGGCAGGAGAAGGGCATTACCGTGTCAAGTATCTGATGGACAATACTCAGGGAATTTATGACGAACTGATTGAGAACTTCTATGCCTATCCGGCATTACAGCCCCCGATGACATGGTTGGATAACGTTCCGCCGTCTGCCCCTTCAGCACTCAAAGTTACGTCCATCGACAACGGATATACCGAATTGAACTGGCAACCAGCGACGGATAATGACCAACGGAATAAACCGATGTACGTGATTTATGCTTCCAATGAATATCCGGTAGATACAAAGAAAGCGGAAAATATTGTCGCACAAAGTATTCGTGAAACAAGTTACATTTATGCACCCATCCAGCCTTGGAATGCCAAGAAGTATTTTGCAGTAACGGCTATCGACCGTTGCGGGAATGAGAGTGCACCCATAAATGGAGATAAGTAGGCATTTCAGACAGTATTACCACAATATGACTTTTCCGATGTTCACCAATTCCAATTTAGCAGTATCTTCAAAGAGTTTCCATTGCTTGAAACTTTAGTTCCAAACGCTCGAAACTATCTGAAACTACTGTTGATTTGATTGACTTAACCGCATGTTCCAATCACATTGAACGCATCAGCTACTTCAATAGTACTGCTCTCTCTGAAAACATTAAATCATATATCAGTCAATAATACATAAATTATCAGTCCTTAATACTTGATTTCTCAATTATTAATATCTGAGAAATCAAACGTTAACAGTTGAGATATCAGATATTAACATCCTGTAAATCAAAGAATAACACAGTAAAAACGGTATTTATCAGGACGATGCAGAGTGAGAGCAAGTCCTTGCTCTCACTCTGCTACCACTGGATCTCTAACAGCTAAAACATCGATGAATAAAGGGATACAGACGAACTGTTAGAGCATGAGAGCAAAAGCACTATCTTTTTCACTGGGGGAGAGTAAGCAAAAGAAACGCACGATACCGGCTTTGAGGCGTCACCGGTACTAACGGCAAATATCCGGCACACACCCGATTATTCTCTACGGACAAAGGGAACGAAGCCGACATCTGCCGATGTTCCTCCAAAGCCTGACCGGCTAAAGGATAATAATCAATCCGAAAAACTCCTTCCGCATCCGCAGCCAAATAACGATCCGTCAAGAGCCATGCCACCACCCCCATATTCATTCGCAGATTAATTTCGACACAAGGATGAATCCGGTAAACAGGCGCTTCATCCGGAAAATGACAAATCATCATATCCACTCCCAAGTATCCATGATAAAAGCCACCGAACAAAGCTGACAATTCTTCTTCCAAACGAGTCCGCAGCCTGATAAATTCTTCTTGTGGCACATAAGCCGATAGTTTCTGCAGAATCTTCTCGTCAGACAGCAAGTCATTCCCTGCATACATCCCACTCCCACCCGTGTGGAAGACCGAATATCCGGCAAAAACAACCCTTCCTCTCCCGTCAGCATAAAACTCCATAGCGAAATCTTCCACCTTATTATATATAGGTTCGCCTACCACCCCACCCTGAGAAGCAGCGACACGGGCACACCAACCGGAAATAAAAGTAGTAAATATGCCTTTACACCAATTCAATCCTTTCCCGCTTCCGGAAAGCGGAGCTTTTAACAAGCACGCTTCCCGCCCTTCGACGAACGCACTGCACTCCGCCAAAGTACTCAAATAAAAAGATTCTCCACAGAAGTATTCATTCAACCGCAACCCAGGCAACAACTTTACCGCCTGCAGACGATGCGAATGCTCTCTCAGAATATTCATATAATCCGCAGAAGGCAGCTCCGTCTGACCTGCCCCCAATGTCATCAAACGCTTCCGCAAAGCAGGGTCCCACCCCCACGGAGAGAACTTCCGGTCTTTACCGTCAGCCACTTCCGGTTCCGTCAACAAGGCCACATCCATGCCCAAAAGTTCACTCTTTGTTTTCAGGAAGTCCGCATTATAAGCAGACGGTGCAAGCACCGCACTTCCCGCTTCGGCATACCACATAGGAAGCAACGCCAGGTCACTCGCCATCTGTCGGGCGGAAGCCGGCGCCATATAGTTCGTCTCACCGCTTGCCAACGCCATATCATGCTCCGGATTGAATATATAAACAGGTCTTTTCGTCATGTCAAAGATGGATTCAACACATTATTCTGCAAATATATACAGGAAATAATCAGGAACTTACACAATAAAGAGAAACTTATAAATTAAAGCACATTTTTGCTATCTCTACTTTGCAAATCCTAAAAAAAAGCACTATATTTGCCAGCCGAAAAACAAAGAAACGAAATGGAATCATTCTATCGCACACACGCCTACCTCGTTGAGCACACCAATGCCCCCGTTCGCCGCGATCTTATGGACGAGATCGACTGGAGTGACCGTCTGATTGGTATCAAAGGGACACGTGGCGTAGGAAAAACCACTTTCCTCCTGCAGTACGCCAAAGAGAAATTCGGCACCGACCGTTCCTGTCTGTTCATCAATATGAACAACTTTTATTTCTCCGGTCACAGCCTTGTTGACTTCGCCAACGAGTTTCAGAAACGTGGCGGAAAAGTACTGCTGATCGACCAGGTGTTCAAACATCCCGAATGGAGCAAAGAGCTACGAATGTGCTATGACCGTTTCCCCAGCCTGAAGATTGTCTTCACCGGTTCTTCCGTCATGCGACTCAAAGAGGAAAACCTCGAATTGCGTGACATTGCGAAAAGTTATAACCTGCGCGGATTCTCTTTCCGTGAATTTCTGAACCTGCAGACAGGAATGAAATTCCGGGCATACAGCCTCGAAGAAATCCTCAGTACACATGAACAGATAGCCAAAGGAGTACTTTCCAAAGTACGACCGCTGGATTATTTTCAGGATTACCTGCATCATGGTTTCTACCCTTTCTTCCTTGAAAAACGTAATTTCTCGGAGAATCTGCTGAAAACAATGAACATGATGGTAGAAGTGGATATCTTGCTGATCAAACAAATTGAGCTGAAATATCTTTCAAAGATAAAAAAATTACTATATTTGTTGGCTGTGGACGGACCGAAAGCTCCGAACGTGAGCCAACTGGCAAGTGACGTACAGACATCCCGCGCTACGGTAATGAACTATATCAAGTATCTGGCAGACGCGCGTCTGATTAATCTGGTTTACCCGAAAGGAGAAGAATTCCCAAAGAAACCGTCAAAGATTATGATGCACAACTCTAACCTGATGTACTCCATTTATCCGGTGAAAGTGGAAGAACAGGATGTACTCGACACGTTCTTCGTTAACACTTTATGGAAAGACCATAAGGTACATAAAGGAGATAAAAACGTCTCTTTCATGGTAGACGAAGTGATGCCGTTCAAAATTTGTGCGGAAGGTACAAAAATAAAGAATAACCCGGACGTGACGTATGCGTTGCAAAAGGCTGAGATAGGCCGCGGCAACCAAATACCTCTTTGGATGTTCGGATTCTTATACTAAAAAGATTTATTTACTTAAATATTTAATTTAGTTATGACTAAACAGAAGAAATTCATCACATGTGATGGTAACCAAGCTGCAGCACATATCTCGTATATGTTCTCTGAAGTAGCAGCTATCTACCCCATCACTCCTTCTTCGACTATGGCTGAGTACGTAGACGAATGGGCTGCCGCAGGACGTAAGAACATCTTCGGCGAAACAGTATTGGTACAGGAAATGCAATCTGAAGTCGTACACTGGCTTCTCACGCATTGTGTATCTTCGGTGACCATCAGGACGTAATGTCAGCTCGTCAAACCGGCTTCGCTATGTTGGCAGAAGGTTCTGTACAGGAAGTTATGGATTTGGCAGGTGTTGCTCATCTGGCTACTATCAAATCACGCGTTCCGTTCATGAACTTCTTCGATGGTTTCCGTACTTCTCACGAAATCCAGAAGATCGAAATGTTGGAAAACGACGACCTCGCTCCGCTGATCGACCAGGAAGCTTTGGCTGAATTCCGTGCCCGTGCACTGAATCCGATGAAGCCGGTTGCCCGTGGTATGGCTGAAAACCCCGACCACTTCTTCCAACATCGTGAATCATGCAATAACTACTATGAAGCAGTTCCTGCTATCGTAGAAGAATACATGAACGAAATTTCCAAGATCACAGGCCGCAAATACGGTTTGTTCGATTACTACGGTGCAGAAGATGCAGAACGCGTAATTATCGCAATGGGTTCTGTAACTGAAGCTGCCCGCGAAGCTATCGACCACTTGGTAGCAAACGGCGAAAAAGTAGGTATGGTTGCCGTACACTTGTATCGTCCGTTCTCTGCTAAACACTTCCTGGCTGCTGTACCCAAGACTGCAAAGAGCATCGCAGTGCTTGACCGTACAAAAGAACCGGGTGCTAACGGCGAACCTCTTTACCTTGACGTTAAAGACTGCTTCTATGGCGCAGAAAATGCTCCTGTTATCGTTGGCGGTCGCTACGGTCTGGGTTCAAAAGATACAACTCCGGCACAGATCATCTCTGTATTCGAAAACTTGGCTATGCCAATGCCGAAGAACCACTTCACTATCGGTATCGTAGACGACGTTACGTTCACTTCTCTTCCTCAGAAAGAAGAAATCGCTCTGGGCGGTGAAGGTATGTTCGAAGCTAAATTCTACGGTCTGGGTGCTGACGGTACTGTAGGTGCCAACAAGAACTCTGTTAAGATTATCGGTGACAACACCGACAAACACTGTCAGGCTTACTTCTCTTACGACTCCAAGAAGTCGGGTGGTTTCACTTGTTCTCACTTGCGTTTCGGTGATACTCCGATCCGTTCTACTTACTTGGTAAATACTCCGAACTTCGTTGCTTGTCACGTTCAGGCTTACCTGCACATGTACGACGTAACACGTGGTTTGCGTAAGAACGGTTCTTTCTTGCTGAATACCATCTGGGAAGGCGAAGAACTGGCTAAGAACCTGCCTAACAAGGTGAAGAAATACTTTGCACAGAACAACATCTCTGTATACTATATCAACGCAACTCAGATTGCAATGGAAATTGGTTTGGGCAACCGTACCAATACAATCCTTCAGTCTGCATTCTTCCGTATCACAGGCGTAATCCCTGTAGATCAAGCTGTTGAACAGATGAAGAAATTCATCGTTAAGTCTTACGGCAAGAAGGGTGAAGACGTTGTTAACAAGAACTACGCTGCTGTAGACCGCGGTGGTGAATACAAGACTCTGACTGTCGATCCTGCTTGGGCTAACCTGCCGGATGATGCAAAAGCAGAAAACAATGATCCTGCTTTCATCAACGAAGTAGTTCGTCCGATCAATGCACAGGACGGTGACTTGCTGCCGGTATCTGCATTCAAGGGTATCGAAGACGGTACTTGGTATCAAGGTACTTCCAAATACGAAAAACGTGGTGTAGCTGCATTCGTTCCCGAATGGAATGCTGAAAACTGTATTCAGTGTAACAAGTGTGCTTACGTTTGTCCTCACGCTTCTATCCGTCCGTTCGTACTCGATGCTGAAGAGCAGAAGGGTGCTAAGTTCGAGCAACTGAAAGCTGTAGGTAAAGCATTCGATGGTATGACATTCCGTATTCAGGTAGACGTTCTCGATTGTCTGGGTTGCGGTAACTGTGCCGACATCTGTCCGGGTAATCCGAAGAAGGGTGGCAAGGCATTGACCATGAAACACCTTGAAAGCCAGTTGGCCGAAGCTGATAACTGGACTTACTGCGCTGAAAACGTGAAGAGCAAACAACACCTGGTAGACATCAAGGCTAACGTGAAGAACTCTCAGTTCGCAACTCCGTTGTTTGAGTTCTCAGGCGCTTGCTCCGGTTGTGGTGAAACTCCGTACGTGAAACTGATTTCTCAGTTGTTCGGTGACCGTGAAATGGTTGCTAACGCTACAGGATGTTCTTCTATCTACTCCGGTTCAGTTCCTTCTACTCCGTACACTATGAACGAAAAGGGTCACGGTCCTGCATGGGCTAACTCCTTGTTCGAAGACTTCTGTGAATTTGGTCTGGGTATGGAACTGGCTAACGAAAAGATGCGTGCCCGTCTGGTGAAAGTAATGAACGAAGCTATCGCTTCTGATTGCTGCCCGGCTGAATACAAAGAAGTATTTGCTGAATGGATCAACAATATGCTGGATGCAGAAAAGACTAAGGAACTGGCCGAAAAGATCATTCCGATGGTAGAAGCTGCTAAAGATAAATGCAACCACTGCAAGCAAATCGCTGATCTGCAACAATATCTTGTTAAACGCAGCCAATGGATCATCGGTGGTGACGGTGCTTCTTATGATATCGGTTACGGTGGTCTTGACCATGTAATCGCTTCCGGTAAGGACGTTAACATCCTTGTATTGGATACTGAGGTTTACTCTAACACAGGTGGTCAGTCTTCTAAAGCTACTCCGGTAGGCGCTATCGCTAAGTTTGCTGCTGCAGGTAAGCGTGTACGTAAGAAAGACCTCGGTCTGATGGCTACTACTTACGGTTATGTATATGTTGCTCAGATTGCTATGGGTGCTGACCAGGCTCAGACTCTGAAAGCTATCCGTGAAGCTGAAGCATATCCGGGACCATCACTGATCATCGCTTACGCTCCATGTATCAACCACGGTCTGAAAGCCGGTATGGGTAAGAGCCAGGAAGAAGAAGAAAAGGCTGTTAAGTGCGGTTACTGGCACTTGTGGCGTTACAACCCTGCTTTGGAAGAAGAAGGCAAGAATCCGTTCCAACTGGATAGCAAAGAACCTAACTGGGAAGACTTCCAAGGTTTCTTGAAGGGTGAAGTTCGTTACGCTTCTGTAATGAAACAATATCCTGCTGAAGCTGAAGAACTGTTTAAAGCTGCTGAAGAAAACGCTAAATGGCGTTACAACAGCTACAAACGTCTTGCCAGAGAAAACTGGGGAGCTGATACAGCTGAATAATAAGTAGAAATACTTTGTACATAATAAAAGGCAGGAATCCTGGAAACAGATTCCTGCCTTTTTTGTTTATATCTTAGAAGTAACGATTACTTCTCACGAAGATATTCATTAAAACTCTAAAGATATGATCGGATTTGTTATTTGGATTATCGGTTTGATACTGACTTTCAGAGCTGCCATAGAGATTTGGAATATAAATGCGGCTGTAGAGAAAAGACTTATAGCGATTGTATTAATCGTTCTTACCAGCTGGCTGGGACTACTTTTCTACTACTTCTATGGTAAAGAAAGAATGGCGGGATGGTTGAAGTAGTGTTTGCATATCAATCTTTCTCAGGAATCCAACTGTTCACCAGTTCCTGATGTTCTTCCATCCATTGACGGGCAGCCTGTCTTTCCGTTGTCTGCGCCTCTTCCAGAGCAGTCATTAAGGAGCTGATTTCCGCATCTGTCAGACGAATGTTGCCCAAAAGTTCGGCAGCAAAAGGGTCTTTCTCGCTAAAACCTTTCCATGCTATGGTATGAATGGATTCCGTATTTCCATATATCAGCTTCGGGTCCTGAAGAACTTTCAGCTTGAAACGGTCGAACATCCAGTGAGGCGTCCATCCCGTCACGACAATCCAGTCTTTCTTATCAATCGCTTTCTTTAGGGAAGCAGTCATGGCAGGTCCGCTCGAAGTCATCAGTTTATAATCCAATCCATAGTCTTTGATGGCCTGATCGGTAGCTTTCATAATACCGGCTCCGGCATCAATACCGACAATCTGACCGGAGAAACGTTCCTTTTCCGCGTTCAGTTCTTCGATTGAGTTGATCGTAACGTAATCCGGAACCACCAGCCCGATACGGGCACCATCATAAATATCCCCGATAACTTCGAGTTTATCCCCGTATTGTTTCATATAATCTTCCATAGTGACAGGCATCCAGACATCCATAAATACGTCTGCTTTCTTACGGGAGATAGAGGTAAATATAGGTGCAAGGTCGGCATTCAGCAACTTTACATCGTACCCCTGATCTTCAAAAATCGCTTTGGCAAGGTTTGTCATTGCAATACCTTCCGACCAGTTGGCATAAGCGATACTTATCTTCTTACTCTTTCCGTTGTCTCCGCAGGAAACGAAGGTTAAGAGTATGCCGGCAATAAACATTGCCGCAATCATTTTTATCTTATTCATTGATTATTCCTTTCTTTGGTGTGATTCTTATTTCTTTTTACTTTTTCTGTTATCTGCCATACCCTGAGTGATGCGGTCCAGCACGATCGCCAATATCACGACTGCGATACCGCCTTCAAATCCGAGTCCGATTTTCATTTGGGTGATACCTTTCAGCACGATTTCTCCCAATCCTCCGGCAGAAATCATGGCAGCAATCACTACCATCGAAAGTGACATCATGATCGTCTGGTTGATTCCCGTCAGAATAGTAGGCAACGCCAAAGGCAATTGCACCTTATAAAGAAGCTGCCAGGGAGTAGCTCCAAAAGAGCGGGAGGCTTCTACTACGTTTTTAGGAACCTGACGAATGCCCAGACCGGTCAGACGAACCACAGGAGGCATTGCAAAGATGATGGTGGCAAAAGCTCCCGGCACAGTTCCCAATCCGAAGAATAGAACGGCAGGAATCAGATAGACAAAGGCAGGCATTGTCTGCATAAAGTCGAGGACAGGGCGCATTATCTTGTTACAACGATCACTGTTGGCAGTCCAGATTCCCAACGGAACGCCTAAAAGCAATGCCAGACAAGTGGAAGAAAGTACCAATGCCAATGTCTGCATCGTTTCTTCCCAAAAGCCCATGCCGTAAATAAGCAATAAACCCAAGAGGGTAAATACGGCTGTCCCCTTACCCGACTTAAACCAGGCGAGCGCAGCCAGCACTGCAATTGTGATATAAAAAGGTATTCCAAACAGTACGTGCTGAAAACCGTCTATGAATCCTCCGATCCCCATGCTGAGAGCATCAAAAAAGGAAGCAAAATGTTCTGTGAGCCAATTAATGGCAGTCTCTATATATTGTCCGATATTTATCATAATTCTATTGCGTTTTGAATGATTTCATTAATTTCTTCTTTATCTTTTCCCGTTACTTCGATGATCAATGAGGAAAGTGGCACTACGCCTTCAAACTCCCGATTCTCATTTACGACCCAGATTGGCGAGTTCGTTTTTGTCATCAACGGAAGAATATCTTCCAGCACCGTATCACCCAGCACTGAATGAACTTCATGCCTTACTACGGACTCGATGGAGCGGATTTGCTCTTTTCGTAGTTTCAGCAAGTCATTCAACCGCACCTCTCCTACTAACAGATTATTGGAATCGACTACCGGAAGAACGGTCAGATTCCGTTCGCGCATCTTACGGATCAGCACCTCCGGGCCTTCTTTCTTCAAACGTGCCACTATGGGTTTATCTACCATAACAGAGGAAGCTGTTATAATCTTGCTTCGATCTACATTCTCCACAAATCGTTCTACATAAGCGTTGGCAGGTTCGGTCAGGATTTCTTCCGATGTACCGATTTGTACAATTTCTCCATCCTTCATGATAGCAATCCGGTCACCCAATTTAATCGCTTCACTCAGGTCGTGAGTAATAAAGACAATCGTTTTTTTCATCTTCGACTGCAAAGTCAGCAGTTCATCCTGCATCTGCACACGGATCAAAGGATCGAGTGCCGAGAAGGCCTCATCCATCAACAGGACTTCGGGATTATTGGCCAAAGCCCGCGCCAGCCCGACACGCTGCTGCATCCCACCCGACAGTTCACTTACCATCTGATTCTCGTAGCCTTTCAGCCCCACCAGTTGCATACTTTCCATCGCTTTCTGCTCCCGTTCTCCCTTTTTTACTCCCTGTAGTTCGAGCCCGAAAGCTATATTATGCAAGACAGAACGGTGAGGAAGCAGACCGAAGTTCTGAAAGACCATAGCCAGTTCTTTCCGGCGAATCTGCAACAGTTCCTTATCCGACACTTTGGCTATGTCTGTTCCATTGATAATCACTTCTCCGGAAGTAGGGCGTATCAAACGGTTGATGCAGCGGAGTAAAGTGGACTTTCCACTACCGGACAGCCCCATAATGACGAATATTTCGCCTTCATTAATGGAAAGATTCGCATCTTTCACCGCAACTGTACATCCGGTCGCTTTCAATATTTCACTTTTTGTTTTACCTTCTTTCAACATCTTCAAAGCCTTCTGCTTCTCATTGCCAAAAACCAGATAGAGATCTTTAATTTCTATTTTACTCATACAATAAAATGGTTTAGGTTATTAAAATAATATACACAGCAAGACAAGAACAAACGATAACAGGAATCTTTCTTTATATCGTATAAAGTTCTGATTTAAATAAGGGACAAATAACAATGAATCCCGAAATAATTAATAAAATGATTATTGACAGACTGAGTAATTAAAAAAGGAATAGAATTTGATAAGATAATCCTTTCAACGAATAGCAAAAAATAGCATTTTTATGTATAAAAACAGCCTGTTCCAGTATCTTGCTGGCACAAAGATACAAAAAACGGATTAAACATACAAATTATATTCAAAATCCGGGGCATACAGAGGGCTTTATTTGTAATGATATGGAAAGTTTCCGGGTAATATTCCCCTATCACTCAGCAAAATAGAACAAACCGGCAGATAAATATAAAATAAGTTTGAATATTTCACTTAAACACCGTATATTTGGCGTCAATAACTAAACTAGATTTATATGTTCAACAGGGCTATTACAATTTTCCTGGGGAAGGATAATTGTCATTACACAACAAAAGAAAAACAAACAGGTACTGCCACACTAGACGACAAAAGCCAAGTACAGTTCCTTAGTAAAAAGAACCCCAAAATGCCGTTTTTCTATAGCCGGCGGAATCTCTACATGATAGGTTTCCTGCTCGCTTTTATAGTGACTCTGCTCGAATTTATACGAGGACGGCATCAAAACTTTATGGTCTTCTCGGACGCTACTCAATTCTTCTGGCAAGGCATCAGCCCATACACAACTGAATTTGTAGAAGCTCACGGACGCTACTTCCTTTATTCTCCAGTTTTCACGGTATTGTTCGCTCCGTTTGCGTATCTGCCTGCATGGCTGGGACCTTTCGCGTGGAATCTATTCAATTATTCGCTGTTCTTTATGGCGATCTTCACGCTGCCCCAACAATTCACCCAGCAGCAGAAATGCCGTATGTTCCTTTTTCTGTTACTGATTTTAGGACAAAGTTTACTTTCATTTCAGTATAACATAACGGTAGCCTATTTATTCTTATTCGCCTATACGTTATTGGAAAAAGACCGTGGATTTCTGGCTGTTCTGTTAATCATGATTTCGGGATGTACCAAAGTATATGGAATTTTCGAACTGGCATTGTTGCTGTGCTATCCTCACGTATGGCGTAACTTTGGCTATGCCGTTACAATGGGCATTGTATTGCTTGCATTACCGTTAATCAAAATAGCTCCTGCAGATTTGCTCCCCTATTATGAAGAATGGTGCCATAGTCTTGCTGTTCATCAGTCCGCCGGAGCTTATGATTCATTTTTCTATGCCCGCCCCATTGCAGCATGGACATTGCCACACTTCCGTGCACTTCAGATAGGAATGCTCGGCTTGCTGACTCTGCTCTTTTTGGGGAATTTCCGCAAATGGTCGTCTTTTGCCTTCCGTGCCCAGGCTTTGGGCATTCTCATGGGCTGGGTAGTATTACTGAGTGACTCCGCCGAGAAGCATACCTATATTATCGCATTGGCAGGTTTCATGCTCTGGTATTGGAGCAGACCAACACGTACCGCAACAGACAAGATTCTATTTTGGTGCTGTTTTGTGCTGTTATGTATCGTTCCTATCGACATATTCGTCCCTGTACCCATCAGAGATTTCATTACCAGGACCTTATGGCTTCATGTATGGGTTTTCTTTATTGTATGGATACGGATGATATGGCTTACCTTCCTTGCATCCTTCATTCATCCACGTGCCACAAATGTTCTTTCAGATTAACGCATCCGTTAGCTTTGAAAGAAACTTCTTCTGCCAGCAAGAGTTGTTTTTGTTCCACCCAACCGGGCACCAGCCTTCCGGCGGTATTTACAACTCTATGGCAGGGAATGGATAATTCATCCGGCACTTCTTTCAATGCACGTCCCACCATCCGCGAGCATTGGGGTACCCCCAACAACAAAGCAATACCTCCATAGGTAGATACTTTTCCCACAGGTATCTGGGATACGACTTCGTACACTTCCTTCCGAAAGGATTCGGAAAAGCTCTCTTTATCTACTTTATAATCTTTCATATATCCCTCTTTACGATATCAATGAAATCATCCTTTCCTTTTCAGGAAATCTGTCGGGCTCTCTCCAAACTGCTCTTTATAGCACTTGGCGAAATAAGAAGGTGAACTGAAACCGACTTCATAACCAATCTCCGCTACGGTCATGTCCGAAGAAGCAAGCAAAGAAGCTGCCTTCTTCAAACGGGCGATACGGAGCAATTCATTCGGAGAGTAGTTAGTCAATGATTTAATCTTGCGATAAAGCTGCACACGGCTTAGTCCCATGTCTTTGCCCAAGTCCTCCACATTCAAACCGGAGTCTCCCATTTTCTCTTCAATCAATGACTTGAATCTTTCTACAAAATCCTTGTCCATATCGCAGACATCTTCTTTTGCCAATGTCTGCCCGTCACCAAAGAACTGTTTCAGACGACGGTGAGAATCGATCAGATTGCGGACACGTGCCAGCAACAGCTGTGAACTGAACGGCTTTGAAATATAAGAATCCGCACCACCGTCATATCCCTGAATACGCTGTTCGTCCAGTGAACACGCTGTCAGCAGAATAACCGGAATATGACAGGTCTGTAACTCACTTTTCAGCCGGCGGCAACATTCAATGCCATCAATGCCCGGCATCATCACATCAGAAATGATCAGGTCCGGAACATACTTCATAGCCTTACGGATTCCTTCGGAGCCGTCTGCCGCTTCAATCACCGTATAGTCTGTATGCAACAGCGTATGAACATACGAACGGATATCCTCATTATCATCAATAATCAATACGGACGATTTGGAAGAGTCATATCCTTTTTCCAGTTCTTCCTCTTCTGCCAATAGAACATCTGTTGTACGGGAATCCGCAGAAACAAGGGTGGTATCCGGTTCGGCAGCAACAGCCTCGCAAGACTGTACAGGCAGTTCAACGGTAAAGACCGTGCCCTGTTTCTCATCGCTCTCTACAGAGATCATACCACCGTGCATTTCTACGAAGGCTTTTACCAATGCCAGTCCGATTCCCGAACCGGTATGGTGCATATCGATCTTATAGAAACGGTCGAATACATTGCGGATATGTTCGGCAGAAATCATGGAACCGGTATTTGCCACCGTGAAACGTATCCATCGCTTGTCCTCTTTACTAAGGGAAGACAGACGGATGGCTATTTTCCCGTTTTCCGGTGTAAACTTAAAGGCATTGGACAGGAGATTGAAATAAATACGTTCCAGCTTCTCCATGTCTGCCAGTGTATGATAATCCGTATCCGGCATACTATCAAAAGAAAAATGGATATGCTTCTTACGGGCTGCCGCCTGAAAAGACTCATTCCATCCTTCGAAAGAAGAAAGGACATCCACCGTAACCGGAGTATATTCCATCTTGCCGTTTTCATATTTACGGAAATCCAGAATCTGATTGACCAGACGCAGAAGGATGTTCACATTCCGCTGAATCAGCATGAGCATCCGGTGCTGATCTCCGCTCAGTGTCTTGTCCGCCAACAAATGTTCTACCGGATCGGCAACCAATGTCAACGGAGTACGGAAGTCGTGAGAAATATTGGTGAAGAATACCAGCTTGGCATGAGTAGCTTCTTCCAGTTGATGAGAAAGTTGTATCAATTGGTCACGCTGTTCTTCCAGTTTGTCACGTTGCTCTTCCAATTGTTGCTTCTGCTTAAAAAGTTCTTTATTCAAGCGATTCTTTGAGCGGAGTGATTTATAAACGACCAATAATAAGCCGGCTACCAATAAAAGGATAATCAGACTGCCGTATAAAACGACCTGTTGTGTAGCTACCTGAGAGAGATAGCCACCGATACGTCCGTTGAGCGTTTCAATCTTTTTGTCGAGTTCGGAAATGTGTGTGGTCTGCAACTGCATGACGTGTGCGTTGGTACGGTCCACAACAGCGGTATTCATCACCGTTTCTTTGGGATAGGGTTTCTTCTCCAGAATATCCATAGCCAGTTGCAGTACCTTATCACCATTGGTCGGATAGATAAAGGTGGCATCCAGCACACTGTCCAGAACCAGTTCCAGTCCGTTTCCCTTACCCGGCAAGGCATCTATGCCGACAAAAATCATTTCCTTCTCCCGCCCTGCCATCTTTGCTGCCTGATAGGCACCCGGAGCGATACGGTCATTATGGGCATACACAGCATCAATCTTAGGATGCCTCCGAAGCATACTATCCATTTCTATCTCTGCCGGACCACGTTCCCAAGCAGCATCCGCTTTATCAATCAGCTTTATATCCGGGAATTTACTGATGGCAGCCATAAATCCCTGATGCCGTTCCATTGCAGGAGTCGAACCGCTCAATCCTGTCAGTTCTACTATATTTCCCTTCCCTTTCAGACTGGAGGCAATATAGTTTCCTACCGAACGACCAATTTCATAATTATCGGCTCCGATATAGGCAGTATATTTATCCGAAAGAATCTTCCGGTCTACAAGAATAACGGGGATGCCTTTCTGATAAGCTTCTTCTACAATCGGAGTCATAGGAGCAGCTTCGTTAGCGGAAATAATCAGCAGATCGACTCCTTCGTCCATAAAATAATGGACATCTTCCGCCTGCTTACTGTTATCATCCCCTGCCGAACGGATTTCCACCGAAACACCATTATAAAACATCGCTTCCCGAAGAATCTCATCATTCATCTTATGTCGCCATGAATCATCGCTGCATTGAGCCACCCCAATACGAAAACGGGGTGTATCCTGCCGGCAAGCCGTCATCCCGATTAAACAAAACAGCACCAGCATCCACTTCAGATATCTCATCGTCTTCATCCATCTCATCATTTCGTAGTTCTTTCTGTAATCCAATTAAGAACAAAAATAAGAAATAATACTGTAAAGTTCTCTAACTTCAGCTATTTATTATTCTAAAAAGAAGGAAAGCAGTCCTCTTTCAGACCATCGGAAAGTATTAACAAAAGTATAAAGCGTAAAACAAACACTTAATCAATGTTATAAAACATAGCGTTTTACTTGGATAATTTGCAGATTTCACAGAAGTCCGTATCTTTGCACTGTGTTTTTCATAGTATTAGATTTAAGGTTAACAAAGGTTGGAGCAAGGCGTTGCTCCTTTTTTTTCAAAGCGGTTGCTCACTATCAGCCGTCGTTCCTTGCCATGCAATCTGCCGGCCTGATAGGTAGCTTCATATCTCAATTCACCATTTTCCAGATTATATTCACGGTATAAACCGTCTTTACGATCGTTCTTCATATAATATTCTTTCTGCCTTACCCCACTTCCGTTGGCAAATGAGACATGGAGTCCATCTTCTTTTCCATCCAGATAGGTTTCAATCATCAGCGTATCTCCGCTTTCAGCAAAAGTAGTCCACCGACCATTCTTCTTTCCATTCTTATAACTACCCAGTATACGTGGCGAGCCAAACGTAAACACGGACGAATATTCACCGTCCTGCAAACCTTCTTCATTGAAATAAACGGTCTCATACAAATCATATGTACCTTTCAGAAAAGTATACTGTTTGCCTACCTGCTTCCCGTCCTTGTAATTATGCTCTTTCCGCAAAGTACCGTCAGATTCGTACGACAGTTGCTTCCCGTGCTCTTTCCCCATCCGGAAGTTTCTTTCACTTTCCACTTTTCCGGTAGTAAAGTAACTTTTGCTCGTACCGTCCAGCTTACCTTCCTTATAGGACTTTTCTTCTTTCAGCTTACCGTCAAACTTGGAGTTAATCTTGAAGAGGCCATCCTTCCGCCCTTCTTTATAACTTCCTTCCGTTATTAATATATTGTCCACATATTCTTTGTATCCGCCATCATAAAAACCATCTTTAAAAGATGCCAGCACATAGGCGGAATGATAACCATCTATGATGCGATGTTCGCCATTCAATGCTTTTTCCGTTTTCAGTTCCCGAAACAACAGTCTGCCATCGCCTACATTGACAACGGATACCTGATCGATCTTATATTCCTTTTGCGCAAACAAAGGAAGAGCAAGATATAAAAACAAAAATACGTTCCAGCTTTTTGATCTGAGGAAGTTTGAAATGTGTTTCATAAAGTAGTTTTCTCTTTTTAATTTATTATTTAAAGACCTGCCGCAAAGATAGGCAATCGGCTTATAAAACAAGGCAAGAAAGAGGGGGACAATTAGAAAAAAGAACATCTGTTATTATCACTCTAATAATTAACAGATTAATTATTAAATCAAAACACAGGGAAGGGGGACATTTACTGAAATAAGAAACAGAAAGCCGGAGATATACCCCGAATTGCAGGGTATATCTCCGGCTTTTGTATTTAAAGAGATTCTACAACAATCTGTCTTTCAGAACAACCGGAAGTTCGGGCATTGCACCGCTCTGCGTACAAACATAAGCGGAAACTTCGACAGCCAGCTTATGAGCTTCGGGAACGGACTTGCCGTTCAGAATGGAAGCACAGAAAGCAGCAGTAAAGGAATCCCCCGCTCCTACCGTATCGGCTACCGGAACCTTCGGCGTTTCCTGAAAAGAAACGACTCCCGGAGTAAACACATAACTACCATTGATACCGCAAGTAAGAATCAACATTTTCAGATTGTACTTGGCCAATAGAATCCAGCACTTATCCTGTAAGTCGATGCCCGGATAACCGAACATACGGCTGATTGTCACCAGTTCTTCATCGTTTATCTTCAGAATGTTGCAGCGTTTGAAAGACTCGCGCAATACTTCTTTCGTGTAGAAGTCCTGACGGAGGTTGATGTCGAATATCTTCAGCTGTCCGTCTATATCGGGCATTGTATCGAGGAATCGGTTAATCGTAGCCCGGCTCACTTCATTGCGTTGAGCCAAAGAGCCGAAACAAACGGCACGCGTATTCAAAGCCAGCCGCTTCAGTTCGTCCGTGAAAGGAATGTTATCCCATGCCACTCCTTCTTTGATTTCGTAACAGGGCACCCCTTCGTCATCCAGTGTCACCTGCACCGTACCGGTAGGGTAATCCACCCGCTCGATCTGAGTTTTGAGTTGCTTTTCTTTGAATACTTTCATGATTTCATCTCCCAGTTCGTCCTTGCCCACCGCACTTACTACACGGCTGTCGAAACCAAACTGTGAAACATGATAAGCGAAATTAGCCGGAGCACCGCCTATCTTCTTTCCTTCGGGCAATACATCCCATAATGCTTCGCCCATTCCTACAATTATATTATTCATGATCTACGGATTTAATTGTTTTCCAAATATAAAATTATTTTTTGATACGGAAGGTATAGAACAGCAAGTAAAGTACACCGACTGTCATCACAGCAATCGCACCATTCTGCCCCATAGAAGTATCCGAAGCAACTCCCATAGCCAACGGGAAAACGGTTCCTCCGAAGAGTCCCATTATCATCAGACCGGAAACTTCGTTTTTCTTTCCCGGCAGATAAAGCAATGCCTGCGAGAAAATAACAGAGAACACATTCGAGTTACCAAAACCGATCAGAGCGATACAAGCGTAAATCACCGCCTTATCATGGAAGATGAACAACCCTACCATAGCAGCCAGCATCATAACAGCACTGATACCGAAGAAAGATTTCGGAGACATCTGACGCAGGATGAATGATCCCAGAAAACAGCCTGCCGTACGGAAGATAAAATAGAGGCTGGTTGCAAAAGCAGCATCATCCAGTGTCATGCCGATACGTTCCATCAGAATCTTAGGCGCAGTAGTGTTTGTACCGACGTCGATACCAACGTGACACATGATTCCGATAAAACAAAGCAAGATAAACGGTTTGCCGAGCAATGCCAGGCACTGTCCGAAAGTGGAAGGTTTGCCTTCTTCCTTCTCTTCTTCAATCTGTGTCGCGTTGAGCAGCAGAATGGCAAGGATGGCTATTACCATATAAATAGGGAATAATACACGCCATCCCAGATCGAAAGAAGGAATCGCCTGCGTTGCCCCCCACATGGCAATGTACGGTGCAAGGAAAGAAGCGATCGCTTTCACGAATTGTCCGAAGGTGAGGCTGCTTGCCAGACGGTCACCACGAACGATGTTGGAAAGAAGCGGGTTCAGTGAAGTCTGCATCAGTGCGTTTCCAATACCTAACAGAGAAAAAGAAATCAGCATCAGTGCGTAACTGTCCCCGAAGACAGGCAACAGTAAAGAAGCAAAAGTCACGATCAAACTGAGCAACACGGTTTTCTTCTGACCGATACGGCTCATCAGCATACCTGTCGGTACGGAGAAAATCAGAAACCAGAAGAACACCAATGAAGGGAAGATGTTTGCTTGTGAGTCTGTCAGACCCAGGTCTGCTTTTACATAATTGGAGGCAATGCCCACCAGATCAACGAATCCCATGGCGAAGAAACAAAGCATCACCGGGACTAGCTTGGAGAGAGAAGCGTTTTTAGTATTTTCCATTGTTTTATCTATTATAATTTCGTATATTAGCACAGTAATTATTTTCCTTTCCTATTGATCCTTTTTCTTTTAGCCTCCTATTTTCTTTGCTTATCACGGCTGTGAACAGACCGTATCACAAGGGTGATAAGGCCTTATCACAGTAATGAACAGATCGTATCACGTAGGTGAAACGCTATCTATCTCCCATACATAAGGAGAACATAAAGGCATGTTAACGCAAGGATAAAGGTATGTTAGCATGAATTAAAAAGAGCGCAGGGAGAAGAAAGTCGTTTTTTATTTCTTCAGTTTGTAAACCACGAATGAATCTACTTTATAGGCACCGCCTTTGCTGTAGAAGCTGATATGATTATAAGGTTCTGAAGGGAATACCTGATTGGTCATAGCGAAGCGTCCACCGTCACCGAAAGCCTCTACACTTGATCTGTCTACAAACAGGCGGAGTTTCATTTCATCCTTATCCCCTTCAATCGCAGTCCAAGTCAGCATCGGGAAGTTTTCGTTGAAATTTACCTCGCCACTCTTGCGACGGTCCATTGAGAATTTCTTCTCTTTCATATCGTACTGCATGTCTACTTCTTCGCCCTTGTCATTGTAGAGACGGAAACCGATGATTTCTGCCTGCTGATTCTTGAGGGACAGTTCTATTTCGTAAGCACCTTCATTGTTCGGAATCAAATCTTTCACGATACGTGTTCCGTTAACCTTGAATGAGCGCTTTTTGGAAACACCACGCAGTTTCAGTAATTCGGGAGAAGGAGCGGATTGAAGATAAATCCCACCGTCGATGGCAAAGAGACTCAAATCACGAGGAACGGAGTTCGGGCTACGGTATTGAGAAGTTGGCACGTCATTTGCATATTGCCAGTTGCTCATCCATGCAATGGCGATACGGCGGTTGTCGGGGGCATCGCTCCAAGTAACTGTAGCATAATGGTCTTTTCCCCAGTCCATCCATTTTGTGATATTCGGCTGATTGTCACAACTAAATTTCTTGCCGTCGAAGCTACCGACAAAGTATTGAGTAGCGGAGTCACCGAAAGGACCGTCACCGAGGCTGCAAAGCAATACCCATTTCTTTTCGTTGGTGCCCTCTACCGGAAGTTCGAATAAATCGGGGCATTCCCATACGTTGCCGTGAGCACCGTATCCTTCGCCGAAGCTGCTTTCAAATGCCCAGTCTTTCAGATTGGGAGAAGAGAAAATCTGCATTTCCTGTCCCACTGCGAGCACCATGATCCAGCGTTTTGTTGCTTCGTACCAAAAAACTTTCGGGTCGCGGAAATCACGAGCTTCGGATACAAGTACGGGGTTGTTTTCGTATTTGGTGAAAGTGCGTCCGTTGTCAGTGCTATAAGCGATGCTTTGTACCTGACGGTCGCTGTTTTGTGTATAGATGGCGATGATTGCGCCTGCTCCGAAGCCGGCTGTATTGTTATGATCTACCACGGCAGAGCCGCTGAAGATAGTACCAAGCGCATCCGGTGCTATCGCAACGGGGCGGTGTTCCCAGTTTACGAGGTCTTTGCTGATAGCGTGTCCCCAGTTCATGTTTCCCCATTTGGAGCCATAAGGGTTGTACTGGTAAAAAAGATGGTATTCACCGTCTTTATAGACCATTCCGTTCGGGTCGTTCATCCATCCGTAAAGGGGAGAGAAGTGATAGGTCGGACGAAACTTTTCACGGTTGGTCGTATCGAAGGTGTCGGAGAGTTTCATTTCCTTGCAGCAAGCGGTATTATCCGGCGAAAGATTGACACGGATCGGATCGTTGGAGTTCATCTTGAACTTGAAAGAGACCGTTTTGCCGGAAAAGTCGGAAAGGTCTACCGGAACAAAGTAATCTACTTTATGTATGGCGAGACGCACGTCGAAGTTTTTCACCTCTTTATTATTAACGATCATGCTGATACGTACATCGGGAGACGCATCCTCTACGGGCAGAAGCAGGTACTTCTGGGAAGTATTGACACGTACAAGGCAATGACCTTCTCCCAGATTCTTAATCAGCAAAGGAGAATCCGCCGCTCGGGTTGAAACAGAAATAGTCATGAGAATAAAACAAATCAGAAAGGTCTGAAGTTGTTTGACAGGCAAAAATACATTCATGTTCTATGGTATTAAGGTTGTTATACTTTTGATAGTTGTTACAGTGCAAAGATAGGCGCTTCCAAGGTTAGCGCCTATCACTTTTGTTTCAAACGCTGTAAAAGATGTTACTTGCCGGTGTAGTTTTCATCAATAAGTGCTTACCTGAACGTCTGATACAGTTATTTCACCTTTATAACAGCAGAGTGACCACGGGTTCTTCTGCATTTGGTAGATACGGTTGGTGAAAGATAACTGGTCGTTGATATAAGTCACGCAGACGGACTGGTCACTGTAAATCGTCACACGATATTCATTATCTGCCGGAATATTGAATTTATTATCGAATAAGTATTTGGCATAGTCACCGTCTTTCTCAAAATTCGCTTTGCCTTCATCGGCATTGACATGGATACTATACCAGGAAGCGGAATCCGTTCCACGTACAAAAGAGATTCCGAAACGGTCCGTATTCGAAGCGGTCTTTACGGTGAAAGAAATCTTGTTATGTACTTTCAGACGGTTGAAGATGACGGAGGCACCTTCGCCCAAAGTATAGGTTTTACCGCTTTCGGTCACGTTACCATCTTTTGCCATTACTTTCACTTCTTGTGCGGAAGTGTATTTACGGTCGATTGCATCGGGTACTCCGAGGGTTAAAGTACCGTCTTCGTGTTGAATCAGACGTTGTGCTACCAGATTGCCTGCCCATTCGGGTTCTACATCACCAACATTTCCATTATCATTTCCGGCACGTGTGGGACACCAACCCCAAATGTAGCGGTTTGTTCCGTCGGAAGCGGTCTTTCCGGCATAGAATGCGCGGCTGTCCAGCATTCCTTCACGATTGTCCGGCCATATTCCGGCATCATTAGCGGTAGTTGCTTTCAAATCTTCCAGCGTTCTGCCTTTGAAATATTGTACTTTACGCATGAAGGAAGCCTGTTCCGAATAAATCAGATACCACCAGTCTCCCATCTTGAATACATCCGGACATTCGTAGAAACGATCCCACATCATGGTCATAAAGGTTCCGGCAGATTCCCACTCTTTCAGGTCGGCAGAGGTAAATTCGGCGATATGCCCTTTTCCGTTCTTGCGGGTAGCGATCAGCATGTGATACACACCGTCTTCGGTCTGGAACAGGAACGGGTCACGGAAGTCATTCTTGTCATAACCATACGTATCTCCTTTCAGGTAGAAGGTGCGGTTCTTGGTCCATGTCTTGAAATCGGGAGAAGTAGCTACCATCACTACCTGAGCATTCTGGTCGGAAGAAGGCTTGAACTTATTACCGGTGTAGAAGGTATAATACAGTTTGTCGGCAGGGTTATAGATCGTTCCTCCTGTGCCGATGGCAGCATCCTGTTCGTCACGCCCTCCGCAGGAAATCAGTTCGCCGAGAGATTCGTAAGTAGCACCGTCTTTGGTAGCCACCCCGAAAATGGGATGGTACGTAGCTTCGGAGTTCGGACGGTAATCTTGCAGGTACATCACTTTAAAGTCCTTGGCAACCGGATCATAGAATGGCATCGGGTCACCTACAAAGCCGACCTGTGGCTTATAGTACATCGAGAAGCCATGCTCATCACTCGATTGGAAGTATGTGGCTGTACCGTCCCAGTCTTTCTGAGTCAAGATGGGGTCAGTCTCGTCACTGCAAGCAGTCATCGAAGCTATCAGTGCGGTAAATGCTATAGGTAAGATCATATTTTTCATCATTGTTGCTTATTCTTTTTATTTACACAAGTAGTTGATTGCATTGAGAGTCATTTGCTCTACGTTGTAGTGATAGTAGTCGGCAGAAGCGTCTACTCCCTTGCCGTACCAATCATAGCAGCCGGAACCGATACAGAGCGTACGTCCGCTATTGGAACGCGGTTCAAATTCGGCAATGACTACCGCCCCGTCGCCTCCATGTGCCAAATCGATTCCTCCTGTCAGGTTACGCCATGCGTTCAGGTCGTCATAACCTCCCCAGTCTGTCCCGATATGCCACTGCGCTGTGCTATTGGTGATCGCATAGCCGGCATCACAGGTATAGACTGTCGACTTGTCTCCATCTTTCCATCTTAAATCCTGGAATAACGGATGTGATTCGCTACCAGTAATCAGGAAGCTCCACGGAGCAGAGGTGATTTCGGGCGAGTCTTCGTTTCCTCCCCAGCTATTGTTCGGTACACGCTCGTCTTTAGCGATGCCGAGATTGGCGATATAGAAAGTAGCGTAACGGGTCAGCAGCAGATTACCACCATTCTGATAGTAGACTTTAAACTTCTCCGCTGCCGCTTTCGCGTCATCCGGCAAAGGAGGATTGTCACCATTGTCTGCGTGGAAATGCCACCAGATAGCGGTATATTTACCTAAATCCACTTTTCCGTCCACTACATCCTTGAATGAGATATATTCGGACATCGATACATTATCCATCATCCATTGGGCAGCGGCTTTCTCTTCGGGACTCGTCAGAAGGCTGACGGAAGAAGCCGTACCGACAAAGGCAGTCGGAATCACATTTCCCTGAGTAACCGTTACCACATAAGGAGTTACTGCCGAACGGTAAGTTGCCGTGTAAGTAACGGGGTTCGTAAAGTCCTGAATACTTCCGGATGCCGGAGTCACGGTAGCTCCGTCCGTTACGGTAAACGTACCTTTCAACTGAGTGATATCCACTGTCAGCGGAACGACTACAGAAATGGTTTTCGATAACTGGTCTACCTTTCCTACATAAGTATCATTCAATTTGAAGGTCAGTATCTTCGCCTCATCTCTCTTCACGGTAATCGTGTAGCTCATTTGTACATCGCCATTCTTCACCGTCAAAGATACGGGAAGAGAAAAGTCGATTGTCTCACCGATAGCGATGCTAGCCTTGGCTCCTTCGGAGAGGTTCATTTCAGTGACCACCATGCGGGTAATATCGTAATCGTAGGGCACTCCTACTACGATTGCCTTATTCTGATAGTCTACAGTTCCCGCATATTCATCCAGCCGGATGGAATTCACCCAAACATCTCCGTTCAGACGAAGGCCGGATTTGAAGTCATCACTACATCCTGTGACTGTAAGGTATGCTACAGCCACCAACAGGATAGTATAGAGTTGTTTTATGATTGATTTCATTGTATTCTTTGTTTTAGGATGGTTGGTTACCAACCGAAATTCTGTGTATAATTTCCGTTACTTGCGCTGATCTGTTCGAATGGAACAGGAAGATATTCGTTCTTATTTTCCGTGAAGCCCGCATTCTTGTAGACAGAGCAACGGGATGTTTCCGTCACGTAATAAGCATTGATGACGTCTTTGGCTTCTCCCCATCTTACAAGGTCAAAGAAACGTGAGCTTTCCATACCGAACTCTATGCGGCGTTCCCATTTCAGCATTTTCATGGCTTCGTCCTGAGCGTAAGCTTTCAGGTCGTAAGGAGTCACTTTGAAGTTCACTCCGTAGTCTTCTTTATAATTGAAGATCAGCATGGTGCTTCCGGCAGCACGGCTGCGTACCTCATTGATTAATGAGATGGCATCGGTGATACGTCCGTCGTTCAACTGAATCAGTGCTTCGGCACGCATCAGCAATACATCTGCATAACGGATCACAATGTGATTCAGAGAACTGGCCCAATAAGAACCTTTCTTCAGACAGTCACAATCGGGATCTACATTCTCTTTGAGAGAAACATAATATCCATAAAGTCCCTTGCTGCGGCTCCAGTCATCATTCTTCTGGATGATGTAACCTTCGTTGTACTTATAAGGAAAGCCCGGCATACCCACCGTATGGAACAGACGGGGATCGACATTGTCTGTAGCCACTTCGTAATTCTCATTGTCGTAGGTACTGAACAAAGGCTTTCCCTGCGAATCGGTTTTGAAAGCATTCACCAGATTCTGGCTCGGCTTGTGGAAGTCGCAGCAGCCCAGTATCTGCGGAGTGGTCAGTCCCATTCCCCAATTCAGGTTACCGTTGTAAGTACCGTCGTTGATAGAATACTGAATGGCCCATACAGACTCTGCACCGTTTTCATATTGCGGCAGGAAGTTCATGCTATAGTCCGTTTCCAGTCCGTAACCGCCTTTAGCCATGATCAGGGGATCGGTGTATTTCACGACCAGTTTCAGGTCTTCTTCGTTGATTCCGGTAAGAGCATTATCGGCTCCGTCCTGGCGGTAAGCTTTATACAGATAAGTTTTTGCAAGGTAAGCAGCAGCGGCTGCCTGTGCAGGGCGTCCTTTTTCTATTTGTACTTCCGGCAGGTTGTCGTAGGCAAACTGGAAGTCGTCTGCTATCTTTTGCCATTGCTCGTCATTGGTATAAGTGGTATTCGACAGTTCATTGTAAGCATCCGGTTCCATGTTTTCATCGTTTACAATAACGATCTTCTTGAACAGCTGTTTCAACATGAAGTGAGCGTGTCCGCGCAGGAATCTCATTTCGGCAATGCGCTGGTTCTTCAACGGATAGGTCTTTTCATCCATTTGGTCGAGTGATTGCAGAGCTGTGTTGGCACGGGTGATGCATTGATACAGTCTTTTCCATATATCATTGATATTCCAGTCGGTGGTATTGATACCTTTGGATATTTCCAGTGCGTTGAACACACCGCCGTCTTCTGTTCCCGAACCGCCTTTATAGCAATCGTCGGAACGTACATCATAATTCCAGAGAGAGAAGGAAGAGTTGATATCATCACCTGTCGCCCAGATGGCGTAGGCAGAAATCACCAGATTATCTACATATTCGGGAGAAGCGATCTGATCGCCGGTCACAATACCCTGAGGAACCTGACGGTCCAAAAAATCGTCACAACTGGTTGTCAGCAAGGTAATTCCGATTGTTGCTATATATATTATCTTTTTCATGATCATTCGTTTTATTGATGAAGTAAGTTAAAATCCGATGTTAAGTCCGAACGTGATATTCACAGGGATCGGATAAGAAAAGTTCGGGTTCTCCGGATCTTCTCCGGTAAAATTCTTGCTCTTGATGGTCAGCAGGTTCTGTGCACTGCAATAGAAACGCAAGCGGTCCATTCTCATTTTTTTGGAGATAACAGCGGGAACGGTGTATCCTAACTGGATATTACGCAGTTTCAGGAAAGAACCGTTTTCTACGAAGTAAGTAGAGACACGCTGTTCATTGTTCGTATCACTGCGGGTCAATGCCGGAATATCAGAGTTTGGGTTCGTAGGTGACCAGGCATTAAGCAAACGGGTTCCCTTATTCAGGAAACCGACATTGGAAGCACTCCAAAAATCGCTTTTCTTCTTCACGTCACTGATTATATCCACTCCCTGAACGCCTTGCCAGAACATTGTCAGATCGAAGTTCTTATATTCCAGATAAATATTCAATCCGTAGCTGAAAGAGGGAGTAGGATCATAAATCCAGTTCTGATCTCTTTCGTCAATCACACCGTTATGGTCAATATCACGGTAACGGATACGGCCGACAGCAGCGCCTTCTTGAGTAGCATGGTTGTCTACTTCATCCTGCGACTTAAAAATGCCATCAGCAATGTAACCGACTTGTGCGCCGTAAGTATGTCCGACTACACTCTTCACACCATTACCACCAAACTTGCCGTTGGCAGCTACCGTTTCCGGCAATTCAAGAATTTCATTCCGATAAGTGGATATGTTTCCGTTCAGGTCGTAAGTCAGTCCGAAGGCAGTCTTGTTACGATAACCCAGATTAAATTCAAAACCCTGGTTTTTCATTGCACCCGAATTTATCCAACGGCTGCCGCCTTCTCCCAGCACTCCTACTCCTGCCATTTCAGTCAGGATATCTGTTGTTTTCTTGTAGTAGTATTCCAGTGAACCGTACAGTGATTGCTTGAACAGGCTGAAGTCGATACCGACATTGGTCTGTGTCGTTGTTTCCCATTTGATATTGTCGTTACCGATCTGGTTGCGTTTGAAACCGGAAGGAAGTACACCGCCACCGTTAGAACCTGTGATATCGTATGCCGTACCGTAGCTCTGTCCGCCGAAAGAATCGGTTGTACCATAGTTAGGTGCATAGATAGTATAACGGGCAAGGTTGGAGATTTCCTGATTACCGGTCTGTCCCCACGAAGCACGCAATTTCAGATCATCAAGCCAGGTCAGTTCTTTCATGAAGTTCTCCTGTGTGATGCGCCATCCCAAAGATACGGAAGGGAAAGTGGCATAACGGTGGTTTTTACCGAACCGGGAAGAACCGTCCCGACGGAGAGTTAACGAAAGCAGATATCTATCGGCATAAGAATAGTTCATTTTGCCGAAGAAAGAGACGAGTGAATAACCTTCACCGGCACCGTATGCCTGTGCCGTGCCACTACCTGCATCGGGCCACATATAGTCGGGGGTAAGGATAGAGAAGTCTTCTTTGTATCCGGAGAAATGGCTGTCGTCTTCACGGTTCAACTCCATACCTACCATTACATCTCCACGATGTTTGCCTACTTCCAGTTGGTAGGTAGCAATGGCGTTCCACATCCATTTCGTCCAGTGTTCCTGCTTGGCTTCCACTGCGCTCTTGCCATTATTGGTCTGCGTTCCTTCCTGATAAGGATAAGTGAAGTAACGTGCCTGCTTGTTGGCATAGTCCAGACCGAAAGTGGAACGTAGATTGAATCCCTTGAAAGGAGTCAGATTGACATAGGCATCACCGAACATACGCCAGTAAGTGTATCGGTTGTCTTTATTGTATTCAAGTACGGCACGAGGGTTACGACGGTCGGGCCATCCGCCTACCGGTCCGCCCCATGAACCATCCGAAGCATATACGGGAATAGCGGAAGGAATGTCCAGTGCGGTTTCAATAATTCCACCCGGAGCCTGCACTTCCGACGTGCGATTTAATGTAAAATGCTGACCGATGGTCAGGATATCATCAATCAACTTATAATCGCTGTTCATACGAGCCGAGAAACGGTCGAAGTCCGTGTCTTTGATAACACCCAGATTCTTGTAATATCCCAGAGAAAAGAAAGAAGAACCTTTCTCCGAACCGTTGCTGACGGAAAGATTGTATTGCTGAATAACACCAGTACGAGTGATCTCGTCAAACCAGTCTGTGTCCGCCACAGGCATTGTATTCTTTGAATCCAGGTATTTGGAAAGAGTCATTCCGTATAATACCGGATTGCCGTCGGCATTATATCCCCAATTGTAAGCATATCCCAAAGCATTACCGTTCGGATTTTCACCGTCGTTCACGTAGGCTTGCCACATAGCTCGTCCGTATTGCTCAGTGTTCAGTACGTTCATTTTACTCTGATACATGGAGGCGGAAACAGAAGCGTCGAAATTGATTTTGATCTGTCCTTTCTTTCCTTGTTTGGTAGTAATGATGATCACGCCGTTCGCTGCACGCGAACCGTAGATAGAAGCGGATGCGGCATCTTTCAAAACCTGAATGGATTCAATATCATTACCATTCAGTTCGTGCATACCGGCTTTGGTAGGAACACCGTCGATTATATAAAGCGGGTCGTTATTGTTCAGCGTACCGATACCGCGGATACGTACGGTAGCCGATCCACTCGGATTACCATCAGCGGTGATGTTCATTCCGGGGACACGTCCCTGAAGGGCTTTCACCGGATTGTTTTCACCTTGCTTCTGGATTTCGTCTACTTTTACTACAGAAACAGCACCTGTCAGGTCGGCTTTACGCTGTGTAGTATAACCTGTTACGACAACTTCATCTACCATCTGGGTATCTTCTTCCAGTAGTACATTAACGATAGCAGCCGCTTTTACGGTCACCGGTTTATAACCAATATACGTAATCTTTAAAGTAGAGTTGACCGGAACTGAAAGAGTGAAATTACCATCGAAGTCTGTAATTGTTCCGTTGGTTGTAGCTGTAGTTTCAACGACAGAAGCACCGATAATCGGTTGCCCATCCGTTTTAGAAGTAACGTTTCCCTTCACCGTTATGTTTTGCCCCCACAGGGCCGACATGAAAGCAAACAGGAAACAAACGCTGCAAAGAAGTTTTTTGTTCTTCATGATACCAGGCATTAGTTTAATGTTATTAATTTAAAAGTACGAATTTTCTCTTTTCGATGATGCAAATTACGGTTGATTTAAGTCAACCGACTGAAAAAAATGTTTCAAATGCTGTAAGATATGTTGCATAGAACGCTATTTTATAGGGTTTTATAAGAATAATTCTCCATCATAAGAAAGTCGGGATTATATTCTCTCTCAATCATAGAAAATACTACCTTTGTATAGTAATTTAAGTCCTTGTAAAAAGGGATATTATTCATATAACAAGCATATAATCACTCAAAGTAACCAACAGAAAACTGAATGATATGAAAACAATCTCCAACGAACAACTTACTATTCAGGTATCTCCGCATGGAGCCGAACTTTGCAGTATCTTCGCCAATGGGAAAGAGTATCTGTGGCAAGCCGACCCTGCTTTTTGGAAACGCCACTCTCCTGTACTTTTCCCGATTGTAGGAAGTGTGTGGGAAAACCAGTATCGTAATGAAGGTATCGCTTATACATTGAGTCAACACGGCTTTGCCCGCGATATGGAATTTACTCTTGTTTCAGAGAAAGAAGACGAAGTACGATACCGCCTTGTCAGTAATGAAGAGACATTATGGAAATTTCCTTTCCCGTTTTGTCTGGAAATAGGTTATCGTATTCAGGGTAAGCAGATCGAGGTTATATGGGAAGTTAAGAATACCGGAGAAAAAGAAATGTATTTTCAAATCGGTGCGCATCCTGCATTCTATTGGCCGGATTTTAATGCAGATACACAGAATCGTGGTTTCTTCGGTTTTGACAAGGAAGAAGGATTGAAGTATATCCTCATTTCAGAAAAAGGATGTGCAGATCCTTCCACTGAATATTCTCTGGAACTTACAGACGGGTTATTGCCATTGGATACACATACTTTCGATAAAGATGCTTTGATAATAGAGAATGAGCAAATCCATAAAGTGACCCTTTATACCAAGGAAAAGAAAGCTTATTTAAGCCTGCACTTTCATGCTCCCGTAGTCGGTCTATGGTCTCCGCCTGCAAAGAATGCCCCTTTTGTCTGCATCGAACCGTGGTACGGTCGCTGCGACCGCGCACATTACACAGGCGAATACAAAGACAAAGGCTGGATGCAACACCTGCAACCGAAAGAAACTTTCAAAGGAGGGTATACGATTGAGATCAATGAATAAGTAATGACAACCTATTCTGCGAATAGATTAAACACAGAACAGCTGCCGAACCTCACGGACGGCAGCTGTCAAACACCTAATCTACAAAACCTAACTTAAAAACTAACTCATAAATCTAATCTATGAAATACAGATGATACAAGTGATAAACACTTGATTATATTCTTGATAAATACCTACTGAAAAACAAATCTATCCTTTTATAAACCTAACCTATGCACACTGAATGAATCGACTGCGAATGTACCGCCCTTACTGTAAAAACACATACGATTGTACGGCTCTGTAGGGAAAATCAGATTAGTCATCGCTATCTTCCCACCATCCAGAAATATTTCTACCGAACACTTATCAACAAAGACATCCAGTTTGTATTCATCTTCCTTTTTGATAGGCGCCCATGTAGCCAATGCGAAATCATCTATATAATTGATAGAAATCGTCTTCCGTCGATCGTGCGCCTCGATCTCGTGCGGAGAGCTGTTTTTCCCGAAATCTACGATGCCGCTTTTCGTACGGTCCATCACCAGTTTCTTTTCCGGAAGATTAAGATAAATATCCACCTTCTCTCCCTTGTCATTGAAAAGACTGAATCCCATAATTTCCGCCTTTCCAGTTTTGATGTTCAGAGAAAGCTCATAAGCTCCTTCATTATCAGTCAATAAAGATTCGATGTGATAATCCTTGTCTACCGTAAAAGACGGAATATCCTTGCTTTCTTTTCGTAAGTTCTTAGTTTCCGCTACCGGTGCGGCGGAAAGATAAATATCATTGTCCTGTGTATAGAGTCCCAATTCACGGGGCAGTGCATTGGCACTACGGAACTGCCGGGTCGGAACGATATTGCAATACTGCCAGTTGCTCATCCAAGGCACTGCCACCACACGGTTTCCCGTATTTGAGAAACAGACGGTAGCATAGTGATCTTTTCCCCAGTCCAGCCATTTCGTGACATTCGGCTGATTGTCACAAATAAATTTTGTACCGTCAAAGTCACCGATAAAATATTGAGTAGCACTCCCTCCGAAGTAACATCCCGGATTTACATTGACAATCAATGCCCATTTCTTATGGTTGATATCGCCGTCTACAGGAAGTTCCACCATATCCGGACATTCAAACTGACAGGGTTGCACACCGTATCCTTCGCCAAAGCTACTCAGGTAGTTCCAGTCCTTCAGATTATGGGAGTCATAGAAACGCATTTCCTTATCGGCAGAGACAATCATCACCCATTTACTCTCCGGTGCATACCAGAAGACTTTTGGGTCACGGAAATCTTTCAGACCATCGGAAGGACGCAGGACAGGATTCTTTTCGTATTTAGTAAATGTCCGTCCGTTGTCTTTGCTATAAGCCAAACACTGAATCTGTCCGTTCTTATCGCTGGCAGAAGTATAGTAAGCGAGGATGGAACCTGCTCCGTAGCCCGCCACATCCTCCTGATCGACAATAGAACTGCCGGAAAAGATATGCCCTAATGTATCACGGGCAATGGCAGGCGCCAGATGTTCCCAATGCATCAGGTCCTTGCTGACTGAATGTCCCCAATGCATATTTCCCCATTTGGAGCCATAAGGGTTATGCTGATAATACAAATGATACTCTCCATCTTTATATACCAATCCGTTTGCATCATTCATCCAGCCATAAAGGGGAGTATGATGGTAGACAGGACGGAATTTATCCGTATTGGCAGTATCAAACGTATCGGATAATCTGATTTCTTCCCAGCAGAGGGCGTCTTTCGATTTCCTTTGAATGCGCAAAGTGGCTGCCTTTGTATCAGCCGGCAAGGCAAAGGGAACAAAATAATCGACCTTTGTCTGTGCCAGACGGATATCCATATCGGTATCCGTTGCATTCCCCGTATCGAGCCGCACCTGACTTTCATCGGCTTCTTCCTCGATGGGGAGTAATATATAATGGGTAGGATGAACGATGTGGACAATTGTCAGGCTATCACCTTTCTGTTCAAGGGTGAATGTGCTTCCGGTTGACTGGCAACAGGTCAGTCCAAAGGAAACAGCCAGTGCGAGTGTGGCACCTTTACATTGTTTTATCCAAGAAGTTGTTTTCATGGTAACAGGATATTCAGAGTTATACGAGTGTTAGTCAAAAATAGACGAAGGCAAAGATAGGGGCTATCTTCACCTTCGTCTATAAACTTTGTTTCAAAGAGTAACACTTTTGATACATCATTGAAAAAAGGGAGCTACAGGCATATAGAAAAGCAGAAGTAACAGGCGAAAAGAGAAATAGGGCACGTCAATGCCGGAGTCGAACCGGATAGTCTTGCTGATTTTACAACTTCACTATTCCTCCCCTAAAATGAGACGAAGTAACTCTTCTCTACGACATTCTGCTTATGTCAAAGTAAAAACAAGGTAACAAACGAAAAGAGACTATAACCTGCTCTATCCAACTGAGCTATGCTTTTCCTCAAAGAATAAGGAGAGCAGCGGGAGTCGAACCCGCGACCTATGGTCGTCCCAAACGAAGTAACTCTTCTCTACGACACTTGTTTCTTTCGTAAACCGGAATCCTGAGAACTCCGGTTATACCACTATCTTTTTTATCTCCTGCAACGCATCATTTCCCTTGTCGATTGCAGACAAAATATCAAATATCTTATCCGACCATCCCGCTATTAAAAATACATCGTCACGAGTGATATCCAGCGGAGTGTTGCCATATCCGCTTAAGTCAAACAGATACAACTTGGCTGCCGGACAAATTTTCTTGTACTTCCTCCACAAATCCGTTATCTGCAAGTCACTATGGCTATTCCACAACTGACAGTCAGTGAACATCATTATCTTATCCATCTGCGCCTTTCGGTCTATCAGGTCTTTGATAACCAAATACCCGTTTGTAGAGTATCCTACTTCACCTTCCCTTTTATAGAAAGCATCGACATTGGACAAGATACCCGTATCGGGCAGATTGATAATCTTCCATCTATCGCCAAAGATACCCGTCATCACCTGCTTGCAACGTGACTTCAACAACATTCCCAGCAGCAAACCGATGTCATAGTACAATACTTTACTCTTTGCCGAAACCGGACACTGCATGGAACCGGATACGTCACAGGCTATCAGCACACGGGTAGATTCATCAAATCCGGTAATATTGCGGGCAGACACCTGCACGGCACGTTCCAAAGCCGTCATCAACATCGTAGCATAGAGCGAAGGAGTCTTCGACAACTCACGGTAAGCAGCCAAAAAGCGGAAAGGCAACTGCCTGGAGTTTTCAACCGCCTTTTCGGAAGACAGCCTCTTCCCTACTGTCAGAATATGGTCTGCAGAAACTTCCGCTTCCAGTATATTCCTCAGATTGCGCAGCAAAGCCATGTATCCTAGTTTACCACTGTCTATCAATTCTTCCCATTTGGCACGGAAAGCTTTTCGCCGTTCTTCTTCCGTAGCAAAGGTACACTGACCTAAAGCTGACAATTCTGTCTCCCAAGTATAGGGAACCGGAAGATTATCATTGACTATTCCATTGAAAATTTCCTGTTGCCGTTCATCTTTCGCTTTCGGGTGCACAAGAAACAAGGCATCTTTCAGACAAACTTCTGCCGAACGGTTATATTTGGCAAACTGGTACGCATCGAATGTATTGAATGCATCCTGTAGCCCTGCCTGCAACTGTTTGGAAAGACGGTTCAGTTTCTTTGTCCCCGTCCGCCGGTTTGCCTGCTGATAACAGGCCAGCAGTTCGGTGATTTCATCGGCACGCCGAACGGTACGGGCAGTTACCCGCTTCACCAGATTGTCGCCCTGGTGGATACGCGCCAGTTCTACCGCCATCACCAAAGGGATGGAACGCAGGTTCATCGTTTCTCTTGCGTACGCCGCCAGTTGCGCCACAAACAAAGGTTTACATTTTCCGATGAGCGTACGGACCCTTTCTATTCTCTCTTCCTCCTGCTCATAGAAACTGTTGTTCAATGAAGTAGTTACCACGGATGTGTACAATTCCCATTCGGGTGTCAGCCGGTAAGCCGATGCCGATTCTTTGTTCAGCACTTTATTCATTCCTTTATTTATCCAGTTAAACTTCATCATTTATACTCTTTATTTGTTTTCTTTTGCAAAGATACGGGGGTGGGTGCGCAGCCTTTTTGCGTACCTCAAATTATTTTTCTACTTTTGGAGAAAATCTTTATACTTCCGCCTATGCCGGTCAATAGAAATGCCTTGATTCGTTATAAAACGATTGATAACTGTCTGCGTAATCCTTATCGTCGCTGGACACTGGAAGACTTGGTAGATGCCTGCTCGGATGCCCTTTACGAATATGAAGGAATCGACAAGGGAATCAGCAAACGTGCCGTACAAATGGATATACAGATGATGCGCAGCGAGAAGCTGGGTTATAACGCACCGATTGTAGTATACGAAAACAAATATTACAAGTACGAAGACCCGGAATACAGTATCACACAGACCCCGCTGAACGAACAGGACCTGAAAACGATGTCGGAAGCCGTGGAAGTTCTGCGGCAGTTCAAGGGTTTCTCCTATTTTACGGAGATGAGTGAGATTGTGAACCGACTGGAAGATCACATAGCCTCCGCCCGAATGAAGACGACTCCGGTCATCGACTTCGAAAAGAACGAATCTCTGAAAGGGCTGGATTATCTGAATACCATTTACCATGCCATCGTCAACGAACATCCCCTGCAACTTAAATACCGTTCGTTCAAGGCCCGTTCGGCAAACAGCTTCATCTTCTATCCTTATCTATTAAAGGAATATCGCAACCGTTGGTTCGTATTTGGAGTCAGAAAAAGCGGACGGATATTGCAGAATCTGGCTCTGGACAGAATTCATTCATTAGAGGTGTTATCGCGGGAACCCTTTATAAAGAATACATTCTTCGACCCGAACACATTCTTTGACGACTTGGTAGGGGTGACTAAAAACTCCGGAAGCAAAGCCGAGAAGGTCGGTTTTAAAGTAGCCGCCAACGAAGCCCCCTACATCCTGACCAAACCGATACACCACAGCCAACGAACCATAGAAACATTGGAAGACGGAAGTGTGATTCTTGAAATAGAAGTAGTCATCAACCATGAACTGGAACGGGTATTCTTCGGATATGCCAACGGAATACAAGTTCTTTATCCGCAGACACTGGTGGAGCTAATAGAAAAGAAATTAAGGAGGGCGGTAGAACAATACGAAAAGCCCAAGTGAGTTACATTCGGATAAAAAGCAAGTAACCGGACCATTTTCACCCTTTCCGGAGAGAAAAAGACATTTTATGATACAATTAATTCCATTTTAATGAAGAATTAATTTGCTTTATCCTCTCTTTTTAATGGTTCGACCTTTACTTTGCCCTTGATAATACCGGAAAACTCATTAAATTATGAATATGAAGAGAAGTTTAATTTTACTATGCGGTCTGCTGACCGGCTTTACCTTGCAATCTACAAAGGTAAACGCGCAGACACAAACAGTGGCTAATGACCAGAAACTGGTCTATCCCTACACCTTTGCCCCCAGCGAAGGTCTGGTGAACCAAACAGAAAAGGAACATCGACAAGAGATTTGCATCAACGGTTATTGGGATTTCCAGCCTGTCCGCTTGCCGAAAGAATACGTTCAGGAAAAAGGTATCGCTCCCGAACTTCCATTACCGGAAAACGACAGCGAATGGAGCAAAACTCGTATCAAAATCCCTTCACCGTGGAATATCAATGCTTTTGCTTACCGTGACCTGGAAGGTCCCGACCACCGCAACTATCCTTCATACCCTAAAGAATGGGAACAAGTGAAAATGGCATGGATGAAGAAGAATGTCACCATCCCTGCCGATTGGTCAGGGCAGCAAATCAAACTTTACTTTGAGGCCGTAGCCGGATATTCCGAAGTCTATATAAATAAAGAAAAGGTAGGCGAGAACTTCGATTTGTTCTTACCGTTCAGCTTTGACATCACCGATAAAGTGACTGCCGGCGAAAACATAGAGATACTGGTAGGCGTACGAAGCCAGTCGTTATTCGAAAACAATGCGACCATCGGACGCCGCATTGTTCCGGGCGGCTCGATGTGGGGATATCAGATCAACGGTATCTGGCAGGATGTATATCTGTTGGCTTTGCCGAAAATCCATCTGGAAGACGTATACGTGAAACCGCTGGTATCAAAGAATACACTGGAAATAGAAATAACTCTTCAGAACCGGACAGAGAAGAAGACCGATGTACAACTGCAAGGTAATATCCGCGAATGGGTGAACTGCGCAGGCACGGACGTCAACTCCGCTCCCGTTCCGAACTGGACGCTTGGTAATGAAGCATTGAAAGTCGCTCCTACGAAAGTGTCCCTGCCAGCCAAGGCTTCACAGAAAGTGACCTTGCAAGTACCTGTCGGCAAGGATATATTAAAATACTGGACTCCGGAGCATCCCAACCTGTATGCCCTGTTACTTTCCGTCAACAACCAGAAACAGACTGTCGACACCAAATACGAACGTTTCGGCTGGCGTGAATGGACATTGCAAGGTACTACACAATACCTGAACGGCGAACCTTACGCATTGCATGGTGACTCCTGGCATTTTATGGGTATCCCGCAGATGACCCGCCGTTATGCGTGGGCCTGGTTCACCGCCATTAAAGGGATGAATGCCAACGCAGTCCGTCCGCACGCGCAAGTCTATCCCCGCTTCTACCTTGATATGGCCGATGAAATGGGTATCTGCGTACTGAATGAAACAGCCAACTGGGCCAGCGACGGTGGTCCGAAACTGGACTCCGACCTCTTCTGGGAGGCATCTAAAGAACATCTGAAACGTTTTGTCCTGCGCGACAGAAATCACGCGTCCGTTTTCGGCTGGAGTATCAGCAACGAAAACAAACCCGTTATCCTGCACGTTTACAATCGCCCCGAACTGATGCCGGTACAAAAGAAGGCATGGGAAGAATGGCGTGACATTGTACATCAGTACGACCCTACCCGCCCGTGGATTTCAGCAGACGGAGAAGATGACGGTGACGGTATATTGCCCGTGACCGTAGGGCACTACGGAGACATCAACTCCATGAAACGCTGGATCGAAATCGGAAAACCTTGGGGAATCGGTGAACACAGTATGGCTTATTACGGTACCCCGGAACAGGTTGCCAAATATAATGGAGAACGCGCTTACGAATCACAGGAAGGCCGTATGGAAGGACTGGCTAACGAATGTTACAACCTCATCGTCAACCAAAGACAGATGGGAGCCTCTTACAGCACAGTCTTCAATATGGCATGGTATGCCTTGAAACCGCTTCCACTCGGCAAGAAAGACAAAAGCAAAGCTCCCACCGTTGAGGCTGACGGAGTCTTCTTCGGTGATTACAAAGAAGGAGTTCCGGGCGTACAGCCCGAACGGGTAGGCCCTTATTGCACGACGTTCAACCCCGGGTATGACCCGACCTTGCCGCTCTATCAGGAATGGCCGATGTACAGTGCCTTACGCGCAGCCAATGCTCCGGGCAAACCGGCCTGGTCTCCTTATGCTGTAATCGACAAACAACAGTACGACCATCGCAAAGCAACAACTCCTTCCAAAAAGTATAAGGAAGTCATCTTTATCGGTAGTCAGAACAGTAAATTAAAGCAGCTGATGGATGCGCAAGGAGTCATATTCTCCAAGAAGGCAAACACTCCTTCCCTGTTGCTCCATATCGTAGACGGTATCCAAAAGTTGGATGCTTCTACCAAGGATGAGATACAAAAGCAAATCGCCAAAGGAGCGGATGTATGGATATGGGGACTCACACCGGAAACGGTAGCCGCATACAATGAAATTCTTCCGCTTCCGGTGTCCTTGGATAATCTGCAGCGTTCTTCTTTCCTACCCGTACAAAAGTCATGGATGCACGGACTCAATAATTCCGACTTCTACTTCTGTGAACTTCAGAAGACCAACGCTTCCAGCTACTCGCTGAAAGGAGCTTTCGTAGAAGAAGGCGACGTCTTGCTGAACGCCTGTAAGACCGACTGGAGAAAGTGGAACAAACGCCCGGAAGAGATCAAGACTGCCGGAACGATCCGCAGTGAATACGAATGTACAGCCGCCACTCCTGTATTTGTAAAATGCCAGCAGAATGCTTCCACTTTCTATCTGAACACATTAACCGAATTTGCCAACTCAGAGAAGGGATTCAACACTTTGAGCGCTATTCTGAAGAATGCCGGAATAGCCTTCCAAAAGCCGGAAGTCAATATCGACGAGGTCTTCTTCCTGCGCGACGAACAGATCAACTTCCCCGTAGCCACCAAAGAGAAACTGGTGAAGGACAGCGACGGTGAATGGACACTGGAACTTTATGTATTCAGTCCACGCCCTTTGGACGACCTGTTGATAGAACCGAACATGCCGAAACTATCCCTCTTTGTGAAAGCAAAGAAACGTGCGCTGCTCATCAACGACAAACCTTATACGGCTGTATCCCACGACGGACGCAACGAAATCATCTACAAAGAATTGCCCTTGCTGCAAGGATGGAATAAACTGGTGATCAAACTAGGAGCCGGAGACCGAAACGACTTCACCGGTTATTTCAAATGCGATAACAAGAAAGATTTCCTTCCGCTGTTGAAAGCAGCTTTCGTGAATCCGGAAACCAAATAATAGTAAATAAACAAATGATGAAACTTACACACATTTTAGCCTCAGCGGCTATCATTTCAACGCTGAGTGCATGTAACGGTAGCCTGCAAACAGCGGATCGGACACCGGTCGATTACGTCAACCCGTATATCGGCAACATCAGCCATCTGCTGGTTCCCACGTTCCCCACCATCCAGTTACCCAACAGTATGCTTCGTGTTTACCCGGAACGTGCCGATTACACCTCCGAACTGCTGAAGGGGCTTCCACTGATCGTCACCAACCACCGGGAACGTTCTGCATTCAATTTCAGTCCCTATCAGGGAGAAAAGCTGCGTCCGGTCATAACGTATAACTATGACAACGAGCACATTACTCCTTATTCTTTCGATGTGGAACTGGATGACAACCGTATGAAAGCGGAATATGCGCTTTCCCATCAGTCGGCTATCTACCGGATAACGTATGAGGCAGACAAACCGGCTTATCTCATCGTGAACTCCCGCAATGGCTCTATTCACGCCAACGAGAACTTCATCAGCGGTCGCCAGCAACTAAATGACAACACCAATGTCTATGTATATATAGAAGCACAGGAGAAGCCGATAAGCGCCGGCATCCTCGAAAACGGCACTATTGAAACAAGCAAGGATAATGCCGAAGGCGCAAATGCCTGTGCGGCATGGCGCTTTGCCGATGGAACCACAACGGTCAACCTCCGCTACGGTATTTCTTTCATCAGCGAGGAACAGGCCGAAAAGAACCTGCATCGCGAATTAAAAGACTATAACATCAAAGCACTGGCAGAAGCGGGACGCCAAATATGGAACGAAACGTTGGGACGTATCCAAGTAGAAGGAGGAACGGAAGATGACAAAACCGTATTCTACTCTTCTTTCTACCGTACCTTCGAACGTCCCATCTGCATGAGCGAAGACGGCCGTTACTTCAGCGCCTTCGACGGAAAGGTACACGAAGACAACGGTACTCCTTTCTACACCGACGACTGGATTTGGGACACTTACCGTGCCGCACATCCTCTCCGCACACTGATCGACCAACAAAAGGAAGAAGACATCATCGCATCCTACCTGCGCATGGCGGAACAAATGGGCAATATGTGGATGCCTACTTTCCCCGAAGTAACAGGTGACACACGTCGCATGAACTCCAATCATGCCGTTGCCACGGTAGCCGACGCACTAGCCAAAGGGTTGAAAGTAGACACGGCAAAAGCCTACGAGGCTTGCCGGAAAGGGATTGAAGAAAAGACGCTCGCCCCGTGGTCGGGAGCACCGGCCGGCTGGCTGGACAATTTCTACCGTGAAAACGGTTATATCCCCGCTCTCCGTGTAGATGAACCGGAAAACGACCCGAACGTACATCCTTTCGAGAAGCGCCAGCCTGTCGCTGTCACTCTGGGAACCAGCTACGACCAGTGGTGTCTCTCCCGTATCGCCCAAGCTCTGAACAAGAAGGAAGAAGCCGAATACTATCTGAAATGTTCGTATAACTACCGGAATCTCTACAATAAAGAAACCGCTTTCTTCCATCCGAAAGATAAGGAAGGACAATGGATTGAGCCATTCGACTACCGTTTCCCCGGAGGCATGGGAGCCCGTGAGTATTATGGAGAAAACAACGGCTGGGTTTACCGCTGGGACGTGCCACACAATGTAGCCGACCTCATCAGCCTTATGGGAGGAAACGAGCAGTTCATCGCCAACCTTGACCGCACTTTCACCGAACCGCTGGGACGGAGCAAATATGCATTCTACGCAAAACTGCCCGACCATACGGGTAATGTAGGCCAATTCTCGATGGCGAACGAACCGTCTCTGCACGTCCCTTATCTTTATAACTATGCCGGACAGCCGTGGAAAACACAGAAGCGCATCCGTCAAATGCTGAAAACATGGTTCCGCAATGACCTGATGGGTATTCCGGGAGATGAGGACGGCGGAGGTATGACGTCATTTGTGGTCTTCTCTTCCCTGGGCTTCTACCCTGTCACTCCGGGATTGCCGGCCTACACCATCGGAAGTCCGCTTTTCACAGATGCCAAGATTACACTCAGCAACGGAGCCGTATTTGAAATCGAAGCCAAGAACGCTTCCGATGACAACAAATACATCCAGTCCGCCACACTGAATGGCAAAGAATGGAACAAATCATGGTTCAGCCATGATGACCTGATGAACGGTGGCAAGCTAGTATTGGTAATGGGCAGCAAACCCAACAAGGCATGGGCCAGCGGAGCAGAGGATGTTCCTCCATCATTAGAAATCAAGTAGCTATATTCTAGCGATTAAACGCAAGAGGGTTGTCGAAGAATCATCGAAATAACATCTGATTCTTCGACAATACCTCTTGTCATATTCCCCGGATGTCGGCTATCATATACGAGTATTCCAACACTTTGGTTATATAAAATAAGTCCCCGATTCTTATGAATATCATATTGTTTTTCGTACTTTTGCCACATAGGAACAGATTCAAGTAGAAGTACTATGAAATATCAACTGCAATTATTGATTTTTATCCTGCTTTGCCTGGCGGGCAGACTGGATGCGTCTCCTTTATATGATTACGGACTTTATCTTAAGTCTCATGCCGTACCGGCACCGGAAAGGTCTACCTTATATTTGGATGACAACCAACCTTTCTCCGTAAAAAACGACTTAACCATTTCTTTTCAGATATATATACGTGCCAATGAAGCCGACTATGGCTCCATTCTTCATCTGAAGACAGACAAAGGCCAGATAATACGCTTTTCGTTTGTTGCAGGCGAGCAAAACCATGCTCCCGCTTTAATGCTCAATGATGAGATTATCATCATTGACAAACCCATAGAACTGGAAAAATGGATCAATGTCTCGCTGAATCTGCGTCAGAAAGACAATGTGATCGAAATAGAATACGACAAAAAAAAGATGTCGTCCACCTTCCCCCTGCAAGAAACAAACAGCGTAACGATTACATTCGGCCAGATGCTAGGCTATCAGGCGGAAGTAGCCCCTGTCAACTTAAGGGATATCAACATCATACAGGACGGCAAACTGACAAGAGAATGGAAATTATGGAAACATAACGACAACCTCTGTTATGACGAAAAAGAGGGAGCCGTTGCACGTGCTGTCCAGCCTCTCTGGCTGATAGACAACCATATCGAATGGAAAACAATCAATAAGATCACTACTTCCAGCAGAGTAGGCATAGCATTCGACGCCCGTTGCGCCTTATTCTATGTAGTCAGTCCCGAATCGGTGAAAGTGCTGGACGAAGACGGAAGACTCAAACAAGAGACTGCCGTACGCGGAGGATATCCTGCCGTAGAATATCCCAACCACCTGCTGTATGATACGCTGAGCAATGCACTGGTATCTTACTCACTGACAGAAAACATCATCTCCCGCTTTTCGTTCGACGACGGAAAATGGAGCAACGAAATACGGAATACCAAAGAGGCCAACAACTATAACCATGCCAAAGCATTTAATCCCGCCGACTCCTCATTCTACTTTTTCGGCGGATATGGCTTCTATAAATACCGTAATGACCTGTTCCGCATGAAGTCCGGCAGTGAAATTATGGAGCAAATTAAATATGATCATCCTCTTTATCCCCGCTATTCGGCTGCTATGGCAGTAGTGGGCGACGAACTATATATCTTTGGAGGCAAAGGAAACAAATATGGTAAACAGGAATTGAGTACCCATTACTACCTCGGCCTGTATGCCATCAATTTAAAAAGTAAACAGTCCCGCACCATCTGGGAGAAAAAAGATGATAACAAGGAAACCATCATGGCTTCCTCCATGTACTTCGAACCGGCAGACAGTTCTTTCTATGCCGTATCTACGGACAACGGGGGAACATTGTGGAAGATTTCCATGAAAAGCCCCGTTTATACAGAAGTTTCAAAACCGATCAATAACAGGCTGGACTACCAGGACTGCGATTTTAACCTTTACTATTCGCCGACTCACAGGAAACTGTTCCTTGTGCTGGACAAGATACTGAACAATCGTACGCACGATATAAAGATCTATTCCATCAATATGCCTTTAGTCAACGAGATAGATATCCGGCAGTCGGTGGATGAAATGGGCTCCGGCAAATGGTGGAATCTGCTGTATGTCATCGGTGTCCTAGCAATATTAGGTTGCGGTGCCTGGCTGTTCTATCGTTCAAGAAGCAAACGTCAGCCAATCCAATCGTCCGCAATCTCAAAAGAAACACTTCAATCGGTTACGGCTCCAAAAGTCATCTCAGAGAATCAGGAGAAAGTTACTCCGACAATGCCGGAACAAGAAAACGAGCCCGCATCGAAAGAGATAGTCCACTACTACGACCGTAGCCGTTCCTCCATCTCATTGCTGGGCTGTTTCAATGTACGCGATAAAGAGGGAAATGATATCACCGCCAATTTCACTCCCCGTCTGAAGCACTTGCTTATTTTGCTGATATTATATACGGAAAAGAATCCGAACGGTATCCTGACCTCCAAAACAACGGGAATCCTATGGCCGGATAAGGAAGAGACGGCTGCCCGCAACAACCGTAACGTAAATTTACGCAAACTGCGGGTATTACTGGAGAGTATCGGTGATGTAGAAGTCGTGACGGAAAACAACTTCATGCACATAAAATGGGGCGAGAACGTATTCTGCGACTATCGCGAAGTACTTGCACGCATCCAGCAATTCAAGGAGAAAGAAAACAGCGAGTTACTCAACCGGATCCTGGAACTTCTGTTGTATGGACCATTGTTGCCCAACACCATTCTCGATTGGTTGGATGACTTCAAAGAAACATACTCCAGCCACTCCATCGACTTGTTGAAGGATCTGTTTGAAATCGAAAAGCAACGTAATCATCCGGACATGATTCTCCGCCTGGCAGACATCATGTTCCTGCATGACCCACTGAATGAAGAAGCATTGGCCGCCAAATGCGCTGTGTTCTCCGCACAGGGAAAGAAAGGGATTGCACGAAATCTGTATGACCGTTTCTGCAAGGAGTATCGGGACTCGATGGGAGAAGATTATAAAACACCATTCGCCGATTTATAACTGTATAGCTTTACTTCTTTCCTTCACAGAAAGGAACAAAACAGCAGTAACTTCATTCTCCTCCTTCGGGAAGGAGGAGTACCCGTAGGGGGAGGTGGTAGGTGAATACACATGGCTGATTATTAAGTTGATGCGCTCACCTACCACCCCGGCTTTCAGCCACCCCTCCTTCCCGAAGGGAGGGGAATTGAGATACTATCGATTTATTCAAATCTGAATCGGGGAATGAGCTAAACTAAACCGTATGGATAGGTAATCAGATGTACGAAAGAAGCATGGAGGACTTGACAAACCGCTTTTTATGTTGTATATTTGTAAGTAGAAACCGGAAGAAAATTCGATAACATTGATAATATAGACGAAAAATGAGCGATAATAAGTATAATATAATAACAGATTACAGGCATTTCCACTTCGGATAATGTTTGTCGGATAGTCTGATACAAGCTAAGGGCTGCGATTCTTTATGGGAATTGCAGCCCTTTTTGTTGCTTTAAATTAATATTTATCACTAAAATAACGATGTCCAAGTTTATAATAAACTTGGGGGACGTTTATAATAAACGATGAAGGAATTTATTAATAAACGATTGGAAGTTACTGCATAATCGGTCAATATCTTTCGTATAGATATGGATGCTGACCTTGAAAAGTTCTTTATCCTTTAAATAAGTAAATGAATTATTGCGACAATGATTCTTTTCTTTTTTTATGTCATAGGACTAAAAACCTCACTGTACCATTACGAATAAATCGACAAGGAAACAATGCATGACTTTACTACTGACTCAAAAGAAAAGCGGACTATCAGTCGGCGGGAAGATTCCCGCCATTGATAGTCCGCTCTTTTTATAGTATATACCTACTTGACTCTATATCAATTGGATTCTCCCATGATAGTAGTGGCAGATGATCCCCAAGTAAAGTTGCTCTTCAATGCCGAATTGGACTTCAAGTACGGTTGCTGAACCTTCGGTCCCTTCGTCCATTCTTCCGATTCGGATGTCAATGTATTCAACAGGTCTTGGAAGTGCATGGAAACTACATGTTTCGGGTCCGGATTCTTGTAATATTCCAGATATTCCATCGGTACATATACCGTGCTCGGCCATGTCTTAAAGACAGTACACCAGGTTGTCGGTTGGGTAGCACCTTCGTCGGCATCACTACGGGCAACTTCCTTACACTGGAACGGTAATGACTTTAAGTGCAAAGTCTTGAGTGCCGTCACATTATCAAAGATGTATCCGTAAACATAAGTCATGGTACTCGGGAACCAAGCTTCATTTACTACTGAGTTACCGAACGCGTGACGACCGATATAAGTCGGACCTTCGTTCACCACTACCGTTCTCAGCTTGGTACAGTTACGACAAGCTTCTCTCGGTACGTATTGCAATCCTGTCGGGAATGAAATATTCTCCAGAAGGTTACATCCGTTGAATACACCATTCTTCAGCGTTTCATTCTCCACTTCCGTCATATCCAGAGTTTTCAGGTTGTAGCCCTTACCCGCTGTCATCATGTTCTTCAGTAAGTTCAAATCGGTATCGTTGAGTCTGCCCTTCAATTCCAGGCTAGTGATGGATTCCCAATCTTTATAGATTTCGTCATCAATAAGACCCTGCAATACATTCGTCAAACCTCCCGGAGCCGGAATTTCAATCTGAGTGGCCGCAGCCTGACGGATAACCATATAGTCTTTCTTGTTTTCATAACCCTTGCGATAGATGTAAACGGTAGCCTGACGTTCTCTCAGTACCTTATTCACATCGTACGTGAAGATGACACGTTCGGGCATCGAGTTGTTTGCCATGTGCAGCCAACCATTCTCTGCCGTATAGCCACTTTCTTCCGGATATACGATATCCACCAAAATCTCGTTCTTCGGATCGGTCAACGTAGACTGTACGCTATACTTCACGGTAGCGGCACTGCCCAGCTTATCCAAACTTGTTCTGAAATCGCTCTTGTTGGTAATAACCAGTTCCACATCGCTTGCCTGAGCCTGAGTCACGGTAAACTCTTCTCTCACCTTCTTATCGGCAGCGGCACAAAGCGCGATCGTTGCCGTACGTTCGCCACCGGTATTTTCTTTCACGGAAACGAGGAAGGTAGAATCGCCCTTGGCGTCTATAGCAGGCTTAAACGAAATCCAATCCTGATCGTTCTTATCAATATCAATCGTCAAATCCCTTGGTCCGTTGGTATTGGTTGCCTTATATTTCAACAGAATCGAATCTTCTTTCGATGCCAGGTTAGTGAACATTTCCTTGTTATCGACCGTAATGACAGGTTTGGGCAGACCGGTCTGGAAGATATTCATCGTAGCCTTTACATTATCATTATCTTTCGAAGAGATTTCAATGGTACCTCTACGAATATCAAACTTCTGATTCGGCAACACCTTAAAGTACAGTGTATGGTTCTCCATCGCACGTGTCTCCGGTTCACCTGCGGGGCGTTCGTCCGTCGGCATGATCCAGCCCGTGTCACCGGAATAGAGGAAACTGGTTTTATACTCTCCTGTGTTAATTCCAAACTCTACGGAAATAATATGCTCACCGGCATCCAGGTTTTCGTAGGCCTTCGGGTCGGTGATTACCACCGCATCCTTCTGTGCCTGATAGATAACGAAATCAAACTTAAAGCCACCGGACACGAGAGAAAAATTAGCACGGCGTGCATCCGGTTCCACATTTTCGGCTGCAGCTACCCATACTTTGTTGCCTTCGCCGGCCGTTCCTTCGCGTTCAAACAGCACTACCCAGCTATTATCCGCACCTTCCGAATCATCCAGTACGATATGCCAATCCTGATTGGCATTGAATGTCAACACTTGAGCGGAATTTCCCGCAGAAGAAAAACTGAAGGTGGACGCTTCGTTCACGATCTCCAATTTAGGCTCTAGCGGCATCACCACTTCCGGACCGGTTTCATCGTCACCACATGCAGTCAGTAACGATGCCACCAAACATCCGGTCAAGCCGATATATTTCCAATTGATAAAATTTATCGCTTTCATGCTTATTTCACTTTAAATTCTTCTTTTACAATATTAAGGTATTTCATACCGTATCCATTCCCGTAATTCGGGTCAGTCGGTTCGATAGCCTGATCCACATTCCAACGGTTAAAAGAATCGATGATGACCATCGGACGCTTTCCCAAGTTCATCTTGGCAACATTACACATCTTACGGAACATATCTTCATCCTTAAATACCACCGGGAAGTTATAGAACTGAGTTCCATCACCATCTATCCACTGATTGAACGAAGGTGAAACGCTAGGTACGAAGTCTACTCCGTAATTAGCCCACTCATATTCGCGGTTGTACTTAAAGTTCTGGTCGATGCACTGCGGATAGCAGGTAGGACGGAACCAGTCGGTCTGATTGTACATATTATCCATGTACACAGCATCCACTTTCCCGCTCAGGAAGAAGTTATGCCAGCGTGCGGGAGGCGTCCAGCGTTCCTGACGTGCTAAGATATAGATCTCAAGCCCATTGCCATTGCCGTCTTTTACATTTTCACGTACTCTTTCACGGATCGTATTATAAAGTTTCTCAGAATCGCGTGCATACAACTTATCAGCATTCCAGACTACAATCATCGGTTTGCCGTCTACAGTATAGTAAAGATCGTTGTTCGTACAGAAACGGCTTGTCAGGTTGACAAAAAAGCTATAAAGTTGCTCACAACGTGCAGAGACACCATTTTCATCGGCATCATCTTCTATCATGGCGGTATTATTCAGTCCGCTTGCAAAATTATTCATATCCATAGAAACCGCATAACGCAAACCTCCCCACTCAATACCTTCCGAGTTGGGATTCAGTCCCGCCATATAGTTCACGAAATTCACGTTACCTTCGTTCAGCAAATCTCCCTTACTGGTATCCAGACCGATGTTCGGCAAGATAAGGAAATTGATACCGGCATTATTTGCCCAGGTAAGGTGCTGCTGAATCAAGTCAGCAGTTTCGGCTTTATTGATATCCATCGAATAACGTCCCAGCACCGGACGCACATTCGGACAAAGCTGTGGATACTGTCCGCCTTGATTATATTCACCAATCAACCGCGCATACTTCTTTTCATCCACACCCGTACTACCCAAGTTCCAATAAAGGGCTCCTACCGGAATATCGCTGCTCGGTCTGATTTGCGGAATCTCATAGTTCAAGAAATGATCATCGATGGAAGGACCGTCATCTGTCGGTGAACAGGCCGATCCGACTACCAGTCCCAACGTCAGGCATATTGCAAGACCTGTCTTATTAAAAATCTTATACTTTTTCATTTTTCAGTCATTACTTAATTACTACTTTTCTACCTTATAAACTAAAAGTGTAGCTTCTATCAAGAAGTTATAAGCCTTGTCCAAAGCCTCTTCGGCATCCTTGATACCAGTCAGCTCACGGGCATTCTTCAAGAACTCTTCATAAGTCTGTCCATACTTCTTGGCTTGGAAATCCATGTTGAACTGTACATAATCAATATTCTCCCAGCTGGCTATCATTTCTTCCTGATTAGGTACAGGTTTTGCGAACTGAAGCATTGTGAAGATATTGTCTCCCCAACGGGCGGCATTAGGCTTCGGGCTATTCTTCTGTAACAAATCGATAGCTCTGTAATAAGCCTCTGCATTTGTCTGACGTTCCGCATCCGGGAAGTAAAGGCGTTCGGGCCAACCATAGTACATATTTCCGCCTTCTTCATAAGCCTGAGATCCGTTCAGAAACAGAGGCGGAAGGTTCAATGCACGTGTGCGGCGTTCCATACGCCAGGCAGACATTCCATCCAGGAAGTCGGCAAACCAGCGTTGTTTGTAGATTTGTTCCAACTGTCCTTCTTTACCGTCTGCTCCGTTGATGTCGGCAGTCATCAGTTTACGGGTATCATAGAATCCTTTATGACTGGTTCCCCAGGCGATTCCTTCCTGAGCCATATAGGCAGCAGAAGAAGCAGACAAGCCGTTCTCTTCGAACGAAGCACGGATGCCTTCTTCATAATAGGTCTGTGCATCCTTGGATCCCAAGTCGAACTTCACTTTCGCCTCAGCGCAAAGGAAACAAGCATCTGCCCAGCGCAGTAAAGGCATCGTAGCGTCCATTGCATAATATCTCGGGTTGATGTAGCATCTGTTGTCTTCATTCATTGACAACGGATCAGGGATTTCTCTTGTACCGTTCGGGTCGGTCGGGTCGATCGGTCTTCTCCAGCCGAACGGTGTACGGGCACCCGGATTGTCCGGTGTAGGAACGTATGGAATGGAGTAACGTACACGCAATGAATCACGCACTTCATATCCATCTATCATCCATTGCAGATGTTCCTGCTGATCGCTGGCAGAACAACCGCTCACATCACAGTCGTGTGAACGAGTCAGCACATCCGTCATACGATAAGGCTGGCGTTCCGGCCAATAAACGTTGGAGCCGTCGAAGTAAGTCTCCATACGCGGATCGTTGTATGAGAACAGATAAATGGCGAAATATTCGTTCATGGAAGGGATCAGTCCCCAGTTTGCTTTCGTCTGAATTTCTTCTTTATACAAACGAGTGTAATACCAGGAACAGTCTTTGTCGATCACCGTTCCATATTTGGGAGCAAACGCATCGTCCAGAGAACTGAACAGCCATTCTTCATGTCCCATAGATTTCGCAGCATATTCGCGTGCTTTCTCTTCGCTGATGTTCTGGATATTCATGGCTATTTCCAGACGTAATGTATTAGCCAGTTTACGCCATTTCTGCACATCTCCGTTATAAACAGGGTCTTTCAGAATCTTATCAGTGGATGATTCGTCGAACTCATCGACTGCCTGATCCAGCCAACCCAAAATGGAATAGTAAGCATCGGCTTCCGAATCATAATCAAAGATACGCTTGTCCGTTCCTCCGTCCATACCGGCATGGCTTAGTCCGACCGGACCATAGAGTGACAGTAACTGGTAGTAAGTGAATGCTTTCCATGTCTTTACAACAGCCAGACTGTTAGGCAGAGAGCCATCATCGTATGCTTTTGCCAGCTCTTCCAGGTCGCGCAGAATCTCTACATAAAACTTACGGTAGAATCCGTCTCCCCTTTCGTTCCACGGTGTCTGGAAAGCGACGTTAGTAATGTAACGTGAATAACTCCACATACGGTTATTATTCAATTCACTGATCGCATTCATTGTCTTGTAAACCGTACCGGGGAAAATACTCTGCAGATTTACCTCATACAATTTGTTCGGGTCCGAGTTGATGGTTTCGAAACCGTCCGTACACCCCACGGCAGTCGATGCCAGCAGGAGTAACGGTAATATTTTGTTTTTCAATTTCATGCTTTACGAATTTAAAAAGAAACTTTAATATCAAATCCATAGGTTGCGGAAGGCAGGTTGAAACCACGTTCGAAACCTTGTGCATTTCCTGTTGTACTCGTTGCCTGCGGATCCAGTCCGTGCGGTGTATTGGCAAACAAGGTAGCAATGTTTCGTCCGACAGCCGCCACACGGAATGTCTGGAACGGAGTCTTTCTCAGCCATTTTTTCGGTAAATCGTAGCTGACAGTGATTTCACGCAACTTCACATAAGAAGCATCGTAGATGAAACGGGAAATATCACGAGAGGTATAGTGCATCCAATAGCGTTCGGGGGTACAATAACCCAATACTTGTTGTCCTGCCAGCCCTTCTACGTCTTCGTCATAACGGCAATTAGGAAGAACTACCCCTTTAGGACGTCCCCAGTCAGGATAAATCTGCCCGTTTGCGGTCGGTGTGTTGGCGTTCTGAGGACGCATGAAGCCATATCGTTCTTCGTCCGACTCACCCAAAATCTTTCTGGAGAAGAAATCCGCGTCACGACCTTCCAATGACTTGACGGATTGTCCGTCTACAGAACTCTGGATGGATGTCTGTGAGAAGAACTTACCACCCTTCTGGAAGTCGAACATGACAGAGAAGGAGAAATTACCCAAACGGAACACGTTGTTCCAGCCACCTCGCCAGTCAGCCTGTACACAACCTAAATATTCATAGTCCTGTCCTTCTTTCGGCGACCCGTCGAGCTGACAAAGGATGTATCCTTCGGCATCGCGCTTAAATGTCTTCGCATAGATAGCACCGTAGGGCTTGCCTACTTCCGCATAAGACTTCACGTTGTACACACCGCTACCAATCTGTATCTTGTCGATACCTTCGGGCAATGATTCTACCATGGAATTGTTCTTTGACCAGTTGAAAATGGTTTTCCACTCAAAGTTCTTCACCTTCACCGGCACACCGCTCACGGAGATTTCCCAACCCTTGTTGGAGATTTTACCGGAGTTGATGATTACACGCTGGTAATTGGATAAATAAGAAAGTTCCGACTCGACAATCTGATCACGAGTGTATTTGTCATAGTAAGTAACATCTGCTGTCAGGCGTCCGTCCAGCAAACGGACTTCCGCACCGATTTCTTTTGAGATGGTTGTTTCCGGTTTCAAGTTCGGATTCTTACGTACGGCGTCGCCTTGGAACCATGCCATGTCATTACGGAACAATCCTCCGTAACTGTAACTGTTAATCAAACGGTCGAAACCGGCATCGTTACCCACGCGGGCAATAGATCCGCGCAACTTGGCGAATGAGAATGTCTTGCTCTTCAGTTTGGGGAAGATTTCCGTCAACACGGCACTGGCACTACCGGAAGCATAGAAGTAAGAATTGTTGGCTTTCGGCAAAGAACTTGACCAGTCGTTACGGAAAGTTCCGTCTACAAACAAACCATGATACCCCAAAGACAACATACCGAATACGGACTGCTTCTCTTTCGCGTTCACACTTTCCGTCCCACTCAATATAGAGGCATTGTTGGACAATGACTTCACATCCGGAGCTGCCAGTTGAGAAACCTGATTCCAGAGTTTATACCAGTCATTCTTCTGCATAGAAGTACCCAAGTTAGCACTGAGGCTGACCTTCTTGATATTGCGGTTATAAGAAATAACTCCTTCATAATTGTAGTTGTTGGAGGCTTCACGGAAAGTTTCGTACTGTCCGTCGATATCCCACATGGTATAATAATTATCGAACTTCCAACCGTTCTTGTTTGCCTTTTCTACACTGGCACGCAAACGGATATTCATTCCCTGAATCGGTTTGATATTAAGAGTCAGGTTACCACGGAAGTTATTACGGCCGTCACCATTGCTGATTTCGTTCAGCAGCCAGTAAGGATTGTAGAATCCGTTACCACGCGTGAAGGCTTCACCTGTCTCGCGCTTCCACGGCAATAATTCCTCCATAACGACGTCACGCGGCATATTCATGATGGCACGCATCGGGTTACGGTTACTGTCACCTTTATAATCACGGTTATCGGCTGTTTCCAACTGATAGTTAACGGAGATTTCACTGGACAGCCATTTAGCCAGATCCATATTCACACGCAGGTCAAATGTGTGACGCTTCATGTTATCGAAGTTCTTCAGCATTCCGTCGTAGTCGATACCCGTATAGTTGAAACGGATACCTGCTCCATTGAACACCTTATTGACCGAAACACTATGAGTCATGGCTACACCCATTTCGTACATATCCGTGATACCATCCTTATTAGGTACATAAGAACGTATCTGATTATTACGTCCCACCAGGTCAAAGCCTAACATCGGCAGCCCCCATGAGCGTTGGTTCGGATTCGCCCAGTTAAATACAAAAATACCATAAGGCAGGCTGGGGTCATAAGCATAACCGTTCTTTGAGTTGGAACCATAATAGTTGAATCCGTCACCCACACCGGCAGCCGGAAGGCTGGCCGAACCATAAACATTCTGATAGGCAGGAAATTCACGCAAGAAAGTAAACTGCATATTGTAGCCATAAGAAACACCGAGTCCGGATTTCTTGGTAGCTTTACGGGTAGTGATCAGAATAACGCCATTGGCAGCATCAGATCCATACAAGGCAGCCGCATTGGCACCTTTCAAAACTTCGATTGATTCAATATCGTCCGGGCTGATAGCTGAAGCAGGATTACCATAGTCCAAGTCTCCATCTTCTCCCATCGGGTTCATGATGGGCACACCGTCAATTACGTACAACGGCTGGTTATTTCCGGTCAGGGAGTTGTTACCACGAATCTCCACACGGGTAGAAGACAACGGACCGCCATTCGAAATAAAATTAACGCCCGAAACTTTACCGCTCAGACTATTCAATAAGTTCGGGTCACGTGTATCCAGCAAAGATTCCGTGTCAATGGACTGACGGGCATATCCCAACGATTTGGATTCACGGCTGATACCCAATGCCGTAACCACGACATCGTTCAGTTCTTTGACATCCTCACTTAGAACGATGCGCAGCAGATCATTGTTTTTCAAGGTAGCCAGTCTGATAGTCTTTACAGCATAGCCTATGAATCTTACATTCAGAATAGCATCTTTCGGCACATTGTTCAAGGTAAATTGTCCCTCCATATTTGTCGCAGTAGCTAAGTTTTGGTTTCCAACCACCGTAATATTAGCACCTGGAAGCGGATCACCAAACTCGTCAACAACGACTCCAGTGACCTTTCGGTTTTGCGCCGAAAGTGAAAGTGCGAAGAACGTGAGCAATACCATCAGGCACGTCCCTATCCTCCAGCTTCTTTTCAGATAAAGTTTCTCCATATTAGCTTAAGTTTATAATTAATAAATTTGTTCTTTTCATTTTTCTACAGTGATGGTGAAGTAGTTCAAATCAGGTTTGCCCGCCACAATGTTCAGCACAGTACGGCGCCAGCCGTTCACATCGCTCTTCATGGTGAAAGCGTCGACAGTAACCCATTCGCCTCCGGTAGCAGGAAGTTCTACGACAGGACCTTGTCTTCTTTTCGTGCCTTCGCCAAAATCAAAACGGATTTTAGCATCTTCTTTGGCAGCATAACATACCTTGACTGTAATATCTCCGGCAGCATAAGGCAGTTCTTTCCATTCCATCCACTCACCCGCCTCTGTGCTGGTGACGTACCATTCGGTGTTCTTATCCGGAGCCACACCGGCTATTTTGGCAACATCCAGACTTCCGGTACGGTATTGATTACCGCTATTCTTAGCAGATACATCGAAGAAGTAATCGCAGGCCTCCATTTCTACACGGAATGATTCGGCCCATGCCCGGCTGCTACTGTATTTACGGAGAATGTTCAGACGCTGATTGGGGAAGTCATAGTAAATGTTGTCGGTACTTCTCCAATAAGCAGCATTCTCGGCCATATCGGTAAAACCTTCCAGGAAGACCAGATCAGCACTCTTCGCAACCATATCGTCCAAAGCATCCGTCAAACGTTTGCCGTGATCTGCATCAAAAAACATACGGGTACCCGATTTATCATTGGTATAGAAAGCCGGAACAGCCACACCTACAGTTTTTCCATTGAAGGTACGTACCGTCCAGGAACTACGGGTGGGAGCCTGCTCAGCAGCAATAAACCAATCGTTCAGTGATTCTACGACTGATTCGTCCACCTCTTTATCACGGTCCTGAAAGGCTCTGTCGGCACAAATAAAGAGATCTTCGCCATAAGCCGACTTGAAGTCAGCATGAATCTTGTTCAGAATAGTCTTTAATTTGCCCTTACAGTCTATTTTCTTATTGCCCAATGCAGCATAGTCTACATTAAGGAAACCATTGATGCTCCACAAAAACAGGACAGGTTTGCCGTCTATGCGAAGAAGATACTTGTTATTGGCTTTATTCTCGCCATAAAAGTTATCGAAGGCCAGTTTTATATTGTAGTCCCATATATACTTATATATATCGTCCAAATTGTCCAGCGGATACATCACCTCTTCATCGGTCAGTCCCTTGTTTTGCTGAGTTTCGGCATTAATGAATGTAGCATAAGTCTGGTACAAATCAAAATTGCGGGCAGCCGCCCAAGAAGCCGGACAGTCATCGAAGATGGCAATCTTCAGATTTTCTTCATTCCGGCGCTGTAAAGCAGCAATGAAATCTTTGATACGGGTAGGATCACCATGATCTCTGTCATAAGCAGGATCAGTGTCGGCCTTCGGCAAGCGTCCGCGGCAATTGGGAGCTACATAATCCAAACCACTATACACCATCTCTTCCACCAGATTATCCCACCACTCTGTTTCCGTAGCTCCAAAAGACTTCACTTCGAAAAGCGGCTTATTATAAAAGGTTGTAGAACTTGTCCCGCCACTGGCAGCATCTTCTCCATTGCGGAGATTCTTCTGGAAGCTGAACAATGCACCCATCAGGAAATTATGTTCGGGAATGTTACTCTCTACCGCAGGAGCAGGAAGTATGAACGTCCCTTCTGTCGGTATAACCGGGTCCGGATTAGTATCAGGAACAATAGTATTGTCCTCATCAGAACAGCTAACAATCATGGAAGCTAATACAAGCCCCATCGTGATTTTCAAATAATTTTTCACGGTCTCTTTTTTATATTATACATTTGCTATTTGTTACACCTCGAAAACACCCTTTTTATCTATTATTTAAGAAAGCGTCGACTGAACAAACTTAATATTTAAGGTTATTTTTGAGTTCTGATGCAAAGTAACAAGAGCCTGCTTAAGATTTTTTATAAAATACGATTAAACTCTGATTAATTTCTAATTAATTTTAAAACTAATACTATCTTCTTATAATTTTTCGCAATCTTAGGTATTAATTTCGGGAAAAGGGGGAAGTTTTATATCCTATAATATGCTGTCCATACCCTATTTATTTATCCAAATGAACATTCATTTCCTGCAAAAAGAAGAATATTTCAAATAGAAAGGCTAAAAAGGGGAATAAGGCAAATACTATACAAACATAACACAAATCAGGAGATATCCAATTAGTAACTTATCCGATTATATAAGATGTGGATTTTTAGTATTACAATGGCGTTATTCCTGGTAGATTTTCAAAGCGCTCCCGTGATTATTTGCATAAATTCCGCATTTAAGGGATATTTAATAGTCAATTAAGCGAAAATTAAGCTCTCACTTAACTACCTGTCTCTATATTTGCCACATCATTTTTCGTGATCAAACTGTGAATTGCAGTCTTTGCCAAATCATAATTTTAAATACAATGAACTTTTAAACTACAAAATCATATCATGAATCAAATTAGCAAAGTATTTTTAGCTTGCGCCTGTAGCCTGTCCGGTCTGACAACGCAAGCCCAAGATCAAACCGTATGGAGCAATGATTTCTCCAATGCCTCCCAACCACTGAATACTGTGGGACGTGGTGTCTGCCGGGTGAACGATGGAGTATTTCATTCGCGCAGCGCTTATGCCCTCTTCGGCAATCCTGAGTGGAAAGATTATACCCTGTCTTTCAAGGCACGTGCCCCGAAAGACGCCGAACAGGTACAGATATGGGCAGGCTTCCGTACACATAACCGCTTTGACCGTTATGTGATAGGTATCAAAGGCGGGTTGCAAGACGATCTCTACCTGATGCGTACCGGATATATGGGTACAGACGAATTCATGGGAGTCCGTCCGCTGGGCTTTCACCCCGTGCCGGGAGAGTGGTACAAAGTGAAAGTGGAAGTATGCGGTAACCGTATCCGGGTTTTTGTAAACGACGAAAAGCTTCCTCATATTGATTTGGAAGATAAAAACAGCAATCTGGCTCCCACCGGTGAAGTAGCACTGGGAGGCGGATGGATAGATACGGAATTTGATGACCTCACTGTCACCCCATTGGCAGAAGACGCTCTCAAAGATGTCAAGGTTCAGGAGTATCGTATGGCACTCACCACACAGGAAAAGGAAAAGATACGCCGCGAAGAGCGGGCGCAATATACCTCCGTCAAACTGGATAAACTGACTGCCGACCGAACCGAACTATCGCTGGACGGAAACTGGCTGTTCATGCCCGACTACCAACTGAACGATAAGACGAAGGCTATCTCCATGCAGACTAACGACAACGACTGGCATATAATGCCTGTTCCCGCTTTCTGGAACCCTATCCGTATCTGGCTGCATGGAGAAACCATGCCATCGCCCACCGGTCCCCAACATAAAGGGGTATCGGACACCTACTACCAACAAGAAACCGACCGATGCGAGAACTATACGTTCAACTACCGGAAAACCGGTGCTGCCTGGTATCGCCAATGGCTGGAACTGCCCGCCGACGTGAAGGGAAAACAGCTGACTCTTTCATTCGACGCCGTATCCAAAATGGCGGAAGTATATATTAATGGTGAATCGGCAGGTTCCAACATCGGTATGTTCGGTGATTTCCAAGTAGACGCCACCCGATTCCTGCGTCCGGGACGCAACCTGATCGCAGTAAAAGTGACACGTGACATCAACGGAAAAGCCGCACAAACCAGTGACGCCATGGAAAACTACTATTCGTCAGTACGCAAGGAAGTGGAGGATAACCAGAACGACCAGCAGGCCAACAAAGCCGTATTGACAGACATCCCTCATGGATTCTATGGTGATAACCCTGCCGGTATATGGCAGCCCGTAAAACTCATTGTCAGCAACCCGCTGAAAGTAGAAGATATCTTTATCAAACCGGCTCTGGACGGTGCATCAATAGATGTCACCATCAAAAATCATGCACCCAAAAAGAAAAACTTCGATATCCGTATAGATATTATAGACAAACAAACGGGGGAAACGTTGTACGGTGCACCTGTACGTAGCAAACTCTCATTAGCGACAAGCGCACAAGAAACATTTACCTGTGATATCAAAGGGCTGAAACCCAAACTTTGGGAACCTGCCACTCCTAATCTTTATGATTTTCGCGTGAGCCTGACGGAAGGAAAAAACAAAGTGACGGACTGCATCACCGTAACTTCGGGATTCCGCACGTTTGAAAGCAAAGATGGATTCCTTTATCTGAACGGCCGCAAATATTGGCTGCGTGGAGGTAACCATATTCCTTTCGCTCTCTGTCCCAATGATTCGCTCCTTGCAGACAAGTTCATGAAATTGATGAAAGAAGGTAATGTACAGTCTACCCGAACACATACCACCCCCTGGAACGAACTTTGGGTGTCGGCAGCAGACCGCAACGGTATCGCTATCAGCTTTGAGGGTACTTGGTCGTGGCTCATGATACACTCCACCCCGATACCGGACAAAGGTGTGCTGGATCTTTGGAGCAGTGAATGGCTGCGTGTGATGAAAAAGTACAGAAATCATCCTTCCGTATTCTTCTGGACTGTGAACAATGAAATGAAATTCTACGATCTGGATGCCGACACGGAACGTGCCAAGCAAAAATTCCGCATCGTATCCGATGTAGTGAAAGATATGAGAAAGACTGACCCGACACGTCCTGTATGTTTCGACTCCAACTATCTTCACAACAAAGCCAGCAAACGCTTTGGTGATGACTTTCTGAAAACAGTTGATGACGGAGATATTGATGACAACCATGCCTACTATAATTGGTATGACTATTCGGTATTCCGCTTCTTCAACGGAGAATTCCAGAAACAATTCAAGAGTCCCGGACGCCCGTTGATCAGCCAGGAAATGAGTACAGGTTATCCGAATGCTGAAACCGGTCATCCGACCCGCTCTTATCAGCTGATCCATCAGAATCCCTATTCATTAATTGGATATGAAGCATATGACTGGGGAGATCCCGCCAGTTTCCTTAATACACAATCGTTCATCACGGGAGAGTTGGCCGAAACCCTCCGTCGCACCAACGAACAGGCTTCGGGCATCATGCACTTTGCCTATATGACTTGGTTCCGCCAATGCTATGATCACCAGAATATACAACCGTATCCCACTTACTACGCTATGCAACGTGCTATGCAGCCCGTACTTGTCAGTGCGGAACTGTGGGGACGCAATCTTTATGCAGGTGAGAAGTTACATACACGTATCTATGTAGTAAATGATAATGAAGAAGGACGTGACTTAAAGCCTACGTCACTGGCATGGAGCATTGTAGACGAAACCAATAAGGTACTGGCTTCCGGCACGGAACAATTTCCGGCAGTGGAATATTATGGTCGTAAATACATCGAACCGAACATCCATATGCCTTCCAATTTACCGGCAGACAAGGTTAATGTAAAACTGAAACTCACTCTCACCGAAAGCGGAGTCACTTTATCCCAGAATGAATACGGATTATTAGTGGCACGCAAGGAATGGAATATCGGTCAAGTAACTGCCAGCAAGAAGATTCTTTTACTGGATAAAGATCATATGAAAGTTACCCTTGACTTCCTGGACATCGCCTGCCAGACAGTACCGTCTATCAAGGAACTACTGAATGCCAAGCAAAAAGCTAATCTCTGCATTATATCGGGCTTGAAAGAATGTACCGATGAAGAAGCAAGATTACTGCGTGAATATCAGTCAAAAGGCGGTCGGATTCTCTTCCTGAACAGCAAAGAGGCAGCACAAAAAGTCTATCCCGAATATATCACCGGATGGATTATTCCCACTGAGGGAGACATCGTGGTGATGGAACGGAATGATGCCCCTGTATTCGATGGAATCGGTGCACTGGAATTACGCTATTTCAATAACAACAAGCGTGAAATTCCACTAGCTTGCACCGCTACATTGAAAGCTATCCGCCACGAGAATGTGAAGGAACTCGCCGCCCAAATGAAGATCCATGCTTATATCGACGGTGGTAAGCCGGAGGAACGTATCGCACGTATCGAATCTATGCGCGGACTGACACTGCTACAGATAGCCGACAATAAAGGAAAGTCTCTCGTTTCAACTCTATGTACAGAAAAGGCAACCACTGATCCGATAGCAGGTAAACTGCTGGTAAACATGGTGAATGAATTATTGAAATAGGTATGTAATTAATATCATTGAGTGGAGTTTTTCCATTCTTCCTGCCCGTCTTCCCATTAGAGGAGACGGGCAGTTTTGTTTTTGATTATAATCGAAGTAATTAGCAAAGATGTTCTTACAATTGCAATCCCTGAGTTAATTCACAAAAGATAAGAAATAATAAAAACTTCCCAATTCAGTAGAATTCTTAGTGTCTTCATTGAGGACTGACTAAAAAGTCGGTAGTATCTCGAATCTCCTTTTTAGTCAATCTCAATGAAGATAGTTTCGACTTTTAATCAAACCCAAGAACGAGCCTTATCCAAACTATTCACATCTTTATTCTATTGAACATAGATTCAAACCAAAAGGCAACTGATTCATTGCGAATCAATTGCCTTTTGGTTTCAGTCGTTAATAGTTGTCTCTGGACAGACTACATTACCTCCTTATACACTTAGTTTTCTCTTTATAAAGAAGATACGTTTTTAATAATATACGTTTTACCCTTCACAGTAGCAAAAGAGATTTGATCATCAGCAAGTACCTTTACCTTCGCTCCGGAAACTTTCAGATCCTTTGCATTCGGATATTTAATCACACATTCCGCACCGGAATTAGAAAGAATCTCTACAGCTGTTATCTTCCCGTCAGTCCATGCCGCATCTACTTCAAAGTTTCCTCTCGCTTTCATTCCTTTGAATGAACCATCTTTCCATGCATCGGGCAAAGCGGGAAGCAATTCGATATATCCGCCCTGACTTTGCATCAGCATTTCTGCGATACCAGCCGTACAACCAAAGTTTCCATCAATCTGGAAAGGCGGATGCGCATCAAACAAATTAGTATATACACCGCCTACATGGCTTCCGGGAACAGTCAGTTTCATGGCACTTCTCAACAGTTTATGAGAACGATTGCCGTCATGCAGACGTGCCCAAAAGTTCAGTTTCCATGCTTTGCTCCACCCGGTTCCTTCGTCGCCGCGTGTATTCAGCGTCACTTTCATGGCATCTGCATATTTATCGTCCTGTTCGCTTCTTCCGATTACAATCTGCGAACCCGGATGCAACCAGAAAAGATGATTCGTATGCCGGTGCCCACCATCTCCGGTAACATCCTTCGTTACTTCATCTTTCCATTCCATAAACTGCCCACCCAAACCGATTTTCGGTCCGGAGAGTTTGCTCATAGCTGTTGCTATCTCTATGATTTCAGGGTCTTTGTCCCTTCCCAGTTCTTTGCTGGCTTTGATCATCATGTCGAACATTTCACAAATCATAGCCTGCGAAGTTGAACAGCCCAGTGAGAACTCGCCATGTTCGGGAGAGTGAGACGGGTTTGCTACCAGTGTACCGTCGCGTTCGTCTGTCCAAAGATTGTCTACCCAAAAAAGAGCAGCATCGAGCATTGTATCATAATACTTTTTCAAGAAGTCTTTATCAAGGTTGAACTGATAATACTCCCAAATATCCTGACACATCCATATTGCCCCTGCCGGAAAATGATGAGGCGTGCTTTTCTTGGCTGGTGCCGTATTGCCCCAGATATTATTCTCATGATGCGTCACCCAGCCGCGAACATTGCCGCCATCGGGTTTGCAATAATATTGTTGCGCTGTATACTTTCCACGAGGCACCAGACTTCTGACATACTCTACCATAGGCAGATGACACGGACTCAGATTGGTAGACTGTGTCGGCCAATAATTCATCTGTATATTGATATTCGTATGGTAATCGGCATTCCACGGATTGGAAAGTCTTTCACCCCATACTCCTTGCAAGTTGGCGGGCAAAGAACCTTCTCGTGAAGAAGATATCAAAAGATAACGGCCGAACTGGAAATACAGCATTTCAAGATACTGGTTTTCCTGTTCCGAGTTGGTATTCTCGTCCATACCTTTCAGCAAACTGTCCGTAGGAGCAACGGGTGCCTCCGGCAAGTTACCGAGATTCAGTCGCATTCTGTCGTATAACGAATGATAGTCTTTCTGGTGAGTAGCCAACAGAGCCGTGTACTTCTTATCAGCTACTTTATGCAGCATAGCCTGCACTTTTTCCAACGGATCTTCTTGAGAGAAATAATTGTAGGAGTCGTCCATGCACTGTACATAGTTTGTGGCGGCAGACATCAGAACGATTATTTCATCGGCATCCTCTACTTTCAGCTTCGTTCCGTCCACTACCGAAATCTTTCCTCCTTTATTCTTCACGACCAGTTGCTGCGCATATTTCAGTCCATTCTTCCAGGCATCCCCTACTCGCTTGTCTCCGCTGACCGGAGTCGGATATCCCGTCATGGTAATAGTATGACTGTCTGCCGTAATGGTTTTATCGGTATGCAGCGATTCAAGAGAAATGATGCGTGAAAGTTTTCCCTTCTTCGAATCTGAGGTGAGACGCATCACCATTACATTATCCGGATAACTCATAAAGTATTCGCGCTTAAAGGTGATTCCATTCTCCTTATACATCACCGTATGAATCGCATTATCTATATCAAGCGTACGGGTATAGTCGGAATAAGGCAGTTCGGTAGAGGCATCTATCGAGAGTTCCGCCAATTGCGGTTTCTGTTTGTTATCGATTAATTCTGTGATTTCGAGTTTGAAGAAGGTGTACTTGTCCGCCTTCAAAGGAAAAGACAGGGTCTTATTGCGACTCCCCTTTCCGTCCTTATCATCCCCCCAAAAAGTGCCGGACTGCTGATCCAGCAAGTCGTATGATTTTCCGTCTGTCGAACCGTAGAGTTTCCATGATTTCGGATCTCTGCCCGGCATATCATTGGCCGAGGTCAGACTATAGGAAACAGCCTTGGGAGCATGGGTATATGCCCACTTGATAACGCATGGCAGGCTTCCCGCACCGGAAAACCGGTCGTTATCGGCAAACCATTTGCTGGTAGTGCTCTGATCGAAAAGGCTGCCTATCGACTGACTTTGATTCTTTGTATTGTCATAATTGGTCTGCACTGCTTCTTTTATCAAGACGGGAATGGGAGGATTGACAGTTTCTACAATGATATTGCTCAATGTCTGGAAAGAACCGAAATGCTCCTTTGTTCCTGCCAGATTATCAATCAGATTCCGCAATTCTGTGCCGCCACCGTCTCCATCGTAGTTATGGGTAATCAGCTTTCCATTTTCATCTATATATGCAGAACGGTTTGCCGTAAAGTCGTTCATCTTCTGTTGCAACATCACCCGCGCCTTGTGGAGATAATCCTTGTTCACTTCCGGAGTTCTCAGATGTCCTCCATTGTAAGACGAATCTTCACCGGGGCCTCCCGACCACAAGGTATGTTCGTTTGTCTGGATGACATCTACATAGACGTCACCAAAAATCATGGCTCCCATATAACCATTACCGATGGGCAGGGCTTCACTTTCCCAGTTTTTGGCAGGCTTATTATAAGTTGCCTTCAAGGTCGGCTGATAAGGCTGTTCGGAGCAAGCCGTCATCGTAGTTCCTGCCACAAAGCTAAGTAGAAATAATACATCTGCAAAACGCAAATACTTGTTTCTCATAATACTAAATTTTAAGAAGTAATGCCTTAAGATTGCCCCATACTGTGTCATGCTTGTGCCACCCTATTGGCACAACTGTGCCAAAGGCTTGGCATAACAGTGCCAGTGCGGTGGCACAACTGTGCCAATAGGGTGGCACAGACTGTGCAATCAGAAGGCATTACCTCAGTGAATATAATCTTAATCTTCTTTCCGGTTCAAATTTAAATAAAGTCTATAAATCAATGACTGTTTGCAGACGAATATCTTTGGAAGAAGCGCCAACCATTATGTCAAATGCCCCTTTGGGTACCACAAACTGTCCTTTTTCTACATCCCAATAGCGAAGTTGCTCTTTGCTCAACTTAATCTCTACCCGACGGCTTTCTCCCGATTTCAAAGGAACACGACGGAATCCTTTCAATTCTTTCAAAGGAACAATTCCTCCGGTCTCCGGTATCCGCACATAAACCTGAGCAACCTCATCGCCATTTCTCTTACCGGTATTTTTTAAGAGGAAAGAAACGGTGACTTCACCAGCACCGTCCTTTACTTGCAGATCACTGTATTTAAAAGAAGAGTAACTCAGTCCGTAGCCGAACGGATAAAGGACATCTCCTTTGAAATATTTATAAGTACGCCCTTTGGTTATATCATAATCATCAAACGGAGGCAGTTCATCCAAAGACTTGTAGTAGGTGAGCGGCAGACGTCCGGCAGGATTATAATCACCGAACAATACCTCGGCAACAGCGGTTCCTCCCTGTTCACCCGGATACCAGGCATTCACAATGGCAGGAACATGCTCGTCCATCCAGTTAACAGCCAATGAACTGCCTGCTACCAGAACAACAATTATGTTGGGATTCACTTTATAGATTTCCTGCAGAAACTCCCTCTGATCTGCCGGAAGCTGAATATCATACCGGTCCTGTCCTTCACGCTCTATCGATTTATTGATACCCATCACAGCAACTACCGTTTCACATTCGCGAACCGCCTTCCCGGCTTCTCCGTACAAATCGAGACGAGTTGCCTTGCCTATCTGCGGAACTTTCCATTGCAACTTTGCAATGGCATAATCCCGGTTATCATAATATTCCGCTTTCAACTGGTATTCTTTTCCCGCTTCGAGATAAATGGAAGCGGAATCCGTAGATACGGCATGTGCCTGCCACGCATCAATCAGCATCTGATTATCAATGCTCAGGCGGCAACCGTCATCGGATGTAAAGCTGAAAGTATAGCGACCGGAAACGGTCGGTTTCAACTTTCCCGTCCAACGGACAGACAACGGAGATTTGGGCAGGAACGGATCGGGAGCCTGATTGGCAGGTTCAAAGTTGATCCAACTCTCTTTACGCACTCTCGGGGTGCCTTCGAGGCGGGTATTGTCAAAATACTCAGCTTGCAGTCCTTCCGGGAAGTTCTCTCCCTGAATAAGTTCCAGTCCATCGGCAGCCGATTTCCAGGGAGCATAGACGACTTTCACCCGATCGCCCACCCTGTTTCTGATACCTTGTAGTATGGAAACCGGTTCTACTACCGGAGCGCCGCTGTAATCGCCAAATTCACATTTGCCGGCATTGATGCCGACTACTGCGATTGATTTCAGTTTGTCAGCATTCAGCGGAAGTCTGTTTTTCTGATTCTTCAGTAAAACGATACATTGGCGGGCAGCGTCCAGAGCTATCTGCTGATGTTCTTTCGAACCGATCACTGACGGAGAGATTTTAGTATACGGATTTCGCTCCCCGCTATCAAAAAGTCCCAGTTTCATGCGGGCCGTCAGCACATGATAGGCGGCGGAGTCAATATCGGCATCCGATACCATATATTGTTTGTAAGCATTCAATAAAGGGCCGTCATATACATCATCACCGCATTCAAGGTCGAGTCCCGCCTTGATAGATAAAGTGGCAGCCGCCTCCTTCGTCTTTACATATTTATGGGCATTGACCAGCAAGGCAGGTCCGCCACAATCGGAAACGACATATCCCTGAAATCCCCAGTCCTGACGCAACACCTTTTGCAGCAGCCACGGATTCAGCGTGCAGGGCACATCATTCAGCGCATTATAGGCGGACATGATGGAAGCGGCTTTTCCTTCCTTCACACACATTTCGAAAGCAGGAAAGTAATATTCACGCAATTGTTTCTCCGATATCTGTGGATTGCAGACAAAGCGATTATGCTCTTCGTTGTTGGCGGCAAAATGCTTGGGAGTAGAAACGATTTTCAGGTAATGCGGGTCATCTCCTTGTAGTCCGTTCACAAAGGCTGTTCCCATTATTCCACTCAGGAAAGGGTCTTCTCCATACGTTTCCGGTGTTCGTCCCCAACGCGGGTCGCGTGCCATGTTCACGGTAGGCGACCAGAAAGTCAGCACATCGCTGAATTGTTCTTTCTGTTCTCTTCCCTGATCCAGCTCGTTCCAACGGGCACGCGCCTCATCCGAGATTACTGTAGCTACCCTTTTCTGCAACTCCGGATTCCAGGTAGCTGCCAGTCCGATGGCTTGTGGAAATACGGTGAAACGTCCGGGACGTACTACTCCATGCAATGCTTCATTGCCATGATAGTACTTATCGATACCCAAACGGGGAATGCCGGGAGAAGTGGCACGAAGCAAACTGATCTTCTCTTCCACCGTCAAACGGGAAATCAAATCCATTACCCGTTCATGCACAGGCGCATTTTCATTCTTATATAGCTCCTGGGCGTGAACGAACGAACAAGACAAGGCTGACAACACACCTGTAAACAAAATCTTTTTATACCTTTTCATCATGATCATTTTTCTACCTTATTATCTGTTTTTATTAATCTACCGGACCGTCCATCAACAAGTCATGTTTCTTCTCCTTTACCCCGTGAGACTTAAAACCGCCTCCGTCTGTCGCAATGCCCATTACATGGAACATCGAGTTCCAAAAGGCAGTTGTTTCTTTCGTCTGCAAACGATAATCTATGACTGACAGAACCAAATCGGTCTTATCCTGCAACGGATATTTGATTAAAGCTGCTCCTTCCGGCTTTTGTAACGCTTCATACAAGACGACCTGAGCGCATTTCCAGTGTTCGGGAGAAGTATTAAATAAATTCCAGTCCGTGCGGGAAGCTTTTAATATGACATTGCCTTTTTCCACCAATGCTCCCGCCAGCCCTTGCTTCAAGATGTAACGGTCTCCTTCCATTTCACCGAAATATAGATCGGGAAGTTCAAAATAGTTTCCCCAGTAAGTACTTCTGTTCATCTCCAAAGCAGTGGCTTTACGTTCCGTCAGCCTGACTTCATCGGGCAACCATCGGCAGAAGTCCGCACTCAACTTCTCTCCGCTGCCCAATGCCAGCAACATACCGCCTTTCTTCCTCCATTTTTTCAAAGCGGATTGTAATCCTTGCAAATCTGCCGCTGTCACTTGTTCCGCATCTACTATCCATAGGTTTGCTTTTCCCGGATTCTCTGTTAATGAAATACCGGATTCTGTCAGGAAACGGATTAAATCCGGATTCGCTTTTCCGGCTAAATATGCAACAGCGTAGACAGGGGAAGGTAATTCCGGTTTCACAGGATGTTTTACTTCTTTGAATGCAGTCCATTCGCCACCGTTCAATGCCGCTTTCAGAGCATTAAACATCGGAAGCGGTTTATATAAAGGAAGCGAGCTGTCCAACCCCGGATTAAAAGTGGTTACATAAGGAGGGATACGTTCATATTGATATCCCGGTTTGCCTTCTTCATACGGTTTGCCGGCAAAGATTCCATCCGACAGATTCGGAAGGCGGCTAAAATCATGGTATCCCAGATTCATGTGCTCCAGGCCGAACCAGCATACTTCCGAAGGAGAATAGTATGCCAGATAAGGAATGGCCATCTGTTTCACATTCTGAAAGACATCGATTGCCAATGCTTCACTGCGCCCTTCATAAGACAAATAGGCTTTCTCTCCGACAAAAGGATATAGCTGGTGAGGACGCCCGTAATAAGTTGCCCCGGATTCACCTACGATCAAAGGTTTATTCAGTCCTTTGGGCAAATCGTCCAGTTTCAGACCATGAGAAAAGTGTTTGCTCCATACAGGCAGACGTCCGTCCATATCGCGGTCACCGTCCAACGTCAGGAAGTCACGGGTCGGATCAAACTGACGGGCACTTCCTGTCAGTTCCACCAGTTTGTCATCCCAAACGGCGGCGACCTCCTTTGCCGGCTTATTCAATAAAGCAATAGCAAACATTTCATTTCCCGCACTCCATCCTATGACCGAGGGATGGTTACGGTCGCGCATGATCAGACGTTCCAAATGCTTATGTGAACGCTGCCATGTTACGTCTTCTTCAAGATTCAGACGAATGGAACTACCGAACAAAGCCGTTTCATCCAGTACCATCAATCCCATTTCATCTGCCAATTCATAGTAAACACGCGGCCAGGGCTGCGCGTGCGGGCGAACCGCATTTCCACCAAAGTCCTTGATCATCTGATACCACGCATAAGCAAAGCGTCGCGAACAGATATAAGCACTAAATGGATGCTGGATATCTCCGAAACACTGTATTTTCTTTCCGTTCAGCTGAAATTCATCGCCGACAATCTTAAACTGTCTCCATCCGAAACGGGTTGCCTTGCAGTCATAGACCTGCTTCTTTCCGTTTACGGTCAACAGCAGAGTATATAAATCCGGAGTATCCGGAGTCCAGAATTTCAATCGATGATCCGGATGTTGAGTAATAACAACTTTCTTCTTCTCTCCTTTTTGAAGCGTGACAGTAGTAACAGGCAGGGTAAGCGCCGTGCTCCCCAATGTCCATTTTATCTCCGGAGCTGTCAGAATATCCTTTCCTGCCTGGTTCACCCATTCCCGGACTTCGCCATTCAATGTCACGCTCGCCTTTTCCGGTGAAAGATTTATCAATTCTACTTCTACCTTCAACTCATTCTTATCTACCCACGGTTGTACAAATACATCCGTAATCCGTATCTCAGGCACGGCAAACATATATACATCCTGCCAGATACCCAATAAATAATCAGTATTGGAACCGGTAGGATAAGTTGCTCCCATTTTCTGATAGACGGGATGCGACTTGTCGAATAACTTGGTATCTCTTACTCCAACCAACAGTTCATTCTCACCTTCACGATTCACATACGCTGTAATATCCGCCTCAAAAGGAAGATGAGCATCAAAGTTCCGGCAAATCTCTTTTCCATTCACCTGTATCACACAATCTCCCGCAACAGCTTCGAAGTGAAGCAGAATCCGCTTTTGCTCCCAATCCGCAGGAATCCGGAAGTTACGGCGCAGCCATCCCATACGGGTATGTACCCAATGTTCCGGATAACTTGGAAAGTAGACTGATCCCGGCGCATACGGACGTTGTGTTCCTTCACCGACCTTACTGCCTCTTCCCCAGTCATTCACATTGATTGCAGAAGGTATTTTGATCTTTACTTTCTCCCACTGGTCCGGTTTGGGGGCAGACAGTTCCGGAGCTATTCCCGAACCGCTTTTCCATGAAGAAGGGACTGCAACACATTGTAAATCCCAAAATCCGTTCAGGCAGACTTCATCCCGATACGGCTTTTCCTGTGGAATAACCAAGCCTTCCGCCGGAGAGAAATCACGGTCGAACACCACTGCCCGGTTTTGTGCCGTCATCGTCTCAGAAAGTAATCCGCCAACAATGAACAAACCACATCTAAAACTCTGCAAAACGATTCTCCGTATACTGCTTCTATCTTTCTTCATGCTCAACCCTCCTTTCAATCAATCAATTACCATTCTCATTAAATGCCTTTATAGAGAAATAATATTCCGAATCCCTGTTGAAGTAACGGGCCTCATACTGATTATCGTATACCGTCACAGAATGCGTTAACTTGTCTTTCTGCGTTCCCCATTGCAGGATATATCCGGTAGCCCCTGCCTGAGCATCCCATGTAAAACGGTAAATTCTCCGGTCACTGTCATCCCGTATCGCCCGAAAACCGGTCACTGCGGACGGTGCAGTCCCTTCCCCCTTACCGAATATGCGGAAACCGGACAAAGAAAAACATCCTTCCAGCTCTTTCGAATTACTGATTCGCAGATATCTGAGTTTTGCAGGCTTATCTAACGTGAAAAGACGATGAGGCTCATCTTTCTTATTCTCTCTTTCATCAACGAGATTCATCCATTCCTTTCCATCTGCCGAACCTTCTATCAAGAACTGATAAACAACAGGAGGATGAGGTGCAAATACTTTAAAATGATGATCGGCAAAGTTCACGTGTATCGCATTGACCGTCACCGGAGTTTCCATGTCAATCTGAAGCCATTCTCCCTTCTTTCCGGTTTGAGCGGCCCACCAGGTTTCGATTTGTTCATCATTGGCTTTGTCCGGTTCATAGCCGGGAAGAGAGGAGGAAGCGGAAACAGGTTTCCGGAAAGAAAGCAGATTCCATCCCATACTCAGATCGGTCTTATTGAAGTCCACCTTTTTGTCGGGTATATAGAAAGGATAATCCGACCAGGCTGTATGGGCATACATTCCGTTGCGGGCAGAGATTGCTACCGGAAAAAGTCCCAGTCTCCGTTCAAAAGAATGGCGAACGGAGATTGTCATAGATGCTACGTGCCAGTAGTTTCCATACTTATCCTGAAAGGTATGGCCATGCCCTGCCCCACCGATAAATCCGCCCGGCTTAAAGGAGAATGGATTATCTTCCATATATTCAAAAGGTCCCAACGGGTTATCTCCTACATAAATCCCGTCACCATAGATGCGATACTGAGTACCCGGAGCTGCATACTGCAAATAATAACGTCCTTCATATTTCAGCATACAAGGTCCTTCATTCCATCCCTGACGCGGCTCTTCATTATTCTTTCCGGGCACTTCCCATCCATATTTATCTCCGTGGTGTTCGATCAACGCTCTGGCTTCTCCAATGGCACGGAAACCGTCTTTCGGATCTACTTCCACCCCCATGATAGGATCTTTATCCGAGCATCCCCAATACATATACACTTTTCCATCATCGTCTCTATAGAAAGCCGGATCATGAAGCCGGTAAGTCAGCTTCGTATCTACCGGTTCCCACGCATCCTTTTCAGGATGGGCATTCTTGAATATCTGAGTTTTACCGCTGGAAGCGGTAAAGTACAGCGTATCTCCGACAGGAAGAATGGTAGGAGCATAATCCTCCAGAGTCGGTATGGTAGTGCAGGGAATGTATTCCCAATCCGCTAAATCTTCAGAACGCCAGTAACCTCCGGACTTGGAAGCAAACAGATAGTAATATCCTTTGAAGTATTCCAAGACCGGATCGGCGGCTTCGCGACGCGATTCGTCTTTCGGCTGGAAACGATAGTTCAGGTTGATCGGGTTCGTTACAATCCGATGCCGGGGCATTCGTTTCTCTGATGAGCAGGAAGCGATACATCCTGCCAATACGCTTGCCATTAATAGGGAAGTAGCTCTTTTCATGGTGTTTTTCTGTTTATTAGTTCGCCGGTTCGTATTATTTATCCCAGCTGTCCGTGCGGAAAGGAGATGCCGGCAAGCCTTTCTCATTATACAGGTTACAACGGGGGCTATTGGAAAATCCGTAACGTACGGCCACAGGTACAGCCACTTCACTGCTGGACACAATCACCTTATTTCCTTCAATCACCGCATCCGCCCATACAAACTTACGGTCCGCTCCCGCAATGCCGAAGCCTGTCAGCTTCGTCGGTTTCGGATGAGGCGGTTTTCCTGCCGGAATGTACGGAGAAGTTCCCATCACCAGTTTTTTACCCTGATTGGTAAACTCCAGAATGATCTTATTTCCTTTCACAGACATCTTTTTATAAAGAGGTCCCATGCCGACAATTTTCTCTCCGTATGCCAGTTTCCGGGCAGCAAGAGCCAGCCGGTGTCCGACATCGTATTTATCTACCGGATGTAAATCGAAAGGATCTCCTACATCGATTGTCACAGCCATTGCCGTGTTGGGCAGATTCAAGGCCTTCAGCTGTCCTTCCCGTACCCAGCGCCAGCCGTTTCCTTCGACAGACGGCTCGGGATCTACCGGTTCGAAATTGGGAAGCTGCACATATACGAAAGGAAAATCACCGATTCCCCATTTCTCTCTCCAATCCGTAATCATCCGGGAGAACAGGGTAGCATATTCTTTTCCAGAGCCGCCGGAGTTAAATTCTCCCTGATACCAGATGACTCCCTTTATACTCAAAGGGATTAAAGGAGAAATCATTGCGTTAAACAGATTGGACGGACCGTTATTTCCCCCATTCGGTTTACGCGGATTGGGCGGACGGGGAACTCTGGGCTGTGGTTTGGGAGGAGCCGGCTTTCCAGCTGCTTGTGCCGCCTGCACAGCTATCGCCCATTCTTTTTGTGCCTGATTCCATTCTTTTCCTACGGTCTTATCCCATTCCCTTACCGCTTCATCAAATTCTTTCTGCTTCTGTGGATAAGTGGCGATTATTTCCGGATTATCTTTCACATTCTTCTCATACGCAGCTACATAGTGAGCCAAAGCCGGTTCTTGTTTCAATCCGGAAAGGCTGGTCCAGGCTTCTGCACGCGTACCTCCCCATGCGGACTGGATAACTCCCAACGGGCGTCCGTTTGCAGCACGCATATCACGTGCAAAGTAATAAGCTGTTGCCGAAAAGCCCTGTCCATTGATCTTAGCCAACATCTCCGGTGTACAAAGCACCCATCTGGCAGCCCGTTCGGGGTTAGATGTTCCCTGAGGAACTTCAATATCGGTCAATGGCTCTAACGACGTATTCTTGGGAACAAAGAACAAACGCAGCAAAGGATCTTCCGAAGCGGCTATATCGTCAGCATATTCTTTTCTTACCTTCATTCCCCATTCCATATTCGATTGTCCGGAAGCAACCCATACATCGCCTACCAACACATCCAAGTAGACAAGTTTGTTCTTACCGGCAATCGTCAGAGTCTGCCCTTCTTTCTTTGTTTTTATCGGTTTCAGGTTCACTCTCCATGTTCCGTCAGTGTCAGCAGTCGTTTTCACTTTCTGTCCGGCAAAGACTACCTCTACGGTTTCTCCGGCATCAGCCCATCCAAAGATGGCAATCTTTGTGTCTTGCTGCAACACCATGTGATCACCGAAGATCAGCGGCATCCGTACATCGGCTTTCATCTTTGTCAGCCCAAAGCTTACGGACAACAAGAATATCCATGATATGAAAAGAAGTCGTTTCATTTTATTTATAAGTCTATATCTACATTACTATATTTCCATTTCACTGTGACCCGTTTGGAATCGGGAGTACAGTGAATCATTATTTGTTTATCCTGTATCGTGACAGGAAGGGATTCCCTTCCTTGTTTCGCCTTCGCCTCAGTTACTTTGTTTTCCGTTAAGATAACGAGAGTCAGCGGAATATCAAACTGTTCTTTATTTAATTTACAATTCAGAATAAAAGACACTGAATTAGAATCGATTTTCACGTCCTTGATAGTGGTCGCATCACGCTGTCTGATGTATCGGCCGATAGTACCGAAAGTATCGATCCAAAGATCTTTTTCATGCTTCTTCGCATAAGTCAGATGAGATTCAAAAACATCAGGGCGAAGCGGATCAAATCCGTCTGTCAAACCGTGAATCATAGCTACGCCCCATTTCCTCTGGCTAATCAGTTTATCAACCCATTGATTGATATTCTCTGCCGTGGTATCTCTGGCTCCAATGCCTTGCTGAAAAGTACGGGCTACGACATGACGTTTTTCTACGATCTTTTCGACTTGCTCATTGAAGCTGTTGTAAGGGTAACAAAAAGAAACGGGGAAAATACCCGTTTCCTTTCGGATCATATCAGCACTATTTTCTATCTCATGTTCAAGTTCCTCCGGTTCTTTTACCTGAGTCACCAGATTCTTATGACTGTACCCATGATTACCGATTTCAAAACCTTTAGCCGCCAATGTACGTATCTCCTCCCAGGTAACACCTCCCCATGCACCCGGCTTCTTGGCCTCAGCTTCCTGCAACGTAGCCGAGACCTGCCCGGGAATGACAAAGAATGTTCCCGGTATCTGCAACTTCTCCATGATGGGAGCAGCAATCAGATACTGATTGCGCAATCCATCATCAAATGTATAGCTTACAGCACCGGCCTTGGCATCCTTAAAGTCAGCGATTCGTATCTTGACCGATACGTCATGAACCGGTTCGGTTGCCCTTACGAAGAGACTGGAAACAATCAGTAACAGTCCAAAACAGGTTATAAGCCTCTGATACATATCACTTCACTTATCCGGTAAAAGTTATCATTCATTTACTATTAAAGGAATCTTATAAAGACACCATCTTGTATTTGGTCGTAAACGCTACAGGCTGCTTATTCTCTTTTGCCAGCTTGAACGGAATCAGTTTTTCTTCGCCTGCTCCCAGTTCATAATGAACGGCATCTCCCACCTTCTTACCATCCACAAACATTTCCACCTTACCGATATCCATCAACGTACCTGTATTTTTCACACTCACCCACACTGTCTTCTGGTTCTTGACAAGGTTCTCTTCTACCTTGGACACAGCAAGATCGAAATTGGCACCAAACTCATGTGTATAATTAAGCATTCCCGTGACGCCTTTCTTGTTATCACTATAGCCTACACTATGTTTGATTTCATTTTTAGCTACGTAATCGGGACTCATTCCGCCTACCATGATCTTAAACTCTCCTTTTTCCACGACTCTGTCCATCCGGTCATTAAGCAATGAAATATCATACGGAGTCATTTCAAACGAAACAGTCTTCGATTCTCCCGGCTGCAAATGAATACGGGCAAAGTCTTTCAATTCCATAACACGGGTTTTCACACTGGCATACATATCCGTCACATATAGCTGAGCGACTTCATCACCCGCACGGCTTCCTACGTTCTTCACTGTAGCCTGAACTTCCACATTGCCATTCGCCTTTTCCTGTATCTTCAGATTAGAATATTCGAATGAAGTGTAGCTGAGTCCGAATCCGAAACGGTAAAGCGGATAATATTCCATATCTACATATTCATAACGGCGTCCTGAAGTCTTGAAGTTATAATACAAAGGAAGTTGTCCTACGTGACGCGGGAATGTCATCGGCAGGCGACCGGCAGGATTGTAATCACCAAACAGTACATCTGCCATAGCCGGACCACCTTCTTGTCCCGGCAACCAGTTTACCAAGATAGCCTTGCACATTTCGGATGCTTTCAGAATATCATAAGGACGGCCTGCCTGAAGAATCAGTATCACCGGCTTTCCGGTTGCACAGACTGCTTCCAGCAATTCCTGCTGTTTGCCCGGAAGGATTAAAGTCGCCCAGTCGTTATTTTCTCCACATGTCTTACGGACATCATTGGTCGCTTCACTGGTAGAGCAGTCACCCAATACCATAATCACGACATCTGATTGGGAAGCCGCCTTCACTGCTTTCGGAATATTGGTTTCGTCCGGATTGGTAAAGTCACATCCCTGTTCATAAAGAACTTTGGTCTGCTTGCCCACTGCGCCTTTGATACCTGTCAATACCGATTTCAGTTGTCCCGGAAGCAATTTCGGAGTGTAATCACCCGGCTGCAGGTCATCTGCACCGGGACCCAGTACCGCAATCGTACGCAGTGTCTTTGACAAAGGAAGAAGATTCTCTTTGTTTTCCAGCATTACAATTGATTCACGTGCCGCCTGACGTGCCATTTCCTTATGGCTGTCCGAGTTCCATCCCGGGTATATTTTCTTCCAGTCCAGTGGTTTGCAAGGGTTCTTTTCAAAAAGTTCGTTGCGGAACATCGTACCCAGCATCGTACGGCATACATTGTCCAGATCTTCCATATTGATACGACCGTCTTTTGCCGCCTGAATCACTTCTTTATTATTGTAAGTATCACCGCAATTGGTCGCAATGCCGGCAGCTAATGCCTGATTGGCAGCTTCAATCTTATCTTTTGCCGTGTAATGTTTACGGGCTGTCAGATTCCCGATAGCGCCACAGTCACTGACGATAAACCCGTTGAATCCCCATTCCTGACGCAATATCTGTTGCAGCAGTTCTTTGCTCTTGGCAACCGGAACTCCCATATAATCGGAATAGGCCATCATCAAAGACTGGCAGTCATAATTACGGATCGCATGACGGAACGGAACCAGATGAATCTCGCGCATTTCACGTTCGGACAAGCCTATATCATGTGAGTCACGTCCACCCAACGGGGCACCATGTCCACCGAAATGCTTGGGAGTAGTAAACAATCCTCTGGACTGGTATCCTTTGATCCATGCACCTCCTATTTGTGACACCAATACAGGGTCTTCTCCGAAAGTTTCTTCACAGCGCCCCCAACGTGCATCCTGTGCAACGTCCAACACCGGCGACCATGCCTGTTTGGTATTGGCAGCCACTGTCTCGTCTCCGATCACCATAGCCACTTCTTCCGTCAGCTTCCTGTTCCAGGTAGCTCCCATCGCCAAAGCCTGGGGGAAGATAGTAGCACCGCTACCATAAGAGAAACCATGCACCGCTTCTACCTTTGTGATAGGAGGCACGTACAAATGAGGAATACCGGGAATACCCCATCCTTCACGGATCAGTTCCATTTTATCCTCCGGAGTCATCACTGCCAACAAACTTTCCACCCGTTCTTCTACCGGCAGTGACGCGTCCATATACCGACGGTCGGTTACTTTTCCCTGACTGTCCGTCAATACCTTTTCTGCCACAAGAACTGAAATTTCTTTCAGAGAGAAAGGCTTATCCAGCTTTCCTGGCTTAAAATTCAGCTTGACGTGTGCACCGTATTTAGGAGTGAATTTGACTTTCATCTGTTTGTCGCTCCCTTCGATCCGGTAGTTCACGGGAGTTCCCAGATTCATGGGGTCATAAGTGACAAAGATGTCCAGTACTTCTTTCAGTTCATTCTTATTGATACCCTGCATCTGAAGGTCCAGTTCATAAACATCTCCGGGCTGCTGAATGGTAAACATCAGCCATTGTTCAGCCTTTAGTGCCTGAGAAGGGATTGTCCACATCGTTTTTACATTCCTGTCAAAGGCTAAAGCAGCATTTTCTGCATTTGCAGAAGCAGATACCGATAATATATCACTCTGTTGCTGTGCCATTGCTACCGAACATGACAATAATCCTACTGCCAATATCCATTTCATTTTGTTTTTCATGCTATATTCGTTTTTCAACTATTATAAGGATTCTATTTATTAATTGCCTGTGTATGGATCTATCTGTTATTTAGTCTGCTTCACCATTTTTATAGTGCCGTCCGGATTGTAGTACAGTTTGTCCACACAGATAGAGCGCAGCCAATCATGACCGGACAATGCACTGTTGTGATAGAAAGAATACCATTGCCCCTTGAATTCGACAATAGAGCCGTGATTGGTATAACTATCAGTGGGTTCCATATAAATACCCTTGTATTCCCAAGGCCCCAGAGGTGAATCACTGATGGCATAACACATTCGGTTATGTTTTTCTCCGTCGTCGTGATTATCAGAATAAGACAAGTAATATTTTCCGTTATACTTATGTATCCAGGTCGCTTCGTGGAAGTCTGAGAGTCCCTCCATAGTCCGCATGGGGCCATCCAGTTCTATCATATTATCTTTCAGTTTGCCACCTTTGCAGGTACCACCGCCACCATTGTAGATATAGGCCTGTCCGTCATCGTCCACAAATACACAAGGATCGATCATCGGGTCCATTCCCTCAATATATCCCTGTACTTTGAATCCCTCCGCAGGCTTGTCACTGGTAGCTACACCGATCTTCCAGCTATCATTCCAGTCTGTTTCGCTAGGATGAGGGAAGTAGAAATAGTAGGTGTCGTTTCTGTAAGCACAATCCGGAGCCCACATAAAACCTCCTTCTTTCCGTCCCCACGGCACCTGGTCGGAACTCAGGATTTCTCCATGATCCGTCCAGTTAATCATATCATCGGTCGAGAATACATGATAGCGGTCCATCAAGTCGCATCCGCGCGGAGGAGCAATGTCATGAGAAGCGTACACATACAATCTGCCATCTTCCCATACATGCGCTGACGGGTCAGCGGTATACATATGCCGGATAAAAGGATTCGGACTTTTCGTATCCAGCTTTGTACTAAATGCCACAGCTTTTTCCTTTCTTAAAATCTTAGCGGCTTCTCCCACCAATTTCAAATAATGATCACTTTCCACACCTTCTTCAAGGGGTACAAATGTACTTTTACCTACGGGCACCTTCTTAGCACATTTAAAGATGGCCGTCCCTTCATCTATTTCATCAAACATAGCCACGTAGATCATTTCAGCACCCGCCCGAATGGCTCCCATCAATTGCGTCCAAAGGAAAGAGCCTTTATTGCGGGGAATAAACGAATTATGATCTTTCCCCTTCAGATTTCCCCATGAGAAACCGGGGAAAACCAGCGGAGCATAATCTACCTGATTCTTTTTTGCCCACTGAATATCTTCTTCCACCAGTTTCTGATACTTGGGATAAGTCGTTTCATTATAACGCCCTACAAACCAAGGCATCATGATATCACATTTTCGGATAAGCTCATGCAGGCGGGGATCTGATTCTGTGTCCCCATTCAGTGTACGCCACTGCGTAGGTACTCCAAGCATCACACTGAATCCCTGTGACTTCAAGCCGTCAATAATATGAGCGGCTTCTTTCAGCCCATAGCGACGATTATCATTAAATCCGACTCCCCAAACCGTAACCAGCGGTTTACCATTGTGATACAGATAAGAGGGGTTCTTTGCATGGTCTTTTAAAGAATAGCGTTCTGCTATTTCTGCTATGTCTTTCAGCAATAACTGCTCTTCTCCCGGTTGCATGCCGCTCAGGTCGTACATCACACAGATAGCCCGTTCGTATTTATTAGCAGATTTCATTGCTGAATTCAACACCTTATTAAAGTGTTTCAATCCGCTTTCGTTCCGTATCTCCGTGATAAAACGCTGCATAAATACTCCGTCCAGTCCATACTCCTGCATCCATTTGAAATGAACATCTACCGTAGATTCATCATGAGAAGAAAAAACATAAGCCGGTTTACCGTCAGCAAAGGAAAACTCAGTCTTATAGAGCTTCTTATACTCCGACACTTCAGGCCAAAGGTCTACCGAGCATGACCCCGGCCGAAAACCATTACGTCCATTATAATGATGCCAACCACGGCCCGAGCCGTCACCAGGGGTGTTGAACCACCCCTGATAACCTGCCATGACCAATCCTTTGTAAGAATTATACTGTTTCCCGCCGGATTGTGCCATCACCCCTATTGAAAACAATAAACACACCAACAACCAATCAAACCTTTTTACCATGTTATTCTTTTATTTTTCATGTTATGTTATTAAGTCTGCCCAAAAATATTTTTCAGCAAAGTAAAGGGGCATCCCTTAATAAATACCACAAAAACGAATTAATAATGACTTAAAATCGGATTAATTGAAGAAAAAGAAGAGTATTTGTAGAAATATTATACAGAAATATATAAATATCACAGATATAGTCCGCATTCTTCATGCAGACTATCAACAAAACAGGTCATTTATTATTTACTTAAAATTCGAACAGGTTTCTTGCACAGTCGTATCCTTCCTCATAAAATTCTGTCAGTTTCTGTACATCCCGTTCAATCCGGTCCACCATTACCGGTTTCTGCGGACGGATGACGATGATCTTTCCTTCATCTTCCATCTGTTCCACCATTTCCAGCTGTTTATTGTAAACTGCACACCGACGACTCAATGCCTCGCGCAACTTCGGATATTTCCGGTAGACAAAGGATGGAATACGGATATCTTTCGTGTCTTTCCGGTAACCGCGATTACGGGTAAGTACAACCACATTACGGGTGTAACCGTCCGCAATAGCTCTCTGCAAGGGAATAGAATCAACAATTCCTCCATCAAGCATCGGAACATCATCCACGTAAGTGACAGGACAAACAAAAGGCAGGCTACTGGACGCCCGGACAATATCAATCACACGGCTTTTATCCCGTTTCTCTTCAAAATAGTTAGCTTCTCCTGTCATACAATTCGTGGTTACCATCACGAAACGTTCGGGAGAAGCAAAGTATGTATCATAATCATAAGGAAGAATATGTTCGGGAAATTCGTTGAAAAGTAAATCAAAGTCGAGAATGTTACGCTTCCTGAACAGATGCTTCAGGCCGATATAATTGTATTTCTCCAGCAGGTCAATATTACTGAACTTGGCACGACCACGCTGACGGGATGCATACGACAAGCCGTTACAGGCTCCTGCCGATACCCCGATCACATAAGGAAAACGAATATCATGATCCATTAAATAGTCAAGTACCCCACAAGTGAATACTCCCCGCATTCCGCCTCCTTCAAGTACTAAACCTGTATGCTCATCCAATTTCAAGTCTTTCATTTTTTTCTCCCTTATTCTTATTCCGACGAATAACCAGCAACGATGACAATTCCCGCATCACAAGCTCATCCTCGGATAATTTTGTATAGGAAAGATGGCTCATTACCAGCAATCCATCTTTCTCTTTGGTTACTAATTCTTCCACTCCTGCAAACCACACCACTACTATCTGATCAGCATAATGAGCCAACAAGTCATCTATGCACTGATGAAACTCTTCATCGTCCGTTTCAAAAAGGAAAAGGCGCACCGAATGACCGTTTTGCAACATTATATTCAGATACGAAAGCAGGAATACATCAATCATTCCTCCCAGAACAAAACTAACCAGTGCTCCTTCCCGATAACTACGATTCACAAATACGGCAACAGGACATTTCACCTGTTCCATTATGTCGTCAATCTTATCACGGAAGAGCGTCAGCCATAAAATAGCTCCCGGAGTTCCCGGCATTTCGGGACGGTAATGGCTACCGGCTCCTAAAAGCAACATATAAGGATGCTCTTTGCGAATAAAATGAATCATTTCCTGTACCAGCTTATCCGTCACCCGATAGTGATTGTCTACCTGAATATTCAGTTCGACAGCTCTTTGATTAAGTAAAGCAAAGCTTTCGCTTTCATAATGCTGTGCATCCAACGGATTCAAATCCGTACCCACTGTATAATGCGCTGCAATCACATGTTCTTTCTTCAACTGCTTCCCGAATAACAAATCATAAATGGAAAGCAGACTGCGCCCGGACTCCGGACGACCAAAGCAAAATATAAGTTTGCGCTTCAAAGATAACTTTTCTTCCCGATGTACAAAGAAACGTTCGACCAAATGTAGCAGCGGAGTGGTCATAAAGGTTGTAACTAGCGCCATAATGACCAAAATTACGAAAATAGACGGGGGAAGAACTCCCATTTCGTAACCAATATTCAATGCCACCAGCTCCATCAATCCGCGCGTATTCATTAAAGTACCCACCGTCAGACTATCCTTCCATGACTCACCTACCAGACGGGCAGCTATGGCACAGCCACCGAGCTTACCGACTATGGCCACTGTCACTAGCAGCAAACACACCATCCATAACTCCGGACTATTGATCAGACCTATCTCCGTACGCAAACCTGTGAAAGCAAAGAATAACGGCAGGAAGAAAACCAAAGAAATGTCTTCCACCTTTTCCATCATCACCTTTCGGAAACCCAGATTCGACGGCATCACCACTCCTGCCATGAATGCTCCGAACAAAGCATGAATACCGATAATCTCTGTCAGACAGGAAGAAATAATCAAAATCAGCAGGATAAATGCCACAAACGTTTTATTGATCGCCTCCTTATTGGCATACACCTCTCCCACCTTTTTCAAAAACGGACGCACAACCAAAAACATGACTGCAATATACGCTACAGCCAATCCCACAGAATAGAGAGCACTGGCAAAGCTACCTGCCTTTGAAATAGCAATAACAACAGCCAGCAAACACCATGCAGTCACATCATCATTAGCTGCAGAAGCAATCGCAAGAGTCCCCAAAGGAGTTTTGGTCATATTTCGTTCCTGAATGATACGCGCCAGCACGGGGAAAGCGGTAATACTCATGGAGATGCCTATAAACAAGGCAAAAGGCAGAAAAGGAGTATGATCGGCGGCATACGTTTCGTAAATCCAATAAGAAGACAGGATACCCAAAAAGAAAGGTACTAAAATACCAGCATGACTGATCACCAGCGTTTCATTTATCTTATTTTTCAGCACACTGAAGTCCAGTTCCATACCGATAACGAACATGAAAAGGATCAGCCCGACCTGACTCAGCAATTCAAGATTGGTCAGCGAATGGACAGGGAACAGAAAATGAAAAGCTTCCGGGAAAAAAAGTCCCAAAACAGAAGGCCCCAAGACAATACCTGCTACGATTTCTCCAATCACTCCCGGTTGCCCGATAAGACTAAACAAATAACCGAAAAGACGTACCATCAACAATACGGCAATAATCTGAATAAGTAACGTCGTCAGCGGATGATGCAGATTATCTTGCATAAATTGTAGAAACATGGCAAAAGGCCCGTCTTGTAGCGTGTTTAACGTGTTCGCAGCATGATGTGAAAACCTGTCGCCCTCTTCAATAGCAACATAAATCAACCCTCCAAACAGAAGGAGCATAAGTACATAAATAATATAATTCTTCCGGGCTTTATTCTGCATAAACTTGTTTTTTTGCTATTTGTTGCATAATTATAATAAAAACAAACGAAAAAGGCAGATAGTTTGGCAAAAATAGTAAATATTCAAACAAAATCTTGTTTTTTTGCTTCAATCTATGTAACTTTAGGCTAGCTTAATTGTTTTAAGTAGGAAATTCAAAAAAAGTCCTGCCCGCAGGCAAGCACCATGAGAATACAGTTTGAAATTAAAGAAAAGTTGCCGGAACTCATTGAGGAAATCCTGCATTCCGACAAATGGCAAACTTCCGTGAAGGAAGAAATCAGCGGTCGGACGACCGTCGTGATCCGTGACCAAGCGTATGGTTCAGAAGCAACGATTGAGATTTACGCTCAATCCATCGAAATCAAAACCGCATGGTCAAAGTACTTCTATCGTATATTCGTTGCCAACGATCTTGTCTGGTGTGAATATAACGGTGCCTATCGTGGACTATTGGAACAAGTGCTCCTGCCCACCATCACTCCTAAAGAAAGCCTGCTTGATTCTGATGTTACTGAAAGTTCACTTTATGGACGTGAACATAAGAAGTTAAGAGAATATGCCGAAGACAACCTGAAGCTGAAACAATTCCGCCGGGAAAACTTCAACGAACAGAGGAATGGAACCGCAGCATTCGATCATCCTAAACGGGTTTATGATGAGTTTATAAAAGAAGACTATGTAGTGACACCAAAAGGCAATAAATAATAGAAAAGGGTACCGTTGGTGGTACCCTTTTCTATATTATGAATGCTCTCCCTACCCCGCCAAATAAAGAAAGTACCCCGCCAGTTACTTCAATTTTGCCTTATAAGTCTTTTCCGAGAAAGTCAGATTCAGAAAAAAAGAAAGTTTCTGCTCTTTAAATCTCCCCGAATTCACCTTCAGTTGATCTGTATATTTCACTCCTAAAGAAAGCGTACTGCGGCTACGAAACTCAAAATTAAGTCCGGTACTCAGATAATAATTCGTTGTCGTCTTATCATGCACTGAAATATATGAGTTGCCCATACCTGCTCCTAGCAATAAACGTACCGGTTTACTATAAGGATTTCCCAATGTATAGCTGCCTCCCAGCATCAAACGATGTTGATTACGAAAACTTATACTGGAATGCGAAGACTCCAGCCGGCTCCAGTCAACAAATTTATAGTCGATGGAAGCCATCCAGCGCAACGTAGTATAAGACGCTCCGAATCCGATAAACTGCGGCAAACAAGTGCGATACTTTTTTCCTTTTTCTTCAATGCTTCCGCTGGAACTGCTACTGCTCACCACATGATCATTATCCTGCATCAAGTCTTGAGAATATCCATATACAACTCCTGCTACCGCCGAACGGTAATGATCCAACTTATAGGTATACTGTAATCCGAAATCGGCATAAATCGTATGTTTATGCGAACTGTTACTTTCTGTTGCACTCCCTTGAGTTTCTGTTTGTGAAATACTTCCTCCCACATAAGAAAAGTTTGCACCCAGTGAAAGCCCTTTCCACAGTTCGTGCGCAACGCTGATACCCATTTTGGATAACCCTCCCTCACCTTGGAAAAGTGAAGTCACCGTACTTCCGTCCGTACCCGCCACATCCTGATCGAGCGATATGGCATACCCTACACTACTGACAGGAGCCATAAAAATAGCTCCATACCAACGGGGAGCTATACGGAATCCAACAGCCAAATTATTAAGATTACCATTAAGAGAATGATTGCTCGCTCCTGACTGTGAATATTTCAGATAAGACCCGCTGACACCCAAATCGAAAAAGAAATACTGCGGCAATAATCCCGTTAAAGAAGCCGGATTGGCACTATTAATCACATTTTCTCCACGCAATGCAATGCCGACTCCACCCAAACCGGAATAAATTCCGCCTTCTCCGGTAGACAATTCACCGAGTCCGAACATGGAAACCGGAGAACTCGTCATATTTTGGGCAGCCACATTCAATAAGTTCGCACCTAATATAAGGATAGATAAAACTCTTCTTTTCATTTCGTATATGTCTTATAATAAATAGTGAGTGATACATTATTATCATGGTCATTCACAGGATGTTTGCTATCTCCCAGCACCACTCCCTGGACGGTATTATAAAAAGCATTGTCAGAGAGGAATATTTGCAGTTTCTCACGGTTCTCCCCCGCTGTCCCCAGATTATTCTGAATAAACGAGGTGATATCAAACGAATAGTGAGTATCTTCATAATAGACATTATCTTCCACCAGGCTTCCCGTTTGTACAGTATTTCCCGAGATGTCAGTAATGACACTCTGAGTGGCGTTATTCTGGTCTGCCGTATAGAGAGACAACGATTTCGGTAATGGATACTTTCCGTTATACGTACCTTTGATAGGATATAGCTTGAGTACTGCACTTTCAATGGAAACAAGCCTTCCGGTCTGATTCAGATTATTCAGATAGGGAAATTCGACATTGATATACATACCGGTCAGCCCTTGCAGATACACCTGATGTTCGCTCTCGGAAGAAGGCAGTTCATAATCTGTTCCTGCCTTGAGATTCTCCAAAGGAGTATTAGTACGGTCATGTTCCACCTTGGTGTAGTTCAGTGAAGTGCTGGCATTGAACACTAAGGTCTGTTCCGTAGGCTTCTCTTTCAGTTCATGATAATAGAGGGTAATACAAAAACTCGAATCGTTCACCTGAAAGCCGTTAATGCACGTCCCGTTTTCATCGGGAATAAAAGCTATTCCTTTGAAGAAAGCCCGGAAACGCTCCTGAGACTCCATACATTCATCATCTTCCAGCATTAAATTAAACCACTTCTTTCCCCATTCGTCAGGCAGGCGCGTTTCATGCAACTCGTTCCGATAGCCGGGTGTAGGACGTATAGAGACAGAACCAAGATGATTATTCTGATTATAGCTAACGTTGGTCTTATTAAACAGGTAACCGTTATCTTCCAGAGAGAGTCCTTGCGATAAACTATATAAGTCAATACGATGATAGACCAGCGTATCCCCCAGATAATCCCCGGAAGTATACCATTTGAACGTGATAGAGTCAAACTGATAGTCAGTAGTCTCATTAAGTGAGTGAGAAGGTACTTGATATTCTGCATAAAACGAAGTTTTTATTTCTCCGTAAAGAGCATCCTTAAATCGCCCGATCTGGCAGATCGTATCTCCCGAAGTTGCCAGCGAGTCGGCTAATAATGTGCTCAGAGTCACCATACACGTATCTGTCACTACATTTATAAAAGAACTCTCTACCCATTTACTTCCAATGGAAGAAGATTCATCCCTACAGGAGAATATTGTACAAAATAAGAGTAATGAATAAAAAAGTGTAATTAATAGTCTCATAATGAATATTATTTTTGAGTTGCAAAGGAACCCCTTTAGGAAAGCATCCCCAAAATTAATCGACTATTTCCCGCTATTTATAGACTCGGTTTTGTTCGATAGAGAAAATAGGGCTATTTGTCGATATCTTTTTTCTTCAACCGCATTGATAGCTACATTTGCCCCAAGTTTAAAACGTAATAAAACGAATGGAAATAATGAAAAAACTACAACTGTTATTAGTATCAATAGCTATGCTATCCATGTTCTCATGTTCAGATGATGATGACGACACATTAGGTGTGTGGTATCGCCGTTCTGATTTCGACGGAAGGGCAAGGGAGGACGCAGCCGGATTTGTGATAGATAACCGGGGATATTTGTGCGGTGGATATCGGGGAAAAGACCAGCGGGAAAGAGACTGTTGGGAATATAATATCGATAACGACTGGTGGACGCAATGTGCCGACCTTCCCGAAGAGGCGGCGGCCCGGAACGGGGCTGTCGGATTTGCGATCAACTCCAAAGGATATGTGACTACGGGATATACCGTATACAGAGATGACGATCCACTACATACCGGAGGATATGCATATTTAAAAGATACATGGGAATATGAACCGGCAACGGACACCTGGAAACAGATGGATGACTACCCCGGAGATGCCCGAATCAACGCCATAGCCTTCGCTATCGGTAATTACGGTTATGTAGGCACCGGTCAGTCTAAAGATGATAAACAGACCAAGGACTTTTACCGCTTTGATCCGACAGCCGCTTCCGGCAGCCAATGGACTATCGTCAACGGATTCGGCGGTCAGAAAAGAACCGGCGGACTCTCCTTTATTATCGATAATGTCGCCTACATTGTCGGAGGAACAAACAATGGCAAGGATGTCGATGACTTCTGGAAGTTCGATCCCAGCAAAAGTGAAGAGAACAAATGGGTACGTCTCCGTGACATTACAGACCAGAGCAGTGACGACTACGATGACGATTACAAATCAATCACCCGCACCTACGGCTGTGCTTTTATTATAGACGATCAGGCATATATCACTTTAGGACAAACAGCCTCCGGTAGCTTCCGAAGTAATTACTGGATATACGATCCTGCTAAAGACTTATGGCGCAGCAGTGAAACGGAAGATGGTTTTGACTACACTCCTTTCAAAGGAAGTTCACGCATCAAAGCGGTTTGTTTCGCTACCGGCAGACGAGGTATTATCACTACCGGAGGCAGTAGCAGCTATTATTATGACGATACATGGGAGTTACATCCATATGAATGGGAAGAGAATGACTAAGAAAAAGATACTCGGATGCTCTGTTGCAGGAATATTGACAGTAATCGCTTGTCTGTCTTTTTCCAAAGCATCTTTTTCTAATACAGATTCTTCTGATCCTTCTTTTTCAATGGAAGTGATTGAGGTAAACGGAGGATATGGCTATCAAATATCTCACAACAATCATATAACGATTTTTCAGCCTTTCATACCCTGTATTTCCGGTAAAAAACCTTTCATGGAGAAAAGGGATGCCGAACAAGTCGGACAGTTAGTAATGAAACGGATGAAAAGCAGAGAGAATTATACTGTTACTCTCGATGATATAGAAAGTCTCGGAATCAAAATAAAATAAATGTAGAAAGAGGAAAAGGTGATCACATACGATTGCCTTTTCCTCTTTTTGTATAGTAGAGAAGGTGGGATACAGCATTTTCTACTCTTTTTTTATGCAAAATCTATGCAAGAATATGGAATTCCCCCAAGGAATCCATATCTTTGTAACCAAAACAATTTAATATTAATTTCATCAGAATGAAAAAGAGTATCCTTATCGCTGCCTTAGGCTTGTTCAGCCTGAGCGCAATGGCACAAGACGCAAAACCCGAAGAGGGCTTCGTTTTCACAACAGTGAAAGAAAATCCGATTACTTCTATCAAGAACCAGAATCGTTCAAGTACTTGCTGGAGTTTCTCTGCTTTGGGATTCCTGGAATCAGAACTACTACGTTTGGGTAAAGGTGAATACGACCTTTCGGAAATGTTCGTTGTACACAAAACAATGGAAGACCGCGGAACAAACTATGTACGCTATCATGGCGATAGTTCTTTCTCTCCCGGCGGAAGTTTCTATGACATCATCTATTGTATGAAGAATTATGGACTGGTTCCGCAAGAAGCAATGCCAGGTATCATGTATGGTGATACACTGCCGGTACACAATGAACTGGACGCTGTTGCAGAAGGATACATCAATGCAATCGCCAAAGGTAAACTCACTAAACTGACTCCGGTATGGAAGAAAGGCCTTAGCGCCATCTACGATACTTATTTGGGAGCGTGCCCGGAGAACTTCACTTACAAAGGCAAGGAATATACTCCGAAGACTTTCGCTGAATCACTCGGACTGAAAGCTGAAGATTATGTATCACTGACTTCATATACACACCATCCTTTCTATTCTCAATTCGCTATCGAGATTCAGGACAACTGGCGTAATGGTCTGTCCTACAATCTTCCGCTTGACGAGTTCATGGCTGTAATGGACAACGCTGTAAAGCAAGGATATACATTCGCATGGGGTAGTGACGTCAGCGAACAAGGTTTCACCCGTGACGGTGTTGCCGTAATGCCGGATGCTGCCAAAGGAGCAGAACTTACCGGCTCGGATATGGCTCGCTGGACAGGTCTGACTGCTGCCGACAAACGCAAAGAACTGACTTCCAAACCGCTTCCGGAAATGGAAATCACTCAGGAAATGCGCCAGACTGCTTTCGACAACTGGGAAACTACAGATGACCACGGAATGGTAATCTACGGTATCGCCAAAGACCAGAACGGAAAAGAATACTTCATGGTAAAGAACTCTTGGGGTACAAGTGGTAAGTACAAAGGTATCTGGTATGCATCCAAAGCATTCGTTGCTTACAAAACAATGAATATCCTGGTACACAAAGATGCACTGCCTAAAGAAATTGCAAAGAAACTAGGTATCAAATAAAGATTCACTCTTATTTAAACATAAAAGCTCCGGAAGTTAAGATTACTTCCGGAACTTTTATGTTTAATGATGTTCTCTTGTATACTGTAAACAGCCAAATACTTAAGAGAAACTCAGCTTACTGATATGCTCCGCAAATCTCTCCTTATAATTATCACCAACAGGAATATATGTACTTTTATCAAAGATGATACGAAGCCGGGAAACTTCGGTTATCCTACGCAGATTGACAATGTAAGAACGATGTACCCGCATAAAATACGTTGGAAGCCGTTCCTCCATTTTTTGAAGACTGGTAAGGGTTATGACCGGTTTATCTTCTCCTTCTATAAAGATACGCACGTATTCGCTCATCCCTTCAATATACCGGATGTTTTTCACATCAATGCGCACCACTTTGTAGTCACTCTTTACAAACAAGGAATCTCCTTTGATCTGCGAACTATTTCCCAGTTCTCCCTGCTGTTCCAACATTCGGTATTCGTACTGTTTTCGTGCCTTATCCGCTGCTTTCAGCAAATCCTGAAATTCAAACGGCTTCAATAAATAATCGACAGCATCCAGTTTGAAACCGTCTACCGCATATTCAGAATAAGCAGTAGTAAAGATCACCATCGGACGGCTGATTAAAGAGCGGATAAAATCCAGTCCATTCAAATCGGGCATATTGATATCCACAAATATCAAGTCTATCTCTTCGTCTGCCAACACCTTCATCGCCTCAAAAGCATCCTGACAGGACTTGACTAAAGATAGAAAAGGGACACAGGATATATAATCCGTCAATTGCTTCAATGCCAAAGGCTCGTCATCAATCGCTATACATTTCATTATAATAAAGGTATAATAAGTAAGACATCAAATTTATCATATTCCTCAGTAATGGAGAGGGTGTAGTCATTGCCAAACAACAGCCGCAACCGTTTGCGTATATTCTCCAAACCGATGCCGTGATGCTGCTCGTCAGACGAAGTCCCCGTACTATTGGTACATCTGAAAGCAAGACGGTTTCCTTCTTCCAGTTGCATTACAACATGGACAAATGACTCTTTCCTATAGCTCACTCCATGTTTAAAGGCATTCTCCAAAAAAGAAATAAAAAGTAAAGGAGGAATTTGAACTTCGGGCACTTCAAGAGGGAAATTCTTTTCAATAGAAACTTTCTCTGGATAACGCAAGCTCATCAAAGTGACATAATTCTCTAGAAACTGAACCTCGCGCAATAGCAGAATGGTTTTATTACTGGCCTCGTAAAGCACATAGCGCATAAGTTTAGAAAGTTCTACAATCGTACTCTTAGCCTTTCCCGTATCAATATCCACTAATGCATGGATATTATTCAGTGTATTCATAAAGAAATGCGGATTTATCTGATACTTCAGATACTGCAATTCCGACTGTAAACGCTGGTGCTCCAGTTCTTTCAGCATTTCCTCATCACGAAAGGATTTAAAAAACAGCTTGACAGCAATATTAAACCCTACCATCAAAAAGGCAATTACACAATGAATAAGGTAACGGATGGTGAAGGGAGGAATGGGATAAAGGGTCAGTTTAGGGAAGCCGACCGGTCGTTGCATTTTTTCCAAAGCCGGATCGTTTGCCCTAGGCGTTTCCCAATGAACAGACTCTTCCTGCCGAGCCTTCTCTCTCATCTTAATAATCTGGTCTCTCTGGATTTTTCCTTCACCCTTGCGAAGATCGCCATATCTGAATTCCTTTGGAAAACGCTCCATAGAGGGATCAGGAATAACCCAACAAGCAGTAGAGATTAGAAAAACCAAAGAAATAATATAATACCAGTACTTTTTCTTAAACAGGAAATACGGAACTAATCCATAATTATTCAACAGAAACAATACGAAAAAAGGAAGAATGCTCAACCACGAATCATAAACAATTACACGGATTTCTTCTTTTTCAAGTCCACCACTGACGGCAAAGTATCCTCCTATCAATGGGAGGAGAAAAATAACAGTCCAAATAGCCCCATAAATGCTCTGCTCCAGCAATTGTTGTTTACGCAGTCTTTCCATGCTTCATTGTTCCAAATTACTGATACAAAGATAGAATCGCTGCTTCATCTCCACAAATATAATCGACCAAAGGACTTATTTCAACGGTAAACTGCTGTTTTACCATCCTCCGGAGCATCCCCATTCATCATCGGTCTGACTACCGTCATCCATTAACATTCCCGATATTCCTGTGGAGTCATTTCCACATGTTTACGAAAATATTTATTGAAAAAGGAAAGATTATTAAATCCTAATGAAAAAGCAATTTCCTTTACAGGCAATCGGGTTGACTTCAATTGTGCCTTGGCATTCATGATAATAATTCCCGTGATAATCGCCAAAGGGCTATGCCCGCTGGCTTTACGGATAGCACCGGAAAAGTGAGCCGGAGTCACTCCGCACTTCTTCGCATAAAAAGAAACTTCGTGTTCCTGCGTATAATGAGTCATCAGCAACTGGATAAACTGGCGATAAAGTTCATGTTCCCGCTTGATAGGTTCGTTGGTAGTCGGCTTACAACGTTTATACAACTCACCCACCCCCTGAAAGAATATAGTAAAAATAGACATTAATATTTCTTTGTTATCCAGTGTGTTCGGTAAAGAATAGGCACGGATAAGCAGGCTGAAAGCGTTTCGGTATAATTGCGCTACCTCTTCCTGTAATGTCATAATAGGGTTGTCCAAAATCATAGGAAGAAAATCCAGATAAGTCTCTACATAGCTCACACGGGAGATAAATTCCGAAGAAAAGCCCGCAAAGCAAACACGGGTATCCGAAGATACTTCGTGAATCTGTATGAATGATCCGGGGAGGACAGTCACAAAGTCATTATGGGTAATGGTATACTCGGACAGGTTGATAGTGGCACGTACAGTTCCCCGCGTGCAAAGAACAAAGACTCCCGCCTTTATATGGCAGGGAAAACGACCGTATTGATTCAGAATATCGCCGGTTATGCTGTCATCTGTAACAAAATCGACCGGAAGGTCAAACTTGGGAAGAGCATCATCTATGATCATAATTAAGAAATTTAGTTCCACAAAGATATCTTTTTCCATTCGAATTTCCTCCAAGTCCTTTATTAAAATATGAAAAACAGAACATCTATTATTTAAAAGAGAACATTACAATTATCTATTCAAATACACGTGCATATAAAATAGTTAAAATAGAACATCGAATACCAAGAATAGAGCTTGATGTAGAAACAATATTAACCGACATTTGCAATGTTTTAATAAATACGTTGAAATAAAAACAAAAAAGAGAATGAAAACATTACGAAAACTATTTTATGTAGCTTGTACAACATTCTTCCTTGCATCTTGCGAAGAAACCTACAATGACAAGCTGTTCTGGCCGGGAGAACTCAGCCAGGAATATGGCTCGTATATCAAACCATCCACTCTGGACCTGACCTACAGCGGAGAAAAGTTAATCGGAAAAACCGTCAACTTTCAGACGGAAGACAGTAAAAAAGGAACATTGACATTAAACGATATCATTCCGGGAGAAAAAGAGACATCATTCCGGATAAACTTATCAGAGCAGGAAGACAACTATACGTTCAGCGGAGAAACAGTTTCGTGCGCGGGAGCAACTGTGAAATACGCCGGCTCCATTACTCCGAAAACGATGAAACTGGATTTGAATGTAACGATGCCGCAAAATCAATGGATAAAAACTTATCAGATGAGCGAACTGACACGCGGCAGAGGAAAAGATGTCGTACGCAATCAGACAACCGGCGAATATGAATGGGGAGAGTCGGACAATCAGATACTGACAGCAGCCCTTTATACCGACATGGATTTAGAGATGGTAAAGGATGCGGGAAGTTTGTACGCAACCGTATCCGTTATTATAAAAGGCATGGGAGGATACCTCTTACCGCAATTACTCAAAAGTGTCACTTTGGAATCCGACGGAAACATTACGGCCGAATATACATCGGACGAACTGCAATTGGGGGAACAGAAGTTCAGCGAAATCGACATGGATAATCCCGCATCCCAGCAACAACTCATTAATTTCATCATGATGAAGTTAATGTTCAATACATTGTCTGCCGATGACATTACTGACGCAACTCAGGGACGCAATTATGCAAAGTCTCCCCGGGGACTGGCTTTCTGGTATCTGAAAAATGACCTTCTCTATGTCAAACTGAACCTTCCGGGTATTATCAGCCTGACCATGCAAGGGCAGGGACAGACGGTCGATGCTCATCTGATAGCAGGCATTGCAGATGCTATCCTGAAATCTAATCCTTTCTTACTGAAGACTCTACTGGGAATTGTGAGCGAATCATTGGATAACTCTTTATTATCTATGATCGCCAATATGGATCACCAAAGTTTTCAGATGTTCTTCTCGTGGATAAAGGAAGGCATCCCCATGCAGATAGAAAAGGAGAACGGACATACGCATATCTATCTGAACAGGGAAGCACTGAGCCCTCTCATAGCCTTCATCCCCAATCTTCAGCCAGCGATGGAAGGTATTCCTAACTTCGGTCCGATGTTGTACAATTCCTATATAGGTCCACTGTATGATAACTGGTCTATCATCACCCAACTGGACTTGGGACTCGACCTGACAGACAAAAACGAATGAGACTTTCCACCAGAAAAAAACATAAATTACAGAAACAATGAAGAAACTATATATTCTGACATTATTCATCTGCCTTGCCGGATTCGGGACTAGTTTTGCCCAAACGTTGAAAGGGCATATATATGACGCCAATACCAATGAACCTTTGGTTGGCGCAGCGGTAACGTACAAATTACACGGCAATCAAGGAACCGTGTCCGACATAAACGGAGCGTATGAAATCAAACTTCCGGAGGGAGGTGTCGACCTTGTGTTCAGCTATATCGGTTATGAAGACGTTCTGATGCCCATTGTTATCGGCAAACGTGAAGTAATCACTAAAGACGTGTACATGAAAGAAAGTACCAAGCTGCTGGAAGAGGTAGTGGTAAGCGCCGGACGCTTTGAGCAAAAGCTCAGTAATGTCACCGTATCCATGGACTTGGTGAAAGCGGGCGATATCGCCCGTCAGGCACCGACAGATATCACTTCTACTCTCCGCACGCTGCCCGGCGTGGACATTGTGGACAAACAGCCTTCCATGCGTGGCGGCAGCGGATGGACCTACGGAGTAGGTGCCCGCAGCCAGATTCTGGTAGACGGAATGAGCACCCTAAATCCAAAAACCGGAGAAATCAACTGGAACACCGTACCTCTAGAAAACATCGAACAGATAGAAGTAATCAAAGGAGCCTCATCCGTTTTGTACGGTTCGTCTGCTCTCAACGGCATTATCAATATCCGTACCGCCCGTCCGGGATTAACACCGAAAACCCGCTTCAGCGCCTATATCGGTATATATGGTGATGCCGAAAACGATGAATACCAATGGAGCGACAAGAGTTTCTGGAAAGACGACAAGTATTCCGTCAAACCCATCCTGCGCGGAAACCTTCTCAGCGGCATACGAAACCCTATTTATGAAGGCTTCGATCTCTCCCACTCCCGCCGTATCGGCAACTTTGACGTCAGCGGAAGCATTAACCTCTTTACCGATGAGGGATACCGTCAACAAGGATATAACAAACGTTTCCGCATGGGCGGCAACCTGACTTATCATCAACCGGACATGGGTATGAAGATATTGAACTATGGTCTGAATGTTGATTTTCTTTCCAATCAGTACGGAGATTTCTTCATCTGGAGATCACCAACAGAAGTTTACAAACCTTCTCCTTTCACCAACATGGGACGCGAAGAAAACAACTTCCACATCGACCCGTTCATCAACTACGTGAATCCGGAAAACGGAACGTCACACAAGATCAAAGGACGTTTCTATCATAGTGCCGACAACATAGTCAAACCCAGTCAGGGAAACTCCATCACCGACATCCTTGGAAATATGGGAACGAATGCCCAGACTATACAGAATATAGCAGGCGGCGATTACAGTTCGCTCTACCCGGCATTGGTCGGCATCGGCTCCGGTCTGATCAACAATAATCTGGAAGATGCCATGAACGGGGTATTCACTTCCTTGGGCAACATCTTCCCCAACGCCACTACCGCCGATTATTGTGACCTCATCTCGTGGGTGATGGACAACGGACTGCCAAGTGACCTGATGAACGGCATACAAAATGGACAAGTCCCCAGTGATCTCATCCCCTGGCTGTCCAACGTAATGAATCCGACCCGAAACAACGCTAAGACGAAAACGGACAAGAACTATAATTATTATCTTGACTACCAGTTCAACAAGAAATGGGACGGCGGCGCACAGATCACTACCGGAATGACTTACGAGCACGTCCGCTACAATTCTTCCATCATGGATCAGGTGTACAAAAGCGATAATGTAGCCGCCTTCTTCCAGTACGACCAGCGCTTCTGGGACCGCCTGAGCGTATCGGCAGGGGTACGAGCCGAATACTACCGTGTGAACAACCATCACCGTGAAGCAGAAACGAAAATATTCGGAGCCAAAGTTCCGTTCCGCCCCGTGTTCCGTGCCGGACTGAACTATCAGTTAGCCGATTACAGCTTTATCCGTGCCAGCGCCGGACAAGGTTACCGCAACCCGTCCATCAACGAGAAATATCTCCGCAAGGACATCGGAGGAGTAGGTATCTATCCGAACCTCGACATCAAACCGGAGAAAGGTTACAATGCCGAACTGGGATTCAAGCAAGGATACAAGATCGGCAACTTCCAAGGATTTGTAGACGTAGCCGGATTCTATACCGAGTACAGAGACATGGTTGAATTTCAGTTCGGACTGTTCAATAACGCAGACTACAGCATGATCAACAGCATCAGCGATGCCATCCAGATGGTGACGGACGGCAAAGGTTTCGGTATCGGAGCACAGTTCCACAACGTATCGAAAGCGCAAATCTACGGTATGGAGATTTCGACAAACGGCGTTTATGACTTCAACAAGAATACGAAACTATTCTATAATCTGGGATATGTATATACCGAGCCTCGCGACGCTGACTATAAGGAACGCAATGAAATAGAAGATTTATACACCGACGCCCTTCAGATGAAGGAGAAGTCGAATACAGGCAAATATCTGAAATACCGCCCGAAGCACAGCTTTAAAGCAACAGTCGATTTCCAATGGAAGCGTATCAATCTGGGTGCCAACTTTGCATGGAAGAGCAAGATACTGGCAGTGGACTACCTCATGATGGACGAACGTGAAAAGCAACAACAAGACTTAATGGACTATGTACGCACGATCCTCTTCGGAAAATCGAGAGGAGAAACACTGGCTACTTACTGGAAAAAACATAATACAGACTATGCCACCGTTGACTTGCGCTTCGGGGTAAAAGCGACCAAAGAAGTCGCCTTCCAATTCATGGTCAACAACCTGTTGAATAAAGAATACAGTTACCGCCCGATGGCAGTAGCCGCTCCCCGTACTTTTGTAGTGAAAATGGACATCACATTCTGAAAAACTCACTTAGATTACTGGTTAAATCTGTCGGGGAGACTTCCCCGACAGATTTTTTTATATACATCCACACAGAATAAAGCCTCAGCTCCCGGATGGCCGGCAACAGAACCAATGAAACGAACAAGCAGCAACGTATATTAACACAAAGAGAAAAATATTCACCGCCAACCTACCGCTTCTTTGTGATTTTTGCTTATTTTTGGCAACTAGTATAACACATACAACAAAACACCACTTTTAATGAAGAGGAATATCTATATATTATTTACTATAGGTCTGTTTATCCGGATTCTCCCCTCACATTCAGTAAACCTGAATACCGAACGACTGTCCAATTTGAAACGCCTGATAGAAAACAACATTGCGTACGATTCCATCGCGCCGATAGACAGCGTTATCGCCTGGGGACAGCAACTGAGCCCTATACTGGAAAAGGAAAACAAGATGGAACTGTCTTTCAGCATCCGGCAACTGGTGGTTTACATCTACTCCCTGCGCGGAGACATCGGGAAAGCAATCGACGAAGCGCGACAAATGTACGAAAAAGCAGAAACGATGAGATATGATTTAGGAATAGCCCTTTCGAGCGCAGCTATCGGAGATGCCTATTTCTGCTCCAATATGCCCGAAGAAGCCACTGATTCTTATAAGGAAGCCATCCGTTATCCCGCCTCGCCTTCGGAGAACAACCATTATAAAGAAATGACTATCCTGAAACTTATACAGGTGCTTATTCTGACTCAAAGGACAGAGGAAGCAGAGAAATACAGAAAGATACTTTCCGAATCAAAATCCATACAGACCCATCAGACGCTGCAATTTCTGACACTTGCTACAGATGTTTCTTACTATATCCAGAAGAACGATCTGCGCAATGCGAACAACTGCCTGCTGCAAGCAGAGCAAATCTACCTTTCGGACAGGCAACCTTATTATCGCACCACCTACAATTATATGCAAGGACGATATAACGAAGCAACAGGGAACTACAATCTTGCATTACAGTATTACAATGAGATTCTGACCGGCATCCGGCAAAAGACGCGCTCCATCATCTACCTGCAAGTAGCTTATGCCAAAGCGAACTTACTGATAGAAATGGGCAGTAAAGTAGAAGCGGCGCATCTGTATGAAGAAATCAGTATCGTCACCGATTCGGTAGTCGCTCCCAGCTATGCACACCGCATCAACAGCCTTCGGGCATCTTATGAGGAAAACCGGATGAAAGTAGAGAATAAAGCCGAGTTCAACCGTATTTTCATGGGCGGCATTTTAATAGGAGTCATAGTGCTGGGCATCATGATTTACCTCGTGATACACATATTAAAACAAAACAAGAAGATAGCGGAATCCAAAATCCGCATGGAGCAATCACGACTCAACGCCGAGAATGCCATGCAGACCAAAAGTCTTTTCCTCTCCAACATGAGCCATGAGATACGGACTCCGCTGAGTGCCCTCTCCGGCTTCTCCAGTCTGCTGACCGAGCAGGCACTCGACGCCGAAACACGCCGCCAATGCGGCGACATCATCCAGCAAAACTCCGACTTGTTGCTAAAACTAATAAATGACGTAATCGACCTTTCCAATCTGGAGATCGGAAACATGAAGTTCAACTTCACCTATTGTGACGCTATCGCCATCTGCAATAACGTAATCGATACCGTCAACAAAGTAAAGCAGACACAAGCCGAGCTCCGTTTCAACACATCGCTGGCTTCCCTAAAGTTATACACTGACGATTCACGCCTGCAACAGTTACTGATCAACCTATTGATCAACGCCACGAAGTTCACCCCGCAGGGAAGTATCACGCTGGAAGTCCGTCAGGAATCGGAAGAATTTGCGCTCTTCTCCGTCACCGACACCGGTTGCGGAATCCCACTGGAAAAGCAAAGTTCCATTTTCAACCGCTTTGAAAAACTGAACGAAGGAGCACAGGGAACCGGACTCGGCCTCTCTATCTGCCAACTGATCATTGAACGGATCGGCGGCAGCATATGGATAGACCCTGCCTACACCACCGGATGCAGATTTTATTTCACCCATCCCATCAACCCCACAAAAGAAGGAAAGGAGGCACAGTCATGAAACGGTTATGGATATTCTTCATACTGATCGTACTGGCAGGAGGAACCGGCAAGGCTCTCTCCAGCAATAACGAAGCTGCCAAAGACAGTCTGCTTCAGATACTGGACACTTTGCCGGCCGATTCTTCCCGGCTGGAGATGCTTTATTCACTCGCTTATCTGGACCCGATGTCACCTTCCTGCGTCTACTATCTGGGAAAATTATTGGAGGAAGCTACCACACAGGACAACAAGTATTATCAGTGTCTTGCTCTGTATGCCCATGTCGTTTATTACTTCAACCACCAAGACGAAGAAAACACAGTCATCTGGATGGACAAGCTCTCTCCGGTTGCTTTAAAAAACAACTCCTACAGCTTATACTTCGAAGGAAAAAGAGCAGAAATAACCATACATATCATAAAGCATAAAATAGAATATAGCATCACCCAAGCCGAAGAGATGTTTAAACTGGCACAAAAGTTAAACAATCCCCAAGGAATGTCATCGGCCAAACTATGCCTGATGACTGCTTATATGATGACCGCCCGCTTTAAAGAAGGCGAAGAGGCCGGATTCGAAGCCTACCGCCTTCTGCCACCCGCCGCCTCCCTGGAATCGCGCAAAAGCGTGCTCCAAGAAATAGCCTTATCTTGTTCCGCCACTAGAAACAAAAACTTCCTGAAGTACCTGCAGGAATACAAGAAAGTGCTGAACACACTATCAGAAGCAAAGCAGACACCCAAAGCATACAGCTACCTGTTATTGGAGTCTCTCTATGCCGACTATTATCTGAATGAAGGCACACTGGACGAAGCCCGCCCCCATCTGAAAAAGATGGATGAATACTTCTCTCCTACCACTTACATTCCTTGCCGGGGATTATATTATAATGTGTATTCCCATTATTACCGGATTACCAAAGAATACGAAAAGGCCCTGTCATACTCTCAAAATGCTATCGAACTCCTGTCCGAAGTATCGGACAATGAAGGGCTGAACTACAAAATAGAACATGCAAGCATTCTTACAGAGGCGGGACAAGCGGATGAAGCAATCCCGTTATTCCAAAGTTTGCTGGCGAAAAAAGACTCATTCTATCGGGCACTATCCATCTCGCAGACGAATGAAATCTATCAGATGCGCAACATGGACAACCTGCTTCTTGAAAAAGAACAGTACAAAGCAATGGTTCATTATGCCGGACTGACTCTGATAGCCATCGCACTGCTTATCCTGATTCCGTCTACCATACGTATCTATTATGTACGCAAGAAATTGAGGAAAGAAGAAGAGGAAATCCGCAAGATGAGCCAGATTGCGGAAGAAGCGAACGAAGTAAAAAGCCGCTTCCTTGTTAACATGAGCTATAACATACGCATCCCGTTGAATAACGTCTTAGGGTTTTCTCAACTCATGACTACTGATCCGGAAAGCATGGATGCCGACCAATGGAAAGAATATTCGGAGATTATCCAGACCAACTCCGCCGAACTGATACAACTGGTGAACGACGTGCTCGACCTCTCCAGACTGGAGGCCGGAAGAACGAAATGGCAGATACAGGAGCACGAAATCATCTCCTTGTGCTCGGACGTTCTCGGTATGGTACGCATGAGATGCGGAGATAAGATACAGGCAGACTTTCATACGGAAATAGAAAGCCAGCCGTTTCAGGTAGACACCGCCCGATTCACACAATTGATTCTCAGTACACTGATCTACACAGACCCGTGTGAAGAGAAAAGGAAAGTGTCTCTCTATCTGGAACGTGACACGCAACGGGAACTATTTGTCTTTCGGGTAGTCAACAGTCCGTTAGCCGATCCGGCCTTGCAAACACAAAAAGCAGAAGTACGCCATAGCATCAACCGTCTGACAATCGAATATTTCAAAGGTACATATACGATTGAACCGAATACTCCGGAAGGTCCCGTACTGACTTTCACATATCCTTATTCCAAAACAAATAATATCTAATCATATGACCAAGAATCTGATCACACGAAAAATACAATTCTTATTTCTCATCGGAGCTATCCTGCTAGCGCCCTCTATCGCACGTGCTTCCGCCGTTACGGCTTCCGTCGACAGTCTGCAGAATCTCTTGCAAAACGACACGGATGCCGGGCAACGGGCCATTATCTATATTCATCTGGCGGATATCCACGTAGACAGCCTCAACATTTCCTCCCAATATTGGGACAAAGCCCTCACCGAGGCCGCAAAAGCCAAAGACGAATATATGATGAAGCTCGCACTCGATAATCTGATACAACGATATGCTTCCAAAAACAAAGAGAAGGTAGAAAAGTATATAACCTTCGCCCGACAATATCTGCCGGAAGAACACAACACCCTTTTCCGGTATTACTTGTATTGTTACAACATCTGGGCGGAAATGCGAAAGAACAATTCGCTGGAAACAATCGAACAGGAACTGGACAAGCTGAAAAAGGAAAATCACGGACAAATGACACCTGAAGAACAAATTCAATGGGAATATCTGACCGGAGTATCACTCGATTATTCAGCGGTACTGACACATTCATACAATGAAGTTTCCAAAGCCATTCCTTACGTAGAGCGCGCACTGGAGATACTAGCCCCTTATCCTTTGCAAGACAGGGTGCACTTCGAAATATTGTGCCACTACGAACTGGCAGACTTATATACAACTGTTGAAAACAAAAAGGCAGTAGACGAAGTGAACAAAATGATCGAGCTACACAAGCAATGGAATCATCTGAATACGACTTTCGACCGGAGATTTCTGGACGAATCACATTACTACATGGCTAAATATTCGCAGATTATTTTCATGGCAGATCTTATTTCGAAAGAAGAGATAAAGGACTATTATCAGAAATATATCCAGATAGCAAATAAAAAGAAGGTTGTAAAAAGCACTTACGAGACGACAGCAAGATATTATCAGACAATAGGCGAATACAAAAAGGCGATAGCTTACATTGATTCCGCCACTCAAACAGACCATTTCCAACCAGTCAACCTCGTTCCCATACTCAATGCGAAAGCCGGTCTGTACTATAAACTGAATGATTATAAAAACGCATATCTGACTTTAAAAGAAAGCAATAAGAACCGGATGTCGGATAAATCACAAAAAAGAGAGCAACAAATGATCGAAATGCAAACCCGCTTCGACGTCAACAAACTGGAACTGGAAAAGAGCAAACTCGCCAACAAAAACAAACAAATCGCACTGACCGGTACTTTTATCTTATTACTGGCAGCAATCGGATGGAGCATCTATCAGCGAACGATGGTAAAACGGCTGAAGAAAATGCACTGCGCACTAATGACTGCGCACGAAGAAGTCAGAAAACAAAGCATGAAAGCCACCGAAAGCGAGAAGATGAAAACGGCTTTCCTCAACTCTATCTGTCATGAAATACGTACTCCGCTCAATTCAATCGCCGGATTCTCCGAACTGATCTTCGATGAATCTTTAGACACGGCCACCAGACAAGAATTCCGGCAGTTGATACAAAGCAATTCTACCGCGTTAGCTTCTTTGATGGACAATATGCTGGAGCTGTCTCAGCTTGTCAGCTCCGAACTGCCTCTTCCTGTGGAGTCTACCGACGTATACGGACTATGTGTTGAAGAAATGGCCAAACTTAAGGAAACTCTGTCCAAGCCGAACATCGAATGTATCATCACAGGCGATAAAGACGGAATGACGGCACAGACAAACGCCTTTTATCTCTCCCGTGTGATTGGCAATTTACTAAGTAACTCCGCCAAGTTTACAGAAAGCGGAACAATCACACTGACCTGCAACATCGACAAAGAAAAAGGACAACTGGTGATCTCCGTCACCGATACGGGCATCGGCATCCCTGCCGACAAGCAGGAATGGGTGTTCGAACGTTTCACCAAAGTAGATGACTTCAAACCGGGCACCGGACTTGGCCTGTACATCTGCCGCATCATCATACAACGGCTCGGAGGGCAAATCAGAATAGATACCGGCTATACTTCCGGCTGCAAAATGGTGGTTACTCTTCCCGTTTAACCACCTGTCCGAATGCTTTTTCTGTTTCCGGGTCCTTTCAGATTCGTCAACAATTCGTATCTTTGCCGCCCGAATACAACAAAGTCATCAAAATGAAAAAACGAATTTTACTTATTGCACTCTTATTTTGTTCCGTTTTAGCACAGGCACAGGATGTTTTTGTAACAGCGGATTTTGTCAGCAGCTACATTTGGAGAGGTATGGACAGCGGTAACGCCAGCGTACAACCGTCATTGGGCGTCAACTGGAAAGGACTGACCGCCTACGTCTGGGGGTCGACCGAATTTCGCCATAAGAATAATGAAATAGATTTGTCATTGGAATACGAATACAGGAATCTGACCTTATACGCCAACAACTACTTCACGCAAACAGAAGAAGAACCTTTCAAGTACTTCAATTACAGTTCACACTCCACCGGACATACTTTTGAAGTCGGTGCCGGATATATGATTAGTGAAAAGTTCCCGCTTTCAGTCAGCTGGTACACCACATTTGCGGGGAATGATTACCGCGAAAACGGGAAACGTGCGTGGTCCAGTTACTGCGAACTCAGTTATCCGTTCAGTATAAAGAAGGTGGACCTTGCCCTTGAAGCAGGCTTTACCCCTTGGGACGGCATGTATTCCGATAAATTCAACGTTGTCAACATCGGACTTTCGGCCACCAAAGAACTAAAGATTACCTCTACTTTCTCTTTGCCGATCTTCGGAAAAGTGATCGCCAATCCTTATGAAGAGCAAGTATACTTTGTAGTCGGCCTTACCTTATAACCCAAGCATATATAGCTTTCAGTAGTTTCCACCGCTTGAAACTACAGTTTCATCACCTTGAAACCAGAGTTTCTGCAGCTTGAAACTTTAGTTTCTGCGGCTTGGAACTAAAGTTTCTGCAGCTTGGAACCATTAGTTTCAAGGCGTTGGAACCATTGGTTTCAAGGCTTTGGAACTATAGTTTCATCGCATGGAAACCAACTAGACTAAGGCATTCCTGAAATCGCCTGTATATAGAATAAAAACAAGAGCCGCCATCCCTTGTTACTTTACCTGCTTTTTATCCGTTGTCCCTCCTATCACGTTGTGACGGCAACTTCTTCCGTCACACTGCTGTCACCACTTGCTGTCACCAGATGAATCATTTATAGTCAGACAGTTACCCTTCGAACGGTGACGGTGACAGATGTTTTTATAAAAAACAATTCCTATGGTAGTGTCTCTTTTCCCCATTCCCATCCCCCTTCTCCCCCAAACTGCCATAGGACTATGGCTAACCTCATAAACTTGCCCTTATTTGCTCAAAAAACTTAATAATGTGCATTTTTTACTCGGTTTTCTTGTCAGAACCAAGTGTTTGAGTAAATTTGCACGCTGATAGTTAACCGGATAGTTTGGATAGCAAGATTATTACTACTTGACTACTGGCTGCTAATGTGTAGAAATACTAATACTAAAATTAATAGCATGAGTTTGAAAATTGTTGTATTGGCAAAACAAGTTCCCGACACACGTAACGTTGGGAAAGATGCCATGAAAGCCGACGGAACTATTAACCGTGCGGCACTCCCTGCCATCTTCAACCCCGAAGACCGGTGCAGATACGCTGGCTACAAGCTACGCTCTGGCAACTGCTATCCGCAAAATCGGTGAGTGCGACATTATAATCGGCGGTCGTCAGGCTATCGACGGTGATACGGCACAGGTAGGTCCGCAGGTGGCAGAAAAACTTGGTTTGACGCAAATCACATACGCTGAAGAGATTCTGGAAGTAGGTGACGGCAAAATCAAAGTGAAACGTCACATCGACGGTGGCGTTGAAACGGTAGAAGGTCCGCTGCCCATCGTTATCACAGTCAACGGCTCGGCTGCTCCCTGCCGTCCGCGTAACGCCAAGCTGGTACAGAAGTACAAACACGCCAAAACCGTTACGGAAAAACAACAAGGTAACCTCGACTATACCGATCTGTATGACAAGCGCGATTACCTCAACCTGCCCGAATGGAGCGTAGCCGACGTTAACGGCGACCTCGCCCAATGCGGTCTGTCCGGTTCGCCTACGAAAGTAAAAGCCATCCAGAACATCGTGTTCCAGGCCAAAGAGAGCAAAACCATCAGCGGCAGCGACCGTGATGTGGAAGAACTGATTGTTGAACTGTTAGCTAACCATACCATCGGATAATCATGAATAACTTATTTGTATATTGCGAAATAGAAGAAGGCATCGTCGCAGACGTCAGCCTGGAACTTCTGACAAAAGGTCGTTCGTTGGCTAACGAACTCAACTGCCAACTCGAAGCAGTAGTTGCCGGCACCGGCCTCAAAGAAATTGAAAAGCAAATCCTTCCTTATGGAGTAGACAAACTCCACGTTTTCGACGCTGAAGGACTTTATCCTTATACTTCACTTCCTCACACTTCCATCCTCGTAAACCTCTTCAAAGAAGAACAGCCGCAAATCTGTCTGATGGGCGCTACCGTTATCGGCCGTGACCTCGGCCCGCGTGTTTCTTCGGCTTTGACCAGCGGTTTGACTGCCGACTGTACATCCCTTGAAATCGGTGACCACGAAGATAAGAAAGAAGGAAAAGTTTATAAGAACCTGTTGTACCAAATCCGTCCGGCATTCGGCGGTAACATCGTTGCAACCATCGTCAACCCCGAACACCGCCCACAGATGGCAACCGTTCGCGAAGGTGTAATGAAGAAAGAAATCGTTTCTCCGGCTTATCAGGGAGAAGTGATCCGCCACGACGTGAAGAAGTACGTAGCCGACACAGACTATGTGGTCAAAGTAATCGAACGCCACGTAGAAAAAGCGAAGAACAACCTGAAAGGCTCTCCGATCATCATTGCCGGTGGTTACGGAGTAGGTTCGAAAGAAAACTTCGACCTGCTGTTCAGCCTGGCAAAGGAACTTCACGCCGAAGTAGGTGCAAGCCGTGCCGCTGTTGACGCAGGTTTTGCAGAACACGACCGCCAGATTGGTCAGACAGGTGTAACGGTTCGTCCGAAACTCTACATTGCTTGTGGTATCTCAGGACAAATCCAGCATATCGCCGGTATGCAGGAAAGTGGTATTATCATCTCTATCAACAACGATCCGGATGCTCCGATCAACACGATTGCAGACTATGTAATCAACGGAACCATCGAAGAAGTTGTGCCGAAGATGATTAAGTATTATAAACAGAATAGCAAGTAAAGAAAGATGGCTAATTTTTACACAGAAATACCGGAACTCAAGTATCACTTGAACAATCCGATGATGAAACGTATTTGCGAACTTAAAGAACGCAACTACAGAGATAAAGATGAATTCGACTACGCTCCTCTGGATTTTGAGGACGCACTGGACTCTTACGATAAAGTATTGGAGATCACCGGAGAAATAACAGGCGAAATTATCAATGCAAACGCTGAAGGTGTTGACGAAGAAGGTCCACACTGCGCCAACGGACGGGTGGAATACGCTTCCGGCACTAAAGAAAATCTGGATGCGATGGTCAAAGCCGGTCTGAACGGAATGACAATGCCACGCCGTTTCGGCGGACTGAACTTCCCGATCACTCCGTACACCATGTGTGCCGAGATCGTTGCTGCCGCCGATGCAGGTTTCGGAAATATCTGGTCTTTGCAGGACTGTATCGAAACACTGTATGAATTCGGTAATGCCGACCAGCACAGCCGCTTCATCCCCCGTGTATGTCAGGGTGAAACCATGTCTATGGACCTGACCGAACCGGATGCAGGTTCCGACCTTCAGGCAGTGATGCTGAAAGCTACTTACAGCGAAAAAGACGGTTGTTGGCTGCTGAACGGTGTGAAACGTTTCATCACCAACGGCGATGCAGATATCCATCTAGTACTTGCCCGTTCGGAAGAAGGAACGAGAGACGGTCGCGGTCTGTCCATGTTCATCTATGACAAGCGTCAGGGTGGTGTGGATGTACGCCGTATCGAACACAAGCTGGGTATCCACGGTTCTCCTACCTGCGAATTGGTTTACAAGAATGCCAAAGCCGAACTTTGCGGTGACCGCAAACTCGGTCTGATCAAATATGTAATGGCATTGATGAACGGTGCCCGTCTGGGTATCGCCGCACAATCTGTAGGATTGAGCCAGGCTGCTTACAATGAAGGACTGGCCTATGCCAAAGACCGCAAGCAGTTCGGAAAAGCAATCATCGACTTCCCTGCCGTGTATGACATGCTCGCCATTATGAAAGGTAAGCTGGATGCCGGCCGTGCGCTGCTTTATCAGACAGCCCGCTACGTAGACATCTACAAAGCACTGGACGACATCTCACGCGAACGCAAGCTGACTCCGGAAGAACGTCTGGAACAGAAGAAATACGCAAAGTTAGCCGACAGTTTCACTCCGCTTGCCAAAGGTATGAACTCCGAATATGCGAATCAGAACGCTTACGACTGTATACAGATTCACGGAGGCTCGGGCTTCATGATGGAATATGCCTGCCAGCGCATCTACCGCGACGCACGTATCACCAGCATCTACGAAGGTACCACCCAGTTGCAGACTGTAGCCGCTATCCGCTATGTAACCAACGGTTCTTACCTTGCTACGATCCGCGAATTCGAAACAGTACCTTGTTCACCGGAAATGGAACCGCTGATGTCACGTCTGAAGAAGATGGCAGACCTGTTCGAAGCCAGCACCAACGCCGTTAAAGAAGCACAGGATCAGGAACTGCTCGACTTCACAGCCCGCAGACTGATGGAAATGGCTGCCGATATCATCATGTGCCACCTGCTGATTCAGGACGCAAGCAAGGCTGCCGACCTGTTCTCCAAATCTGCACATGTATATCTGAACTTTGCTGAAGCGGAAGTTACGAAGCATACCAACTTTATCAAAAATATGGATAAAGAAGACCTTGCTTTCTACAAAAAGTAACCCTAAAAGGGTGACTAACGATAAAAGCATCCCTTCCAACGAAGCGGATGCTTTTTTTGTCCTCTTCTTTCCAAAAGGAACTTACTAAATCTCAAAGTATTAGTATTCTCGTTGTCCGCATAAATATCCCCCTCCCATTTACCCTCTATTTCATTATTATTCTGTACTTTTGTACAAAAAGAGAGTAATATCAATCTACGACTTAATAAAAGAGAGAAATATGGCGTTTAGACTCAGACCTTTACACGAGGATAAGCTACATTTTGCAGATTTATCAAATACACAAATTCTGATACTGGCACTCGAAGCGTCTCAGAAACTTGAATGGAATATCGAAGGAATCGCTCTTCGTGAAGTCATATTTTATGTTCCAATGGGTATGCGTTCCCAAGGAGAAGAAGTGACTTTCACCATCGAAGAAGGAAACAGCGGTGAAATATCCGTCCGCAGTCAATGCGCCTCCGTACAACTGGTAGATTATGGCAAAAATCGCAAGAATATCCAAAAATTACAGGAAACGATGGAAGAGATCAAATCAACTCTGACACCGGAAGAACTGGCACAAAAAGCCAACGAGCTGGAAGAAGACCTCACCCGCCCGCTGACGGAAGAAGAACGGAGGCTTCAGGCAGAAAGCGAAAAAGAGTCGTCTTTCATCCATTTCTTTATCCCCCGGAAGGGATTCATCGCGACACCGGTTCTGATAGACATCAATATCCTTGTCTTCATACTGATGGCAGCTACCGGAGCGGGAATTCTGGAACCTTCCACACTGGCCTTGCTAAACTGGGGCGCCGACTTCGGTCCGCTCACCCTGACCGGTGACTGGTGGCGTGCCGTGACCTGCAACTTTGTGCATATCGGCGCTTTCCATCTGCTGATGAATATGTACGCCTTTATATATATAGGTATCTGGCTGGAACATCTGATAGGTACGCGTCGTATGTTCGTCTCTTATCTGCTGACGGGACTCTGTTCGGCTGTCTTCAGCCTCTATATGCATGCGGAAACGATCAGTGCCGGAGCTTCCGGATCGATCTTCGGACTCTACGGTATCTTTCTGGCTTTCCTGCTGTTCCACCGCATCGAGAGATCGCAGCGGAAGGCTTTGCTGACCAGCATTCTTATCTTCGTAGGCTACAATCTCATCTACGGCATACGGGCCGGAGTAGACAATGCCGCACACATCGGCGGTTTACTCAGCGGATTCCTTTTGGGATTCATCTATGTATTCGGCGAACGGATGAAGAAGCCCGAAGCCGGAAGAACGGTTTCCATCATCGGAGAACTGATCATCTTCAGTGTCTTCCTGTTCAGCTTCCTTTCACTTTGCCGCAATGTTCCCTCGACATATCAGGAAATACGTAACGAATGGAAAAGCGGACTTGTAGAAGCCTATTATAAGGAACAGGAAGAGGAACAGAAAAAAAGCGCCAGTCGCCGGGTGACCGGCAGCCCCCGGAAATCTTCCACTTCCGAACAGTTCCCGTATACTCCCATGTCGGATGAGGATACGTGGCTTTCATGCTATGACGCTGTATCAAAATTCAGTTGCCAGTATCCTACCAACTGGTACAAGATAACCGGCACGAAAGCGCCGACTCCCGATTCGGAGCCTCCCCTGCTGAAACTCGTCAATGGCGGCAGTCAGCTGACAGTGACCAGTAACAGCTATGATACGCAGGATGAGTTCGAGCGTATGAAGAAGCTGCTCCTCACCCTCCCCCGAAATGAGCAAGGAAAGCCCTCGGAGGATTACAAGCAGAGCAAAGTCAACATCAACGGTCTGCCTATGACGAAGACGACCAATCCTTTGCGGATCGGGCACCCCGACGAAGAAGGAGAAGAAATGCAACAAACCGTATTATTGTACTTTCAGGAGAATAAGAGAAGAGTCTTTGCCATCGTCATGCTGGTTGCGGACGAAAAGGCTCAGGCTGATCTGGACGCAATCACGTCCAGTATTCAAATCGAAAAATAAAAGTAAGTATGAAAGCATATATCCAAGTCAAGCAAGTAGGAAAAAGGAAATGCAGCATCGAAAAGATGCCGGTCGATTTCCCTACTCCTCCTGCCAGTGTGCAGGAACTGATTGAAGCGGTCGTCTGCTGGCAAGTAAAGGAGTACAACGAACGGCTGCAACAAAGTGAAATGCTGAAATACCTCACCAGTGAAGAGATGGAAGACAAGGCTGCCGCCGGCAAAGTAGGCTTCGAAGCAAACTATAACGGCAGACCGGCTGCGGAAACCGAAGCTATCATCAACGCTTTACAATCATATGAAGACGGAATCTTCCGCATCTTTCTGGACGATGCGGAACTTGGAGAATTATCCTCCTCCGTCCAACTGAAAGAAGAATCTACACTTACCTTTATCCGGCTGACAATGCTGTCAGGAAGACTTTGGTAACTGCAATATAAACTCTAAAAGCTTAAAGTCATGAGAATTACTTACAACGACAAATTGAACAAGCTGCTAAACCCCTATTTGGAGAGTTTACTAAAGGAAAAATCAAGCCTGGAGCCGGAAACGCTTACCCTGTTCGACCTGTTCATGGAGGATTTGGACATGGGAGGACGGTATGGTATATTCAGTGAGATACTGGAACCTCGTCTGGAGGAGATCATCCGGGAAGAAAACATCGAAAGCATTGCCAATCTGATGGATGGCAGACTTAACACGCTGTTCCGCTATATGTTGGGCGACGAATTCGCCGGACTGTTCCATACTTATCTGCAACTCGAAGCACGCTGTCCGCATACCATCGGATACGACCGGCGCGCCCAGCGTTCCGCCAATCCGTCCAATCATCTGGACCACGCCAGAGACGCATGGCTACAGTTTCTGAAGTTACGCGCTACCGGATTTTCAGTGGAAGCGATCTTAAAAGGAGGAAATACACCCGAAGATACAGAAGAATTCAGCGGCTATATGAACTCTTCCTACTGGCTGGCCGCACAAATAGCACAAGGTAACGAAAAAGTAATCGAATACCTGAATCAGGTACTGACCAGCGAAAACAACGTCCACCGCCTGCAACGCTGGTATCTCCACGCCATCGCCATCAGCGGATACCGCCCGCTTCTGGAGCTGGAAGGCAAACTGCTATTAGCAGCCAAGCTACAGGAAGGACTGCGCCAAGCCATTGTGGAAACGATGGACGAAGGATGTCCCGAAAGTTACCTCTACCTATTCTCCATCATCTATAACAACGGACTGCAACGTTTTGCCTCCGTCAAGCGAAGCATCGCCGTATGCACCGGAATCGGCGAACAGGACAGCAGCGAACGGATTACCAACAAGTATGTCGAACTGATCTGGAATTTCCTGAATCATCCGGAAACAGCCCGCAATGCCCTGCAAAGCAAGGATACAGTCGTACTTTATCTGGCTTTATGGAGCATCGGATTCTATGATACGGACGAGATCAGAGCCATCGTACCGGACATCATCCGAAAGGGAGCCAAGCATCAGATACAGACATTACTGTACTTCCTGCGCTGCACGCAATCCTCTCAGATGAATCATCTGATCAGCAAAGACGCATTCGAGGTATGGCACGACGACCCGAAAGTGGTGGCGGCTATCCTTCCTCTTTATATGGACGGTCTTTATCTGAGCCGATACAGCGATAACAAGGAAGCTCCCACACTCAGCGATTATTTTGAATCACCGGAAGAGGCGGTCCGTCACTATGGATATCTGAAACAAGTCTATCAGTCTATTTCCGCCAAGGAGATTTATTCGCCTTATGTGTTCCCGTGGGATTGTGTAGTGCTCACTCGTTCGGATGTAGTCCACAAAATGGCATACATCGCATGGATGACCAACGATATCCGACTGAGAGAGGAACTTTGCACGTATCTTCCCGCACTCGAATCTTACAGCCGTGCCAGCTATATCGGAATCGTTCTGGCCCATACCGAAAGCAAGGTGGAGCAGGAATATGTACTGCAATCACTCGGCGACCGTTCGTCAGACATACGGGACGAAGCATACAAAGTATTGTCCGAAATGTCCCTGTCCCCCGAACAGTATCAGAATATAGAAGAACTGCTCCGTTTCAAATATAGCGAGATGCGTATCAATGCCATCAATCTGCTGATGAAACAGCCGGAAGCACAACTGGCAGCCAGTATCCGCCGATTGCTGAGCAACAAGAATGCCGAACGCCGCCTTGCCGGGCTGGATATGATGAAGAGCATCCGCAACGTCGATTTTCTGAAAGACAGATACCAGGAACTACTGTCCACCGTCAGAGAGATTCAGAAACCGAACGCCAAAGAGAAGGTTCTGATCGAATCGCTGATCGGAGACGGTACGGAACAGAGCACGACAAGCAACTATACCCTAGAGAATGGCTTCGGGCTATACAATCCTGCGCTTGAAGTCAGCCTGCCTCCGATTACTCCCGATACCGGATTCAATGTGAAGAAAGCATTTGAGTTTATTCGTTTAGGAAAAGCCAAAGCGATCTTCGACAAGCTGAACAAATACATCGAAAAGCATAAAGAAGACGAATTCACGGATAAATACGGTGAAGTACGCTTGGTGGGCAACAGTGTCTTACTGAACTGGTACAAGCACTACGACGGACTGAGCGAACTCGGACTTCCGGAACTCTGGCAGAATTTCTATCAACAGGAAATCGGCAGTTACGACAAATTGCTGATGATGAAGTTCATGCTGGCCTCTACCGGAGCACCCAACGAAATAGAAGAGGACGAAGACGATGAATTTGACGAAGAAGAACAGGAAGACAAGGAAGCCGCCATCCAATCGCTCAACACGTTCGAACCGATTATCAATAAGATGTATGCAGGCTTCACTTACCGCGGGCTGCAAAAGTCGCTCCGCAAGCTGACCTATTACAGGCAGATAGAAGATATTATCGACGGACTGGCACATGAATACAGAAACGAAGCAACTTATCAGCAGTTCTCCGTCAATATGCTTTTGCAGTTGCTTCCTCTGCTCAATACAAAGAATATCTTCCGTCAATACACCAATAAGCATACATGGCTCAGAGACAAGCAGGAATATGGAGCAAGGGAGATCGTTTACCCGATACACAACAACAAGTTTGTACGGTTCTGGCTCGACGCGCCTCAGCATCCCATCAATGACGCTCTCTTCACCCGTTATTTCACCGTCCGGTACCAGCTCTACAAGCTCACCAACTATATGGAGCATACTCCCGAACTGGAAGAAACGGATGTCTACCTGCAAAGCATGGACTTTGCCCACGCATGGATGCTGGGACTGATTCCCACCGAAGAAATATACCGGGAACTGATGGGACGTGTCAACTCGCCCACACGCATCAAAGATATCACTTCGGCACTGGACGAGCGCAACCACTCCCTCTTCCATTCACTGACCCAGAAAGTAGTGAACCGGATTCTGGAAATAGAGTTACAGCGGGGAGATTCCGAGACTCAGGTCACCCGTCTGGCGGAAGAGCTTCACCGCGTCTACGGAGCAGAAACACTGATCCGTATCCTGCAAGCGTTCGGCAAAGATACCTTCATACGTGACAGCTACAACTGGCGCAATACCAAACGGGGAGTATTGAGCAGCCTGCTCCATGCCTGCTACCCGTCTCCGGACGACGACAGCGATACACTCAAAAGCCTCGCCAGTCAGGCCGACATCAGCCATATACGACTGGTGGAAGCTGCCATGTTCGCCCCACAATGGCTGGAACTCACCGAAAAAGCGACCGGATGGAAAGGACTGGAAAGCGCCGCTTACTACTTCCATGCCCATACCAGCGAATGTTTCGACGACAAGAAGAAAGCGATCATCGCCCGATATACCCCGATTGCCATAGAAGACCTTCAGGAAGGTGCTTTTGACATCGACTGGTTCAAGGAAGCCTACAAGACTATCGGCAAGGAACGTTTCGAAGTAGTGTACAATGCAGCCAAATATATTTCATTAAGCAACACGCATACCCGCGCCCGTAAATTTGCCGATGCCGTCAACGGCAAGACCAAAGCGGCAGACGCGAAGAAAGAAATCATAGCGAAGCGAAATAAAGACTTACTGATGAGCTACGGCCTTATCCCGCTGGGACGAAAAGCCGACAAGGAATTGCTCGAACGCTATCAGTTCCTGCAAAAGTTCCTGAAAGAAAGCAAGGAATTTGGTGCACAGAGACAGGAAAGTGAGAAGAAAGCCGTTACCATCGCCCTGCAAAACCTGGCACGTAACTCCGGTTACGGAGACGTCACCCGTCTGACATGGAGCATGGAAACGGAACTGATCAAAGAAATCACTCCTTACCTGACCCCCAAAGAAATAGAAGGCGTGGAAGTCTATGTGCAAGTCAACAATGAGGGCAAACCGGAAATCAAACAAGTAAGAGCCGGAAAAGAGCTGAACAGCCTGCCTCCCAAACTGAAAAAGCATCCATACGTGGAAGAACTGAAAGCGGTACACAAAAAACTGAAGGAACAGCACGCCCGTTCCCGCATCATGCTCGAACAGGCAATGGAAGACTGTACCCGTTTTGAGGAAAACGAACTGCGCAAACTGATGAAGAATCCGGTTATCTGGCCGCTACTTAGAAATCTGGTCTTCACCAGCAACGGCAGAACAGGCTTCTACACCGACGGCCTATTGATAACGGCTGACGGCATCTGTCTTCCGCTCACTCCGAAAGAGGAACTGCGCATCGCCCATCCCACAGACCTGTATGCGAGTGGCAACTGGCATGCTTATCAGAAGTTCTTGTTTGACAAAGCTATCCGCCAGCCTTTCAAGCAGGTATTCCGCGAATTGTACATCCCGACAACGGAAGAGGAAAGCGCTACGCAATCCCGCCGTTATGCCGGAAATCAGATTCAACCGCAGAAAACGGTTGCCGTACTGAAAGGACGGCGCTGGGTAGCCGATTACGAGGACGGACTTCAGAAAATATACTATAAAGAGAATATTATTGCCACGATCTATGCGATGGCGGACTGGTTCTCTCCTGCCGACATCGAAGCTCCCACGCTGGAATTTGTCTGCTTCCATAACCGCAAGGATTATAAACCGATGAAGATTTCGGAGATTCCACCTGTTGTCTTCTCCGAAGTGATGAGGGATGTAGACCTCGCCGTCAGTGTGGCTCACGCCGGAAGTGTCGATCCGGAAACCAGCCATTCCACCATCGAGATGCGCCGTGCATTGGTAGAACTTACCCTACCCCTGTTTCACTTCAGCAACGTCAGGGTGAAAGGGAACTTTGCATACATCGAAGGCAAGCTGGGCAAATACAACATTCATTTGGGCAGTGGTGTTATCCATAAAGCAGGCGGTGCACAAATAGCCGTTCTTCCGGTACACTCGCAAAGTCGCGGACGACTGTTCCTGCCTTTTGTGGATGAAGACCCGAAAACAGCGGAGATACTGACGAAAATCATTTTCTTCGCAGAGGATGATAAAATAAAAGACCCGAGTATTCTAAACCAAATCAAATAGAAAAGAGATGGCAGAAAATTTACTGATTCACACAGGTAATAAAGAAGAGAAATATCGTGAACTGCTTCCACAGCTACAAGCATTGGTAAGCTCGGAAACGAATCGTATCGCCAATCTGGCAAATATTGCCGCCGCACTGAAGCAGACTTTCCACTTTTTCTGGGTCGGCTTTTATATGGTGGAAGGCAACGAACTCGTATTAGCACCGTTTCAAGGTCCCATCGCCTGTACACGCATTCGTTTCGGCAGAGGAGTTTGCGGCACGGCATGGAAGGAAGCGCAGACGCTGATTGTTCCTGATGTAGAGCTGTTTCCCGGTCACATAGCCTGCAGTTCCGATTCCAGGTCAGAGATAGTAGTACCTATTATAAAAGAAGGAAACGTCATCGGAGTGCTGGATATAGACAGTGATACAACGGACAGCTTTGATGAAACGGATGCACGCTATCTGGAAGAAATCTGCACGTACATCAGATAGTTTTCTTTGTACTGTAACGGTCCGAATAAAACAGAGGCTCTGATCTACGTGAACAGAGCCTCTGTTTGCTATAAATAGAGCCTTCGTTTGCATCAAACAGAGGCTTCGTTTTTTTACCAGTCCGCTTCCTCTATTTCCCTTTCCCGAAACAACAGAAGTTGCTTGCGGAGGGAAGTAATTTCACGCCTCATATCGTCCATTCTTTCCAGCATATGATGAATGGCGTCAATGCCTTCCATATTGATGGATAAGTCATAGTACATCCGACTATAACGTTCCACGTTCGGAAGTTCAGAAACAAGCAGATAATGCTTGCCGGCTTCGGTACGTACATTAATCAAACCACCTTCTTCCAACATCTCAATGAATGAAGGTTCAATATGACACTTTTGACAGTATTCACTGACAATAATTAATTCGGTCTGCATAGTGCTCATTCATTTTAGTTCATACTCTGTAATTGACGGAACAACTCCTTCTGCGCTTCTGTCAGATTCGTCGGAATCTTGACGGAATAGGTAACAATCAAGTCACCGAATTGTCCTTCTTTCTTATAGACCGGGAATCCCTTGCCTTTCAGACGCACTTTCGTTCCATTCTGAGTCTCCGGTTTGATCTTCAGTTTCACTTTACCGTCCAGCGTATCAACGACTTTATCACCACCCAATACAGCAGTATAAAGGTCTACTTCCACGTCTACGTACAAGTCATCGCCCAAACGCTTGAATACAGGGTCTTCGGCAATGACGAAAGTGATATACAAGTCCCCGGCCGGACCTCCGTTCACACCTTCAGCTCCGTAACCTTTCAGTTTAATCACCTGCCCGTCGGCCACACCTGCGGGAATGGTAATACGTACTTGTTTACCATTGACAGTCAATACCTGTTTATGCGTCTGAGCAGCATCACGAAGTGAAAGATGAAGCTCCGCATTAAAGTCCTGTCCACGGAATCCGGCAGAACTTTGTCCCCTGCCCTGATGTCCGAACATCGATTCGAAGAAATCGGAGAAACCACCGGCATTACCTCCGGAGAATCCACCGCCACCGTCGGACGAATACCAATACGTTCCGTCACCATCAGAGAATCCCTGACCGCCACCACCGAATCCGCCAAAACCTCCGGCACCTCCAAAGCCACCGGCTTGCTGCCGCGCTTTTTTCTGAGCTTCAAACTCATCGGCATGCTTCCAATGCTCCCCATACTCGTCATACTTCTTACGCTTCTCAGGGTCACTCAGTACTTCATTGGCTTCATTGATTTCCTGAAACTTGTCCTTCGCACTTGGGTCATTAGGGTTCAGGTCAGGATGATACTTCCGGGCCAACTTACGAAAAGCCTTCTTTATATCATCCTGAGAAGCACTTTTGTCAACTCCAAGAATCTTATAATAATCTATATAAGCCATGTTTTATGAATTTAATCGTTCATACTTTTATATCGCAAATAACACGCCAATCATGCTTTTGGATATAAGAATTAACAAGGATTAATGAATAAGTAATAGGTAATAAGTAATAGGTAATAATCGTAGCTTCGTATAGCCTTGCCTGTACGGCTACGGTATATTACTTATTACCTATTACTTATTACCTATTACCTAATACTTAATACCTAATACTTGACATTTCTGGAAGTCAGGCTGTTTCATTCCCAGATCATCCAAGGGGCGTGGTTCGTTATGATCATTCAGATATACTCTCGGCTTCATGGTGTAAAGAGGGCTGACTACAGATGAGGAATCGTTGCGGTAAGAAGTTTGCACTCCGCCCAGTTCCAGCATGGTAGGAAAGAATGAACAGCTGGAAGATACGTCTTTATCCTTATTCCCGGTCACGGTTTGCCAATGTTCGGGATAAGCTTCCCGATAGGTGTCGGACATCCATATCAGAAACGGAACATGAAGCTGATAGTAAGAAGGAACCGGAGAAGCATGAAGGAACAGATGACGGGAATCGTCAAAAATATCCTCTCCATGATCGGAAGTGTAGAGCATTGCAGCATCCACGTGCTGTTCTTCGAGCATATGAATCAGACGTGACAGAAAGCTATCTGTATAGCGGATGGTGTTATCGTAGGCATTCACCAGGTTATCACGGTACTTCACTTCCGCTTCTACCGGATAATCGGGCAGAAAGAAAGCGTCTTCTGACGGATAACGTTCACGATAATTGAAATGTGAACCGTATGTATGAAGTACGATAAACTGTTTCTGATTTCCCTTAGATAATTCTTTCGCTACTAATGCCAGCAGTTCATCATCAGAAGGATTGTAGGCGGAATCCAACGAATCTTCTTTTATAAAATCGAATGTATCGGCTTCCTTTCCGAAGAAATCGATAAAGGAATGATTATAGCGCTGGTTGGAGAAAAAGGCTGTCTGATAACCTGCCTCCTTAAAGGCCGTGATGATTCCTTTTTGATGGTAAATGGAGTCGAAGTTATAGGCTGTAATATCGGACATCAGCATGGGTACGCTTTTATGGGTGGTATTCGACTCCGTCAGGACTTTGGAGAAAGCAACAATTCCCGGTTGACGGGACAGAAGCGGATTCGTCTCCCGTTCATATCCGTAGAGTTGCCAGTTCAATGCACGGGAAGTCTCTCCCACTACCATTACATACACTTCACGCTTGTCCGCCGGATGAGTGGCTTGGGCATGGAAAGTAAAATCTTTCGAGGTATGATGGTAATTTTGCGTCAATGCCGTCCGTTGAAAAGCAAGTCCCACATTATAGCATACATTGAGAGGGTAAAGATCGGATTTCAGTTCATAGCGGGAGTCTTCCCAGTAAGCTCCGCCCAGGGCGAGAAGAGAGATTCCAAGCAGGATGAAGACTCTCTTCCGTTCTCTGCGAATAAATGTCACAGAAAGCCGGCGCTTGCGGATAATTGAAATCATACCCAATATCAGGGCAGGAATGTAAAGTATGACTACGGTGACTATGGCTGGCAATAAGTTGTCCAACAGTTCCATCGCTTCACTCGAATTGGTGGTTACCAGATTTAAAAACATATCTACAGCGATGATGGACTGTCCGAACAGATAAAGCAGCACAATCTGAAAGGCGCCGAAAAACAGGAAGATGAACAAAATCCAGAGCATCTTGCCACAGTTGCGGGACAAAGTCATCAGCAGATAGTAACAGGCTAAAGGCAACAAGACATTGCTTACTTTCGCCATCAACGGCAAGGGTTCTGTGAAACACAGAACGATGTTGGGCATTATCAGGATGATCAGAAACAAGTAAAACAAGTGTTCCTGATTTTCAAACCATTTCTTTATGTTCTTAAAAAGCTTCATTGATATTAAATATAAATCCGGTCTGGTGCTTGCCAAACCCTAAATCCAAACGTACATTTACTCTCTTCTTAAATTCCCAGCGATAGCCGAAACCATAATTGGGAAGGATATGCTTCGACGTAAAGTCGGAGAAGCGCGGAAATACAGTTCCCGCTCCTGCCCATACAGCCACTCCGTTTCGTTTCCATATATGCTGACGGAGTTCTATCTGTGCATCCATCGCACACTTATCACGATAACGCCCTTCATAATAACCACGCATTGAGTAAGAACTTCCGAGGGTTGCCATCAATCCCCACGGAGGATTGCCATAGTTCAGTAAAGTGTGAAACTGTCCTGCAAGGACTCCGCCTTTCCATACCGGATGATAATAGCTGGTTGTCAGTTCCGTACTGCTAAACGCATATTTATTACCGAGAAAAGCCGGGCTAAACCGTTGGTCTATCCGCAAGTAATATCCCTGATAGGCATTGGTCAGATAATCACGGGAGTCATAAAGAAGGGAAAGCCCGAGACTCGTATTAGTGGTCCGTGCCGACATTCCTTCCCAAAGTTCCGGTTTCTCAAAGTCACGCCCGTCTATATAATCGAATACAGCCATCGGTCCGATATAGAAACTTTTCGCTACACGGAACATGAAGTCGACTTTCACTTGTGCCTGAAAGCGTTTGTAGTCGCTTTCATTATCAGAGTTCGCTCCATTATCATATCCCCTTCCCCAATAAAGACTGGGGAAAGAATAAAAATAAAGATTATAATTCAACCGGTATTTCTCTTGCGGGAACAAGTGATTGCCTCTTACTCCCAACAGATAAAACCCAACAGTAGAGACATCTCCATAAAGAGAAACATTCGAAGGGGGAAGGATCGAATCATTGCGGTCTGTACGATACAGCCCCGCCGCCACCAATCCAAGACCGAACTTGGTATCACTGGAATAATGAGGACCGCCAATCACACTGAAATCGAACTTTTTATTTTTCTTTTCCTTATTGGCGTCATTAAAATAATCAAGAAACTTCTTAAAGAAACTACGCTTTGTCTGAAGCGAGTCTGAGGTTGCCACAGAGACAGAATCTACCGGCACATCTTTACCCATAGAACCAGTCTGCGCACTTATAGTGGTTTGTGTCAACAACAATAGCGCCAATAATACAAGTCCGTTTCGTCTAGCATCCATCATAATAAAAGCAATATTACGGGGACAAAGTTAGCCCCAAACTTTTTATTACAACAGTATTACAGGCGCTTTTGTTGTTCCATTCTTCTCCTTTAACGTCTCAAAAGTCGAATAAATTGATTCACATCTTCTTCTGTAGTGTCAAAAGAAGTCACCAGGCGAATTTCGTTATTCGCTTCATTCCAGAAATAGAAGAAATAAAATTCCAGCATTCGGTCGATAGCCGGACGGGGCATAGTCAGAAATAACTGGTTACTCTCCGGCTTCTGAGTAAAGGTGACTTCCGGCAACTCTTTAAGCGCCTGATAAAGCTTACCTGCCATAGCATTAGCATGAGCAGCATTCTTCAGCCACAGGTCATCCGTCAGATAGGCAGTGAACTGACAAGAAAGGTAACGCATCTTGGAAGCCAGCTGAGCAGATTGTTTCCGGACATAACGGGCTTCCCGTTGCAGATCCTTATTAAATATAATCACACATTCCCCCATCATCAGTCCATTTTTTGTTCCTCCGAAACTAAGAATGTCAATTCCACAGTCTACAGTCAGCTCTTTGAGCGAAAGATGAAGGGCGGCACAGGCATTGGCAATCCTTGCTCCGTCCATGTGGACATACATACCGTTCAGATGGGCAAAGTCAGTCAGACGTTTCAGCTCTTCGGGTGTATAAATCGTTCCGAGTTCGGTGCATTGGGAGATGTAAAGCGCACGGGGTTGCGAATGATGCTGGTCGCCGAAACCGTGCAGATAAGGCTGCATCAGTTCGGGAGTCAACTTACCATCGGTTGTGGCAATCGGCCGAATCTGACAACCTGTCATTTTCACGGGAGAGCCGCACTCGTCTACATAAATATGGGCAGTTTCTGCACAGAAGATTGAATGATACGGACGCGTCATTATTTGCAAAGCCACCACATTGCTGCCCGTGCCATTGAATACAAACAGGGGGACACAGTCCGGTGTAAAGGTTTCTTTTATCTTGGCTACGGCTTCTTCCGTCCATTGATCATCACCATAACCCAACGCATGATCTGCGTTGGCCCGGCTCAATGCTTCCATCACCAACGGATGCACACCGGAATTATTATCAGAGGCAAAACTTCTCATTGTTTCTTCTTGTTTCTTCGCATTGTTTTAATTGTCATGCAAAGTAACAGAATTATTTCCAGATATACTTCTTGCGCAGCCAATAATCTAATCCGAGCAAGACCAATGCAAGAAGTGCGATATAGACATAAAATCCAAACAAAGAAGAATCCTGCCGGACATTCATTTGCGGCATCACATCGGCAAAGTTAAATTCCAGATAGAAAGTCAGCACATAGACACCCAGCCCTACCAACGCCAAAGCCGATATCAGCAAAGCTGCCCAACCGACTCTCGTTTTCCGCTTCGTCTGCTTCTCAGCCTCCTGATGAACACGCTCCATCATCCGATACGAAAAATTGGAAGACAGTCGTTCCGTTTGCCTCCGTTCCAATGCTTGTTTCAGCATATTGCCCGTATTCTCGTTTATCTTTCTTTCCTCTTCCATATCCTCTCTTCTATTTATTATTCATCAATACACAAATCTTTTTCCGGGTACGATGAAGCCGTACTTTCACATTACTGATCGAAAGTTTCAGCACCTCACCGATCTCTTCCATTGACTTTTCTTCATAATAAAACAAAGTAATCAATGCTTTCTCTTCTCCGCTCAACTGATCTATCGCCTGACTCAAACGATCCAGCTGTTCTTCGGTTTCTGCCGGAGCAAGCACATTGTCCGCCATCTCATCGGGTACATTATTAATCGTATTCTCTTCTATATAAAGAAACTCCTGTTTCTTTTTCCGGGTAGCCGAGATAGCGGCATTGTAAGCGATGCGATAAATCCATGTAGAAAACCGGCACTCGCCTTTATAACGATTCAAGTTGCGGAAAGCTTTCAGAAAAATATCCTGAAGCAGTTCCTCCGCATCTTCGGGACAACCGACGATCTGCACCACCAACGTATACAACGGACGACTGTAGCGGTCAAGAAATACGGAAAAGTATTCCGTCTCTCCATCCAGTATGCGTTCGATATAGTATGATTCGTCTTTCTGTTCCATCTTGACTCTTTAGACGCTGCCCGATACAAAAGGTTACAATCCGGAAAAGAAAAAATACAGGATTATAAATTATCCGCTTTTCAGTGTAACCTTTTTCCGTCCACTGCGTCAAACGATACAAAGAACGAAAATATTCACTTAAAAACAGTATAATTATGATGGATTTTATCACCATTCCCTTGGTAGTAGGTACTATTACATTAGGAATCTACAAATTATTTGAACTTTTTGTATGCAAGAAAGAGCGGATAGCCATGATTGAAAAGCTGGCTGACAGAGTCAACACAGGAGAAATCAACAGTAACTTATCCCTCAACCTTAATTACTCCCGCTCCCGATTTACCTTCGGTTCTTTAAAAAGCGGTCTGCTGATGCTTGGAATAGGATTAGGTCTACTGGTCGCCTTCTTTATCTGCATCAACTCATTTCCGGGATACACTGCTTCCAGAAACTGGGACGTGGAACGTCAGGCAAGTGTCGTGTATGGCGCATGTGTACTTCTTTTCGGTGGCGCAGGGCTGCTGGCAGCTTTCCTCATCGAGATGAAAATACAGAAGAAAGAGAAGGAATAAAAAACCAAAATCCCCGAAGCCTCATCTACAAAGATGTAACTTCGGGGATTTAATCTGTTCTCATTAAAACATCAGACATTCTTTCATCCAATATAAACATTTACGCAGAGATATACATAAAGTTCCTCATCACACTGATCGAACTCTATCTTATTCTCTTTCGATAACCAGCCCAGAGCGGCACCCAATTCTTTATCCTTCAACCCGGACTTTCTCTTTAAGGTACCATAGCCCCATTTCTCATTGTTGCTCAGCAGTTGCCAGACTTTACCAGCATACACACCGATTTGCTTTCTATCCATTTTCTACAGCTATTAAGAGGTTATAAACATTAGGTTAAGATTTCGCCTATAAAGATAACAAATGGATATCACAATTGTTCCCTCCCCAACACTAAAAAGTTGTTACAAAATTATTTTTAACATAAAACCTGCGATGTGTACCGACACAACGGACTTATTAGCATATGTTAAAACAGAACTTTTCTTGGCATACATCTGTTATTACATTAAGAATCAATCCTAAACCTATTAGAAATATGGCAAAAAAAATAGCAGAACAACTGATCGAAACATTAGTTGAATCGGGCGTAGAGCGCATCTATGCCGTGACGGGCGATAGTTTAAATGAAGTAAACGAAGCTGTCAGAAAGAGCAATAAGATACAATGGATACATGTACGGCATGAAGAAACCGGAGCCTATGCCGCAGCAGCCGAAGCTCAACTGACCGGACGGATAGGATGCTGCGCAGGCAGTAGCGGACCGGGTCATGTTCATCTCATCAATGGACTATATGATGCACAACGCTCAGGCGCACCGGTCATTGCCATCGCTTCCACCATCCCCAGCGGAGAATTCGGGACTGAATATTTTCAGGAGACCAATACTATAAAACTCTTTAATGATTGCAGCTACTATAATGAAGTGGCAACTACTCCGGGACAATTCCCGCGTATGCTTCAATCAGCCATTCAGACAGCCATTACCCGAAAAGGGGTAGCTGTTGTAGGCTTACCGGGAGACCTGGCCAAAGCATCTTCAGTTTCTGTCGAATCTTCGGTAAAGAATTATCCGGCTCCGCCTGAAGTCTGTCCGGCGGAAGAAGACTTGGTACAATTGGCGGAGTTGCTGAACCATCATAAACGCATTACTCTTTTCTGCGGCATCGGCTGTCGGGGAGCACATGAGGAAGTGATTGCGCTTTCCGAGAAGCTGAATGCTCCTGTGGTATATACTTTCAAAGGAAAAATGGAAGTACAATATGAGAACCCTTATGAAGTCGGAATGACCGGACTGTTGGGAATGCCTTCCGGATATTACAGTATGCACGAAGCCGAAGTACTTCTTATGCTCGGCACAGACTTTCCTTATTCCGCTTTCCTGCCCGATGACATCAAGATAGCACAGATAGATATCAAACCCGAACGGCTCGGACGCCGTGCCAAAGTGGATATCGGACTTTGCGGAGATGTAAGAATGACTATTCAGGCATTATTGCGTATGCTGGACCCCAAAACTGATGATACTTTCCTGCTGAAACAACTGAAAAGATATGAAGGAGTAAAGAAAGACCTGGCAGCCTATACGGAAGATAAAGGAGATATAAACAAAATCCATCCGGAATATGTGATGTCCGAGATTGATAAACTGGCATCGGACGATGCAATATTCACCGTAGATACCGGAATGACATGTGTATGGGGTGCACGTTATCTGCAAGCTACGGGAAAGCGGCATATGCTGGGATCTTTCAATCATGGTTCTATGGCAAATGCTTTACCACAGGCCATCGGGGCAGCACTTGCCTACCCCGACCGTCAGGTAGTGGCGCTCTGTGGTGACGGAGGTCTGTCGATGACTTTAGGAGATCTGGAGACCGTTGTTCAATATAAGTTACCGATTAAGATCATTGTCTTCAATAACCGCTCCCTGGGAATGGTAAAACTGGAAATGGAAGTAGACGGCCTGCCGGACTGGCAGACAAATATGCTGAATCCGGACTTCGCGCAAGTAGCCGAAGCAATGGGAATGACAGGCTTCAATGTCAGCAATCCGGAAGAAGTACTGACTACTTTATTAAATGCATTCGAACTGGATGGTCCGGTACTGGTAAATATCATGACCGATCCGAACGCTCTTGCCATGCCTCCTAAGATAGAGTTGGGGCAGATGGTAGGCTTCGCCCAGTCCATGTATAAACTGTTGATTAACGGACGCTCACAGGAAGTGATCGATACTATTAATTCAAATTATAAACATATACGGGAAGTCTTCTGACAGTTCCTTCTTCAACGATATTTATCCTCGCACACAGACAAGATGATTATCTTCAGAAAGGTATAATCTGATCTCATTACAGACTAACAATGAATCAGATTCTGCCTTTTTTATATATCCAACCGAAAGATAATCATTTTATTTTCTTATGTTTGTAATCATCAAAAAAGAAAAGTACATGGAAAAACCGGACTCTTCACTCCTATTCAGGCAACCGATGTATGCCGATAAAAAACAATGGAAACAATTTCTTTCTATTTTTCTGTTAGCTGCAGGCGTTGGTTTTACGGTGGCAGGAATTATCTTTTTCTTCGCCTATAACTGGGAAGATCTTCCCAAATTTGCCAAGCTGGGAATCGTACAAACATTACTTGTTACATCTGTCCTGCTGACAGTATTCACCCGATGGAATATACTTATCAAACAGATAATCCTCACCGGAGCCACATTCCTTGTGGGTACACTCTTTGCCGTATTCGGACAAATCTATCAGACGGGCGCTGATGCGTATGACCTGTTTCTGGGCTGGACACTGTTCACCATCCTTTGGGCAGTCGCCATCCGTTTCACTCCGCTCTGGCTGACGTTTATCGGACTGCTCTGTACTACCATATGGCTGTATGCTATGCAAATAGTGCCGGATAACCAATGGGCAGTCACTTTACTGACCAATGCAGTAACCTGGATTTGCGCTTCGGCAACGGTCGTCACAGAATGGATGAGTATCAAAGGTACCCTCAGCCGACAAAACCGTTGGTTTGTCAGCCTGCTTTCTCTGGCGACCATTGTGCATGTGACTTATCTTATGATGGCAGTAATCTGCGAAAAGGATGCAATCGTATCCATTCCGCTCGCAAGTACCGTTCTGCTGTTCTCGGCAGGGTTATGGTTCGGATGGAGACAAAGGAATTTATTCTATCTTTCCGCCATTCCTTTTGCCATACTGATGATTTTACTATCCCTGTTTATCTGTCACAGTAACCTTAGGGACGTCAACATATTCCTCCTCTCAGGAATTATTGTTATCACCGGTACCACTTTATTGATTTATGCAATCCTTCACCTAAAAAAACAATGGTATGGCACAGAAGAGTAACCTGACAATCGAAGTCCTTTCAATTATCGGAGGAGTGCTGACCGCTATCTTCTTTCTGGGATTTCTTGTACTTTCCTCCATTCTCCGGTCCGAAACATCCTGCCTGATTACAGGAAGTATCCTGATCATTACTACTTTATTTGTCAATCGCCTCCTGACCAAACCTTTTCTGGATGCGATGAATATTACATGCTACATAGCCGGATGTATATTAGCCGGTTATGGAATGAATAGAAACATGGATGTCCTCTTTATTGTACTGATAGGGATCAGTGTAGTAACGATGCTGTTATCCAAAGGGTTCATCCTGACCTTCCTTTCGGTAATCTCATTCTATATGGCACTGTTCGGAGAGATAACGAATTTATTCTCTTCACTGAATCCGCTGAATGTGGCTGCCGTGCCTATTATAGCAATTTTCTTATTCGTCAATCTATCTGAGACAAAAATACTCAGCTATACGAACGGGGATTTCTCTAAATACAAACCTATTCATTCCGGTCTGTTCGTATCTTGTGTCCTTTCATTGGCCGGATTGTCAGTCAATTACTTGACAAAAAGCACGAATGACTGGATCATATCTGTTTTCATGTTGGTGGGTATCCTTCTGATGGTTTATAAAATCGTGCAGGTGATGCAGGTTAAGAGTCCGGTACATCAGGTGTGCATCTATCTTCTTTGTATCCTGATCTGCTTTCCCAGTCTGCATGCCCCTTATCTATCGGGCAGTATCCTGCTGATACTGATATGTTTTCAGTACGGTTATAAAGCTGAGTCCGCAGTTGCGCTCCTCCTCTTCATCTATTCCATATCCAAATATTACTATGATCTGGATATCACCTTGCTGACGAAATCAATCACCCTGTTCTTCACGGGAATCGTATTGCTCATAGCCTGGTATATTTTCACTCAAAAAAAGACAAGACATGAAAAAATATAGCCGAATACTGATTATCGCTAATTTAATTCTTCTTCTGGGATATTTTAACTGGTCTGTTTATCAGAAAGAACAGACGCTGAAAGAGGGACAACTCGTATTATTGCAACTGGCTCCTGTCGATCCCCGTTCGCTGATGCAAGGAGATTATATGAGGCTTAACTATAAAGAAGCAAATTCCGAGTTGATAAACAGACAGAAAGCTAAACGCGGTTATGCTGTGCTCAAGCTTGACAAGAATCACGTCGGAGAAATAATACGTCTTCAGGAATCCCTTGAACCAGTAAATGAAAATGAAATCGTCCTGAAATATAAAACAATAAATGGCAGGTTATTCCTCGGTGCCGAATCCTTCTTTTTTGAAGAAGGACAGGATTCTGTCTATAATCGTGCCGCCTATGGTGGATTGAGAGTAGATAATAAAGGACAGAGTTTACTGGTAGGGCTGTATGACAAGGATTTCCGGCAGATTAAGCCGTACAGAGGCAAACAGTAATATACGAAAGCCCAGACTTTCGCAAGCCCGGGCTTTTGCATTCTTAAGCATCTTCTTATTAGTGGGGAATAAGGGGATTACATTAAAAGTAGTAATCTCGGGAAAATAAGACAGATGAATAAGATCATAAAGAGAATGCCCTAGGGAAATAAGGGATGCATTCTCTGCCAAGGGTAGATTTTGAAAAGAGAGACTTTCACAAGTATCGTCTTTCTATCTACTCCCGGTTATCTCCACATTTTAAGTGAAGAAGGGTTCATCGTAGAAGTCCGAACTTTCACAAGCAGGAGACTTCTGGATATTCTCAATGTGGCTCCTCGTATGAATAGAGGAAGTGGGGAAATCATACCACACGAGAATTAGAAAATATTATTCTGCAATGCAGATACTTACACGGTTCTCTTCCGGGATTGCGTAAGGTTGTACGGTATCTCCCTTAAAATCAATTTTAATTCTATCTGCAGCAATGCCTTTTACCTTCAATACCTCAGCCACATTGACAGCACGCTTTTCCGATAGTTTGCTATTGATTTTAGGATTACCCGTATTGATATCTGCATAGCCTGTTATACTTATTTTAGCTGTCGGATGCTTCTCAAGATACTCAACCAGAGAAACAAGTTTGGCTTGTTGATCATCCTGAATCTTTGCGGAATTCAATGCAAAGAAGATATTCTGCTTCATAGGCTCAGCTACCACCTCTTTTTTAGGTTGCGGTTGTTCCACTACAGGAGCAGGCTTTGGCTGTTCAACCACTATCGGTTCTGGTTCATAATATATCGGTGCTATTTTTGTATAACTCTTGCCAAGTTTGATACTCAAACCCACCAAAGCATTCAATTGCCAATCACAGTTTCCAGCTTTCTTTGAGTTGAATTTGTCTGATAAAGCATTGGCGTTGGCTTCGATATTGATGGATAAACGGTCATTCAGACGGAGATCACAACCTAAACCAAAACGCCCAGTTACAAGGAACTTACCTTCTTGCCAAAGATATTCCATTTCATAAGTACGTGTATCCAATGCATTCGCTTCATCATTATCAAATCCACGATTAAGTCCTGCTCCGGCAAAGAGATAACCATTGAAAATACGTTTCGGATTAAAACCGCAGAATAAAGTACTAAGATCGGCTATAATATCAACATTCCCTTGAAGGTATTTGTATTGATACACCTGTTCAGGATTAATCCATCCACCTTTTGCCTGCCAACCACTTACACTAATACGTGCACCAAAAGCAGGAGCAAACTTATAGCCTACGTTAAGAGCAACTGCCGGAGAAATCAGATCGGCGAATTTGGCCTCACCAACAGTATGAGCAGCACCTATTTGGGTCTGAATAAACCAATGAGGATGAAAAACAGTCTTACCAGGTTCTTTTATACGCTGTTCTCCGCTCTGTGCAAATGCTATTGTAGTGCATAGAATAGCAAAAACTATTAATACGCTTCTTTTCATACGCTAAATATATAGTTAGAGAAGGGTATCCTCTCATTTTTAAGAAGATACCCTTCCACCTAAAAAGGATTATAGTGATTCTTACAAATTACTGTTCACATTATCCGTGCGTAGGTAATACAGTTACTGTTATAACCTTCGTCACATCACCATACGGATAGCTGACTGTTACAGGAATCTGAAGTTTAAATGAAGTCTTCACAGTCATACCCTTATTATCGTATGTAACCATACCGAAGTCACCATTTTCAATTGCAGTCAAGTTATTGCTTGTATCTGTACCTGCAGCATAAGTCACTACATTAGGATACAAAGATGCAACTTCCGACCACAACACAAATTTGTTTGGATCTGTTTGTCCCATATTGGTCTTAATGTCATCAGTAGCGATAGCAAATGCTGAAATTTCATAATAAGTATAGAAATTATTCGTACCCATTTCAAAATCATGTCCTCGCCAATCGGTCAATGAAATCAACTGATTCAAAGCCACCTTAGCACCTCCAGTTTCAGCATCCTGAATGGTACTAACCGGACCTGCTATAATATTAACTGGACGTAAGAATTTAGCATCAAATGTACCATTAGTCAACTGAAGTTTAGTATCGCAACCCTTATTGGTAATCACTACTTCAATCGTTGCAGTAAACGGATTCTCATTGTAAGCCGATTTGTTCAGCAACGCTTTAGCAACATCTGTCTTATTATAAGTAACCTTGCTACCAGCGATAACTGCTACTTCCTCTGCTGAACCAGTAGTTCCTTTCGTACCCATCAACTTATCTCCGTCAGCGTTTCTATATACATAGTAATCAACTCCATCAACCGTTATTTTTTGCTTAGCTGTTACGACTCCGTTTGCTTCTGCAAATACAAACTTCGGATCATTCAACTGAGTAGGCTGGAAGTCTGTAAACTTGCTGTCTACTGTAGTTACAATCTTATTACCCATAAATACAGAATAGAAATCAAAGTCTGCCAAGGTAGCCTTATTATTGGCAATCGGTTCTTTAGCATCTATTTCAATAGAGTTTCCACTCCAAAGATTTGTATTCTTAGCACCGATTGTACCTGAAGCTTTGTGTACCTTGCCTGTAGTCAAAATGATTACTACATCCTTGCGTCCTGTTGCAGAGTAGTATACCTTCTTAGTGAATGTATCACCTTCTTTAGCAGCTAACAAGTCTGCATTATCAATAGTCCACTCTACAAGAATTGTCTGTGTACCTTCAGGATCCTGAAGTTCTACTACCTTACCAACACTATTGTCACCAGTAGCAGGGTTAGTCTTAGCATCATTCAATTTGTAAATAGCATAGAATTCATCTTTCTTCAGACCAAGCGCATTATAAACATCTACATTCATAAATTGAACATCTGTTGTAACCGCTGCATCATCGCAACCTACATAAATATCCTCATGTTTCGGATAAGTTACTTCTTTACCATCTACATCATCTTTTACTATGTTGATTTTCACCCAACCAGCATTCAAGACTTTCTTTGTAGTAATCTCTCTCAACATAACACGTACCATTGGCTGACGATCAGCAGCAGCAACACCCGGTTCTCCGTATACAGTAGAAATAGCCTCACCATCTTCTAATTTCAAGAATGCATTCTGAGGAGTTTTATTATCTCCACTGATATAGTTGGACTGCGCAAACGCAATTTCCAAATCTAAATCAGCCAAATCACCTTCAAAAACTTTCTCTTCAGAAGCTGTAGCTCCACTTTTATCAGCTGTTTCTTTATAATGGAATGTGAATTTATCTTTTAGCACCAGTTTTTTAGGATCACTAGCGTCTACAGTAGCTGTAAGAGCAAAGTTAGCCTCTGCTTCAATAGCTTCCAAAGCTTGGCCTATCTTAGAACCTTTATCATCTGCACCATATAAATGTCCATCATTCGCTGCATTATTATTAACTTTATCTTTAAATGCAAGAACAAAGTCAGACCAGTTAGTCTTATAAATGGCAGCATAGTCAGAAGTAATCACTCTAGGTTCTTTCTCGTCTTTCAACTGAACAGACACCTGTAATGCAAGTGTTGAAACTTCTTTAGCATCCAAAGCTTTGATTTCTTCTGAAGTCGCACTGAATGTTACTTTCAGCATACGACAATTCTTGCCATCTATTTCTTTATCTACCAATTTATAAGAAGTTACTGTAGGATTAAACTTCTGAGAACGAGTAACGACCTCCCTATTGTCAGCTACATAATGAACAGATTTTTCTACAATCTGTGATTCACTTATATTTTGAGGATTAACATGATAGTAAGCTACAATTTTCGGAGTGAGCACATTAACTTTCGTTGTATTCCGCTGCCAAACTTCACCAGTTTTTGTAGGAGTAGCATCGGATGTCTTCACTGTCCATTCATTGTAATTAAGGCTGATAGCCTTCATTGCTTGAATACCGCCCAAATAAGACTGTGGTTCGAAAACAAGGCTACTTAAAACTGCAGTATTCGTTTTCAATACAAATCCCTCCGGATATTCTTTCATACCACTAATCACGATGTTACCATCTTCGTTAACTGCAGCAGTAATCGTTCCTTCTGCCTTCCAAGATTGTGCAGGATCAGTCGGCTTTCCGTTCACATACCATATACCGCTAGCATCAGGAGTATAAATATCGGCAGCAGCTTGTACGCCAAGATCTTTTGCTGCATCACCTTCACCAATCCACCAATTGCCATCTTTGATGTAAGGAGTCAAACCGTCAGTACCATTAGTGCTATTGCCATCCTTACCTTCAGCCTGTACTTTCAAATCGGTATTTCCAATCCACCAGTTACCGTCTTTAATATAAGGAGTATCTCCGGCAGCCTTCCACTGAGTTTTCTCAGTACCTTTGTACCAATAGCCATCATCACCGATAGTGTAAACAATGCCGTCATTACCATTTACACCATCTTTACCATTAGTAATGTCATAAGTCTTCTCATTTCCCAAAACTACTTGAATACCATTAGCAATTGGTTTAACATCTTTGACCCACTGTCCACTATCCAGCACCTTCTGAATCTCAGCCAGTTTAGCGTCATTCGCATCAATGCGCTCATTAATCGCATTGATGTCATCATCGTAGTCCTTACAGCCTACGTAGGTGACAGTAGAAAGTGCTAACGCCCCGAAGAACATCACTTTTACAAATTTTCTTTTCATAACTACTTAAAAATTACTTAAGGTTAATATAGTCTTAAAACAAAGAATCCGCAGTATTTGTCGTTTATGTGTTCTTTTTTTAGTAGTTTATCAGAGAATTTTTCATTTTTGTTTGCATGTTTTCCAAAATATGTCCATATTTGCAGCGCTATTCAGTCCCGTTACCTACCAAGTTACAGGGTATTAATCAGACCATTACTCCACCAATAGAGCGTTTCACAAAATCAACGATCCTATTATTTGCTTCATCAATTTTCCTACTACGGAATGGCTTCAGATAAGTTTCGGTCACCGTAATGGAAGAATGTCCCATCGCCTCAGAAATGATACCCGGATGAATTTCACAATAATAAGCTGTCGTAGCCCAAGTATGACGTGCTGTATACGAGCTAAGTTTGCTTTCCAGTCCCAGCCACTGACCTAACAATTCTAAATGCTGATTGAAACTCCGCAAGGCTAACTGATATTCCCGATATGCTTCCTGACTTCCTTCAATACTATGAAGAATTGGAAACAAATAAGGAGAACTAAGATCCCGGCTTATGTGCTTTTCTAATAAAAGCATAGCTTCCGGTGTCAAAGTCACTGATAAGGAACGACCGGTCTTACGCCGACGATACGTTATCACGTTTCCTCTTAAATCGCTTTTACGCAAATAAGCCAAATCAACAAAAGGTAAACCACGAAGCAGAAACATCAGAATAAACAGTTCCTTCGTACGACGTAAATCTGAAGGAATTGTGGATGATTTCGACAAACGACTAAAAACTTTTCGCATATCTTCATCTTCCAGCGCACGTTTCCTGTCTGCACGTGTTCCTGTGTAAACAGAACGGAATAAATGCGGGATATATTCCGCTTTACGAAGATCAACTGCACGATTATAAACCGCACGCAACACACGAAGATAAGTGGAAACAGTATTCCAACTGGAACCACGACTGCGAAGATAGACTTCAAAATCTTTCAACCATTCGGGATTTACCTGATGAAAATCAAGATATTTGCTCTCATGAAAGGTTGTCACAATGTTCAAAGTACTTCGATACACATGGGCAGTCCCAAAGTTTCCCTCTGCCCGTAGCCCATCGGCTACTTTCTTAAAAAATGAAATTAAATTCCCCATTGCATAAACTATTAGATATACACTATAATATAAATACACTTCCTATTATTATAATAGGAGCGAACGGTCAAAAAAACAAAGACCTCTTGATAAAAGTTTGGAGGCAAAGAAACGAATTTTAATTGGATCAGCATCAAAAACACGTATTTTGTTGATTTCTGTTGCTTTTACGCATTATACCACAAGTTTTCAAACAAAGGTTTCACCCTTCACCTTTTCTTTGAAAACCTTTATTCATCAGTGATAGTGGGTGAAGGGAGGTACCTTCACCTCTTTCTTCAGACAAGTCAGATACAATCAACCGCTCGTTTACATACAATCAATAGGATGTTTAAAACAAACATTGAGAAGAAAAAAATAATCTATTAGCATCTTTCCATTAGGTTATAGCTAATGCAAATATCATTATAGCAAAAATAAATTAGCTTATAGCAAAATGAATGATACTTTCATGAACGAATGTCATTCTCAGTTCAAAGGATGAATAACTAGTCCTTCACCCGATATCGCCGATAAATAAAGGATTTCGAAGGTTTAGTGAAGGTGAAGATAATATTTATAACATCTCCCGTATGGCAACTTAAAGCTATGCTTTAGCAACCATAAAGCATAGCTTTTGAATATCCAAAGCATTGCTTTACGAAAGCGAAGAAGAGGACATACCTTTTCCTCAAAAATGCGCAGAATTTGAGATAACGGAAATAAGCATCATTTCATCCTCTAGAGATAAATACTGAGTCCGATATTTTATATAAAGAGTACTAAACTCTGTAGTTGTAATTCTTTTACCTATTGCTTGTTCTTTTATACACTGCCATGCAGTATAATTAAACAATTCTGCAATTTTATTAAAAAGCTTATTGTATTTTTGAATTTGCAAAATATTACGAGGTTCCCTATCATTACAATAATTTATCACACTATTTACAAGCTTATCCTTCACTTCTATTACTTCACGGTCCTCCTTATAATATCTCTTTAGTAAAAAATCAATATGTTTGCTATCAAGGATTAACTTTTCTAAATAATCCACTTCGCACACTTTTTTCTCTATTATTTCCACATCCGTCAAAGCACATATTTCCGCTGATATCTCCCTCATTTTCAGCATATCATAATTTCTTTGTTTTGTTATATTTTCTAATAAATATTCTCTTGATTTCTCTATTCTGGAAAATAAAATATTCAAAACTAATATGCATATAGAAACAAGCAAAGTTAAAATTTGAAAAATATAAGATATTTCCATTATTACGTTTTCATTTGTTTCTTATTAGAAATATTTTCAAGTATATCTAGCGAGCAATTTGCTCCACACATTTCACACTGCTTCTTCCCATTATAGTATTTATGCTTAGAAATACTTATTTTTGCTAACAATGGATCAATAGCAGCATCTATTTCACCTATGCATCCATTTTTCATTCGGGCTTTTGCCATATTAAAATCTCTGCTATAATCATTTGTCCTGGCAATATACCCACTATGAACAGCAATTTTGGTACTTATTATAGATTCATATATTTCCTTTTTAGATGGCAAGCCTATATGTTCTGCCCTTGTTACACAAGTGACAATATCAGCACCATTTTCAATTGCGACCGCAGTTGCAATGGCTGAAGAAATATGGTCATATCCAAGAGCTATATCAGTCGAAACCGCCAAAATCCGATACGGTGCATCATAACAAATCTTTTTTGTCTCATAAATAATATTAGGAATCAAATTGATAGGACAATGCCCAATACCTTCGATCATAATATTTACATCCACCATTTTCGCCTTTTCAACCAAGCGTCCTATCCTTAATATTTCAATCCAGTATAATTCATTATGCAAACTACAATCATAAATGCTTGCAGGTCTAAATGATGTACATAAACTAATAGTCGCATTGTATTTTTTAGCACATAATAAAATATCATCAAAATGAGTCCAAAATGGATTTTGAATGTTATTTTCACTCATATACTTTAACAACATTAATCCACCACGACTCGTACAAGAAATTATTCTAGACGTGCTATTCATCACATCAAGATCATCTTTAAAAATAGTTGCATGTAACGTGATTACATCAACCCCCATCTCTATCTGTTGAATAATATTTCCTACAAATTCATTTTCAATCATTTCATCATTTGAAATAATTTTCTTTGCCAAACAATTTATTCCTACTGTTGCAAAAGGAACCGGTAATTCTATCAGAAATTTCCTGTAATTCTCAAAAATATTTCCAATCAAAGAATTATCATTAATAATCGAAGCACCTGCTTTTATTGCTAATTTTGCTTTCGATAACTCCTTTTCAAATGATCCATAATCTCCAGAAACTCCAACGTTTGCAATAATTAAGGGATAGTCTCCCACACCTTTTTTTTTCAATTTCCTTTGATTATTCCCTATATAATAATTCATACTTCAAATCATCTATAAGTATTTATATTAATTAAGCACTACAATTCCTCACTCAATATCCAATAAAGCTACTAATATTATTCACCCTTTACGTTATCATTTTCAGAATCATTGGGCTTCTCATTTTTTAGCCTTCGATTTTTACAATTCAGAGATTTAACGAAACCTTCAACATACACTACGAGTTCTTCTAAAATCTCTTCATCATTCTTATTATCTGAAAAAATTTCATAGATTACGATATCTTTATACAACAATTGATGGTCGTAAAAATAATCGAGATTATCAATTATCTCATCATGAATCATATACCTAAAATATTCTTGACTTTTTTTATTGCATTCTTTCAACACTACAGGATCCTTCTTTATTAATAAATGCTCAATTTCTATATCACAACAAATATTATCAAGCAAGTTTATCAAGCCATCATATACTTCCATGTATTCCTCCATAGCATATGAATCCATCAATGCTTGAAATTTGACTAATTCATCCAATAAAAACTTTTCAATTATCAAGACATCTTTACCCTTCAGAAATTGTTCATTAATAAAAATTGTTTTTTTAACAGCATTTTCTATCAAAGATAAAAGACAATAATCACGTTTAGTACTTTTATGAATCTTCTCAAAAGTTGATACAAATAGATCTTCAGGCAACCAATCATAACCCATTTTATTACCTAGCATTTCGCCATAGGTCGTAAGTCCTACTCCAATATTTCCTGATAAAACTATTAATTTTTTCATATCAATTACTTTTAAAATTCTTCATAAATTTTACTTGCTTGAATACCTTTATTATTTTGGTATTTGCTGTTATAAGAAGTGGAATAATCGCCTTGTATCGCATGGTAAAATATTTGACAGATCTCAACACCGGAGTATATTCTTACAGGCTGTACACATGTCATCTCCAATGTCCAATAACCAGAAAAACCAACGTCACCAAAACCTGCAGTTACATGTATATATAATCCTAACCTACCAACTGAAGACCTACCTTCTAACATTGGTACATACTTTAGTGTTTTTGTATGTTCAACAGTTCTTCCCAAATATACAACTCCTGGTTTTAAGACTAATCCTTCAGGAGGTATTATAAGCGATTTAGTCCTATTGTTTACTTTCATATCCAATACATCACAATCGTAAACGACTAATTCATTATGCAATCTAAGATTGTAACTATTCGGATTCAATCTAGACTCATCATAAGGCTCAATAAATATTTCTTTATTAAGCTCTCTTTTTATCTCTAATCCTGATAATACCATACTTTTTTTTATTTTACTCAATTTCATTCAGTAGACATCTAATATTCAACTATTTCAGAAAGATATTTCTTTTTAGCAGATACTAATTACACTATATATCTAACAGACTTTTATAAAGTAAGTAAACATACTTTCTCTATAACTGCAAAAACCCGGACTTTCACAAACCCAGGTTTCTGTATTCTTAAACATCTCTTTATTAGTGGGGAAATAGAGGGTTACATCAAAAGTAGTAACCTGGGAATATAAAGAGATTGCTTAAGATTATAAAGAGGATACCTGCGGGAAATAAGGGAGGCATCCTCTATATGAAGGAGACAGATATCAAAACATACTTTCACAAGCGTAATTTTTTCTATCTGCCATCCTTTGTATAGTCTTCACCAAATGGTGAAGTAAGGGTTTCTTTTCAATTATTACTTAGCACCGTCAGCCTTCATAACTATCGGACATTTAACTTCTGTTACAGCACCCCAAGTATCTGTAATCTTCACTAAAGCATAACCTTTAACTTCAGATACGATAGATACAGTAGTAGCTTTCAACTGCACGGTTAATTCATCCCCAAATGCAACCGGACTGTCTGTTTTGCTTGCTATTTCTGCATACTTAGCAATTTCTGTACTCAGTTCAATTGTAACATTTGTTACTCTTGCATCTCTCTTGTCTTCAGCAATAACAACAGCTACATCTTTCACATCTTTCACTGTAAAGTCACCCGGTTTAATCTTGAATGATTTTTCAGCTTCCTTAATTGATAATACTTTAGCGTTTTTATCAAGAATGTCAGGATGTGAACCTTCTTTGATTGCAGATCTAACAGTCAAGTTAAATGCTTTAGATATTGTAGCCAGACGATCATTACCGAACGGTTGATAAGCAATAGTCAGACTACGTGTTGAATATACACCATCATTCTTTTCTGCTTTATACAGAGGAACTGCAATTTCAGAATTGTTTGCAGCAGCCAACCATTCTTTACCTAAAACAGGTTTATCTGTAGTACCAAAGTTAGGAACTTCTTCAGTAAAAGTAATGTGCTTCTTATCGCCAGCACTAATTACATCGAAGAGTGCATAAAGATCTTGATTTACAATATTTGCATCTTTATCAGGAGTACCATAAGCGATAGCTGTATTAGTACTTGTAAAGTAAGCGCTCAATGGAACAAATGCAAAGATACCAGCATGCTTAACTTCCACTTTTACATTTGCTTTCTTGATTACTTCATCATTCAAACCAGACGCAGAGTCGTAGTCAGGATTAATAACTTCCAATACAGCATTGTGCATTACAGCTGCTACACTAGCAGGAGCAAATTTGAAGGTAATCTTATATCCAGTCACATTTCCTTTGCTATCTTTTACAGCCTCAGGTTGTCCATCAGTAAGAGCAATAGAACCATCTGCATAAGCATATTCATTACCATTTACAGTAATCTTATCACCGTCAGCGAATGCCATACTCTTCAATCTAAGAGTCGGTTTCTTCTTATTTGTGAACTCTTTATTCAGAATAGCGAACAAAGGATCTGTAGATTTTATAGTAATACTGGATGTATTCTTTGACATATCAGCAGCATCTGCCCCCTTAGTCAAGTTCCAAACAACTGCATCAGTGATAGTTAAATCATCACCTGTATTATAAGTGAAGTTTACTGTAAAAGTCTTGGCACTGCTTTCTTCAATCTTTGTTCCGTCAGTCTTCAGATAGCTAACTTTCACTGCGATAGACCCTTGCTTAGTAGTAGCAGAAATAGTATTTGTTGCTTCATCGAATGTAGCACCAATAGCTTCCAAGGCAGTCTTTTCAATAGTATAATAATGAGCAGCAACTTTAGCAAGTTCGCCAGCGAACAATTCATCAAGTTTTGCCGGTGATGTATAAACGACATCGGCTTCTGCATCATCAATATCAAGTGCTTGATTAGTAGCTACGATTTTTACATCATAACTAGAGATAATATCATTGCCCCATGCATCTTTAGCACGCAGAGCGTAAGCAATCTTCTTGCCGTTCAAACTGTTATCAGCTGCCTTGCTTGCAATCAAAGAAACACTCAAGTCATAAATTCCCTGATTCCACTTCTTTGTATCTTCAGCGCGAGTCAAAGGTGCCTCTGACATATTTTTCACTTTAGCGCCTACAGTATAGCATACATCACCGTGAGAATTAATCAAGTCAACAGGATATTCAGAGAAATCAACGCTAACCGGATTAATTAATGCATGGAATGAAGAACTATTAGCTCCAACTAAAGTCGTAGCTTCTGTAGTAGAACCATAAGTTACACCATTAAATTTAACGGTTGTACCCTTAGCCAAAATACCATAGTACATTGTCACTTCGTCCATACCTTCGCAGATTTCTCCATTAGTAATGGAAACGACAGTCATGTTTGATAGCTTGTCAGCCTTCGGTAATATAATCGTTTTATCTGTATAAGTACCGTCTTCGTTAGGAGTACCAATGTGAAGTTCCCATGCCGGTCTGCCTTCCGCTTCTACAACATAAACACTTGTCTGTGCATATGCTCCACGTACAACTTTACCTTTGCTTCCATCTTCGTTTTCAACATTAACATCCCAAAAGTACCAATAACCATCAGAACCAATGAAAGGAGAGAATGCATCTTTACCAGCTGTACCAGTTGCTGAGGGGCCTTGTATATATTTACCAGTAGCATCATCATAATACATCCAAACTCCGTTGTCAACATAAGGAGATTTTCCATTTTGTCCTATGATAGACTCACCCGGTTCGCCTTGTGCTTTATCACCTTTTACAAAGCCACCCTTACCGTTGTTTGCTTTATTATCCCAAAAATACCAATAACCTTTATCGCCATTAGTACCATCTGCAATATAAGGTGAATGTCCGTCTTCAACAGTAGCATACCATCCGGTACCTTCACCGTTAATTAACCATTCTCCTGTCTCTTTGTCAATGGTAACTTTTGAGCCCGGAGCGCCTGTTGCGCCAGTATCACCTTTATCTCCCTTATCCCCCTTAGCACCGTCAGCACCACTCACGATATCATAAGATTTTCCGTCGTTAAACGTAACCTTAAATCCACCAGTAATCGGGTCAATTTTTTTCACCCATTCACCAGCATTCACTTTCGCTTGTAAATCGGCAATGCTAGCTTTGTTTGCGTCAATTTGTGTCTGCAAATTGTCGATGTCATCATCGTAGTCCTTACAACCTACATAGGTGACAGTAGAAAGTGCTAACGCCCCGAAGAACATCACTTTTACAAATTTTCTTTTCATAACTACTTAAAAATTACGCGTAAATTCTAAGCTAGAGACGGTTTTGAATAGAGAGGTCGGTAGCTTTTGCCGGTTATGTGTCCTTTTTTAGTAGTTTATTAGTAGATTATTAGAAAAAATATCAATTTTGTTTGCATGTTTTATAAAATATGTCCATATTTGCAGCACTATTTCGCCCCGTTACCTACGAAGTAACGATCTTATTTTCAAGCGATTGCCCATCCAGCCGAATGCCGTATAAAATCTACGATCTTAGTATTAGCCTCATCAATTTTCTTATTATGAAAAGGTTTCAGATAAGTCTCGGTCACTGTAATGGAGGAATGCCCCATCGCTTCGGAAATAATACCCGGATGAATTTCACAGTGATACGCAGTCGTAGCCCACGTATGTCGTGCTGTATACGAACTCAACTTTCCTTCCATTCCCACCAACTTCCCTAGCAGCATCAGCTTCTGATTAAAGCTACGCAAGGCCAGTTGATATTCATGATAGGCTTCCTTTGTTCCTTCAGCACTGCTCAGAATTGGAAACAGATAAGGAGACTCCGCATTACGGTCCATATATTCCCGCAGCAAAACCATTGCCTCCGGTGTCAGAGTGACCGATAACGAACGTCCCGTTTTACGCCGACGATAAGTAATCACATTATCCTGCAAATCACTTTTGCGTAAATAAGCCAGATCGACAAAAGGCAGACCACGGAGCAGGAACATCAGAATAAATAATTTCTGTGTATGCCTCATTTCCTGAGTCACTTCTGATGACCGTGGTAATTTCCCGAACACCTTACTTATTTCTTCATTCTCCAGTGCACGTTTCCTATCGGCACGCGTACCTGTATAGACAGAACGAAACAGATGCGGGACATACTCCGCTTTCCGGAGATCCACAGCACGATTGTAAACCGCACGCATTACACGCAAATAAGTGGAAACAGTGTTCCAGCTACAGCCGCGACTTCGAAGATAAATCTCAAAGTCTTTCAACCATTCGGGATTCACCCGACGAAAGTCCAGATACTTACTTCCATGAAATGCAATCACGGCATTCAACGTACTTCGATATACATGGGCAGTCCCAAAGTTTCCCTCTGCCTGTAGCCCGTCAGCTACTTTTCTAAAAAATAAAATTAAATTCCCCATTGTATTAAAACTGTTAATTACAAAATCAAAGATACGCACTTTTTACATAAACAGTAACAGTGAGTTCAGAATTAACAAAATGGGGTATCGAAGAGTTTAGTGCAAAAAAAGAACCGCCTCCCCCACAGAGAAAGCGGTTCCATACCTTATTTTTATGTCCGGAAAGGAAGAATTACATCATTCCGCCCATGCCGCCCATTCCCGGAGCGCCCATCGGCATTTCTGGTTTATCTTCTTTCTTTTCCACGATCACACATTCTGTAGTCAGGAACATACCTGCGATAGAAGCTGCATTTTCAAGAGCCACACGAGCTACTTTAGCAGGATCTACTACACCGGCAGCATGTAGATTTTCGTAAACATCCGTGCGGGCATTATAACCGAAGTCACCTTTACCTTCACGTACTTTCTGAACAACTACCGCACCTTCCTTGCCTGCATTGGCAACAATTTCGCGAAGCGGTTCTTCGATAGCACGTTTGATAATACCGATACCTGTTGTTTCATCCGCATTGTCCCCCTTCATGCCTTCAAGAGAATCGATAGCACGGATGTAAGCAACGCCACCACCCGGAATGATACCTTCTTCGATAGCAGCACGAGTTGCACGCAATGCATCGTCTACACGGTCTTTCTTTTCTTTCATTTCTACTTCAGAAGCAGCACCTACATAGAGAACTGCTACACCACCTGACAATTTAGCCAGACGTTCCTGCAATTTCTCACGGTCGTAATCTGATTTAGTAGCAACGATCTGAGCCTTGATCTGATCGCAACGTTCCTTGATGTTTTCTTTCACACCGGCACCGTTTACGATTGTTGTATAATCTTTAGATACTGTTACCTTGTCAGCAGTACCGAGCATTTCGATTGTAGCCTGTTCCAGTTTCAGACCTTTTTCCTCGCTGATTACCACACCACCTGTCAGGATAGCGATATCTTCCAGCATTTCTTTACGACGGTCGCCGAAGCCCGGAGCCTTCACAGCACAAATCTTCAGCTGAGAACGCAGACGGTTTACTACCAATGTAGTCAACGCTTCGCTATCCACATCTTCTGCGATAACCAACAGAGGACGACCTGTCTGAACAGCCGGTTCGAGGATAGGCAAGAAATCTTTCAGATTAGAAATCTTCTTGTCGTAGATCAGAATGTAAGGTTTCTCCATCTCACATTCCATCTTTTCCGTATTAGTAACGAAATAAGCAGACAGATAACCGCGGTCGAACTGCATACCTTCTACTACACCGATAGTAGTGTCAGTACCTTTAGCTTCTTCGATAGTGATTACACCGTCCTTAGAAACTTTACGCATAGCGTCAGCAATCAATTTACCGATTACCGGATCATTGTTAGCAGATACAGTAGCAACCTGTTCGATCTTGTCGTAGTTGTCACCTACAGTTTCAGCTTGTGCCTTGATTGATTCTACCACTTTGGCAACAGCCTTGTCAATACCACGTTTGATATCCATCGGGCTTGCACCGGCAGTCACATTCTTCAAACCTTCAGCTACGATAGCCTGAGCCAAAACAGTTGCAGTAGTTGTACCGTCACCTGCATCGTCACCAGTCTTAGAAGCAACTTCTTTCACCAGTTGTGCACCGGTATTTTGGTAAGCGTCTGCCAATTCGATCTCCTTTGCTACTGTCACACCGTCTTTTGTGATGTGCGGAGCACCGAATTTCTTTTCGATGATAACGTTACGTCCTTTCGGGCCAAGAGTTACTTTTACTGCATTTGCCAATGCATCGACACCTTTTTTCAATTGGTCGCGGGCATCGATATTGAATAATATTTCTTTTGCCATAATGATATCTTATTTATTTTAATATGATAAATTTAGAATTTTGAATTAACCCAGGATAGCGAGAACATCGCTCTGACGCATGATAAGGTATTTAGTGCCTTCTACTTCAAGTTCTGTTCCGGCATACTTGCCATAAAGAACTGTATCGCCTACTTTCAATACCATTTCTTCGTCTTTCGTTCCGTGACCAACTGCCACAACTTCACCCTTCAAAGGTTTTTCTTTTGCTGTATCAGGAATAATGATACCACCAATTGTTTTTCTTGAAGAAGACGCTAAATCAGTTGCGAAAAGTATGCCAAAGCAAAATAATGATTGTTTGGCAGAAATTGACTGACAAAATGACTGACAACAGGTTATTAATGGCAAAAAAGCATATTTGTTCCACACTTTTTAAACAATAGAAGCGGATTATTCCTTATAATAACGTATATTCGTAAACGAACCCCAAGATGAACTGTATAGATTATATGAATAAAATAAGTTTTGGCATATCCATCGCTTTTTGCGTACTCTGTTCCTGCACTTCACGTACAGGACAAAAATCTTCTGATAAAACTTTGCAGGTCGATTCGCTGGCACAGGATACAATTGCGAAAACTGTGGCAGAACCCGTCGTCAAAAAGATTACTCCGGAAGAAATTCAAATCACCAAAGAGCTGCTGTATGATAAGTACACGCTGGAAGATACATATCCTTATAAAGATACGACCCGCAGTTTCCAATGGGAGAAAATAAAGGAACAGCTTGCTTTGCTCGAAAATATACAAATACAGCCGTCTCAATGGGCTATCCTCCAGAATTACAAGAACAGAAACGGTGAAGCTCCATTGGTGAAAAACTTCAAAAGAAATGCCTACGGACGGGTAGCGGACACGCTTGGGGTAGAACGATACCAGTCTGTCCCGCTTTATCTGCTGACGGATACGGTAACCCCCGAACGCTACGGGCAGGATGGTGAACTGACGCGTTTCATCGAAGACGGAGAAAACTTTGTCAAAGCAGAACCGATATTTACAGAAGGCGAATGGATGATTCCTAAAAAGTATGTCAAAGTGATCGGAGATACGGTGGTTTTCAATAAAGCCATCTTTGTGGACCGCCATAATCAGAATATTACCGCACTGGAACGCACGGAAAAAGGGAAATGGGTAGTACGCAGTATGAACCCTTCTACTACCGGACTTCACCGACCGCCGTATGCGCAGGAAACCCCTTTAGGAATGTTCGTACTGCAGGAAAAGAAGGTGAAAATGATATTTCTGAAAGACGGCTCGAAAGAGACAGGAGGTTATGCGCCTTACGCCAGCCGCTTCACGGACGGGGCCTACATTCACGGAGTACCTGTCAATGAGCCCCGAAAGACACAGATAGAATATAGCTGGTCACTGGGAACCACTCCCCGATCACATATGTGTGTACGGAACGCAACTTCCCATGCCAAATTTATTTTCGACTGGGCACCTGTTAATGAGACGATTATTTTTGTTTTGGAATAAAAATCCCTATCTTTACCGCGATTTTATTTCAAGCTTAAACCCTATGCTTCAGAAAGTTATATTATTTTTATCATTCCTTTTCATTCCATTCAGCCATGTTTCAGTCGACACAATGGCCGTTCCTGCATCTGACTTTCCGACTCCTGTGTCCGAATTAGCTGCCGGCGAACAGCTCTTTGAAGAAATGGAGTTGGGTGGAATTGTCAATTTCATTGCATTCCGTCAGGCTGTCGCCGGTTACAACCGCATCAAGGAGAAGAGTAAACCGATTCTGACGCTGATTGACTTCTCAAAGCCGTCTACCGAAAAACGTTTTTTTGTCTTCGATATGGAGAAGAAACAACTGCTGTATTCATCAGTAGTCTCACACGGACGAAACAGCGGAGAGAATTATGCCACTTCTTTCTCCAACCAAAACGGCTCTTATAAAAGTTCATTGGGATTTTATCTCACTGAAAACACTTACCAAGGCGGAAACGGCTATTCACTCATCCTAAACGGACTCGAAAAAGGAATCAATGACAAAGCTAAAGAACGTTCCATCGTCGTGCACGGGGCTTCATACGCCAATCCGACAGTAGCCGCCTCGGGACGTTTGGGGAGAAGTCTGGGATGTCCTGCCCTCCCGACAAAACTAGCCAAGCCCATCATTAATACAATTAAAGATGGCAGTGTTATGTTTATCTATGCCAATAATAGCAGCTATCTTGCTCAAAGCGACATCTTAAAAAATGTCAGTGCCCTCATGCCGGCACTCTAAACAGTCTTTATCAGAAAGAGCTGCACGGACTAACCGCACAAAGGAAGAACAACTTTACTTTATCGGCAGGGTAAACCAGAAACAAGAACCTTTCTCCGGTTCACTATCTACGCCAATCTCGCCACCCAGTTGTTCCACAATGCTGCGGCAAATGGAAAGCCCGAGTCCTGTGCCATGTACAAAGGAATTCAGTTTGACGAAACGCTCAAAAATCTCGTTCTGCATTTCCGGCTCAATACCTATGCCTGTATCGGCAACGTAGAAACACAGATGAGCCTCATCAAGCTGATCATAGCCTACCCGTATATTTCCTTCTTCCGTGAATTTAAGCGCATTGTTTACAAAGTTGGAAATAACCTGATGTAAACGATTGCGGTCACTCATGATGCGACATTCCGGCAGATGGCGGTCAAAAAGGATTTCCACGTTCGGTCTGGCCTTCATTCTCATAGCGAGAACAATATCTTCACAAAGCAGATTTACGTCCACTTCACGTTCGGTGAAATCGAACGTTCCCGCCTCAATCTTCGATAAGTCAAGAATATCTGAAATCAATTGTAATAACAGGTCATTGTTTTCTTCCACAATATCCATGTACTGCCGTCTTTCCTCCATGTCCTCCGTATCCACCATCAGGCTGGAAAAACCAACTATGGCATTCAGCGGAGTGCGTATCTCATGACTCATATTGGCAAGGAAAGCAGACTTCAACCGGTCGGATTCTTCGGCTTTCTCTTTTGCCTCTATCAGTTTGGCTTCCGTTTCTTTCAAGGCAGTGATATCGTAGTTGACTCCAATCAATTCCACTTGGCCTTTTTCCGGCTCATAGAGATTCAGCACTACATTGGTACGCACCCAGTTCCATTCATTCTTCGTACCGGGACGCAAAATACGCATCTCACCTTTGAAGGCTTTTGCTTTCCCTTTCTTTGCTTCTTCAAAAAAAGCAAGCATACGGGAACGGTCATCCGGATGCATTTTGGAGTAAACACCGACTACATCGGAAAGAGGTGTATTCTCATCCTCTCCCATATTCTTGAACCATTGCTTGATGGCATAGCCCTGACGATTCAGCAGATTGAGTTTGGCATATCCCACCTTGGCATAATCAGATATAAGAAGAAACAGATTCTCAAAATCAGAAATACGCTTCAAGGCATCAATACGCTCCGTATTATCCATATTAATAAGGATATATCCGGTAAGGTTACCATGATTATCATATAATTTGCGGACTTTTGTATAAAGTTCGATGACACCGGCTTTCAATGGACGATAATACCCCGTGTGGCGGGCACATTCGAACGAATAACGGGCACGAAAATCCGTAATACTGCTCTTGCGTATACTCTCAAGTATCTGGGCATCCACATTCGGGTTTTCAAAGAAATTGAGTCCGATCACCTCTGACTTATCTGAAATTCCCAGAATATCCATATCCCTCTCGTTCAAATCCACCAGATTCCCCTCTTTATCGTAAATCTCCACCCCAGCAGGAATATTGGCAAAGATGTTTTTGAAGAGTCTTTCACTGCGTGCCAAAGCTGCTTGTTCGAAGATTACTTTCTCTTTCGCTCTGCGTAGTTCAAGGCAAATACTGATTACATTGGCCAAAGAAGACAGCCAGCGATAATCTTCGTCCGACCATGAAGCGGAACCATCCACCAAATCTACTCCCATAAATCCGTAGACATGATCATTGACTACCAATGGAGTCGCCATCAAAGCCTTGATTCCCTGACGGGACAACACCTCATATTCACCCTGCCCCATTCCAGGCATCGGCTTTAATGTTTCAAATAAAATAGGCTTCTTGCCCAATATCTGTGATGTCCACCACGGCATGAAGTCTACCGGAATTTCCTGCAATTTATTTATTTCCGCTTTTACTCCTTCCGCTACAACTTCATAGGTACAGTTATAAAAATGATTTTCTTCGTCCGTCTCGAAAATATAGGCACGTCCCGCCCGATAAAAAGCCAGAATATCTTTTAATATCTCATAAATTCCTGTCTCGACTTCTTCATCTTTCAGAAAACGGGACAAAGACCGTGAAATTGAGTTCTGATAATAAAGCAAATCGTTGATACGGTGTGAGATGGTTTCCGTTTTTTCATGTTCCACCTTCTCGACAGATTCCTGTTCAAAGTCTGCCGCATGTTCAGCCACATATTTCCATAAGGGGGCGGCGTTGAGTGACTGCATGATCTCATTGTTTTCCAGCAGTTGTTTCACTTCTTCAAAAGTCAGCAGATGTACAGACAAATCTTCGGTATCTTCCAGATGTTGATGATCTATCGGTTCGACATCCGTAGCAAGGAAGCAATGGGTCAGGTTGGTATGCGTACTCGGATTGGCAGATATCACCATGTATTCCTGCCAGTTTCCTTTTCCATATCCGGTCTCTTCCCACAGTTCGCGCTGAGCGGAAACTAATGGGGAAGCATCCTCTTTATCACAAACTCCGGCACAGAGTTCGTAAGAGGTACGTCCCAATCCAGGACGATACTGACGGACAAATACAAATTTGCCGTCTTTGGTTATTGCTATCGTGTTTACCCAATCGGGATATTCAAGAATATAATATTCAGGGATGTGGTTTCCATTAGGCAATAGCATATCTTCGCAGCGTACTGTCAACCACGGGCGGCGAAACAGATATTTGCTACTTACTGTTTTCCAGGCCTTCTCTTTCTCTTCCATCATTATTTGGTTTGCTTGCGGCAAAAGTAATGATTTTAGCCGGATAACTATCGCTCTATACAAACAAATATCTGTTTTTTACTCGCAAGTGATCTCTATTGTCTGTACCTGCTCGAGGTACTTCTTTGTAGCACTAACCAGCGAACTCCCCATATAATACCAAAACATCAGGCTGATGATGATCATCAATGCACCGATCATCGCAAAACGACTTCTTTGTTCCAACATACTGCTACTCATATCTCTTCTCCTCTCTTATTTTATGTTTCACAAAGATAACACCGAAATGCTACAAAAAATTGACAAGAATGTTTCAAAAACCTTAAATATTGAATTTATTTAACCAACCGGAGGGAAATACTCTCCTGCATACAGGCTGTTTTATCCTTCCGGAAATATTAATGTAACAATCTGCTACATTCAATTTAACGATTATTAGTTTATCCGCAAACTAGTTACTATCTTTGCACCCACTAACAACCCTTTTAATTACTATATGGCTTTTACTAATAATATTATGATTGTCCGGCATAAATTGCTGGCTGATCTCGTCAGACTCTGGAAAAACGACCAGTTAGTAGAAAAAATTGACCGTCTCCCTATTGAGTTGAGTCCGCGCAAATCAAAACCGCTGGGGCGTTGCTGCGTACATAAAGAACGTGCTGTATGGAGATACAAGACCTTCCCGCTGATGGGACTGGATATGACGGACGAACACGACGAAGTAACTCCTCTCTCCGAATATGCACGGATGGCATTGAACCGCCCGGAACCAAGTAAGGAAAATATCATGTGTGTCATTGACGAAGCCTGTTCTTCCTGCGTACAGATTAATTATGAAATCACCAATCTTTGCCGGGGATGTGTGGCACGCAGCTGCTATATGAATTGCCCTAAGGATGCAATACGTTTCAAGAAAAACGGTCAGGCAATGATTGATCATGATACTTGCGTCAGTTGCGGTATCTGCCATAAGAGTTGTCCTTATCACGCGATTGTATATATCCCCGTTCCTTGCGAAGAATCCTGTCCGGTGAAAGCTATCAGCAAAGATGAGCATGGCGTGGAACATATTGACGAAAGCAAGTGCATCTACTGTGGAAAATGTATGAATGCCTGCCCGTTCGGTGCTATCTTTGAGATTTCACAAACCTTTGATGTACTGCAACACATCAAGAAAGGAGAAAAGTTGGTAGCTATCATCGCTCCGTCTATCCTCGGACAGTTCAAGACTTCTATCGAACAGGTATACGGCGCCTTTAAAGAAATAGGATTCACCGACATTATCGAAGTAGCCGAAGGAGCCATGATGACCACCAGCAATGAGGCACACGAACTGCTGGAAAAACTGGAAGAAGGTCAGAAATTCATGACTACTTCCTGCTGTCCTTCTTACATTGAACTGGTAGAAAAGCACATGACGGAAATGAAACCGTACGTTTCCACCACAGGATCACCGATGTATTATGCGGCACGAATCGCCAAAGAGAAACATCCGGATGCGAAGATTGTATTTGTCGGTCCATGCGTAGCCAAACGAAAAGAGGTACGCCGTGACGATGCTGTAGACTATATCCTGACATTCGAGGAAGTAGGTTCTATTTTGGATGGAATGGACATTCAGCTGGAACAGGTGAATTCTTTCTCTATACTGCATACTTCCGTCCGCGAAGCACATGGTTTTGCACAAGCCGGTGGTGTGATGGGAGCCGTAAAAGCATATCTGAAAGAAGAAGCGGACAAGATCAATGCTATCCAAGTGTCGGATATCAACAAAAAAAATATAGCCTTGCTGCGTGCCTGTGCCAAAACAGGAAAAGCAGCGGGACAGTTTATCGAAGTGATGGCTTGCGAAGGTGGCTGTATCACCGGACCAAGTACGCACAACGACATTGTTTCAGGACGTCGTCAATTAGCACAAGAGCTGCTCAAGCGGAAAGAAAGCTATGAGACAATGGATAGATAAACTGCGAGAAGAAAGGACACTCCGACCGGAAGAATTCCGGCAACTGCTGACCGAATGTGACGGAGAATCATTGCGCTATATCAATAAACAGGCGCAAGAAGTCAGTCTCCGTCATTTCGGAAACCGGATTTTTATTCGCGGACTGATTGAAGTCAGTAACTGTTGTCGAAATAACTGCTATTACTGCGGTATCCGGAAAGGGAATCCGAATCTGGAACGTTATCGGTTATCCACAGAAAACATACTGAATTGCTGCAAGCAAGGGTATGGACTCGGCTTCCGTACCTTTGTGCTGCAAGGAGGAGAAGACCCCGCACTGACAGAGGAACGGATAGAGGATATAGTCTCAACGATTCGCCGGAGTTATCCCGATTGCGCCATAACACTGTCACTCGGTGAAAAGTCACGGGAAGCATACGAACGTTTCTTTCAGGCAGGCGCCAACCGCTATCTGCTGCGTCACGAGACTTATGACAAAGAACATTATCAACAACTGCACCCTGCCGGTATGTCATGCGAGCATCGTCTGCAATGCTTACGGGATTTAAAGGACATCGGCTATCAGACAGGCACCGGAATAATGGTCGGCAGTCCGGGACAGACGATAGAACACCTGATTCAGGATATTCTGTTTATCGAACAGCTTCGCCCCGAAATGATTGGTATCGGCCCCTTCCTGTCTCATCGCGACACACCTTTTGCCCAGTCCCCCAGCGGAACCGTGGAACGGACGCTCCTTTTATTATCCATCTTCCGTCTGATGCATCCGTCGGCGCTGATTCCGGCAACTACGGCACTGGCTACCCTCACTCCCGACGGCCGGGAACAGGGAATACTGGCAGGCGCCAATGTTGTCATGCCCAATTTGTCGCCACAGGAAGAACGCAAAAAGTACAATCTGTATAATAACAAAGCCTCCCTCGGAGCGGAATCTGCGGAAGGACTCAACATATTGCAACAGCAGCTGGAAAAGATCGGTTATCAAATCTCCTTCTCCAGAGGCGATTACAAACAATAAAGAAATGTATAAAGTAGATTCACCCCAAGCAGAAGAATTCATTCATCATGAAGAGATTCTGGAAACTCTTGAATATGCATGGAGTCACAAAGACAACCGCGCATTCATAGAACAGCTGATCGAAAAAGCCGCTCTTTGCAAGGGACTGACGCACCGTGAAGCAGCTACCCTGCTGGAATGCGACCAACCTGACCTGATAGAACGAATCTTCCATCTCGCCAAAGAAATCAAACAGAAGTTTTACGGCAACCGTATCGTTATGTTCGCACCGCTTTACCTGTCGAACTATTGCGTAAACGGATGCGTATATTGCCCTTATCATGCCAAAAACAAAACAATCGCCCGCAAGAAACTGACGCAGGAAGAAATACGCAAGGAAGTAATCGCTTTGCAGGATATGGGGCATAAACGTCTGGCACTTGAAGCCGGCGAACATCCGACTCTCAACTCACTGGAGTATATACTGGAATCCATCCGGACCATTTATAGTATCAGACACAAGAATGGGGCTATCCGCCGTGTAAACGTAAATATCGCCGCCACTACCGTCGAGAACTATCGCCGGTTGAAAGATGCCGGCATCGGCACGTATATCCTATTTCAGGAAACTTATCACAAAAAGAACTACGAAGCTCTCCACCCCACCGGACCGAAAAGTAACTATGCTTATCATACCGAAGCAATGGACCGCGCCATGGAAGGCGGCATAGACGATGTAGGAATGGGAGTACTCTTCGGACTGAATACCTATCGCTATGACTTCGTAGGATTACTGATGCACGCAGAACATCTGGAAGCCCGTTTCGGTGTGGGTCCGCACACTATCAGCGTACCGCGCATCTGTTCGGCGGACGACATCGATGCGGGGGATTTTCCCAATGCGATTTCCGATGATATATTCAGCAAGATTGTTGCTGTCATCCGGATAGCGGTTCCTTACACCGGCATGATTATATCCACACGTGAATCACAGGAGTCCCGCGAAAAAGTACTTGAACTCGGTATCTCACAAATCAGCGGCGGCTCCCGCACCAGCGTAGGCGGCTATGCGGAAACGGAACTTCCGGAAGATAACTCCGCACAATTTGATGTAAGCGACACCCGGACTCTGGACGAAGTGGTCAATTGGCTGCTCGAATCAGGATATATCCCCAGCTTCTGCACCGCCTGCTATCGGGAAGGACGCACCGGGGACCGATTTATGTCCTTAGTCAAATCGGGACAGATAGCCAACTGCTGCGGCCCCAATGCATTAATGACTCTGAAAGAATACCTCGAAGATTATGCGTCGGAAGACACCCGAATCAAAGGAATGAAACTGATAGCCAAAGAGACCGACCGGATTCCGAATCCCAAAATCAGAGAAATAGCCATCCGGAACTTAAAAGATATTTCGGAAGGAAAAAGAGATTTCAGATTTTAAGGGGCAAGGTGCCCCTGCCAAGTTTCCATGCGGATAATTAACGTTACAACAATTGCTTGATTTATGAATTTAGTCCACACCCCCAATGCCAACCGGCTCCACATCGCCCTCTTCGGAAAGCGTAACAGCGGAAAATCCTCCCTGATCAATGCGCTGACCGGACAGGATACCGCTCTTGTTTCCGATACTCCCGGAACAACGACCGATCCCGTACAGAAAGCAATGGAAATTCACGGTATCGGTCCTTGTCTGTTCATTGATACTCCGGGATTTGACGATGAAGGTGAGTTAGGAAACAGACGTATCGAACGCACATGGAAAGCCGTAGAGAAAACCGATATCGCCCTTCTGCTTTGTGCAGGTGGTGGCTCTGCTGAAGAAACCGGAGAACCGGACTTCACCGAAGAACTTCATTGGCTGGAACAACTTAAGGCAAAAAACATCCCGACCATTCTGCTCATCAACAAGGCAGATATACGGAAGAACACCGCATCCCTTGCCATCCGGATAAAGGAGACTTTTGGAAGCCAGCCGATTCCTGTCAGTGCCAAAGAGAAGACAGGCGTCGAACTGATACGACAAGCCATTCTGGAAAAGTTGCCAGAAGATTTCGATCAGCAAAGCATCACAGGCAGTCTGGTAACGGAAGGAGATCTTGTCTTACTGGTCATGCCACAAGATATTCAAGCCCCCAAAGGGAGACTTATTTTGCCACAAGTACAGACAATACGGGAATTGCTCGACAAAAAATGTCTGATCATGAGCTGCACCACAGATAAGTTACGGGAAACGTTGCAAGCCCTCTCCCGCCCTCCTAAACTGATTATTACGGACTCACAAGTCTTTAAAACAGTTTACGAGCAAAAACCGGAAGAAAGCAGACTGACTTCTTTTTCCGTCCTTTTTGCCGGCTATAAAGGAGATATCCGATACTATGTGAAAAGCGCCTCAGCCATCGGAAGTCTGACAGAATCTTCCCGTGTACTGATAGCCGAAGCCTGCACACACGCCCCTCTATCCGAAGACATCGGGAGAGTAAAACTCCCGCATCTGTTAAGAAAGCGGATTGGAGAAAAGTTATCGATAGATATCGTGGCGGGAACTGATTTCCCGCAGGATCTTACTCCTTATTCTTTGGTTATCCATTGCGGCGCTTGTATGTTCAACCGCAAATATGTGCTGAGCCGCATCGAAAGAGCAAGGTTACAAAATGTGCCGATGACAAATTACGGAGTAGCTATCGCTTTCCTCAACGGGATACTTAATCAAATAGAATATTAAAATAAAAAGAACAGAATCTTGCAGACTTCAAGCATTTGTCTTATATTAGTCACGCAATCAAATATTTATTAACTTTAGACATAAACAAATGAAAAAGAGAACTATGGCTTTGGCCATCTTTCTGGCAACCGGTGTTACTATGCAAGCACAAGACCGACTGACACAGTACAAAGTCCGGAATGCCATCAGCGTTCGTACCCCCATTATGAACGACAGCATCAATCCTAAAGGAGAAAAACACACCAAAAAGATGTTACTCCAAACCCCGGTCGTACTACATTTGCCGGATGCGCCGATGCAGTCGCTCACTGCGGACACAGCCGGGTATCTCAGCTTCGAGAAAGCGGATAAAGACAATAAACTTTATCTGGTTAAGACTCAGATTCGTGCAGAACGTTTCCTGAAAGGGAAGTTGAAAATCACCTCCCCCGTCCGCTGGGAAGTCTTCATTGACGGAGCCTCCAAGCAAGTAAAGGATGCGGCAGAAGACAGCATCACCTCCGGCTCATCACGTGACATCGCTCTCAGCCTTGAACCGGAGCGGGATTACGAGATAATCATCAAACTGCTTTCTGCTTCCGATGACAAAGCGGCACCAACGCTGAAATGCGAACTGATCAAAGACGAGAAATTCAAAGACATTGCCTGCAATCTAGATCCGGAAGCAAAGAAGCGTTTTTCTCTAGACAATACAGTTTATGGCAACCGTGCCATCGCTGTTTCCATCTCTCCCAGCGGAAAGTATCTGTTGACCCGTTATTGGGATAACCACGCCGCCAAACGCTCACGCACTTATTGCGAACTGACGGAACTAAAGAGCGGAAAAGTACTCCTGACCAATCTCAGAGACGGCATGAGTTGGATGCCCAAAAGTGATAAACTATACTACACAGTAACCGCCCTGACAGGAAATGACGTAATCACCCTCGACCCTGCCACACTCCGCGAAGAAACAATTTTGCAAAGTATTCCCGAACAGAGTTTCAGATGGTCGCCCAACGAAGATTTTCTGATTTACTATCCCCGCGAAGAAGGAGTCAAAGAAGATGGTCCTCTCCGCCGCATCGTAAGTCCTGCAGACCGTATTCCCAATTCTCGCGGACGGAGTTTCCTTGCGAAATACAACCTGGCCGACGGTATCTCCGAGCGCCTGACTTATGGCAACCACAGCACATATCTGCAAGATATTTCTCCGGACGGAAAATACATGTTATACAGTACATCCAAAGAAAACATCACTCAACGTCCGTTCTCTCTGTCCTCACTTTATCAGGTAGATTTGGAAACGTTGAAAGTGGATACCCTTTTCTATGAAGATCGCTTTGTTGGAGGCGCGGGCTACTCTCCTGACGGCAAGCAGCTATTGCTGACCGGCAGCCCCGAAGCGTTCGGCGGCATCGGAAAGAATTGTGGCAACCACCCTATTGCCAATGATTTCGATACTCAAGCCTTTATTATGGATTTGAGTACCCGCAAGATACAGCCGATTACCAAAGACTTTAATCCGACAGTCAGCCCTCTGCAATGGAATCATGGCGATGGGTGCATCTATTTCAATACGGACGATGGCGATTGCAAAAACATCTATCGTTATTCTCCGAAGGACGGAAAATTTGAGAAGCTGAACCTCGAAACGGATGTTACCAGCGCTTTCGCTTTGTCCGAATACAATCCGGGCATCGCAGCTTACATCGGTCAATCGGACTACAACGCCGGAGTGGCCTATCTCTATGACATGAAGAAAAAGACTTCCAGCCTGCTTGCCGACCCGATGAAACCGATTCTGGAGAAAATAGAATTAGGCAAAACAGAGCCGTGGAACTTTACCGCTTCCGACGGAACTGTCATCACTGGCAAGATGTGCCTGCCTCCGAATTTTGATCCGAACAAGAAATATCCGATGATTGTATATTACTATGGCGGTACGACTCCGACTACCCGCGGAATCAGTAATCCGTATTGCGCACAATTATTCGCTTCACGTGACTATGTGGTCTACGTCATCCAGCCTAGCGGAACGATTGGCTTCGGACAGGAATTCTCCGCCCGCCACGTCAATGCGTGGGGCAAACGTACAGCAGATGACATCATCGAAGGCACGAAGCAGTTCTGCAAAGAGCATCCGTTTGTGGATGAAAAGAAAATCGGATGTCTCGGTGCTTCTTATGGCGGATTCATGACGCAGTATTTACAGACGCAGACGGATATTTTCGCCGCTGCCGTATCGCACGCCGGAATCAGTGACGTGACCAGCTACTGGGGTGAAGGTTACTGGGGTTATTCCTACAATGCCATCGCCGCAGCCGACAGTTACCCGTGGAAGGACCCGGACTTGTTCACCAAACAAGGCTCCCTGTTCAACGCCGACAAGATAAACACTCCGTTACTGCTGCTACACGGTACGGTAGATACCAATGTGCCTATCGGTGAAAGTATCCAGCTTTTCAACGCATTGAAGATACTTGGCAAGACTGTAGAGTTCGTGACCGTAGACGGAGAAAACCATTTCATCTCCGATTATGACAAGCGAATCAAATGGCATAATTCCATCATGGCATGGTTTGCCCGTTGGCTACAGGATCAGCCGGAATGGTGGAAGGAAATGTATCCGGAACGCCATTTATAATTTATGATAAATACGTATCCCCGGTCGTACACAAGAGTAATTCTTGGATATACGACCGGGGATACTTTTTTTGAGCAATCTCATCTATTTTAATTCTACCTCGATAGCTGCCGGATAAAGTCGTTGCGGATCGAAGAACACCGCACAGCTATTAACCATATTCTTCAAATCAGCCTTTACTTTTCCCTCGAAAACCTTTTTGCCATTCACCGTCAGAGTCACCTTTTCAGTTAAATCGACCAGCTCGTCGCAGAGATAAATGACCACTTTCCCTTTATGCGCCTGCGCATATTTCTTCGCAAACTTCATCTCTATTCCCCATCGTTGATCCTTCTCCGTGGCTTCATAAACAACATCATCGACTTTCAATGAAATATGATTTCCCGAAATACTCATTTCATAATAAGTACGCGACTTCCCCTCTTCATCGGATCTTTCCTTCACATACAGATTATAAAATCCTTTCCGGTAGAGTCCGTCCATTTCAAAATTCTCCCAGCTTACATATTTGGGATAAGGATTACGGACATATTGCTTCAGCCAGGGAGTCGTCGGACGATAATCAATACTATGCCCCATTCCGGGAATCAGTTCTATCTTGTGAGTGAAATAGCCGGGATGCTGATGCGCCAAACTATCGAATGCTTCCCGTACATATCCGGTCAGTGTATTCCGGTAGAATCCGGTATCCTTATCTCCTGTCCGCAAAGAAAAAGCAATATTACTACAATTCTCCGCAGGAGCATTCTTTAAAGGTTCCCCTCCTGCCATCGGTCCCGCAGCAGCCCAATAATCAGCATAAAATGAGGCCAGACGCTGACTGCCATATCCGCCTTCCGAGATTCCAAAAACATACACTCTGTTGGGATCAATCTTTCCCAAGAGTAAGGATTGTCGCAGCAATTTCTCCCAGGCAAACTGTTTAGCTTTCTGCCACCAACGATAGTACTCGCCTTCGTTCGGAATCTGTGGAATAAAGTAAACGGAAGGAGCATCATCAAAATTCCGGCAAATATTCAATCCGGTACTCCATTCCCGCTCTTTGGGTCCCGAACCATGCAGATAGAGGAATAATGGAAGTTCATTTCCTGTTTCATCTGTCCCTTTCATTCCCCAGTAATAGGGCATCACTGCATTTGGTTCCAAACTATCAGGAAGTTCCCAATAGCCGGTAGAAGCGGATGAGAGTGTATCCAAAGCTATTAATTTTTCTTCTTTAAAACCATCATTTGCCTCTTTCCACAACTGCCATACGACATCACGATAGTGTTCTACTTCTGACAGTTTCAACGGTTTTCCTGCGTCAAAAGTGGTTGTCTTACCGGAAAGAGATTCAGAAAAGAACGTAACAATCTCTTTTCTTGTCTGTGCCTTCACCGACTTCCCGGGGTATTTCTCATTTGCTTCGAGTTCATGAGCTACTGAAGAAACAACACTGGCGGCACAGACTATGCCTAGAAAAAACGTGTTTTTTATTGTTTTCATACTACTTTGGAGTTTGTCGTTTTTCATATATTTGCTAACGATTTAATGTATGCACAAAGATAGAAATTACTGTCCGGTTCTCCTTACCTTTTCAGTCTAATCTAAAAACTAATATCCAAAGTTTTTAATTAAGAAGTAGAATTAAGCCTTCCGAGAATATGATCCCCAAAAGTAATTGTTACATATAATTACCATTTCATTCTATATAGTTTCCGATAGTCAGTTTTCATTCGAAACCGCATCCTTATATCTTTACAAAAACAAAAACGGCCTTTAATAAACACGGATTCTGTTTATAATAAACTTATCGCACGTTTATTATAAACGGTATCCAAGTTTATTAAAAACGATATTCGTCCCTTTTTAAGTAAGAGACGAAATGTAGCAGGCATAATTAACGACAAAATGGGGCAATAATCATCTGATCATTGCCCCATTCCAAGTTCTTCTGATACTTATAAGTAACAGTATAAAGGTGATATTTATGTATCTATTATTCTTATTACATTCATCTTATTTATGCCTTTTCTTTTCTCAAAGATACAACATAAAAAGTCATTTGTCAAGTACTTCACCGGAAAAGCGGATATTCTTACTCTATACCCTGCTTTTAGTTGCGCAAAGCAGCTATCAGTTCTTCCACCGAAACAAGATTCTGTTCGCCGGTTTCCATATTCTTCAGCATTGCTTTGCCTTCATTCATTTCGTTCTCTCCTACGATAGCTACGAACGGAACACTCTTGGCATTGGCATAGCTCATCTGCTTCTTCATCTTTGCCGCATCCGGGAAGATTTCCGCACGGATACCTGCCGCACGAACTTTTGCCAGCATACTCATGGAGAAAGAAGCTTCTTTATCACCAAAGTTTACGAACATCAATTCCGTACCGTTCACTGCTTCCTTCGGATAAAGTTCCAGTTGATTCAATACATCGAAAATACGGTCTGCACCAAAAGAAATGCCGACTCCCGACACACCGGCCATACCGAATACTCCTGTCAGGTTGTCATAGCGACCGCCACCGGTGATACTGCCGATCTGCACATCCAGCGCTTTCACTTCGAAGATAGCACCGGTATAATAATTCAATCCGCGAGCCAGCGTCAAGTCAAGTTCGATTTCATTTTTCAAGCCCATTGTTTCCAATGTGCCCAGAATAAATTCGCTTTCTTCGACTCCTTTCATGCCTGTCTCACTGGCTGCCAGCACGCTCTTTAGTGTAGCCAGCTTTTCAGTATTGGTTCCGCTCAGCAGAATGATCGGCTGCAATTTGGCAATCGCCTCATCACTGATTCCTTTCTCTTTCAGTTCCGCATTGACGTTCTCCAGACCAATCTTATCCAGTTTGTCAATAGCCACTGTGATATCTACAATCTTATCCGCTTCACCGATAATCTCAGCGATACCGGAAAGAATCTTGCGGTTATTGATCTTAATACACACACGGATGTTGAAACGGCTGAATACTGTATCGACAATCTGCATCAGTTCTACTTCATTCAGCAGTGAATCACTGCCGACAACATCGGCGTCGCATTGATAGAACTCACGGTAACGTCCTTTCTGCGGACGGTCTGCACGCCATACCGGCTGTATCTGATAACGCTTGAACGGGAAAGTTATTTCATCGCGGTGCATCACCACGTAACGGGCAAAAGGCACTGTCAAGTCATAGCGCAAACCTTTCTCACAGAATTTGCTTGCCAGCTTAACAGCATTACGACTCAATAACTCTTCATCCGTGATGCCGGAAAAATAATCTCCGGAGTTCTGAATCTTAAATAGAAGTTTGTCACCCTCATCGCCATATTTCCCCATCAGTGTAGAAAGCATCTCCATCGACGGAGTTTCTATCTGCTGGAAACCATACAGATGATATACGTCACGAATCGTATTGAATATATAATTACGCTTCGCCATTTCTACCGGCGAAAAGTCACGAGTTCCTTTAGGAATACTTGGTTTTGCTGCCATGATATAATTACTGTTTAGTATTTTAATTGCGCAAATTTACTGCAAATTTCCGAGCAACGCTTGCATATATCTAAAAAAAACATCAATAAAAAAAGAACGCCTCCATAGTCTTTGAAAACGATGGAGGCGTCAAAACGATTAATCTTATCTCTTAGTCTCTTCTGCCCATAGCAATCATAATGTAATAGATCAGCGTAGCCAATGAACCCAGTGCAGCAACTACATAGGTGTATGCAGCAGAGCGAAGAGCGTCTTCGGCTTGCGTATGATTGTATGAATTAGTAATGCCGGATGAACTCAGCCACACAAGCGCGCGCTTACTTGCATTGATTTCCACCGGCAAGGTGATAAAGCTGAACAAAGTAGTGGTAGCAAACAGAATGATACCAATCCACAACAATTGCGGGAAGGAGTTGAACAGCAGAATACCGCCCAGCAATACCCAAGTCATGATAGAGGACGAAAAATTCACTACCGGCACCAAGGCGCTGCGCATTTTCAACGGAGCATACATACGTGCATGCTGAACAGCGTGTCCACATTCGTGTGCCGCTACGGCAGCCGCCATGATACTATTACTTTCGTATACACCTTCACTCAGATTCACTGTTTTGTTAGCAGGATTGTAGTGGTCGGTCAGCTGACCGGGTGTATGAGTTACTTGTACATCGTAAATTCCATTGTCGTGCAGCATCTTCAGAGCTACGTCGCGTCCTGTCATACCGTTTCCTGTCGGAATTTTGGAATACTTCTTGAATTTGTTCTGCAAATTCATCTGTACCAACCAACTTGCTACGGCAATACCAATAAATAATACCCAATAAGACATCATATACTTTTCATTTTAATTATTACTCTATATCTATATAAACAAATTGTTTGCCAAAAATAAAGGGAAACTACGTATGTAACGATAGTTTCCCTATGCTTTTATGAAGAATTAGCTAAAAATTAGTCAATTGTAAGTTCTACAACGTAATCAATATCTTTTGGTATCTCTGTAAACTCCAGCAACACGCCTTCTTTATTTTTAGTGAATCGGACAGGTGTGCCGTTCTTAAACAGTACTGCCTTCTTCACCTTCTTATCTGCCAAAGGCAGGAACAGGGCTTTATCCTGCAAATTCAGAATATGCACATACAGCTTGTTTCCTTTCTGCGTCGTCACTCCCCAATCATGCGGAGCAACCGCACCGCCACGGGTTCCATAAATAGTTTCACCATATTGATTCATCCACTCTCCCATTTCTTTCAACCGCTGTACGGCTACTTCCGGAAGCTCTCCGTCGGGCTGAGGGCCGATATTCATCAACAGGTTCGCATTCTTTCCGGCTGCCTTTACCAGATAATGAATCAGCGTCTTCGTTGATTTATAATTCTGATCCGTAATCTTATATCCCCACATACCATTCATCGTTTCGCAGGTTTCCAAGGGCAGGTGACTTACACTTTGTCCGGAAAGTCCTGCGGTATTTTCTCCGGGCAGGTCACGTTCGAATATCTGAATGTCTTCACCGGCAAAAGGAGTCTGATGATGGTTATTTCCTATCAGGCAGCCCGGCTGTAGTTTATGGATCATGGCATATTGTTCCGGCAATTCCCAGTTAAAGCCGGGGTTTCCATCCTGATCCCACCATCCGTCAAACCAAATGGCTCCTACCGGACCATAATTAGTCAGCAGTTCCGTCAACTGATTGTTCATGAACTGATAATAGCTTTTCCAGTCTCCTTGCGGATTCGAACGTCCTGTACCCCGTCCTGTACGTCCCCAAGGATAATCTTCCCGCGTCCAGTCAAGATGAGAGTAGTAGAAATGGAGTTTGATTCCCTGTTTGCTGCAAGCTGCTGCCAGCTCCTTGATGATATCCCGCTTAAAGGGAGTTGCCTTCACGATATTGAAGTCCGAATATTGGGTATCGAACATGGAGAAGCCGTCATGATGGCGGGAAGTCAGACAGATATATTTAGCTCCCGATGCTTTGATGGCAGCCACCCACTTATCCGCATCAAACTTGGAGGGATAGAAACCGCCTGCCAGTTTGGCATACTCTTTATAATTCAGATTATTATTTGTCATAGTCCACTCACCGGTGGCAAGCATGGCATACAGTCCCCAATGAAGGAAAATACCGAATTTATTATCCTGAAATTCTTCACGGGCTTTGAGGTTTTCTTCACCAGGCTGGTAAGAAGACTGTGCGTGGAGCCGGGAGGAGATTCCCAGACTCATACCTACTAATAATAGGAAAGTGATGAAATGTGTTTTCATAATGCGTTATAGTTAATATTGGGGGTAAAGAGAAAACAAAAAGGCGGAGTCATTTCCATTTCTCCGCCTCTCATTAAGTTATAGAACAAAGTTATTCTAGGAATAGAATAACATTTCTTATTCTTCAGTATAACGTTCGATTGTCTGGGCTCTGTCCGGTCCGACAGATACAATCTTGATTTCCACACCAAGTTGTTCTTCCAGGAAAGTCAGATAAGCATTGAATTCTTCCGGGAATTCATCTTCGCTCTGCATCTTTGTCATATCTGTCTTCCAGCCCGGCAGTTCTGCATATACAGGCTCCACACCTTCAGTGATATCATATGGGAAATAATCAATTTCCTCGCCATCTACCTTATAAGCAACACAAGCCTTGATGGTATCGAATGTATCGAGCACGTCGCTCTTCATCATGATCAGTTTGGTAACACCGTTTATCATAACGGAATATTTCAGAGCTACCAGGTCAATCCATCCGCAACGGCGTTTACGTCCTGTTACAGAGCCGAATTCATGTCCCAATGTACACATCTTGTCACCAGTCTCGTCGAACAGTTCTGTCGGGAACGGACCGGCACCTACACGAGTACAGTATGCCTTGAAGATACCGAACACTTCGCCAATACGGTTCGGAGCTACTCCCAGACCGGTGCAGGCACCTGCACAAACCGTATTGGAAGAAGTAACAAACGGATACGAACCGAAATCGATATCAAGCATCGTTCCCTGAGCACCTTCGCAAAGAACGCTCTTGCCGTCTTTCAGATAATTGTTAACCTCATGCTCACTGTCTACAAAATGGAACTGTTTCAGATATTCGATACCTTCCATCCATGCTTTTTCCAGTTCTGTGAGGTCATATTCGTAGTTCAGACTCTTCAGTATTTGTTCGTGACGAGCTTTCGCCGCACCGTATTTCTGTTCGAAATTATGAAGGATATCACCTACACGAACACCGTTACGGCTAACTTTATCCGTATAAGTAGGGCCAATGCCTTTACCGGTTGTTCCTACTTTCGCATCTCCCTTGGCTGCTTCGTAAGCAGCGTCCAGTATGCGGTGTGTCGGAAGGATGAGATGAGCTTTCTTAGAAATGTGCAAACGCTCTTTCAATGGGTGTCCCGATGCTTCGAGTGCCTCAGCTTCCGCTTTGAACAATGCCGGATCGAGCACTACACCGTTACCGATAATATTTACCTTATCTCCCTGAAAAATACCGGAAGGAATAGAACGAAGTACATACTTCTGTCCTTCGAACTCAAGTGTATGACCGGCATTCGGACCGCCCTGAAAACGAGCGACCACATCGTACTTAGGTGTTAATACGTCGACTACTTTGCCTTTACCTTCGTCGCCCCATTGTAATCCTAATAGAACATCTACTTTCATTTTTCTTTTTTATTGTTGTTACTGACTTTTTTCCGTTTATTAGCTCTGTCGCACTTGCTGCACAATCCATATATATATAAGGAGTAATGCGAAAGTTGAAAGCGGCTTAATTTTGTATTTTCGATGGCATGCTGCAATTCCTCGTTCTGAAACTCAGTCACTTTACCACATTGAGTACATATCTGATGATGATGCGTCTCGCGATTGTATGATTTTTCGTATTGGGAGGAAGTGCCGAACTGATGCTTGATGATCAGCCGTGCATTGATCAGCAGAATGATAGTATTATAAAGAGTCGCCCGGCTCACCCGGAAATTCTCCTGATCCATCATCCGTGAATAGAGCATATCGATATCGAAGTGTCCGTCGATGGAATAGATAGTTTCGAGTATGGCGTAACGTTCGGGAGTCTTCCGATGCCCGTTCGCCGTGAGATATTCTGTGAATATCTGCCTTACTGTATCTTTCACATTTTGAGTTTCCATCATCAGCACAAAATTAGCGCGAACAAAGTTAAGCCTTTTTTGTGGAAAGCAAAAGAATTTCTGAGAAATAAGTAATAAGTAATAGGTAATAGGTAATAACCGTAGTTACTTAAAATTCCATCCGGCGAATGCCCGCATGGTATTACCTATTACTTATTACCTATTACTTATTCTCCACTTCTTCTTTTACCATATTATAGAGCATCTGCTCCGCTTCCACTGTGGAATCTGCCATTCCTTCAACCATCCGGCAAACACGGAAAGCGTGTTCTTCGTTATGCTGCATATACTTACGGATAGCCAGAAGAGCTGCATTCCGCACATGATAGCTTTCTGAATGAACAGCGCAAAGTGCCTGATCGAGCAATTCGCCGGAGGCTCTTTCTGTCATATCTCCCTTTTTCATCAAAAGACGGGCAGCCGTCAGGAAACCGCAAGTCTGCACATATTCCTGTTCATCAGCCATCCAATGAAAAGATTTAGCAGGGGCATACGGCAAATGCTGGAAAAGATTCATACAGGTCAGTTCCGCAATCTCTATGTTACGGATACTTTCTACCCAGATATCAGCTATTTCGGGATAAAAGGTATCCACAGGCTGCAACATGGCTGCCATGATTTTGCATTCGCGAATGTCTTCTTTCCACAATGCCTGCGCCAGGTCATGGTTCTTTTCATACCCTTCGGCAATCATCTTTATGCGGGGGATTTCGACTCCGAAATTGAGTTTGTATACCAATCCCTTCTCACGCATACTTTGGGACACAGCCCCGTTCATAGAGAGACGGAGCTGTGTTTTGATATCCTTCAGTTGTTCTTTTATATCCATTTTCAATATTAATTATTTACGGAAGGCAACGGAGAATAATCTTTGCTGTAGCGCAACATTTGTTCTACATAGTCTTCATTATAAGACACGGTAACGTCCGTGATATTTCCATCCTTGTCAGTCACCAGTTCATAAACCGGATTTATAAAACCTTTGTAAGGAGCCAGATTCAGTTTCTTATAGCGTGCCAACACTTCGGCGTGCAAAGCAGGATCAACCTTCACGGCATAATTTTCGACCAATGTACGGGCACCCTCAAAATCACCGGTCGATTTGATTCGCTGGATTTCAGCCAGCAGTTCACCAAACAACTGACGGACTTTCTCATAATCATTGACTACAACATAGGTCTTTCCGTCCTTCTTCACCATTTCGACCACTTTGTCAGGAGCACCTTTCTCAAATACCCAGCGGGCAATCAGCTGGCGGTTGCGCATATGAGCTTCTTCGATATTATTTCCCGGTTCGATACGTACAAGCTGAGTCATCAGACCGTTCATCAGGAAAGTATAATATTCAGCTTTATAAGCCTCCGCATCCGGAACAAGTTTCAGTTCCACCAGTTTCGGGTCGGCCACATAATACAATCCGAACAGGTCGGCACGTGCTTCTTCTATAGTGGAACCATACGCTTTCAAAGCGTCAGGGTCTACTCCCGGAAGCAATTTGCCCGAACCATGTCCCAGACATTCATGTAAGTCTGTATGAAGTTCACCTGTCAGGTCGCCATATTGGTCGATCCGCTGTCTCTCTTCGTCATTGCAGACAAACTCTTCATTGAATCCGTTACCGTGGGCAGCTTTATTATAAGCATCTGTGATATTGCCGATAGTAACTGACTTAGAGCCGTGATGGGCACGAATCCAGTTAGCGTTCGGAAGATTGATACCGATGGCAGTTGCAGGATATAAGTCGCCGGCAAGAATAGCGGCAGTGATCACCTTGGCAGATACCCCTTTTACCTTTTCCTTTTTGAAAGATTTATCAACCGGCGAATGATCTTCGAACCATTGCGCATTGCTGCTGATAATCTCTGTGCGGTGCGTAGCATCCAAGTCTTTGAAGTTGACCAGTGATTCCCAGCTGGCTTTCACTCCCAGCGGATCGCCGTAACTTTCTGTAAAGCCATTAACGAAGTCAATTCTTGAATCAAGGTCTTTCACCCAAAGGATAGCATATTCATCGAAGTCTTTCAGGCTGCCTGTTTCGTAAAATTGAATCAGTTTGCTGATCACAGCTTTCTGTGCATCATTTTCGGCAACAGTTTCCGCTTTCTTCAACCAGTACACAATCTTTTCAATCGCTTGAGTATAAAGTCCGCCTACCTTCCAGACTTTTTCCTGTATTTTCCCATCTTCTTTCACCAATCGGCTGTTGAGTCCGTAAGAAACCGGAGTTTCATCTTTTGGGTCTTTCATTGCTCCGTAGAAGCTTTCCGCTTCCTGCTGAGTGACTCCGTCGTAATAATTGCAGGCAGAAGTCAGCACCAAGTCTTCACCGTCCGCCTGATTTACACGCTTTGCCAGGATAGCCGGATCAAACATAACCGGGAAGAGCTCATCACAGAGTTGTTCGGCAGTCTGTCCTTCTGATAACGGAAGTAATTGGGCGTCCGTTCCGAGCACTGCCTGTTTCAAGAAGTCCTGCGAGAAACCGGGCACAAACTTTTCCATGCCGTAATGATGATGAATACCATTGGAGAACCATACCCGTTTGAGGTACACTTCCATATTTTTGAAGTCGGGAGCCGACTTGTCTCCTTTATAATTGGTGTAAACGGCTTCGAGCATCCGACGGATTCTCAGGTTATACTTTCCGTTCTGATCAAACAGGATGTCGCGTCCTTCCAGCGCAGCCTGAGTCAGGTAATAAACCAGTTCTTTCTGTTTCAGCGTCAAGGTTTCGAATTCGGGAACCTTGTACCGCAATATTTGTAAGTCTGCAAATTGTTCCACTGTATAATCAAATTTATCTGCCTCGGCAGTTGTTGTTTTGGCCCCACCGCAGGATGCAAGGATCGTAGCGGTAACTGCCATCGAAATAAAATGTTTTTTCATAATTACTGATATTGATTAATTAAATAAGAAAAGGAATTATCCCCGAACTTTTCATTCAGAGGTAATTCCTTTTGGTCAGTATCGGAAAACGCAATTACTTCTTACTTTCAGCGTGTTTCTTGCGATATCCGTTAGGAGTTTCACCTACGTTCTTGTAAAATGCAGCGTAAAAAGATTGACGATTTGCAAAGCCAACCATTGCACTGATTTCTTCCACATTCTTGTCGGCATAACGCTTGTCTGTCAACAAATGCAGAGCGTCTTTCACTCTGTACTCATTCAACAAACAAGAGTAGTTCATACCAAAACGAGAATTCACTACTGCAGAAAGGTAGCGAGTATTGGTCTTCAACTCTTTAGCCAAATCTTTAGCTGAATAGTCAGGATCTTTATACTTCTTCTGAACTACTACAATGTTCAGAATCTTGTCATACAACTCGTCTGCCAGTTCCGGTCTGATTAATGACCGATATGCAGCCTTCTTTTCTTTCTTTTCCCTCAAATTGTAGGGACGTTTCTTTGGAGCTTCCTCCGCTTTTTTGTTCTCTAAATCACTCATTGAATTAACTGGTTAGGGTTTGTTTATTTGTTATTAATTGCTCATTCGCAACGTTACATGTTACAAATGTCTTACTTTTTTTTTAAACACACAATTATTTTGTGCATTTTTTTTCTAATAAAACAATCAAAAACCTTGAAAAAGAGGAATTAAGGGTGAATAATAAGAAACTTTAACTCTTGGGGCATTAAAATCAAAACAGAAATCGAGACATGATAAAGATTGCTAAAGAAAAGCGTACCTTTGCCACAAAGTTTAAACAAATGTTGATGAAAGAAACTCTAAAATCATATTTCGGTTATGACAGCTTCCGACCCTTACAGGAAGAAATCATCCGCCACCTGTTGAACAAGCAGGATTCACTGGTACTGATGCCCACCGGAGGAGGTAAATCGATCTGTTATCAACTACCTGCATTGCTTTCTGAAGGAACGGCTGTAGTGGTCTCCCCGCTTATCTCACTGATGAAAGACCAGGTAGAAACATTGCAAGCCAACGGCATCGCAGCAGGAGCACTCAATAGCAGCAATGACGAAACGGAAAATGCCAATCTCCGCCGTGCCTGTATCGAAGGACGCCTGAAACTGCTTTATATTTCACCGGAGAAGCTGATAGCGGAAAAGGACTATCTGTTGCGGGATATGAGTATTTCGCTCTTCGCAATTGACGAAGCCCACTGTATTTCCCAATGGGGGCATGACTTCCGTCCTGAATATACACAAATGGGAATGCTCCATCAGCAATTTCCGCAGGTACCGATTATTGCATTAACGGCAACAGCCGACAAAATAACCCGTGAGGATATAATCCGACAGTTGCATCTGATACAGCCCCGGACGTTTATTTCTTCTTTCGACCGTCCCAACATCAGCCTGGACGTAAAACGCGGTTTTCAGGCAAAAGAGAAGAATAAAGCGATTCTGGAGTTTATCCATCGCCACAGAGAAGAAAGTGGAATCATTTATTGTATGAGCCGTAATAAAACGGAAACTGTAGCACAAATGCTGCAAAAGCAGGGAATCCGATGCGGTGTCTACCATGCCGGATTGTCTCCGCAGCATCGGGACGAGACTCAGAATGACTTCATTAATGACCGTATTCAGGTAGTATGCGCCACCATTGCTTTTGGTATGGGAATTGACAAATCGAATGTCCGATGGGTTATTCATTATAATCTTCCTAAAAGTATTGAAAGTTTTTATCAGGAAATCGGGCGTGCCGGACGGGATGGCTTACCAAGCGATACTGTATTGTTCTATTCACTGGGCGATCTGATCCTGTTAACTAAATTCGCCACAGAAAGCAACCAACAGACAATCAATCTGGAAAAGTTGCAACGTATGCAGCAATACGCAGAAGCGGACATCTGCCGCAGAAGAATCCTGCTGAGCTATTTCGGAGAAACCTCAACAGAAGATTGTGGCAACTGTGATGTCTGTAAAAACCCTCCACAACGCTTTGACGGTACAGTCATCGTACAAAAAGCGTTGAGCGCCATAGCTCGTGCAGAACAACAAATAAGTACAGGGATATTAATTGATATTCTTCGTGGAAGTTATTCGGCAGAAGTTACGGCAAAAGGATATCAGGAATTAAAGACGTTTGGCGCAGGAAGAGACATACCACCTCGTGACTGGCAGGATTATTTACTTCAAATGCTACAACTAGGCTATTTCGAAATAGCCTACAATGAAAATAACCATCTCAAAATCACTCCAAGCGGAAGTAACATTCTTTTTGGAAAAGCGAAAGCAATGCTTGCCGTGATTCATCGGGAAGAAATCGTCACAGGAAAAGGGAAAAAGAAGAAGGTGGTCATCGCAAAAGAACTTCCTTTCGGTATCCCCGGTGGAGAAAACGAAGATTTATTCGAAGCACTACGGGGATTGCGGAAACAGATTGCCGATCAGGATGGCCTTCCGGCATATATCGTTCTATCGGATAAGGTGTTGCATCTGCTCAGTATTTCACGGCCGACTACCATCGAAGCATTCGGAGAAATCAGTGGTATCGGAGAGTTTAAGAAGAAGAAATATGGAAAAGAGTTTGTGAATCTGATTAAGCAGTTTGTATAATAATGTATTGAGCCGTCCCATCGATTTACCTTTAATAAAGAGTAACTTATTCAAGCGTAACCAGGAAGGACCATATAATAAGATGAGTAAACAAAAAAGGGAAGCAATCGCTTCCCTTTTTTGTTTAATTCAAGAACATCCGATCTATTTAGCCTATAATCCATTTACTGCCCGGTATGAATGAGATAATCTTTGTCGTTATATAACAGCAGACAAATGTAGTCACTGCAATACATGGGATGGCGGAAACAGTAGGCAGTTCCAGCGTATTTTTGAATACTGTCGCCCATAACCCGAGCCAGAATATATGCATAAGGTACATACCATAGCTAAGTTTCGACATATCTGTTACGAAACGCGGAGCTTCCGGCCGATTTATACAAGTGAAGAGAAGGAATGTACCCGCTGTAAGAAGTACACAGTTAATCGTACAGAAAGCCCATCCTATTTCTATGACAGGGGTAGAATGAGTAATTCCGGGAATAGCCTGTATATAGAATGAGTAAATAGTCAGCGCAGCCCCGGCAACCATTGAAATGAGTCCTACAATGAAACGTTTGGAACGATCCCATTTTAAGTGTACACGTATGTAGTGTGCCAACACAAGATATCCAAGATAGCCTGAGAAATACCACAACATATGGTATTCGTTCCAAAAACACTGCCCCCACACTTCACCAAACCAGCGATTGAAGTACGGCATACACGTTGATAACAGGAACAGTCCTATGAAGAAACGTTCTTCTTTTGCAGTGGCTTTACTCAACCAAGGAGATATAATAGGTATAAACAGGTAAAGACTTATCAGGGGATACATGAACCAAAGGTGTCCGGCAAGCGTCGGGAAGTTCAGGAATATTCGAGACATATCCTTTATTGATGTCTCGCTGTCTATCTGTCCCCACAACATCGGCAGGATACTATAGAGTATCATAAATATAAAAAACGGTGGCAGGATATGAGTGAAGCGTCGGCGGTAGAACTGCCATGAAGTCTGTCCCTCCTTCATCGGTACCAGCAGATAAGCAGAGACAATCATAAACAATGGTACTGCCATGCGTGAAAAACCATCGTACACGGCCACCCACAATCGGTCTGCTTCACTGGCTAAAAAAGATTGCGGTCCCGCCATGTCCGTAGATCCGGCAGCACCATAAAAGTTTTCACTGGCGTGTACCACCATAACGAGGAAACATGCGAACACGCGCACGTAATCTAAAAAAACAATACGTTTCATTTTCTGTTTGGGTATTAATTAGTAGTAATATGTTTTTAGTTTTGTCTTTTATTTACATTGTTTCAGCTGCTCGTGCAAATCAGCAGGAGGTATGCCCAGCGAAATAGCTTTTTCAAAGTCCATCTTTGCCAATGCTTTCTTTTTCTGTGTCAGATAAATATTGCCACGCAACAAATAGGCATCCGCCGAAGAAGGATTCAGGCGAATAGCTTCCTCCAAATCGACCAAAGCCAGATCTTCATGCTTCATCTCCCGTTCCACATCTGCACGGGCAATGTAAAGAGTCGCGTCTTCGGGAGTTGCCGTAATCATCTTATTAAGAATTTCGAGCGCTTCCTTGAATTTTCCTTCTTTCTGTTCCAAGGTAGCCAGCCCAAGCCGACCGCTATAACTTTGCGGGTCAATCTCCAACAAGCGATTATAATCGATTCGTGCCGCGGGGTAATCCCTCCGGAGCACATAGATATATGCCCGCATCAACAGCGCTTCTTTATTCTGTTTATCTTCGTCAAGTACCTGACAATAATCGGTATAAGCACGGTCTGTATTCCCCATTTCCAGATTAATCGCAGCTCGGTCCAGCAGAATAGGTACTGCCAATGGAGCAAAGTTCAGCGCAAAAGAATAAGATTCGAGTGCCTTGTCATATTCACCCAACCGACGCTGTACCAATCCCAGATTGGAAAAAAGCATAGCATTCTTTGCATTCTTCGGCTCCAGTTTCAAAGCCTGAAGCAGTAGTTCTTCGGCTTTGGAAAGACTGTCCATTTCGATATATTCAATTGCCTTTTCTGATAATTGCTGATAGGTCTGCGCACACAGGGCAACCGGAAAGCTAAGAAATAAAATTAAAATAATTCTTATCATGATTCAAATATTAATCCAAAGGATAGGCATCAAAAGCGAACAACTCGGTCGACAGATAACGTTCTCCCGTATCAGGTAACAACGCAACGATTTTTTTGTTCCTGAACTCCGGACGCTGTGCCAACTGTCGGGCTGCATATACGGCCGCTCCCGAAGAGATTCCAGCCAGCAAACCTTCTGTTGCAGCCAATTCCCGCCCCGCACGAATGGCTTCGTCATCGGGCACACCGATCACTTCATCCACTACAGAAACATCATAAAGTTTCGGAATAAAATTCGCCCCGATTCCCTGTATGCGGTGTGATGCTGCCTGACCTCCTGCCAATATGGGAGACGACGCAGGTTCAACCGCAACGATATGAACATCCGGATTATGTTTTTTTAAGGCGCGTGCCACGCCGCAAATCGTACCTCCGGTTCCTACTCCGGCAACGAACACTGCCACTTCACCATCCGTATCCCGCCAGATTTCTTCTCCTGTTGTCCGCTCATGGATAGCAGCGTTCGAAGGATTTTCAAACTGTTGCAGGATCACAGATCCGGGAATACTATCACGCAACTCCTGCGCTTTGGCAATAGAAGCAGCCATCCCGCCCAAACCATCTGTCAGCACAATCTGCGCCCCCAGTGCTTTCAACAGGTTTCGCCGTTCCAGACTCATAGTTTCGGGCATAGTCAATATCAGGTGATACCCTTTAATGGTCGCTACCATCGCCAGTCCGACTCCCGTATTTCCGCTGGTCGGTTCGATAATGGTGGCACCGGGTTTCAGTGCCCCGCGGGCCTCCGCATCTTCAATCATAGAAAGAGCGACTCTGTCTTTTACGCTTCCCGCCGGATTAAAAGCTTCCAGTTTAGCGATAATATTCTGATTAAGACCATACTTTCCACTATATCCGGAAAGTTCCATTAGAGGTGTATTACCCACTAAATCTGTTAATTTATTCGCAATTTTTGCCATCATTCACCTCGTTTTATCAGGTTGATGCGCAAAGATACAGAAAAGAATTGTACCTTTGTCTCCGTTCAATATTTTTAAGTTTATAGATATGAAAAAGAGAATCCTGCAATTTCTCACGACTTATTTTTTGTTCGTTCTTCTGTTTGTCCTTCAAAAACCTATTTTCATGGCTTACTACCATGAACTCTATACAGACGCCTCAATCGGCGATTATTTCAGCGTGATGTGGCACGGCTTGCCGCTGGATTTCTCACTGGCAGGATATCTGACTGCCATCCCGGGCTTCCTGCTTATCGCTTCCGCCTGGACGAAATCTTCCATACTACGCCGCATCCGGCAAGGTTACTTTGGAATCATCGCTTTTGTGATGTCCTGCATCTTCATCATCGATCTGGGCTTATACGGTTTCTGGGGATTCCGGCTGGATGCCACCCCGATCTTCTACTTCTTCTCATCTCCGAAAGATGCCATGGCAAGCGTCAGCTTCTGGTTCATATTACTCGGAATCCTAGCTATGCTGATCTATGCAGCCATCCTCTACGGTATTTTCTACGCCGTACTTATCCGGGAGAAAGCACCGTTGAAGATACCTTATCAGCGGCAGTATGTATCTCTCGTCCTTTTATTACTGACAGCTGCGCTCTTCATTCCTATCCGTGGCGGTTTTTCCGTATCGACAATGAACTTGAGCAAAGTATACTATAGCCAAAACCAACGGATGAATCATGCAGCCATCAATCCGGCATTCAGTTTTATGTATTCTGCTACCCATCAAAACAATTTCGATAAGCAATATCGGTTTATGGACCCGAAAGTTGCAGATGACCTGTTGGCCGAAATGCTGGATAAACCTGTGGCAGCAACAGACAGTATCCCGCAAATTCTAAATACTCAACGCCCGAATATCATCTTTATTATCCTCGAAAGTTTTTCTACACACTTAATGGAAACAATGGGGGGACAGCCGAATGTAGCGGTGAATATGGATAAATTCGGAAAAGAAGGAGTGTTATTCACTAATTTCTACGCAAACAGTTTCCGGACGGATCGAGGACTGGCATCTATTATCAGTGGTTATCCCGGTCAGCCGAGTACCAGCATAATGAAGTATCCTGAGAAAACGGACGGACTTCCTTCCATTCCTCGCAGTCTGAAAAATGCCGGATACAGTTTGGAATACTATTACGGAGGGGATGCAGACTTCACCAATATGCGCTCTTATCTGGTTTCATCGGGTATTGAGAAGATTATCTCCGAGACAGATTTTCCTTTGTCCGAACGTCCGGGCAAATGGGGAGCGCCGGATCATGCGCTTTTCCAACGTTTCCTGAAAGACCTCAAAGAAGAGAAGCAGCAGGAACCTTTCTTTAAAATCGTACAGACATCAAGCAGTCACGAGCCGTTTGAAGTTCCGTTCTACCGGTTGAACGATAAAGTGCTGAATGCTTTCGCCTATGCTGATAGTTGCGTAGGAGATTTTGTGAGACAGTATAAGGAGACACCGATGTGGAAGAATACACTGATCGTACTTGTACCGGATCATTTGGGAGCTTATCCGCGTCCGGTAGAAAATCCGCTGGAAGGGCATACAATTCCGCTAATACTGATCGGAGGAGCCGTGAAAGAACCACGAGTAGTAGACACATACGCTTCGCAGATCGATATTGCCGCTACGCTGCTTTCTCAGCTCGGATTGCCGCATGATGACTTTACTTTCAGCAAGAATATCTTTAATCCGTCTTCTCCCCACTTCGGGTATTTCACGGAACCGACACTGTATGGCATGGTGACTGCGGAAAATCAATTAGTGTACAATCTGGATGCCAACACCGTCCAGATAGATGAGGGGACAGAGAAAGGAGCCAATCTGGAAAAAGGCAAAGCCTTCCTTCAGAAACTATATGATGACCTGGCTAAACGATAAGATCAGACAAATCCACCTTTTAATAATACGATTTATTTTATGATAGAATTTCTTTCGGATATAGACACCCAACTGCTTTTGTTCTTCAACGGAATACATTCGCCTTTCTGGGATTACTTCATGAGTGCATTCACAGGTAAAGTTATATGGGTCCCGATGTATGCCAGTATCTTATATATACTGTTCAAGAATTTTCATTGGAAAGTGGCTTTGTGCTATGTGGTAGCGATCGCCCTCACTATCACGTTTGCCGATCAGATGTGCAATAGTTTTCTTCGTCCGTTGGTAGGTCGCCTGCGTCCCTCCAATCCGGAAAATCCGATAGCGGATTTAGTCTATATTGTGAATGGAAGACGAGGAGGAGGATTCGGTTTCCCTTCCTGTCATGCTGCCAATTCTTTCGGACTTGCCATATTTCTGATTTGCCTGTTCCGCAAACGCTGGTTAAGCATATTTATCGTACTTTGGGCATTTACCAACTCTTATACACGCTTGTATCTGGGATTGCATTATCCCGGTGATTTAGTAGCAGGGGCCATTATCGGTGGATTCGGAGGTTGGCTGTTCTACTTTATCGCCCACAAGTTAACGGCACGACTTCAGTCAGACATTCCTGCTCCTGGAAAAGGCGCCGGAATAAAACAAACGGAAGTTATGATCTATACCGGATTGCTGACTTTAGCAGGCATTATCATCTATTCCATCGTGCAAAGTTAGTTTATAACATGGGCAAAAGAAATATCATCCATAAGTTATTCCACAATCTCAAAAAGCCTGAAGGCTTTTGGGGAAGAGTCATTCTCCGGGAAATGAACAAACGACACACTTTGCTTTCCGAATGGGGAATGTCACATATAGTATGGAATAAGGAATGGAATGTGCTCGACATTGGTTGCGGTGGCGGAGCCAATCTTACACAACTGATGCGTCGCTGTCCGCAAGGAAAAGCATACGGCATTGACATTTCACCGGAAAGTGTCCTTTTCGCACAGAAGAAAAACAAGAAATATCTTTCCACCCGCTGTTTTATAGAACAAGGCACGGTAGACACACTGCCTTATACCGATGAAATGTTCGACGTGGTCACTGCCTTCGAGACGGTTTACTTTTGGAACGATCTTCCGAAAGCATTCACCGAAGTAACACGGGTATTAAAGCGGAACGGACATTTCCTGATTTGCTGCGAACTGAATAACCCGTCAGTCAAAACTTGGACAAATCTGATTGACGGGATGATTATTCGTTCTTGCGATGAATTGAAATCCATACTCTTGCAGTCCGGCTTTGTCTCCATTGCTTCATATAAGCATGAAAAAGGGCCTTTGTGCATAGTAGCCCGGAGAAGAGCTGAGTAATAACCTTATCGGGCTAATACGATTTCTGAATAAGGAAATCCGCCCCCTGGATATAATGACTCCCAGCTACCTTTTAGTAAATCATATACATAAATCAGCCTTCCATTCCGACTACCATCAAACAATACATAAAGCTCCTGTTTCTTAAAATCATCCGAAACAAGTGTGGCTACTGAACACGCAGCATTAGGGAATGTGGTGAAAGGTTCATCCAGCATCTTTGTAGTCGGGTTCCATAGCCTAAATTCTGTTCCATCTCCCTCTGTTATTGTAGCACCATTTCTCTTCGATACGATATATCCGCCAACACGTGTATATTTAGCCGTTCCCATACCTTCTACAGGCTTAACTATCCAAAAAGGGATCAATGCCACAGCCTCTATCGGTTCGCCAACATATATACTTTTCTCTTCTATATTTTGCCCGTTCAAGACTACTGGTGAAAAAGTTCCATCGCCGTCATCAGCCGAACAGAGTATATTTCCATCACTCATTTGTATACAGGGATAACGTGACAATGCTTCAGCCTTCATCCCTTCGGGCAGCAGAAAACCATAATCAGGTTTCTCCGGCACATACATTCTGGTATAGGGCATCACATTAACTGTTTTAACAAATAAACGGTCTCCGCCTTGATATACCCCAAATACAGAGTTAGCGGTCGCTATCCCCATTGTTACAAGCTGATCAGCTCCCGGTTTTTCCCAATAGTTCATAGAAAGATCATAAAGTCCGGTCGTACGGCGATCATCCTTCGTCCATACTCCACTAAGGCTCCAGCTTCCGGGAAGGTTGACTACACAAGAGAAATCCTGATTGTCTGCAAGTCGTACTATCTCTGCTGTCTGAGGCTTTTCAAGATTGATGTATTCGATAGCATGAGGACGGTGGGTATTGGAACGGGAATTAATGATACCATAAAGCTGAAAATCTTTGGGTGCCTGTCCATCCGCCACCGAAATCTTTCCTAAAGACATCATTTGACCGGAGCGGCGTAACAAGATCTCCGTTGTAGAAGCAGGCCAGTGTCCGGGAGCCAGAAAAGTAATGCTCGTAGCCGTCTTTTCCGTTATAACACCCCGTCCTCCTTTAGCATATCCTTCATGCAGCACTTCGTCTTGAAGCGGCCAGCGAATATCGAACATGATTTCATCATTGTCTTGAAATCCTTTCGCCATTATCGTTACCTTCTCACCGGGCTTGAATACTGTTCCCGAAGCAGGCATTACAACATTGGTTACTAAAATCGGTTGTTCGTCCTTGTCATCAGAACTACACGCTGCAAGCAGCAAACCCAACAGTAAGAATAGATAATTTTTTGTCATAGCACTTGTGTATTAATCTGTGCAAATGTACTGTTTTTCATTTGCAAATATCTTACTCTTTTACTTTTTAACAGTCCGACTAGTTTTTTCTCCCAACGGACTCATTTTCTTCAGTAAAAAAACAAAGAAACGGAATGAACAAAAAAGAGGCTGAACTCCATTTAAAGAATCCAGCCTCCATATATCTTATTCAGAATATCTGTTTAAGCCTTCTTGATATAGTCAACAATCCACTGTCCTACTTCCTTTGTACCGTATTTGGCACCATCGGCCACTTGAATTTCAGGTGTACGTACGTTTTCATCCAGTGATGCATCAACCGCCTTACGAATCAGCGCACCTTCTTCCTTGCAGTCGAAGTATTCAAATAACATAGCTACAGACAGAATCTGTGCCAACGGGTTCGCAATATTCAAGCCCTTCGCCTGTGGCCATGAACCATGAATCGGTTCGAATACTGGAGTACTTTCACCGGTAGAAGCTGAAGGAAGCAATCCCATAGAGCCGCTGATAACAGAACCTTCGTCAGTCAGAATATCCCCGAATGTATTTTCAGTCACCATCACGTCAAAGAAAGCTGGTTCTTGGATCATCTTCATGGCAGCATTATCCACAAACATATAGTCAGTTGTCACCTCCGGATAATTGGGAGCCATTTCCTGTGCAATCTGACGCCACAGACGGGAAGAAGCCAGAACATTTGCCTTGTCTACCACAGTCAGGTGCTTTCTGCGTTTCATTGCATATTCAAAAGCAACTTTCAGGATACGTTCAATTTCCGGACGAGTGTAGTAGTTTGTATCGTATGCTTTATCATTATCCTGATATTTCTCACCGAAGTACATACCGCCGGTCAGCTCACGGATGCAGATGAAATCCGCATTCTCAACCAGTTCCGCACGCAACGGAGATTTATGGATCAGGCATTTGAATGTCTGTACCGGACGAATATTAGCAAACAATCCCAATTTCTTACGCATTGCCAGCAATCCCTGCTCCGGACGAACTTTCGCAGTAGGGTCATTATCAAACTTCGGATCACCTACGGCCGAAAACAAAACAGCATCTGCATTCTTGCAAACCTCATATGTTTCTTCCGGGAACGGATCACCTACTTTATCAATCGCATCTGCACCGCAGATTGCATATTCGTAACTTACTTTGTGGCCAAACTTCTCGCAAACGGCACTCATTACATCTACACCTTGTACCGAAATCTCCGGTCCGATACCGTCGCCTGCTAATACAGCAATTTTAAAATCCATGTTACTTTTCTTTTTATCTTTTATACTACTCAAAGTTAATTAATCTCTGTCATATCGGAAGCATCAAATGCATGTTAATATAAAATCAACTTATTCTTCAAGTAGATTCAACATCTTCATTGTTGCTTTGATGGCAGCCTCCGTCTGGTCGGCATCAAGTCCACGGGTACGGAACACCTGTTCGTCATAGTTCCAGGTAATTACTGTCTGCACAAATGCATCCGTACGCCCACCCGGTGGGATAGATACCGCATAATTCGTCAACATGGGGAATTTACGTCCTAACGTCACTTTATAAATTTTGCGCAACGCACGTACGAAAGCATCATACTGACCATCGCCACTTGAACTTTCTTCGTATTCCTTTCCGTTTATTTCGATCTTTAAAGTCGCCATCGGTTTCAGACCGTGAGCCAGATTTACAAAATAACTCTTCAGCTTGACCTTCTCGCCTATCGCCCCGTGTTTCAATACATCCGATACAATATACGGCAAATCCTCCTGAGTCACCAATTCTTTCTTGTCCCCCAGTTCAATGATTCGCTCCGTTACCTTGCGCATGGCATCTTCATCGAGTTCCAGTCCCAGATCTTCGAGATTCTTACGGATATTTGCCTTTCCACTTGTTTTTCCTAAAGCATACTCACGCTTACGTCCGAAACGTTCGGGAAGTAAATCATTACAATACAAATTATTCTTATTATCGCCGTCGGCGTGAACGCCTGCAACTTGTGTAAAGACATTCTCTCCCACAATCGGTTTATTGGCAGGAATCACAATACCGGAATAGGACTCTACCACCCGACTGACATCATTCAGGCGGCTTTCGTCAATATTGGTCATTGCATTGAAATGATCTTTCAGAATAGCCTGCACACTGGAAAGGGGTGCATTACCGGCCCGTTCGCCAAGTCCGTTAATCGTAGTATGCAGTCCTCTGACACCGCTCAACACGGCAGCCAGCACATTACTTACCGCCAGATCATAATCATTATGCGCGTGAAAATCAAAATGGGTATTCGGATAACGCTTCTTCATCTTCCGCATATATTCTATCACCTGCAGCGGGTTCAGGATTCCCAATGTATCGGGCAACATATAACGTCTGATGCTTGTCTGCTTCAAGCCATCCATCAACTGAAACACATATTCGGGAGAATCTTTCATTCCGTTACTCCAGTCTTCCAGATATACATTCACTCCGATATCCTGTTCATCTGCGTAATGTACTACGTTGATAATATCTGCGATATGTTCTTCGGGAGTCTTTTTCAATTGTTGGGTGCAATGTTTCAATGACCCCTTACAAAGAAGATTGATGACACGGCACCCGGTACGTTGTATCCAGTCCACCGAAGTATGACCGTCCACAAATCCCAACACTTCCACTTTCTGAAGCAGATTGCGGCGGGCTGCCCAATCACAAATCATCTTCACGGCTTCAAACTCACCTTCCGATACACGTGCTGAAGCAACCTCTACCCGGTCTACCTTCAAATCCTCCAATAGTAAACGGGCAATCATTAGTTTCTCATGGGGCACAAAAGATACTCCGCTGGTTTGTTCACCGTCACGGAGCGTTGTGTCCATGATCTCTATTTTGACGCCTTGTTTTCCCATTCTTCTATTTTATTTTTATTGCTTAGCAAGAAGTCTATGTCATCCAGTCCGTTCATCAGACAAAGTTTCTTATAAGCGTTGATTTCAAAATGTTCACTCTTACCCGTTGCTTTATTAGTGATGGTCTGTTCGGGAAGGTTCACTTCCACTTCCATCTTCGGATCAGCAAAGATCGAGTCGAAGAGTTCCTGCAAAAATCCTTCAGTAACAACTACCGGAAGTACGAAGTTGTTCAACTCATTATTTTTGTGAATATCGGCAAAGAAGCTCGATACTACCACACGGAAACCATATCCGGCAATCGCCCAGGCTGCGTGTTCGCGGCTGGAACCCGAACCGAAGTTCTTTCCTGCCACCAATATCTGTCCGCTATATGTAGGATCGTTCAGCACAAAATCTTTGTTCAAGGAACCATCGGCATTATAACGCCAGTCACGAAACAGGTTATCACCGAAAAACTTCTCTTCACGAGTCGTTGCTTTCAGAAAACGTGCCGGAATAATCTGGTCAGTATCTACATTCTCTAAAGGAAGGGGTACACAAGTACTTGTTATTATATTAAATTTTGTCTTAGCCATCTTTCTGTTTACAATTTAAATATTTACAAATTACGATTGAAATTACATCAGTTCACGCGGGTCGGTAATCACTCCTGTCACCGCAGCGGCAGCAGCAACCAACGGGCTGGCCAGTAAAGTACGGGCTCCCGGTCCCTGACGACCTTCAAAGTTACGGTTACTGGTTGATACTGAATATTTTCCTGCAGGAATCTTGTCATCATTCATCGCAAGGCATGCTGAACATCCCGGCTGACGGATTGCAAATCCCGCTTCAGTCAATATCTTGTCAATTCCTTCCTTACGAATCTGTGCATCAACCATCCATGATCCCGGAACCAGCCATGCGATTACATTATCCGCTTTCCTGCGTCCCTTCACTAGAGAAGCGAATGCGCGGAAGTCCTCAATACGGCCATTAGTACAAGCACCCAGAAATACGTAATCAATCTTTTTACCCAGTAACGATTCACCCGGCTGGAATCCCATATATTCCATCGATTTTTTGAAAGAAACCTGTGCAGCCTCTCCCATTCCTTCCGTAGTAGGAATGTTTTGCGTAATTCCCATTCCCATGCCCGGATTGGTTCCGTACGTAATCATCGGCTCGATATCCGCTGCATCAAAACGGACCTCCTGATCGAATACGGCGTCATCATCGCTCTTCAGCGTTTTCCAGTATTCCATAGCCTGATCCCATGCTTCCCCCTGCGGAGCATTCTCACGTCCTTTGATATATTCGAAAGTCACTTCATCCGGAGCAACCATACCACCACGTGCTCCCATTTCAATGGACAGATTACAAAGAGTAAGACGTCCTTCCATAGTCAGATTGCGGATGGCCGAACCTGCATATTCCACGAAGTAACCGGTAGCTCCGCTGGTAGTCATCTTAGACATCATGTACAGAGCGACATCTTTCGCAGTCACTCCTTTACCCAGTTCGCCATCTACGGTAATTCGCATTGTTTTCGGTCTTGACTGAAGGATACATTGTGAAGCCAGTACCATTTCCACTTCACTGGTACCGATGCCGAAAGCGATAGCTCCCATTGCACCGTGAGTAGAAGTATGCGAGTCACCGCAAACAATCGTCATGCCCGGCAGTGTCAGTGCACGTTCCGGACCTACCACATGGATAATTCCGTTTTTAGGATGCATCATACCGAAATGGGTCAGACCGAAATCTTTCGCATTTTTCGTCAGTGTATCCACCTGAGTCTTGGAGATCGGGTCTTCAATCGGTTTATCCTGATCATGTGTCGGAGTATTATGATCGGGCATACAGAATACCTTTTCCGGACGCAATACCTTGATGCCACGCTCGCGCAATCCGGCAAAAGCCTGCGGACTGGTCACTTCATGACAATATAAACGATCAATATAAAGTTGTGTCGGCCCATCTTCCACCGTAGTCACCACGTGGGCATCCCATATTTTATCAAATAATGTATTCATCTGTTATATCTATTTTTACTATGTATGATTTATAATTAATGCAGGGTACGTATTTCAGTACCACTTTCGCTGTTCCTTTATGCCTTGAATTTATTAATACAGTCAATATAAGCTTCTACCGATGCGGCTATAATATCCGTATTTGCTCCGAAGCCATAATAAATCTGATTATCATATTCCACCTGCATATGAACCTTACCTACATCATCACTTCCCTTGCTAATAGCCTGAATAGTGAATTCTTTCAATGTCATGTGACGATCTACGATCTTTTTCAGAGCCTTGATGGCAGCATCCACCGGACCATTACCACTCGCACAAGCTTCAAACTTCTCACCGGAAATATTCAGTCCCAGACTAGCAACCGAACGTACACCGACACCACTTGTCACCTGCAAATACTCCAACTTAATACGATGATTCTGGCTGCGGTCTGCTCCTGCCAATACCAATACATCATCATCATTGATATCTTTTTTCTTATCGGCCAGTTTCAGAAACTCCTCATATACCTTATCCAGTTTTTCCTGATCCAGGTTAACTCCCAACAACGACAGGCGATTCTTCAATGCCGCACGTCCGCTACGGGCAGTCAGTACGATAGAGTTATCATCGATGCCTACATCATGCGGATCGATAATCTCGTAAGTTTCTACATTCTTCAACACACCATCCTGATGGATACCCGATGAATGGGCAAAAGCATTGCGACCTACGATTGCTTTATTCGGCTGGACAGGCATATTCATCAAACTGGATACCATACGGCTGGTCGGATAAATCTTCTGTGTATTGATATTGGTCTGAATATCGATCTCATGATGACTCTTGATAATCATTGCGATTTCTTCGAGAGCGGTATTTCCAGCACGTTCGCCGATACCGTTAATGGTCACCTCTACCTGACGGGCTCCATTCAGAACACCAGCAATCGTATTTGCTGTTGCCATTCCCAAATCGTTATGACAGTGAGTAGAAAGAATCGCGTTATCAATGCCGTCTACATGATCTATCAAATATTTAATCTTTGCACCATATTCGGAAGGCAGACAGTAACCCGTCGTATCCGGTATATTCACCACTGTCGCTCCCGCTTTGATAACCGCTTCTACCACACGTGCCAAATATTCATTGTCCGTACGTCCTGCATCCTCTGCATAAAATTCCACATCATCCACAAAACGACGTGCATACTTCACTGCTGCTACCGCGCGTTCGATAATCTCTTCCCGATTGGAGTTGAATTTATATTTAATATGAGAGTCAGAAGTACCTATACCTGTATGGATACGTTTATGCTTGGCGAATTTCAAAGCGTCTACCGCTACATCAATATCCTTCTGAACAGCACGGGTCAAAGCACAAATAGTGGGCCAAGTCACCGCTTTAGAAATTTCAATCACAGAATTAAAATCTCCCGGGCTGGAGATGGGGAAGCCGGCTTCAATTACATCGACCCCCAAAGTTTCGAGTGCCTTCGCTACCTGAATCTTCTCCACTGTGTTCAACTGGCATCCCGGAACCTGTTCACCATCCCGAAGGGTGGTATCAAAAATAAATAACCTATTGTCCATCTTCTATCATTTTATGTTATTATTGGCTCAAAAAAAAACCTTTCACACTTGGAAGTGAGAAAGGCTTTCGTATATTTTCAGTATACACATTTACGCGCAGCACTCACTTCCACTAACCTTTGATAGTAGAATAATAATACCGCATAGTAGAATATGTATAAACATCTGATTCATTTTTTGTCTCTTTTATAGTTTGACGGTGCAAAGGTATGGATTATTTCTGTACTACCAAATAATACGTTACTTTTTTATCGAAAATAATTTCATTTCATAAGTTAAAGTCGGTTATTAGCAGAAAAGTATTACTAATAAAGCCCCGTATTTCATCAAACAGAAAAAGGGGGCATAGTGCGGACACACTATACCCCCTTTTAATTTATCGTTCTAAATCAATAGATTACTTTTTATCACAGCATTCCTTCTTTTCTGTGCAATCAGCTTTCTTATCGCAAGCAGTAGCACAAGAGTCTTTCGCCTGGCAGCAAGAGTCAGTTGCTTCAACAGCAACAGCTTCTACAGTTTCAACTGTTGCTTCTTCACCTTCAGAAGCGGCAGCGTTATTAGCTTTGTTACCAGAACAAGAGATCACAGCGAAAGAAAATGTTACTGCTACAGCAGCCAAAAAAAGTTTTGTTTTCATACCTTTTAATTTGCTTTAAACGTTTAATAAAATAATTGTCGTCGGCAAATATAGCTATTTTTTCCTAAACTGCCAAAACAAGAAATCCCCGCCAGTCAATAAAGACTGGCGGGGATTCTCTAAAAATGGCGGCTACCTACTCTCCCACTGTTACGCAGTACCATCGGCGTGACGAGGCTTAACTTCTCTGTTCG
>PPYF01195237.1_pt1 | contig 208932 bp, 207 predicted proteins | sample 1559871 | NCBI WGS metagenome assembly PPYF01 (sample SAMN08240021, study PRJNA423297) | Human gut metagenome, whole genome shotgun sequencing project.
CAATTAAATACATTCGTATTTTGTAGAAATATTATCCTTTCATTTCTCTTTGATTATATGTATTTATTCTTTTCCCTCTGTTTGTATGGCGTAGGAGTAAGCTGAATCGTATTGATAAGTGATATATTCATTAAACAGACGGTTGCAAAGGTTATACTTTTCCTGCTGGTTCTTGACGTATCGGAATTGCTGTTTGATGTCTTCTAACTTCTTTTCTTTTTGCTGGTAGTAGATTTCACGGTGTTCTATCTCGCTATCGAGGACAGAGAGTATAGAATCCACACGTTCTTTGGCGGATAATCCAATAATCTGGCATAGGAGCAGGAGGCTGAATAGGTATTTCATGATATGATGTGGGTTAAGAAAGTACTGCAAATTTAGAGATTTATTTTAAATATTACTTGTGAGTAAGAAAAAATAGTCGTTAACTTGTTTATAGAAACTGATATAAAGTAAGAGTATATGTGAATATGTAATTTTGTTGATGAGCAATAGGCGTGTCATTGGGAAAAACGTTATCTTTGGATCATAAAAGTAAAAGGTATGAGCCGTAACTTAAGAGCAATAACTATGTACGAATGGGCTAATGAAATGAACTGTGCCGTAACCGTATGTGACACAGAGGGAGTCATCCTTTATATGAATGAGAAAGCATGTTGCACGTTTGCCAAACATGGCAATCTGATAGGTAAGAATCTATTTGATTGTCATAACCCGCAATCGCAGGACAAGATACGTGAACTGCTTGAAACGGGAGGTGTCAATGCTTATACCATTGAGAAAAACGGAGTCAGGAAGATGATTTATCAGACGGCATGGAAACAAGATGGTGTGGTGGGAGGTCTGGTAGAGATTTCGATGGAGATACCCGGAGAGATGCCCCACTATGTGAGGAAATGAATCGTAAAATGGAAAGGTGATCATGCATGATGTGTTGCGAAGGCACTGAACGAAAAATCATACATATAGATATGGATGCGTTTTACGCATCCGTAGAGCAGCGTGACAATCCCGAGTTGCGCGGAAAACCTATTGCAGTGGGGTATGCGGAAGAACGGGGAGTAGTGGCGGCTGCCAGTTATGAGGCACGTCGCTATGGAGTACGTTCGGCCATGGCGTCGACGAAAGCAAAACGGATGTGTCCGCAACTTATCTTTGTTCACGGACGGATGGAAGTGTATCATGAAGTCTCCCGGCAAATCCATGAAATTTTCCACGAATATACAGATATCATTGAGCCACTGTCACTGGATGAGGCTTTTCTGGATGTGACAGAGAATAAGCCCGGCATTGCGTTGGCTGTAGATATTGCCAAGGAAATCAAGCAGAAAATACGGAATGAACTGAACTTGGTGGCATCTGCCGGTATATCCTACAATAAGTTTTTAGCAAAGATAGCGTCCGATTATCGTAAGCCGGACGGGCTGTGTACCATCCATCCCGATCAGGCGATGGATTTTATTGCGCGTCTGCCTATCGAGAGTTTCTGGGGGGTAGGTCCAGTGACGGCAAAGAAAATGCACTCATTGGGTATTCATAACGGCGAACAGTTGCGTGCATGTTCGCAGGCTATGCTGCTGCGTGAGTTCGGCAAGGTAGGAGCATTGTATTATGATTGTGCCCGGGGAATCGATCTTCGTCCGGTAGAGGCGGTACGTATCCGTAAGTCCATTGGTTGCGAACATACCTTGGAGAAGGATATTTCGCAACGCTCATCGGTTATTATCGAACTGTATCATGCGGCAGTGGAACTGGTAGGACGTCTGGAACATAATGATTTTAAGGGAAATACACTGACGTTGAAAATCAAATTCCATGATTTTAGTCAGATAACCCGGAGCATAACCCAATCCAAAGAACTAATTACTCTTGATGTGATTCTGCCTTTGGCTAAACAACTGCTGAAGGAGGTGGATTATGAACATCATCCCATCCGGTTGATAGGGCTTTCCGTTTCCAATCCACGGGAAGATACCGGGGAAAAAGGCGTTTGGGAACAGTTGAGCTTTGAATTTAGTGATTGGAAGTAGGTGTTTTTTTATGAACTATCTATTGTTACGTTTATTGCTACGGTCTATTAATTCTAAAGCGTTGAATTTACATACTGTGACACAATCCCCGCAGGCAGTACATCTTTCAGGATATTCTACTGCTATATGCGCTCCTGTACTGTCGTTTACTAAATCCAATACTTTGTGATGACATCTTTTCATACAGCGTTTGCATCCGGTGCATTGATTATCAACTACATGAACAACTTTACTCTTTGCACGTTTACGCCTGTGAAAATGACCGAGTATAAAGAACAAGATCAGGCTTGCTAAAATAATATATAATGTATTCATTTCTTTTGCAGATATTGTTTCAATGATTTTGTTACGCCTGCAAAGTTACAACGGTGTAATTGGGCAGAAAATAGAATAAACAGGGAATATATTGGACTATTTGTGGAATTTTTGTCTGAAAGCTCCTGGGGATATTCCTGTGACTTTGGAAAAAAGGCGTGAGAAATAGGTAGGGTCTTCATATCCCAGAGAGAAAGCAATCTCTTTTACATCCATGTTTGTGTAATAAAGCAGTCGTTTAGCTTCCAGAACCACCTGTTGGTGTATCCAATAACTTATAGGAAATCCGGTTGTGATTTTCACCGATTCGTTGAGGTGTGAAAGCGAATAATTTAATGCTTTAGCATATTGAATTGGACTTTTTAATGTTCTTACATTATCCAATAGTAATGCCTGAAATTGATGTGCTATAAATAGCGAACGGGTTTTGGAATAATGTAACTCTTCCTGTTGTTTGGAATATTGTTCTGCTATAATCCCTATAAATGCATTTGCTACATTTAATGTAATCTGTTCGCCGAAAGTAGTGGGCTTTTCCTGTATGATTGTATGCAGTAAATGAGCCGTTTGAGCCAGTTTATCCGAAAAGGATGCGTCTGGCATTATCGGTTTTTGTGTAGTAAGTTGTTTCTCAAACTGGTTTCTGAAATGATTTTCGATTAATACAGGGTCTATAGCCAAAAAATATCCTTTCGCTTTTCGCATTACAGGTGTGAAGTGTACTTGGCCGGGGCGGACATAAAATACTTGTTCTCCCTGTACTCGGATGTCTTCAAAATCAATAGTCAATATTGTTTCTTCTGTATCTATAAATAGGAATAAATAATAATCATCTCGGTGAGCTATGTATTTTTCCGATTTTGTGTTTTCAGCATATTTACTATCAGTTTCATAATAATCGAATTGCATACCGAATGGTGTGTTAGCATCCATTCGGTGCATGGGGATAGTTGGCTGTTTCTTCGTACTCATATATGCAAAAGTATTCATTTTAGCGAATATACAATAGCCAAAGGCAAACAAACTTTGATACTAAATGGATGATTTTGTACTCAACTACGGATAATTGAATACCTCCGTTTTACTGTAACTTGCGTATCTTTGCCTCATCACAAAGAAGAAATCTAACTTTTTAATATCATGAAGAGAAACACGTTTTACCGTATTTTTATTTCCTTCTGCCTGCTTTTCATGGCAGGTATCTCCGCACATGCATATACTGAACGAAATCTTTTGCAAAAAGCTGCCGGTAGTGAAGAACAACTGAAAGAAGCATTGGTGATGAATCAGAAGTGGGTACCTTATCCTGCTTATAACGACCGTGCCGGTTGGGACGAATTGCTGGGTACCAATAAAGAAAGCCTGATTCGTGCCGGAGAGAAAATGCTTAATTACGAATGGAAAGTAATCCGTGCTACCGATTACTTAGAGTATGAACGCAGCGGTGAACGGAACATTATGCAAAATCCCTATGAGGCCAACCGGAAAGCAATCAATGCCCTGATGCTTGCCGAACTTGCCGAAGGAAAAGGACGGTTTATCGACCAGTTGATAAATGGAGCATTTTACAGTTGCGAGATGACTTCCTGGGTACTTTCTGCCCATCTGGTACGCCAGAGCACCAAACGCTCTTTGCCCGATTATCGCGAACAGGTGATTGATCTGGGTTCGGGAAATTTCGGTTCCATGCTGTCGTGGGTATATTACTTCTTCCATGATTCTTTCGATAAAATAGATCCTGTAATCTCTCAGCGCTTGCGTCATACTTTGCAGGAACGTATTCTCGATCCTTATATGAACAATGACCGGGAATGGTGGATGGCTTTCCAATGGAAACCGGGAATGATTATCAATAACTGGAATCCCTGGTGTAACTCCAATGTATTGCAATGCTATCTCTTATTAGAGAATGACCGTGATCGTCTGGCAAAGGCTGTTTGGCGCAGCATGCAGTCGGTAGACAAGTTCATCAATTTTGTAAAGGCTGATGGTGCTTGTGAAGAAGGTCCTTCTTATTGGGGACATGCAGCCGGAAAAATGTATGATTATCTCCAGATACTTTCGGATGGAACAGATGGAAAAGTATCTCTTTTCAAGGAACCGATGATTCGCCGGATGGGAGAATATATCAGTCGTACGTATGTAGGAAACGGTTGGGTAGTGAATTTTGCGGATGCTTCTGCCAAGGGTGGAGGCGATGCACCGTTGATTTACCGTTATGGTCGTGCAGTCGGCAGCGAGGAAATGATGCAGTTTGCAGCCTATCTACTGGATGGTAAACGTCCTTCTGTACCTTTGGGCAATGATACTTTCCGCTCCTTGCAGTCCATATTATGGAATGGAGAACTGGAAAAGACGGCCGCTGCCCATACCATACCTGCTTGTACCTGGTATCCTGAAACGGAATTCTGCTATCTGACCAATAAATCCGGCTGGTTCCTGGCTACGAAAGGCGGATTCAATAATGAAAGTCATAATCATAATGATGTAGGTACATTTTCATTGTACGTCAATACGATACCTGTGCTGATTGATGCGGGGGTAGGAACTTATACACGTCAGACGTTCAGTAGCGAACGTTATACCATCTGGACCATGCAAAGTAATTACCATAACCTGCCGATGATAAACGGAGTACCCCAGAGTTTCGGTCAGAATTATAAGGCTACGGATGTCGTCTGCCAACCGAAGAAACGTTTCTTCTCAGCGAACATTGCGACTGCTTATCCGAAAGAAGCCGAGGTAAATAACTGGACACGTGCCTATTCATTAGGCGATAAGCAACTGACGATTACCGATAACTTCTCCCTGAAATCAACGAAAGAACCTAATCAGGTGAACTTCCTCACTTGGGGAAAGGTGGATATTTCCGTGCCCGGAAAGGTGACGATAGACGTACAGGGACAGAGAGTAACTTTGGAATATCCCGGTGAATTCACAGCAACCGTTGAAACAATCAATTTGCCCGATACACGTCTTTCTAATGTTTGGGGAACGGAGATTTACCGTATTGCCTTGAAAGATAAAGATGCACGATTAACAGGTAAGTATAAGTTTGTTATTAAATAAAAAAACTATATTTGCGTATTAGAATACAAGAAACGCAAAATTATGGGATGTTTTATGAATTTATTATGGCTGGTGTTCGGAGGTATTTTTACCGCTATAGAATACCTTGTTGCCAGTTTATTGATGATGATTACCATTATCGGTATTCCGTTCGGTATGCAAACTCTGAAAATGGCTTCACTTGCATTATGGCCTTTCGGTAAAACGGTGCGGAGTGGCGAGCGTTCGGGTGGTTGTCTGTATATACTGATGAATGTGTTGTGGATACTTCTGGGCGGTATCTGGATTTGCCTTTCTCATCTGGCATTCGGTGTCGTGTTGTGTATCACCATTATTGGTATCCCCTTCGGGCTACAGCATTTCAAACTGGCAGGATTGGCTTTGACGCCTTTTGGAAAAGACATCATAAGCGACTGATAAAAGAAGAGGGCGAAAAACTTTTCGGTTTTCCGCCCTCATTCATTTTATTTAAAGGTGTTATTTTACATGGTAGCCTGCTTTGCGAGCAGTTTTTGAAGTTTGCCATTCAAAGCCTGGCACATAGTTCCGTTTCCCATTGCTTGATAGCGTTTAATACGGTACTGTAACATAAAAATTTCATTTGCATTCTTTTTCATAATTGTCATCTTTTTGTGCTTTCCGCGTTTCGGAAAGCGGGTTTTACATCTTTTCTTTTATCTTATTAACGCTGCAAAGATACGAATTGTTCATGATAAATATGTTTTAAAACATAAAATAATGCACTTTCTCCTCGTTTTTCTTTAGAAACGCCCGTTTTTGCTATATGCATATTACAAAAGTGTGACTAAAAATGGAATAAATGACCTATGTACGATCTATTAATAATTTATATACCTTTGTAGCATCTTACACATAATCAACCCTTACAAATAGGAAGTCATAATGATAAATAAACTGTTGACACTTTTACGAAGCCCTTATCCATCATTGGTGAAGAGATGGAAAAGCGTGATAATACCTTCACTTATAGTGTTTTTGATCCTTTTTGTGTTGCAGCCTTTTGGCATTTCTATGATGGAAGGCTATAAATTCTGGGTAGTGTTAGGTTATGGAGTGGTTTCTTCATTGGCACTGAGTATCTCCACGTATTTGTTTCCTGCTTTGTTTCCCCGTTATCATAGTGAGAAGAACTGGACATTAGGTCGCGAATTGTTAGGAACTTTGGGAGCTTGTTTGCTGATTGCGATAGGTAACTGTTTCTATACGGCTTGGGTATTTGGTTCATTCATACTGAGCTGGAAAGGATTTCTGATAAGTCTGGCTTGGGTGGCGGTTCTTGCTCCTTTCCCCATAATCTTCTTTTTGATGTGGAATCGTAATTTGCAGCTGGTACGTAATCTGAAGGAGGCAACGGAGATCAACTACGCTCTTGCGAAAAGAGAGAATACCCAGAAGGAGAAGATTCGGACAAGGAATGAGGAACAGATAGGAGAGGGTAGGGCAGCAGAAGAAGTAGCAGAAGAAGAAACTCCTATGCAGTTGGTTTTCTCCGGTGGAACAAAAGAAATGCTGGAAGTGGATGCCCATACCTTATTTTATGTAGAAGCAGAAGGGAATTATATAAGAGTAGCTTACAGTAGTGCGGATAAGATGCAGCAAAAGTTAGTGCGGGCTACTATGAAGCAGGCAGAAGAAGCAGTTGCTGCCTGTTCGTTCATTGTCCGTTGTCACCGGGCCTTTCTGGTGAACATACGCACTGTGGTAAAAGTAGATGGAAACTCACAAGGATACCGTTTGAAACTGGAAGGATGTACGGAAGAAGTTCCGGTTTCCAGAGGCTATGCAAAAGAGATAAAAACGCTGATAGAAGGGGGTACGGAAGGGTAGTCATTCGTCACAGAACAAAGAAAAATACAGCTATTCGTCACAGGAGGAGTGCTGTTTGTCACATATCCGGGCAGTCTGTCCCGGATATTTTTTTGCCTGAAATTCTTAGTCTATGTTTGCTGACGGAAATCGTAAAGAACATAGATTAAATGAAAAGATTGATTCTACTTTTTAGTGTAAGTGTATTGCTGACGGTGCAGCACTTGGAAGCGCAGACAGCTGTGACAGATACCGTTTTCTTGCAACTATACAATGACAGTGTAGATTTGAAGGAAGTGGTAGTGAAAGGTAAAAAAACACCTGTTGCCAACAGTCGTTGGAGTGATATGAGTCCGGTGGAACTGGTGACTGTGGGAGGTGCAAACGGTGATTTGTATCAGGCATTGCAGACATTGCCGGGCACGCAGGTACAAGGAGAAAGTGGCCGTCTGTTGGTGCGCGGCGGAAGTAGTGATGAAACACAGACATACATTGACGGAATGCACGTCTTGAATCCTTATACGGCTACAGGTATAAACTCACCGACACGCGGACGTTATTCCACTTTTATGTTCAGTGGTGTCAATCTGGAATCGGGCGGGGCTCCGTTGGAATACGGGGATGCACTCTCGGCTGTGTTACCATTGGAGACAAAGGATAAGAGCCCTATCAATAAGTTAGGCATCAATGCCTCTACGGTAGGCTTCGGTGGAGGAGGTACACGGGCTTTCGATAAAGGTTCGCTTTCGGTGAACCTGGATTATCAGGACTTATGTGTCTATGATCATATCTATTCAGGACGTACGGATTTTGAAGATCCCTACCGGATGATGACCGGATCGGCACAATTCCGCTATCATCCCGATGATGCTACGCTTTTCAAGATTTATGGCGGCTATGATCATACTGACTTTTCCAATTATGAAGGTGCTGAACGTAGACTGTTCGATCTGAATGAGAATAATTTCTATCTTAATACAACTTTCCGTAAGCGTACTTCCGGTGGATGGAACTGGTTTGCAGGTGCAGCATTCTCTTTCTTTGAACAGAAGATAGGTAATGTATCACTTTCGGCAGATCATTGGATGGAACAACAACAGGAACTTCATGCAAAGGCAAAAGTGTTCAAGCGTATTTCTCCGGCTTTTCGTCTGGATATGGGAGTGGAGAGTTTTATCCGCCGGTATGAGAATCGTTATCAATATCAGATGAAAGAGGCGGAGGGAATAGATAGCCATCATGAAATCAATCCGACGATCAGTGCAGGCTTTCTTTCGGCAACTTACTATCCGGTGGAGCAACTGAAGGCGGAACTTTCTGTCCGCACAGAATATACTTCATTGAATGAAAAGGTGAATTTCTCACCCCGTCTGGCTGTTAATTACTATTTGGGAGATGTAGTGCTCTCGGCTATGGCGGGACGATATACACAGTTGCCGGTTAGCAGATTGCTGGCTCAGGAGAACAAGTTGAAATCGGAATCATGCATTCAGTATAATGTGAGTGCACAGTATGAGGGTGATGGACGTTTCTACAAAGCTGAACTTTATTATAAGAAATATGACCGTCTGGCATTGGTGGAAAAGGGAACGGTAGATGCAGCGGAAGTGTTGACTTCCGGTGGTTATGGCTACAGTAAAGGTTTCGACTTATTCTTTAATGACCGTGTCCTGCTGAAGAATCTGGAATACCAACTTTCCTATACATATAATATTACCAAGCGGAAGTTTCAGGAATATACGGAACTGACTACGCCGCAATATGCTACTCGGCACAATGCATCTGTAGTGCTGAAGTATTCCATTCCACGAATCGGCACGATAGTCGGTTTGACGAACCGTTTCAGCAGTGGGCGCCCCTATCATAATCCGGATTTACCGGGCTTGATGAATGATCATGTGAAGCCTTATAACAGTCTTGATCTCGGACTGACATTTCTGCCCAGTAAGAAAGTGATTATTCATGCCTCTGCTACCAATATCCTTTGTCGGAAAAATGAGTTTGGGCGGGTGAATAATAAAGCTATTCTGGCTTCAAACGATCATTTCTTCTATATCGGGGTGTTTATCACACTTGGGAAGAAGGCGGCTTATGATGTTTCTAATTTCTAATTTAATTAAAAAGAAAGGTCCGCGTCCGTCCGCCTAATCCGCGTTGTCCGCGTATCTATTTATAAACTCTTTAAAAACAATTCAAATGAAAGCAATGATTATTAGTTTCGTATGTGTTTTGACTTTTGCAACTCAAAGTCTGTCTGCACAAAATCTTACTCTGGAAGTACGTGGTATTGAAAATGTGGCTGGTAAACTTTATGTCGCCATCTACAACTCTCAGGAGACATTCATGAAGAAGCCGCTTGCCGGTTTTGCAGTAGAGGTGAAGGATAAAGTTGTGTCTATCCCTTGTAAAGGGCTTCCGGTAGGAACTTATGCCTTTTCCATGTATCAGGATGAGAATGGAAATGGTAAATTGGATACCGGTGCTTTCGGTATTCCTGTGGAGAAGTTTGGTTTCAGCAATGATGCCGAAGGCGTTATGGGCCCCCCTTCCTACGAAAAATGCAGTATTACCTTCTCTGAGGATACAACTTTAGTGGTACATCTGAAATAAACTTCAGATAATTCTTTAACTTTGTAGCTCACACCTTAATTAATGTAAGTATTATGAGACGAGCTACACAACTTTTCGGAATATGCTGGCTACTTTGTCTGCTTGCTGCCTGTGGAGAATCCCATTTCATGACCGATGCCTCGTATCGTTCGCGCGTGGAGCAGGACTTTCAGCAAAAGAAGGCTCTGATGCCGCAGGGAGAACTATTTGCAATACTGGATGATGCTTCGCTGAGCACTTATGAGCAGGAAGCCCTGGAGTTCCTTTATGCCTATATGCCACTGGCGGATATTACTGATTATTCCGGTGAATTTCACTTAATGAATATCCGCGCATCCCAGCGTGCCGCAGAGGAAATGCCTTGGGGAAAGACCATTCCCGAAGATTTGTTCCGACACTTTGTACTTCCGGTGCGGGTGAACAACGAACAATTGGATAGTGCGCGGGTAGTGTTCTATAAGGAGCTGAAAGACCGTGTGAAGTCCCTTTCTTTGTACGATGCCATCCTGGAAGTGAACCATTGGTGTCATGAGAAAGCTGTCTATATGCCTTCCGATGCCCGTACCAGTTCACCACTGGCAACAGTGAGTACTGCTTACGGGCGTTGTGGCGAAGAATCTACCTTGCTGGTGGCGGCACTTCGCTCGGTAGGTATTCCGGCACGGCAGGTTTATACACCACGATGGGCACATACGGACGATAACCATGCATGGGTGGAAGCCTGGGCAGATGGTAAATGGCATTTCCTGGGTGCCTGCGAACCGGAACCGGTACTGGATCTTGGTTGGTTCAATGCACCTGCCAGTCGCGGAATGTTGATGCATACAAAGGTTTTCGGACGTTATGAAGGAAAAGAAGAAGTAATGTCCGTTAACCCCACGTATACGGAAATCAATGTGATTGATAATTATACGCCTACAGCGCAAGCCAAGGTTCTGGTGAAAGATGAAGCGGGAAATCCGGTTCCTGACGCCTGCGTGGAGTTCAAACTCTACAATTATGCGGAATTCTATACCGTAGCAACGAAACATACTGACGACAGCGGTATGTGCGGACTGACTGCCGGAAAAGGGGATATGCTTGTCTGGGCCTCCAAAGATGGTCGTTTCGGCTTCTCCAAACTTTCTTTTGGCAAGCAATCGGAACTGACCGTAACCCTTGATAGGCAAGCGGGTGACAGTTTCACAGTAGATATTGATATCGTGCCTCCCGCAGAAAGTGCCAACTTACCCGAAGTGACGCCGGAACAGCGGGCGGAAAATGACCGCAGACTGGCGATAGAAGACTCTATCCGTAATGTCTATGTCGGTAAGTTCATCTCGGAAGAGGCAGCACGCAACTTTGCGAGAGATTATAAGTTGGATCGGGATGCAGTAGCCAAGATTCTGGTTGCCGCCCGTGGAAATTACAGAGTAATTTGTGAGTTCATGACTCGTCTACGTTCTGATAACTCCAGAAAAGGAGGGATAGACCTTTTGCAGCAGATTTCGGCAAAAGACCTTCGTGATGTTCGTCTGGATGTGTTGATAGATCACATGCAGTCTCGTGTGCGTACGACGAATGCCGGATATTTCCGTAAATATGTGCGCAATCCGCGCGTAAGCAATGAGATGTTGACTCCGTATAAAACTTTCTTTGGTAAAGTGATTTCGAAAGAAGATGTTGAGGCTTATGTGGCAGAGCCTATGAAGATGGTTGCATGGGTGGCAAAGAACATTCAGGTGAACAAGGAATGTAATCTGGGGGCGCCTCCTGTATCTCCCGAAGGTGTGTGGAAAGCACGTTTGGCTGATGCCCACAGTCGTGATATCTTCTTCGTGTCCATGGCACGCAGCATGGGAGTTCCCGCACGCATTGATGAGGTGACGGGTAAAGTACAGCTGATAACTGACGATGGAGCCATAGATGTGAACTTCGAAGCAGCCGGACAGGTACCTGCGCAGAGGGGCAGGCTTGTAGCTACATATACACCGATTCAGTCACTGGATAATCCGAAATATTATTCTCATTTCACTATTTCCAAAGTAACTCCGCAAGGTAATTTGCAGTTGTTGTCTTATGACGAGGGTGACGCAGACATGGGTGGCGGTGTTACATGGAGCAGTTTGCTGAAGGAGGGAACGTCTCTGGATGCCGGAGATTATATTCTGGTAACCGGTACCCGCCTGGCAAGTGGTGGTGTATTGGCGCAAATGACATCTTTGAATGTGAAAGCAGGTGGACGTACAGAAACGAAACTGGTGATGCGTGAAAATAAAGATGAAGTACAGGTTATTGGAAACTTCAATTCGGAGAGCTTGTTCACAACATTGGAAGGCAGCAACAAGCAAAGTCTGCTTCAAGCCTGTGGTCGTGGATACTTCGTTGTCGGTATTCTTGGAGTGAATCAGGAACCTACAAACCATGCCTTACGGGATATCTCTGCTTTGAAAGCCGATCTGGAGAAATGGGGTAGAAAGCTTGTATTACTCTTCCCGAATCAGGAACAGGCCGGCAAATATCGTGCTGCTGACTTCTCCGGTTTACCCAATACTGTGATCTATGGAATTGACACAGAAGACATTACTCAACAGATTGTGAAGAATATGAAGCTGAAACGTAAAGATACATTGCCCATATTTATCATTGCCGATACTTTCAATCGCGTAGTATTTGTTTCACAGGGGTATACTATTGGCTTGGGTGAGCAGTTGATGAAAACGGTGAAAGGACTATAAAAAGATAAATAATAAAAGAGGCTTTGAAGCCTCTTTTATTATTTATACGATTCTTGTCTGAAGTGTAAGTGCCGTTTCGGCTTTACTTTTAAAGAATGATTATCTTTTAGAGATATTGCTACACATTCTCACTTTTTTCCTTTTTGATGCAATGTGACTGTTTCAAAATAATCCCATGCTTCCAGAGTAAGGTCGAATGTCCGTTCTTCATCGGAAGGATTGGCTCCTAATCTGCAAATGACTTCAGTATTTGTATGAACATCCTGATAAAAGTCGTAATAGTCTCCCCTCACATGTTTTCCATCTTTCTTTACTTGTGCACTATGCGTATCATTATCATCGTATAGATTGGTTATATCTCCATCTCCAACCTTCATGCTGATATTAACCAACCACCATTGGCTATACTGGCTGCTCTTTAGAAGATAATTACCTCCTGATTGCGGTACTTCAACAATTTGTCCGCCATCAATAACATTAAATTCTTCTTCGTCTTTAGAACAACTGTTACAGCAAAGTATCACTAATACAAATGTAATTAACTTTAGTATTTTCATAATCTTATTTTATGTTTTTATTTATACAAATGTAGTTGCGATTTAAAATGGATTCAATACCTAAAAATGATGAATATTAACTTATTTATACCTATTAATGACTATCTAAATGCAAACAGATGATTTCATAAGACTTTGGCGAATGGCTGATGAACGGGTGGTAAATGGAAAGAAAAAACAGAGTGTGAGAGGCTTATTTGCAAGCCTCTTCCATTTTTTGTATCACTTCCGGTGAGGGCAACCCCTCTGTCATTCCTGTCAGCAATAAACTGAAGTTATCGGCTAACACTTCTTCCGGATCAATGATGTACTGAGTATTACGTCCCATTCTGTCATAAAAATCAGAGGCTTCGTTAATAGAGTAAACCACTGCCTTACCTTCTTTCTCAATCGCTTTGCAGGTATTCTTGTCGATGGGAACGAGGCCAATGTTGAGGTATTGGAAGAAGCTGCCTCCCTCATAAGGTCTGGTTGAATAAATAACCATGCAGCAATCTTTCTTTTCACCGTTGATGGTAAAAGTAGCATAGCTATCGTGGCGGATAATATCCGGATTGGAGATAAACCGTTCTTTCAACTCTTCGGGAAATTCTATTTCCTTCGGAAGAATATTAAAACCGATGATGCTGTACATCTTCTTGCGGAAATCCGGATTGTTCCGGGTAAGGACGTGAAATGCTTCATGTGCCAACAATTTGGTTACATATTCAGGATGTTCGAGCAACCTGTCGATAAGTACGATGTAAGTATCTCGGGTATATCCTCCCGCACCACCTTCTTCTTTTATCGTTGACTTTATCAGTCTGACTTCTTCCGGGAAAGGAAGTTTCAGCTCTTTTTCACGGATAATCTGATTGATGGATTGAGATGACTTCTGAAGCAGAGCCGTTTCCTCATCATTCCAATTACGGGTTTGTGCGCCGGCAAACTGCAAATATCCCTGTTTTCCGCCTTCGATGCCAACGGTGTGTGAAGCCAAGTCAAATGAGCTCCATCTGCGGATATGCTCGTCCTCTTTCTGAAGGAGGAGTGCGGCTTCTTCCTGTTTCAGGAAAGTAGGAACAATGCTGTCGGAAGTGGAGTTTGAGGAACTTTGATTTTTAGTTTCATGCGCACATGAAATGCTGAGGAGAGTTAATAAAGTGATTACACTTAATGCCTTCATATTGATTGTTTTAAATTAATTCTTAATGGGACCGGTCAACGCCTTTATTGTTTTTTTTACGCGTTCTGCGGTAGTGATGGGGCGACGATACTCTTCTATGTTCACAGTACCCCCCATCGAAACAGTTCCATTTCTGTGCAGCATCTTGCTTTCGATGGTCTCTCTTGCTGAGAAGTGGAACTCGCGGATACCGGTTTCCGTGGCGATGTGAGCGATATTATTTTCATTTACTCCGCAACCTGCCAACAGGATAATGCGCCCGTCTGCCTGCTGCTGCAATTTCTTTAATAAAGGGATGCCCTGTTCGGCCGTGGCCTGTGCACCGGAAGTAAGAATACGGTTACAACCTAACTCTATGATTTGCTCCAGCGCTTCCTGTGGATTGCGGCATACGTCGAAAGCACGATGGAACGTAACGGACATACCTTGTGAAACTTCGATCAGCTGCCTCATTAAGGACAGGTCTACATCTCCTTTAGCGGTAAGACAACCGAATACAACTCCGTCTGCTCCCAATCGACGGGCGTTGTCGATATCCTTCAGCATAATGCGTTGCTCAATGGGGGAGTACAGAAAATCTCCGCCACGGGGACGGATGATGACGTGCAGAAGAGTCTTTGTTAAGGCCTCCCGGGCAATGACGATATCTCCGTAGGATGGGGTAGTACCCCCTTCCGGTATTCCGGCGCATAATTCCACCCGGTTTGCTCCTCCTGCCTGTGCGGCAAGGCAACTCTCCACGGAGTTGGCACAAACTTCAAATTGATATTGCTCCATAATTGATAATCAGGATTACTTGGTTTGTAGATGCAAAAATAAGAAACTGTTTCGTGAATGACAAAGAAAACAAAAAGAGGCAGGGATTTTTTTGTTTCCCCACCTCTTTATCACTAGTTTCAATCTTTACAATTTATTTCGCATAACTTACTGCACGTGTCTCACGGATTACTGTGATCTTCACCTGTCCCGGATAAGTCATCTCATCCTGTATCTTCTTCGCAATTTCACCGGAAAGGTTTTCAGTCTGCTTATCATCAATTTTATCAGCACCAACGATTACACGCAACTCGCGACCTGCTTGGATAGCATACGTCTTTGTCACACCCGGATATGCCATTGCCAACTGTTCCAGATCGTTCAGACGCTTGATGTAAGCCTCAACAATTTCGCGGCGTGCTCCCGGACGGGCACCTGAGATAGCATCACATACCTGTACGATGGGTGCCAGAAGGCTCGTCATCTCCACTTCATCGTGGTGGGCACCGATAGCGTTGCAGATATCCGGTTTTTCTTTGAATTTCTCAGCCAGCTTCATACCATAGAGTGCATGCGGCAATTCTGGTTCTTCATCAGGCACTTTGCCGATATCATGCAGCAATCCGGCACGTTTTGCTTTCTTGGGGTTCAGACCCAGTTCCGATGCCATCACAGCACAAAGGTTGGCTGTTTCGCGGGCATGCTGCAACAGGTTCTGACCATAAGAAGAACGATATTTCATCTTACCGATAATACGGATCAGTTCAGGATGCAAGCCATGGATACCGAGGTCAATCGTAGTACGTTTACCGGTTTCGATGATTTCTTCTTCCACTTGTTTGCGTACTTTAGATACAACTTCTTCGATACGTGCCGGGTGGATACGTCCGTCAGTCACCAACTGATGTAGTGCCAGGCGGGCTATTTCACGACGTACAGGGTCGAAAGCTGATAATACGATAGCTTCGGGCGTATCATCTACCACAATTTCCACACCTGTTGCGGCTTCAAGCGCACGGATATTGCGGCCTTCGCGACCGATAATGCGTCCCTTGATTTCGTCTGATTCAATGTGGAATACGGTCACTGAATTTTCGATGGCAGTTTCCGTAGCTACACGCTGTATGGATTGTATTACGATACGTTTTGCTTCTTTGCTGGCAGTCAGCTTGGCATCATCCATGATGTCGTTGATGAAGGACTGTGCCTGCGTCTTGGCCTCTTCTTTCAAAGACTCGATCATACGTTCTTTGGCTTCGTCGGCCGAGAGTCCGGAAATGGTTTCCAGTTTTTCGATTTCCTGCTGTTGCAGTTTATCCAGTTCGTCTTTCTTCTTGTCGATAATAACCAGCTGGGCTTCCAGGTTTTCTTTCACCGCTTCAGCTTCTGATTTCTTACGCTGTATCTCTTCTTGGCGTTGGTTCAGCACCAACTCACGTTGTTTCAACTTGTTCTCCGCTTGCTGAATTTTCTGGTTACGGATCGCTACTTCTTTCTCCAAGTCTGCTTTTTTGTTCAGGAACTTCTCCTTTACTTCGAGCAACTTATTCTTTTTAATCACTTCCGCTTCAGCCTCGGCTTCTTTCAGAATGTTGTCATATTTGGACTTCAAACCATGTTTGAAGAACATGTACGACAGAAATCCACCGATAATGAAACAGGCAATGGATACTAGTATTGTTACTGTCATTTCAATTTGTTTTAAGTATATAAATAAAAAACGCACTGCAGGAAAGCCACCCTCATTTTTTTTAAGAGGGATACTTTCACACAGTGCGTGGATTTTCTAATTCTTTTGCTGGCTCTGGTGTTCTAAGGAAAGGCTTCCGGACGTTTACAGTCCTTTGAAGTATGTTTCCAACACCTCTGTCAGTTCTTCTATCTTGTCGGCATACGGACGAGTATCGTTTCGGTTTTTCATTTTCAGGTTCTCCAAAGCAAATTGATAGGCCACCATGGCTATAATTTTTTCGGGAGTCACATTCTGGTAATGTTCTCGATACGCATTGAGCCGTATATCCACCTGTTTGGCGGCTTCTCTTACCATTTCTTCCTCCTCGCGCAGTATGGTGAGGGGGTAGGTTGAGCCTGCCATTTGCAGGTTTATCTTTATTTTATCGTTCATACATCTCGTTATTCATTCAACAAAGCGATGCATTTATCGACTTCACGCACTAATTTGGACAATCGCAGTTTCGTCTCTTTTACGTCGCTGCCGTTAAGGCTGATTGTCATTGCTGTTTTTAGGTTCGTATAGTCATCTTCCAAAGCTTCATATTCGGCATGTACCTGCTCGCATTCTTCTTGTTTAGTTTTCAGAAGTTGCTTTAATTCAGCATTTTCACGCCTCAATTCATCATGCAAAAAGATCAAATGGCGCAGTCTCGCTTCAAAGGTACTTAATCGCTTCTTTTCTTCGTCAGTCATTACTATACCAAAATTGTACACAAAAATACAATTAACTTGGAGATTACAAAAACTTTTCAGGGAAAAATGTTGTAGGAGAGGTGAAATAACCGGAAAAAGGAATTTGTGACGTTTGAAAATGGAATCTTCGGCGGTGGCTAAAAACTATATCAATTTGTACATTTTACTAATCTTGATACTGCGATACACTAATATTTTTCTTGCATAATATTAATCTTACTACAACTATATTTCTTTCTTACAATAGATGTGGTAAGAATATAACATAGTTGTAGTAAGAAACTAATATAACTGTGGTAAGAATAATATTATTAATCCTGATGATTAGTTTATCGCAGTGCAGGAATTAGTTTCTTGCGACATGACATTTAGTTTTTAGTTATATACTGCTCATTATAAAATAATTTATATAATAATTTGGTTTACAAAATAAACTACTTATATTTGCACTGGAGTTCGAACCCAAAATATGTTTTTATTGTGAAAATCTAAATTGTGTATGATTATGAAAATGACTGGTATTAAATGGGTTACGCTGTTAGTGTTAGTCTTTGGTGCAGTATCTGTTTCTGCTCAGAGTGACTTGACGGTGAAGGTGAAGAATATCCGTTCGGCGAAAGGGAAGGTGATGATTGCTGCTGATAAAGGGCAGTATGCGATGGCGGACGCTACTGGTGATACAGTGACGCTTGTGTTGAAAGAAGTACCCGAAGGGAAATGCAAATTGTATGTGTACCACGATGAAAACGGTAATTATCAATTGGACAGAGTAGACGGTGTACCGACGGAGCATTGTGCGATTGTGGATTTAGACATGGCAGCTGGAGCAAAAACAATTGATGTCGAGTTGACCGATCTGCGGAATAAAGCTAAAAAATAATTTAATGGAAGAGAAAGACATTATTATGGAAGACAAAGAATTGAACGAGCAAGAGAGTTTGAAACTTATCACTCAAATGATACAGAATACCCGACGTAATTTAGATACGGGTAGTGGAAATATGTTTTTGTTATGGGGATATGTTTCTGCAATAGTGACGTTGGTAGTTTTTGCAGGAATCTATTGGACGCGAAATCCTGTTTGGATGTGGGGCTTTTGGGGAGTTCCGGTTTTAGGTTATCTCTTTAGCTTCATACTGGTACGTAAGCAACGTAAGCTCGCAAAGTCGTATGGCGATAAGGTCTTGAATGAAATGTGGCAAATCATGGGGCTACTTTGTATTGCGATTGTACTTGGAGCAACGTTTACCAATCATTATGAGATAATTCTGCCGATATGCGCAATCCTTATTTCTCTAAGTAGCATTATAACCGGGAGCATAATTCGCTATACACTCTTTTCCGGTTTCCCTGCTTTTGGAATTGCATTGGGACTGAATATGTTATTCAGCATTCTGGATAAGACTTCTTCTTATTTGTCATTGTTAGAATTTGTATTGGTGATTGTTTTTGCATTGATTATTCCCGGGCATATCCTGAATTATTGTGCAAGAAAGGATAATAAACGATGAACACCGAATCGTTAACAGCAGAAAAAGCTGATATGTTTGAAGAAGGCAATATAGAGGCTATTACCCGAATGATGCAAAATCGCAAGAAAAATCTGCTTTGGCTGGCAGTTACCTCACTAATGGTATTTTGCCTGTATTGGCTTTCTAATGTGGTGTTATGGGTGCCTTGGAGTCATAGTCCGCAATTGGGTATCATTCTGATGCTGACTGTAAATCCCGTCTTTTGGGGAGTAGGCATATATGTTTGTCTGGCTTGCGAAAGTGGAGTAGGAAATCTGATGAAGAAAGCTCTTCTGTTAGCCTTGATTGCGGTAGGAATATCTTTGCTATCCGACTATCTATTTTTTGCAGTATACATGAAGTCGAAGGACGTATGGCACATTACCACATTCTATGGTTATGCCTGGTTAGCTGTATTGGCTTTGGGTGAAGCATTCTTATTTTCTAAAAAAATGATGGCTAAACAGTATCCCGTAACGAAAAGACTGTTTTTGGTATTGGGCGTTTTCCTATTAGTGTTGTTGCTGTCTTTGTCTTATCTATTAGCAGAATGAAAAAATGGGAACTTGGGTGATATATATGCTTGCGGGTAATTGGGCTTTGATGCTCTATTTAATACTAAATGTATATGATTGGGAAAAGTGATATATTAAAGAAAGGGAATCAATCATGAAAGCGAATCGTTGGGAGAGTTTTTTAACTTCCTGGAAATTCTTTTCATTGCTGGTGGTATTGCAATTCATTTTGATGCCTGTAGCGACGAAAGATTTTAGATTTGAGGCAGCGGGAGACATCGTATTCTATACGTTGCAGCATGCTTTTATTCTGGATATGTATTCATACAGCTTTTATTTTCAGGTGATGATGATCCTGGCTTTGATAGCTGTTGTAGTCTGGAAGGGAAAGTTTAGCAGAGTTTTTACTGCTATTACAGGTTGTTTTTACCTGCTTTATGCTGTGATACAGAATATGGCAGTAACAGAACAGCATGGTTTCAGTATGGTAACAGTGAACGTTGTAATGATTGGTTTCGTTGCATTAGTCTGGCTGTGGGCTGCATGGAAGGGCTACAATGAGTTTTCTTTTGATAATGTTACCTGGAAAACCGGTTGGACGATACCTGTTGCTCTGTTTTGTTTGTGGTGGCCGATGAGTCTGAAAACGGCATTGCCGGATTTTCAGTTGCATTATTTGTATGATAGCGGTTCGGCATTGGCTTTCTGCCCGATGACTCCTGTGTTTCTAACTTTGCTTGTACTAAGTAAACGGGGAGTGAACAGGGTAGTGTTGCGGGTGACGGCAATGGTAGGAGTTATTATCGGATGTTATAATATGGGTAATTTTGCTTCTGATACTGGATTTTATGTCGGATTGTACCACTTGCCTCTGCTGGGCATGTCCATTTATGCTTTGTTGAGCAGCAGACAGAAGAGACAGAATCCGGAATGTGTATGATTAAAATAATTTGTATTGAATATGGACAATAAGAAATTGAATGAGCAGGAGAGTTTAGAACTCATCACTCAAATGATACAGAATACAAAGTTCAAGATGGTGAAAAACGCTGGAACTCCTTTTTTAGTATGGGGATACATGACTGTGGTGACCTCTTTACTGGTTTGGTATCTTTTGAAAGAAACCGGCAATTATTACTGGCAGTTTTTATGGCTTCTGATGCCGGCTGTTTCTTACTGCTTGAGCTTTGTCTTTATGATGGTCATCCCGGGACACTATTTGAACATAATGTCAAAACGAAGAGTTTAATGTATTATCTTTGCACTATAAAAATAGAAAGAAAGCATGTTTAAAGAACTGAACCCCTTACTGCATTCCGAACTGCGCCTGGCGGTGATGTCATTGCTTATTGGTGTCGAAGAGGCAGACTTTGTCTTTATCCGGCAACAGACGGGAGCAACGGCGGGCAACCTCAGCGTGCAGATTGATAAACTCAATAAAGCAGGGTATGTGGAGGTGACGAAGACGTTCAAGGGAAAGATGCCTTGCACTATCTGTAAGATTACGCCACAGGGAGTAGACGCTTTTGAGGAATATGTGGAAGCACTGAAAACGTATATTATAAAATAATGAAAGCAGACTTTATAATCAGAGCAGCTTTGCAGTCGGATTCTGTTGAGCTGAAAAAATTATTTCAGAATACCGTTCTCGCGATAAATAGGCGCGATTACTCACAGGCGGAAGTTGAAGACTGGGCATCATGTGGGGATGATCTTTCTAATATAGAAGATATGATAAAGACCCATTACTTTATTGTAGCTGTTAATCAACAGTCGAAAATCGTAGGTTTTTCATCTATCACTCCCCAGGGTTATTTACACTCTATGTTTGTTCACAAGGATTTTCAGGGTGAAGGCATTGCTACAATGCTTTTGAATGAAATAGAACAGTATGCAATTACAAATGGGATTATACGGATTACATCCGAAGTGAGTTTAACAGCCCGCCCTTTCTTTGAAAAAAGAGGTTATATAGTGGAGGAAGAACAAAAGCGCAAGGCAAATAAGCTTTCTCTTACTAATTTCTGGATGGCCAAACAGGTGATATGTTCAAAAAGTTAAGTCGCAAGTGAATGAATTTTAGTTTCTAAAAAAAAGTTGTACATTTACTCGCTCAAAATAAAAAGATGCAGTATGAAAATTTTAGTTACTTACGCCGTACAGGGCGAGTTTACGGAGTTAAAGTTTCCCGGATTGATAGGGGAGGAAGAAGTTCACATCGGCTATATTCGTACGGGAGTAGGCAAAGTGAAGTCAGCTTATTATGTTTCTGAAGTGCTCAATCAGGCCAAGCCGGACTTGGTGATCAACGTAGGTACGGCGGGAAGCATTGACTGCCAGGTAGGAGATATTCTGGTGTGCCGTCATTTTATAGACCGTGATATGCAGAAATTAGCCGATATGGGTTTGGAATATGAGATTGATTCTTCTGCCTTGCTGGCAGAGAAGGGATACTGTATGCATTGGGTAGGAGAAGGTATTTGTAATACAGGTGATACTTTTCTGACGGAACTTTCGGATGTGAAAGGCGATGTGGTCGATATGGAAGCTTTTGCGCAAGCCTTTGTTTGCCGTGCCAAGAATGTGCCTTTTATTGCTGTGAAGTATGTGACGGATATCATAGGACAGAATTCTGTAAAGCATTGGGAGGATAAACTGGCTGATGCACGTAAGGGGTTGGGGGAATTCTTTGAACAGATAGGTGGAGCGGTTAAATAAGCGTCTACTTCAGTGTCTTAAATGAAAGGATATGATAGGTTACTCCTGCTGCAATAATCAGGAGTATTACTTTTACCCATATATATGGAACGATAAAAAATACGCAGTAGAGCATGGTGATCCACATCAGCGAGATGGAAATTATCTTTGCGCGTAGAGGGATGGCTTTGTTTTCACGAAAGTTGCGGATATAAGGGCCGAGATGCTTTTGATTTAATAACCAGTTATATAGGCGAGGCGAACTTTTAAAGTAGAGTGCAGCCGTGAGTAGCAGAAATGGGGTAGTGGGTAGCAACGGCAGAAAAATGCCGAGGATACCAAGTGCTAAAGAGAGTGTACCAAGTGCTATATAAAGGGTTTTCATGCCGCAAAAGTACTCTTTTTTTGTTTACGGAGAAAGTTCTGTTTGCTTTGTTGTCTGACATTCGCTTTAAATGCTTATGTTTGCGAAGAATTTTCAATAAAGTCAAAACATGTATTTGAGAAAGTCCGTCTTCACGCTATTGCTGATACTGTGTAATGTATTTGTTGTGGTGGCACAGACCACCGCAGACTCTTTAGCACTTGTTACTGCTCATTGGAATGTAATTTCTATGGGAAAAGGTGTACTTTGTCGCGAAGCGGAGTTCGTTTCTTTGTATGGTGTTCCGCAGCATGTTGCTATTCTTGAAATCAAACCGGAGCAACATCGGTTTGACATTTTAATTCATTCTCCTAAAGAAGAAACCAGTAATGCTGCCCGTCGTTCCGGTGCAGTGGCGGCTATTAACGGTTCTTATTTCAATATCAAGCAAGGAACTTCTATCTGCTATTTGCGGAAAGACGGGGTGGTGGTAGATACTACTGCGACCGGTGTACTCAGCACTGTATCCAATGGTGCCGTGAAAATAGATAAAGGGAAACTGGACATCATAGCCTGGAAGAAACAGGATGAGAAAACTTGCGAACAGAAAGAAGGGAGTATTCTCGTTTCCGGTCCGTTGATGCTGTTGGATGGAAAAGCTTGTGACTTGTCTGCTTGTAACCGGTCATTCGTGCAGACTAAACATCCACGGAGTGCCGTGGCTCTGATGAAGGACGGAACGGTGTTTTTGATTGCGATTGCGGGCCGTTTCGAAGGTAAGGCGGAAGGTATCAATATCCCTGAGTTGACACATCTTCTCCGTGTATTGGGTGCAAAGAAAGCTTTGAATCTGGATGGTGGTGGTTCTACTACACTTTGGAGTGCTTTTGCACCGGATAATGGAATTGTAAACAAACTTACTGACAATAAACTTTATGATAATAAAGGGGAGCGTAAGGTTGCCAATTCACTTTGTGTCTACGAATAAAAGCGGAAGATTTAAACTGTAATCCTTAGAATTTTTGTACTTTTGTGCCGTGCCGAGGTGACATTAGGTGCGACAACAGACAAAGTATTTTCTTAATTAGCGTATTAACAAGAATATGTATACAGTTATCAAACGCATGGAAATATCAGCTGCCCATAGCCTGAAACTTTCCTATCGCAGCAAATGTGAGGATCTGCATGGTCACAATTGGATTATCACAGTCTACTGCCGTTCCCGGGAACTCAATGCCGATGGAATGGTAGTTGATTTCAGTCACATCAAAGAAACGGTGAAAGGAAAGCTAGATCACCGTAATTTGAATGAAGTTCTTCCATTCAATCCTACCGCAGAGAATATAGCCCGCTGGATATGCGAGCAGATACCTACTTGCTTTAAAGTCGAGGTGCAGGAATCTGAATCCAATGTAGCCACTTATGAGAAAGAATAACCCTACTGAAAGCCGGCACAAATATTTTTTATGAGAAAGATTAATGAGATTTTTTATAGCTTGCAGGGTGAAGGCTATCACACTGGTACGCCTGCTGTCTTTATCCGCTTTTCCGGTTGCAATCTGAAATGCTCTTTTTGCGATACACGGCATGAAGAAGGTGTGCTGATGTCCGATGATGAAATTATTGCCGAAGTAGGAAGGTATCCGGCTGTTACGGTTATCCTGACGGGTGGAGAACCTTCTCTCTGGATTGATGAGGTTTTTATCGACCGTTTGCACCAGGCGGGAAAGTATGTCTGTATCGAAACGAATGGAACGAACCCATTGCCCCAAAATATTGATTGGGTGACTTGTTCTCCCAAGCAAGGGGTGAAGTTGGGGATTACCCGTATGGATGAGGTGAAGGTCGTTTACGAAGGTCAGGACATTGAAGTCTACGAGTTGCTTCCTGCTGAATATTTCTTTCTGCAACCCTGTTCATGTAGTAATACTGCGGAAACAGTGGCGTGCGTCATGCAACATCCTAAATGGCGGTTAAGTCTGCAAACACATAAACTGATTGACATTCGTTAATGAATCGGGTAGTGTTATAGGAATGTAATGTGAATGACATCTTTCTTTTGCTTTTTAGGGCTTACTTTGCCGTGAAATTAAAATTCTAAAAAGAGAAGAAACATGAAATCAATTCGTTTTTTATCCTTGCTGCTTTTGCTAAATTTATTTGCAGCAGGAGGGTACGCAGTAGACCAACCCGTTAAAAAAGAAATTGTCGTAAGTGGTGTGGTGACAGATACGCAGAAACAACCTGTTGTAGGTGTTGTTGTGACAGATGGCGTTAATTTTACGCAGACTGATGATAAAGGGCGTTATCTGTTGGTATCTGATCCCGCACAGTCTAAATTCGTTTATCTTTCTGTTCCGGCGGACTACAAAACTAATGTAGAGAATGCATTACCTATTGGCTATTATGCCAGGATTGATGCAAAAAAGAAAAAGAATCGTTGTGATTTCAGCTTGGTGAAGAGAGAACAGCCGGTTCATGATTTTACCTTTATAGCTATCTCTGATCCGCAGGCAAAAAATGAGGAACAGCTGGATCGCTTTGCTTCGGAAACTGTGGTTGATTTGAAGGAAACATTGAAGCAATTGTCTTCGCAGGAAGTTTACGGAATGGTTCTGGGAGATATCGTCTGGGATGTTATGCCTTTGTATGATTCATATAAGAAGGTTATCTCTGATTTGGACTTAATCATGTATCATGTGATTGGTAATCACGACTTTGATCAGCAATATACGGCACTGAGCCTTGCTACGAATAAGGAAGAATACGGGGAATCGGTGTTCGGTGACCATTTTGGACCAACGGATTATTCTCTTAATGTAGGGAAAGTGCATATTATTTCGATGAAGGACATAGATTATAAAGGTAAGAAGAAATATACAGAGCAGTTTACCCCTGAACAATTGGAATGGTTGAAAAAGGATCTGAGCTATGTGAAGCCGGGTACTACCGTACTGTTAAGTCTTCATGCTCCTACGGCTAACAGTACGGGTAGAGAAGGAGCCAATGCCCGTAATGCCGAACAACTTTTTGAGATACTAAAAGATTATAAGACGCATATCTTTGTCGGTCATACTCATTTTTATGAAAACCGCATTGTGACTCCTGTTATCTATGAACATAATATTGGTGCAGCTTGTGGTGCTTGGTGGGCAGGACATGTAAATCGTTGCGGTGCTCCCAATGGATATCTGGTGGTAAATGTGACCGGTGATGACATCTCCTGGCAGTATAAGGCTACCGGTCGTCCATTCGATTATCAGTTTCGTGTGTATAAGCCGGGTGAGTTTCAGAGCCAACCTAAGTATCTGGTGGTTAATGTCTGGGATTATGATCCGGCATGGAAGTTATCCTACTATGAAGACGGTATTGAGAAACCGGGCGTAATGGAGGCTTTTGACGATGAGGATCAGGATTATATTACAATGAAAGAAGGAAAGGCTACAGGGTATCATACATCGCACTTATTCCGGGTACGTCCTACGGATAAGGCTAAATCAGTGAAGATCGTAGCAACAAATCGTTTCGGTCAAAGCTTTACCCAGACTGTAGATTTGAAATGACAGGCTTTGAATACTCGTTTATAACGGGTTTATAAACAAAAATAGCTGCAAGTAAAAACTTGCAGCTATTTTCATCTTGCACGGGAGGAGAGGTTCGAACTCCCGACACCTGGTTTTGGAGACCAGTGCTCTACCAACTGAGCTACTCCCGTGTTTGCGGCTGCAAAGGTAATGTAAACTTTCAAATATGCAAGAGGGATGAGCGATTATTTTAACGCTCTCTCGTCTTATAACATCTGTAAGTCCTGATACATAATGCGGTAGGCTGCTGCTTTTTTTTCTAAAGCAAGCGGATAAGCGCGCGAAGAAGAAGGCATCCGATAGAGTCGCATAGGTCTGCCATCAAAAACAAACTCTGTAAAATCTCCCACTTTCGGCTTTTCAAGAGAGAACTGTTTGCATAAAGTTTCCGTTGCTTTCTCACCTGTGGTAACTATGGCTTTACATTCCGGTAAGCGACGAAGCATGCCCTCGATATCCGTAGGTTCCACAACTTCCAGAAATTTGTCGGATGCATTGTCCTGCAACCGTCGTATGGCGGTAGCTGTATCAAATAGAGCAATACCTTTTTCTTGCAGGAAAGGGATAATGCGATCTTTGTCGAAAGCTTTTGTCGCTTCGTTCAGAAAATGGTTTTTATCATTGAAAAACAGGAGTCCTACAATCCGCCACATATCATTGTTCCAGTTCGGATAATAAAACTCCATCGACCACCTTTTCTTTTGAGGTGGAAAACTTCCCAGCATCAGCAAACGGGCGTTAGCAGGAAGAAAGGGTTCTAAAGGGTGTCGCTCGATTTTCATACTTACTATTTTTAGGATAAAAAATGTCTGAAAAGCCCGGAATATGATTCAGACTTCTCAGACGACTCTGTGATTTTCTTATGCAAAAGTATAGATTATTTCCGGAAGTTACTCTGCTATTTCCAAATTACTCATTTTTTCTGTGATGCGGAAAGGGAAGTCCGGATATTCGTACAGGCTGAACCGTGATTCGGTTTTGCCTTCCGTATAATTCCAGATACTTGCGTAGTCTTCCACATCTTCTCCCATGGCACGCAGTTGTCGCAGGTAGGCGGCTATGGACTTATTCTCTACGATATAGACCTGTCCGAGCTGATTGATTATCGGGCTGTGACGACGTGTTCCGTCGTGGTCGAAACGAAGGATGCGCTTTCCGTCTTCGGTCATTCCCACCAAATTGAACGTCATGCTCTTGCCAATGGCGGGCAGGTTTAACACGCTGCGGTCTGTGGCAAGAAACGGAAGATGATGTATCTTCAGGAAGTGGCGGATGCAGTATGCAGGATCAAGTGCGGTTTCGAGCGATGCAGACAGGTTGAAGGCATCTTCTTTATTCAGTTTGCCAAAACGCTTTTCTTCTTGCTGTTCCTGCATGGAACGGCTGTTTGGTGTAAAGACTGCATTATTTTCTTCGAAACCTTTTACGGAGAATGTATAGTAACAGACAACTCCCAGTTCGTTAAGTACCTGGCGTAGGCGAGTGGTATGTCCCCGACGTGAGGCAGCTACGTTATACACAAGTTGGTTGGTAATCAGCCAGCCTGCCGATAATAATTTGCGAATACCTTCCTTTGCCTCGGGAGTAACCTCCAGTGGAGTTTGGAAATGCGTTTGAATAATGAACTGACGGATACCGATGACGGATGCTTTCTCCTTGAAAGTTCGCAGAATTTCTACCAATTCATTGTTGATACGCATTGGCAGATAAGCTGGCAAACGCGATCCGAGGCGGATACGCTGTAATTCGGCATACTTTTCTCCTTCCGGGCGTTCCTGATTGGTTTTCCGTTTACGGGCAGCCATACGGTAAACGGCTTCCAGAATTGTGTTCAGCGTCTTGTTCTGACTCATGAGGGCATCTCCACCTGTGATGAGGATGTCACGCAATTGGGTATCTTCCTCGAAGTAAGTCATCAGACGGCGTAATTTCTTCTCCCATGTTTCTTTAGGACGCAGGGAGTCAAACTCAAAATTGAGTCGTTTGCTCTGGAAGTCATACATGCGCTGGCAGGAAGCACAAAGCCCGCCACAAGCACGTCCCATGGTGTCGGGAATGAGGATGGCTACTTCCGGATAACGACGGTGAATATTGTGTCCGTCGGGCAGGAGCCAGCCGGCCGCATTGGGTTTCCCGGCTTCTACTATGTCTTCACGTTCCCAGGCGCGGATTTGCCCATAAGTTTCCACCAGTTGCGGGGAGTAGAGGATGTAGCTGCGCAGAGATTCATCGTTGTACCCTGTGCTACCGGGATTTAACAAGTGCAGATAGTAAGGCGTAACGAAGAAAGGCATTCCTTTCTTGCGGGCACGAGATAACAGATACATGGTTTCAGCAGAAAGTGAATTGCCCAGAAAGCGATTTAGTTCCGTAGGGCTTTTGGCAGCCATGGCCAGATGGAAACGGAAGTCATTCCACCATTCGCTGACAAGACGGTATTTCTCTTCGTAGCTGATGCCCTCTTCAAAGTGGTAGCGGGAAACAGCGGTACGGTGCTCTATCTTCTGTATCAATGCGTGCAGAATACGCTCTTTATTTTTGGCATGGATCAGTTGTACGTCTTCGTCCAGTCCGCTGGGCCAACGCTCGGTCCACGCTTTGACGCGTTGGGGTGCGGGGAGTAGGGCAGCAGGATGCTGTAAGCGTTTGAATTGCTGGAAAATATCCAGGAACACGTCTGTTTCCACATCTTCTTCCAGATTTCCGGTAAGAAACGCGTATAGAAGTGACAGGGTAGAAACAATCATTTGTTCATCGGTAGAAAGTTCATGGACTTCCTGGCCGTCATATTCAATCAGAAGTCGAATTTGCCTGACAACTTCACTTTCCGTATCAGCCTGATTGGCAATGAATTCCGAAATGCCTTGCTTGAAGCTTTCCGTACCGTCGCTCTGTTCGGCGATGCGTACAATTTCGGGAAGTTCATTTCGATAAAGTTGCTTCAACTGGGATAAAGTGAGTGCAAGCATTTTCTTTTGTTTCATAAGCGGTTATTTTTTAATGATTAATACTGAAATAGTTGCGAGCTGCGAACTGCAAACAATAAACTACGAGCTACAAATTACGAGCTACGAGTTACAAATTATAAGCTACAGATAACTCTGAAAGCCTTTCAGGCTGCCTGACTTATTGAGCCTAAATCAAGCTATTTGAATTCTCAAATCTTCTGAATTATGAAATCTTCTGAATAATCAGATTACTTGAACTAATAGGTTTTGAACTATCAACTTATCAGAGTTTTTTAACTTACCCAGTGCAATAGTTTGTCACTGATAGCTTGTAGTCTGTAGCTTAGCGGATAAAGCCCGCTATATCTTACAACAATCTCTTTGCATAAAGTGTTGTTGCTCCTTCGAGCAAAAAAGTTGCATAAAAATAACAAAAAAAGGCGAGGAAATCATTTCTCGCCCTTTCTATTGATTATTTCTTTAGAAAACTTTTTCTTTTGATAACAGTTTTTACCTGATAGATATTTCAAACTTATTTCTCTTCCGTGGCTTTGTTTTTGGGTTCTTTTTTAGCCAGTAATACAACGTTGTACACGTATTCTGTCATCCACTGCTCGGAGTATCCCAGACGCTCTTTATATTGGCGGACTGCCATAGCCGTCTTATGTACATCGTCCTTTTTCCATACGGTTTTGGTGCAGACGTCATGTACGGTCTTTTCGGTCATACTGCGCAGTGCACCTTTAAAAACAGAGGGCACGCGGAACTTCCACTGCATCAAGTTGCCCATCAACATCATCAGGTCTTGTGAGAAACCTTGATACATAAACAAGTATGCCTGCACATCATTCTGCGTGCGGCAATGCTTCTTTACGGAAGCGTCGATTTCCTTGAAGAAGTTTTCACTCAGTCCATAGTCCTGCATCAGCATTTTGCGTGAAGCAGTCTTTTCGGCTTGTCCCAGTCGTCCGCCCTGAGTCGGTATTTTGAACAGGCGTTTGAAGTTGGCTACATCCGGCACGAAACGAATGTTCGTAATTCCCAGATTAGCGGCAATTACGGACTGGAAATAAACGCGTGTCAGTGACACGAAATCTTCCACGTTTTTGGAGGAAGTACCCTCAGAATTCTTTTTAAATAGTTTGGCAAATATACCCATCTTATTTATGTTTTATGATTTATGATTTATAATTGCCGGGGCAATTGCGATTGCAAAAGTACGAAATAAGTTGATTTACACCAACAATTGTATAAATCATAATTTATAAATCATAAATCTCTTACCAGCACTCTATGTCATTTTCTACCTCTTTGAGGCGGTCTTTTGTGAAAACAGGGTCTTTGATACCCGCCCGTTTCTGTGCACGGTAGTCTTCCAGCAGTTTGAAAGCGTATTTACCGAGCAGGCTGATGGCAATCAGGTTACAGAGCGCCATCAATCCCATGGTGACATCTGCCAGACTCCAGGCCACATCCAGTGCAGCGAGTGCACCAAATAGCACCATACCACCTACCAGAATACGGTAGATGTTCAATATCCATTTCTTACGGGTAAGATAACGTATATTGGCTTCTCCATAATAATAATTACCCAGAATGCTGCTGAAGGCGAAGAAAAACAAAGCAATAGCAACAAAAATACTTCCTGCCGAACCAATCTCGTTCGTCAGCGCCTGTTGCGTAAGTTGTACTCCATTGGTAGAGCCGTCCAGTGGCGCACCGCTGAAAAGTATAATGAACGCGGTGCAGGTACATATAATTAATGTATCGGTGAAAACGCCCAAGGTCTGTATCAGCCCCTGCTTTACGGGATGTGTGACGTGTGCGGTGGCTGCCACATTGGGAGCGGAACCCATACCGGCTTCATTGCTGAACAATCCCCGCTTGATGCCTTGCATCAATGCAATACCTACGCCACCACCCAATGCCTGTTGCCAGCCGAAGGCATGGCTAACGATGAGTTTGATAACGGCAGGAAGTTCAGTGATATTGATAGCTACAATGATCAGTGCCAAAGCAATATATCCCAATGCCATAACGGGAACAATAATGCTGCTTACTTTAGCAATGCGCTGTACACCACCGAAGATAATAAGCAGTGTGGCTATGGTAATAACCCCTCCTACGATGGCGTGGTCGAAACCGAATGCATGTTCAAAAGCTGCACACAGCGTATTGCTTTGTACGGAGTTGAAGGCGAAGCCGAAAGTGATCGTAATGAGTACGGCAAACACAGTACCCATCCACGGTTGTTTCAATCCTTTTCGCATATAATAAGCGGGACCGCCAATGAAAGAGTCTTTGCCTCTTACCTTATATAATTGTGCCAATGTGGACTCTACGAATGAACTGGCAGCACCAAACAGGGCAATGACCCACATCCAGAACACTGCTCCCGGCCCGCCTACAGCGATGGCAGTGGCCACACCCGCCAGATTGCCCGTACCTACACGGCTGGCAATGGAGATGGCAAATGCCTGGAATGAAGAGATATGCTTTTCACCCGGCTTTCCATTCGTTCCTGCCGAATCACCCAGTAAACGTACCATTTCACCTATCATGCGGAACTGTACGAAGCGGGTTTTCAGCGTGAACCAAAAGGCACATCCCAAAAGCAGAGCGATAAGGATATAAGTCCAGAGAATATCGTTGATTGAATTGATTATATTCATGCTATATTGTTTAATATTTACTTGTTTAATGATAAACTGTCGGTTCTTCTGTCTGAATTTATTGATTATAAAGGTCGCAAAAGATATCTTTTGTAACTGATTGAATATTACTGTGTTGTGTTGAGGTGTTCTAAGACTGCGACTGAGGTACCCTAAGTATACGACTGAGATACCCTAAGTATGGGACTGAGGTACCCTAAGTATCATACTGAGATACCCTAAAATAACAACAGTTTTGTTTTTTTGTTTTTCTGTAAATAACTTTTTCTTCATAACCCAAAAGTAGAAGTCAGGATTGAAGAATAATCATTTATTTTAGTCTGAAGTGAAACTTATGCCCTTCAAATACCGGTTCTACAATATCAAACCGGATGAACTTGGCAAGTAAATGTTCCGCTGCACGTCGGGAAAGGCGTGCCAGCCTACAATACCTGTTTAACGATAGACTGTCATTTTCTTCCAACAAGTCAAGCAACAACTGTTCGCGCTCAGTATAAGTTATCAGTTCTCCCCGCGGACTACCACTTTGCTGCCATACACGCAGATGAACCGGTGTAGCGAGTATATTCTCATCCTTGATGCGCAGATAAGCCAACGGTTTTCCTGTTTCATCCTTGGCATATACGGGTTTTTGCAAACTTTCTTCAATCTGCACTACCAGCACACTGCGTCCTTCCGCCTGAAAGGTCTGCATGGTATAATTCACTTCCGGCTGACAGTACATTTGTGCTGCCGCCTCTATCATATATTGTTCCTCATCGGAGCGAACTCCGGCAATCTTTCCGTTATCTTTTACCCCGATCAGCAACCGCCCGCCGTCCGTATTGGCAAAGGCGGAGAGCGTTTTTGCGATCTTACGGGCATCGGAAATCTCAAACTTAAAGTCCTGCCTTTGGTGTTCGCCTTCGGCTATGAGCAAGTGTATGTATTCCGTATCTGTAAGGGGTTTCATGCCTGCAAAAGTAGGTAAAAAACGCCAGAGGACGTTTTTTTGTGCAATTTTTGCGGATTATTTCAAAAAAAATATTGTTTTTCTGCATTTATTTCAAGAAAGAGTGTATTTTTGCCAGACATTATTAACGAAGTAATATTAATAAGAAAAGGATTATGAAAGAATTAGTTGAAAAAGTTGCTGAATTGTATGCAGCATTCGAGAAAGATGCAAAAGCTCAGATTGAAAATGGTAACAAAGCTGCCGGTACTCGTGCACGTAAGGCTTCTTTGGAAATCGAAAAATCAATGAAAGCATTCCGCAAAGCATCTTTGGAAGCTGCTAAATAATAAGCACGCTTACTGAAAGAATTGAAAGACCGTCTCAATGAGAACGGTCTTTTTTGTTTTATCCGGTACAAACATAGGGCCACCCGATATTTTCGGTATACCCATCAAATAATAAGCAATTTGTTCAGCCGCAAGATAACGCGGATCTCTTTATTAATTCTTTTTCAAACTATATACATTGTGTATATGATATATCTTTTATATCTTTGTAAAAAAAGAAAGGAGTTATTATGGCGACAATGACATTAGAGAAAAAAAGGAAAAATATAGATTTGCCTGTTGACGTATTACAGCGCTTATCGGTTTTGGCTGCTTCACAAGGTAAGAGTTTGAAAGCTTTCATAGAGCACCTCTTGGTGGTAAAAGCAAATTCTATTTCTGTGGAAGTTTTAGAAAATCCCAGTCCAAGTGGCGATTCCTTTTTCGAAGATGCAGAAAATATGGCTGAGATTTCAGCACGAGTGAAAGCACATAAAGCAGGAAAGACAAAATCTGCCATAAAGCTTAAATCAGCCGAGGAAATCAAGAGCTTTATAGATAATCTCTGAGATGAAATATATCATAGAGTTTGAAGCCAAAGCTATAGAGGATTTAGCTAAATTGAAGAAATCGGGAAATAAAGCATTAATTACTAAAATCGAAAGATTACTTTTGGAAATAGCAGAACACCCTACTGTGGGAACTGGACAAGTGGAAGCATTGAAAGGTATTTTATCCGGTTATTGGAGCAGGAGAATTGATAAGTTTAATCGTATTATTTATACCATTGAAGAAGAAATTGTGACAGTTACAATAATTTCGGCTAAAGGGCACTATGGTGAAAGTGGTAAGTTGTGTAGTGGATATGAATGAAAACGTCCTCAATAAACTGAAAATACTGGCGGAGTCGGCCAAATATGACGTCTCATGCTCGTCCAGCGGTACCGTGCGTTCCAACAAACCCGGTATGTTGGGTAATACTGTCGGCGGCTGGGGTATTTGCCATAGTTTTGCTGAAGACGGGCGTTGCATTTCACTACTGAAAGTGATGCTGACGAACTATTGCATCTACGACTGTGCATATTGCATCAATCGTCGTTCTAATGATTTGCCGCGTGCTACGCTTTCTGTCAGCGAGTTGGTAGATCTGACGATGGAGTTCTATCGCCGCAATTATATAGAAGGATTATTTCTGAGCAGCGGTGTGGTGCGAAGTCCGGATTATACCATGGAACGCCTGGTGCGTGTGGCCAAGGACTTGCGCACAGTGCATCGTTTCAATGGTTATATTCATTTGAAAAGTATCCCCGGTGCCAGTCGTGAACTGGTGAACGAAGCGGGATTGTATGCCGACCGCCTCAGCGTTAATGTAGAAATACCGAAAGAGGAGAATCTGAAACTTCTTGCCCCCGAGAAAGATCATAAAAGTGTATATGCACCGATGCGTTATATTCAGCAAGGCGTATTGGAAAGTTCGGAGGAACGGAAGAAACACCGTCATGCACCACGTTTTGCCCCTGCCGGACAGAGTACGCAAATGATTGTAGGGGCTACGGCGGAAACGGACAAAGATATCCTTTTTCTTTCATCTGCTCTTTATAAAGGACCTACAATGAGGCGTGTTTATTATTCCGGTTATATCTCTGTGAATACGTATGATACGCGTTTGCCGGCCCTGAAGCAACCACCGCTGGTGCGTGAAAATCGCCTGTATCAGGCAGATTGGCTTATGCGCTTTTATCAGTTTAAGGTGGAAGAGATTGTGGATGATGCATATCCTGACCTGGACCTGGAGATTGATCCTAAACTGTCGTGGGCCTTGCGCCATCCGGAGCAGTTTCCGGTAGATATCAATCGGGCGGATTATGAGATGTTATTGCGTATTCCGGGTGTCGGAGTGAAGTCGGCAAGATTGATCGTGGCATCCCGTCGTTTTTCTAAGTTAGGTTTCTATGAGTTGAAGAAGATAGGAATAGTGATGAAGAAAGCGCAGTACTTTATTACTTGCCATGAACTCCCTATGAAGACTGTGAATGAAATGACTCCGCAAGCAGTACGCAGTTTGCTGATAACGAAACCGAACAAGAAGAAAGTGGACGAAAGGCAGTTGTTGCTTGATTTCCACGACTAAGAGAGTTCCTTTCCATGAATATATTTGTTTTTGATAATACTTTCGAGGGCTTGCTGACTTCTGTTTTTGAAGCCTATTCCCGTCGTGTTTTTCCTGATGCATTGTCTCCGGAAGGAGAGCCATTACCCTTATTTCATGATGAAGTCTTCACGGTAATCACCGAAGAAGAAAAGGCGAAGCGAGTATGGCGTGGTTTGCAAAAGAAACTCTCTTCCGGTGCTCTGTCTTGCCTTGCCCAATGTTGGCTGGCGGAGGAACAGGAAACTCCGATGCTTTTGTTCCGCTATATCTGTAAAGCGATTGATGCTCCCCGTTCCATTGAAACCAATTTTGCCGATCCGGATGTGCTGGAATTCTCACGTATGTGGAAGCGGGTGGATTGGGAACGTCTTCGTATGCTCCAGTTTATCCGTTTTCAGAAAGCTGCCGACGGCACCTTCTTTGCTGCGGTAGAGCCGGAAAAGAATGCTCTACCACTGGCTATTGATCACTTTAAGGATCGTTTTGCCGATCAGCCCTGGCTGATATACGACATAAAACGGGCGTATGGCTTCTATTATGATTTGAAAGAAGTACGTCAGGTTACCTTTGAAGAAGGTTCACGCGAGGGACATCTGGTCACGGGTATGCTGGACGAAAGCTTGATGGATAAAGACGAGAAACTTTTTCAGCAACTCTGGAAGACATACTTTAAAGCCATCTGTATCAAAGAACGGCTAAATCCGCGGAAGCATAAACAAGATATGCCTGTACGTTACTGGAAACACATGACAGAGAAGCAGTAACAAGATCATTCGATTTGTTCTACTGTTACATCCGGCCATTCCTGCATCAGTGACAGCATGTGCCCTTCGTCATTACTCCGCTTGGATTTGATAACCATAGTCACTATATACCTTTCTGTATCTCCGGAACCTAATCTTTCCATTTTGTAGGAGACTAACATATAATTTCGGGAGTTAAAGCGATCGGATACTTCCTTAAGGATATCCTTATTTTCGGTAGAGAATGTTATCATGGAGCTTTTCATCCCTACACTTTTGAACAGGATGCTGAGCAGTTCCAATCCAGCCAGAGTGAGCAGGGTAGCGGCTATACTTATTACATACATTCCGGCTCCAACCGCCAGACCGATGCCTGCTGTAGCCCATATTCCGGCAGCAGTAGTCAGCCCCCTGACAATTTGTTTTTGTAATATGATGGTACCGGCACCGATAAAACCGATACCGCTGACTACCTGAGCTGCTACACGACTCGGGTCCAGCGAGACGCTATTTTCTTTGATAATGTCCTGAAAGCCATATTGGGAAACAATCATGATGAGGGCACTGCCCAACGATACTAAAAAGTGAGTACGGTATCCTGCTTCTTTGGCACGGTATTCTCTGTCCAGGCCGATGATGGCACCTAAGATGCCGGCTACTAATAATCTGAGTACGAAATCGAAATCTAATGTCATATTGGCTCCTTTCTGTGTTTTAAGTTACTGTACTTTTTCTTTCGGCTTGCCCCGAAAGAAAAAGATACCAAAAAGAAAGAGGCACCGGCTACGTCTCCGGAGTAGCCCCGGAAGTGCAGCCTTGAGTTTTTCTTTTGGTATCTTTTCTTTTGTCTCAAGACAAAAGAAAAGTACTTAATTTATAACCCATGCCCTATTATGCGGCACCGTCTTTTTCGGATCATAGTGCATTCCCGCCTGTGTCGGTATTTTAAGAACGTATGTACGTCCGCTTTTGTTTTGTAAAGAACTATCGCGCAGCCATGGGTTGGCATCCTTCAGTTGGGCGTAGGTAATACCTTTACTCTTGGCAAATTGTGCCAGATTGTCGATACTCGTTGTTACATTGACCTCTGTATGGGGGATGACCGGGTAAAGATGTTCCCGTTTTAGTAAAAAGCCATAGCGCTGCGGATTACTGATGACGGCTTTAGCGGCAAGCAGGCGGAACATATAACGGGAAGTCTCTTCTACAAGCCAAAGGTCTACGGCTTGATCTACGAGCTGTTTTTTCAGTTCGGAGGAGATGCGGCCTTGTCCGCCATTGTAGGCAGCGGCTACGCAGAGCCAGTTACCATATCTTTGGTAGGCATCTTTCAGATACTGGCATGCGGCACGGGTGGCTTTCTCCACGTGATAACGTTCGTCGATATTGGGGTTTACTTCAAGGCCGAATTCGCGTCCGGTAGTTTGCATGAACTGCCACATTCCGGCTGCTCCTGCCGGACTACGGGCAAGGGTATTGAGGTTGCTCTCTATTACGGCGAGATATTTGAAATCATCGGGTACACCGTTTTCCTTCAATATGGGTTCTATGATGGGAAAGAAGCGGTTCGCACGCTTGATGGTGAGCATGGTGGTGGAATGCATATAGGTGAACGACATTTGTTCGCGATCCATACGTTCACGATGATCGTAACGCGTCAGGTCAATTTCCTGTCCGGCAAAGGTTATTTTATCCGGTACGGAAGGGGAGGTGACACAATAGGGAACTTCGGATTTAACGGATTGCTGTTCAGGGTCTATCGTGCTGTGCCCAAACAGAAATGGAAGTGTGGCACCGGCGCATAGAGCAACTGAGGTAACTATCAGGATATGTATTGAGCTTTTTTTCATTTTCAAAAGTTTGTTTGGTTCGAGGTCGAATATACAATATTTACGGGAATGAGGCAAGAACTATGGTGTCTTTACAACGAATCTTAGTTCTTTATAGGCAATCTTTCCCATAACCACCGGGGGATCATTCGCCAGAAAAAGACAACTACACGGTATCTGCCGTCGATCACAATGACCCGTTTTTTCCGGTTCAGGGCACGGACGATACTCTTCGCTACCTGATTGGCTTGCATCAACATGGGGAACTTACCACTTTTCAGTAAGTCGGTAGCGACGAATCCCGGGCGTATGTCTGTGAAATGGATATTCAAGTGTTGCATCCGGGAGAGTTGTGCCAAGGCTTCGATGTAAGTATTCTGGAAGCGTTTCGTTGCGGAATAGGCCGGGGCGATGCCCAATCCTTTGGTGCCTGCAATGGAACTGATGACAGCGATGTGCCCACCTCCTTGGGTTTTGAAGTGATTGAAGGCAGCGGTCACCATGCGGGTGAATCCTTCTACGTTGGTACGGGCGGTATTTAGTTCTATTTCCGGTTTCAGGTCCGGGTTCTGGCTACCTATGCCGGAGCTGAGGAAGAACAAATCCATGCCACCTAACTTCCGGATGAGTGTTTCCAGCAGGGTGGGGGCATCCGAATCTGTTACGTCCAGACGTTGAATTTCGATTTGCCCGGGGGCAGTGGCTTGCAGTTTCTCCAATGCTTCTTCTCGTCTTCCGGCAATACCGATGTGCCAACCTTGCTGAATTAGCAGTTTGGCAACTTCTTCTCCTATGCCGGAGGTGGCTCCTATAATAATGGCTCGTTTCATAATTGCTGTATTAGTAGTTTGTTAATTGCATGTGCAGGATGGGAAAGGGCTTGCCTTGCGCATCTGTTTCATCCCGACTTATTACTTCAAAGCCCCTGTTACGGTAGAAGCGAAAAGCCTGTTCGTTTTGTTCATTGACATCCACTTTGTGGAAACCTCGTTCGTTTACGGCAAACTCTAATAATGTCTTGCCATATCCTTTTCCCTGTTCGTCGGGGTGGATAAACAGCATTTCTATTAAATCGTCGCTTAGTCCCAGAAAGCCACTGATGCGGTTGTCTTTATTCTTTATAGTATAGAGTTGCACTGCGGGGAAATAAACGTTCTGTACCAGAGGTTTGTAGTACTGAATATCTTCTTCACTCAAGAAGTGATGCGTACTGCGTACGGATGCTTCCCAAAGCTCAGAGAGTTCGGGATAATCTTTCTCCGTGGCGATGAAGATATTTGTAGGAAGATTGTTCATTTTCATATATTCTATTGCCCGATGACGGTTGCTACTATTTTTCTTCCACCGCCACGATTGCGGAATTCACAGAGGTATATACCTTGCCAGATACCCATATTCAGTCTACCGTCAGTGATAGGTATGCTGAGACTATTACCTGTCAGGGTCGATTTGGCATGGGCGGGCATGTCATCATCTCCTTCGCAAGTATGCATGTAGTAAGGTTCCCGTTCTTTCACCAGGTGGTTGAAGATGGCTTCCATGTCCGTCTGGACATCCGGATCAGCATTTTCATTGATGCTAAGTCCGGCAGAGGTATGCTTGATGAACAGATGTAAAAGTCCGGCTTGCGGCAGACGCGGCAGGTTACGTATTATTTCATCCGTTATCAGGTGAAAACCACGTGCGCGAGGACGTAGGGTAAATTCTCTTTGAGTAACAAAACTTTGTTCCATTTTATATATTTCTATGCGTTATTATTTTCCGATATGATTTAGAATGAAAGTCTTTCTATTCTTTAGGGGCTTTATCAAGTGATGATCCGCAATACTTACAGAACTGTGCACTTTCTTCGTGTCCTCGCCTGTGACAGTTGGGGCACTCTCTTGCTACATTCTTTTCATGTTTTTTCATCAGCGATACGGAAACGATGCCGGTGGGTACTGCAATGATAGTGTAACCTATCAGCATGACACAACCTGAAAGGAATTTCCCTAGGGCGGTGACAGGAGTTATATCTCCGTAACCTACCGTGGTAAGCGTGACACAGGCCCAATAAATGCTGTTGGGAATATTGCTGAACTGTGTATTGGGTTTTCCTCCTTCAATCATGTACATCAGTGTTCCGATAGATATCACCAGAATCACCACAAACATAAAGAAAACTGCGATTTTCTTGCTACTGTCTCGTAGTGCCGTCAGTAGCATTTGCCCTTCCATCCAGAAGTTGAATAACTTGAAAACGCGGAATATCCGTATCAGGCGGAATGCCCGTATAATAAGCAGATAGCGTGCTCCGGGAAACAGGAAAGCGAGATAAAGCGGCAGTGTAGCCAGCAAGTCGATGATGCCGAAAGCACTGAAAGCATATTTGGAAGGTTTAGGTGAACAATACAGTCGGGTGATATATTCGAAAGTGAAGAAAGCGGTCAGTAAATACTCCATAACAATGAATGGAGTTTTCAGCCATACCGGCAATCCTTGCAGGCTTTCCAGGATAACAAGTCCCACGCTAAGCAATATGCACCAGATCAGGGTAACGTCGAATAGCTTCCCGGCAGGTGTATCAGCTTCGAATATGATGACATATAGTTTTCGCTTCAAAGCCTGATTATGCATCAGTTCTGTGAATTTATCTTTCAGTTTCATGTTTCACAATGTTTGTTACAAAAGTAGGAAAACCTTTCCGAATGAGAAAAAGGGTACTTGACTTTTTGTAACTTGCTGGAATATGGAGTATATTTGTTACCTGTTTTCACGATTTAAAAGTAAACAACCATGAATCGAATAATAACCTTCGTTATCGGGGTTTTGTTCATCATACTTAAAATAAAGAGCGTATGAATAAAGTATGTGTAGTAACAGGTGGAGCCGCCGGTATCGGTCGTTGCATTGTCGAGATGTTTGCAGAATCGGGATATACGGTGTATTTCATTGATAAGACACCCGAGGCGGTGGAACTGGCGGAAGGAAAGATGTCGGAAAGAGGGCTTTCGGTTACAGGCTTTGTCGTTTAAAGACTATTTCAGTGGTGCAGGTGCTATTGTGAATATTTCTTCTACCCGTGCTTTTCAGTCGCAGGCCAATACGGAAAGTTATACGGCAGCCAAAGGTGGAATAACGGCTCTGACTCATGCACTTGCGGTCAGTCTTTCGGGAATTGCCCGCGTGAATTCTATCGCTCCCGGTTGGATTGATACGGGAAGCTATCATGAAGAGGATTATGTGCCGGCATATACGGAAGGAGATATCATGCAGCATCCCTCGCAAAGGGTAGGAGAACCGGCCGATATAGCCCGTGCAGTTCTTTTCCTTTGTGACGAACGGAACTCCTTTATCAACGGGGAGAATATTACGATTGATGGAGGCATGAGTAAACTAATGATTTATCATAATGATTATGGTTGGGATTATCAATCGTAGAAACTATTAAATATAAAAAAGAGAATAATGGAAAAAGTAATTATCAACTCGTATGAGGATTTTGAAAAGCTGGTAGGTCAGCAAATTGGGGTTTCCGATTATGTGGAACTTTCGCAGGAACGTATCAATCTGTTTGCTGATGCTACGTTGGATCATCAGTGGATACATGTAGATACGGAACGTGCTAAAACAGAGAGTCATTTCAAGACTACTATTGCGCATGGTTATCTCACTTTGTCTATGTTGCCGTATTTGTGGAACCAAATTATTGAGGTGAACAACCTGAAGATGATGGTTAATTATGGTATGGATCAGATGAAGTTCGGTCAGGCGGTATTGTCGGGACAAAGTATTCGTTTAGTTGCGAAACTGCACTCATTGACAAACTTGCGCGGTGTGGCAAAGGCTGAGATTAAATTTACGATTGAGATAAAAGACCAACCGAAGAAGGCACTTGATGGAATTGCAGTGTTCTTGTATTATTTCAATTAAAATTCTTTCATTATAAATTACACGGATATTCACAGATTAAGAAGAAGAGCTTTACTGAAGCTTCATTATTAAATCTGTGAATATCCGTGTAATTTGTGATGTATTCTTTATTGCTTCCTAATATACTCCTGCCACAAATGCCGGATAGCCGCTACCGGATGATATAACAACATTCTTGGCCCTGCCCATCTCATGATTTCTCTCATCCGTTCCCGCATCTCCGGTTTGTAACAATGTATGGTACAGAGTCGACAAGTACCTTTCTTTTCTCCGAATGGACAACGTGACAACCGTGCATGTGCATATTCCAACACTTCCCTGCATTGCAGGCACAAAGTTTCGTTCCCCTCTTTCTTCCGGCAGTAGAGGCGGATCATTTGTTCCACGGTTTGTTTTTCCTGTTCGATGCGGGACATTATTTATGCTTGCCAGCGTTTCAACTTCGGAAACTCTTGCTTCATCATCGCAATAGCTTCTTCTTTAGTAACTTTCTGCTCCGAGTCTTTATTGAATTCTTCTACAAACTGGGCACAATGTTCTATCATTTCATCCATGGTGCAGTCTTGCGCGAATTTACCTTGCTGATAGCAGTAAGTGCAATAATCTGCGCTGAGGCTACCGTCAGCATTTGTTCCGCATACTTCATCGGATGTTAGTGGCATTCCGCAACTTTGGCAAAATTTCATTTCCATAATAATTTTGTTTTAACAATATTAATTTATTGATTATATCTGGGAGATAAGCTTTTATATTTTTCAAAGCCATTATCCTGACTTTTATAAATGATTGTATCGATAAAATAAAGATGCCCGTCATCCCTACTAATACATTATTAGGAAGAGCATCGAATATATCATAATTGCCATTTGAGAAAAAATCACCATCTAATTCAGAACTGAATCCCATTTTATTAAGCTCTTCTTCTATTTCGGGTTCAGTAGCTTCACGCATAGCTACAATAAATGGTTGTGAAAGTACGGCACAAACTTTTTCGGCTTTATTATATGCAAAACCTATTAGCTTATAAGAACAATCTGGAAAATAAATGTTGTGAATCCTTATACGCTCAAAAAACTGAGAGAGATTGTCATCTGAGTAGCGAAAATCATTTAATTTGTAAACAGTAGTGCTATTCTCTATTGATAGATATACTTCATTTTCAGATCCTCTATCAGAAAATATTCCTATTGTATTAATATCTTCTATCCAATACCCTCTGTCTCTTGCGAATCTTTCGAGGTTTGCAATCTGGACTCCCTTAACGACCGTTGTTCCCGCAATTGCTTGAATTGATTCAAGCACTCCTCGCGCGACATTGGATGCTTCCTCCAATAAGCAATGGATTTCATTTTCTTCGCTATGGCTTGGCGATGATATTGATTCAGTTTTTCCATATTGTTTGTTTTTATTATACATATAATGCAAAGATACTGTTTTTGTTCTTTCTTTAATTATCGTAGCAGCAATTTTTTCAGTAAACCTTCATTCAACAGGTGCACAGTTTCGAACTTTCCGTTATAGAATACAGCCCAATTATTAAAGATACAAGGCAGTTGTTTAGCTTTCTCCAAAGTATCTATCTCTACCAACTGGAGAGGTATTTGGTTGTTCTCGCAGTAATTGTATATCTGTTCGATGCAATTGGGAATATAGGGACATTGCACACCGTAATAAATGGTCAGTTCTTTGCCCTCAATGCTCTGTTTCCGCACGTTTGATGTGAATTTCGGTTGGGTGCCGTCAAAGGAAAGAGCTAATAATTCATATTCGTCATTGATGGTATCCACTACTTTGAAGCCATATTTCAACATGAACTTCTTTTCTGATAAGAAAGGTTTCTTCTTTTTGGAAGAAAGGAGGCAGATGCCGGATTTTCCTTGCGCTTTTGCGTCGTCGATGCACGATTGCAACAATTCCTTTCCGTATCCCTTTCCTTTGTAACTGCCGGATACCCACAGGCAATAAATATAGAAATAATTATCACCAGTTACGGGAACCCAAGCTTTTTCCAACGGGGCATACTCGATGAACACCTTTCCCTGCGCATCCAGTTTGCGGAAGACGTGTCCTTCTTTGATACGCTCTGCCAGCCAGTTGCGTTTATCGTTTACGCCGGTCTGGTGTTTTTTGTCTGCAATGGCGCAACATAGGTGTTCGCTCATTACGTTCTCAGGGGTTAGTGTGATGAATGCCATACTTTTATCCATTCTTGCTAATTTTGAGATAAACCATATCTTTCAGAAGCTTTCCATCTTCATACATGGGATGATCGTAGTTATCAGTAAAAAAGTTGGGTATGCGGTGCGAGTAGGTAAATCCGCATTGTTTGTAGAAATCCTCTGTGTATGTATCTTCTGCTGTACCTACCAATAGCGTATGATAACGATCTTTGTAGTGCTCCAATAGAAATTCTATTAGCCGTTTTCCATATCCTTTTCGTTGGTAGTGGGGATAAGTGGCGATGTTCTTGATTTCATAGACTCCGTTTCCTTCATCTGTTATCACACACGCTGCCTTTAAGTCGCCGTCGTAGAGAGCATACATTTCTCCTCGTTCCAGGTAGAGATCTATCATGGATTCTTGTTCGTCGGCAAGTAGCAGTAGTTCGAGGAACTCCTTTTTGTTCTTTAAAATAGGGACGATGTTTACCATTCGTGTAGATTTAATTGTTCTTGAATCACCTCAAAGGTAGGCAATTGGTATGAGAAAGACAAATTCTGCTACCAAGTTGAAAAACATTATTCCGAAATTTGCTACTTATAATTAATTTCTGTTCTTTCGTACAGGAATTTATGGTTGCCCGATAATGGTCTATGCTTTTTAGGGAGAGCGAGTTTTCTAAGTCAATTCATTGGGGGGATAAGATTAAAAGTAGTCAACCTATGTAAGAAGACTATATGCTCTATATCAGTAGATTATGATTCTCAGTTATGCTCACTATATTGAGAATCTTTTCTCACAACGATGAGTATTTATTCTCATCGTATTGAGAAGTTCTTCTCATCGCGTTGAGAATGCTTTCTCTTTACGTTGAGAAAATCTTCATTATAGGCATCCTGTTTCCGACTGATAAGTATTGTATTGCAAAGTAATATAGGTTATGAATAAAACATCCTTTGGAGAAGAAGTATATAGCGTTGTCGCCTCCATCCCTCCGGGACGTGTGCTGACGTATGGACAGATTGCTTATCTTATAGGTAAGCCCCAGTGTTCACGTATGGTGGGGCAGGCCATGCATAACGCATCTGAGGGACAAAATCTGCCTTGCCACCGGGTAGTGAATAGTCAGGGACGACTGGCCCCTTTCTGGCCTGAACAACGGGAGTTGCTGGAAAAAGAGGGTACCGTCTTTAAGAAGAACGGATGCGTAGATATCAAGGCATCCGGTTGGGAAATACTGAAGGAGGTTATTTCTTAGCGAATATATTGATGAGCAGCGAGCAACTTGTCAGCAAGATACCTGTTCCCACCACTCCCGTCCAGCCGAACCATTGCCAGAAGGTTCCGGCAAGGAAAGTTCCGGTGGAACCGCCAATGAAATAGGTAGTCATGAAAATAGTATTGATGCGATTGGATGCCTGCGGACAAAGGGCAAATGCACTTGTCTGATTGCTGAGTTGGATGCATTGCATCCCTATATCTATCAACAGAATACCGGCTATGATACCTGCATAACTATATTGTCCCGCATAGAGCACTATCCATGCACTGATTATCAGCGAACATCCTATATAAGTAAGCCGTTTCACCCCGACCGTATTGATGAATTTTCCGATGGAAGAAGCGGTCAGTGCCCCGGCTATGCCACAAAGTCCCAGCATTCCTATGATATTGTTTCCCGCAAAGAAAGGCGCCTGTTCCATCTTGAAAGCCAGACAACTCCACATGGCAAGGAACGATCCGAACGAGAAACCTGCACGCAACGAAGCTATGCGGAGTTGGGGATACTTCTTGACGATGGAAAATAGGGATTTCATCAGTCCAGCATAACTTCCCTGATAATTGGAAGGAAGGTCGGGGAGTATCCTTATTATAATAAGCAAACAAACGACCATCAATCCCGCGGCAATAAAGTAGATAAACCGCCAGCCCATGTATTCGCCTACAATGCCGCTTACTACGCGCGAAGCAAGAATACCCGTCAGTAGTCCCGAAAGGATAATACCTACGTTCTTTCCTTTGGTTTCGGGAGTGGAATATTGTGCCGCAAGGGGCATGAATATCTGGGGGATAACCGAACAGGCACCCGTCAGTAGAGAAGCGAACAGTATCAGGTGGATATTGGGAGCTAAAGCAATGGTGAGCAGTGAGACTACCAGAATGGAAATATTTACGAGGATAATATTTCTTCTTCGGTATAAATCGCCCAGTGGAATGATGAACAATAGTCCGATGGCATATCCTATCTGCGAGCACATGGCTATCAGATTGGCGGTGAACTCACTGATGTTCAGGTCACGGCTGATACGGTTCAGTAGTGGTTGGTTGTAGTATATGTTGGCTACCGTTACGCCTGAGATGATGGCCAGCGTCCAAAGCAGGGACGAGGGTACTCCTTGATTTTCTTTTAGTTCCAATTTCATGCCGCAAAGGTAGTAATTTCATGAAAAAGAAACATGCACAATGATCAATGATTCATATACAGGGGCATCAGGCGATGGTAGGCTTTCAGATATTTCCTGAGTCTGGTGACTTCTTTTTCTCCAATGCAGGGCATGCGGCGCACATCCATATTATCCGTCAGGTCATGAATCTTAACGGCAACGGCTATGGGATTGGAGGCGCATCTTTCGACGTATTCTTCGTAATCTTCCTCATCGGAGGTCTTTGTGACACACAGCACGGCTTCAATGATTTCGGCAGAGAATCCTTCCTTTTCCAGGTCTTCGAATGTCCATTCCGTATCTTCTACAACGTCGTGTAGAATACCGACAATCCTTTCTTTCTGATTCCGTCCCATATTCATTACGCGGATGGGATGATGCAGATATTCCTGTCCGTATTTGTCTTTTTGTCCTTTGTGGGCTTCGGTGGCAATAGCGATGGCATGTGAGAGAAGATGATTGTCCATAAGATTTTTTTTTAGAATTGTTCGATACAAAGTTACTGAAATCTGTTATTAAATATAAGAGAGGCTTATTATTAAAATAGTATATTAACCCAATAAATGAAACAGATTATGAATATAGAACATTTTCCGGAGAAAAAAGTTTTTCAGACCGTAGTCGATGGAGAGACTGCCCGCCTGATGTATCATGTAGCTGACGGTGCTTTGGATGTGCGTCACACGATTGTACCCGGTGAAATAGGTGGTAGGGGAATTGCTTCTGCTTTAGTAAAGGCAGCCTATGATTATGCATTGGCTAATGAACTGGTACCTGTGGCAACCTGTTCCTATGCCGTGAAGTGGCTGGAAAGGCATCCTGAATATAATGGAAAGACGGGTAAGGATTATGCGGGGGAGGGGACTTGTGCATTATAGAAACTCCTTAAAACTTTGAGCAGCCATATATTATCTATATGTGGCTGCTCAAAATTTATTCACTTAATTATTCTGATTGATAAGGTTTATCACGACCTTTACCATTATATCTTTTTCTTCTGTTCTGCTTTCTGCAATCATTAATGTAAGGGCGACTAATGTGTTGTTGCTTATTAACCGGGAACCATCAGGTTTATATAAAATTCTGTTTTTCTCGAGAAACCATAGGAAGAGAAAAGCAGCAATACGTTTGTTTCCATCGCTAAATGAATGGTTTTTTACAACTAAATAGAAAAGCATGGCTGCTTTTTCTTCAATGCTGGGATAAAGTTCTTTTCCATCAAATGTCTGATAGATAGTATTGATGGAGCTATGAAATGATTGGTCCTTTTCATTTCCGAATAAGCCACTACTTCCAAATTTCTTTTGCAGAATGTGTATTGCCACCATTGCCTCTTCGTATGTAGCCCGGAAAGAGGTGGTTCGTGTAGTTGCTTCTACTTCTAATCTCTGATAGTCATACTTATCCAAAGTATCTAAGCCGTATGTGTAATCGGTAATAACATGTAATAACCCATTGGCTTCATTCAAGGTTAATTCTTTGTGTTCGATTACATTGGATAGTAATCTTACGGTATTCTTCAAATCAGCTAATTGTTGTGCTTTAGCCTGTTCATTAATAACATAACCTTTGATTAGGTATTCTTTCAGAACTTTATTAGCCCAAATACGAAACTGGATACCTTGTTGTGATTTTACGCGGTAGCCAATAGAGGTTATCATTTCGAGATTGTAATATTCTACCTGCCGGGTAACGCTTCTTTCACCCTCTTGTTGAACTGTCGCAAATTTTGCGACAGTTGGAATTTCTTTTAGTTCTTCCTTTAGTGCATTAGTGATATGCTTGCCAATCGTTTTTACATCACGGTCAAACAGTTCAGCCATTTGTTGGCGATTAATCCATACCGTTTCATTTTCCAGTCTCACATCTATTAAAGTTTGTCCATCCTTAGTCTGGTAGATGATAATATTTCCTTTGTCGTTCATTTTTTATTCTTTTTAAATACGAATTTGTAAAGGTAAGCATTTTCTTCTTTGCTGCCTTCGGATTTTTCTCTATCTTGCTTCCGTTTTCAATCATTCACTAAAGAAAACTGAATATGAAGAAATATATAGGAGCGCACGTAAGTGCGAGTGGGGGAGTTGAGATAGCTCCTGTTAATGCGCATGAGATAGGTGCGAATGCATTTGCTTTGTTTACAAAGAACCAACGGCAATGGGTGACCAAACCTCTGACCGAAGAAAGTATTCGCGGATTTAAAGACAATTGTGAGAAATACTCTTTTGATGCCCGCTATATCTTGCCTCATGATAGCTATTTAATCAATCTGGGACATCCTGAAGAAGAAGGACTGGAGAAAAGCCGTGCCGCATTTCTGGATGAAATGCAACGTTGTGAGCAATTGGGTCTGAAGCTTCTGAATTTCCATCCGGGCAGTCATCTGAATAAAATTTCAATAGAGGAATGTCTGGATAAGGTAGCAGAATCTATCAATATCACATTAAGTAAAACGAAAGGAGTGACTGCTGTTATTGAGAATACAGCTGGACAAGGAAGTAATGTTGGTAATGAGTTTTGGCAACTAAAGCATATCATTGATCGTGTGGATGATAAATCCCGTGTAGGTGTATGCTTGGATACTTGTCATACTTACTCGGCAGGATACGATATCGTAAAGGAATATGATAAAGTGTTTCAGGAGTTTGATGAAGTCGTTGGTTTTAACTATTTGCGGGGTATCCACCTGAATGATACTAAAAAAGAACTGGGTAGCCATGTAGACCGCCATGACAGTATAGGGAAAGGCTTGTTAGGCATAGACTTCTTTAAGCGTTTTATGAAAGATGAACGGTTTAATGATATGCCTGTTATTCTTGAAACGCCGGATGAGAGTTTATGGGCGGACGAGATAAAGTTGTTGCGTAGCTTCGAAGAGTAGATACGCGGACGACGCGGACTAAACGGACGAACACGGATTTTCTTAATTCATAATAAGAAGTCCGTGTTCGTCCGTTTAGTCCGCGTCGTCCGCGTATCCTTATTGATTTACCTTCACATTATTCCATTCAGATGACGGGATAATCGACTTGTCATACTCACCATCTTTCGCTTTAATATTCAGATTCTCAAATTTGAAATTCGTCAGTTTGTACTGCTCGGATGCACTTACGTTGAAAAACACATCACATTCAAAGTCTATATTACGCATTGTTACATGGTCCGAGTAAGACATCGGAATATCTTTACGGTCTTTCAGATCAAAGAACTGAGTCCATGGTTTGATGTATAGGAAGCTTTTGGCATTTCCTTTAATATCCTCCACAAGGATATATTCATAATTTTGGGGAGTATCGGCACGCATCTTCAACCACAACAGACGGCTTGCCTGATTGATGGTACAACGACGGAGAATAATATTGCGGTTATGGATAGACTCGCTACCGCAAGTCAGTGCACTATGGCAGAAACCGTACGTACAATCTTCTATAATAATATTAGTGTTACTTCCGTTGTTAGAATCCTTATCAGCCCAGGGGCCTTTTCCACCTTTAAGAGCAATAGCATCATCGTTTACAGAAAGGTAGCAGTTCTTAACCAACACATTATTGCATACATCAATATCTATGGCATCCGTGCTGGGTGCCTTAACAGGAGCAGCCGGAGAGAAAATATATAGACCTAATAACTTCACATTGTTACATTTGTAAATGTGTGTCGTCCAGAAAGGAGAGTTGATGAGGCGTACACCGGAAAGCTGTACATCATTGCTATTGGAAATGTGCACCAGGCGCGGACGCAACTCATCCATATTCGTGCATTTCGGAATAACGGTGCGGCGCAACCAGAAAGATTTCCAATAGCGTAGTCCGTTGCCATTAATGGTTCCCTTACCGGAAATGGTGAAACCATCTACTTTGTCGGCATTCACCAGTGCGGCAAAGTATTTAAGTGATTGCCCCTCGATGCGGGTGTTGATTATAGGGAAGTTGCTGATATCATCGCTACCTTTCAAAACAGCTCCTTCTTCCAGATAAAGGTGTGTTTTAGGCTTGAAAAAGAGTGCACCGCTCAGATAGGTACCTTTCGGGATGATGATCACACCGCCACCTTTGGATGATGCCTGGTCGATAACCGCCTGAATTTTCTCTGTTTGAAGTAAGGTGCTGTCATTCACCACACCATGATCAGTAATCTTATATTTACCGCCAAGGGTTTCGATATTTACAATTTCGTTCTGTCTGAACCAGTCGGGAATAAGGGTACCATCGGGAAATTTCTCTTGTCCAAAAGATGGCAGGCAGAAAAGCAAACTACATACTAAAGTTACGAATTTCATGGTCTTTATCATTAATTGAGTTAATAGTGTCTTGATCGGATCGATTTATCCGTTTGCAAAAATAGGGATTAAAATCTACATGCTGCTTATGCGGATAAGCCCATTTCCTAAGTTATTTGTTGGTTTATATAGGCTTTTTGATTCTTTCTGTTTTTGTTCTGAGAACGATGCAAAGATACGGCACTCGTACGGGGAGACCAAAAAACGGTAGGGGCTAAGGTGTGAAAATCTGTTAACAAGCGCAACGCATAGAGATGTTTCTTTCAAAACATAGTTTTGCACGACGCAAAGCATAGTTCTGCTGAAGAGAGCTCGTCACACACAAAAAGCTACGGGTTATATTTTTTCTTAGTTATTTTTTTGTACATTTCAGAAAAGTAATGAATGAATAGATACGCGTACCTTTTTAATTCATAACCCTATAGAAAGGAAGTTAACTCGTCAACTTTCCTCTATCCGAGCTTTTTGAAAAAGCAATAATCAGAAGTCTGCTTTTTTCGTAATACACATGGACTGCCCGTTGACGGGATGGGTAAACTCTATGGATTCAGCGTGCAGATAGAGCCTTTTGTCTTTCTTCCCATAAAGCTCGTCGCCTATGATGGGGCAATGCAGTCCTGACGGATGTGCCGCATGTACGCGAAGTTGGTGAGTACGTCCGGTATGGGGATAAAAGGCTATACGTGTATATTTATCTGTACGTTCGAGAACCTGATAATAAGTGGTGGCAGGCTGGCCATATTGTGTGTCTACCATTTGCCGGGGACGGTCCAATGGATTGGGGCAAAGCGGTAGTTCAATAGTGCCCTCATCTTCCGGGACGATGCCATCGAGCAAGGCTATGTACTTCTTCCGGATACTACGATTCTTGAATTGTGCCTGTAAGTGTTGGTGCGTCTTCTTATCTTTGGCAATGATTAAAAGTCCCGATGTAGCCATATCCAGCCGATGTACGATCATAGGACCCTCTGCTTCCGGATAAGCCTTTCTTGCCAGGTCGTATATAGACGTTTGTCTCTCTTTTCCGGGTACTGAAAGCATTCCGGCAGGCTTATTAATAATCAATAGCCATTGGTCTTCATAAACTATATTCAATTTTTCATTGCCTCGTTCCGCCTCCTGTTGCATGGGATTTGCTTCTACCTCCAATCCCTGTAACATGTGCCGGAGAATTGGTTCGCATTTACCCTTACAGGCTGGATAGTAATAACCGTGATGCCGTACTTCGTTTTTGGGAGAATTACCCCACCAGAATTCGGCCATGGCTATCGGTTTCCAATGATGCAGATAGGCTTGTTGTAACATTTTGGGAGCGGCACATTCACCTGCACCGGCAGGAGGAGTCTTATGTACGGTTTGCTCGAATATGTCGCATAAAGTTTTCACATCTCCCCGGTAGTTCAACATTCTGAATTGTTCGAATAGTTGTTGTTGCAAGGCGGCAGAGCGGACTTTACGTTCTGCTTTCAGCTCTTGTATTTGTTTTTCCCAATTACCAGTTTCTACCTGCAAGGAGGCTATCTTATCTTTCCAGGAGCGTTCCATCCGTTTATATTCTGCCTTCTGGAACTGGCTCTCTCGTATCAGCTCTGCTTCTTCCTTTGCATCAAGCTGACCTGTCTTTCTGAGCAATTCTCTTTTATCTTTTGCTTCTTTCAATTGTATCTTGGCAATTGACAATGCATCTTGTGCAGATTGGGTGGTCTGGGTAAGATCTGATAACAAGTCAATATATTTCTTATCCTCTTCCAACCGGCGGATACGACGGTTGATAGCGGATATGTTTTCTTCTTCTATTTTGAAGAAGCCTTGAGGTTGCAATAAATCGTACACGGGAGGTACAAAATACGGATGTATATTCTTCCCGGCTAATATGCCCGAAAAGGCGGTTAAATAACCTATGCTTCCATCTTCGGTTTGCACAATCAGCACTCCGAACATTTTCCCCTGGCTTAATTCCTCTTGCCAGTCGCTTTGCTTGCTGAGGTAGTGTTGTACCTCTTCCGCCGCCATTACACACAATGGATGAGGAGTATAACAGAAAGGGTAAGTAAACCTTTCCGGAAGTGGAATATCGCTGATTGAAGTAGTAAAACGGTGCAACATAATGGTGCAAAGATACTACATTCTTTGGGTATCTGTGAAGTTATCCGGCAGAAAAGAATTCCTCGCTTTCATTATGGTAGGGTAGGAGGAAAGTGAAACGGCTTCCTTTTCCAATCTCTGAAGCCACACTAATCTTCCCACCGAGTTTTTCCGCAATTACCATGCTGATGGAAAGTCCCAGACCCGTGCCTTGAACAAATTCATCTTGTTTGTAGAAGCGTTCGAATATCATTCGTTGCTCTTCTTTCGGAATACCTTTGCCGGTATCTTCTACGTAAATGGAGACTTCGTATGTTGAAAAATCAATTTCATAGCCCAGTTTGATGTATCCTGATTTGGTAAATTTAGTGGCATTATTCAGGAAGTTAGTCATTATCTGGCTGAGGCGGTTCACGTCCGTATTGATGAAGAATGCGGCATCGGGCACTTCTTTGATGAACTCTATTTCCTTGGGTATCAATAAGGAATGTGTCAAATACATACTATCCACCCAATTATTCAGATTACACGTTGAATAGGAGAAAGTCATGTTGCCCGATTCGATACGGGAGAGTTCCAGTATATCATTGATGAGTTTCAGAAGCAATTCGCAATTCGTATTGATCGTATTGATGAAGTCAGCTTTCTCTTCATCGGGGAGGTCGTCTTCGCTGACAAGTAAGTTGGAGAACCCCACAATTGCATTCAGTGGAGTACGTATTTCATGGCTCATATTGGCGAGGAAAGATTGCTTCAGTTCTGCCTCTATCGCCAGGTCTTTTGCTCTCATGAGTTCCTCTTCTTTGTTCTTGAAGTGTTGCACATTGGTGATTAAGCCTATAATGGAGGCCGTTTCCGCCATTGCCTCCGTGGGATTGACATAACGGAGTTCATACCAGATATACCCTTTACCATTAAAGTTGCACCGGCATTGGGTGTGCGTTTTGGAATCCGGTTGGTTTTTCACATGATAAAACGTGTTCAACACATCCACTCTGTCTTCCGGATGTATCGCTTCGGCCATTTCTTGTAGGGTGAAGGCACGGAAAGGCATATCCAGATGCTCAAAGAATTCTTTATCACAGATGAAAGCATTTGTTTTCTCTATGTATTTCCAGGCATAGATGTTGCTCTTTTCGAGTGATAGCGATAATAATTCCTTTTCCCTGGTTAGTTCCCTTTGGGCGGTGCGCTTTCTTTTAGACTCTCTGACATAGAGAAGTAGCGGATAGATGATGAAAAAACAAATAGAAGAGAGAGCCAGAACAATGATACAAATAAAAAGAGGTTTGTACTTGGCTTGGAAAGGTATCTTGATTACAATATAATCTTGTGGATGTTCTTCAACTTCAACATTGATTTCTGTTTTCTGAATATCTTGGGGTTCAGCGTACTGGGGTTCTACCGCATGCATCTTTGTAAATAGGACAAAGAAGATCAGAATAATCGAAACTCTTTTCAGTAGCTGATAGCGTTTTTTCATAGCTGAAGAATAACTCATTTTGCAAATGTACATGAATATTTTTAATTCTTGCACAAATAAATAAAAATGTGAGAATTAACTCGTTTTATGTCCGAATAGCAGATTCTGTTCATCTTAAAAAAAGACTATTTTAATGTAAATCTTATTTTTTTATTTTATATACTGATTTTTCGCAATTCACGGTTTAGCCAGATAGTAACATTGGTGGTCGTATAAATGTCCATCGTAGGTTAACTCGGCCTGATGGAGAGTGCCTTCATAGATAAAACCGTAGCGTTTCAAAACCTGTTGCGAGCGCTCGTTATGGGGATAGCAATTTGCGGTGATGAGGTTTAGTTGGAGGGTGTTGAATCCGTAATCGAGAACAGATTGCACCGCTTCTGTCATGTAGCCCTTTCCCCAATGGGATTCATCGAGCCAGTATCCCAGCATGCGTGCTTGAGGGTTTTCACGCTTGGGATCTGGGATGATGCCGACTGAACCGATCAAACGTCCGTCTTCTTTTAGGATGATAGCCCATATCCCGGACTGGGATATAAATACGGAACGAAGGATTTCTTGTGATTCTTCTAAGGAACCATGAGGTTTCCAGCCGGCATTGTTTCCTATATTTGGGTTTTGGCAGCATTTAAAGAAGGCTTCCGCATCACTTTCCCGGAAGGGGCGTAATAGTAGCCGTTCCGTTTCAATCGGAGCATCCGGTTCATTACCGGTTTCTTCCTTCCTGTATACACATTCCACTCGATTGCCATCCGGATCGAGTATGACGCTTTCGAAATATCCATCGCCCGAAGTCCGCGGTTCGCCGGCTATGGTATACCCCTCGCTACGGAGTTGTTCAGTAGTGCGGAGAACGTCTTCTTTGCTTTGGAAAGAGAGAGCAAAGTGCGTGAGTCCCAACTTGTTCTCTTCTATTGGAGTGTTTTGCACATCTGTGCGGCTCATTAATTCTAATGCCGCGCCATCATCAAAATAGATGAAATAGGACTCGAAACCCTTTTTCGGATTGATGTATTTTTCATTGCTTGTTCCGTTAAAGTAGCGGATATAAAACTCTCTCAATTCTTCCAGGCGAAAAGTCCAGATGGCGATATGATGTATTTTCATGCGATATAATAGTTTGAATATCTGTTCTTTGTAGTTAATTAAAAACTACTTTTCATGCAAATATAATGATTATTCCTTATAAAAGCCTACCTTTGCGCCCTAATTAAAAGAAATGATGACATTTAAACAGATGAATATTTCGGAGCCGGTGTGCCGTGCGCTCCTTGAAAAAAACTATTCTACTCCTACTCTTATACAAGAACAAGCCATACCGGAAGCCCTGACAGGGCGTGATCTATTAGGACTGGCTCAAACCGGAACCGGTAAAACGGCGGCATTTGCCATACCTATCATAGAACAATTGCTTGCCGACCCCACATTTCAGCAGAAAGGTGCTCCACGTAAGATTCGTGCTCTTATCCTTACTCCAACTCGTGAGTTGGCAATCCAGATTGATGAATCGCTGGCAGACTATACACGATATACCACGTTGCGCCATACCGTTATCTTCGGTGGGGTAAAGCAGAAGTCGCAAACCGATGAATTGCGTGCCGGAACGGATATCCTGACGGCTACTCCCGGCCGTTTGCTCGATCTGATGTCACAAGGATTTATCCGCCTCGACCATGTGCGGCACTTCGTGCTTGACGAAGCTGACCGTATGCTCGATATGGGATTCATCCATGACGTGAAGCGCTTGTTGCCTAAGCTCCCGCCCAAGAAGCAAACCTTGTTCTTTTCGGCTACCATGCCTGATAGTATTGACCGCCTGGCCAAAAGTTTATTGCGCAATCCGGCGAGGGTGGAAGTCACTCCGGCATCCAGCGTAGTGGAAATCATCAGCCAGTCCGTCTATCGTGTGGAAAAGCCTCAGAAAAAGGAATTGCTGGCACAACTATTACTCGGAGAGGCCGGACACCAGGTACTTGTATTTTCCCGCACCAAACATGGGGCAGATAATATAGCACGTTATTTATCGCGTCGTGGCATCACTTGTGAAAGTATCCATGGAGATAAATCGCAAAATTCCCGCCAGCGTGCATTGAGTAATTTCAAGGAAGGCCGTTCCAATGTAATTATCGCTACGGATATTGCGGCACGCGGTATTGATATCAAAGGTTTGGATTTGGTTCTCAACTACGATTTGCCCGATGTACCGGAAACTTATGTCCATCGTATCGGACGTACGGGACGTGCAGGTTGCGAGGGACGTGCCATTGCCTTTTGTTCGGGTGAGGAAGTGCCGATGTTGCGTGAGATAGAGAAACTTACAGGTTTCAAACTGGAGCAACGGAAACATGATTTACCGCCTTTGGAGGAGACGAAAACAGCTCCGGTTGCCAATGTTGCACGAAAGGTACAAGCGAAAGCACCGGCAGAGAAGCAACAAGGCAAGCAGAACAATAAGAGGCGGGAGAGCAGAAAGCCTGCCGAACCCTTGAAGAATACTCAGCAAGCAACGGTTGTTGCTGAAAAGCCCAAACGTCATAATCGTCCGGCGAAACCGATATTAGCTCGGGAATCGCAACAAAAGCAATCGGCGGATAAAACGGAGCAAGCATCCAGTCGTTCGGCAAAGTTGCGTTCGCGTTATGAAAATTATGAATGATTGGCTATAGTTTATCTAAACATTTAAAGTTGTATTTCTTAATAAATGAACTTGTAAAATAAATTAGCTTTTATGCTTCTTATTTTGTTCGAAAAGAAGAAAAAAGGTGATAGTTAAGTACATAGAAAATCTTTTTTATTCTTTTAAAAGTTTGTATATTAGCGCCTTGAAGATACTCGAAAATGTATTTTATTTTTGTTTTAAGTGTCTCTAACCCTAAGGTGTAAAAAGTAATATGATCGAAAAGAACAAGAGTTTAAGTGTATTTCTCCTTCATTTCTTAGAGCGTTTAAATGGATGTGAATCCATTGAAAAGAAAATCACGGAATCATTGACGGATATTTGTACTTTCTATAAGTTTAAAAAAGGATTTGTTTATCAGACCGATGGTTTTCGCTATTTCTTCCTGAAAGAAACGATTGGAAATGAAGATCATTCTCTGAAGCGTCGCTTTGAGATGAGTGAAATGACCAAAATACATTCCGATCGTATGAAGGTCAAGAACCGTCCTTTTTATGCCAGTAGAAATGATGACAATTCCTTAGTTGACATTGACGTTCTTGATTTTCATAAAACGGATTCCTTGCTGGTCCGTCAGTTTGAAGATAGTGAAGGAAAGATTATCGGGTTTATTGGATTTGCGGATAGGGAGGATACAACTCCTTTCACGGATGAGGAATTGCAAACCATTCATCTTCTGCTCGGTTCGCTTTCTAAAGAAATAGCCGTTCGTGAATATAAAGAACGGGAAGTGCGGGCAAGCAATACGCTGGGTAGCATCATGAACAATATGGGAGTCGACATTTATGTGAACTCTTTTGATTCTCATGATATGTTGTATGCCAATGCGTCTATGGCGGCTCCGTATGGTGGCATTAAGCATTTTGAAGGAAAGAAGTGCTGGCAGGCCCTTTATACCGATAAAACGGGCGAATGTGAGTTTTGTCCTAAAAGACACCTGATCGACGAAAACGGTCTACCTACTAAAGTTTACTCCTGGGATTACCAACGCCCGTTCGATCAATGTTGGTTTCGTGTATTCAGTGCGGCATTTCCCTGGATAGACGGCCAGATGGCACATGTCATTACCAGCGTTGACATCGACCATCAGAAAAAGATAGAAGAAGAGTTGATAATAGCCAAAGATAAGGCCGAAAATCTGGATCGCTTGAAGTCCGCCTTTCTGGCTAACATGAGTCATGAGATTCGTACTCCGTTGAATTCCATAGTTGGTTTCGCAAGTATGCTTGTTGAGGAGGAAGATAAAGAAGAGCGTCAGGGTTATATTGAAATCATGCAAGAGAACACGGAATTGCTCTTACAATTGATATCCGACATTCTGGATTTATCCAAGATAGAGGCGGGAACGCTCGATTTCAATATGGGATATTTGAATATCAGGGACTTCTGTGAAGATATATTGCGTGGTTATGAAATCAAGGAAGATAAGCCTGTACCGGTTGTGCTGGCTTCCGGTCTGCCAGATTATCGTATCTATACGGATAAGAAACGTCTGATGCAGGTCATTACCAACTTTATAAATAATGCTCTGAAATTTACCAGTAAGGGGCAGATTACTCTGGAGTACCATTTTAAAGAGGGTACCAATGAAATAGAGTTCTCGGTTACGGATACGGGTATCGGCATCGCACCGGATGCGGTGGGGCAGGTTTTCGATCGATTTGTGAAGCTGAACACATTCTCCAAGGGCACCGGCTTAGGGTTGTCCATCTGCCGGAGTATCGTGGAGCACCTTGGTGGCACGATTGGCGCTGAATCGGAAGTAGGAGTCGGGAGTCGTTTCTGGTTTACGCATCCTTGCGCGGAATCGGCCTGATTATGGAGTAGTCTATTATTTATGAACTAAATTTATAAGCTAATGAGAAACAAAACGTGGAAGTATCTGGTTGTTACATCTGCAATATTCGTGTTATCAGCTTGTGGCGGAGGCACAAAAAAGCAAGTAAATGAGGATGTAAGTATGGATAGTGTAAATGGGGTGTGCGATGGCCTGAAGACATTGCAACTGGATGAAGTGAAAGTTACCTGGATACAGGATAATGCGAAAGAGCGCCTGATGGAAAGAACGCTTTTTGCGGATGTTGACGATAGTCTGATAGAGAGTTTGAAACTAGAAGGCGGAATACCTTCGTCCATGAGTGCTTTTCTGGTAGAAACGGGTGGAATCCGAATCCTGTTTGATACGGGCATGGGAGCACCGGATAGCCGTCTGTTATCGGGTTTGGCTTCTTTGGGAGTTACCCCTTCCGATATTAAATATTTGTATCTTACCCATTTCCATGGCGATCACATCGGTGGAATGATGAAAGGGGATAGTGTTGTGTTTCCTGATGCTGAAGTGTATGCATCGAAAGTGGAATATGATGCCTGGCTCAAGATGCCTGCCGACAGGAATGCGCAAGTGTTGAAAACGATGAATGCTTATAAAGACCGTTTGCATTTGTTTGAGTTTGGAGAAACATTGCCGGGTAATGTCGTTGCGATGAATGCTGAGGGACATACTCCCGGGCATACCGTGTTCCAGGCGAACAAATTGTTGGTGATTGCCGATCTTATCCATGGAGCCGCTCTTCAGTTAGAGCATCCCGAAATCTGCGCTACGTATGATATGGATAGGGAGAAGGCGGTGAAATCACGTAAGTATTTCCTTCAATATGCCAAAGACAATGGTTTGACGATGGCAGGTATGCATTTGCCGGCTCCGGCATTCAAATAGTATTTTCCAAATTGGTATTAACAGGGGGTGTTTCTTCACCCTCTTTTGATTTTTCCAAAGTTTTCGGACGCTTCATAGGCGAGGGCTTCTTTCCGTATTTACGTTCTTTTTCCCAAGCGGCTTTCCGGGCTTGGTATGCTTCGTATTGTTTTTCTAAATAATTGTCGGCCATAATGTAATCGTTTAAAATAAAGATGCTTATCGTTGGGTAGGCAATGAGAACTCTTGCCAGTCGTACTCCTGTCCGGTTTCATCGGCTACGGCAACGCGTATGATGACTTCTCCCGTCTTTATCCGTTCTCCGGCATTGATGCTGGCGGTATATTTCACACCTTCATGAGGCTTAATCTGCTCTATCATAACCGAGGGTGAAATATAGATACGCTTCATACCCGTGATTTCGGCCACTACCGGTACTACATTGAAAGCTGTTCTGTTTCCTTCGTTTATGATTTCGAAGATCACTTTACAATTTTCGCCTGAGTTGATTGTGTGGTCGCGATTGGCGTCAATGAAACGTATATTATGTATTCTCAGATTCTCGATAGCTGATGAATATTGGGGTTGGGGTCTGGAAGGTTGAGTCCTTTCTACCCGGTAGCTATATTCTTCTGTCTGCTTGGGGGCGGTAGCGGCATTTGCGATGGCTGCTCCGGCGATGGTTCCGACGATGGTACCAATGGCGGAACCCCGGTAGCCACCTCTCCATCCTCTGTTGCTTTCGCCAATGAGGCCTCCGATGGCGCCTCCCACATTTCCTCCGATGGATGCTCCGGCCAACACCGCGCCCGGGTCACCTGCCGCCATACGATTGGTGCTACATCCGCTACATAGCATGGCTAATGCTAATATTCCTATGAAATATGTAGTAATTCGTTTCTTCATATCTGAATTCAGTTTTGAGTATATCTGCATTAAGTACCGTAAAGGTAGGGATAATTTCTCGTTTGCTGAAATACTATCTTAATTATTTCACTGATAAGGTATTGTATAATATACCGCTTCTTTATTTTATAAAAAAATAACTAAAAATTTGTCTAAATCAAATATCCGGTATACTTTTGCGCCCCGATAAATGCAGGAGGTTTTCTGCATGGATAATTAACACGAACTAAATGTGGATTTCTGGGATATAGAGATGACTATAATGGAAGCAGCGCTAATCATTGAGTTTTACTATTCCTACAAATTCTCCTACAATTCTAAAATCCTCAGCATTTTCTTCATTGATGATTATTGGATTATAATTGGGGTTTTGGGGTTCAAGTGCTATTTCTTCGTGCATCCAATTTCCATTTTCATTGTACTTTTTCTTACTAATGTATGTTTTAATAGAATAGCCTCCCGCATAGTTGGCATCGTAAAAATTATGATGTTGTGCTAATACTATTTTACCTTGCCGGCTACCTGCCGGGTTTGATCTGAATACACAATAATCTCCATCGTGTATGGTAGGTTCCATTGAATGACCAACTGCTTGTACTACATACATATTTCGGTTTAGTTTTCCCATTCCTTCTACTCTTATCCAACCGAGTTCATCTACAATTTCTCCTTCTCCGAAATAACCGCAAGCAGCTTTTGCTGAGTAAAGTGGAAGAAAATCTATATATTTAACGTCATTATTGATTTCTGGTTCTATGCGAATTTCTTTTTTCTCTTTATGTAAAGGTTGTAATTGGTTCATGAAGTGTTCTGCTATAGCTGGATCGCAAAAATATACATAACAACCTTTTGAGCCTCTTGTCATTAAAGTCCTATAAGTATTCTTTATGATTTCATCGGCATCTTGTAGGGCTTGTTCTTTGTGAGTTTTTAATAACGATTTAAAGCCTTTTACAGATTGGTCATGCTTAGAACGTTGAGTGACATCAGTAACAATCCTGTTATTCTTATATATCATATCTTTGCCTACAATGACCCCAATATAATCAAGTTCTAATCCCTGACAAGTATGGATACATCCTATTTCATTGACGGAGTCATCTCCTATAATCCAGAGATTTTTATCAGAATTTAGGTTCCATCTTTTTTTGAAATTATGTTCTGGGATTACTATATCGAAATGGGTTGGATCTTTTTTGCTATTCCAATCCCAGCAATATCCCGCTACGACTCTTGCCCGATTATTTATTTTATTTTTTGCTTTTATCGTTTCGAATAATTCGTTTGGACTCGAAAATATTCTAAAGTCATAATCCTCTGACGAAAGACGGATGTTAGCCGTTTCTGTTATTTGTAGTGTATTATCTAGCCAGCTAAGATAACCATCTGATCCGTTACAACGGAATTGTGAACTTAATTTGACCGAGTGTGTAATGGCATCACAGGAGTGTGCAAATTTTTCAATATTTCTTTGAGAACCAATATCCTTGATATGTACCTTTTGCCTATCATCAACAAAGAAAACGGAAAACTTAGCCGCATGAATTATTTCAAGAATTTGGTTTTCTCCAAGATTACTATATAAACCACTTTTCATGTTTAGTCGATGGGCTTCATCGACAATAAGGGCATCAAAGATATTTTCCTGAGTATCTATGAAACTACCACTTCCCACAAATAGATTATTTATAAAGCCTTTCCGAAAACTACCACTGAGTTTAACGGTATAGACATCTCTTGGTGCGGCATTCTTGGATACATATTGGGCTACCAACCCTTCCTTGGTTAGTTGTGTCAAGAGATTTATAGCAACAACACTTTTACCGGTTCCAGGGCCTCCCTTTACTATCAAGACCTGTTTCTTACCGGTAACTGAATCCCGCGCCATTTTTAGAGCGGTTTCATACACTACCTTCTGATCATCTAGCAAAACAAATTCTTGATTACCATGTAACATCGAATCTAAAGTATCTGCCAGTTGCTTAGAAGGTCTTAACTTTCCTTTATCAATGAGCCAAATAATATCATCCTTAGCGCCAAATTTAATACGTTGTTTAATAAAATCCTGTAATTTCTGGGCATCGTTTTTTAAGAATACAGGTGCTTTGCGTATATACTCTGTGTAGCATATGTCAGTAATGACATTGTCTGGCTGATAATTATGCAAGAAAGCACAAGGAGAGAGCATTATTTCTTGTTCTCTGATTGTTTCATTGTAATTTGTCAACATATAGGCGTAAGACCAAGCTTGGTATGATGGATGGGCAACTTCGCTTTCTCCATGTTGAAACCGAGTCTTGATAATTCCTGATTTATTGGACAACTGGGCTTGCTCCCATTGTTTAAGCTCTATGATGACAATATTTCCTTTTTGTTTCTCATCTAATCCGGAAATAATAAAGTCAATGCGTTTTGAAGTCAATGGAATTTGGTATTCGATTGCAATGCTTGAAGTGTCTGGGATGTCTGGGGTATTGATTACCTTATACATATGCATCATCGAGTTTTTCCATGATAACACTTCATTGGGGGAAGTATGTCTTCCAAGATGTGTCACAAAGGCATGATCTATTTCATCTGCAATATTTCCATTGAAGACATCTTTTATAAATCCTTTTTTAGAAGCATGGTAAACGATCATAATTCAGTATATTTTTTAGCATTTCCTTTAGCCTTATTTATCGGGTACTTTTCGGCGTTTTTCGTAAGTTTTGTTAATATTATTTCTTTGATATCTAAATCGTATTTATGTGCGATAAGAAATGCATAATTCATTATATCAGCTAATTCTTCTTTTATTTTATTGATATCGGCCTTTTCAGCTTCTTTCCATAAAAAGGCTTCATTCAATTCTGAGGCTTCTATTGAAAGTGCCAATGCCAAATCTTTTCCATTATGGAACTGATCCCAGTCTCTTTCTTGTGTGAATGAGACTATTTGCTCCATAACTTCTTGTATGTCAGATTTATTAGTCTTCATCAATTATATGATTTATGGGAAACGTGTTACAATTTGATTCTGCTACAAAGGTATAAAGAATTTGCCCAAACCTTTTTCTTTTCACCTAATTAATTCTACCTTTGTTTTCATAAACCTAAAAACCCGGTAAGTCATGAAATACAAACTATTAGTTCTTGATGTAGACGGAACTCTGCTCGATAGTGAGAAGAAAATCAGCAAGCGCACGCTGGCCGCCTTGTTGAAAGTGCAACAGATGGGCGTACGCATCGTATTAGCTTCCGGCAGGCCCACCTATGGCCTTATGCCCATTGCCAAGGCTCTGGAACTGGGCAATTACGGAGGCTTCATTCTCTCCTACAATGGCGGGCAAATTATCAATGCTCAAAGTGGCGAACTACTCTTTGAGCGTAGGATAAACCCCGAAATGCTGCCCTATCTTGAAAAGAAATCCCGTAAGAACGGGTTCGCCATTTTTACGTATCACGAAGATACCATCATCACCGACTCGCCCGAAAACGAGCACATACGCCGCGAAGCCGAGCTGAATGGCCTGAAGATAATTGCCGAAACCGAATTCTCGATAGCGGTGGACTTTGCCCCTTGCAAGTGCATGCTGGTAAGCGATGACGAAGAAGCCCTCGTGGGACTGGAAGACCACTGGCGCCGAAGGTTGAACGGAGCGCTGGATGTATTTCGTTCGGAACCCTATTTTCTGGAAGTGGTGCCCTGCTCCATTGATAAATCCAATACGCTGGGCGCCTTGCTTGAGAAGTTGGGTATCAACTCCGAAGAAGTCATCGCCATCGGCGACGGAGTTTGCGATGTCTCCATGATACAATCCGCCGGACTAGGCATCGCCATGGGAAACGCCCAAGACTCGGTGAAGGTCTGTGCCGACCGCATCACCGCCTCCAATGATGAAGACGGCGTGGCCGAAGCCGTGGAGAAGGCGATACTTGCCGAAATCCGCCCCGCCGACGTGCCCCTGGATCAACTCAACCAGCGTGCCCGCCACGCATTGATGGGAAATCTGGGCATACAATACACTTACGCCTCCGAAGACAGGGTAGAGGCCACCATGCCCGTGGACGAACGTACCCGCCAACCTTTCGGCATCCTGCACGGAGGTGCCAGCCTGGCATTGGCCGAAACCGTGGCCGGACTGGGTTCCATGATACTTTGCAAGCCGGACGAAATAGTGGTCGGCATGCAAGTCAGCGGAAACCATATTTCCTCCGCCCATGAGGGGGATACGGTAAGGGCGGTTGCAACCATCGTGCATAAAGGCCGCTCCTCACATGTGTGGAATGTGGATGTGTTTACTTCCACGGCCAAGCTGGTGTCTTCGGTGCGTGTAGTCAATAGCATACTGAAAAAGGGATGATCGAAAATGAATTGGACAACGGGCCACAAGAACCACCCGTTGAATCCGCTAAGAAGAACAATACCCGGACCCTCGTAAAAAGAACACTTGCGATTGCCGGTTTAGTCTTGGTTGTATATTTTTTGTACTCCATCGTTCACCTGTTTGTTTCGCCCGACCGCAACATTCAGCAAATCTACCTGGTGCCCGAAGACGCGGCATTTATCATCCAGTCCTCGGCACCCATCGACGATTGGGCAAAGTTCAGCGGAAGCGCAACCTGGCAATGTCTGAAACGGGCGAAAGCCTTCGAGGACGTCACCCGGAATGTGGAAACGCTCGACACCGTGGTTCGAAGCAATAAAATGTTGTTATCGCTTGTGGGCAAACGGGATATGCTCATCTCGATCCATAAAGTCCGTGCCCGCGATTGGGATTTCCTGATTGTGCTGGACATGCAAAAGGCCTCCAAGATGGACTTGTTGAAGGATCAGCTTGAAACGGTGCTCACCATGGCGGGCAGTTCCGTAACCAACCGGATGCACAACGGGATTAACATCCTCGAAATGCGCGATCCGGATACACGCGATATTTTTTATTGCGCCTTCGTGGACAACCATTTTGTAGGTTCCTATACCTCCAAACTTGTAGAATCGGCCATCGACTCACGCAACAAGCCTAAAATCGGTCTCGATCATTCTTTTATCGAAGCCGAAAAACTGGTGTCCGGCAAAGGACTTGTCCGCGTTTTTATCAATTATGCACGCCTGCCCCAATTCCTGAATATTTATCTGGGAACCGGGAACGAGTACATCGATATGTTCAGCAATTCCATGGATTTTGCCGGACTCTATTTCAATACCGACCACAAACGGATGGAGGTGAAAGGATATACCTTGCGGAAAGATACCGCCGATCCGTACATCATGGCCTTGCTGAACTCGGGCAAGCACCGGATGAAAGCCCACGAAATCCTGTCCGGACGGACGGCACTCTATACCAACATCGGTTTTAGCAATCCGGTGACGTTTGTAAAGGAATTGGAGAATGCACTCGCGGTCCACGACCCGCAATGGTGCGAATCTTATAGGAGTTCCCGGAAGAAGATTGAAAGCCTGTTCGACATCTCTCTGGAAGAAAACTTCCTGAGCTGGATGTCGGGAGAATTTGCCATCACCCAATCCGAGCCGGGGCTGTTGGGGCACGATCCGGAACTGATTCTAGCCATCGGCGCCAAAAGCATCAAGGACGCCCGTAAGAATATGGAGTTTATAGAAAAGAAGATCAGGCGGCGCACCCCGCTCCGGATAAAGACGGTTGATTATAAGGGATTTGAAATCAACTATGTGGAAATGAAAGGCTTCTTCCGTTTGTTCTTCGGAGGGCTGTTCGACAAGTTCGAAAAACCCTATTACACGTACGTGGACGATTATGTGGTGTTTAGCAACAAAGCCTCGTCTCTGCTCTCATTTATAGAAGATTACGATCAGAAGAACCTGTTGAAGGATAATCCGGGCTTTAAAAATGCCTTCTCGTACCTGAATTCGAGCTCTACCGTTTTCTTATATACAGATGTACATAAGTTTTATTACCAGTTGAAGCCTATGATGAATGCCGTTACGTGGGGAGAGATACAATCGGACAAGGAGATTGTCTACTCATTTCCCTATTGGACCATGCAGATTACGGGAGACGGCCAGTCCGCCTCGTTGCAATGCGTGATGGACTATAAACCTTATCAACCGGAAGAAGCGGCCGAAGCGGTGGTAGTGGACGATGAAGCCGACGAAGTAATGAACGAAGATGCCGAAACGGAGAAAGAGCAAATGAGTGAATTGCAACGCTTCTATGTTGAGAAATTTGAGGGCAACGTCTTGCGGGAGTTTTATCCCGAAGGAGCGCTGAAGAGTGAAGCGGAAGTGAAAGAGGGAAAGCGCCACGGACGCTATCGCGAATATTATGAGAACGGCAAACTGAAACTCCGCGGAAAATACGGAAATAACATACCCAAAGGCACATGGAAGTACTATACGGAGGAGGGAGAGTTTGAACGGAAAGAGAAGTATTAAAAAAGAGAAAAACAATGCTTGCATATACCTATATTGAACACGGAAAATTTGAACTTATAGAAAAACCGAAACCCAGGTTGAAAGACCCCCGCGACGCCATTGTCCGCGTGACGCTCGGTAGCATCTGCACCAGCGATTTGCACATCAAGCACGGTAGCGTGCCGCGTGCCTTGCCCGGAACCACGGTGGGGCACGAAATGGTAGGCATCGTGGAGCAAGTGGGCGCGGATGTCACTTCCATCAGGCCCGGCGACAGGGTTACGGTGAACGTAGAAACCTTTTGTGGCGAATGCTTCTTTTGCCGACACGGATATGTGAACAATTGCACCGATGCCAATGGTGGTTGGGCACTGGGTTGCCGCATCGACGGAGGTCAGGCCGAGTACGTCCGCGTGCCTTATGCCAACCAGGGATTGAACCGCATTCCGGATGCGGTGAGCGACGAACAAGCGCTCTTTGTGGGCGACGTGCTTGCCACGGGCTTTTGGGCGGCTCGCATATCGGAGATTACCGAAGAAGACACGGTGCTTATCATCGGCGCTGGTCCTACCGGAATCTGTACCCTGCTTTGCGTGATGCTCAAGCAACCCCGTCGCATCATCGTTTGTGAGAAATCTCCTGAAAGAATACGCCTTGTGCGTGAACATTATCCGGACGTACAGGTGGTGAAGCCGGAGGATTGTCGGGAGATTGTGTTGCGGAGTAGCGATCATGGCGGAGCCGACGTCGTGCTCGAGGTGGCAGGAACCGACGACACCTTCCGTCTGGCGTGGGAGTGTGCACGCCCCAATGCCATCGTCACCGTGGTGGCTCTCTACGACCGCCCCCAGGTGCTTCCCCTGCCCGATATGTACGGAAAAAACCTGACCTTCAAGACCGGTGGCGTGGACGGGTGCGATTGCGCCGAGATACTTCGCCTGATCGAAGAAGGCAAGATAGACACCACGCCACTTATCACACACCGCTTCCCGTTGAATGAGATTGAGGAGGCTTACCGGATTTTTGAAAATAAGCTGGACGGGGTGATGAAAGTTGCGGTATCTGAAAGAGAAAGAAAGGAATAAGAGAGTGATAGGGTGGTAAGGTGATAGGGTGATAAGGTGATAGGGCGATAAAGTAGCTGCGCTATATATCACAGAGCGTTATCCCGCTATCACCTTACCACTCTTATCACTCTAACGCCCTACCCCTTATCACATTTTGTTCATACCCTTATTAAGAAAGAATACAGTCTTATGCCCATTATTGAAATATCCTCCTTGTCGCACCCCGGAATCGAGGTGTTCTCCACCCTCACTGAGGCCCAGTTGCGCAATCGCATTGAGCCCGATAAAGGCCTGTTCATAGCCGAAAGCCCGAAGGTGATCCGTGTAGCATTGGATGCCGGATATGAACCTCTGGCCCTCTTGTGCGAGCAAAAACACATTACCGGTGATGCCGCCGACATCATCAGTCGTTGCGGCGACGTGCCCGTCTATACGGGCGGGCGGAAGTTACTCGCCACACTGACGGGCTATGTCCTGACGCGCGGAGTGTTGTGCGCCATGCGTCGCCCTGCGCCCCGCACGGTGGAAGACACATGTCGGGATGCCCGGCGTATCGTCGTCCTCGCCGGTGTGGTGGACACTACGAATATTGGTGCCATTTTTCGTTCGGCGGCCGCTCTCGGGATGGATGCCGTGCTGCTGACGCGTAATTCTTGCGATCCGTTGAACCGTCGTGCGGTCAGGGTGTCCATGGGTTCGGTCTTTTTGGTTCCCTGGGCGTGGCTGGACGGCACTCTCGGTGATCTGGGCCGCCACGGCTTCCGCACCGCCGCCATGGCACTTACGGACAATTCTATCTCCATTGCCGATCCTGTCTTGACGTCCGAACCCCGGCTGGCCATCGTGATGGGGACGGAGGGAGAGGGGCTTCCACCCGATACGATTGCGGCGGCGGACTATGTAGTTCGTATCCCGATGGCGCATGGGGTCGATTCGCTCAATGTGGCGGCGGCGGCGGCCGTGGCGTTCTGGCAACTTCGTATTACGGATTGAAACTACTATTGTTTTAATTTCGATGAGTATCATTAGGTAGCTAATAATTAGCAATCTGAAGATTTTTCGCATGACACTTTCTTTTTTGCTATTTTCGGTAGCTTGAGAGTGACTCAAAGAACGGGTAGTCTGTCACGGAAGTGCGAGAAAGGAATGAGTGTGAGGTGATAAAACTTCTTTCACCCCATTATATAATAAACAAAAATATATTCTTTTGTATATTATATGATGGGTTGCTGCACTACAATTAATATTTTTTCTTTTCGTCTTTATTTAGCTCTTCGTGTATATTCATCCTTGATGGTGGTGAAATTTTCTTTTACCTGATTGTACTCAGATTCTTGCTTCTCTTCCAATTCAAGATCTAATGCATATATTTCGCTCGTTATTTTATTGTCTAATTTTGTCTTTTCAGCTTGGGTCAATATATTGTTGAATCGGGAAAATAATTTCACTTTCAGATCCAATAGTCTTTTTTCGAACCGTTCAAGGTCATATTTCAGGTTGTAGTCAAGATAGGTATTGGAAATATGTTTCTTTTCACCTTCTTCATTATACTCAATTACTTTCTCCTTTTTCTTCACCGCATTGAAAAGGGATGAAACGGACTCATCAAAATCCTGAAGGATAAAATCTATCCATTTATTATATATATTAATTTTGAAGCGCGAAACGTTGACATTCTCGGGCAAAGGATAGAATAATAATATGAAATTCATCTGCGTTTGAGATAAAAGTTGCTGTCCCTCACCTGTGTAGTTTACGGGTAGATTTTCATAGCACATAAACTCGCCCTCATGGATAAAACCCGCTCCATCCACCAATAAAACTTTATTAGAGGCGAATGTCCAATTCTCATGCCCTCCGATGTTTTTTATGTTTAGGACCAATTTATCAGCAGTAAATTTGGATTTAGTTTTGCCATTTCCCATCGCTAACTGGGCTGGACAATCTTGATAGTATTTTTTATCTTTAATATAACGACAGTTCTTGTTACATTTTATCTCGACGTTTCTCTCGAATGAGAGGATGGTATAGATAAAGCCTTCATTTTCTTTTGGAATATTAATCTCGCTCATAAATAATGTATTTTAGTGTTTTAATTTGTAGATTATTGGTGATTAGCTGACATGTCTATTTTTCGATGCAGCATATTTACACTATTGAGTGTTAGCGTTTTCGCCTTTTAAACGGTACAAAGCTCTTTTTTACAATTACATTGAAAGTATCGGAAAATTCAATGTGTTGGTTTTCAGTGTTTTCAATATACGTGTTGTACCGCATTTTTTCAGCCCTTTTGCGGAAATCTCAAATCAATTTTAGAGGGTTGATTTGATGGATGTTACTGCATTGGGGTTACAAATGGTTTGCAGGGGCAAAGATAAACATTATTTTTATATCATCAAGAATATCACATTATAATGTGATTATAATCCTACTCGTACCCTGAGATTATGATGGAATTCTTTAAATCACAATAAAATGTGATTTAAGTTTGACTTTTAAGAAAATACACTATATTTGCAATGAAAATCACAATATGATGTGAATATGGATAATCAAATAAACTCATTACGGGTCACCATTGGTGAACAGATACGTCTCCGTAGAAAAGAACTTATGATTACTCAGCCGGACTTAGCGGATATTGCGAGCATCAGCGTGAATACGCTATACAAGATAGAGCGTGGACAAGCAAATCCTACTATTGAGGTGCTGGGTAAGATTTTGGATGTGCTGGGGCTGGAACTAACCGTGGGTGTCAAACAACTAAAATGATAAGTAATGCGAAGCGCAAAAGTATATATGAAAGGTATTGAAGCCGGAACTCTAACCGAGAACGATAACGGGAGTTATTCGTTTGAGTATGAATCGGGGTATTTTGCCAATGCCTCGATGCCGGAGGTGAGCTTGACATTGCCTAAAACGCAAACGGGGTTTACGAGCGATTATTTGTTCCCGTTTTTCTTTAGTCTACTATCCGAAGGAGCTAACAAAGAGGCTCAGTGCCGATTGTTGAAGATTGACGAGAAAGACTATTTTGGACTTCTTCTCGCCACCACGTCACACGATACAATAGGAGCAGTAACCGTTAAACCGATTGATTTATGAAACTGACATATTGCCCGTCAATCCTTGCGGAAGGGTATGAAACCTATTCTCCTGTTGCGCTGAAAAATCTTTTTGCAGGAAAAAAAGTCTCTCATATCCTTCCTTATGATTCTCCCGAGAAAAACGAAGAGGATAATGAGAAGTTTATAGAGAATATAGAACATATTTCAATTTCGGGAGTACAAGACAAAGAGGTCTGCGTTGTTGAAAGAGGCAAGATACGTCTATCTCAAAAGGGAGAGCAAAGCACACATATCTTAAAGCCGATTCCTCTTAGCCGTTTGCGAAGAGTGAAGGAGATTCCCGCGAACGAAAATCTGACAATGCAGATTGCTTCACAAGTATACGGGATTGAGACCGCCGCCAACGGCTTGTGCTTTTTCAAAACAGGCGAGCCTGCTTATATTACTAAGCGTTTTGATGTTGGGGCGGCAGGTGTAAAGCTACGCAAAGAGGATTTTTCCTCGTTGGCAGGCTTGATGCCCGTAAACGGTGGAAGTAACTATAAATATGAATACAGTTACGAAGAATTGGCCGATCTGATACAACGCTATATCCCCGCCTGGCGCATCGAGATTGAGAAATTTTTTAAGATTGTACTTTTCAACTTTCTATTCTCAAACGGCGATGCCCATTTGAAGAATTTCTCTGTTGTTGAAACTTCAAGAGGCGATTTTCGATTGGCTCCTGCTTATGACTTGTTGAATACGCATCTCCATATTGATGATAGTGATTTTGCATTGAGTCGCGGTCTGTTTCGTGAGGGAGATAAATCGGAGTTCTTGAAATTTAATGGCAAAGCCAACGGTCGCTCCTTCGAAGCGTTTGGAAAGCGTATCGGAGTCAGTGAAAAACGTGTGGCTGAAATATTAACTCAGTTCACTACTCAATATCCACTAACCGAACAGCTTATAGAAGCCTCTTTTCTGCTGCCCGACACCAAGAAAACTTATTTGGCGGAATATCGTCAACGTAGAAATAGGTTCGAGGATATGAAGTGAGATATTAAAAATATCATTTTCCAGTTTGCTAAAATGTGTTTTACCACATTTTGATTATATTCGTATTGCGTAGAAATACGCAGCCCACTGCGTAAAATGTAATAGTATGTATAAAAGATCAGAATATCAGGTAATTAAAAGTAGGCTTGAAGAACCGAGAAGGTTTATTTAGGTCGTGATGGTGCCGCGTCTTTGATTAATGATGAATGAATCGCCGACATATCAAGAGTTACTCACTGCCTATAAACAGTTACTTGCAGAGAATGAACAACTTCGTGGAGAAAATACGAGATTGATTAAACTCTTAGACAGTCTTGCAAAAGCAGAGAAAGAGACAGAAAATAAAACTGTAATTTCTGATTGTACAGATTCTAATCCCGTACATTTAGAAAAACAGACTGCCGCACCACAAAGCTTGTCTTTGGAGGAAAAGGTGATTTTGTTTAGCAGCTTGTTTAAAGGGCGTGAAGATGTATTTGCCAGGAGATGGCATAGCAAAGCAAGCGGAAAATCCGGGTATCAGCCGGTATGTTTGAATGAGTGGAATCCTCAGCTTTGTAACAAGAAGAAATTTAAGTGTGCAAAGTGTCCCAATCGGCAATTTAAGCGTTTGGAATATGAGGACATTTACAAGCATTTGGAAGGAAAGAATGCAGAAGGATGCGATGTAATAGGAGCTTATGTCGTTTTGATGGATAATCATTGTCATTTCTTATGCGTAGACTTTGATGATAAACAGTGTGAACACGGTTATCAAAACGACGTCTTGGCCTTTGTCAGCATTTGTAAAGAGTGGGAAATACCTTGCTCTATCGAACGTTCTCGCTCCGGCAATGGTGCTCATGTGTGGATTTTCTTTAAAGAAGCATTGGCAGCTATAAAAGCACGCAAATTGGGGAATGCCATACTAACTGAGGCGATGAATAGAGATGGCAGAATTTCATTGCAATCTTATGATCGGGTTTTCCCTAGTCAGGACCATTTACCGGAAGGTGGGCTTGGAAACTTAGTTGCTTTACCCTTGCAAGGAAAGGCTCGGAAGAATGGAAACAGTGTGTTTGTAGATGAGGATTTTATTCCATTTGATGATCAATGGGCATATCTACTGGAAGTGAAAAAAGTCTCAGAAATATTTGTCGATGAAATATTAACTCTGCATGGATTATCTTCAGAACTCGGCGAATTGTCAACCACGAGCGAGTCTAAACCATGGGAAGCACCTGCTCCACAAACAATAACGAATGAAGATTTCCCGAAAAAAATAGTTTGTGTAAAGTCGGATAGGTTGTATGTACCGTTAGCAGGACTTTCAGGGAAGGCTCTTAATTACCTCAAACGGACAGCATCATTCAAGAATCCTGAATTTTATGCCAAGCAGGGGATGCGGCTACCTACATACAATATCCCTCGTATCATTTCCTGTGCCGATGTTTCGGAAGAATATGTTGCTTTGCCTCGTGGTTGTGAAGATGTCATTGCTGAATTGTTGAAAGATTATCGCATATCTTATCATCTTGAAGACAAAACAAATCATGGGAAATCTATATCGGTAAAGTTTAAGGGAGTGCTGCGCGAAGAACAAAGTGCCGCTATAACCAGTTTGACGACCTATGATAACGGGGTATTACATGGAACGACGGCATTTGGTAAAACCGTGACCGCTATCGGTCTGATTGCGAAGCGTCAGGTAAATACATTAATTCTGGTACATACCAAAGCGTTGCTTGAGCAATGGAAATCTCGTTTGGAAGAGTTCTTGGAGATTGATTATGTAGAAGAGAACACCTCTCATAAACGTGGACGCAAGTCCGTGTTTTCTCCCTTCGGAACTTTGGACTCAAATGGGAACAGGCTTCATGGAATGGTTGATATTGCATTGATACAATCCTGTCTTGAAAAAGATGAGGTGAGGCCGTTTGTAAGAGAGTATGGAATGGTGATTGTCGATGAGTGTCATCATGTGTCGGCCGTGAATTTTGAACGAGTGTTGAAATCCTCCGATGCTCATTATGTTTACGGACTGACGGCAACACCTATTCGCAAGGATGGTCATCAGCCGATTATATTTATGCAATGCGGTCCGATCAGGTATTCTGCTGATGCAAAGCTACAGATGGCTTCGCAAACATTTGAACGTTTGCTCATTCCCCGTTTCACGTCTTATCGTGAACTGACGGATGACAAGACTATGTATGTGCAAATGCTACAAAGAATGGCCGATGACGATTTGCGAAACCGGCTTATAGTGGGTGATGTGTGTAAGGCATTGGGTGAGGGAAAAACGCCGATTGTTTTGACCAATCTAACTTCGCATGTAGAGAAGTTATCGACTATGCTTGCCGATCATTGCAGGAATGTTATTACACTTATCGGCTCCGAATCCGCGAAAGAGAAGCGGTTGAAGATGGAGCGCTTGCAAAACATTCCCAAGGAGGAGCCACTCGTAATTATCGCAACGGGGAAATACGTGGGTGAAGGATTTGATTGTCCTCGCCTTGATACTCTCTTTCTGGTATTACCTGTTTCGTGGAAGGGGATAGTGGCTCAATATGCCGGTCGCTTGCATCGCGAATATCCCGATAAGAAGCGTGTCGAGGTTTATGATTATATAGACATTCATGTTGCGATGTGTGATGTGATGTACAAACGCAGGTTGAAAGGTTACGCATCTGTTGGGTATCAGATACAGCAGAATGATTCGAGAGATCTTTTTGGAATTCACCCAGGCATTATTTTTACAGGCAAGAACTATCAGAAACCGTTTTTTGCAGACTTATCCCAAGCTTGTAAATCAGTAATCATATCAACTACGAAATTGTGGTTTGCGAAACGTGCTCCTATTCTTGAGCTATTGACCGAACTTGCTGCACGAGGCGTAGAAGTTGTTGTATTCACACGTCAACTTTCAGATAAGGATAAGGTCTTATTGAGTGGCATACAAGTAAATGTGCGAGACGCATTGTCTCTTCATGCAGCAATTATTGATAAATCCGTGGTTTGGTATGGCAGTGTAAACTATCTTGGCTACAATGAAGAGGATGATAATGCAATCAAGATTATGGATTCATCTGTTGCGGAGGCGATGATAGGGGTGCTGTATGAATGAACTAACTATTTGTATCCATAATAAATGTCATACAATGTGTCGGGGAATCCCCATCCGCAATCTTCTACTGATTTCAACATCCGCTCAATCCGTTCGCTAAATTGTTCAGTGTATCCTAATTTAGCAATCAGCTCCATTGCCTTCTCGAAGTTCGTTTCGAGAGTGATGTAATATTGCTCCCACATGTCCCCGTACATACTGGTCATTTCGCATCCCATTTCGATATAATATAACATTAAGTCTGCCAGGCAAGCCGGGTGTGGCTTTAATTTCTTGAAATCGGATATTGCCTTTCGGCAGATATTGAAGCGGCATTTGGGTTCGCCACGTTTAGGGAAAAACTCGTCGCGGATGATTCTTTTGTACTCCTCCAGTTTTTCGTCTTCATTGGGGTTGAGGTAAAATTCCAGATACTCCTTTGCCTCTTTGCGTGCATCATAAAGTTCCAGTATCACTTCAATAATCTGCTCTTTGGTCAGTGCAGAGAGATGTTTTTTAAGTTGGGCTTTTGACATGGTATTATGCGTTTTCTGTTTTTTGCGAATATAATCATTTACAGTGAAATAGATTACTCTATCTTCCCTAACTTTTTTAATCGAGAACGTATCCCTCCCTTATTACGTTCAAATATTTCGGCAAGTTCTTTGATACTTTTCCCTTCATCATATAGCCGGATGAGATATCTATCGGCTTCCTCTTCCCAAGGCAGGTAGGCATTCCCGTGTTCCTGTCGTTTGTCATCCAGCGTGTATGTTTTCTTTCTTTGTTCTTTTTTGACTGATTCAGTAAACGAGGAGATCTCTATCAGATTTCCATCCGGGTCGGCGATGTAGGCTGTTCGTTGTCCCCATGGCTCTGTGGTAGGTGGCATTACGCTTTGTACACCTAGTTCCAGGCATCGGGCATACTCAATGTCTACAGCATCAAATGTAGGGAGGTCAAAGGAGAATTCCATGGTGACGTTCAAACCTTTGGGGTAATCGAAACGTTGTGATACCATGTGTTCGAACTCCTTTCGGGAGAACATAATCAGGCGCATAGAGCCGTAGGTCATTTCCACGTTGGGCTCATAGCCGTTCCATGTTGTTTCGAATCCCCAGATATCCCGATAGAAAGCCACCATTTGAGGTTGTTTGTCGGTGAATAATCCAATGGTATTGAATTTTAATATCGGGCACTCTTGGGCATACGGTAGGATAGGGGATGACTGTGTTGTTGAGGGGATTGCCCGTTTATTGAATTCGCTAAAATCGTACATATCCGGCCATTCTTCTACCGTTCCGTCTGCATTGATGCTGAAGTGAATATAATCGCCTGCGCCATCCTTCGGTGGAATTACGTCGTTAGGCACATATCCTTTAAGGGTGCATATCGTTTTCTTATCTGCATCAAGCAAAGTATAGGTGCCTGAATCACATACTTTTGCCTGGAGATAACATTCTCCAAAATCAGGCTTCCATTCAAGTAGTTTATGGGCTTGCAAATCGATGGTTCCTTGCCAGTAACCGAGGTTGACTAAAGGTGGTTGTTGTTTCTCTTCCTCATCTTCGAAAGCAAAGATGTAGGAACACAACTCTTCTCGAAAAGGGAAGGATAGATGGATGTATCTAGCTTGTCTGTTGTTCATGATTTCATTTGTTGCTTCAATAGTTAGCGAATTTGCATTATTCGTTTGTGCTTTCGTTGTATTCTGATTACTCTATTACCTCCCAATGTCCCGACTTATTAGAGCCGATACGCTTGATTAGTCCTTTTCCCTTAAGGTTTGCCATAATACGCTCCCCTTGTCGTAAGGAGATTGAAAGCGATTCTGCAACATCTTTTGCAGTTATTCGGTTGTTATTGCGAATAAGCTCTAATACACGTTGCTCGTTTATACCGACATTTATACCGACATCGACACGAGTATTTACTCCCTCATCCTCTATTGATACCTGATAATTACGAATTGTCTGTTCCAGATTGCGGCTATGCTCTTCAAACATAAAGTTTCGGAATAATTCGATATCGTCATTCTCACGAGTAGCAATAAGAGCCTCAATGTATTCAGCTTTACGGTCTTTATTGATGTTGGAAGGAATAATGCCAAATTCAAACTGTAGCTGATTCATCAGCAAACGGGACATTCTACCGTTCCCATCAGCCCACGGATGGATCGTTACCAAATGGAAGTGAGCATCAAAGCTTAGCTTGTAGCACTCAATAATATCTGTTTTTGAAAGAGACTTTCGTCTTTGGTTTATATTATCGCAAAGTTCCGCCAGCTTAGTAGGTACCTTTGAGTAATTCATATAAGAACGTCCTCCGGTGCCTGCCGTAACATTCAATAACCGTAAGTCACCGTTCGCTGACGAAAATTCACCCAATGGAGTGTTGTATATAGTACCTGTATTCTTCAAAATAATGGAAGATAGCTTTTTAAGCATATCAACAGAAATATCGCTATGGCTCTTTGCAAAGACTATCGATCGTTCGTATGCCGCTTTCAGATCTAGATTCATCAGTTGCTCAGTCATAGAGCGACCTTTAGCACTGATACCCTCATCAAATAGCAGTTGATTCTCAATTTCAGTGACAGTGGAGCCCTCAATAGCTGTTGAATGGGTAATAATAGAGTAGAGATAGAACTTGTTATAGTCTATCTGTTGGTCTATACCCAACTCTTTGAATTGGGTCAATAGGGATAATATTTTCTGTTCTCTGGTCATAGCTCTATTATTACTTACTCCTGTTTTTCTGTTGATTCAAAACGAGCTGTCTTCTTCCAAATTTAGTCCCAATTGCATTGCCGACTCTTTTACTACTTTGTAAACTTGAGCAGATTCATCCAATGGATTTAAACTTGTTGTTTTAGCCTTAAAGGAGATTTCTATTTCCAGACCATTGTTTTTGAGAGGTACAACAAAACTGGAAAATAAATCAGTCCAACGTTCAACCGGTACTTTTCCGGATACTTTGATAGACTTGAATTTTCGTATCTCATCTACAGGTTGGGTGGAATCTGCTTTCTCCGGTTTCTCTTCGGTGGGTGAACTACAGCCAGTCGGTTGTTTATCAGTAGAACCTTCTTCAGGTTGTGGTTGATTATTAATCGATTTATCAACTAACCAATATTGTGGATCAGTAACATCTAAGAATGGAACAGATTCATGATGGTAAATACGATTGTAATTTCCCAGTTCGCCACAAGCAACATTAAAATCCCCATTCTCGCAATATTTTTGGATACTCTGACTGACTGTTTCTACTCCATAAATCATGGGTTTGTCATCAAAGCGCAGAAAGGCTTCATATAAGTCTATTACTTGTACGGGCTGCTCTATTGTCGGATATAAGCTGTTACTACGTAAGGTTCCAAGGCCAATCGTTTTCTCTAGGAGCCATTCTTCTTCTTTTATATTGTTAAAAAGGTTATGGCTTAGTTGAGAACTAAAATCTTGAGCAAAATCTTTGAGTTCAATTTTCTCCAGTCCCTCCCTTACAGAGTATTTGCACACAATGTTATAAGCGGAAATAAGTAAAGCATTCGCTTGCTTATCATATTCGGCTTTACGATCCAGAATATCTTTCTTTTGTTCTGGTTCTATCTGACCACTATATTCAGCTTGTATTTTTGTACAAGCTAAATACTCAAGCAACTTTCCGTGCAACATGCCCAATCCTGTTTCAGAGCATACCAAATAGAATATGGTATTACGGTATATACGACTACTATTACCCTTGTTTTGAGCTATTTGTTCTATTTGCTTTTGTGTTTTGGGGTTCATATTTCCTGGTTGTGTTGCATACTCAGGTCCAAGTATCACCAAAGTAAGACTTTTCTGTTCGGGTATATCATCCGTTGGATTAATCAGAACCTTTAATCCTGGTACATTGCGAGTTTGTGCATTCAGTCGGTTTATAATTTCTCCTGAAATATCTGTATGCTTTATTTCTGCTTTAGCCTGATTCACCAGAATATTAATATTGGGCTTGGATTGAAACCAATAACTACGTGAACCTACATTGGTGGAATAGAGATAATGAGCGACTTGCTCCAGTTTGCTTAATGCGCTATTCACTTCGCTGTGATTGAATGCGCTGGGTTTTAATGTACATAGTTTTAATTCCTCTATAGTCAATCCTTTGTTTTGCAAGTTCCCTAATGAAGCCATCAATATAGTAGTGGCTATGCCTTGAGTCAGGTTATATTTGCTAATATTGTTGTTTGGGTCTTCATTATCTATTTTATAAGCATTGCTTGAGGTTCCTATCACATCGGCATGAATAACTGTTTCCCACTGACTTCCCATCAGGCTGGTTATCGTACCAGTTAATGTTGGCAGATTACTAAGGTTGATATCTGAGGTATGGATCAATGCTTGTGAACCTGTTAATGAGCCACGTCGCGTCCACAAGTCTTTCACGATGGATGCTAATAATCGCAAGACTCCACGCGTACGTTGAAAACGAGAATCTTGTCCCCATTTCAAGCGGAACATATCAATCAATTCCGGATGAAATGGATAAGACTTACGCATCTTGTTAATATACTCCATGCGATCGGCTTGGGTGGGTAAATCGGAACGTCGATTATGATATGTGTTTTTGTAGCGATTTAAAACCAATTCTATCACTTCTGGGTTTCCAATATTGTCGAATAGACGACGACGAACTACCTCAAATATTTCTTCATCTTCGACGGGCTTAATGCTTGTTCCAACTCGGACAATACGGCTTTCTAAGGCCGTCAGTATCTGTTGTCCGATGGCTGATGAGGCAACTTCAGTTGCACTGGCTGGTAATGTAGCTATTAACACGCAGCGGGGTACAGAAGATACAACTTCAGTCAGCGTTTGCATAAAACCGATTGTCTGATCGGATAGACTTCCCTTTCCTATCATAACTGCCGATGCTTTATTACAATAATCAGCTAGCTCATCAATCAGAATAAGGACGGGAGCAGACTTTTCTAAAATAGGCCGGAATAAATTGGCAGTCGGTGAAATCCGTTCTATGTCGTTCTTCTTAATTAGGTTATATCCCTCTAAACCTCCTAATTGATAGGCTAGTTCTCCCCATAGCGTATAGATGGTTATTCCATCGTCGGTGGTTCTGCCTTGTGATACGTCGGTAGTGTTATTGGTAAATACTGCCACTGGTGCGTTCTCAAACTGCGGAGTTACTTTACTCTCTAAGATGTGCTGGGTGTAGGCTGAAGATAACAGAGATTTCCCTGTTTTTGTAATATGGTATAGGGAAATCAGCGTATGTGTTTTACCACCTCCGAAACCAGTTTGTAGAGAAATTACCCGATTGTCGGTTTCTTCACCATTCAATGCACGAACCACCCGGTTAGCTATGTTGCGCAATCCAGCTGTGATATAGGTCTTTTCAAAGAACATTGTCGGGTTACTATATACTTCTTGTCCGATGCCCATAGCTACTTCGCCGAGGTTCGCTGCAAAAACAGATTCGTCCAGCGAACCGTTGCGGATATCATAATGGGGATATACGTTCGTATACCATGCCGGCAGAGGAGAATCCTCGGAAAAAGAAACTGTAGATGTGATTTCTTTGATGGTAAGTGCATCAGGTTGAATAGCAGGTATGCTACCTCTGTTTCTTATCGTATCTATTTCTGTTACTAAATCCGGCATTTGAAGCAATTTGGCTACCAGTTTCATGGTACCAAAGGCTCTGTCTATTTCGTCTTCGTCTAATTGTTGATAATGATTGCATTTATTGCGAACGTCTTTTATTTCTTGTAGATAGCTGATAAACTTATTTGTTTCCTTGCTATTTCCTAATTCATCGGTTAGCTCTTGCTTAAATGCAATGGCAAAATTAGCAAGATTGTTATAATCAACCAATTGCTTACGGTCGCTATCTGCCGATAGAGACAGAACTGCTTTATTCCAAGTGTTCTGTTTGTCTGGTTTTAGTCGTGCAAAGAATACACCTTCCCAAGGTTCATTCTTAAAGTGTTCCATCAAGAAACCTACGACGAACGGACGCATGGCTTCAATAAAAATACTGAGTGCTTTGGACAAATTATCATTCATAATCATTCTGTATTTATTAAAATCCTAAATTCATTTGTGTAGCCTGACCTGTAATATCCTTTTGGCAAGACTGTATTAACTCTTCGCTATTGGCTAGTAACTCATTTACCTGTTTCAGATCATCTCCATCAGGCAGCAGCTCTTTCAGGGAGGCTAGTACACGCCAAAAACTATTATTAGCTTCCGAACCTACTAGTTTGATAAGACGCAATAGTTTGGGACGATTTTCTTTCGACCATAACATCATGGCTTGTTGTACTTGATCAATCAATGGGTCACCGATGTTAGTTCCTTGTACTTCACCTGTAATTCGTTCTGTGTAAGAGGCCAGATGCTGCTTATTCCCATCTTTAATAAGTAAGTGATGATGAAAAATGTCGCTTACATCTATATTCATTCCTATACGTGTAAATTTAGCTGCGTCATCAAAATCAGTTTCGCTCATGCCATTCATTTGTAGCCAGCCAATGTAGAATTTGGTGTATTCATCACCATCGAATCCTTTTAATAAAGCATTGAAAGCGGCAGTTTTTGCCAGTTCCAAAAGTTCTGCTACAGTAACTTCACTTCCATCGGCTTTCTCTACTTTTTCATACTTACCAAATTCACTTACGGCTTGTCCAAAACAAGCAGTTAACAGATCGGCCCCACGGAAACCTAACTCATAAAGTTTCTCGACTTCCTTATTTACCTTTTCTTCAATGGCACGTTTTACTTTTTTGAAACTACCATAACCCGAACGTTCGGAGGGACGGCAAGAAACGGTAACTGAAGATTCGAGAGCGGCACCTGCTAACCCAAGACTTCTATTTGCCATTTCTGTATCCATAGGCCAACTGCCTGTAATATTCATTCGAGCACTTAGAATAGAATTACATAATGTAGTCCATGCTTCTGTTGTTTGGTGGGCAAACATTATGCTGACAATATCAGAGGTTTGCTGTTCTATTGCGTCAAATATATCCGTAAGTTTCTTTTCAAAGTATAGTTTGGCTTCTAGTTCACTATTATTATGATGATGCTTTAATGCCGTACATTCTTCTGACTTAGGTGTTTGTGGCGTAGAGAAGTTTAATGAATAAATATCACCTAGTGTCCGTTTGAGCCAAACGTAGAAAAAGTCTGATATATCAGCGTAAGCAATAGCATCATAGTATGGAGGATCTGTGACCACAGCTGTTAATTGTTTAGCTCCAAATTGATTTCTTTCTCCACTAGATGCATTTTTTAAATTGGTCCAGAAAGAAGAATTAGATTCTGATTCTATATATCTTAGTATCCATTCGAGTTGGTTTGTCGCACTACCGGAACTATTGCAAAAAGGATTTGACTCCGGATAATCGAAAACCATGGCAATAGCTTGTCTGCTGAATGGATGTTCAATAGTTTCACGACCGTTATGCCATCTCCCCAATGAAGTATTAGCTACAGCAATTCGATCTATCCAAATGGCTAAGTAAGTGTAAAGAGTTTGAGCATATTGTGTGGACTCTATCTTGTTTTTTACAATAGAGAAGTTCTTTATAAACGCTTGGAGCATGTAAAGTTGGCGATTAGAAAACATTTGATACCATTGATTTATTCCCCATCCACGACTGCTAATCAAGTCTGTTTGTTTAGTCATCATTTCTAAGGGTATAAACTCATTATGGTAATCAATATGAGGGAGTAATAAGTCTATAGATGGAAGTTGATATTTTTTTCCATCATGAGATTCTACTATAGCTGCAATAAATTTTTCTTTTAATTGGGATTCACAAGATTGTTCTTTTACTTGCTTAGAGGTTGTCACACTACCACAACATGGGCAGGTTAGATTTCCTGTTTTATTCCATCCTTCTTTTATAGGACACGTCCCTTCTTTAATCTCAAATTGAATATCTGTCCCATTAATAACTGGATTCAAATATACTTTCTTCGTTGAGGTATTTGCCAAGTAGAACTGCTTCAATAAAGGAACTTCTGCTTTACAACTTGGATTAGAGCAAGTAGCAGTTCTGGCCCAATAGTAGGCAATTGGTTTATTTCCATTTTCATCAGCAGGATATAAATACCCGACTTCTTTTTCTGTCATAGCCAGTAATTGTTTGGCATAATATTCCACATCAAAAGAAAGTCTGTTGGGAATATCTATAATACCGTTGCAGATAGAAATTCCTTTGGCAATGAGTAGGTCTACGCCTTCTTTCCCATAGATACGGCGGAACTCTTCTTCTGTATATCGTATAGGCTTTCCATATTTCTGTGGAAATTCTACACTTCCTTTCTCAATAATATGAGCAACCGGATTAATATCATTACCATAACTGCGACATCCCAAACGTGCTGCTTCTAAAGGTATAGCACCTCCGCCAGCAAATGGATCGAACACACTTGGCATCTGACTTTGAAAGCTATCAATCGCAACCTGTAATGCAGTCTCCTTTTCTTTTATAGTGTCAGTTTCTAAATGACGGTCTATGCAAGAATAGAGGTTGCTCTCGGCTTCTTCAATGGCCTGATAGGCTGCATCAAATGACTGGCTCAATGCAATAAAAGAAATATCTGGATTTTGTTCCGCATTGTATGCTGTCCATATCAACTTTCTTGCTTTTGCCAGAACAGCCTTGTCATTCTTGCTTTCCCATTTTATCAGGCAACCTTCACTTAACTGCTCTTTTGAAGCAGTACTTTTTCCTTTCAACATATTTGCCTGACAAACAGGAGAAAACTTTCCTATAAACATCAGCAAACGATTTCGCAGATTGTCCGGCATCGGATCGTATATGGCAGTATAAGGAATATCCGGATAGGGAGCATAGAGTGGATCGTTACCTAATAATTCCTGTATAGCATCTCTGAAAGCCTGCGGGCATTGCTCGTCCAATGGATCCGGCACCAGACTGGCAAAAATGACAGCCCTGCATACAGGAAGCGGACGTCGTGCCCACCATAAATGTAAAGTAGAAATGTGTCCGTGACGAATGGATTTATCACGTACGCTCTCAGCCGATATTTCTTTAATCGGCATAGCTACCTCTATTAGCTTTTTTGCTTTTGTCATATCTATGTTTTCTTATTTTTCAGTTTTATTTCTCCACTCATCTAATGGTAGATAGTATTGTACCCCTTTATCTTTCCGTTCGAAAGTTAGTTTCTTGGCGGGATTCTGAATACGATACAATTGTGGGGTTGATTTACAATTCACTACGATATAGAGCCATGCGCTGTTGCCCAATTGTGCCAATCGGTTCATTTCATTTTCTGACAGCATCACCCCATCAAGTCCCGAACGACCTTTTACTTCAATATATCGTTTGATGTCTAGCTTATTAACGCTTCGAATGTCGTATCCCAGATTTTGGCATGAAACATCTTCAGCCTCCCAGCCATCGGCTGTTTCATATTCTATAGCCATATTCATAGCTATCGCTTCCACTTCATCATCCCTTTTCATTCCGTAATGTTGCTCATACTCCATCTGGGAGAGAGGAACGACATAAGCGCATCCTAATATTTCCGGTGCTTTAGGGTTGATTTGAACCATTTGTTCCATTTCGTGGATGCGTTCATCTTTTTTGCGAAGTAGCTCTGCTTTCCGTTCTGTTTTATGCAACAGTTTCTCTTGTATCTTCACATCTCCTAATAATACTTTACCTTGCAACTCATTGATCTCTATATCCAGGTCCATGATAATCTGACTGAATGCGGTTTGCAAATACTCTTTGCGCTTTGTAGCATCTGTTTCTACAATCTCTTGAGTAGAAGTGAATAGTGGTAAAGTGATATTTTCGAATGCCCATTCGGTGACTTCTTCATTACCTATAACAGCCGGAAGAGTGATCTGCTTGGCAAAATGAAGTGGAGCATGCAGGTCTAAGAACTTGGCCGGTGAAGTTGCATGGAATTCTCCGTTGTTGGTTTGATAAACGAAACTTAGCTGCTCATTGGCTATGCTATCGTCTCCTTTGTTAGGACGGTTGTCTGTAATCTGATTTTTGACGTAAAAAGCAAAATAGTCTTCAGTATCTTCTGGCGATACTAAAATCGTCCCTTTCAGCATTTCATCTCTGAAAGAATCGCGTACACAATCAATGAGTGCATCAAACAAGGCATTGCCAGGATTGATATAGTGGACTTTGCCTAGTATAGCATTGGTGTTTTGATAGTCTAGGAATATGTGTTTATCGAAGCAGAATAACAACTTGTTGATGTTCTCAGCGTAGATGTTATAATCATCTTTTAAACGTTTAGATAATACTTCCGGAATGTTTTCTATTTCATAAATCCCATCTTGTATCATTCGATATTTGCCTCCTAAATAACTGAAGGTCCTTTCAAAGAATAAGCGAATATAGATCGGTTGCAAACGTTTCTCATCGGAATGTTCTTTCAGAATCCGGGCATCTTTATAATCCACTTCACTATGGGCGATTACTTTTTGCTGCTCTTCTATCTTATTCCGGAATACTTTTTCAATAATGACCTCATCTTGCTCAATGAACTGATTAAAAGAGGACTCTTTTCCATCGAAGACAGAAGTGATGATCGCATCCAGACTAACGTCTTTCAGCACATCCTGAATTACATCATAAACGCGGTCGTCACCCATGCTTTGACGAATAATGTCCAGCTTTATCAACAAGCGGGAGAGTACTTGCCCTTCGCGGGTGTTATCTGCTACCATATTGAAGACTAATACATCATTTTTCTGCCCATAACGATGAATACGTCCCATGCGTTGTTCCAAACGATTAGGATTCCAAGGAATATCCCAATTTATGAGCAATCGACAGAATTGTAGATTGATACCTTCACCAGCGGCATCGGTTGCTATAAGTATTTGGGTTTCGGGAGACATAAAATCCCATTGTGCCTGACGACGTTCGTCAACAGATAATCCCCCATGTATGACTGCTACTTTATAACCATTGTTGCTTAAGCGTTCTCTCAGATAGAGCAATGTGTCCTTATGTTCTGTGAAAATAACGAGTTTTTCACCATTAATAACTCCCTGGCTCTTCAAAAGTTCTTTTAGCTCTATGTATTTTTTCTCTTCCTGGTTTTGATTGTACAGATTGTTAGCCATCTCGTACAAGCGTTTTACTTCCTTCGCTTCAGTCTGTATCTCTGCTAAACTTTTCGAAGTAGTAAACAACTTGAATTTTCGAGGGTCGGATAGGATACCATCTAGTGCATCCCGTTCATCGTCCTCCAAATCATCATATTGGTCGATGCTATCTACATCCAGATCTTCCAACTTCTGGCGTTGTTTCCATAGATTGGGGTTCTTACCCACTTCATCCACAATGCCTTGTAGCGCAATCCAACGCTTATGCAGCGTGTTTTTGATGGCAAAAATAGAACTGACCAATCGTCGTTGCATTACTGCTAAAGCCAAAGATACATGAATGTTTCTTGTTTCGGTAGCTTCTTCTTTTTGCTTGGTCAGATAGTTGGTTACGTTGTCATAGAGGCGTTTCTCTTCCGGTGTCAATTGGAAAGATACCGTTCTTGTATATCGGGCTTTATATAGATTGTTACCATTCCAGTCTTTCATATCTTCTTTTAGTCGACGTATGAAAAACTTATTCAGCCCATCTTTACTCAACTCTTTTACTCTGTCGGCGGCAATATCTTCTGTTGCAAAGATATCCTCATCAAGTAATTGGAGTAGTTTCTTGAACGTATCGGTTCTTCCTCTATGTGGGGTAGCTGTCAACAACAAGATGTGCTCACATTGTTGCGAAAGTAAGTGTGCAGCTTCATATCGTTTTGATTTATATGTTTTTTGTCCGTATTCATAAGCCGATAGCTTATGAGCCTCATCAAAGATAACCATATCCCAATTCGTGTTGCTGACAATGTTCAACACATCCTCTCGGCAAATGAAATCAATAGAGGCTACCACTTTATTTGCTGAGCGAAAAATGGTAGGGTCAGCATTAAAAATACTTCTATTGACAAGCGTAAACGGAATATTAAATTTTACTCCCATTTCATCTTCTTGCCATTGTTTGGTCAAACCGCCTGGTGTGATAATAAGTATGCGCTCAATGATCTTTCGCATTAATAGCTCCTTCAATAATAAGCCTGCCATAATTGTTTTTCCTGCACCAGTGTCATCTGCCAGTAAAAAACGTATCTTGGGTTGAGGAAGTAAAAATTTATATACAGCTTCTACCTGATGAGGTAGTGGATCTACAACACTACAGTTAATTGCAAATAGAGGGTCAAATTGATAAGCTGAGTTAATTCGTTCTGCTTCGGCGAATAATACAAATTTTCCGGGATCTCCCTTGAAATTGAACTCTCCATCGGATGTCAGTACTTCTAAAGAACAAAACTGCTCTTCTGTAATAACCTTGGAACTACTTTTATTGGTATTTACTCCTGTGAATTTGAGCGAATACATAGCTCCTAATTTCTGTATTTTGTTAACAACAACAGCTTCTGTTGGTATTAGATTTTTTATAATATTTCCGGCTTCAATCATTGTTAGAGGATTTTATAAGATCTTTTACGTCCATTTGAAGAACTTCTGCTATTTGAAATAAGACTTCCAAACTAGGTTGTCTTCTGTTGCAAACATAAGAATTGACAATACAGAAACTCTTTCCTAGTTTCTCCGCCAGCCAAATTTGTTTGATTCCTTTTTCTTCAAGTACTTCTTTTATTCGATTCATGGTCTATCCATCTCAAAATTCTTAATTGTTAAACAAAGATATAAAACAATCTGCTATAAAAAGAGAAAATGAGATGATTATTTCTCTTGAGTTATTAAAGTCTCTACTTAATTTCTGTTTTGTCAGTGTCATTGGCCTAATACTATCTATTTAGTGTAGAAAGCTCTTTATGCAAAGATGGAGATTTGTCATTTTCTCCATCTTTGCGATGGATTGATACAGTTTACTTTTTCCGTTTAATATTCTCTGCTTCCTGTCGCAGTTGCTCTGCCTGTACTTCTTTCAACCGGGCTTGCTCTAATTTCTTGGCTCGCTCCTTAACACGTTGCTCGTGTTCCTCAACCATCTTTCGCAAGGAGCATTGCTTTTGCTTGTCGGGCTCATATTCGAAAAGAGTTTCAAGTTTCAGTAGATTTTCAGAGGTGATTTCTCCAAATGCTTTGATGTAACGGAACTTAATATCGTTATTACTCAAACGGCTGTTTGCTGAGAACTGATAGATGTTATAGCTTATAGAACAGAGTAGTGCTACACCGAGCGAGATCAATGCAATGACTACCTTTGAAGATTTCAACTCTATGGAATGAAGATGCTTCTGAACGGGTAGGGGCTTATCCTTCTGTTTCTCTAACTTCTGCTGAAATTCATCTAATTGTTCTTGCTGTTTCTGGAACCCTTCTCTGATAACTTCATTAGTCTCTGTCACATGGCTTTCTAATTCAGATAGATCCACCTGTGGTATAATTGGTAACACAGGTTGATCGGATTTGGCATTAGCCAAAGATTCAACCAACTTCGAAAGGCTGCTAAACTGTTCTGAGGTTAACTTTTTCAAGTCCTCGAACATGGAAATGATAATTTTTATATCCATATTTTCTTTGTTTTTAGATTGTTATCTTCTTATTCCTTTTTTCTTTTTCTTCCGTTGCATTTGGCGACGGAAAGCTTCTTCTTCAGGATCGTAAGCAGGAGTAGGTGTGAGTATTTCATCAAATAATCCACCTATGCCACTTAGCAAACTATCAGAATCAGGAGAGGTAAATCCCTGTTGAGATTTTTGTGATGGTGGCTGGATATTTGTCTCTTGCTTCTGATCTGCATGAACATTTCGTTGTAATGCAAAGTCTATCTTTGAGAAGCTGAACTGTTGATCCACCTTTGAGCCGTTGAAGTGATAGCCGTTCTTGCTGAACTTGATGCCTTGTGGCTCATTGGTTCCATTCTTCATCTTAAATTCAACAGCGATGCCTTCGCATTTCAATCGTTCCAATAACTCTCGCCAGCTTCTACATTGAGGAACAGTTGCTTTCAGAGCGTTGTAAATCTCATACTTGGTTTTATCAGGTTCTTTTAGTCGATGCTGTTTTACCTGCTCCTTACCGTTTGCAAAGTATAATCCATACTTAGCGGTCAGCTCTTTGCATATCTTTTCACTGCGGAAGCGGTCGTTTTGGTCGGAGATGGTGTGTCCGTTATTATCCACACGATTAAAGGCTATATGTAGGTGTGGATACTCCTTATCGTGATGTCTGCCAATGATGTACTGTGTGTTTACTATACCCATGCGGTTCATATAGTCGTGTGCAATCTGTGTCATCACTTCATTGGTTAGCTTGGCTCGGTCTTGTGCTGAGAAGTCTAACGAGATGTGCCCCACAGGCTTGCTTACTCGCGGGTTTAGCTCTCGTTGAGTCTCGAAGCTCTGAACAATAGAGTCCAAACTCTTTAGGCGTACACCATCGGAATCCAATAAATTAGTCTGTTTCGCCGGGTCGAGAATGTATTTTACTACACCGCCAAAGGTTGTTCCTTTTACTATTTTTGCCATTATTGTTGTATCTGGTTTAACAGGTGATCAATCTTGTCGGCTAAGTACAGGTATTCCATTCGAGCATCCAGATAACCTGCCGCATTTGCTTTGTGTGCAATCTGATTCAGGTTGTTTGCCATGCCTGACAGTTTGCGAATATGTTCCATCCATTCGGGCGAAAGTCGTTGCCGTATTTCAATCTTTAGGATTACAACTCTGATAAAATCGCATGGTGAAACTCCTGCTTCCGATGCACGGGTTTTGAGTGTGTAATACTCCTCGGTGTTCATCTTTAGGTTCACCCGATAGGTACGTTTTTCTATCAATGATTTGGTGGGTCTTCCACCTTTATTATATACTTTCATACGTTGTTTTTTAATTCAATTTTGTAGACCAACGGGATTAAGACAAGGTTTTGGGACACCCAAAACATAAACTTGCTATCTCAAAATCTACGATTTTACTTAAAGCTTGAATCCTTTTCTCTTTGCGGTGGAAATAGGTCGTACAGGTTCTTCGATAAGCTTCAAATTAAACTCTTTTATCAGCAAATTGAGAGCTGAATTCTTTGCAATCATGGCTTGTAAAACAGCTTGCGGTTGCTTCATCTCCAATAGAAAATCAGCAATGTCAAATCCATTTTTCCGCTGTTCAGAAGTAGCATTCTTTTCTAAATAATCGAAAAGTTTAGCTGTAATTCCCATTCGTTGCATTGTGGAAATTCGAGTCGACCAGTCATCGGTAGCTCCCAAGTCGGGAAAGAGCACGACGTTTCTACCTTTGAGAATACTGAGATTTTCCTCACGGAAACAGCCATTCTTGCCACCCGAAGCGATCCATAAATATTGTGGCAGATAGGAACTGGCGATAAGGGCACTCTTCTCACTTTCTACAATGGCCACGGACTTTGTACTCTCTTTAGACAATAGGTGCTCGCCAAAGAAACATTGTTTCAGATTAAAGCCATCCTTATGAAGAATGGAGTGTACCCATGTGATATGATTATGAGGCTCTTTAATACGCCTACCTGTTGTTGGATTATATAGCATAATTTTTCCTGTCCGCACTTTGCTGTGTGTGTCTGTCTGCCAAAATACCGTTGAACCTTGCCAATGGTTGGCTGTTCCTACTTGATAAAGCTTCATTAGTCGCAATGATTCATCCTCACCAAACTGAGTAGATAGGAATTGGAACAGTTTATTTTCTTTGTAATGACTCATTGACCGTTCTACTAGAGTTCCGTCTATATAGCTTGTTGGTAATGAAGGTGGAGCCGGACGGAACAAACTTTCACGCACTTGTGACTGTTCGCATTGTTCAGGATTCTGTTCAAAGTATGTTTTGGGTGTAAGGTGGTAACCACATTTCTGTTCACGGTTGCACCGCCCGACGTATTCGGGAAAGGAGATTGTTCCTACCGTATCAACATATCGGGAAAAACATCTTTTGTGCTTGCACTCCGGACAGGTGTGTCGGGAGGCAATGCTTTTGTATGGTTCTAATATAAATCTGTGTGTCATTGATTCTCTTTTTAGTGCATTTTCGACATTTTCTGCATTTTGGTTTCTCAAAATGTGGATCGTGTGGATAATGCGGTTATACTTTTCTGTATTCTCCGTGACGGTCTTTTTGGAAAAGACTTCCTGTGTGTTTACTCAGGAACTCTTTAAAAGCCCGCTCTTTCATTCCTTGGCTGGCTGCTATCTCTATGCCTTGTGCAGTGGTGAAGAGTTCGGGGAGTTGAAATAGAATGGATTGCTGTTGAACTGTAAGAGCCGTTTCATTCATTAGGTTTTGCACTCTGGTAGCCGTTTGTTTGAAATATTCTGTTAGCAGAATCGCTCGTTGAACGGTTTCCGTGTCTACCTGATCTCTGCCGCACTCCCCGCAGAGCCAACGGGTTATCTGTATCACCAGGCAAAAGCGAATGATATAGATTTCCAGTTTACAATATATTCCTAAAAGCATTTCATTGCTGAGATTATCGCACAGGTCTGCGTGGTTATGCTGCCATTTATACAATAGTCTGCGAGCTTCTTCGCTGAAGGTTACAATTGAAGGCTGAATTTCATTGTTCTCGTCAAATGAGCACTCTATGTTGATAAGTCCATTTAGTAGTGTATGCCATTGAACTTCCAAATCGGGAGAAATATCTTTCTCGTTCCATCGGGCCTTTTGCTGAATGGCGGGCATGATGAACAGGATACGGTCGATAAATCCATTGCTCGAACGGTCGCCATGAGCTAAATCACTGAGAATCTTTTTCTGGATAGTGCCAATCACAGGAATGAACGGACGAGTGATGAAGACGGAGCTTTTAGCATTCTTTCGGTCCGAAATAACAGTCTTTGCACTGAATACCGACAACCAGAACTGCTCCTCAGAACCATTGTTATAGCGATTAAAATTCTTGAACCATGCCGATAGCTCATCCGACCAGAGGCAAAGCCCACGTTTATTCTGTGCATGGATATAACTCAATCCTTCGGGCGTAATGTCCGAAACCAGAAAGCGTTTGCGGATAGGCTCTTGTGGAAACTCCTCTACGCCAGTATCCATACGCTCCTTTTTGCTCATGGATATATCTTGCTCATATTTAGCATACAACTTTCCAAATTCCAGATTCTGCTGATAATCGAAGTTGATAAAGGGCTTCATGGCAAAGCTGAGGGGATGGCTTTTGTTTGCACCCGGTCGGCCGACTAATGCTACAAACAAAATGGCACTCTCTACCCAACCTTGTTTCATTTGGACAAGGTGGGTATTGCCTATTCCTGCTGAAATGGCAGTCAGGATAGAAGCAGCCGTGTAATCGATGGGATAACTTTGGCATTCGTACACTTCATGTATAATTCGCTGAATTTTGGATGGAAATATCTCAACCGGAAATTCTGCGCCCCCAAAAGACATATTCATTCCCATTGCTTGATTGATAATTCCTTCGGGAGTTATTGATTTCTCTTCCATAACTCTGATGAATTAAAGGTTAAAGCCTGATTTCGGTTTACGACGTATTCCGTTTTGCATCGAAGCCAGCATTTGGTCGTAGTTCTGTTCTGAAGTATTCTTCCGACCGTTTTCTATCCATGTCAGTAATTCATCCTCATAAAAATAGAGCTGCTTCCCTTTTTTATAAGAAGGTAGCAATCCTTTACGCACAAGGGCATAGACGGTAGGTTTGGCTTTTTGAATAATACGGCAAGCATCATCAATGCCAACCAGCAGATGCTTTTCTGATTGCGGTGGCTGAAGCTCTGACACCAACTGTTTTAACTCTGCGACCTGTTCGGTCAGATAAGTTATCGCTTGCGGTAACTTATCAAAAGTGATTTCTTGTTTACACATAAACTCTTGATTTTAATAGTTCGTGTGCAAAGAAAACTGGTGATTTTACGGTGAAATTAGTAACTAAGATATAACTGATCAATAACTTATCAGTGGTGATTGTTGCTATATACCAATAGGTTATGGTACAAAAAAGGCGACCACGCAATGTGATCGCCTTGAATATCTATAAATGATTTACTTTAGAAAGTGTCCAGCCCAAGCTATTAGCGTGCCCAACACAACAGCATTTGCCAAGATTATAGGAACTGATTTTTTATCTGTTTCAGCAATGATTATTATGATTGGAATAGCCATCATAAGTGCTATTAGCCCACCCTCAATCCACCAAACGACATTAGGCAAGTCAATATTGATAATTATTACCGAGACAAATAGATATTGCAAGAATGCTGAAACGATAGCACGCTTTGGCAATTTTTTGAGAATCATAGGAAGAGCGTCTATTGCTCCTACAACAATGCCTATCAGTACTGAAAGTAAGATTACATTCATTTTTTTCTATTTTTTGATTGATAATCTTCTGCAAATATAGTCTAAAAGTCTCGAACATTGGCAGATAGCTTCTCAGTAAGTTTTATCCTACACGTTCCCTCTGCTCTGAGTTTTCGCTTGATAGTTGAAATTTCGCTATCTTTCAACTCTTTGGCGAAAATGTACTTGATGAAAGTTGCTGTCTCAATGCCCGATTTCTTGAATTGGTTACCAATATTCCAGCCGAAGTGCATCAGGTCAATGGATTTTAGTTTGGCATCAACGGTAACGGGCGTTTTTATCTGTTTGCACTCTTGTTCTGTTGCGAATTGAAAAGCACGGATATGCTCGCAAAGCTGTTGCAAATCTTTCTCGGTCATATACAATGCCATCTCTTGCCCCGTATAGGATAGAACCTTTTCCAAAGTTTGTGCCTGCTCTTGCGCAAATTTATGTTGTGCGGCTTGTTTATATTCTCCATAGTTAAGCACGGCAGGCTCTTCCTGCTCTTGTTCTTGTGGTGTTTCTACAAGCGGTTCTACTACAATTTCAGGCTCTAAGTGTGGGTGTTTCTTTCTGAAAATCCGCTCTACCACAGGCAAAAGACAATCATTCAATATGGATTGGAAACTAAAATAGAAGCCACCAAGCAAAAGGCAAGTCACGAAAAAGATCATAAGACCTGAGAACTCATCCATTTTGAGTTCTGTTACTGCAAACATACGGGCTATCACAGCAATACTCAATATTGATGCACATAAGAAAGAATATATAATAATGTAGTCGATTCTCTTAGCTGTCATATTAATCAATAGTTATCATTTGTGCGCAAATATATACTAATAACTTATTGATTCCAAAATGTTTGTGCAATTGTCCGCATTTGGCGTTGATATGGCAGCGTTTGTCCACCTTGTAGGATAAATAAATATTTGTTTTGCCAAAGAATTAGATGTACTCTTTAATTCTATTACTAAAGGTACTTTCAAATAATTCCATTTCGCTGTTCGCTATTCCTAATTTTGTAGCCAATGCTTTCCAGTCTTTAACGGCTATTGTCACTTCAGTGATAATCTTTGTGGCTACGTCTTGAGATAGCATATAGTCTTCACATGCATCTAATAGAATGGCTAAGTCTGCTTTGTTGGAAGAGTTAGAAATAAGTAGACTCTGATATTCATTTAGCGTTGGATTCATGTCGTAAGCAGGGGATAGAGTCCAACCTTTAGATGTGAGCAGAAAACCGTGATTGCGGAAGTGATCATCGGAGTTACCGATGCAAATGTTAAAAGCTACACGACGGTATAGCTCTTGAAGGTTCTTGTTTACCTCAGTGCAATTTTGGAGTATGAAGTCTACCATATCTAAGTAGCCGTTTCCGGTGTTTGCGTTAGCACCGTCCGCAAGTCCAAGTAATGTCATAGCAGAGGCAAAATGTATTCGCTTGTCGTCATTGGTTCTATCAAAACGACGTGATAAAAGAGTGTGGTACTTGTCGCTTGTGGAAATTACTTGCGTAGAAGCCGCATTGATTCCTGCTTTCGTTGCTAGTAGGTGGCAGAAGTGTTCCCAAAGCCCTGCGTTGTAATCATCTTTGCGAGAAGGGAATTTGGCAACATACAATACTTTGTCCATGTCAACTACGCTGGCTTTCGGCCTGGCTCCACCTAATGACGAGCCGGGTTGTACTAATTGAGTGAGCCACTTCTTATCAGGTAGTTTGTTTTCCTCTTCGCTTTTTTCAACCTCCCCACTGGCATGAATCAACTCACGGATGCTGGTTAATGGTGGGATGCGTAGCGTATTGCTTGAGTTGATAAAACCGCCATCAGGTGTTTCTTTAAACCGAAATCCTCCCATGCGAGATGAATCATCGATTCCCAACAGATAATCAAACGAGGATAACCGACGGGCAGGTCGTTTCTCTTCGGCAGCCAAGATCTGTTCTCTACGATTGAGTAGAGTGCGTCCCCAGCGGTCGGGCAAGGCATCGGAAAAGCATCCGAAAATATCTTTCTCAGGTTGTGTGTATTGCAGTCCTTTGTAGTTATTCAAGTCCGCACTAATAAATAGGTTGCCATATCGCTTCAGCCATTCATCATTGAATTTAAAAGCATAGCTATCTGAGCCACGAAGCGATTCATAACTTAGCTCTCCGATAAGTTCAATATCTTTCAGCCAATCAAAGTCGGCATATACCAGCAGCTTTTTCATTGTTTACTCCTTTTTAGATGCACGCTCACGATTCTTTAGGGTCAAATCTTGCAGTGATTTACCCAATTTGTCCTCTTTGGCAAGCCAGAGAATATCTTCATCCAGTTGCAAGGCGTAAAGCACACGAAGATAAATACCTATGGCAACGGTAGGCACACCCTTTTCGATACGAGAGACTGTGAGAGGTGAGCAGGTAGCTCGTTCAGCCACCTGTGCTACACTCAAATTACGACGTAGGCGTGCTAATTTGATTTGCTCACCTACAATTTCCATTTTTTGCTCTAATTTCCGAGGTAACTTAGTACCCATTGTGTTCTTTGCCATAACTGCAACATATCATATAATATGCAAATATAATGCTATTTATTTATTATATGATATGTTGATGACTTATATTTTATTTCAGTGAGATTTTATTTGCCGACTCACGTTTCTTTTCACTCACCAGCTCTGCGTATATTTGTGTAGTTGACACATTGCGGTGAGTGAGCATCTTGCTGACGGTATAAATATCTGTCCCTGCGGCAATTTGGAGGGTGGCATACGAGTGTCGAAAACAATGAAATGTGATATGTTTCAATATCTTAGCTTGCTTTAGCCAGTTTTTCAATGGATAATTTATCATGCTTCGACTAAGCCCCTTAAAGACTTTACCCGTTCCGACCTCTCCGCATAGTTCAAAAGCCTCGTGGCTGATGGGGAGTGTGGCTTCGGTTTTAGTCTTTTGAGTACGGATGCGAATGCAGTAGCCTTGATCGGGGGCAATACCGAAGTCTGACCATTGCAGGTTCATAATGTCACTGATACGAAGTCCTGTTAGACAGGAGAACAGAGAGGCCGCTTTTAGAACAGGGATGTCGCAGGGTGTGGCTGCTAATTGTTTCACTTCGTCTAATGTGAGATACTCTTTCTTTACGTCCTCATACTCAATCTTCTCTAAAAAGCCATTGATGTTCTCACGGAGCAACTTATCACGATAAGCGATTTTTAACAAACCTCTGAATGTGGAATAGTAGCCTGCTGCGGAGTTGAGCGATACTTTATGTTCGGTGTGTTTTAGCTGTTTGGCATTTAATAGGTAAGTCCGAAAGCGTTTACAGAGATCCACATTCACTTCACCAAAGGTGCATTTGCCCTGTACGAAGTTATGGAAGTGGGCATAGACTACTTTCCATTTTTGATCTTTACTCTTCATCATCTTGGCAAAGTAAGCGAGGAAGTCGGCTTTCATTTTGTGTTTGTCTAAGAAACCGAACTCTTCGTTGATTAGTGACTGCACACGGATACAGCGGATGGCTTCGGCTTTGTTCAGCATATCGTTGTTGAACTCACGCTCCATCTCATTTTTGGGATGGGCGTAGATGTAAATGCCAAGGTACTCCCGACGGCTCATAATCATGGTTTCGGGGTGGCGAATTGCCGGATAATAATCAAGATAGAGAGAAATTTTGTCGTTACGGATAGCTCTTTGGCGTACTGTAACTTTGGTACATGTGTGCGTCATACGATTGTTCTTTAAATGTTTATACTTGTTTTTTGATTGCAAAGGAAAGCGGTGATAGTATGGTGACTACCGTCACCGCTGAATAACTTATTCTATTTTGGGATCACCCAAGAGTTGGTCAAGCTCCGGTCGGGAGATCTTAACGTATTTGCCAACTTTCGCTCTGGAAATGTTGTGATATTTGGCATAATGATAGAGCTGGTCTCGGGTGAGATTGAATTTTTCCATCGCTTCTGCTACTGTGTAGTATTGCGGCTCTTTGGGCTGGACTATACCTTTGGCTATATCAAAATGCTTTTTGGAGTACCAAACCATGATACCTTCTTTCTTTTTAGGAATGGCATTCTTTGAAGCAAGCGTATAGATAGCTGCTAATGTCATATCGAATTTATCTTGAATCTCCTGCACAGTGTACCATTCGGTTATTTCCGGATTAGCAGCTTTCTTCGAGAAATAGTTGTCGATATGCTTTTTACTCCAATAGGTTTTGCCACGATTAAAGATTCGGGGAATATTGTGTTTCTTGGCCACAACGAATATCCACGAATCAACTACATTGTATTTCTCTTTGACTTCGGCTGTGGTGTAGAACTCGGTGATAGGGACAGCTGTTTTAGTCTGCCGTGTTTCATAGGGTCTATTATTAAGCATACTTTCAATATCGCTTCGCTTGATAAACGAAAGCCTACTACTAATCTTTGATGCTTTCAGATGCCCGGCTGCAACCATTTTATAAACAGCTTGTCTTGATATACCCAATAGAGTTCCTGCCTCTGCAAAAGATAGAAACTCTTTGTCCTTTATCATCTGCATGGGCTGCTGGCTGATAAGGGAATCAGTTTCTGTTTCAGTTTTCTGAATGCGTTTGTTGCGAGATGCTTCTTTATAAGCTTTACTATTACAACGATGCGAACAGTATCGAGTTGTTGTCTTCTGTGCATAGAAAACCTCTCCGCACCACTCGCATACCTTCTTAATTCTAATGCTACTACTTGCCATTTTTGCTCATTTTTTAATGTTTACTTCGCCTTATTTCTCCCGATTTATGTCAACCATCGTAAATCATTGTCAACCATTGTCAACTTTCTCCACGACCTTTCCAATCGGTTTCCGGTTGCAAACCTCCGAGACCCAAATACGGTACAAAAATGAGCTGAAAATGCACTATCAATGACTAATATCAATGATAGGTGCAAAAAGAAAGGCGTTGAACCTCAACGCCTTATTAATCAATAATAACTTATGCTAATCGTTGGTAATCACTACCTACTTGCCGATGCAGAAGTAATAATACGCTGATTATCAGGCTATTATCGGTTAAATGGTAGAAAAAATCATAACTGTTTTTTAATCGGCTGATAGTCAGTAATTTATGATATGAAATGACAAATATACTTGATGGACTGATGAAATATATCTGTGTGTGTGCTAACATTTAACGTTTTTATTTATTATTAACTTGTAAACTTTACAAAGATACAAAAAATATGCATACCTCCTGATGCTATTTCGACTTTTATTTCTTCTCTATATGTATTGTGAATGAATACTGCATTAAACTTGCGAGTCTAATGGAATGTTTTTGCATCGGATTTTAGGTACTCTATACTGCCACATAATGTTTTTCATTGATTTCTAATGCATTGGTTTATTCATCAATACGGACAACCTGATTCTGGTAATATCCCACATTCTCACGGAACATCCATTTCCATTGCAGGCCACGTTCCATCACATCAGAATAATTATAATACTCATGATTACCGGGAACAATCAACACCTGCCTGTAGTTTTCATATGCCCATCTCCAAAACTTTGCCAGTGGAGCTACCTTATCCTTCAGGTAGAATATGTCTCCGGCCAATACCAGTACATAGCCTGTTACAGGCAATTCATTATGTTTTAGATATCTGCTGTTCTCTTGAAATTCCAGGTGCAGATCACTCATGTATTTTATTCTCCTTTCTTTGATTGTTCTATCTGTTTCTCTATGATTGACTTTACCTGTGCGAATGAAACCGGGGTAAAATCGTTGTTGTCAACACCTACATCGTATTGAGTGGGGAAAAGCATTTTCAGGCGCAGAGCATCCTTTCCTGTGTTATGTTTGCTAGTATGTACATGTCCGAAAAGCTGCCACGTATCATTGTATGAGCCGCCATAGCAAAGGAACGGACAATGATTCAGATAAATCTTCTGTTTATCCACCTCAATATACATCTGCATCACTATCTTCTCGAAGTATTTCGCATAATTCTGCCTCAGATTCTTTATGTCATGGTTGCCGACAATAAGACAGATTTTTCCGTTCAGCCTGTTTAGTACATTTATCCATTCGGCAGAACCTCCCAGGCAGAAGTCGCCCAAATGAAATACGATATCACCCGAACCGACCACACGGTTCCAGTTGGAAATAATCGTCTCATTCATGTGGGCCACATCCTTGAAGGGTCTGCTGCAAAACCTGATGATATTGGTATGGTTGAAGTGGGTGTCAGATGTAAAGAACACCCTGCTTCCGTCAAATTTATAATCCATAATCTTCTTTTTTTTAGTGCACATCATTGCGCAATTAATACAAACTTCCAATACCCATGGACGGAAATGACGGAGAAGGGCGCATGATGCGAACGTCACCAATGGGTAAAAATAAAACCGCTGAAAAGTGTGGTAAGGACTTTCCAACGGCTTCAATTTATCTTTTCAATAAGGGGTATCTGCATCTAATATATCCCATCCTGTCTACAAAACGTTCGTTGGAAAGTATTTTTGAATTTATCGAATGATTCAATGTCTGAAGTATGAACATATGACATACGCTCAAAGCATGATGTGCTTCGATATGATGTCTTTGATGATATATTCATTCTATTCTGCAACATTGTATTTTTTTTAATGTTTTTATTCAATTGTGAGTGCAAAAATACTGAATTTTCTTGAGAATCAATTAACTATTCCCTAACTTTTTTGATTGCTTTATAAATCTCACTATAAGAATCACGACCTTTATACTTTTCAGCCAGATCACACGCCTTATCCATATTAGAGTCTACAAGCATATCTCTTACCCATTTATCTTTTTCAAGATACTTGCGTGTTTTGTCGTATGTGGGCAGATATTGCTTCAATGCCCTTTCCGTTGCAGCTGAATCTTGAAAATGGCGACATGTATCTTCAAAATGAAGCAAGAACCAATACTCTATTGATTGCAAGCTATCACACAAAATAACATTGGCATTATTCTCGTATTTCTTTTTGAGCGCTGTCATTTTCCTGTTCTCTGCATCGGAACGTCTGCTAACATCGGCATCAAAAACACATATTACAAAAACGTCTTCATCCAGAAGTTCCTTGATTTTCTTTTCAATCTTCTCAATGCTATTATTTTCAAACAGACGTGGAGAAATAGAGTATCTATAACCAAGCAACTTCTTCAAATGGCTGAAATAGAACAACTCAGTCAATCCTTCACCGACAATATGAATAACCTGTCTAGTTGCTATATTCTTTCTAATTTTTCTCATAAGGTTACATGATTATAGGTTAGGAACTGCACCAAATTTACCGAACTTGTATGCCTTTTGGAGAGAACTAATTCTATTCAATCCCTTGAAATCTGTCAGAGGATAAAGCACACTCGATCCATCTGCATTCTTTTCCGTAAACCAGATATTATCTTTTCTAAGCAAATCTTCCTCTCCCAACAACCCGTCATAGTGCGTAGTGAGCAACAGTTGAGCCTCTCCAGATTCTTTCAAGAAACGTTCAATGATATATTCTATCAACTTGGGGTGAAGTGAAGATTCTATCTCATCGACCGCAAGAAAAGCATTTCTCTCAAGAATCTTTTGTACTTGAGCGGCCAAACCAAATGTGCGAACAGTACCGTCTGACTCAAACAACTCAGGAAACTCGTAATAATCGTTGTTTCCATACTCCGAGGAAACCCTATGTTGATACATGGTATAATTTACCAGCCCTTTATTTGTTTCCTGTTCTTTAGATGTAATATTGGAAATATTGAAATCTGCTTCCTGTAAATACCTCAAAATATAATCTTTTGCTGATTCTTCCTTAATTGATTCTTCAGCATAACGACTCAATGATGATGTAGGTGCAATAGCAGGCATCACCTGATTTGTCAAATACTGAAGAACTTTCTCTATTTCTGCAATATGTGTATTAACCTGCATATAAGCCGCAAAAACAGACATATTATGTAGACACTTTAAGGTTATCTCTTCTTTAACAGCTTGAGTAACCTTAATTTTCTGCCCAAATCTGATAATAGATACATTATTTTCAGTATTCCTTTCAAAGATAGAAGCCGGTTGCTGGCTTGGATAATAAATCAAAGTTTCCTTTGCAACATGTGATCTGTCCAAAGCAACGGAATATACATAACGAGTCGCTTTCTCTTCATTCATCAAATAAAATGAAATAGAATATTCAGACAATTGCCCCTGGCTGGTTTTATCCAGGAGAAATGGAATCACCTGAATCTGCTCAGCTTTATTTAGCGGAGTGTAAGCAATAAATGATTTAATAAAATCACAGATTTTAATTATATTACTCTTACCGGAGGCATTTGCGCCATAAATCACAGCAACTTTCAAAAGTCTCACATCCCCAGCTAATTCGACCACATGATATGATTCCATATCCTTACTTCTGTCAGCCTCGAAACTTAATATAGCCTCATTTCTGAATGAGAACATGTTCTTGAACTTAATTTCCGCTATCATATTTTCTGTTTTATTTCACAAAGATAATAATAAAACCCTGTTAATTGCATATTAGATTTGAATATTCGCGTTATTTATGCAAATATTCCGAATTGAAACATGTATGTCTGGTATTTATTGCACTATGGGATATTAGAATGATATCACTAGCTATATTAGATGCTATGTGTGAACTTTCAGTCAACTAACCAATATATGTCTACCTTTTCTCCAACTTATTGAAGGGACATAAGTCGATAGTAAGGGCTGTGAGTTGATCTGCATCGAGTCCCTTGTGCGATAAAAGCGATAATAATTCCTCTTGACGGGGATGCCCAAGGGTCATACGATAGAGTGACAAGACATTAATTAACCGTTCATAACGAGCCACGTCCCGGCTTAAAGGATATATGGGTACAAGACGTTCAATCAATTGTAAATCATTTCGTTTTTCCGGGGGTATTTTAGCCAAAGGTAAACACCAGTATGGTACCATTTCTGAAGAATCAGATTTTAAATCCTCTTCGGCCCGACTGAACATCTCGGTCCAATCGAGTGTATCGGCACCATAGAGTTTAGACACATTTCTGCGGATTGCGAGGCACTCATAACGGTTGACACGTCCCTCACGCTGTTCGAGGTCAACGGGATTTGAAGGCAAATTCCAATGTAGTACCTTTCGTGCATATAGATGAAAATCAAGGCCTTCTTGGCCGACTGAGGTGGAAGATAAAATAAATGGGCGTAAAGGAGAGTTGAATGCATTGCGCACATTGGTAATGCGCTGCATGGTTTTGTCTGTTACCGCCTTATTTACAAACTGCACTGCAAAATTCGCACGCATGGATTTTACGATGCTCTGGTTAGGTTCGCATTTGTCAAATGCTTCTATATTATAGGTAACGTCACGCAGGTTGCTTGACTCCAATGCTTCAGCTATTTCGTTTGTGCCTGTCACATGGGCATATTCATCAAGCACTGCCTGAAGGTTTCCTTTGACACAATAATCAAGTACGGACTCATAGTAATCATCGTCCTTATGTCTATTATAAAGAAGGTCAATAATGGCCGCCGCTTCTGGACTGTTGAATATGGATTCGAATACACGGCCAACCCTCTCTGCATCAGCAGAATCTTGAGATATGCGCAGAGCGCAAACAGCTGGAGAAGCAATCGCAATGTCTGTTAGAACATCAAGAGTATTAGACGGAATTTCTTCTAGTTCCATATCTGCTCCATCAAGGATTTTCATAATTGTCACTATCAAATCGGCTTTGTTCCGAGCCTTTCTTGGCAAGGAGGACAATATCGGATTTTTGTCAATTATCTCCGTAATCTTTGCTTTTACACCACGACGAATGATTGCTATGTCTGCATCAAAATAATCATGAGGGGTGAAGCAGATGGCAAGGGTATTGCATGGGTAGGCAATAATAAGACGGTTGTTTTCTTTGAAACGGTTCTCACCGTATCGGCTCCCCTTGGTAGATGTATATCGAACTGATTCGTCAATCTTGCGTTTCTTAATTTCCCCCAAGGTGTAAAGTTCAGCATAATAACTCATCATAATGGAAATCATACGTGGTACCATCTCCCATGATGAAAATATCAGAATTTTAGAGAATTCGCGAGCTTCAACGGTCTCAAACTTTCCTCCGGCCCGATAATAAGGTCTTGAAGCAGGCATCCACAACAGGTATTGAATTCCTTTTTCATGATTAGTGCCGAACACTTCGTTATGTAGATATTGCAGTTTGGCATTGCTGGGGGAAACGAATTTGTAATTATTGATGCGTGAGGTATTTAGGTAAAGTCTTTCGTATGTTGTCTTATCAAACTTCTTATCATTCTTTGCTATATAACGTTTTAACTCATAACGATCCATGAACGAGCAGAGATAAGGTGCGGACTTTACATATTCTAAGGGCAGATTCCGGAAAGATCCATTGGGCGATTTCGCTTGTATTGTGTCAAGAAGATCTTGGCCTTGTGCAAAAGATAGGATGTCATCAATGCTCACTTGTAACTCCTCCTTGCGTTCACGGATTATTCCGGAGTTGAACCGCTCCGTGCGACACATAACGCCATAAAGCACATCTTCTGCTTGGCTTTTCTTTTCAAGCAGTTCTTCAAACTTATTTTCCAGTACGAGCGCATTATTAAACTCATGCCATACAAGTTTAAAACGTCTTATATTATCTTCTGTGGTGAATAAGAAGTTGACTACGCGCTTAAAATCGTCTAAATGTTCATCGCAACCTGTGACATTCAGCTCTTCTAGCGTTGAGTATGGCTTGTAGGGCGTTGCTGAAAGTAAAAGTATCTTTGTGTTGGTATGGTTATGGGTGAAAAATTGTTGGGTAAGCATAGCTTGTTCGTTGTCGCTATTATTATCAAGGATGGAACTGAATCTTTGAAACTCATCCATGATAACCAAATCCGGATCCAGGAGGCCGATACTAATTTGGGCAAAGATTTGACGCAACAAGCCGATGGTTTTCCTTTGGTGCTCGTGGTTGGAAGACTTTGCGTCAACAACAAACTGAATGAATCTTTCTTTATCATATGAGTTAAGGAACTGGGTATGCATGTCGTAAAGATAGTCTTCACCACAAGATTCAACTTCGAAAGAATATCGTTCCACAACACAATGCCAACTTTCAGAAGCTACATTTTTTGTCTTAAGATATTCAGAAAGCTCATCCTCATAGCCTTGAAAATCAGGAAGACTGCGCAGAATCGCATATAATAGTGCACGTTCCTCTTTAGTACCTGCTGTTTCACTTACTTTAAATGAAGTGGATGGTGTCAGCGGGATAATTTGCTCGGATATATGGGCTTTTTTTGTGAGTCGTTGACGGGTTTTGGCTATTTGAAGATGCTGCATAGAGAGACGGCTGTCGCTGAAATTCATCTTTTCGTCAATACCGAGTTTGCGGATGTTCTGGTTCGCTATGTTGGCATTGGAACAAATATAGACAACCTTGAAGAAATGATCGTGTAGCTCGGTATGGTGCCATTCTTTAATTAGACGGATGACTTCGTTGGCTACTATGGTTTTGCCAAGACCGACTTCATCAGCAAGCAAAACACGGTGACGTCCGTAATCGTGCATCAACTCATAGATACGTTGCGCAGTTGCTTTTTGAAAATCTTTTACTTGGAAGTTCATCGTTTCTTTATTTGTTTGATTGCCATTTCAAATTGTTTGTAAAGCTGGATGAAACCTGCAGGAATCACCTTTTCATCCAGCTTGCTTATGATTTTGGCTATTTCTTTAATGCGATCAGGATGTGTGTAAGCAGCTCTTAGCATATTTTCATAGAGGGAAGCATTTAGATCGTCTTGCGCACCATTGTTTTGCTCTCCCTTGATTTCGTCAATGAAAGCTTGTTCACCTACATATTCCTCTTTATCGTCTGCGAGTAAAAAAGTAATGTAATTGAGGAATTTCTGCTTGGTGTCTATGAAGCTACGGAATATTGCCGTATCACGTTCATTGGTGGGAATACCGGTGGTTGGGATTTTGATGATACGTCGAATTTTACCAACTTTGATTATATAGAAATCGCAAAGGTCAATGAGTTGTATTTTTTCAAACCAAATTTCGAAATCTCCCAATTCCTGTTCTTTATCATAAGCTTGCAAGGGCGCTAAAAATATAGGGGACTCGCTGCGGAGTTTCTTATAGGCGACTTTCAGATCGAATGTCGTTTCATCGTCTTTGCGGCGATAAGCCACGGCATTGTAGATGGAGGCTATGAAACGACGAATAATGCGCTCTTCGTCGCTGTTTTTGTCTGTCCCAGGGTTTACGACGGGGGTGATTATTTTCTCAAACCTGCAATCTTTGTGATCATTAATGAACTCTTGTCTGAATATTCGATAAGACATATGATTGGGACGGAAGCGTAGCCCAAGAAGAAATTCAACATTGCGATCAAATCCATTGCGTGTAGCGTTTGTTGAACCGAGATAAAGATAATTCCGACCGTACGCATTGATGAAATATATCTTCATGTGCAAATCAAGAGATATGGCTTCTTCAGTTTCATCATTTAATGTATCTTTTACTGCATATACTCCATCGTTGTACATCTCTAATATTTCTTGGGTGATATATTCCTGCCGAGTAATCAGCGTTTTTCCGCCTTTATTCTTGGCTTTGGCAAGCATGGAAAGAACAGTTGAGTCAATAAAAGGTGAAATTATTACTGCCTGATTTACATGCTCAGCAAATTGGGGAGTATTAAAACAAGTATTCATTCCATTGTATGCATCGGAAAATCCCATAGGAAAGAAGTCATAATCTTCAAAACGGCGATCATCTATCTCAAAACCGTGTATATAGTCAAGGGTTTCAACCAATGACAATATTTTATTCTTAGTGTTGCAACGAGGCCTGAAAGCTAGCCAGAGAAGAAAATCTTTAAGAGGCTTGTGTTTGTCCCTGATGTAAGAGGGAGCTTTAAATCGGGATATAGGCCCTTCAAGTGTACAAACCACATCCATGTCAATACTTTGTGTGAGATTACGACTCATCACAGCAAGCTTGATTATGGATATCCCAGTCTCTGGATTACTGAGTTTGACAACCCATACTTTCGGATGAAAATTGACGAAGGAATTGTTGAAAGTCGGGAGTGCAACCTGATAAACACAACTCTCAAGAAGAGAATATACTCTTGAAAGATTCCGCGGGACAATGATATTGCCTGCATTACAAAAAATGACAAACCTATCAGCTGATTTTCTGATGGCTTCCATAAGGAAATGTGGAGGCATAGTTGTTTCAGTTATTTCGCTCATGAGTTCCATCGTCAGTGGAATAGAAAGAAGAGATTCCATATCAAGACCATAAGTTGTTCCAATAGCAAAATCCACCACATATCCGTCGCTCATCAACACTTGATTAAACATCAAGTCATTCATAATATTGTTAGCCATACTTCAACTCATTTGATGTAAGTTCGTCAAGATATACCTTTACCGTCTCCCATCGGTAATTTAACCTGGCAGCTCCATTGCCATGATAACCATTGGCACCAATTTTACTACGCGTGCCTTTTAGCTGTCGCTCACGTCGGATAATGAGATCATCCAGACGGTCTATTTCATCAGCCTTGATTGCTTCAGCACAACTGACGCAGAATTGTTTAGTTGATTTATGGGTTGAGCTGGAGGCATTAATTATGGTACGGATATCAGGATTTTCTGCATTGAATTTTGCCTTTTGTAGATTCAACTCCTCCAATACTGCGTCATCACTCTTGCGGGAATAGAGATAATAATATCTCAGGCGCAAGAGATACACAAATTCAGAAAATGCTATGGCGCAATCATATAGTGTTCGTAAATCATCTGGCAATTCGGAAGAAATGATCCACGGAAATTTATTCAATCTTGTTATCTCGGGATGCTCGAGAAGATATGCGAATAATGAACCTTGACATGCACGAGAATGTAATATTTTTCTTCTGATGAAATCTTTTTCAGAAGGAGTCAGTGTTAATGAGCATTCGCAAGTGAAGTCGTAATCAATATCTTGTGGGATATCCCATGGCTGAAATCTACCTGATAACTCTTCAGAGTCATCAGCCACATCTTCACTACCATCTCGCAGTGCTTTGGGCTTGCTGTTAATCCTTTTTGAAAGAGCATAAATAGCATTTATTACAGAGTTACAACGTACAATTTCGTAGGTGCGTAGTCCCGAATTATAGATGTATGCCGGGTCATACTTGACATAGCTGCCATCTTTATGGCCTATTATTTCACTTCCAGTGATTCCGGGCGCGTGATTGGAACCATCCCAAAGTTTTTCTGTCATTTGTCGCTCAAGCCTTATGACTTCGGCTTGTACTTCGCTGGTACGGTTATAGCTTCGGGCAGCAGCTCGCTGATAAACCTGTGGCATTAGTGAAAAGTATTTAGCATGTTTTTGAAGAGTAGAGGTACCGGGGAACAACTGATCGGCAAATGCATCACGAATGCGACCAATGCCGATCTCATCGAGTGCTCCAGGTTCAGTAAGCCGCTTGAGCATCTGCATAACCCGATTTTGCTCTTCCTTTCCTATGTGAATGTAGCCTAATTGCATATGTTGCTAAGATGGTTTTGAGTTCCTAATAGCAAATATACAAAGATTATCAACTAAGCAAACTATTTTGACACAAGAATGTATCCTCTGATTATATTGTTTTGATTACAAAATATATGTGAAAATGTCTTCGATTTTACGAAGCTAATGATAAAATGCTTATTGGTATGTTTTTTGTATCGTTCTTTGCTCTTATAAACTCTCTAATAATTATACCTTTAACAGGTGGGGATAATATCATTTTTTTCTTCTATCCCCATCAGAATATATCCTTCACAAATATTATTATCATTGTCAAAGGTACAAATGAAAAAAAAATCTTATCGAGGTACTAATAAATCGGGAATCTCGATATATGAAACTACGGAGTGGGCTTTATTTTTATTGAACACGTGTATAAATCTGGATTTTTGCATAATTCTGGAAAACTTTTCTTAGTACCTTATACAAAGGGCTTTGGGAGGATTACCCGTTTTGAGGTAATGACTTGCAACTGTCCCATTTGCAATGTTCTACAATGAATTGCGTTCAAGTAACTCACTATTTCGCAAAGATAAACCATAATTTTTTAAGTACAAGATTTGTTTTCAAACAATATGCCGAAAGCTCGTTGGATTTGCCATAATTTCATGAATTATAACTACCTTTGCAATGAAATTTAATATGTTAACCACAATGTTTATAGCTAATTTATATTGATGATGGTATTAAAGCCCAATATGTTTTATTCTCCGATTAACCATCGGTGGGAAAAATGTAATGCTTCAGCTGAAAATGGTGATTATACAATCGAAATACCATCATTAGAGTTCGGAGAAGAAGGTTATGCTTCGCTAAATGTCGTAGGTCGCCAATTACACGATAATGAAGGTCTACACTTTGGTAACATCGAACTTGTAGGACTGAAAGTAATATGTAAAAGAGGAAAGCCTCTCTATTATGGGTTCAAAGGTCCGAAGACATATGGATATTATTTATCATTATATTTATATGATATCCGGAATGAGTGGCAAGCTTATGATTTACACGGTACAGATATTAATTTCCTGTTATATACAATTTTGCCGCTTATTAATTTAGCATTAAGAGATGGTTGCCTTATCTCACAACTGAATTTTGATTGGTTAGAGTGGCAATGTAATGCGTGGGAAAGGGGAGAGGCAAATGGTCAAGGTAGAGGATTCCTTTTTAATGATGAGGATATTTATAGTCTTGAAAGTCTGTATCAATACCTTAAATCTTTCAAGATAGAAGCAATAAAACAATCCTTATATAAAAGAGGTGGAGGAATATATTGGACAGATGTTAACATCTGCTTTAGATATATTGACAACTATATTTGTCGTTTAATAAGTGATGCTCTTGGTGTGAAATTCACTGTATCGGAGAATTCTACAAAAGTAGTGAACTTTAAACTTGAATTAGATAGATATGAATGTGATGGTTATTGTCCAGGCAATAGTTCCATACTTAGTAACAATGAAGCAGAAAAGTATCGAGAACACATCGAAATGAAGCTCATGATTCACGTGCTCAGAGCTTTTGATTTGATAGAACTTAAAAAGAACCGACTTATCAAATAACTTTATTATTGTTGAATTATTTGCTTTAGATATACTTATCCTAATTGAGAGATAGTAGAAGTGGATAAGTACTTCCTTTGGCGAAAGTGGCAAAGTTGGCGAAATGATCAGAGGAAAAAAATGCATCGTGAAATTCGGAAACTTTAGCATCGCAAAAGCAGACTCGGGCTGGTGGAATAGAATCAGGGGAGGCTGTTGACAATTTCTCCGGTACATCCGACAAGTACCGTTTATTTTTCATTAACTTATACTCTTCACATTTCAGTCCTTCACTGTTTGCAATGTATAAAACCTCTCGCATAATTCATCATAATAGTAAATATATTATTTATTATTGGTTCTATTTTGATTTAACAGTTAATATATTTACCTTTGTGGCATGGCAACGAATCATATTATCCAGGCAATGGCCAATCCGGAAATCATCACGGAATTGGGCAGAAGATTTAAGGAGTACAGGTTAACCTACAAGCTCACTCAAAAAGAGGCTGCCGATAAAGCAGGCGTAAGCCTTGTCACTTTGCGACAGTTCGAGAACGGGAAAGCCTATAATATCAACATGGGCAACTTTCTTGCGCTGTTGCGAGTAGTGGACTGTTTGGAGCAAATGGACAACCTGCTGCCGGAAATACCTGTTTCTGCCTATACAATGGAACAAATAATGAGCAAAAAGCCCAAAAGGATAAGACATGGAAAATAATATCATAAGTGTTATGCTGTGGGGAGAAGAAGTTGGAAAACTTTATTGGGACGAAAGGAGTAAAAAAGCAGTTTTCAACTATCACCCGAACTTCATCAAGAAAGGACTGGAAATCGCTCCATTGACCGCTTCTGTCAAGGGACCGGCGGCAAAGGGTATGCCCATACTCGGAAACAAAGAGAAGATTTATCAAGGACTCCCGCCGTTTCTGGCAGATTCTTTACCTGACCGATGGGGAAACATGGTCTTTGACCAATGGGCTACCCAGAACCATATTTCCAAACGCGGGCTTACGCCGGTAGATAAACTCTCTTTTATCGGGAAACGAGGCATGGGAGCCTTTGAATTCATTCCGGCCACTCCTGGATTAGAATCTTCTTCCACCCTCCAGATAGACAGCTTATACCAACTGGCACGCCGTATCTTTGAGGAACGAGAGGGAATATCCGTACAAGATGATGAAACACTGCATCTGCAAAGTATCTATGAGGCAGGAACATCAGCTGGAGGACAGCACCCGAAAGCCATCATCGTTATCAATGAAACGACACATGACATACGTTCCGGCCAAGTTTCATTACCGGAAGGTTATACCTACTACATCCTGAAATTTGCTGAAGGGGATGACTTTCCATTCACGCAAATGGAAATGGTATATTATGAGATGGCAAAAAAAGCCGGAATTACAATGATGCCTTCCCGACTGATTCAAATTGAGGGAAAACATCACTTCCTGACGGAACGTTACGATAGGGTAAATGGAGAGAAGATACATACACAGACACTCGCAGCCATGAACCCCGACGCAACAAGCTATGAGGATTTGTTTGAAGTCTGCCGAAAGCTGAACATACCGGCCAATGAACAGTCTGAACTCTACCGCCGGACAGTCTTTAATATCATGGGTGGTAATGTAGATGACCATATCAAGAACTTTTCCTTCTTGATGGAGAAAAACGGTACATGGCACATCACCCCTGCCTACGACATGACATTCACCACCAATTTAGACGGTGCAGCCTACGAAAACATACATTCTATGAGCATTTCCGGAAAGAATGACGGAATCACGGAAGATGATCTGCTGCTATTTGCTGAACTGAATGGTATCAAAAATGCAAAAAAGATAATCGAAGAAGTCAGCCTTGCCATCAGCCATTTCTATAATTATGCTACCAATTACCAGATGGACGATTATTGGAAAGACCGTATCGAATCACATCTTTCCGGTCTTGTGCTTCCAAACATAGGGGAAACCATGAAACATTATCTGCCCACCATTGTCGAACCATACGAAGCGGAACACGGTTTCCTGGTAACAAAAATAGATATTACTGAAAATACCCGGCATGACTTTCGAATCGAAGCTGTCATTAACGGGAAGCGACAAAAATATATTGCCGGACGTAAGAGTGATTTAGCTGCTGAAATTATCACCAAAGGGAGAAACAAAATGGCTGCTGAAAACAAAAAAGAGCTTGTACAACGATTATTACTGCCTTTGGCCAAGAGAGAATTTACTCCAAAGGGTTCTTAAACCATTGACATATTATATATCAGTAGTACGGATAAAACTGTGAGTGTTACATTGTTGTATTACGTTTGGAAAAAAAGGAATTACTGGTGAAGAAAAAATACATACTCTAATCACTAAAGCTCACCATTCGGAAACTATAGTAGTTTCGTTTGGAACTTGAAGAGATATACAAAAACAGACTAAACTTCTTATCTGTAATTTTTTTGTGAATTCTCAAGCTTGTTCGTTTCCATTTCTCTACTTGGATGGTTGTTGCTTTTTGTTGTAATACTTTGTTTGGTATTGGACTGACTTCTTGCTGGGGGTATAAAAGTACCCCCAGGTATATAATAGGCTCTTATGATTTGTGTCGATTATTTTCGAGGCTCAAAAGTAATATCTATTACATCAGCTTCTTTTAATAGTTTCTTTGCAAAATGTTGAATGTCTTTCGGTTTGAGCCTATCCAAAATATCCCCGAATTTTTTAGGATCGGTTAGATCAATACCTTCTATATAATAGGTTGAGATAGCACTCATCCAATAGCTATTATGATTTTTAGATTGCTCATTATTTTTTCTTATATTAGAAATCACCTTCTCCATTTCTTCTTTCGTAGGAGCTTTCTTCATCATTTCTTCAGTTTCGGCATATACTAGGGATTTTAGGAATTCAGCTTTCTCTGGGTCACAGTCAAATTGCATTGTCATAGTGCAGGCAGCATATGGAAGTCGGGAAACACTGCCGTTGACACTAACTCCATAAGTTCCTCCCTCTTTTTCACGGATGTTTTTAGTATATCTCAATTGTAGAATTCCTTCCATGACACTATTACAAATGCTATTGTAAACAGAATATTTCAAGTCTTTTGAGAACGAAGTTATTATGGTCGTTTTGGGAGTTTCCAGATTTAGTTGAATCCTTTTTTCAACTTTTCCCTTGGGGCGTCTCACATGGTTATCCCTCCATGTTTCTTTCCGGTATTCGGATTTCAATGAACCCAAATATTTTTTTACCAATGGGAGGACTTCATCTTCTTCTGCATTACCTACTATGAAAAAGATAAAATCACTTGCATCCTTAATCCGGTCACGATAAACCGTCTCTAACTTCTCCAATGTTATCTGATCCAGATAAGCTTCGTCAAAAAGTAAAATCCGGGGATGATAGTTTCCAAAAATCTTTTTTATGGAGTCCTGCATCATCTTTTGTGGTTTATCTTTCATTTGCGGAATTCCCAATCTATTACGATTCATGACTGATGTAAACAATACGGGGTCGAAGCGTGGTTTCTCAAAATTTAAATATACCAGTTGAAACATCGTTTCCATATCTTTAGGAGTAGATGTGCCATTGACCGATTCTGATAATCCTCCGATAGAAACGCTGCTACCAGCCGTTTTACCGGTCAGTATCTTTCTGAGTGTGACAGGATCATAATCACCAAGTCCGAAAGAACCAACCAACGCCGCAGTATTCTCTGCGGCGGCCAGCATATCAATATCATACAGAGAAGTTCCCCCTTTGCTGTAAGAAGTCAACGAAACATTCTCTTTATCATAATCTGCCTTGCGGAATACTATCCTGGCACCATTATCCAACGTCCATTCGGTTGCATTGAAGCGCGGAAGCTTTCGTGTGCTAACGATTTTTCCGCCTTTCAATTCCTCATTAATCAAAATAACATGGCTTCCTTTGTCTTCATAAACTTGAATATCAGGCGTATCCGATACTTTATTCCAGATGGCAAGCACTTCATCCTTTGTAAGAAAATGCTCTCCGATTGAGGGACCACTGATTGTTATGGTTTTATTTTTTGTTACATTCCATTCTTTTGCTTTAGCTGAAACTTCTTCTACCTTGATAGAAGGAATGAGTCGCTTCATTAACTGGTAATAGGCCTCAAAGTCAAGTATTACCGTTTGTTCCAGAAAGTTATTCTTGATATCGTTAATATAGCTTTCATTATTCACTTTATCTTTCTGTTTATACGCAGACTCCAATCCGACTAACATATTTGTCTTTACCCGCTCCAATTCGCTATCAGTAAATCCATACCGTATGACTCGTTCATTTTCTCGTAGAATAGCCTCCCAGGCGATGGCTTCTTCATTCGGTTTCGGCGACACGTTAATGGTATGGGCAAGATATCCCCTTACCGATTTGCCAAAGCCGATGCTGGCTCCCATAAAAGGTGGGTTTTCCTGTTGCATCAACTCGCTGATACGTGCGTTAATCATGTTGTTGTAAAAAGAAGAAAGTAATATTTCTTTCATATAGGCAACTGTATTTCTCTGCTCTACTGGAAAATCCCGGAAACGAGTTGCCATATTGATAGAGGTTGCAGATACTTCCTTGTCCGTGGCTAGTACATAATTGGTCTCTTCTTCATCAGGGATGGTGAAAAAAGGTCGTTCTTCTGGATTCTCTACTTGGGGAATCGTCGAAAAAAGGACTTTGATTTTCTCTTCTATGACCTTGACATCAATATCTCCGACAATCGCGATGGCTTCTAAATCTGTACGGTACCATTTGTGATAAAAATCACGAATAGTCTGATATTTAAAGTTCTTGATAACGTCTAATGAGCCAATCACGTCACGCACGGCATATTTAGAACCTTTTAATTGTATAGGACGCGTCTGTGCCTGAATACGGAATGCTGGCGTACGACGTGTTCTCCACTCTTCGGTGATAACCCCGCGTTCGTCGTCTATTTCTTTATCTTCCAAGGTCAGATAATATGACCAGTCATGGAGGACAAGCAGGCAAGTGTCTATTAACGATTCATTTGTGGTCGGTACCGAACTTATATTATATACGGTTTCATTATGTGTCGTATATGCGTTGATATTTTGCCCAAACGCAACTCCGTGTTTCTCCAGTCCGGATACTATGCCTTTTCCCGGAAAATTCTTTGTGCCTTGAAAAGCCATATGCTCTAAAAAATGAGCCAACCCGTTTTGGTTGTCTTCTTCCAATAATGCTCCTGCATTCCGGATGATATAGAAGCTAGCACGCTCTTTCGGTTCCTTGTTATGCCGTAAATAGTAAGTGATGCCATTCGGTAAATTGCCGACAACTATTTTGGAGTCCGGCACAAGTTTCTGGTTTAAATCTATTTGTGCCCACAAGTTCTGTGACATGAACAGGCAAAAAAATATCAATATGATAAATAATCGTTTCATATAGTGTATAGTAAATATTTATTTTCGTTGACGACGAATTCCTGACGCAACGGCCAGTAATAACAATAATCCCGGTAATATGCCAAAACAAACCGCTTTAACATACTTTATATCGTCGCGGGTTAGAGTTGATTTCATATCGGTCGGTGACGGACGGCGGATGTCAAGCGGTGCTTCTCCATAAGAAAACCAGTTGAATCCTCCGGTGATTAAGGCGTAATTCAGTACGTTGTAAATACGTCTTCTACCGGATAGTTCTCCATTACTGATTGCAGTGGCATCCGAAAGGACGAGAATGCGTTGCTCCTTTTCACCTACTTTACGAGTTAGAGCCAATCCAGTAGGGTAACAACGTTCAACTTCACCAGCAGCAGGATTACATGCCACACTGTCATTCACAAAATCGATAGTTTCTACCTCATTCCAGCAACCGGTAGAATCTGTACACAATACTACTTTGGTGTCGTAACCCTTATCAGTCGTGTATTCCATTCCTGCGGCATCGGCCATCACAATCTTTGCGTTGCGCGGAGCGCCTAGCGGTTCCATCAAGTAGGATAAATCTTGCATCTCCGGAGTAGCGGACATGTATACGACATTTGCTCCTTCATCTGCATGTTTCTGTACCAACGTACCTGGCAGGAATTGAATGCCGAATTGAGCTACTAGAGGATTCATAACTTCCTGTTTCCGGGCTTTACCTGCAATCAGCATGTTCCCGCCACGAGCGATATATTTGTCTATCTTTGCTTGCTCGTCTTCCGTTAACGGACGATTCATATCAGCAATCACAATAATGCCGATATGCTCAGGAATATCTTGCCCGTCTGATACAGATATCGGTTGTACGTCAAATCCCTGATTTACTAATGACTGGCGGAAGGTTTTTGTATCGGCAAACATAGTATAGTCTCTGGAAAGTCCGTTGCTCGTAATAACCGGTTCACCCTGTCCGGTTAGAAAACCTACTATCGGCAGTTTAGTCGTAAAACGTTTGAATGCGATGGAAATCTCTGATTCTCCCGGCAGTCTCATCATGTCATGGAACAAACGTAAAAAGGCGGTTTGTCCATTCTCACGTTCTATGACGCGGACAAAATGGTATCCTTCGCCGGAAAGGTCAATACTTTTGTTCACTTCTTCCATCGGTATAAATAGATTAGGGTTCACTTCCTTTAGCTCCGCTTCTTTTTCCATTTGTTCTTTTGGGGACAGCCCTGGATAAATCCGTGCAAGACGTTCATTGCCGGCAGGGGCATAGTAATAAACATATTTCAGCTTAATGTCCGGCTTGAAGCGTAGATATTGTTTGAAACGCTCTTCATCTTCTTTCAATGTGGAAGGCGTAGCCAGATAATAATTATCATCCAGAATATTAACATAAGTGGTAATGGATACTTTTCCGTCTAAATCAGCCATTACTTCCTGGCTGCCAACTGACAAGGTGTTGCGTTTGGTTTCTGTCGCGTCATAATAATACATAAAAACAGGGCGGGACGTAACATATCCTACCATTACAACACCTGCTACCAAAGTAACATATTTACTCACCACTTTTACTTTCGATTCACTTTGACGGGTAGACTGGAGCTTTAAGATACTCAATAATAGGAACATGGCTATTACAACCAGAAAGTAAATCAGATCTTCGCTGCAAATTAGTCCGTTGGTCATCGAGCCTGAACGCCCGGAAAGGCAAATCCAATAAGTTATTTCACGGATGAAAGCAATATCCTGCCACAACTGATTGGCATAATTCAGGATGGCGAGAAGTACTAATGTACCTATAGCGGCAACGACCTGGTAGGAAGTCAGAGAAGAAACAAATAATCCAATAGCAGAGTAAGCACCCAATAACAAAAACATTCCTAATAATCCGCTGCAAAGTTCAGCGTAATTAAAATTATCGACTGTTATTGCAAAACCTAAAGCAAGTAGTAATAAAACTCCCAACAAAATGGCTCCATAGGAAAGCATACCAAAGAATTTTCCCAGAATAATATCTTTCGCTGTAATAGGCGACGAATAAAGTAACTTGATAGTCCCACTGCTGTATTCACGGCTCATTAAGCCCATAGTTAGTAATGGCATGTAAAGGTATAGATACTTTTGCATGACAGAGAACAGGCCATTCATCTGATTAAGCAGCAAAGCGGGTGTCAAACTGCCATAGACATAGCCCATATGTTGAGTATTAGTCACTTCTTTTAGTATAGTAACATAAGAAATCCCTATCTGTACTGTAAATACAATCAAAATCAACCAGGCTACCGGCGAATAGAACATGGTAAGAAGTTCTGCTTTCGCTATTCTACATATTTGTTTCATGTTTTTTCTATTTCAATGTTTTTATTGCACAACTCTGTTAGTTATTTCCTTTTGCTTCTTTTGACAGTTTTGCGAATACTGCATCCAATGAGCTCCGCTCTACAGTCAATTCTGTCAGCCCCCAACCTTTAGTGATGCATGTTTCGGCAATACGTTTTACAGTTTCTTCAGTTCCGTCGTAAATCAAGCGATACCTTTTTTCTCCCAAGGATTCTACCTGTTTTACTTTTTCAAACTGTAACTCGCCGGGCACAACCGCATCATATAATCCCAATAATAATGTATCAGGTTTTATGTAATTATCAAAGTCTTCCATCGTGCCGGAAAAAACCATGCGTCCGCTTTCTATCATTTTAATCTCCTGACACGTAGCCTGCACCTCCGATAAAATATGTGTGGAGAGTAGCACGGCACGTTCTTTGGCTATTTCTTTAATAAGTTTACGTACTTCCATAATCTGGTTCGGGTCTAATCCGTTCGTTGGTTCATCGAGTACGACAAACTTTGGATTGTGAACTATGGCTTGTGCAATACCCACACGTTGCTGATAGCCTCCGGAAAGATTTTTGATCAGGCGGTTACTAAAATGAGAAATGCCACAACGTTCTTTTGCCGCTTCTACCGCTTTTTTTATTTCTTTCGGCGACATTAATCTCAAATGAGCACAATAAGTCAGATATTCATTTACCGTAAAGTCTGTATACAAAGGAGCTTTTTGGGGCAGAAATCCTATGTTTTTTTTAGCCTCTACCGGATTTTCCCGTAAATCAATTCCATTAATTTTAATTTCTCCTGCTGTGGGTTTCAATACTCCGCAAATAATATTCATCGTTGTTGACTTCCCAGCTCCATTGGAACCTAAAAGTCCCATGATACCTGTGCTGCCAATTTCAAAGTTGATATCATTCACTGCCCACTGCACGCTATATCGATGAGAAAGATTCTTTACTTTTACAATGCTTTCCTTCATTTTTTGTCTTATTATTTTTTGTATTAATATGCTTTTTGGCCTATCGCAGCAAAATCTATATCAAACTCTTCCTTGAAGTAGTTTTGCAGGATATCATACTTTTGCTTTATGAGTAGAAATCTATAAATCCCGTCTTTATTCTTTTGCAAATAATAATCCCAAGTATAAGATACATCGTTTAAAACCGGAAAGTCCTTCCCGTGCATAGCCATGTTTTGCAAGTATGTTTTCAGATCATTTACAGGTGCATTCATCATTTGATATGCGGTTGTAGCCCATTCACTGATACTACCATACCTATATTCATTATCAAGAGTGGGGAGATAACCGTATTCCCGTGAGATGTCCGGCTCAATTGGCCACGTATCATTGAATTTAGTATAATCGCTCACTGCGTAAAATTCAGGAGGAACTCTTAATGCTTCGGAATTTAATAGATATGTAATAAAATTTCTGTTTATCTCATCCTTAAATGTTTTCTTATCTTCAGTCGACATCGTTTTTAAATCTTTATTCATGCCTGCAATAGCCAGTGCATTATCACGAACGAGAGCTTTATGATAAGTGGTAGGTTGTCCCTCGAATCTCGGGCGTTGTGCTATTGAATCCATTAAATAAATTTTGAATGGAAAATTCTTTTGCTTGAATTTATCTGAATAAAAGTCCAGCCAAACATCATCCAGAAAATTAATCATGTCGCCCAAATATTCTGTATTGCCATAAACTGCTTCATACTTGAGACCACTACTCACGGTTTCCCATTGGAAATCTGCCTGGGTGAAATCATAAAGCAGGAACGTTGAGTATTTCTCGAAAAAATCAATGATACGATCTCCTGCTTCCGATTCTCCACGTTCGGGTAGGGCATAAGGTGGGGCTAGTGGTGTCTCTTGCCCTAATTTATCAGAGTCTCCGCAGGCGGATATTGTCAGTATGACAAACGCCGCAGTTATTAATTTATTTATTTTCATGTGATTTGTAACTAAGTTTATGTTTATCCATTATTGTATGTTTATGCCGTCGCGCATGGGTATTGATGCGGAAGCATTTTGTTCAATAGCCGAATTTATAAGAATTACGGAACTTGGGATAGGTAGTGTGTACATCGGATCTTTTTCTTTTAATATATAGCGCATGCGCGGGGCTGCATCCAATGCCTGAAAATCATGATGTATTTCCGGCATACCATAACGACGCAAATCGAACCAACGCATCCCTTCAAAACAGAATTCCTTTCGTCTTTCAGTACGTACTTCTTCCAACAAATTGGTAAACTCCGTCTCATCGGTATAACCCCTTATGCGATTTTGGCGAAGCTTATTAAGATCTTTGATGGCATCGTCTGTCCTATTTAATTGTATATATGCTTCGGCACGATTTAAATATGCTTCGCTTAATCGGATGGCAGCCCCGAGTACGGTAGAAGTGTTTCCTTGTTGCTTATTCAACTTGCGTATCTGATAGCCTGCATAAGTACCTGAATAATTTTTTATAGGCGCTACGTAATAACCGTCCTCTCCAAAACGTACATCATTTGGATCTGATTCATAAAGTGCAAGAAAAATCTCACTTAAATCAGGAGAGATATTGCTTGCTTTTCCCCAAGCTGCGGCATTATGACACCAGAATGATTCGGGAGAATCATAAGAATTTGGTTGAGGATAAACGTTATATGTAGGTGTGGACTCTAATGAAAGACTGGGCAAATTCCATAATCCTAATCCATACTTCATGGCTTTTGTGGCTTCATCGGCCGACTTCTGCCATTCCTCCATAAATAAATATATGCGGGAAAGTAAGATGTATACTGTCGGTAGATTAATTTTAAAATCTTTTTCCGTTACATCGTACTTCTCAAATAAAACCGAAGCTTCTTGCAAATCGCTGATAATTTGATTGTATACTTCTTCTACCGTATTACGCTTCTGCCCTTTTTCTTCCAGAGTGGCAGTCAGTTTCAAAGGTACACCCAATGCGTGTTTGTTGTAATTGTAAGGCTCGCCATATATATTCACCAACATGAAATAATGAAATGCACGACTGGCTAAAGCTTCCGCTTTCACACGTTCCCGCTCATTCTGCGGACCTATCGCATTATCGATACCGTCCAAAACAGCATTGCAGCCCATAATTCCTATATAGGCTCTATAATATTCCGTATTGGCTACTTCTACTCCGGTTGCATATTCATAATAAATAGGCTGCCAGGTAAACTGCGGAAAGTAGTCGTCAGAAACTAAAGAGAATGCGGAGTTTGGTTCCGCTATCGTCACCGGGAAATTCACATCGTCGCTCAAATTATCAAGCATGGAATATCTGAAACTCAAATTAGAAGGATAACCGGTTCCCAAAAGTAATTCTGCATAATCCTTTGTTGTAGTAACAATAACTTCATCTTGCGATTTCCCTTCCAGAAAATCAGAGCACCCACTCAGAACCATTCCGCAAAACGCACTTAAAACTACGTGATAATATCTATTTTTCATATTTTACCTCCTCAAATTAGAATGTTGCATTCAACGTCAAAGAAATGGTTTTTCGAGTAGGCCACCCGCCTGTTTCAGGATCATATCCATCCCATTTCTTGTCGAATGTGATTATAAATGGATTCGCCATACTCAAACCTATATTTAAATTCTGTAGGTAAATGGCTTTTAACTGTTTGGCTGTAAACTGATAATTCAACGAAATCTGGCGGCAACGGATGAAATCTACATCTGCCACACGAATATCGGACAAATTGTAAGCTGCATACCGACTATAAAAATTGAGATCTTTATATGGTAGTTGTATTGACCCGTCCACTGTGTTGGTAGGCATTGTTTTTTCTCTGGTAGGTAGAGACGGATAAATAGTATGCTCTTCATCACCCGGCTTCCTCCAACGGTCTTTTATCCAACGTGAAGAATTCTTGTCTGGTAGAGGCAGACCGTATTGTCCGTTACCCATATCGTATAAATCGGGTAAACGCTTTTGTCCGCCGATAGTCATTGAAAAATTAGCCTGCAACGAAAGACCTTTATAGCGGAAACGGGTGAATAATCCTCCACTAAAATCCGGTTCAAGTTTTCCGCTTTTAACTAAAAAGTCACGTGGATCATCCGTCTTATCTATATCCAGATTCTTGAATTGAGGTTTCCCATCCGTAGCGTCCAGCTTGTCAAAGGCAAAAGACCAAAGAGTGGTATAGGCCTCTCCGTTTACAATGGCTGTTCCATAAAGAAAATCGTCCAATGTGTTAGTACGTTGATTGTTTTTCAATGTGTTGTGTGTGATGCCTGTATTTAGAGATATCTGCCAGGTAAAGTCACGTGTTTGAATGGGAATCACACTGACAGCCAAATCATATCCGCGATTCTCCATCGTAGTACCGAAAATTACGGAACTTACCATTCCGTTCTCTGCCGGAATGTCACGGCTCCCTAATACGTCACTATTCTTACCGAATATATTTGCCATCAGAGTTAATCTACCTCTAAAGAGAGAAATATCGATGCCGGTATTCCAACTTTTAGTCTTTTCCCAACCTAAATCCAAATAGGGCAGAGACTTCACTCTCAGTGTATACAGATTGGTATTGGCGTCCAGCCCACCGTCATTGGCAATCAAATAAGGAGATATTGTTTCTACGGCATTTCCCTGAAAACCATAAGAGGCGGATAAATCCAGCGCATCTATTATTGCTTGATTCTGCATGAAATGTTCGTTACCTAAACGCCACTTTAAACCTGCTGACCATGCAGGACGGAACTTTTTCTTAGAATCCTGCCCAAAGCGGTTGGAGGCATCCAGACGGGCGTTGAAATTTAATACGTAACGATTGTCAAAAGCATATACTCCGGTAAAGAATTCGCTCAACTGGTTGTTCTCACGATTGGTTATATTCGTTCCGGTACGCATTTCTTCATATAATGCCTTAGCCTGTATTGCTTCCCATACTTGAGTACCGCCATACTGATAAACCGGAATGGGCAGATCTGCAAATTTCTCTCCTCTATAACGCAGGTAGCCATATTTCTTGGCTGTATTACCATTATTTTTATCAGAAGTGGCCTCGATTCCTAAACTCAGCGTCATACTGTGTATTTTCTTGAAAACATGGCTGTAAAGTAAACTGTTGCGGAAAGTATAGCTGCGATTGGTCATATTGTCGGTCTGTAACAATCCGCCATAAGGCAAACGAGAGCTTTGTTCCAGTCTGCCGTTGGGGAGTATATCCGGGTCGTCATACTCATATCCACGGATATTCGTGATGTAGTTAGAAAGTTCCGTAGCCCACGACTTTACTTCGGAAGAAGTGGTTGTATAAGAATATAATCCTTGATATTTTAGTCCCGGAAGGATTTCCCATTCCAAGTCGGCGGAGGCTCCCAACATTCTGGAAGAACTTTCATTTCCTGTATTATCCAGCTCATTCAGTATATTATAATTCCAATAATTCTTGTTTTGATATACACCTGCTGTTGTACTGCCGAATTTGGTATGATAGTATAATGAACCATCTTCATTGTAAGCGGGAACCGTTCGTGTTGTAGTAGAAGCATACGTAAATGGGTTGACTCCATAAGAAAATCCGTCAGCTTTGCGGTCGCTTCCCTTTAAGGAAAGGCTTATTTGTAGTTTTTTACCAAGATGCAGAATCGAGTTGGAATTGAAGGAGAAAGAAGTAACATCGTTTCCTTTAGCTTCTCCATTGGCCTTTGAATAATTGAATGAAACACGATTCATTAATTTTTCCGAACCTCCGCTGATACTCAATCCGTGTTGCTGGCTGAAAGAATTGAAGGAATCACCAGCTTTCATTAAGAAAATATTGCTCCAGGTGAAGCGAGCCACAGCCATGGTGAATGAAAGAATTGAGGTTATTAATCTTCGTTTGGCTGAGACTGTTTCGGATATAAAGAGATTACCTGTGACTCGTATTCCTAATGAAGCGGTATCAGAGTTTCATATGTTGGATAATGAATCACGAGATGCTCTTTATAAAACGCTTCTTGATAATCTTTATGATAAAGATAATGGTCTAAAAGTAAGAGATATTTCTATACCTGTTGATAGGGTTGTCAGAGTAGGAGGTAAATATATTGATGAAGCTTTGGAGTGTGCATATGATAATCTGGATTCTGAAACTTTGAGTAAAATCGTTGATTGCGGGAATTTTGTAGAGGGACATCCGATAGAAGAATATACATCTGTCCTAAATCTTAAATTCACCAAAGAATTTGAGAAAAAAAGGAATGAACCGGGTTGGTTGAAGGAACAAGGGATAGAAGGAGATGTGAAATGGGACTTAAATTTTATTTCAACTGATGGATATTATTTGGTCAAGGCTGTTTGGGGGAATCAATGTAAGTTGGGTGCTGTAGATCACAATTGTGATATTTTTCGCCCATTTGTGAGTGTTGGAGAAAAGATTGATGTGGAAAAGAACTTAGGATATATGACGGAGTTACGTCGACGGCTTTTGTCAAATGATGAAAAGGTAGATCCTTTGGGGAGAATAACTTTTGCTGCTCCACAGATTCGATATGCTGATTCAGGGAATATAAGGAGGGATGTTTATATAGATGGAGAAGCGGCAGCTGTTTTTGTAATAAACCCTAATGGTGATATCTATGATCTTGATTTTATGCTTGAACTGAAGAAAAATGAACTAGTCGAGTTTCATTCAGAATTGTCTCCTGATTATGTAATGTATGATAAAGATAGTGATATTTACTATACTAAAGTGAATAACCTATATGATTTGTTCAAAGAGAAAGATCGATTTTACCCGGCACGTGTTATAAATGATGATGTTAATATGCCTTTAACTGATTATTTGAATATAGAGTCATTGAGTAAGTCTGAGGCCATAATACCATTGTATGATGAGGTTAGAGTGGTGGATAGAGTAAGTGAAGAGCCTGCTCTGAGGAAGATAGAGGTATATCCTGGATTATTTGCTTTTAGGGACAATAATAGATTGTGGGGATTGCAGGATGGTGAGGGGCGAATTGCTGTACCCCCTCGTTGGGAATCTTACCAAATGCAAGAAGGGAAGGGTAATCTTATGTTTAATTCATTTGTCAACATGGACGGTGAAAAATTGTCTTCTTCTTTTCTATCTTTTCAAGGAAACGAGCTTGCGGCCATGGCTGATAAATTTTCTCGTCTGTCCAATGTGCGGATTGAAGAAAGAGGTAAGCATAGTGAACGATGGATCGTGGCAAATGTTGATGGTAAGCCAGTCGTTAGTGAGAAAATGTCAGATTTTGATTGGATTCAATATACAGGGGGAATGATTTCAGCATTAGAACTAGCTATGATGCATTTTGCCCCCCAGCTAAGCCGCTCGCAGGAGGAACGAATGCGAAGTGGAATACGAATGTAATCAATAAAACAAATGATAACAGGGCAAAAAATAGAGTGATTTATTGTGATTTCAGGCTCAAATACTTATTTTTGCGATAACTTTAAAAAAATAAAAATATGAACGAAATTTTGACTAAGATTCAAGAAAGCTTTACTGCTTTCAATGTAGATGCTGCTTTGCAGTGTGAAAAAGGTAACAAAGCTGCTGGTACTCGTGCTCGCAAGGCCTCTTTAGATATTGAGAAATTGATGAAGGAGTTCCGTAAGATTTCATTGGAAGAAAGCAAGAAGTAATAGCTTCTTTGCTATGTTGTGTTAAGGCTGTCGGTGAACTCCGATGGCTTTTTTGTTACATTTGTAGCAGATTCTTTTGTTGTATTATAGGGGCCAGTACTACATACAGTAAGCCATATAGCTGGTTTCTGTGTCTATATGTTCTTATATAAAATATCTCTGTCTAATAAGAATGTTGCCTACAGTTGACAAAACAAGGACTATTGAATGGTTATTTAACCTCAATACTGGCGCTAATGAAGACATCTCGTTAATGCTTTAGGTGTATTTCGATTATGGCACAGCGGTTTACTTTATTGGGTGTGTAAGTATCTACCCCACCTTCACTATACTGTTTGATAGCTCTTTCAGAAATCTCCCTTTTCTTCAGTTCGGAAACTATATAGTTTGCTCTTTGATTACTTAATACAGAATTATCAGCTGAATTTCCAGTGGCACTGTCTGCATATCCTGTAACTTTTAATAGAAGATCATACTTCTTACAAATTCTTGCAATTTCATCAATGTTGGCAAGCTGTGAACTATCAGTTAAGGTAGCAGTGCCTATGTGAAAGAAAAAGAGTATTGGTGAGCCTATATGGGTATTGTAGTCAATAATGCTGGTAATGTAATCTTGGGCGTTTTCTTGCGTATGGTTAGGGAAGCAGTTGTGAATGGAATCTGGTATAGTTGCAGATGTCTCTTTATTGATGTGTGAATATTCATTTTTTTCAATTTTAGATGATAGATGTTTGGTGCTTTTGTCCGGAAAATTTTTGTTTTGATCTTGGGTGGCTGTTGATAAACGTTTCTTTAATGAGTTTAAACCACTATAATCGTTTTTAGGATAAAAGATAAAGTTAGCTGCGGAAACAGAATCATTGACTTGTGCCGGTCCCACGTTTTTTTGATCGTTCTGAATATCAGACAATAATCCTTTGGTTTTGATAATTTTTCTCATTTGATTTATAGTTGAATTATTCTGCCTATTTTCTATTTCCAACAGTTCGTTGCCATAGGTAATACTATTGTTTGTGTTTAAAAGATTGTTTATGCGATTTTTGGTGGTATTCCAATCTTTTTTCCAAAGTGTTATGCTGATTCCGGTTGAGAAGTGGAAAAGATGATCGGTGAATTTATTTCTTTTGCCTGCGCCGTCAAAGTCACCAAAAGTTGTTAACCCACCTAATTCCAATGATAGAGAGAGATGTTTTGTGAGATGGAGATGGTTAAGAATTCCATAATTGAGAGTAAATGGATGACGATTTGTAGCATTGCTGTAAATAATACCAGTTCCGGTATATGGTATGAACTGCCATCGCGTTTTTATTCTGTCTTTTTGAAATAGATTTGAGATATTCCAGAGGAAATCTGTGTGGAAATGATGATACTTCTGTCGCTCAATAAAATGATTTTTTAAATCAAATCCTTGGAAGGCGATTCTACCTCCGACAATAGGACTGAACCATTTTCCAATAGACAGGTGAAATACTGGGCGTATACGCCCGAACAAATCTTCGCATCCTAATGGATCTCCAAGAAAAGCACTTGCTCCCCCAGAAGCATTGAAAAACCAACTAGAGCTAAATTCGTTTGAAACATATTCATTGATAATATCTTCAGAATCTGGAGTATGTCTGAAATTCAGAGGGGTATCATTCACTATATACCTTTTTCTTTGAAAGTGTATATATTTGATGTTGTTATCTACTGTCTGTATTTGAGGAATTTCTTTAATTGGTTTATGTGTTGATGGGTTCTCTTGTCCATAAGTGAATACCTTTGATGATAGGAATATACCTAATAATAAATATTTTTGCATTATTTTTATGTTTTGAGTAAATATATGTTGAATATCAAAAAACAAAATAAGGATCTTAATAAACTCAGTCAAAAGAAAAAGAATGAAGACTTGCTGCATTTAGTGTTAATTGGCTGATAACCTATAAAATCAAATATATGCTATTTAAAATCAAACATAAACTATTGCAGTAATACCGTAGTTTTTATTGTATCAGGTGTGAATGAACAAAAAAGATTTTACATTTTTTTTAATGAATAGTCTGCCTTTCTGATATGTAATTATCTCAATTTATTCGTCTGATGTTTACTTGATAAATGGTGTGTATCAGATGGCCGTAGTTATTAGAAACTGTAGTGTTAGGAATATATTTAAACTTTTATTGTAATTAGAATGATATAAATTGACAATGAAAGGAGATTAAAACTCCTTCCCAATAGTCAATTGTTCTATGAGTAGTTACGTGTTGTGTGTAAATTAGGTATAGAATATTGTGACTTGAAAAAGTACTAAAGTAGATGTTTTAGGAAAAATTGTCTTCGGTTTTTTATTGGCAATAATAATAGATGTGTTAGAGTAGTTTGTAGTTGGTAACAAAGGCTATGGCTTCAGTGATATTTTTCACTTCTAATTTTTCAAAAAGCTTTCTTTTATAGAATTTAATAGTATCAATAGCTATACATAATTTATTTGCCATTTCATTCATAGTGAAACCTTGTGCAGATAATAATAGAATATCTTTTTCTTTCTCACTTAATGTTATGCCTTTGTCCTCTATCCAATGATGATTCTCCAATGAATACTGCCAATACCGAGTCATGCCTTGCTTGCGTAATTCTATGTGTCCTGCAGTGTTGTGTGATGATAGAGAAACAATACATAATGCCAACCAAATCCGTCCATCTTTAGTTAACATGAGTGGGGTTACCTTTTGATTAATAAGTATTTGCTTTTTGCCATTTATTATATGGAAATCATAGGAAATAGTGCAAATGTTCCGTTCTTTAATTGGGGTTTCGAGAAAGAATTTGAATCCGACTTTATTTATCTCAGTAAGCATCTTTTGTTCTTGGAGTGGAACATGTTTTATATAAAACATGAATCCTAGTTTTTTTATTTCTTCTGAAGTGTGTCCACATAAAAATAAGGGATTTTCTGCGACATATAAAAAATTCTTTTTATAATAATCAATAATATATATGCTTTGATAAGTACTTCGTGAAATTGCTTCAAACGACTTGATTAATAGTTCTTTCTGTTGATATTCTTCTTCGGATATGTTATAAACAGAATTAGCAGTTATAAAAAAATCTTCTATATGTGTCATATTTATATGATTAATTGGTTAATATACAAATTTAATTGTTTTCTTTAGAGGAACTAATATTTTACTACACAAATGTGCAAAATATAAATAAATATCTTATTTACTACACTTTTGTGTAGCAAATAAAATGCCTATATGATTAATTTTGTTGTTGAAAAACAAAAAAGATGATATGTAATGGTCTTTATGAATCAGTGGAAGTTGTGATTAACCTGTAATGTTTTATGAAAAGATGTACTTTCTTGTAAGAAGGATAAATTTGTAATTATCATGTAGAGAGTATTATTGGATATAGCAGAAAGTTGAGCAGTTGATTATAACTGTCGGTTTTGTGAATATTTATATATTCATACAGGTTTGGTATCTAATTTATAGAGAAATGCATGTGGCTGAATGAACCTTAATAATTATGTGTAGTGAGGTTGTTGAAGGTGTGCATGATGCGTTTTTGAGGAGGTGTTTATTATGCTGATGCTGAGATACTGGCATATTTAACTTTAAAGAATTTCTTTGTAGTTTTATTGTAATTAGGGCATGCAAAATACATTTATAAAAAGAAATAGAGTATGCAGTGTGGTAGTATGTAAAAGATTAGTCATAATACTTAAGTTGGTGCATATATTTGTCGTGAATTGAAAATAATAAAGGATAAAGGAGATTACCAATGATTATATTAAAAGAAAAACATGTGCATATCGCCACAGGAAATGAACGTGAAACAGATGTTTTGGCATTGTATGAATTGAAAACAAGGATTAGGGATAAAATGGAATTTGCTGGAATAATTACTGAAAATTCTACTTTTCCTCTTTCTCTAGGATTTTCATATGTTACTAGTCGAAAGAATGTATGGATATTAAAAATAAAGTATCATACGTATAATGAATGGAAAGCAAATTGTGAGGAGTATGCTTGGGAGTTTCAGATATGTACGGATAAAGAAACTGGGGAGATTTTTGCAATTCGTCCTTATAAACTTCCTTCAGGAGAGGTTGTTTGTTGTATGTTTTCTCCCTTTTCTTTCAAAGAGTACGAAGAGTATCAACCAGTTGGAGAAAATAATGTTTGCTCGGTTGTTAACTCTTTATTAGAAATGTTGTATTTAGAAACAGTTGTGGAATATAAAGGATGTTTGTATGTTTCGTCCAGGGATATGTGTGTTGTTGGAACGCCCCTGGCTTTATCGCAGCGTGTTTTTTTGTTTGATAAACAGTTATATTATAGAAGAATGAGAGTGGATAAAGATGCTCCACGAGTGATCTGTAAAGAGATGTTGTTTCGTTCAATGAAGTTATCTATGGAGTGGGGAGAAGATGATGATAGGGTTAGATCACAAGTTTATTTTCAGAATTGCAATCAAGATTACTAAGCAACTGCAAATTATAGCTAAAATTCTAGATAAGTTTTCTTAGATATGCATCTGTCTATGAGAGAAAGAAATGTTTCCATACAATCCATTTTACTTTTGCATTTGTTGGCAGAAGAAATGTTTTTGCAAGAAAGATTGCTCCCGCTATTTCAGCACCAGAATCTTTCAATTTCTTGGCATAGCTTGAAAGACTTTTGCCGGTGGTCAGCAAGTCGTCTACGATGATGATTTTCTTTCCAGTAAGATTGGTGTTTATGATATAATTTGAGCTTTCTTCGATTTTATTGCGTTGTTGAGAAGTATGTTTGCTTTCTCTTTCGCCTGTGAAAGAGATGTAATCGATGCCGGATTGAACACCACGGAATTTTAAAAAGAAATAGGCTAATGATGAAAAACGGTTATAGTAATGTTTCTGAGTGCTACATGGCATAAACATGATTGTTATATCACAGGCTGGGCGTAAGGTTTTAAATGTTTGTGCAAAATATTGGCTACATTCATCTTTGCCTTCTTTGAACAGATAGACTGTATTTGCAAATTGCCATTGATCTTCGTCGATGAAATTATGGTACCTTTTGGAATAGTAGTAATCGGCAAAAACGCATTTAATGTTATCTCGATAAAAAGGAACTAAGGGAAGCTCTTTATCAAACGCTTCGGGACAGGTTAGCGCATATAATTTAGCCGCATCTTTATGGCCGGCCATTAACGCTTGCTGTGCTGCCCATTTTCGTTCTTCATGATTTTGAGCATTTCTACCATATTGCAATAGGGCGTACGCGGCTTTCCTTTTCCAATATTGGGCATAGTAATAGAATGAAAGCAAGAGTATTATGAATAGCAGTAGGGATAATATTATAGGGATTGGCACTTTTAAAATTTTCTTGTTAATTTGTTCTGTGATAATATGATTCGGCGCAAATGTAGTTTAAATAGTTAAGAGACTTGTAGTTTTAGTAAAAAAAAGATGAGTTGTCGGGATTATTTTTTATTTTTGCGAAACAGATATATCTGCGAGAAAACGGAAATTCAATTGGTATAAGATAAGCGGACAGAGTATAGGATTCTTGAAGATTCTCCAGTTCATATTTGCTTTTAATGTATTTCAAGATGGAGCAAAACCACTGTTTTATAATGGAATAAAGGAGGTGCTTATAATTTTTTGAGTAATATGTTTTAGTAGGACTTATGTGCCTAAACTTTCCACAAATATAAATTAAATATCATTTAATAAACAAAGTGAAGTATGAATAAAACAATCCAAATGCTTGTTGAAGCCATTAATATGATTCCTAGACAGTTCTATACCAGTGTTGGCGATGAAAATTCTTCTGGATTAATATACGATCGATTAGTGTCACAGTTGACAGTACGTTATAGAAAAATCACTGGTAGTTATTGTAAAACAGAAGTATACCTTCCCTCATCTGAAATCATTCAGAAGTTTGCATCTACTCCAGAGAAAAAAATATTAGTCAGAAAACTGAATGCAGGGATTTCTTCAAATAGTGATCTGAAGTCTACTCTTTTAATGGAGCAAAATATCAATCTATCTTCATCGCAAAAAGCTATGATTATATTGAATACAGATTGTAAACTTCGCCGGGGTATTTTCTATTGGGAATTCTTTATACTTCATTTTCTTGCTGAACAAAATAGAAATTCTATCGGTGCTTACATTATAATTAATCAAGAGATTACTTCTATAAAGAAAAAGATTGATGCATATTATAAACTTGGATTATATAATTCTTTGAGTGCAGATAATATTTTCTTTCTTATTAAAAAGAACTATGCTTCTGATATTACCATATTGAATTATAAAGGTGAAATTATTGTATCTTCTATAAAATAATCAGTTGATTTTACTGGCAATATTAACTTGTTTAAACTGTTGATTAAATTAGGGTTAAAAATATAGTGATTATATTTTCTATCTTTTCGTATTATTCCGTTATTGTTTATCTTTATTCCAAAGATGAACATATATGGATGCAGAACATTTTACTTTTTGGAGCAATTTGATAAAAAAGATAGAGCCTATGATGTGTATAGGTCAGTCTCTCTTGGAAGAAATAGTATCTTTAGTCGAGAAATATCATATAGATTTAAACTCTGAAATTAAATGGGAAGAGTTGTCTATTGATTTTAAAAGTAGTCTTCAAACTAGCATCTCAACTAAGTTGAATGCCATTCCCTGCGAATTGATTCTTAATGAATATATGCGTGCTGGCAATATATTTTTGGTAGTTGTGGATATGTTGGAAACACAGCACGCCAAAGTGAAGAAAAACAATACGACGGCTCGTTCTTTTTTGCAAAATTTGATATATGAAGTAATGAACGTCAGTATAACTTCAAAAGCTATGAATCTTGAAGATTGGCGTGAAAGTATTCGGAGTAAGAAAGAAGCATATCAAGTGGATGATGTAATAGAATATGCTTATAAAAAACTTTCTGATCAATTTAAACAACAGGTGGAAATTAGCATATATGATTTCTTTTATAATAAGACTTCTTCAGAAGATATAGACAAATTACTTAGTCAAGCGCGGGACAGTATATTATTAGCTTTTATCCAGCGGGGACTGACTGGAAAACGAGGTCATGGAATGAGCCGTTTTATTATAGATTATATTCATCGTTGGCAGGATGATGGATTGATGAAGCCTTTAAAATCCATTTTCCCATTTTGCCAATGTTTACAACTACACTGGGATAATAATATAAACCTGGGTACAAGACAAGGATTGGAGGTTATGTATAAGCAACGGCTATAAATGATACTATAGTCAAATATACATTAACGATGATTATTGATTAATCATGCTTTGGTGGTATGAAAACATTTTGCTTTATATAAATATTATATGGTTATACTTTTTCTCAGTTTTGAGAAGCCACTATGTACCATATCATACACAATGGCTTCTTTGGGATGCCTAATCAAATAGGTTTGTTAATATTCTGTTCTTATATTTTATCTTTTACTCTTTTTACTACTAGGAGATTTTTTTATCATATTGTGTGCCATCATTATACAGCGTCGTGCCCAAGCTATGTCGTCTTCGTCATCGTCACGTCCCCATTTCATTTGGCTGCCGCCACCTCCACCTCCACATCCTTCTGCAAAAGTTGTTGCTTGGTCCACATAACCGGCGAAAAGGAGTAATGCACAATGCATAATTTTATCGCCTAGTTCTGCAAGGTCTTTAAGCATAGTATTTTCGAACAGGTCCATCGATTGGAAATTGAGCAAGTGAAATTTAGATTTGAATTCTTGGAGAATATCTGGAAGGATGGCATTGGAAAGTCTGTATTGTACTTGCTGTTGTATACTATCTACTGCTCGGCGCCCTTCTTGTCTGAGTTCTTTTTCTTTTTCTTTAAGGTCGTTTACCAGAGTTTGTAGCTCCTTGAGTTCACTGTCTGCTTTTTGTAACTTATTTTTTTTGTCTTCCAGCTTTTCGTTTACTTTGGCTATGTCATGATTCAATTTTTTTAATTCTGCGGATAATAAAGAAGTATCACCGTTTCTTTTGGAAAGGGTCAATTCCAATTCTGTTTTTTTGTTAGCCAATTCTTCTCGTTTCTTTTCAAGGTTCTTGATCATTGTGGTCAGACCTTTGTGTTTGATTTTGGACCTATGTATATCACCATTTATTTGGGATAGCATCTCACGATGTACAGCAATCTTCTTTTCCAATGTAGTACATTCCTCACTTAGTTCTCTTTTATATTCTTCGCTGGAACGGTGACGGGCTCCAGTTTCGTAGATATTGGTTCCACGGTTCAGCCCCCATTTGTTGTTGTACACTGCCAGCTCGTTATGTAGAGCTAGCATCTTATCTCGGTAATCCCATTTTGTTGCTCCGGAGAATACTTGCTTATAGGATAACTTATTTTGTTCAGTGATGGGTAGTACACAACAATGAATGTGGGGATTCGTCTCATCCAAATGTACATAAAAACCTGCAATGTTATCTTCGCCCCATTTATTGCAAGCAAATTTATAGATATCTTTTGCCCATTTCTCAATGTCTTTACAACGTTTGATGTGTGAGTTGTCAGATCCTTTGGTGAGATCGACTTTCTGGCTACCAAATGCGAGTTCGTGCATCTTTTCACGGCTACCGCCGAATATAAACTTAGCGGCGATTCGTATATTGGGTACTTTTCTTCCCAAGTTGGGGTTGGTAATACCACATGATGTCAGTCGAGCAGTTATCTTTTCACCGACAGAGCGGCCTTTGTCTATTGGGCGAATGACACCGCCCTTAGCTACTTCGAAATTGAGATGATCACGAGTGCGGTCGTAGTTACCTTCTTTACCAGCACGATCCCAACGCTCGTCTTTCCAACGTCTCTGAAACTCATTACTTTCTGCTGTGGTGATACCAGTTGTTGCCTGCATATCTGCCACCTGTTTATTCGCTTTACTTTTCATGTTTTTTTATTTGAATTATACAACAAAATCAAATCAGCTTGCTGCCCCTCTTATAAGCCCCTGCGCAACACTTTCGTAGAAAGGGGGTATTAGGCTCCCCTTTTGGGGCAAAGGGTCTGGGCAAGCCCAGCATGAACGGTAGGGGAGAGGAAATGTGAGAGGAGGGCTGTACAGCAGCATTGGGTCGGGGTGGGGGGATGGCTTCATAAGAGGAAATATTTCCGTCATGGCCTTAAAAATGCCCTCCTTGGAGCTATAAAAGGGAGCTATGTTCATAAAACTCTGTTAAATTCGGCACCACAATCGAGGACGAGTTGCCAGTTTGTGGAAAAAAGATGGCTGAAAGACTCTTTGTTAGGTGACATCCCCGGTAAAGTTCCATTTTTGAACGGGTCTGCACTGATGATGTCGAAGTATTTTTTCAGCAAATCAAAATCCGCATGCATTCCGAGGCAAAAGACATAGTAAATGTCTTTTTCGATATTGGCATTGTAGGGTGCTGGCTTGTCTAGCAAGGGAAGCATTTCTATGAAGAGATCGTATGCTTTCCGGCACAACTGGCGAACTTCGTTTGTCAGTTGCATGGGAGGAGCCTGATGTGCTACATTAGGTAAGTTCTGAAAGTCAGATGTACATGATGCAGCAAATTTGGGTGCACATATCACAGGCGTTTGGGCTGTACAGTCTGTTTCCGGTTCTGTTGTACTCTGCCTCAAACAAGTCACTTCAATAATAGTACTTAATTTGTTGGACATCCGTTTGATGTAACCGCGTCTTTCCAATTCGTCTAAAAAGCTGGTTATGGTTTTACGATGCCATTTCCACTTGTTGGATAAAGCCAGTATTGAGGCTTCCAACTGTCCGGGTTCCAAATGTATAACAATTCCTCGTTTGGTGATGTCCGTCGGTTCTTTGACCGCTTGTTGTAGGAGATTGTGGAATGCAAATAACCTGTTGCATACTGTTGAGGCTTCGCTCAAATAGGCAAGTAATTCCATATCTATTGTTATCAATTGACTACTGTTTGGATTTTCTTTCATCTATACTTATGTTTTTTTATTGAGGTAAAAGTATAGGGATATGGATGGATGGCAAAACGAAAAATAAGATAATTTCTTTCATGACTTTCAAGAGAAAGAAATGAAAGAAAAAAAGGTAAGATTAAATGAAATAAGTTTTTTTCATGTACATACAATGGGTAAATTTAGAAAAGGTAAAAAGTGAGTAAATATGTATTTTACCCACATATGAGGCGGTTCCACACGAGGCTGGTAAGAGGTACCTGTACTTCTTATGAAGGTATAAAAAGAAAATATAATCATAAGAAAAACGGTTCGCAATCGAGCCGCTTTTCTTATGATATTTGCCCGTTACGCATTTTGATCGGGAACAAATTTTTCGATTTTTGTGGAAACGATAAAGAAGTAAGGTTTTTCTTTGACGATACAACCTTTGCGGAAGCCTTTGACAGTTACAGTGGCACCTTTCTTAATGAGTGGGAAAAGTTTTTTATCCCAGGTTTCCACATTGAAGTATTCAGGAACAGTTTGTTTTTCACCTTCTGATGTTGTATTATAGAGGTGGTTTACTGCAACGCTAAATATTGCTTTTTCTCTATTATTACCGCAAATGATGATTTTTGCATCAGCAACACAATTACCCGTAATCTCGAAGTTATTAGCTCTTTTCATAATCGTAAAATTTTAAAAGTTGAAAAATAAATAAATTTTTGTGACAGCATTCTTGGACCAAGACAGAGGGTGAACAAGGTTTTAGCGGGAATTACGCAATATTTACAGAATGTTGGAAGAATTCTTGACTAAATGCACTTTAACCTTGTGAAAGGATTTATCCATCCCAATAAGCCCTTTAGGGCGCTCCTTGCCCTAAATTTGCTGGAATAAAATATTTTTTTGACTGATTGAATTTCGAATGTGAAAATAAGAGCTGCATGGAGAGAGTGGGTAGCATGCTGATGTAAGAATTTTGAGGAAATACCTAGAAAATTTGAAGGTTTACTAACATTGTGGTGAACTCCGTAAAGATAGGGAAAGTATAAAATGCAGGATCTTGTTCTTGTGGAAACTAAGTATATGAATCAAGTGAAAAGTACTGCCGTTATACACAAGGAGAAGTTGAGAAGGAAGACTTTACATATTAGTACTATCCATGAAAAATGAGTTCGGTGCAAAGAAATAAGGGTACGATACAAGTAAAGCGGAACGGTATCGAGACTGGTAGAATGATATAAATATAAAAGGTAGGAAAATATAAAAGGAATTGATATATAAGTGGAAGGGAAATTGAGTACATGATGCTTAGTATGATGAGAGTGGGGGCATTTAAGCCCCCACAGCAATGGGATTGGTTTTAAAAGTCGAAAGATTGAGGAATACACCGTGGTGCTCAAGTTTAGCTTCTCTGAACAACTTCCATAGTAGGGCGCATCCGTTTTGTGCCAAAGTGGAGTTAATGAAGAGGTCTTGCTTCTGCAGTGCTTCGGTAACGGAGCAACTCGGACCACTGTTCTGTTCATCTACTTGGGTGAGGTCGAACATGTCGCAGAGGGTAGGTAATGTTGCTTGTGTCGGGTATTTTGCCTTTTTAGGTTGTTTGACGGGTTTGACTGTACCTAAAATGACTTGTCCCGTTTGTTGCGTGTTGCCGAAATCGAGCCAATACAAGGGGCTTTCGTAGACATCGGAGATGTGATTGACTTGTTTGAGATGTTGGTAAATAACAAGTCTGCTTTTTACGTTGTCCACGCAGGAAATGGTGATGTTAGCACTCGGGGCATCGTCCGAATACATTTCGGGTACGGCTTCCCAATCAAGTCCGAAAAATTGGTTGGTGCGTGTCACAAGGCATATGGCTTTGTTCAGACCGATGTCGGCAGGGCTGAATAATTGTCTGCCGATGTTTGATTCTGAAACTTCGTCCGCATCAAATACGGTTACGTAAAGTCCCGGGTGTCCCAAACGAATAAGGGCTGCATCCATGCGTGCTAATGCTTCCAATACTTGGGAGCCTGTGCCACCTGCTCCAATGAGGTGGACGGTAACGGGGTGTTGCGGATTTATCAGATAGCTGTCGGTAAAATGGACTTTTTTCATCCTATGATTTTTTTGAGAGTTAATTTTATCGGGATTAGTTCGGATTCGGGAAACGGTTCTCCTGTTTTTATCAGCTTTTTTGTAACCAGAGCAAGATTGGATTTGATAGGGTTGGTGCCTAGGATATGCGAAAATTCGGACTGCCAAAACATTTTTTCCCAATATGCAATAATATTCTGATACGTCATTTCTTCTATTTCGGGTAGTTTAGAATTGCCCAAACAGGCGTATGAAGAAGATACGTTGAAATAGGGGGCTTGGTAGAGTTGACTGTCGGGATTGTCGCCACAAAACGCATAGAGTGATAGTACGTCACGCTCTACGACATACAAGAGTGAGGGGGTGCATAAAGTTCCATTTGGAATGTCTAAATTCTTTCGGAAATAGTGCATCTTTTTTTGTGGTTTTTCGTACCACACGAACTTCTCGTAGCCTTTGCGTCCGTCGGCATAGAGCATATTGGGCGGAATGATACCGTGCAACTCCTTACTGGCACGATTGAGGGCGAGGTCTGCTATGTCTTTGATACATTCTTCGGTGAGGGGCTTTCCTGCACCCATATTGCCATTGCGAATGTCTCTGCGCTCTAAATAAAGATTGGTTCGGTTATCGTCCGAGTAGACAATGATTGCCATTTCGGGAACCAACATGGTTGATAATTGTTTCGTTAATTCATTCATTTTGTTACTAAGTTTTTGTAAAAATCATCACAGATATAATCCAACCACTCAAACGGGAATGTGCAAGGTGGTAACTTTTGGGGCTTGTCGGGTGATAACGTGGTATAGGAATAGGGACTTGACACGTCAGAGTTGTTGCAACGCTCACTAAGTCCTTCGTAATGATAATCAGTGATTTCATCTTCGCTGCATGTTCCCCATGATAAGCATATCAGATCATACCATGCTGTTTGTTCGTAATTGCTATCCAAATAATCGCAGTAATAGTAGTCGTAGTTGTTTTCGTATGAATATTCTACTAATCTATCGCTGGATAGGAGTTCGATGCCCCGAATCATGCTCTGTACCTGCTCTGTTTCAGTTGTGGAAAGGTGTTGGAGATTCTTTAGTTCGGTAAGCAGTTCTTCCGGGCGTGCGTCTGTATGCTGATTGACTTGCTGTAACATCCGATTCGCTTTGCCTCGCTTATTCTTGTAAGAGCGCATCGCCTCGATAAAACTTTCATCCACTTCGTCATTCTTATCTTTCATTCTTTCTTGGATATTTTCTATGAAGTAATCGTAGTCATAGGTGTCTTTTATGGTGGGCAGGTTGTTATGCTGCATGATGAATGCAATGAAGCGGATGAATAACTTTCTAATTTTCGGACGCATGGTGTGTGCGATAGAAATGGGTATATAGACTATAGTGTCCCAATATCTTGTTGGATTTGGTTGGTAGACGACAAATACAAATTCGTCTCCGATATAGTCCACATTCAATGATTGTCCTTCGGGCAGTGATTGGGTGACCTTATGGATTAAGTTAGTCAGGTCATATCCGAATCTGCCGATGGGGGTGAATGTCAATTTTTTGTCGTAGAGGGAGAGGTAGCCCATAGCTGCCCGAATGAGCCGTTCTATATTGTTTTCGGGATTGACTCTTTTTTCAAAGTCAACCAAAGGAGCAACGTCTGTCAGTGGAATATTGATAAATTGCTCTTTCAGAAATGAGTTATCTGTGATGATTTGGGAAGTACCCGTGCTTGTCGCACGGATATTCCTGTATTTTTGCTCTTTTTCTCCCGTAAAAGGATTCTTCCTAGTGACTGGTGTAGCTGATTGATGCATAAATTTTTATTCATAAATAATTAACCTTTAGTTCCGATTGTTGTCTTGAACGAATATTCCATAGTACCTTCTTCGGTGAGTTGATTGTGAACATTGCTCGTTGTCAGTTCGGGGTATGTGTTGGAGTAAAAAAGCAACACGTCTTCGGGTGATAATTCGGGGTCGGGGTCGTTGAGAACGGTATTATTGTACTTGAATACTCGTTCTATTCCTGTTACTTGTAAAGCCATAATCTACTATTATTCTGCGAACAATGAGTTACTGTTCAGTTCAATATTTATTTTATTTTTTAAATTCTCGCATTGCTTTTTGTCCGCACCGGGCATTTCGCTCACCTCTTTGAGCAAAAGGGCGGCTTCAGGGTATTTCTTCTCTGTGTACAGGGTGTCCACTTTTTTCATCTTGTCGGTGAATGCTTTGCGCTCTGCATCTACTTTTTTCTTCGCTTCGGAGGCGGCTTTTGAATTGGCTTGGGCGACTTCCATTGATTTCTCGAATTTTTCCATGTTGGTAAGCAATCCTGTTGCTTTTTGAAGCGGTTGTTTGATGATGTTAATAAACTGTTGGTCAAGTTCTTCGGGTGTACCAGTTATTAGAATAGGAGAAAGATTATTTTTTGCTTCATCTTTCAATCCTTTTTTGGTCGGCATGAAGGACACGCTTACTTTACCATTGACTTTTGCCAGTACGAGTGTAATCATATCTCTGTCTGACATTAACTCTGAAATTTCTACGAACATAATTTGTTTAAGTTTAATTCCCCTTTTGTAAGATTGCTTACTTCAGGAGAACTGTTAATTTTTTATCTGCTTTTTTGTAGTGTCCGCCTTGTTTCAGGCAAGTCTATTGACGGAAATACGCTTTCGGGAGAAAGGAAGATTTCAGGCAATATACGGAGTGTTACGGACTTGCAGGAAATAAGGTAGATACTCTATTTTTGTGGATAAATAATAACCGGCTTCTGAAGTGGGGGAGATTCCGAAATAATGTAGAGGTATTATGAAAGGGGAGAAGGATGGGATAAAAGAGGAGGGGGAGTGAAGTTTTAAAAGGGGGCTGGCTGGATGTAGAAAGGGAGGTTGGCATGATAGAAGGGAAACGGGTATATTGCGGCATTCGCAAAATATCCCCGTTCCTGCTATCTGTGACTGTATCGGACTGGATACGGTAAATGGCGGTTGTTGTCCTATTCTAGTTCATTGATGAATGACTGGATGAATGGGCAGTCGGGGTTGCACGGGTTGCAATGTACGAGCTTCCCCATGTCGCATTGCTTGCAATAATGTGTTTACGTATCTTTTTGCTTTTGATGCTTTCATTGCTTATTCATTTTTATTAGAATTGATTTTTGCAATGACCATAATCTACTTTTCCTCTAATTCCTCGTATATCCGGATAGTATAAGTCGGGGATAACATAAGAGTCATACTCATTAGAATCAATTTTTGCATCACAATACTCCTCTGCAATAGTTTCCTCAATATATTCTTCTTTGTCTATATAAAGAACCAAGACACCATCTGCGAAAAATTGCATTTTACCGAAAATACATTGTACTTTACTCATTTTTGATTTATTTTGAGTTTTACTTCCCTTTTGTAAGATTGCTCACTTTCAGGAGAACTGTTGATTTTTTATCTGCCTCTTTGTAGTGTCCGCCTTGTTTCTGGCAAGTCTATTGACGGAAATACGCTTTCGGAGAAAGGAAGATTTCAGACAATACACGGAGTGCTACGGACTTGACGGTATCAAGGTGGATACTCTATATTTGCGGATAAAATAATGACGAACTGCCTGAGTAGGGGAATCGGGAGGAGGGGGTGGTATATAAAGGTGGGGAAGTGAGGTAGAAGGGGATAGTTGTGGTATGAGTGGCGGAACCTGGCTTCGGGGAAAGATTGAGGGCGTAACGGAGAGGCGGAGCAAGTGATATATGCTTGTGACGGAGGAAGCAAACCGGGTCTTTTTGAAGACTCTGTTCGCTTCGGATTTTCGGAGTCACATGGAAAAGCATGTGTTGCTGGTTCCATAATGTAGTGGAGAAATCAGCTTTCGGGAAGACGGGATGGTATAAAAGGAGGGAAAGTGTAGGGCTTAATTATTACGATGAAGAGGGGGAAACTTCCGGTGTTACGTTGATCCAGCCAATCTCTGCCAATTTCTTGAAACAACGGACGGTAAGTTGTACATCGGCATTGCTGTCGTGAAGGTTGATATCGCTTCTGTCGATCTTTAGGAAGTCGGCAAGTTCTGATAAACGGGGGTATTTATATTTGCTTTCTTTTTGATAATCGCGCGGTGCTGTGAAAGGGAACTGGCATAGAGAGGCAGTTTCTTTCATTGTATCATAAGTTCGCAGTGTTCCGAAAACTTTGTTAAATCGTTGGGTATAGTGGGTTCGGCGGCTGGTGTAAAGGATGAAATTCTTGTCGAAGTCAATACAATGTGCTACCAATAAATCGCATTGGGCGAGATCGATAAGAAATTCTTTGATAGCGATGTTTCGTGATGTTAATGTCTGTTTGGCTAAAAAGTCATCGGTAAGCCCGTTTACGTTGATTGCTTCGGCAGCTGCCGGTCTTTCGCGTTTGAAATAGAAATTTCGTTGCTTCACGAGTTTGAAAGTCGGGTATCCGATTATCTGATAGGATAATTGCAGAAGATCGACTTTTCTAGCATCTTTTCCACCTGTCTCTGTGTCGAAAAACATTATTTTCATTATCGTCATAAGTTTATTTGTTTCCTTCCGGTTGAATTTGACCGGAAAGTCTGATTATTTTTCTGCTTTTCCGGTTACTTTCCGTTCTATGCAAGGTTTCCTGGAAAAATAGGAGAACCATCATTCTCCACTGCGGGCAGTGAAGGATGATGTGTTCGTCTTTCATTAATGCCGGTTTTACCAACATGCCTTATGCTGATTAAAATGGCAAGTCATCTTTTACATTCTGATCTCCTGTAGGCGATTGCCATTGACCGGCAGAGGCTGCTTCTGCCTGTCCTGTAAAAGATTGTGGCTGTTTGCGTGCCAACGGTGTTAGTGTCCCGAGACGGGATTTGTTGCTAACTTCGTTTCTGGCTTTCGTCTTGATGTCGTCATCTGACGGATTTTCGGCCATATACTTATCATCTTTGCGCAAACGTGCTTCTGCCGATTTCAATGCTAATTCCTGAAATTGCTGGCTGTAGCTGTTCTGGATTTGGTGGGTGGGTGCAATATAATCTTCCTTGTCTGCATTATGCTCCATGCAAGTCTGACGGAACTTGTCATTGGTTTCCCATGCACGTAAGTTTATGTATGCCGCATTGGGTTTTTGAGTGGTCTTATCTGTGGTTATGTTAATGTCATTCCAATCTATAGGAATAACCACTACATTGTGAACTGATCCACCGATTTCCATTGAACGAACTTCTGCTCCTAAAAACTGCATCAAGTTGATGCTACCTCTTAAATGTCCCATAATTTTTTGTTTTTTAAAGGGTTAATGTTTTTTGTTATCTATAAAAATGTCTATTAGTCATTGATTATTTACGGTCCTGTCTCTATAGACTTTAACTACTAGGATAATTGGAAGGATAAATAATATGCCTTGTAGTATAAATTCGTAAAAATATTCGGAACCAATTCTGAGAATATATGGAATATAGACAAGACTGTAAGCCGTAAACAGAAAGAAATAGATTGTTTGGGCGATGATGTATATATTGTATATCTTTCTGCTATGTTTAGTTGTACTTGTATATAGCATGGCAAGTACTAAACTTAATGTATTCATCATGTGAAGAGCTGTACTCCAGAGTGGAGAATGTAAGTAATGAATGGGTGTAAGTAACTCGTTAAGTGAAAATGTTTGCATAATTGTTGTTTTTTAATTGGTTAATTAATATTTTATTTGTTGTTGAGAAAACTTGTTTTTTCGGACGATTATTAAATGCTTAGATGATGATCCTGTTATCTGTGAAATATGGAAAAGAAATAGGATTGAATTTCTTCATAGAGAAGTATTTGTTCCTTCTGTATTTTAATTTTTTCCTTTTGCAATTTGCATATTTCAATAATAAGAGCTTGCGCCTCCAAACTCACTAGAGGGATACCTAATGATGCTACTTTTTCTTTTCTTATAATATAATGATTTGAAGACGATATCATTAGCTCTTTACCCGTTTCAGGTCTGTTTAACAACCAACAGAGATATTCAGGCATTATTCTAGCATCTGTCACTTGTAAGACTAATAAAGAATCAGATGCTATTGCTTTTTCTTCATATTCGGGATTGTAGAGGGCACAATAATACTTTGCACCTTTTATTGAAAGTAGCAGATCATTGTTGCATAGAAGATGCTTTTGTACTTGACTGCTTGTTATAAATGCTTTGGTACCATCATTAAACATATCTTTTTCTCTGTTGTAATTACTCATTTTATAATGTATAACTTCTTCTCCCTCACTGATATTTTGGTATGCAGGTATTCCATTTCTTAGGTGAGCTATTTTTTCTATTTGTATTAATTCCATGTTTTTCTTTTCTGTACATTTAAAGATTCAGATATTTTCAGTCGGTTACACTGTAGAAATAATTCAGTTCCTTACCTTGAAGGTTATTTGTAGCGTACAGGTCTGTTTCTTTCCAAAGACGATTATAAAGTTTCGCAACGTCCGGGTGGTTTTTATAATACTGCCATATCTTATGATTCAATACTAAAATGAGTTCAGTGAGGTATTTATAGTTATCTTTCCATTCACTGAATGCACGTTTGTATGTATCGTTGATAGCTTCGATTCCAAAGCGATCAGCGATCGAAAAATCATTCCAAAAAGTGGTTTGCAACTCATAGCCATTCTCTGCCATCAATTCTCTAAATGTCATAATGCTTTGTTTTTAATGATTAATATAATTTCTATCGTTTTTGCTCTGTTGAAAATTATGATGATTATTTTCCCTTCAGTCGTTGATAAATACCGTTTTATCTCCGTAGCTGTTTAGGAACTTTCATGTGCTCTCTTTGCAAAAGCAACAGATAAAGCCAATTTTTTCAGAGAAAATACTAGCTGAAAGTTGGAGATTTTTACTGAAAATGTTGGCGTATCTAGCTTTTGCTGATATTTGCACGTGGATAGTTCAGCCAGTTACGGTGATAATAGGGTGAAAGAAGGCAGTGAGGTGCGTGTAAAGGGATGGACTGGAGTATGAAGGAGTATAAGAGGGGGATAATGGGAATAAAAAAGGAAGGCCGTGGCATAGTTGACTATGAATACAATACCGTTTAGGAACTGCATTCATAGGTTTGTGGATTACTTATGTTGGGTCGCTTGTGTGTGACTGATTTCTATTCATATGGTATATCCAGGATTCTTTTAAATATTGTTTGGAATTTGAGATACTCCCGTGCATCATTTCGAACGAATCGTTATAGAGATAACAGGAATATAATACCTTTGGAAAACCATCTTTTATCTCAATCAGTTGAAGTTCAATGTCATGTTTGGCTGATACTACTTTGTTTTTGTCCACTCTCCGGGCAATTTCATTCCGTACTTTTCCGATAAATGGAGAAGTGAATCCGAGTATTCCTGAGAAGAATACGAATGTTAATTGTTTCTTAGCTTTATGTTTCATAATCAGTTCTGATTTTCTTTTATTATTTCAAAAGTTACATTCCAAGAGAAATTAATTAATGGAGTAAATGTTTCCTTAAATCCCCAAATTACACCAAACTCTCCGGCATGAGCTTCAACTATGCAACTCTTAGATATAATAAGTGACATTGGCCTATGACATGCATCATAGATGCTTATTGCTATATTATCGCCAACAGAAATTTCTTTTTTATATCTATCATAAAATCCGGTAAGTTGTTTTTTATTCATATTCTTTTTTGTTTCTCGTTAGTTGACTACTTTTTATTAATTGTTGAGGAATCTTTATAATTCGAGTGGCTTGTCATAAAAGCCAATCTTAGTTTTTCATAGATTTCATCACGTATATTTGCAGGGACATTATTGCTATCAGCAGCGTGATTCTCTAGAAGGGCGGCGTTTAAGCTTCCTCTGATATTTTTATGGTCTAAAAATATACTGTATTCTGTGTACATTCTGGTGATGCCTTTGGCATCTGTGGCTTCTCCATCCGTTTGGAAGCGTTCATATACAGTATCTTGCATGCGTTTAATAAATTTCTTAGCATATTCTCCATTTTGCTGGCAATTCTCAAAAATCACAGAAATTCCTTCCCGTTTTCTAATTTTATTCATACGGGCCCAACCGTAGTAAACTTTAAGTGTACTCATTGCTAAATTTAATTATATACTTCCCTTTAGTCTGAACTATTTAGGAATTGATTATTTTTTCTGCTATTAGGATTGCATATTATTCTATACGAAAATTCCATGAAATAATACTCTTTTTCACTATGGAAAAGGAAGATTATTTATTTGGAAGCTGAAAGCATCTTTTTGTAAAAGAATAATGATGATGTAATTAATTTTGCTGAAAAAATAGTCAGTTCCTAAAAGTCCTTTGTCTTATAAATAGATTATGGTTGCGGGTTTGTGTAAGTGTGAGTGAATTGATGTTATAAAAGGTGCCGGACTAGGTAGAATGTTATTTCTTAAAGTTTTTTAGCAATACTGATGGCTTTGAAATGTGGTTACTTATTAAACGATGAATTAGCTAGCTATTTCTCTGTTATCGGATAGCAGGAGCTTAAGTGCTATAGCTCCTGCTTTTCTTCTTTTTGATGTTTATTATTTAGATAATGCAATTTGCGGCTGTCAATTCCCCATTCTCAGGAAGCTCGTCTAACCCAATCTTCACTGATTTAATGCCTGTAAAATCCCTGTAGAAATGGATCTTAGCCATATTGAAGAATCTTATAAAGTCATATTTACTTATATCTATATTTAATAATATAAGTAGGTGATCTAAATTATTTATATATATCAGTACTAATATGGTTCATTTTCCGTTTTATAGAAAAAATAGAATTATGAAACCAATAAAAGTACTTGAATTATCAGAGGTTGATCGCCTCAAATTAGAGAAAGGCTATCATAATGGCCCTACTCATAGTTTTCGTATCAGATGCAAATCCATATTGCTGAAGTCAGAAGGTAAATCAGCTCCCCAAATAGCAGAAATGCTTGAGGTAACAGTACCTACTGTCTACACATGGGTAAAACGTTATGAAGAAAATGGCATCAAAGGCTTGGAGACACGTCCTGGTCAGGGGCGAAAGCCTATTATGGATTGTTCTGATGAAGAAGCAGTCCGCAAGGCAATTGAGGAAGACCGTCAGAGTGTGTCCAAAGCACGTGAAGCATGGCAGAATGCGACTGGTAAAGAAGCCAGTGATATTACTTTCAAACGTTTTTTAGAAACATTGGTGCAAGATATAAGCGTATAAGAAAACGCCCAAGGGGCAAACCCTCACCGCAGCTCTACGCATACAAGAAAGAGAAGTTGCAAGAACTTGAAGAACTTGATTCCAAAGGAGAACTTGTGCTATATTATGCCGACGAAAGTCATGTCTGTACAAATGGTTATGTTCCATATGGCTGGCAATTCAAGAATGAGGATATTTACATCCCATCCGAGAAAGCTGCCCGGCTTAATATTTTTGGCATGATTACCAAAAGGAACCAATATAAAGGCTTTACCACAAAAGAGTCCATCAACGCAGACAAGATTGTGGACTATCTTGACAGATTCTCTTTCAATGTAACGAAGAAGACTGTAATTGTCTTGGACAATGCTTCTGTTCATAGAAATCGGAAAGTTAAAGAACTGAGGAAAATTTGGGAGAAAAGAGGATTGTTCCTCTTCTATCTTCCACCTTATTCTCCAGAACTTAATCCTGCCGAGATTCTTTGGCGTATACTTAAGGGTAAATGGATAAGACCGATAGATTACGAGACTACGGACTCGCTTTTCTATTGTACGAACAGGGCCTTGGCGTCTGTGGGTACGAACTTATTCGTGAATTATTCATATTTGTAAAATTAATTTTGAACAGTTACTTATTTATTTAATTATATAATGCTATTCCTTTGTTTGCATGAATAGACTCGCGTGGTAGTGTGTGTACAATTGGGATTATAAACTAATATAGCTTTATTCGGATGAGTTTTATTATTTTAAGTCATTGATAAAGCTTTCGAGAAAAGGGCAATTTTTGTTTTCTTGGGTACAATTGATTAAGTCTTTCATCTCACAATGCTTACAATAAGATTTGATTGCTTTTTCTTTCATGCTTGCCGCTCCTTCATTAAAAGCTATGTTACATGCTTTTTGTGCTTGTCTGTCATCCATATTAGCGCGTGCAGAACTAAAGCATTTTTTTACGTATGTTTTTGCTTTTGGTGCTTTCATTGATTATTTTCGTTTAAAGTCATTATCTTTCCTAATTTAGCCGGTATCTGAAAACTAAAACAGCCTTTTGATGTACCTATATAGTAATAAGTTTTAGGTGTTATCAGTAAGTTTCCATTCTTAGAGTATTTTTGTGTCACAGATGTAACTTTACAGTAATCGTACTTTCTGATTAAATCCAGTATGGAGCATGTGATAATGTGTTCCGGTTCTGAAAAATGCCAATGATATGTTTTAGTAAGCTCTTTTTGGGCAGTTAGTTTCTCAAAAGCAGATAGCTCATCCTTTAAAACATCACTGTTCTCCATAAAGAAATATTCATCTTTTTTCTTTTTTTCATCCCGTTCGATTTTCTTTTGGGCTCTTTCCTGTTCCTTTCTAGCTTTTTCTTCTTGAGCCTCTATCCTGCGTTTTTCCTGATCTTCACGCTCTTCTTCAGCTCGTAGTGATAGAACATAATTGCGTGATGATAAAGCATCTTCGTATAGTTTATCTGAGATGGCTTTACATAAAATAAGTTCTACTTTGTTGAAATAACATTTTCCTTTTATTCTGTTATTGAAAATTTCTAAAATCTTGTCAAATGTGTAGCTTTTTATAACGTCGAATTTGCTTATTATGCCAAGATTAACAAATACGCCATTGTATTCTGCGATTAAATAATAATAGGTTTTGCAGTTTTCATTACCATATACTTCATTTGTCACAAAATACAGAATGTGCTCATTGACTCTTTCGACGTTCATTTTTTTACAAATAACGTCATTTCCGTTTGAGTGAAATATGTGTACTTTGACTCTTTCCATGATTTCTTTAATTATATGTTTGATAATTAGTTAATCCCTATCGTAGAAGAACTGCTTCAGGAAGAACGTTAATTTTTTATCTGCATATTTGGAGTATCCTGCTTCAGGTCAAATTTATTGAGGGAAATCTCTTTCCATTAAAGAAAGGAAGATTTCTGTAAATACACGAAGTGGTCTAATTTGCCGGAAACAATTGTAGAGACTCCTATCTTTGCGGATAAATAATAATCGGCTCCTGAAGTGAGGAATTATTAAGGAAATCTCGCTGGTATAAAGGGTAGGGAGGTAAAACATGTAGAAAGGGAGATGAATTTGTATAAGTGGTGGGGATGGTTGGGGGGATGCGTGAATATGATAAAATCCCCATCCTGCTAATTTGATAGCTAGGACAGGGATTCGGCAATAAACAGGTTAGGGTTTATGCTGCCTTGTCAGGAATGAGGTTTTCTTCGGTTTCCTGCAAGGATTTATCAATGCGATCTTGCAATGCTTTGCGTTCGACTTTTAGGTTAGCCAGTTCCTCGGCTTTGCCCCATACGTTTGCCATGATTTTACGCAAAGTAGGAAACTCGCTTTCCATACGGGTTATTTCTTTGTTCCTGCGCACAATCAATTGATTGATACATTCTAACGTAGCAACGGGATATTCTGCCGCATTCTTGAAACTTAGGGATAATGCACCTGTAGTTCCGTTACGGTATTTCAGACCGCTCTTTCCCTCGACAAAGAAAGCATTACGTTCAAAACCGCCAGTCCAATGATACTCGCTTTTGATGTAAAGTTTTAGCCCCATGCAGTAACCAATGTGTTTTAAATCCTCGTTTCGGTAACTTCTTGAAATCTGGTGCAAGGCTTTTCCGGTTTCTTCTGCGGATGCTGTTTGCTGGCCGATAAGGGTTGTGTGTCTTTCTCCTTTGAAATGTTCGACATAGGCAATATCCTTTGTAACACGTGCTATGAAAAGTTTACCACTTTCGATATCTTCTTCATACTTGGCAATGGTCTTTTCTGCTCTGTAATGCTCTTTATTGAAGTTGCTTTGTTCTTTTTCTAGCTGCATTATCTTACTATCGAGTTTGGTTTTATCCAATAAATCTGTATTGCCGGAGAGAACAGCAACAAATTCAGCAAAGTTCATGCCGCTATTTTCGTCCATACAATCCTCGTCCATTCTGCGGACAGCGATTGTTCCGTTATTGATTTGGCTGATAAATGTTTGCTTGTTCTTAAGCAAATTGAATTTATAGGCATCCAGTGTCTTTTCTGTGCCGTAGATAACGACATCTACCGTATTGTTACCCCACAATTTAACCATGTTATCTTTGCGTACTGCACGCCCGTCTCTTTGTTGTAGATCGGCAGGGCGCCAAGGTATGTCAAGATGATGCACCGCTACGGCTCTTTCCTGTGCATTTACACCTGTTCCCAACATGGAAGTTGAACCGAATAGGACGCGGACAGTACCATTATTCATTTTTTCAAATAAATTTTTTCTGGCGGTTTCCGACTTGGCACATTGGATAAACTGTATTTCGTCTGCCGGAATACCGTAATGACTTACCAACTTGTCTTTTATATCTTGGTAGATGTTCCATTTGTCAGCTTTGTATGTTCCTAAATCACTGAAAACGAATTGAGTACCTTTCTGTTCATCGAAACGGGTATAATAATCGTAGATTTGGGCTGCACATTGCCAAGCCTTGTTATTGGGATCATCTTCAAAACATTCTGAATCTAACATTCGCATATCGAGAGCCATTTTACGGGCGATATCGGTAGCGATCAGCATTTTTGCTGCATCGAGATTTTCCGGAGCAGGATAGTTTAGACCTAAATCTTCCCACTTACCCGTATGGGCGAATGATACCAAGCGATTTATCATTTCCTCCTGTGCTAATGTGGGTTCGTTTGTAAGAAATCGAACATTCTTTTCAGGAATATCGAGATTAATCATTTCCGCAGTCCGGTAATCTGTAATTTCACGTAAGAAAGCTGCTAATTCCGGGACTTTGATATAAGTACGGAAACGTTCTTTTCGCTTAATACTGCCTGTAACATTTAGCTCGTAGTCGCTCGTCTTTTTTGTGAAAATGGCTGCCCATGCATCGAAACAACTGATTTGCTGACGTTTCAGTTCCTGTGGACGCAGGTATTTGAAAAGCACGTATAGTTCGGTTAGTGCATTAACGATTATCGTACCGGAAAGAAAAGTAGCTCCGAAATCCTTTCCTGAACGTCTTTGTATGTCACGAATAGCTATCAGGAGATTTAACGCTCTCTGTGATCCCCGGCTATTTCCGATACCTGCAACCCGCGAGTGTCTGGTCTGAAACATAAGATTTTTGAAAAAATGATACTCGTCTACCAGTATGTGGTCGATACCCATGGTATGAAAATCAATGCTATTGTCTTTTTTCCTGTTAATGGCATTTTTGAGACTATGTAAGACAGTTTCAAGGTTTTCTTGTCTTTTTTCAAGTGCTTTTTTCATCTTTCGATTGCTCCATTGTACGCCCGAGGCTTGCAGTACCAATAATGAACGTTCTACATCTGCAAGTTCTTCTTCAAAGATGGCGATCTGGGTTTCTTCCGACTGCGGAATCTTTGCGAATTGATCGTGTGTCAAGAGAATGCAATCCCAGTTATTGTTTTTGATTTTTGAGAAAATTTCCTGCCGCATTTTGGGTTTGAAATCCTCCTTGCCCGGATAGAGAATTTTTGCGTTGGGATAGGCTTTCCGAAAATCGGCAGCTATTTGGTGAATGTTGGCTTTTAAGCCGATAATAAGAGGCTTTTGTGCAAGTCCTAAGCGTTTCATTTCGTATGCTGCAATGCACATAATCATGGTCTTTCCGGCTCCTACGTCATGCCAACAGACACCACCGCTATTTTGCTTAATCATCCAGACGGCATCTTTTTGTGATGGGTAGAGCTCTTTATATTTGAGTTGTTCGAATGATAGGGCAGGGAAAGTTTGTGCTGATCCGTTATATGAGGGACGGACATAACAGTTGAAACGTTCGTTATACAGCCTTACAAGCTCTTCACGTATTCCAATTGGCTGATTATCTAACCAACTATTGAACTTTTCTCTGATTTCCTGTATCTTCACCGAAGCTGCTTGTATTGCTTCTTCATCAGGTATTCTTATTTTATCACCGTTTTTTGTAATTTCTTTGGTGAACTCGGGTACGGTATCATGCAGCGCATGAACTAAAAGCCCCTCTCCGTTTATATTACGAATGGAATATACGCGATTGGAAATGCTGGAATATTCTTCTATAGATACGATGTAGGTGTCGTTTACGTCGAAATAGAAAACTTTTGTTTCGGCTTCGAATAATTCTGTGGCAAAACTTGAATAAATATCGCAGGGCACCCAACGCTCCCCGAGATTAAACTCCAAATCTTCGTAGTTGATAGGTTCGGGAATGACATTTTCTAAAGCTTTGACGGCTGTGTTCGTCCAATCTTTGATCCGGCCTGTTTGTTTTGCGGCAAGTGTTTGTAAGTCTTTGCTTTTACTGATTACATTGCCGGCAAGGAATTTTCCTTTTTCTTCCCAACAGTCCGTAAGGGCGTTGTAGTACATTTCTCCGCTCAACTCTTCAATCAAATCACTTTCTTCTTTCTGTGTTGATTGACACATGTAATCTATATCCACATGTCCGTAATAGTTTAAACTACTGGAAAGAGCTTCAAGAGGTTCGAGTTTTGCGTTAATATCTACTCGCTTGAATGCAACGGGCTCTTTCATAATGTCTGCTTTGAAAATCTTGTTTTCGTGCAGCATTTCGATTGTGAATACTTCCATCCCGAGTGCGTCCATTAAAATAAATTCTTTATTATCATTACAATGGAATTGTCCCCATTTTGCAACATAAGAATCATAGCAAGCATTCAGGTTTTCGCGCAGCAAGGGATATTCCTGCTTGTTCTGATCTTCGTACTCGGTAAGAGTAAAGTAAGCAGATCTGATCTTGAAATAGTCCCCGGCTCTTTCAATATTTACTTGACGAACTTTGATCTGCTTGAAAAACGGTTGAGGTGTATCTAACAGGCTTGCTTGTTTGAAATACAGAGTACCTAACTGCTCTTTGAATAGCACCATAGTGCCCTCTTTCATCCATGCTTCGACTGTATCGGTATATTCTCCGCTTTCTGTGCTCTCCTTTGGGCTTTGTTCGGGAGCTGTGTTTGCACTGTCGAAGAGATCGAAAAGTGAGTATTGGCCTGTTGTCTGTTCTGTGGCTGGCTTACCGAACAAATCTTTCCTGAAATAGCGGTTAAAGTCTGCTGCCAGTATGTTGGCTAGGGATTCTTGCATACTTGCCTCGGTATCTTTCCAATGATATTTACGCACATATTTACCGAACTGGTTTGTTTTGATACTGCTTTCAGTAGCCAGTGCATATTTAGGCTGTGATAATAATTTGTTCGCGGATTCGCATTTATTATTGCTGTTCGGAACGTTTTCTTTTACTGTATCAAGAAATAATTGTTCTCTTGAAGTAAGCATGGCTTTGTTGCTGTGCTTTTGAACGATTAACAGGTCGCTACCAACTTCGATACCTGCCGTTTGTATGAATAAATTATCAGGTAAGCGTATAGCGGTAATCAGGTTGGTATTGTGTACAATAAAATCCCTAACAAACTTGTTTGAGGGGCCATTTGCAACCCAGCGTGAAGTGATGAAAGCGAGGATACCACCCTCTTTGAGTTGATTAATGGCTTTTAAGAAGAAATAGTTATGAATGGTTTTTGTAGCCATTTTATAAGAATTGCCTTTTTTCTCAAATTCGGCATCGTAAATTTTAAGACTTCCGAACGGGATGTTGGATGCAATGATATCAAACTCGGTTGAAGCTAATTCTTTTGTATCAAGTGTTTCGAAGCCATCAACGATAACATTAGTTTCGGGTTCTAAAGCGGTTAGTATCAGACCTGAAACAAGGTCTTTTTCGAAAGCGGTTTTTTCTGTCCCTGTGGTGGCAATGGGAAGAAAGCCGCCTGTTCCTGCGGCTGGTTCGAGAAAATTACCGATGCATAAACCGTTGCTTTGAAAAGCCTGTTGGATTTGATTTGCAAGGGTGGAAATGATGTCTTTAGGTGTATAAAAGGCGGTAAGCGATGAACTCTTGATGCTTTTAACGAGTGACTTATAAAGTTTTTGATCGCCCTCTACACCGTTTAGAAGAACATTACTAAGTTGTAGTAAAGCTTCGTTTACTTCGCTGGTTTCTGTTGCGCTTTTGTTTTCACTGTCCAACGACAGTATGTAAGGAATACCGCCAAAACCTGAATACTGTTGCAGAACTGCACGTTCTTCTACTGTTGCTTTTCTTTGTTCTTTACGAAGTTGAAAAGCTACTCCTATGGCTCTAGTATTAGCCACTAATGAATTTAATTTGTTGTAACCCATATTTTAACCTGTTTAACTCCCTACCTTTCAGCCTTTTTACAGACCTGTAGGAGAGATATTTTTCAGCTCATAAGATGGGAGGAGATAATCATGCAAAGCTGGAGCGGTAAATACGCTCGAACGAAGGGAGAGGAAGATTTGCCGGTACATATGCGAAGCGGCTTTGTAAGGATTGGAAACACCTTTCTATCTTTGCGGGAAAATAACGGGTTACAGGGATGTAAAGAATGAACGGCAGAAAAATAAAAAGGGAAGTATATCAGATAGAAAAGGAAAGTAAGAGGGATATAAAAGGATGTTATTTGGAGGTTGGGCAGAAAAAGGATGGAGTTTTCTCCATCCTTAGCTAATTAATCTTGGCGAACAGCGCAAATGTTCCTCCGATACTCAAATTATAAACCAGTAGATATTTGTTGTCGGAATACAATGTGTAGTCATACAATGCCAATCGAGGTTCGCTTTCTTCGTAGTATTCTCCATGATCCCACTGTTTTAGATATTCGGCAATTTCATTGTAACTACCTTTTTCGTGTAAATCTGATAAAAGCGAATAATCTTCTTCACTGCTGTCTACTATGCGAATCATTGTAAATTTATCCATAACTCTTTTTTTATTGATTGTTTGTTGCCCTTTTGTCCAGGATAGTTAATCCTGTATTGCCGGAGCTTTTATTTTCTGTGCATTATTCCAGAACAGCCTTCGGTATGAAACCAATCTTTTATTTGAAATACACTATACTTGTATAGGTATAGGAAGATTTTGAATAAAACAGCGTTTAGATTTGTGGAGTACTGCTGAGGCTGTTCGATCTTTGCATCAGAAAATAGTTGCTCGGTATGAATGTTTTATTTCTGTTGAGTGGGATTTATAAAAGGGAAGAATATGGTGTATGTATGACGGTAAATCGGATACGGAGGTGTGTAAGATATAAATGGAAATGATCTCTAAAGCAAATTTAGGATATAAGGATGGCGCTAGGGCCATCCTTAAAAGTCGCGTTTTCAACTATTACGAAAAGATTAATAGAAATATTCTATATCTATACCATATATCATTCTCATAAAAACATCATGTTCACTCATTGGATGTAATTCATCCCAATAAGAAATTTTTTCAGAACACATTTTTTTAGATCCGGAATGGTATCGGAAGACTTTTCCATTGGAATCTGTTAGCTCGATCTTCTTTTGGTCAGCTTTTAGTTTTCGGATGGTAAAGGGGAATATCAATTCGTTGAATTTGATACCTTCTGATTTTTGGGTTTCTATAACTAATTTAGTTTTAGTCGTACCTGTGTAATCTATTTGGTAGTATTGGGTGAAATTATTTCTATGGTCGAAAAAAGAATTGAAATATCCACTCAAATTAGCAAGTTCTTTGGTTATCTCTTTATTTTTTTCTTCTGTTTGGGTTGATAGTTCTCCCATACCTGTTGTATTGGGCAGATAAATCACTTCTTTAAAGTTTAGGTTGATTACTTTCGTCAGAAGATTATGGTAGCGTAATTCGTCGGCAGCGTATTTTTTATCGGTAAAGTAATAGCTGAGATTGCCTGCATAATTAGAATAGATGGTCTTGAGTTGGTTTTGAAGGGTGGTGGTGCCGAAAAGAGTAAATCCACTTTTTCCTTTATATGAGTAAACAGGAAATAAGTTGAGTTCGGATAACATCTTCATAAATGTGGCCTTATCCTTATACTTGGTTAAATATGCCTTATATGAAATACAATATCTCCATGACAAAGGAGAATCAACTTTATCTGTTAATTGAGCGGGATGAAATTTATCTTCCGATTCCATCATGTTAAAATTTTCAGTAAAGTTCTCCGGCAGTAGTTTTACATAGTCATAGTCGATTCTTACGGATTCAAGCTCTTCATTTTGAAGTAAAGGAATGATGGATTTTTCTATGCACTCAAAATAAATATAAGCGGTCTGTCCATCTCCGTGATTTTCGTGTCCGGTTATCCAAACACCATCAATGGAAGTTAGGGCATTTTCATAAGAGGAGTAATCTCCGTCATGTTCCCAATCGCAAACTGTTGTAACTCCTTTAATCAAGTTGTTAGTATTCATATTTCTCAAATTTATTATGTTGATGTTGCCGTCTGTTACCGGACTGATAACAGACGGTGATTGTTAGCTAGGTTAGAATTTTCCGCTGAATAGTTTGGCTCTTTCACCCTCACAGAACTTTTGATATTCGACTTTGTCGGTTCCACTCTCAATGGCGGTGTCTATAATATCGCCTAACATATCGAAGTATGCCATATCGCAAATACAACGAGTTTCTTTGTTATTAGAAAGGTATATTTCATAATGATCTATCGGATTTAAGCAAATCAATACATTGCCTTGAAATAATCTTCCATTGACTTTAATTTGTAAACTGTGCATCTCGTTGTAAATAACCGCTTTATAGCCTTCTATTCCCCACGATAACAGTATATTCCTGTTTGTTAATACTACTAATTGATCTCTGATCTCTGTTGCTACTGCCATTACTTTTGATGATTCCATTACTGTTTGAATTTTTATTTCCCTTCCATCCTGAGATTTTCAGGGGGATTAATTGTTTTTTCTGCTCCCTTAATGGCATATCATTCCTGCAAAACTTTTATGTGAAATACTCTTTTTACAACAGTGAAAAGGAAGATTTTGCATTAAAAAGCTTTAGCGTGGTTTGCCAGAAGAATGATGTCAATGCTATTCCTTTTGCAGAGAAAAACAGATTAATTCCTTGGAGTATGGAAAGTGAATTTATGAATGGAACACTATTCTATAGAAGTGGAAGATTAGAAAATATATCAAAAGTATTGTGATTCCCATTGAATCAACAACGCTTTTGGGGGTTTGATGTTTCAGAATATGAAAAAAATATCGCGATGTAGATATTAATTCTGGTATGCCCAGGAGGGTATATAAAGCCGGAAAAGTAAACGGCCTATATGAAAAGGCAAATATATAGAGTAGACAAGGATCTGTCTTTGTGTTCTTATAATAGTGAAAGTACAAATAAATTCCAGACAATAGACCGGCTAAAACAGGAAACGAGAGGAGGGCTGTTGGTTATCGGTAATGACAATAAATTGAACTGTTATCTTTTTAACAAGGATTGGGTGGATGAAATAATCGTATGTACATTTCTGGTCGTATTGAGAAAAGGCAGGCGATCTTTCCCAACTTTCATTAGGGAAAGTCTTTGTAATCTAAGAGGGTGTTAAATTTTCGATACAGGACTGACAATGGTATTTTATGGAAATGATTAGTTTACTTTTATACTGAAACCCGGGTAGGAGCACTTTTCTGGATTGAATTTTATTTATTTTAGAAAAGTGCGTTTTTTGATGCAATATATTAATGGAAAAGTGTACATTTATAGTCTAATTAATTATAGAAAAGTGTAGTATGCTATATCGTAAGGTTGAAAGTTATATAGAAAATTACCTGCAATCAGACTCTAATAAAGTGCTGATTGTAGACGGGGCACGGCAGATAGGTAAATCTTATATTATCCGTCATGTAGGAAAGAAACTCTATAAAAATTAAGTTGTTTGTTTGTTGTCTGTTTGCGATAAAGATATAGCCACGTTTAACTTCGGGTTTAAACGGGTGAATCTGACTCTTGAGTTTCTTGAAATTAATAGGCATAACAGTATTTAATTATTGGTAAATGTTTGACATTACAAAGTGGAATATTACGGTTTTATTTTCATCATCATATTTGATTTTTGCTGAACGCTTACCATTACAGTATATGGATGTCTGAGACAGGGCAAGAGTGTCATATTCTTGTTGAGATACTTGTTTTTGCAGTTCTCTGTAGCACCAAACAATAGACTGGTTATCCCAATGTCCCTTGAAAACTTCGCCTTTATAATCTTTGAGGAATTGCTGAAATTCGTTTTCGGTACGGAAAGCTATGCCATCCATTGAGTCATAAAGATAGCCTCCGTTATCTTTGCGCCTTTCCTCGGAAACACGAGAAATGTACAGTTTGCGCCATTTTTCAGTTGTATAATCTCTGTACAGTGGTTCGGGATGAATGTATTCCCATACACTTACTTGGGCTGTGAAATGAACAGCCCCGTTGGCACAAGCTCCCCAATGCCCCCAATCGCAAAAGTATTTATCTTCTCTACCGATGTATCTAAGATTACAGGCTTCTAAATCACCCCATGAACCTCCGCTTGTATTACACCTTATTCCTACTGTATTGGCACCGATGAAAGGGACAGAGGGGGATTCGCAAATGTTACATATTCCGTTGCTATTATTTTCGATATGTGCGTATGGATAGTAATCTCCGTGTTGGTTGGTATATCTTAGCACGTCACCTGCTTTAGGTGTGGTACAGGAGCGGGTATTTTCAATCAGTTCGACATAGGAGTTTGCCATGTTCACATCGGCTTGTGTTACACGGTGTTCTTTGTCATAATATGGATTCTTTTTTATCAATGATTCGATATTGTACTTACTGTTTTGCTCTTTTTCAACTTCTTTGGTATTCATTGTTGTACATGTTAATGAGTTAAATAATTTTTGTTCCCTTTCAGTTAAGCTGCTTTACTTATTATCGCTTTGGCTGTTTTTTGAACTTTTTCAAGTGCTTTAATGAGCTAAAGTAAAGGAATGGTCCAACTTTTTCCTGAAAATACGAGCTGTAGGCTGGAGATTTTCTATGGAAACCGGTGGAGATCCACAAGTTGGCATATCCGGCTTTTAGTTGAAATTTGCACATGAATCAGGGCAATCAGCCAAGATGATAATAGCAGGTGAGAAAGATAGTAGAGTATTATGGAAGTGGAGGGGAGACTCTTATAAAAGGATGGTATAAAGTATCTTTGAAATAAAAAGGGGGATTAGGGCGTGCCGGGTGAGGACATCTGATAATGATGTCCTCTTTGGTATTGTGAAATACTTTGATAATATTATGATTGTGTTTCAATTAATGAAGAGGGAACCCAAATGGCAGAGCTTCCAAAGTCAGACATTGCTTTCTCATCATACAAAATTGGTTCAAACTGTCTCTGTTTTTCGGAGGGAAGTTCAAAGTACGCCTGTGAGTTAGGCCACTGTATGAGGCGAAAGTATTGTTTTGCTTCGGGCTTTCTCTTAAACATGTTGATATACTCAAACTCTTTAACGTATCTTGCGCCATTGTCCTCGCTGGTAAAACAGGGGTAACCTATAGCATTGTCTTCAAATTCAAGCGTATCTTCGGAGGATTCTACAAGTACATACAGGGTGTCGTCCCATGTCTGTCCGCATGAATAGCATTCGTATTTATGAATAGAATGATTATAGCTAACATGTTTTCTCTTACACATGGGACAATATGTGTTTATCTTTCGGGGGATATTCATGCATTCTTCCGCAATAATATTGAGTATATCCTGATACCAAGTATCGTTCAAGGTATTTCTTATTTTGTTCGCTATGGTCAGCATATCGCTTTCGTCGAGTTCGGAAGTGTCAAAACCGTTATCCTCTAGTTCTTGCCTGGTAATATTAATAACAGGAAATGGTTTGGTTTCCTTTGTTATCTGGCCATTTTGAGAAAGAAATTCAAGAACTATGGTTTTTGCTTGTGATATACCATTTCTATAGCCTCGTGAATAATCTTCTTGATTGGATAAGTAAGCGTGTGGAGCGTTTGCCCATTCGTTGAGTTCATTGATAATTTTTTCGAGTGTCATATTGATCTGATTTTGAGAGTGAAATAAATCACCCAATGTTGATTCCCAAATGATATCAATAATATCTTCCGGGGTGAATTCTTATTTAATAGCCATTTCTTTTTTGTATTCTAATATTTCATCCATTGTTAGCCATTCCGGTTTTTTATCTTGGTCGAAACTATCATGCAGTTTTATCATTAGTTCGATTTGCTGCTCTTCGTTTTTAGCCCACAAACGCATTGTATATCTGTTGCCATAGCCAAGGTAATAATTGCAATCAGCTTTAAGACGGCTTAAAAGTTGATATCTAAACTTTACATTCCGTCGGAATATATCTTCCATTGTGGTTTTCCATACTTCTTCTTTGTTAACTGCGGTTCTGTCCATATTTGTTTCTTTTTAGGATTAATACTTTGTTTCCTTTTGATTCATCATTAATCATAAAGGTCACTATTTTTCGGCTTTTCTGATTGCGTATGATTTCTGCAAGGTTTCTTTGAAAAATACCTTTTATATCTAAAAAGGAAGATTTTTCAGAAAGAAAGCGGAGGCGATACCTTGCATTGGAATGATAGAAACACAAGTACCTTTGCAGAAAAAAAGTGAACTTTGTGTGATTGGGGCGATTTTATTAGTGATATAAATGGAAAGAGGTGACTCTTAAATATAAGGGGGCATATTGGTGTCTAAATGAGGATTGGATTGATGTGTGGAGAATATTTTAGGGCTTTCATTTGGGTTTCGTTTAATTCGTTAAACTGATACGAATTAAACGAACTTTATCTGAAACCAATTAAAGAGGTTGCATGAAGTCCATGCTGATTGATTGTAATATCTCCATGGCTACGAAATACTCTATAAATATTGAAGGTTTTCCATATTCATAGGTTAAATCTGTATGCAATCTTTTTGAACTGAAAAAGAAACGTTCTTCTTTCGTGTCTTCATAGGTAAGTTCTACGAATTGCATAGTAATGAGTAAGTGACTAATGTTTTTGGGGAAATAGATTTTACCTATTTTATTCCTAATGGGATGTGATACAATCATGCTAAACTCACATTTATTTGAATCATAGTTTTCTGACTGATTGAATTTCTTCATTAATTCTGGAATGTTATTGCTCCTATTTACTTTGATCTGTTCATCTAATAATTGTGTGAATAAATTTTGTCCGAATGTATAGAAGGCTATATCAGAATGCGTATGTAGGAAATTTATCAGGAACTGTGCTGGGAGCGTTTGTATTATGTTTGTTTTATCTAGATAGTATGTAGGTCGAAAATCAATATCTCTTATTCTGACCATGTATGGATATAATTCATGAATCGTGCTATAACCGTATAGGCGAATTTTATAATCATCGATATAAATATACTCTGCATTGGCAAAACCTGACTCTTTTAGTGTCTTGTCCCAATTGGTCTTATTTTGAGAATATATAGCTAAATATATAGAAATATTCAGTTCTGCATGCCAGCCGATACGTGAATCAGCATGATAATGTAGCATAGGTTTAAATTCAGAATGCTGGATAATTTTCATATTGTTGAAACGTGAAAGTTTAACCAGTTTGGACATAGGGAAATCTTTGAAAATGACTTTATCTAGTAGCTCTTCATCCAATAATAAACGATGTACTACAGCGGAGCTTGCCCTGAATGTTAAATAAACGTAGTAAAATTCGTATTCACCTTCCGGTACTTTGCCTTTGATACGGCTTGCACCGTATTTTTTTAACTTTGTTCGGAAGTAGTCATAACTTCCTTCTTCTGTTCCGATAAAACCTTTGAATTTTTTCATATTCATTGATGTTGTTGATTGTTCTTTTAATTTTGAATCAGGAAATAAGTGGAGCAATAAAGCTATTTTTGTTCATATTTCCTTATGTTGTCTTTTGGATTGATTTTTTGGGAACAACCCTTCCCAAAAAAGTATTGGCTACTCTGTCGATGAGAGTTTTAATCTTTTAAGAGTGAAATGTAGCCTGTTTGTCCAGTAATTAAAACTTGAATAGACTAACATGTCGAAATAAGGATTGGTTGTGTGATGTACTGTTACAGAAATAAAGTCTCTTGTACTACTTTGTAACACAATAAAATATTTGTAATAACAAAATGTATTATTGTTGAATTTGCTGTTAAGGGGGATTCTTTTAATTAGTCTGTCTATGAATTTATATTTTTTCATTTCCCATAGTTAGTCTTAGTTGTTGCATTTGTTTAGAAAAATATTACTTGAAGGAAGGTTGCTTAAATCAAATCTGACTCTCTCACTTATAGGATAATAACCGTCTTGTTGAGGGCCAAAGAAACGATCTGTGTCTTTCAGCGGGGATTTGTTTAGACCTTTATATATTTCAAATGTATTGTTATCAAGATCGATAACATATCCCCATTCACAAAATACACTATCTTGTGCAAAGGATTCGTGATTTATTAAGCCTAAAATTTGGATATTTAGTTCAATTGTGGTTTTGTCAAAGAGGGTGCTGCATAGTTTTCCGTCATATACTATTCCTAATATTTTACCGCTAATGTCTCTGCTTAAGTATGGATGATGTTTTACCCAGTCTGTTTTATTGAGTTGATTGCATTCTTCGTCTGTCAACCATCTTAACATAGCAACTTTCTCCTTGAAAATATTTAAGTCGAAGGTTTTTAAGAGGTTTAATATGGTGAGTCCTTGACCTTCTGGGTATCCATCCCATTGCCCGTATTGGGCTATTTTGGTTTCTCCGTTTAAAACTACCATTGTAAGATTTCTTGTTCCCATAATTCTTTTTTGTTTTTAATTGATTTTTCCCTTCAGTCAGAACTGACCAAAGGGGCTTAACTATTTTTTCTGCTATCAAGATTGCATAATTATTTCTGCAAAACTTTTGTATGAAATACCCTTTCACAGAAAGGAAGATTTTATATAAAAATCCAGTGATTGGTTTTGACAGGAAAATAATGAATAGGCAATTAATTTTGCAGAATAAATCGGTTATGCCCCAGAGCTGTATATGTAATTATAAAAAGGAAGAGGAATAAAATAAAGGTGGGACGGGTAAAAAAAGGTACTTGCATGAAAGGTATTTAAGTCTCTTTAGATTCAGCATGGTGTCGGTGAGTGCAGGCACATGTATCTACCATCTCGATTACATTTTTATTTGATTTAGACTTGCAAACGGTAACAGGAATACCAAGTAGTTGAATTTAATGTCTTCCTACTCTTGTGTTACCGTAACTAATGTTTCTTCTGTTGTGCCAGTGTAGTTTATGTGATGGTGTTGTGTTAATTCTTTCTTGTGTTTGAAGAAGTGACAAAAGGTTTCTTCCTTTAGGAAATATTGTTATCGAGGATACTTTTTTCTATTTTCAGCGTATGTTTTTTCTTGCCATTTTTCTTGCTTTGTTTTTACTGTCCACTTTGAAATAATTACCATATATTAGCTGTGTTTGTAAATGGTGTATATGGGATTGTATTTGCTATGTTTTTGTTGTTCTGCTATTTACTAAACTATATTGAAAATTATATTTTAGTTTCTTTTCTGTTTAATTAGTACAATGATTTTAAGAATAACCGACAAGTATACCTACTTTTGTCCAAAACAAATACAATACAGTATGAAAAGAATCAGCTATTTCGTTCTGCTTTTCCTATTTGCTATCCCGGCATCGGCGCAGAACCTGTTAAAATTGAAGTCTATTCCTTTTCCTCTTTCTTGGCATAATACGCCTAAAGATTTTCAGGTAACAGAGGATGGGAGTCTTATTATTACAGGAGATAAGAAATCCCGGTTATTCAATGATCCGCAGCGTATAAGTCCACCGACGGATACTGCTCCCATTGCCCTCTTTAAACCTGACGAACAGTTTGTTTTGAGTTGTAAGGTGAAAGTTGACTTTGTTTCAAAGTTTGATGCAGGGGTACTTATGGTATATGCCAATCCTGAACAATGGGCGAAACTTTGTTATGAATACAGTCCGCAAGGTGAACCAATGGTCGTATCGGTTGTAAATAATGTAGTATCCGATGACTCTAATAATGCTACTCTTCAAAAAGATGAAGTATATATGCGCATTGCGGGATATGGCGGTGGAGTTTATGCTTTCCAATATTCTGCCGACGGAAACTTATGGAACATGGCTCGATATTTTTATCTGAATCCAGAGCATGATTTGAAAATAGGTTTTTTGTCACAGTCTCCTAATGGTGAACAATGTAAAGCTACCTTTTCTGATATTCAGTATATTCCGAAGAAGTTGGAAGAATTGCGAGGAAATGATGAAATTATTAATAAGCGTATTTCTACCATTCCTCACAATCTGATAATCCATAACAGTCCTGTTGATTATGAAATAGAAAAAGACCGAATCAGCATAAGTGCGGCAGGAAAGACGAACCTATTCAACAGCCCTTCCGGGAAATCGAAAGTTACGAACGCTCCGCTTATCCTGTTTGAGCCGGAAGCTGATTTTACAATGAGTGCACGGGTTACAGGCAAATTGAAATCGGTTTATGATGTAGCTGCTCTCGTTATCTATCAGGATGATGATGTCTGGGCAAAGTTCTGCTATGAGAACTCGGTTAATCTTCAGCCAACAATTGTTTCCGTTGTCACCCGTACTTTCTCTGACGATTGTAACTCTATGCCGGTCGGTGATTACGCATATATGGCAGTAGTGAAGCAGGGGACAGAATATTCGTTTTTTTATTCTTCTGATAATAAAAATTGGTTGATGGTCAGAAACTTTAATCTTGAGACGAAAGGGAAGGTTAAAGTAGGTTTTGCTGCGCATGGCTCTCGTGGTGACGGTTTTACGGGAATATTCAGTGAGATAAAATACCAGCCGAAAGCCTTGGATGATATGAGAATGTTGTCTTTAGAATGACGCTTTAGGTAAGCTCTCTTTATTAATCTCTTTGTAGATTATGTAAATGTATATAGCTATTGATATATCATGATAATTCTAGTTTGATTAGTGATATAACAATAGCTATATTTTCTTATAACTGTTCTTTTAAAAGTAAATAAGGATAATCCGTTAAAAAGTAATTGAAGGATTCCTTGATAGGTAATGAATGTGTATAAAATATGTGATAATATGCTAAGTGTTTTGTATGTTGACGATTTTGTATAATTTATATGAGGAGTGTGTTTTGTAATCATGTTCATGTACAAGAGGGTGAGGGATATTTTTCTATTTGGTAAAGTTTGAACTTGTTATTGTGATGTCACAAACTTTAAAAGTATGTTCGATAAGTAAATTTGTTAATTATTATATTCCACATATCGGTTAAAAAGAGAACTATCTTTGGTAAATGAATAGTTTATTGTTGAAAATCTTTCGTGTTGTGCTTTAATGTCTTTTGTCTATTCGGTGATCGTATAATTTGTATGTTTATTGTTTAAATTACAAGGAATGGACACAGAAAAACGTTTTAGAATTGAACTCTGATTGTCTTGTTTACACTCTCTTTTACTACGAGTTGTTTTTTGCTTATTCTATATTATTTTATTTAATCACTATATTTTTATTATCTTTTCGCTATATTTGCGCCAATGCTTAAATAGAGCATTGTGACGTTCAGTCTCTCCTTCATAGAAAGCGGCAATTTTCAAAACAAGGAAATAGAGTGAACGGTGTTCGTGTATTGTATTACCACAATATACGTGCCCGTTATATCTATGCTTCCTTGTTGGGTTGTTTGCCGCACCTCTATGAAGGGCGTATTTATTTTCGGGCACGTTCTTTTTAATAACGGTAACTAAACATGGACAATTTAGAAAAAATCAAATTATTTTTCCATTTCAATAAGGAAATAGTGTATTTAATCGTTTTAGGGTACATGGTACTTATCTTTATAATTATTGCATTAAGCTTGGTTATCAAAGAGCAGAATCAAACGATTATTTTTTTGCAAAACGGAATTATCAAGCGGCATCCTAAAATACATATTGATAAGCCTCGTGCAAAGGGATTATTAGACGCTGAATATAGAATGCTTATAAAAGACAATCACAAATAGAATTCCTTCTAAAATCCTAATTTTTCTTTAGATATTGAGTTCGCTTTCAGAATTTGCTTTGTGGAACATTAGATAAAAAGCATTGATGATTTTTGGGAATTTCCACAATGTTTTTGTTCGTTTCGTGAGCTCCCTGATTACAATTGTCGGTGGTTACTAAATTCATGCTATAAGAAGAATCGTATTGTGAATAGAAAGTATTTCGTGTGAACGACCTTCAAAATAGTGTTCTTAAAAGGCGATTGGTGATTTATTAAGCTAAAAAAGGGTATTCCTTTGCGATGATAATAGACACATCATTTTTTCATAATGTGAAGAATGATGTGTCTATTTTTAATTCTTTCCGGTGCTTTCTGATGATATGAAGTTATAAGTTGAAATCTTGACGTATGTCCTGTATGGCTTTTTGGACTACTATCTGTTTCACACTGTTTAAATCTTCACTCCATTTTTCAGGATAATTCGTAATCAAGCTACCATGATTGGCTATTGCATCTTTTATCGTTCTAATAATATTGTGTTTAGTAAGTGGAGTACTGTGAAATAGGCAAAATCTTATCGCCATTTCTAAAGTAAGCAAATCAATTGTTATTCGAACTGTTACCGATATTTTTAGCATATTGATGATTGCCTGCTTTTTTTTAAGTTTTGTCTCTAACTTTTCTAAACGAACGTAATAGTACGAGGGAACCGTCCTATTTTGTTTTATGCACATTTGTATTGCTTCGTTTATCTCGTCTATTCCATCTTTGATGTCTATGCTATCAGTACAATTAGAAGCAATAGTGTATGCTGATAATTTGTTCATGTTTTGTGGTTTTTAGATGTTTAGTAGTTTTTATTAGGCATCTAGCATCATGGGGACAAGCAATGATAGGTTGTCTATTTTATCATCTTCGCCAACAGGTTTGATTATTACGGCTTTTGAACAGTCACCCATCGAAAAAGTGATTTCTTTACTTGTAGCGTTTTCTAATATCTGTTTAAGGAGTTCATATTTGAAACCAATTCGTAAGTTAGTTCCGGAATAAGAGCAAAATAGTGTTTCTTTTGCAGAGGTTGAGTAGTCTATATCCTTTCCTGATACGTCAATGCTTACGCCAGAAAAGTTCATCTCTATACTACCATTCGCTGCACTCGAAAAAAGCCCAACTCGATTAATTGTGGATAGTAAACTTTTTCGTTCTATAGTTGCCTTATTGGGGTTGTCTTCCGGAATGACAGCATTATAGTTCGGATATTTTCCTTCTAATAGTCGGCAACGGAAAATGTCATTTTCAAAAATAAATATTGCTTCTCTTCCGTTGTGAGTGATAGTAACGGGTGCTGTTGTTTTATTGGTAATGTTTTTTATAAGAATTGCAGCCTTACTCGGTAATACAAAGTTTAGATTTTCAACAGGGTTTTCTAGTTTGTAGGTATTTCGAATTAATTTTTGACCATCTGATGCCGCACATTGGAATACTCCATCTGCTGTTGTGAAATAAATTCCATTCATAATTGGACGTAGATCGTCATTTGCTACAGCAAATAGAGATTGAGTAATAGCCATATTCAACGTACTTGCTTCGAATTGAACTTGTGTTTCGATATTGTTTAATGAGGACGGGATGGTATATTCATCTGCTGAATTGGCTACAAAATTATATTTTCCATTATTATATTTAATATTAACCTCAAAGGTTGTTTCGTTGATAGTAAAACCGATTGGTTGCTCTGGTAGGTTTTTGAGAGCATCTAACAGTCGGTCAGCCGGTACGCAGATTTTTCCTGTTCCTTCGATATTTGCTACTGCCAATGTACTGTTATGAATAGATTCACCGTCCGAAGCGGTAATCCGCAAAATTTCACCGTCTAGTTCAAATAGAAAAGATGAGAGAATAGGGCGTACAGCCTTTGTACTCATGACTTTAGCCATTGTGGATAACTTGTTCGCCAAAGTGGTTGATGATGTAAGAAATTTCATAATCTTTTATTTTTATTTCCCTATCGTTGAGGGCATTTTGCTCTCTATTGTCGGAATGTTTTTTCTGTGCATTTCTTTGAATATTCTGTGTATGTCACAAATCTTTCTCTCCAAATACTCTTTATCTTTGATAAAGGAAGATTTGTAGAGAAACTTTGCATGGATTTGTGTAATTAAGCAGATATGTTTGAAATTTGCATCAGAAAATTCAGTATCGGCAATAGAACTATTATGCCAAATGAAAAAAAAATAGGATTTAAAAGAAATATAAATGGGGGATAGGAATATATGCATATCTTTGCGCTATGTCAAATAAGTCCAATGACTTAAATAATTAAATTGAATGCTATAATGGAGGGAATAAGGCTTGGTTTAACGATAATAATCTTGGCGTTTTTTTTCTTGGGAGGTTGTACCAAAGAAGAGGATGCCGATCCAAAGTCTACAGGTGTGCTTATTAATGGCGTCATTTGGGCTAAGAGTAATCTTGATAAAACAGGTATCTTCGCTACCAAACCTGAAGAGTATGGGATGTTCTATCAGTGGAACCGCAAGATGGCATGGTCGAATATCAGTGAGATATCGGACTGGGATATCTCAGATGAACAAGGAGATGTTTGGACCAATGAGAATGACCCCTGTCCCAAAGGGTGGCGAGTGCCTACAAATACGGAATTTGAAACGTTGGCAAATGAGAATAAAGTATCTTACGAGTGGATGGATAATCGGCAGGGTGCTCTTTTTACTGATAAAATCACCGGAGCATCCATTTTTTTTCCAGCTTCCGGACTTCGACAGTCATCAGTAACTAACGTTGGTAATCTTGGCTTCTATTGGAGTAGTTCAGCTACTGATGGCAATGGCTACTATATGTCCATAACCAATTATCGATTTTATCCGAATTATTACGGTAGTCGCAGTTACGGTTTCTCTGTGAGGTGCGTGCTAGACCGGTAGTTAAACATTCTAATCAAGATAAAAAGCTTGATTAACATGCAATAATCAACTCCATTTTGTTTTCTTTCTTTGTTTTTATCGCCTATTTGGACAAAATAGCTACACAGGTGTGTTGGTAGTATATCTGTTATATTGTATTTACCATAGTTTTGTACTCCTGCATCTGGAAATAGTTATTGGGAATTATATTTTAGTTTCTTGTTCTACTAAATATCGAATTGTCCATTGGAATAAGAGAATGGGATTATGGGAAGAAGGAATTGTTTAATAGGAAGGAAGATTAGAAAATAGATTGTAATGATTGGTATGTTATTGAATCAGTCATTGAAGTTGCATATTCCTAAAATATTTCACCACAACATAAACTCTACAATATGAGATAAATGGTAGTAGTTATACCTATACAAACTCTACATTGAATATCGTAAAATGTTGAATAATAGGTAGATATGAACAATGTAAAACTCTACATTGTTTTCATATAGAGTTTGGGGGCGTATAACAGATGTAGGATAGTTGAATATAAACACTACCTTTGTGTGGTACTGAATTGCATAGTAATGGTCTTAAAATTTAATAATATATGTTTGGACATAAGCAAACGAGAAATACAATTGAAAACATCAACAAGTTTTTTGATACAATAGATCAAGCCTTGTTAGTTTTTAAAGATGGTGTAAAGAACTATCTGTATGGTCATACAGAACTATTTTATGGCAATATGCAGACTATGAATACTTTAGAGACCGAAACGAATTCGCTTAGAAGGCAAATTGAAAGTAATTTGTATTCGCAGTCAGCTCTTACACAGATGCGTGGAGATATAATGGGACTAATGGAACGATTGGATCATATGGTAGATATACTAAACGATAATCTAATTCAATTTGAAATAGAGCGGCCTTATATTCCGTCTGATTTGAATGCGGATTTTATCAAACTTACTGAGTTGTCAGTGCTCTCTGTAGAGAGTGTAATTCCTGCTGCCAAAGCTTATTTTCGTTCGCCAGACGTAATTACAGAAAAAATACATCGGGTTTATTTCTACGAGAAAGAATCTAATAAGCAGGCACAGAGCATAAAAAGAAAAGTGTTCCACGATATGAAGGCTTTGAAATTAAGTGAAAAGTTTCATTTGAGATATTTTGCTTTGCATATTGAAACTCTTTCGGATTCGGCAGAAAAAACAGCCGATTTGCTTTCAATAATGGCTATAAAACGTAAGTTATAAATTATATTATATGTTGATTGTCAATTTCATATTAATAACGGCATTAGCCGGATGGTGGTTCAGTTCTACTGAAATCTCCGCCGGATTTAGTGGGCTTGCTGCTACTGGAGTAGTCAGGAGGCGTTATTGGGGATTGGGAATTATCATATTTATTATTATTGGAGGTTGTCTGTTTGGTAATCTATTAAATGGTATTATTGTAGGGGATACTCCATTAACAACACCGGGCTCTTCTACGACAATAGCTATTTCAGCATTCATAGCTACTCTGGTTACCTATAAATTGTCCAGATTTAGTTCTGTATGCTATGGTATTCTAGGAGCTCTATTGGGATGGGGCATGTATGTAAATGATTCCATAGATTGTATTGCGGTACTTAAACTTGTACTTTCGTGGCTTATAGCTCCATTGTTAACTGCCGTAATAGCCTTTTTTATATATAAAGTATACCGTTTCTTTATCCGTAAATCTAGCATACATATACTGATACTTGCCCGTTATCTAAGAGGTGGCTTGATAATAGCTGCAATATTGTTTGCTCTTGCCATTGGAATGAATAATAGTATCTTATTTATTATTCTCAATGAAACGATTTCGCCGGGTTTTGATTTTTTATAAATAATCTGGATGTAAAAGATCAATACATTCTTTTGTTTTTTTCATTTTTACTAATTGCTCTAATCACTTGGAAAAGCACTTTTTTAAAAATAAATACCTTATCAGAAAGAGAATTTGATATCAATATAGAATCTGTCCTGGTTATGCTTATTGCTGGAGTGTTGGTGTTGATGTTTTTCTCGATTCCTGCCGTCTGTTTGATAGGGTTAACAGAAACTCCGCTTAGCATAGCCGGGATTGTATTAGGAGGGTTCGCTGGGATAAATATAGTAAAAAAAGAAAAGGGAATTGCTTATAATGAAGAAGGCAGGTTTTTGTTATCTGTTATTATTACCCCGCTTGTTTCTTTTGGTATAGCGTATTTTATTTTTAATATAGTAGATACACACACATTAGTAGCTAAAGGAAGTAAAATAGCGATAGCTTCCCGGGGAGTATTCAATATTACACCTGTAATAATTGCGACACTTGCATTTACTTTTCTATTTCTTGTTTTGGTCTATCTGCGCAAGCAACGTAGAATGAGAATACAGGCAGAAATAATTCTTCTGGAAAATCAAAATAAACTTTTTGAAAACCAAAAGGCAATGTCTGCCCTGGAAATAAAAACGGTGGTGACTGAGAATGAAAGCTTGAATACTAAATTAGAATTACGGCGTAAGGAACTTATCAATATAGCACTGGGTATAACCGAACAGAAAATCTTTCAGGAAATTTTGTATTTGCAACTGAAAGAGTTGAAGAATCTGAATGACGTGGAAGATTTGCATCGAGAAATAGAAGATATGGAGAGGCAGCTACTTCAAAAAATGAATTTCTCGGAAGAGTTAGAAAGTTTTTATGCGCAGATTGAAAACTTGCATCGTGATTTTAACTTGAGGCTTTCAGAGAAACATCCAGACCTAACGGAGCAAGAAAGGAGGTTAACAACACTACTCCGGTTAGGATTTTCTTCCAAACATATTGCTTCACTAATGAATATATCTCCTAAAAGTGTTGAAATGAGCCGTTACCGACTGCGAAATAAACTCGCATTGGATCATGATCAAAAATTAATTACCTACATAGGAAATATATAAACAATAAAATCATTTAAATTCTTATTATCATGAAAAAGATTTTAATTGCAATTACTATTGCTATGCCCTTTCTATGTCTTTCTGCTCAGGAGGAGGCCGATTCTACACGCTATAACCAGTATGGCATAGCTGTGACCCGTCTACCGGTGATAGCCGAAGCAAGAGATGGATTCCTTGTTTTTGAGTCTCCGAATAAAAATTACAAATTTTGGTTTGATGTTCGTGTTCAAATGGATGCAGCTACCTTTTTTGGAGCCAAAGACTATATGGATCCTATCGGGAATGGCGTGACTAACCGCCGTAGTCGCTTTGCCATTAAAGCACAGATTAATGAAGATTGGTATGGCGAAATTGATACTGACTTCGCAAACGGAGAATTTGAGTTAAAGGATGCTATTATTCGCTATACTGGATTTAAAGATTGGGAAATCAGCGCAGGTAATTTTAAAGAAGATTTTTCTATAGAACAAACCTCTTCTTCACGTTATTTGGCGTTCATGGAACGTCCGATGGTGGTTCAGACATTTGCTCCTTCCCGTCATATAGGAGTGGATGCACGCTTTGCACGGAATTGGTTCTACGGATCAGCTGGAGTGTTTTTTCAAACAATGGATAACATTGAAACATCTACTTATGTGAATGACAATAATAAAGATTATGGGCGTAATCAAGGTATGTCATACACTGGTAAAGTCGTTTTTACTCCTTTGTATAAATATCTCGATAAAGGTGTGCATATTGGTTTGGGGGCTTCTTACCGCACTCCTAAAACGGATGTGGATGTGACTGAGTTTGGCGGTGCTCGCTATAGTGTACGTAATTCTACTTCTATTAATCGTAAAAAGTATCTTGATACTGATATTATCCCGAATGTTGATCATGAGTTGCTCGGTAATGTGGAGCTAGCAGGACATTATAAAGGATTCCGCTTTCAGGGTGAATATATAGTAAACAAAACATATATTAAAGATGATGCCCCTGTTACTGTAAATAAAGATACCAAAACATTTGATGGTTGGTATGCTCAAGCCGGTTATATTTTATTTGGCGGACGACAGCGCTATAATGCTAATGATGCTAAATTTACTCAACCTACCCGTGGACGTAAATGGGGAGATATAGAGCTCTTGTTTCGTTATGACTACCTCAATCTTAACAGTAAGAACGTTTATGGTGGCTCGGGACAGAACTATACAGTAGGGTTGAACTATTATATCAATAACTCAGTGAAAGTGGTTGTTAACTATCAGTACTCTGATAATGATCGTTATGCCAATGGTAGAGGAAAACTTTTTGTTGGACGTGATGCTGATGGCAATCCAACCAGTAACTTCAAAGACGTCGTTGCGAAAAAAGGAGATGCTGGTATTAAATACAGTATGCTCGGCTTGCGCCTTGAAATTGACTTTTAATGAGATATCTGTAAGTAGAGTATAAAATAATAATAAAACTAATCATATGAAAAAATTATTCTTGACAACACTGATACTTCTAGCCATTGGAGTAACATCTTGCGTAAAGGACGATCCTTATGTAGAGCCTGAAGTACCTGAAATTCCAGACTCGCCTTTGAAGGGAAGTTTGGTGTTGAATGAAATAAATGGGTGTGGTGATGATGCGGAGAAGTATATCGAATTATACAATAATTCTGATGCCGAAATAGATTTAGCAGGAGTGGTTATTTATTATAATAACGTAAGTTCGGAACCGGCAGTAACTTGGATAGGTACTACCCAGAAAATTTCAGCTAAAGGGTTCTTACTTCTGAAAGGAACAAAGAGCGGAACAAATCCGGGACATGATTTGAGTACGGGATTATCGGGAACACAAAGTATTAATGTTGAAATCCGGGATGAGAACAATGAACGTGTAGATGTTTTCCAAGTACCTGCTGATGCAAATCGTGTAAAATCATATGCTCGAATTCCTGATGGTACAGGAAGTTGGTATTATGATGCTCCAACCGGAACTCCGGGCACGACAAACGGAAATGTAACTACGGGGAAAATGCCTATTGTAAGCGTTCCTGTTATAACTGATCTGGTTCGTTCGATAGCCCTTCCTACTCCCACTGATGATGTGGTAATAAGTGCTAAAGTGCTAGCTGAAGAAGGGACTAGTCTTACGAAAGTAGTTCTTGAATGGACAAAGGACGCGTTAGCTCAAACAGCTATAACAATGGTTAAAGATGGTGATATCTATAGTGCTACAATTCCGATGCAAACTAATGGGACGATAGTGTCTTATATAGTGGTTGCTACCAATAATAAAGGTGGTAATTCTGTTTTAGGTGACGGATATACTGTAAGCGATGGTAGTACGGCTTCAAAAGGGAAAGTATATATCAATGAGTGTGATCCGGAAAAGAAACAATGGGAAATATACAATTCGGAAGATTTTGATATTAATCTAACCGGTTGGAAAATGTCAAAAGACAATGATGCTCCAACGTTTACTTTCGGGGCAGGTACGGTAATTGCTGCCAAAGGGTTTCTGGTATTGACTCAAAACGAGGACAATAGCCCTACATTCGGTATGTCGGCAACTAAGGGTTTTAAATACGATTTATTCAATTCTGATGATGAAGAGGTTGACTCGTTTGATAACTTTGAAACTAATCAATTCAATGATAATATTATCGCTGGGTATACTGTAGGTCGTCGGATTGATGGAGATTCTCAACTCGTAACCTTCAGCAAGGGATCGATGGGGAAAACAAATAGTGACGGCATTATTGACGCAACTGCATCTGCACTTGTAATCAATGAAATTGATGGCAACGGAAAGTTTGTAGAAATTTATAATAATAGTGATAAGGAACTTTCTTTGGAAGGTGTGACATTGCATAAAAATGAGAAAGGAACTTGGTGGACAGGCCAGACGGGTACCAAGATTGCCGCAAAAGGATATTATACCATTGTACAGGCAGATCAAACAACAGTAGGAGCTGACGAGTATACAGGTGACAGTGGGATATCTCCCAAACAATGTCTGAAGTTTGAATTGAAAGGGACAACTGGGGAACTTTTGGATGAATTCGTTCGTACCAAAGCAGGTACAACATTGGGAGATAGCTGTACTCCGGATTACGGATCAGGAACCCAATATTCATTTTCACGCTGTCCGGATGGGACAGGTGAATTTGGACTTGCTGTTCCATCCTGTAATGAAGCCAATCCTGCCACTTCAGCAGGACCAATCCTTGTTGATTAAATGTATAAAACAAATATCACATATTTATTAACCTTTTAAAGAATAAACAGTTATGAGTAAAGAAAAAATGGAAATTGGTGCAATCTCTAAACCAAGATTTGAATTCCGTACGTTTGGACAGTGTTTCTGTGATGAACATAAACGTATGGCACGCCTTTCGATTCCTGTTCCGGAAAAAGTATGGGAGCGCAGCAGTGATGAAATTTATATTCTGTCCCGCACAAATGATATCAATAATACCAAAATACGTGATGGGAAAATGGATATTAAGACTTATGTACAAACAATTGATGGCTTGGAACAATGGAATCCACTGATGAAAGGCGAATTTCCTATTGCAAAAGAGGTATTGGAAAAAGAAGTATTTCCGGCTTTCATGGTGGAAATGCCTGAGTTAACTAAGGATACTTATACCTATGACGAATTTATCGACATGGTAGAAGCTCATCCAGACCTGGCAGCTGTACGTGTACATAAACAACGCTTTGGGTATATGGTGAATGATACGATTTGTGAAGTAGGTAATGTATTGATAAACGGAGCTAAGGTGGTAACAATCAATTCGGAGTCTACAGAGGTGGAAGACATCAAGAAAACTATGAAAGATGTTGGTCTTGAAGGAGTAGAAAACATCAACTATCTCCAAGCTATTAAGCGTGTAATTGGGATGATAAATAAACCGTTAGCTAATTAATCTTTAAAAAATAATTATTATGGCACAAGAAATAGAACGTAAGTTTTTGGTAAAAGGTGATTTTAAATCACAGTCAACCAAGAGTACTCGTATCACGCAGGGATATCTTTCTTCTATCCCTGAAAGAACAGTACGTGTTAGAATTAAAGGGGATAAAGGGTATATTACGATTAAAGGTATTGGTGATGCAAGCGGAGCCAGTCGCTTTGAATGGGAGAAAGAAATTCCTGTATGTGAAGTGGAAGATCTTTTGAAGATCTGTGAACCGGGAGTTATTGATAAGACCCGCTATTTGGTTCCTGTTGGCAAACATACCTATGAGGTAGATGAATTTTATGGTGATAACGAAGGGCTTACCGTAGCTGAAGTGGAACTTGCTTCTACAGATGAGGCATTCGATAAACCCAGTTGGCTGGGTGAAGAGGTGACAGGAGATTCTAGATTTTATAACTCCATGTTGATGAAGAATCCTTTTAAAAAATGGTAAAAAACCATGTTTTAAATTGTGTATTGGTGATCGTTGGAACGGTGTCTGCCTCGTGCGGCACCGGTACCACCGGTTATGAGGCTGACAGCCCGACACCTTACTCCGTTTATACTACTGGGGTTAAAGAGTTTTCAGGTGTTTGTTACAATCAAGCCAAAACGGCTTTGCTTGCAGTAAGCGATTTGGGTAAAATTTATGAGATAAACTTTGACGGAACCACTCGTCAAGAATTACCGTATAATAGTAATAATGACTTTGAAGCGATTACAGTGAACCACCAAACTGGCGAGATTTATCTTGCAGATGAAAGGGTGAACAAAATATATAAAATGACTTCCGCTGATGCTACCACATTGACAGAAGTTGCAACGATAAAAATATCAGGAGCAATAGCCAACAAAGGCTTGGAAGGGGTGAGCTACGGTGTGGATACCTTGTATATTACCAACCAGACATCTCCAGCAATACTGATTAAATATGCCCTGAAAACTGGTGTCGAAATTAGGATACCCATTCATTTCGCCACTTTTCTTTCGGATATATGTTATGATGGAACAGATCATTCTCTTTGGATACTCGATAGTAAAAGGAAGCGGGTTACTCATTGTAGTGTAGATGGTGAGGAGATAGCCTCACAATCTGTGGATATGATAAAGAAACCGGAAGCTTTGTTGGTAGATAGGACTAAAGGAGGTATGTGGATAGGTTGTGACGGAACTGGTAATTTGTATAAAATTACTCTCGAAATTTAGAATAATATATTATAATTATAGTTGAACTTGAATCATGGAAGAAAAGAAAGATGTCTATTTTGATCCACTGGATATGAACAATTACCGTGTGGAGAAATTACCAAAGATGGAGAAATCGGGATTTGAAAAGTGGCTTGCCCGTCTAGGCGGTCCTTTAGCAATTATCGCTTTTATCTTACTTTATTATTTTATTAATATCTCCTTCTTGGATAATCTGAATCCTGATACGCTCACAGGGGGAGCGGTAAAGCGGTTAGCGGAATTAGGCCTTGATAATTTCACACGTATTAATTATGCCATGGTTGCTATTTTTGTAGCAGCCATCATACTTTGGATCACTGAAGCAGTTCCCAATTATCTAACTTCGCTTCTTTTGATTCTGGGCATGGTATTGCTTCATGTTACTACCGATAAAGTTGCCTATGCACAACTGGGACATCCTGTGATGTGGCTTAATATCCTCTCGTTTGTTTTGGCCAGCATGCTCGTCAAGACCAGGGTAGCGAAACGTTTTGCGCTATGGTTTGTCATCCGGTTTGGAAAGAATTCTACTTGGGTAATCTTTAGTTTTATCATTATCAACGTGGTACTTTCGGCTTTTATATCTGCTACAACAGCCAAAGCAACTATCCTGCTACCAATATTTATGGTAATTGCTGCTATATATGGTGCGCGTGGTGGGGAACATAGGAACAATTTTGGGCGAAACCTGGTATTGCAAAACCTTTTTCAAATTAATGTCGGAGCCAGTGGTTTTCTCACCGGTTCGGGTGCCAACCTGCTTGCGGCATCATTGATTGCCGGGTCTATTGGGCAAGAGCTATTCAGTTATCAAGATTGGTTTGTGGCTGCATTTCCGCTCGCAATGATTATTATCCTGATAGGATGGTTTGTGGGCTCCAAAATTATTTTCCCATTGAAACCTGGCGAAGAAGTTCCCCAAATTGCCGGAGGGATGGAATATCTAAAAAAAGAACTTGCGTCAATGGGGAAAATGCAATTTCAGGAGTATAAGGCTATTGCTATTTTTGTTGGGGTACTTGCTCTGTGGGCTACAGACAAGCAACATGGTATTGACCAAACGGCTGTCGCCTTTATTGGAGCAGTTATTGCATTATTACCTGGTATTGGTATTGTGAAATGGAATGATGTGGACATACCTTGGCATCTAATGATCTTCTCTGCCGGGGCTTACACGCTTGGAGCAGGACTTGACGCTACGGGATTACCTGTGACTATGGTAGATGCTGTCTTTAATCATTTGGGACTGGATGCTGCTACTCCTTTCTGGGTGGTATATCTAATTCTCACCGCTATGATGCTTTTCAGCGCACTTTTGTTTCAATCAAAAACAATGAGAGCACTTATTTTTATACCTATCGCCATAGGGGTATCGCAAAAATTCGGTTATCCCATTATGAGCCTCTCCTTTCCATTAGCATTACTTATTGAACATGTATATGTATTGCCTTTTAATAGTAAACCTGCTGCACTGCTTTATACGACTAATCAGTACAGTATTTTAGATGCATTCAAATTTGGCTTTACTATGATGTTGATTACTTGGGTGATGATAATTATATGGGGAGAAACTGTGCTAAAATGGTTAGGATATACCGATGGTTTATTTTTTTAATAAGTATATCATAATAGAAGGAGTTACTGATGATTGAAATTACAGCAAAGGTGCATGATAAATTTTCTATTGAGTTTAAAGTTGGCTTTATTGTACGACGTAAGCTTAAACTGAATGATTTCGCAATAAATACATGGATATTTATTCCTAATAGTTTGGATATAAACCCGCTGACATATAGTAAGAACCAGTTTTATCGGGATGTAAAATCAAATATCAGGCTCATTACACCTGTTTTTTTACTAAGAGAAATATCGATAGGCAGTGCTATACCTTTGCATAATTTAGAAAAAATATTTCATACAGTAGCTTCAAATCCAACACGTACTAATATTCGTGAGTATGAATATCAAATTAGAATGTTTACGGCTATCTTTAAGAGCGCTATTCGAAATGAAGTCATACATCTTTTGAATAATACTATTGAGGAGGATATGGAATATTTGGTGAGTTCTTATCTGGAGAGCATTAAAGACATAACCACTAAATACCGTGATTTACGCCGGATAATCAATGTACCTACAATATCACCGGAGATACTGGATTATTACTTTTTCGGTGATGAATTTATAAGTGATTCTGCTGAACAAAGTTCCTGTCGCATTATAAGATTTCTTGAAATTCGAAATAAAAAGAAATATGGTAAGTCTATTGGGATGCTAGCTGATTTCTGGCGGAAAGAGATTGTCTATAAGAGAGAAAAAGGCTACATCGTAGTAGATAGAAATAGCCCGACACGGAACAGAGAGTTTATTTTTAGAAGGGGAGTGCTAAAAAAATATGTAGAAAGTGATCTTTTCTTGCAAGCACGAAAAAAAAAGGATGGAGTTTTAGTAGAACAAATTTATTATAGCATAGCAGCCGGTCTTTCTATGATTTTTGCTACAGCCGTGGCTTTTTCGGTTCAAATGAAATATGGTAACTTCACTATGCCATTATTTGTGGCTTTGGTAGTTAGCTATATGCTTAAAGACCGGATAAAGGAATTGATGCGGTTTTATTTCGCACATCAATTAGGTACACGTTATTTTGACCATAAAACGATAATTTGTATAAAGGATACTCCCATTGGCTGGAGCAAAGAAGCGATGGACTTCATTACCGATGATAGAGTGCCACGCGAAGTAATGGATATCAGAAGCCGTTCACCATTGCTTGAAGCCGAAAACCGAACTATGGATGAGAAGATACTGCTTTATCGTAAATTGGTTCATATAGACAGAGAGGAAATCGGTAAGAATAGGGATTATCCAATAGCAGGGATTAATGATATCATGCGGCTGCATCTTACCCGGTTTATGCAAAAAATGGATAACCCAGGTGAATCATTATATTTGCTGGATGAAAATGATTCAGCTTCTGTTATCCAAGGAGAAAAAGTGTACTATCTAAACATTGTTATGAAATTTCAATTTGATGATCAGGTTGATTATAAACGTTTTAGAGTAGTTCTTACCCAATCGGGTATTACTGAATTGGAGGAGCTTAAGTAACCAATTTGAGTCATAATGTAAATTGTAGTAGGTATAGATATAGCATTAACGTTGTTGATTGTCTTTATATGTTGCTATGGCAATACGAATAAAAGCAATTAAACCTATAAGAGCAGTTACGAATATTGTGCGTATTGTTAAACTCATATCAAAGGATTGTAGAATAATACCGATAATGATACAACCAACTATTGATAATATAATTATTTTTTTGTTCATCTTTATTTGAATAGTATATTACCGAATACCGCTATCTGGAGCCAATGATCGGCATCGTCTGGTGTACAGGCATGCATTTGAACTCGATGTTTAAAATCATTGTCGGATTCTAATATGGATAATGATTTTTCTAACTTCCATTCCCATATGGGCACAGTATCTTTATTTTCCGCCACTAGGCTACCTATCCGGAATTTGATGTAAAGGGCCTTTGGCTTCTTTTTATTATATCTGCTATATTGATACTCTTTATTTGGATACAGGTTGTTTTCTACGATAGCCCATTGGCAATGATTGTTGATAAGTTCTATTAATTCCTTATAAATATCGATATTCATACTTGTATTCTGGTTTAACTGTTATACAAATCATTTTGAGAAGGCAGCTTTCATGATATCAATGTTAGAAAAACATGATAGGTATCTTCAAAATCGAAATTGAAACGTTCTATCATTCGTTTTTTTTCATTTGATATTTCGCTAAACATAATTTCTAATGAACTAAAAATGGTTAAGTAAATTGTATCACAAAGCCCTTGTTTGCCCGTTGTTGCTGAAATCCTCACCATGCGTTCCATTTCAGGATTAGAAATACTACAGCAGGTACAGGGGGGTAAGTCAGTTTTGGAAGGGGAGAAGTTATATAAAATAAGCATATCGGTTTGTTCTTCTAAAATATCCAAAACTTGATTTAACGTTAATGGTACATCAAGATGATATGCGTATTTTTCCCATTCTTCAAGATGTTCTATTTCTATTACACTTTTCGTATCGAAGAATTCTGGCATTGTTAGTTTGGCAATACTTTCAAATTTTGCTCTTTTCAATGTAATCATCATATCCTTTTTTATCATCGTTTCTATAAAAATTATTGATTTTTTTCTGTGTATGCAGATTGATATTTTTGTAGTGTATATAGGGGAATTAGTTAGGGAAAATAGCTTCCCATTAGGTGATATTCCTTATAGTTTGTAAGGTGAGTACTGGGATTCCCTACTTTTATACCTATTATCAACAAAGCATTTAATGGGATAGTATTGAATACCTTGAAGAGGTGTAGGCTGTCTTTTGACAAATTTAAGTGTGTTGGCAACGTATTGTATATAAATAATAAGATTCATATTTTATTTGATTGATAATGATAAATGTAGGATTTTGTATTCTTTGAATACTATTTCTCTTAGTAAAAGTATGAATTATGAATTTTAATATAATATTGATTGCAGGTGCTTTAATGATATTTATAATATCATACATTAAGTTGTTTTTATTTATTGTACTTCACTTGTGTCTGGTATTGAATTTTACAGTGTTTTAATTATTAGTGCTATTTATCATGGGGCATCTTCATTTCCAATATGGTTTTATGGCTTATTGGTTCATACTCGAATATTAGGGTATTAGGAACGATGCATAGCTGACATCAGGCATGTAGATAATATACGGTGCTAGAGCAGTAGGAGCTAGCTTCGTTTGCGCTATACAGAATGCTTATCACATTTATTTAGTAGTAGTCATTCTTAGGGGGAAAGAGTTTGCTATCTTCTTGATCAGAAAAACTTGAATTTAGATTTAGTTATTGTCATTTTGACTTCAGGAGGGACTTGGCTGTCACCTGAGATGCAGTCGAACAATTCGGTGGGCATTTGCGAGAAGAAAAAATAGGGGATAGCCAATCCCGGAAATTTATCTTCTCTGACCTTGTACAAACTAGAGAATTCAGCAAGAGTGCTGTATATGGTTTTACCTCCGACATGGTAGCTGATATCAGTTCCGTTTATGGACGCAATCCTTGCAGTCTTGAACGGTGGGTTATTAGGTGTTGGATGGATGGAGACATAGGAGTCTCCTACTTGCATGGCTGTAGTTTTCGGGCGGAACGGGTTAGTAATCATCCATGTGTTATATTCTGTTATGACTGCAAGTTGTTTCTTAGCTCTGGTGAGCGCCACATACAGGCATCTCCGTTCTTCTTCGATGGCGTCAATTCCGTTTTTTACAGCGATGTGCCCAGGATAGTTTCCAATAGTCATGTCAATGACATAGCAATAATCAGCTTCCAACCCTTTAGCGGAATGAATGGTGGAGATAACAACTGTATCGTTCAAAGATGCAGTACAGTCTATGTTGGAGTCGAGTAGGTAATCGTTGATGAATCCGTTGACGGATCTAGAGTTCGATGCGACATCAATTAATGCTGCAAAATCCTTCGTCCTGCGTTCCCAATCCTTGGCGTATTTGTCTTTGAGCGTGCCGCTCATCGTCTTTATGATGCCGTCTACGCATGATGACGGGCTAGCTGTCTGGAGTAAGGCATCTTTTATTACCTTTGCTGGTAGTGCAAATGCCTCTATTTTCATGATGGCTTCCGCTTTTTCCAACGCACTCTTTCGCGTAGTCATTTCCTCTATCGCTCTTCTGACCTTGACTTTGCCGATACCCGGCCACAGGCAGAGGTAGCGCATCCATGCGAGTTCATCCTCTGGGTTTACGATGATTCGCAAAACGGACATGATATCTCTGATATGTGCCGACTTCATCAAAGATATGCCGCCAAACATGACATATGGTATCTGGTTGGCTAGGAATGTTGCTTCGACTTGTTTTGCCTGATAAGCATTTCTAGCTAATACCATATGTTCTGAATATTTTATACCTGCATCAATATGCTTTAAAATTTCATTTTTTATGAAGATAGCTTCTTCTTTTTTGTTATTGACAAATACAAGGAGAGGGTTCTTTCCAGCTTTTCGCGTTGCGATTAATTTTTTGTCGTATTGCAAAGGCGATAACTCTAGCAGCTGGTTGGATACGTTCAGAATGGCTTGTGAACTTCGGTAGTTCCTGACCAGTTTCATCACAACTGAATCGGGTACACGCTGGGTGAACGAATGTATTGAATTGAAATCTGCTCCTCGGAAATTGTAGATGGACTGTGCATCGTCACCGACACAGAACAAATGGCATAAAGGCATGAAAATCTCAAGTAACTTCCATTGAAGCGGATTGGTATCTTGCATCTCATCCACCAAAATATGCTCATACATTGAAGTCACTCTAGAACGCAGTTCTTGGCATTGATTTAGAGTGGTAACCACTATGGTAAGGATGTCGTCGTAATCCATATAGGAATGTGTCTTTTTATATTCCTCATAGGATTGGATAATGTTCTCAATCTTGTCAATATCGTTTATTAACACTTCCGCCTTCTGTTGATTATTATGCAATGTCTTGTATATTGCATCGTGCATTCCGCGCTCTGTATTCAGCTGATAAGATCGTATAGATAGTATGTCTGAGGCTTTGATGTCATAGGGTAGTTGAGGCGTGTATTTGTCAAGAATGTGTTTCATGATGACTTCTTGATCATCAACGTCGATGACCGTCCATCTACTCATGTCGAAAAAGGAAGGATTAGAGCGTATTATTTCGAGACACCATCCGTGAAATGTTGCACCTTGTGGTGATTTCTTTATACCAGAGCCTATCAGTAGCTTTTCTGCCCTCAAAGCTATTTCACTTGCTGATTTTTTTGTAAAGGAAATTATTTTGATGCGTGCCGGAGAAATACCGTTTTCAATCAGCCATGCAGCTCTTGATACAATGGTAGTAGTTTTTCCTGTTCCTGCTCCAGCAAGTAATAGTAAGTGTTTTCCAAGGTAGGTGACTGCTCTTTTTTGTTCTTTATTAATCTTGTTTAGTTGCATAATTATATTGTTGATTTCTATACAAATATACGAAAAAAGGATTATGTATCAAAGGCTTTTTCTATAACTATTGTGAATATAAATTAATCATATAATCGAGATTTTGCAGCCTTGTTTTATGTATGAATCTGCTGTGAAAAGAGCTTTTACTGTTTGGAACAGAGGCATGATTAAAATGTTTTTTGTGAAAATTATTCTAGGTTGCCGCTTACCTCCAGACTGAAGGTGTCAATGAGCAATTGTAGGGAAGGGGTGCTTTGGAGGAAATTCTTGAGTGTCGTCTCTTGCAGGGATTGCTGAAGAAGGATATCTGCAATATCGATGCCAGCGTTCCATTGTTCATCACTAGTTTTTCGCTCCAATAGGTTTGAGATACTGATGGAGTAGTTTTCCGCTTTGAGCTTCATATAAAAGAGATACCATGTGTCGTAAGCTTTTGAGTCCGGGAACAGGCATATTCTTCTTTCGCGAAGAATATGATATCTTGAGTTCAAGCAACCATTCTTACCACCGCAGGCTATCCAGACGAAGTCTTGCATATATGCCGCACTTACGATTGCAGATTTTTCACTTTCGACAATACCTACAGTTTTGTTGGGGTATAGATTTAGTAGATGTTCACCGAAGAAGCACTGCTTTAAATGGAATTCTGTATAGCCCAGTTCTGTATGAGCCCAGACAATTCTACTATACCCTTCCTTGACGCGATGTCCGTTGGTTTTGTTGTAGAGCATGATTTTAGCTGTACGTATCTCCCCATTGAGAGTGACTTGCCAGAAGACAGTTGCCGCTCCATGCCATTTTTTAGAGGTACCGACATTGTATTCCCGAAACAGGCTGGTTATTGTTTCTTTTCCGATTTTATTACGGAGGAAAAGGAAGAGATTGTTCTGGTTATACCATTTGTTGGCACATGAAATTTGCATAATTCTTTTTTCGATGCAGCTGGCTTGTATGGGCTGCATCAGACGAGGAACGAGGGGAACCGGATGATTGCCAGAACCATTGCCTGTGTTCATCAGATCCTTTAGTGCTTCAGGGTTGTCCCTAAAGAAAATGGCAGGTGGATAGTGGTAGGCGCAATTGTTGGCTCTGTTACATTTTCCTACATACTCGGGAAAAATGAATGTGCCCATTAAGTCAATGTAACGGGTGAACTCTCTCTTGTGACCACAACAAGGGCAGGTGTATCTGTTCTTTTTGGACCGGTCATATCTTTCTAATACGAATCTGTATATGTTCATGATTTTGTAGGTATTTTGCGGAAATTGCCAGAATTGCCAATTTCGCCATGATTCATTTATAAATTATACATCTTTTTGTAAATACCATGTTTCTGTTTGCTGAAAAGCCGTTCAGAACGCTGACTATCTCCGATGAATCTGTCAAATGTCCGTGCTGGCATACCGTTCTGTATAGCGATCTCTTTGCCAATTTTAGTCTCAAATTCTTCTGGTAGGGCTGCATATACATTTCTTTCCAGTTCTGTGAGATGGATGTCGTTGTCTACAAAGAAATAGAAATAGATTCTGTAGAAAACCTTCCTGAAGTATTCAATCAGGAGAATAGCTCTTTGCACGCTCACTAAATCTATCTGCTTCATTTCCGCTTCTCCGTTTCTCCATCGTTCTGTTTGTATAATGAGGCATAGTCTGCCCAAGGCGGTACTGAGTTTTCCGAAATAGCTTGCCAGTATACCATTGCCGTTTCCGTTCATTTCATTAATCATGTCTATGTTATTCTGTTTCCACTCCATGAATTTGGTTTTGGCCTCTTTAGATAGTTTCAGATTTTTAGGAATAACATTGGTTTCTTTGCTATCGTACATGGTTTTCAGATTGAGAATTTCTTCAACAAAGGAATTCCACCAGTTTAACTCTTGTTCGGGTACATCGTCATCGTCTGCCAATTCCAATTTTTGGTCAAGCGGATAGGCGAACAATAGCCGGGACATGAAACCGTTTTCTGTCTTATCACCATCAATCAGGTGTTTGAGCTGTTCTATCTGTGTACCTCCGATAACGGAAATCAGAGGTTCTGTCACAACAATATTGAAATCCTCACCTTTACGATTGTAGATGATATCGCTGTGATTGTATCTCTCATTCCAAAAGGTACTCTCGTCCATTCCTTTGGAATAGCGCATGGAGTTTTTTGTCCATCTGGTAATCTCGTCCTGGTATAGAAGCATTCCATTTTTGGAACATTCGAGGGCATAGACCAGCCATTCTAATGTGTAATCCTGTGTGATGAAATATGATTTTCGAGGTGGCTTGGGCTTTTCCAGCCCTTCTTTGTCTTTAGTATTTTCATATTTTTCAAGCTTCTGATAGAAGGCTTCCAACTCTTGATTGTATTGTAGAGCTACTTCGCGATTGTGTAGTAATAAGGGTTTTAGTATAAGACGCGTAGGAGGTGTCTTTCCTATGGAAGGGTAGCCTACCATTACATAAAACAGTCCCGGGTAGTCATGGAAGGTGTTGTTTATTTCAATCCGGAAACGTTTACCCATGGCCACACCGATGGCACAAAGTATATTGATTCCGAGATAGTCCTTCTTGAACCGTAGATGCTTGTGAATAGACAATATAAATTGTCTGGTCCTGTTTGAAAATGCTTCAATCGGAAACTCTCCCAGTTGAAAGTCATCTTTCATGAATCTTGCTTCCGCAATAATGTCTTGAGGCGTAACAGGAGCGTTCTCTGTTATTGGATCTCTTTTCATTTTTTTCCTATCTATTGTTGTTGGTCCAGTATATTTAATGGCTTATATACCTTTGTCGCCCATGGCTTGGGTATTTTGGAACTTTTTCCATTCTAGCAACTCAGTTTTACTGAAACGCAACCTGTTCCCGATTTTATAGAATGGAATGGTTCTGTTACATGTATAACGATAGATGGTACTTTGACTTTTCTTAAGAAGAACGCTTGCTTGTTTGATATCGATTTCGTCATCACTGTCTAGGTAGGGTGATGAATCACTCTCGATTTGCAGTTCCACTTGAACGGACATCATATTGATCAGATGTTCTACTGCTTGTGGTAAATTGTCGTGGGTGACCTTCCCGAATTTTTCAATGTTTATCATTTTACTACATATTGGTTTATGCAGCAAAGAAATGCAAAGATTTAGTGATGATAATTCATCATCATTAAATCTTCAATTAATTAAGATGCCTTAATATTGTGGTTCCTATATGACTGAAACGCCTGCTTTGTCATGTGGAACTTGTTCTATGAAATAATTCTTTGATTATGTGGCATTTCTTTCTTAATCTTTTTTACGAACTCCGATATTGGGTTGTTGCTGTCCGCAATTCTGTATAAAGGAATGATGGAAGAACCGGATATTCGGGTGGAGTTGCCATAGAGGGATTGTGAATCATAATCTTTCAAGTTCATAAAGTACGTGATGTATTTGAAGTAATCTATCTGTTTTAGCTTTTTGTAATAGCTCATGAGTTCTGAAAGATTATGAAAAAAATGGGCAATATCTTGCATGGACAGGTATTCCGGAATTGCTACACGATTGGTAAGTGAGATGCTTCTCTGATCATTGATGAAGAACTCGAATGTACTGTGTTTTATTATGTTGATGTCATTTTCTGTATAGAAGGGAGTGAGGGTTGATGTTATATAGCCATCGAGGAATAACCATACTTTGTTGTATAACTCTTTGTTGTACTGGTTTATATGGTCTTTAAGTGCTACTTTAGATTTAGCTTGTTCTATACGATGAAGGCTAGAGATGTTTTGGGTTGGTGGGGATATTACTTTTTCTACTGCTTGATGGGTTTCAAGATAAGTTTTTAAAATTTCAGATTTGGCTTTATGAACTTTGCTGAATACAGTAGAATTGTGTTTCTTTGATAATTCATAGAGTTCATTGTATAACCATGTCATATCATTGGTGTGATTCTCTATTAACAGACAGTATTCGTCAATGATTTTTTTACGTGCCTCATTGATTCTGAGAATAGTGAGGAAAATTATGAAGCTAATAGATACAAGGGGGATGATATAAAACTTTAAGTACCATGGAATATCTGGTAATATGGCACATGCCAACCAAATAACACAATGTAGTTGTGGCATAATGGAGAAGGAGATTAGTGATTTAATCATATTTTTGCATTTGAAGATTGTGGAATCATTCAGAATTTTATGGGTTTGGACTTACGCTTGTGATTTGAGAGTATCTCTTGGCGTAGTTCTTCTGCTTGTTGAATACGTGAACTTTTACGTCCGGTCTCTAACCACTGAACGAGTTCGTCCTTATAAAGATAATAGCGTTTCCCTTGCTTAATGGAAGGGATACTACCGTCAACTAATTTCGCGTAGAGTGTAGGCTTGGGCATCATTAAAAAATTGCATGCTTCATCGGTATTCATTAAAACATGGTCATTTACTTTAGGATCCTGTTGTGCATTGTTTGCAAGAATGAGCTTTTCCAACTCTTCTAATTTTGAATAAATAAGGGATATGACCCTTGGCATGTCATTAAAGCTAATTTCGTCCATTATTTTATTAATTTTAAAACAATACAAAGAAAATCGATGATTTAGTACAGAGCAACGCATTGATACTGATAAGTGAATGATAATTAACTGGTATTAACTGTGTTCTTCTCTTAGGTTACATAAAATAAATGAAAAATGATTAGTGAACTGTAGAAAGTTCTACTTTAGGCAGAACTTTTTGTTTAATCTTCTTTGAACTGGAAACTATCAGCTTTAGGTATATTGATTTTGATGGAGCATTTGCCATCTTGTCTCAGAGTTTGTTGTAGTGTGGATAATGACAGATGTTTTAGTTCTTCTTGGAATACATTTTTTATGAAATATGCTTTGCTGTCACCTTTGTAACCAAGGCGTGTGCCAATGTTCCAACCAAAATGGCGTAAATCAAGGCTGTTTAATTCTCCGTTGGTTACTACCGGTTCCATTGTGATCGGTTTTTCGTTCTGTATATAGAGTCGTATGTTGTTGCATAGTTTTTCAAAATTAACCGAATCCATGTGTGAGGACATCTTTTTTATTGTATATTCAATAAAGATTTTGAGCTTTTCTTCCCTTTCCTTCTTCGTCAACTTGGATTTTGCATCGTTGGCTTTTTGTATATTTTCTTGTGATATGAACTGGAAGACAGTTTTTGAGGGTGATTGTTTTGTCATTAGGTTTGATGACAGACTTTTATTATTGCGTTTCCATACGGAGCATACAATGGTAAAAAGGTAATATATCATGTTTTGCACAATGATATAGGAAAAACTTAATAAGATAAAGCTGATGATAAAAACTGTAACTTTAACAAAACTGTCATCGCTGAAGTCATAGCTTACTTGGAGGGCTGTAATAGACGCTATGGCTAAAAAAACAACATGTGGCAGACCCCAATAGAGTATTCTCTTTTCACAATTATTGATCATACTATATAGCTTTATTTATTTGTAATGATAACAATTCAAAGATATACTGTTGATATGTAAAGACCTCGTACTAATAGTTACTCTTAGATATTATTATGAAATCGTACTTATGATGTATGATTTTTACTTTATTGGACGAGGTCAGTTTGAATGTTATGTGAATAATGTTTTATTGTCGTATTCCCGTTTCTTGGCATCGACCAAATCTGCATATGCTCGTGCTAGCCCGATAAAGCTTTTCGATGATATGGATAAGTTCATCGAAACAACACTGGATTTAAATTAGTTCTATAATCCTTATTACAGGAAGTGGGTATAATCCTGAAATAAAATATGCAATAGACCTCAATTAATTTCGTATCTTTGCATACTGAACAATCGAGTTTATATTGTATCTTTCTTCTCAATGTCTTGCTCCGCTACTGCTTGGCGGAACTTCCCATCGTTAAAATCGATATCAAAATCGGCTTACTTGTTTATAGTATTAACAAGTTGCGAAGGTGTGTAAAGCAATATCGTGACATATTTTTACAAATGGAATGAAATCATTTTTTATAGGAAATTTGGAAGTTAAACTTCCCGTTATTCAAGGTGGGATGGGGGTAGGCGTTTCCCTGTCAGGATTAGCTTCGGCTGTCGCTAATGAAGGTGGCATAGGTGTCATATCATGTGCCGGATTGGGGCTGATCTATCATAAATCGCATGGGGATTATTTAAGTAAGTGTATTTCCGGACTGAAAGAAGAAATACAAAAAGCCAGAGAGAAGAGCAAGGGCATAATTGGTGTAAATATCATGGTTGCTCTGACTAACTATGCCGACATGGTAAAAACCTCGATTGCCGAAAAAGTAGATGTAATATTTGCAGGTGCAGGTCTTCCTTTCGATTTACCCTCTTTCCTGGCTGGCAACAGTAAAACAAAATTGGTTCCTATCGTTTCCTCCTCACGCGCCGCCAAGATCATATGCGACAAATGGAAAAATAATTATGGCTATTTACCCGACGCCATTGTTGTAGAAGGACCTAAAGCCGGAGGACATTTAGGGTTTAAGGTAAATCAGCTTGAAGATGAACAATATTCTTTAGAGCACCTTATTCCCGAAGTAGTGAGTATAGCTAATTCATATAAAGATGAAAAAAAGATACCTGTAATTGCCGCCGGAGGAATTTCTTCGGGAAAAGATATACTTCATTTTATCGAAATGGGTGCTTCGGGTGTTCAAATGGGGACTCTATTTGTTACCACCAATGAATGTGATGCTTCCGATACATTTAAAAATGTCTTTATAAACGCAAAAAAGGAAGATATAAAGATTATACAAAGTCCGGTAGGAATGCCGGGAAGAGCTATCGATGGCGAATTTATCCAAAGTGTGGAAAAAGGTAATGAAACACCCAAGAATTGTCCTTTCCATTGTATTAAGACGTGTGACTACACGAAGAGTCCTTATTGTATTGTTCAATGCCTCTATCAGGCTGCAAGAGGCAATATGAAAAAAGGCTATGCATTTACAGGAATTAATGTACATTTGTCTGAGAAAATATCAAGTGTAAAAGAAGTTATTTCCAATTTGAAAGCTGAATTTTTGAATGCTAAGTTGGAAGGAGGAGTATAGATGCGGAAATTAATTGCATATCCTCTTTCTACTATTTATTATCTGTTGTTTGGATGTACATTGGTTATCTTTCATGCGATTCAATGGGTGTGTTTTAATTTATTTGGATATAATGCACACAAAAGAAGTGTGGATGTATTGTATTTCTTTCTTGTAGCCAATACATATATTTTAGGAATAAGGTATAAAATAGAAGGATTGGAGAAACTCCCGGCGGATACCCCCCTGATTATAGCATCCAATCATCAAAGCCTCTATGATATCATTACAATTGGGTGGTATATGCGAAAAGCGCATCCTAAGTTCATCAGCAAGATTGAATTAGGTAAAGGTATTCCAAGCATTTCGTACAATCTGAATCATGGTGGATCGGTGCTTATTAATAGGAAAGATGCGAAACAATCTCTGTCCGCCATCCGTGAAATGGCCCAGTATATAGAGACGAATAAACGCTCGGCAGTAATATTTCCCGAAGGAACGAGAAGTAAAACAGGCAAGCCACGGCCATTTGCTGAAAATGGTTTGAAAATTCTTTGCAAATATGCACCTTCCGCATATGTTGTGCCTGTAACAATCAATAACTCGTGGAAAATGACGAGATGGGGTTCTTTCCCTCTGGGTATAGGGAATAAACTCGAATTTATAATTCATGATCCTGTCCCCGTAAAAGATATGCCCTTTTCTGAACTTTTTAAAAAGACAGAACTGGTTATAACTCAGGCTATCAATTGACATAAGACAATTGGTACTTCTTTCAATTAATGCTGTTTCATTGATTATAAAATGGTAAAACTTCATAAGAAATACTGTTTGTAACAGTTTAATATAGGCTCAATAATATTTAATTCTTTAAATGTTATTGAGCCTGTTAAGGGCTATAAACGAAAAGGGATATACAACTCCTACACCAATACAACAACAGTTTATCACTCCTGCCCTTGACAATCGTGATATCTAGGGATTGGCACAAACTGGAACAGGTAAAACAGCTGCCTTTTCACCCTCGATCATACTACAGTTGTATCTGAATAAAATCGCGGAAAAAATGTGGGTGTGGGAGACGCTTACGACCGATCATGTTTCTCCAACCTGAATCTATAATGTGTGCGTGATTTTGTAGGTATTCTGTAGAAATCGCCAATTTCGCTGGAATTGCCAAGCCTGTTTCTCCGTTCAGCATATCTAAATAATGATCTGGAGTAGAGGAATTCAAATTGCTGAAATTGCCAATTTCGCCATGATTCATTTATATATTAAACATTATATCGCATAAGATTTTAGGATATTAATAATCAGTAATCCTATTCCTTATTCTGTATAACTCCTATTATATATCTTTCTGTAAATGCCCTAAATCATGGCTGTTTAATTCTTGTTTGTTACTTCCGATGCATTTTGATCGTTTTTTTGTTCTGTATATAAACTCGGATGTCGCTACATAATTTTTCAAAACTAACCAAATCCATTTTGCGTACATCTTTTTTGTTGTGTGTTCGATGCAAAAATGAGTTCTTCTTTATTTGTCAACTTGGATTTTACATTGTTGGCTTTTTGTATATTTTCTTGTGATATGAGTCGGATGACAGTTTTTGAGGGTGAACGTGCTATCGCTAGGTTTGATGACGGACTTTGCTATTTCGCTTCCATACGAAGCAAACAATGGTAAAAAGGTAATATATCATATTTTGCACCATGATATAGGAAAGGCTTAATAAGATAAAGCTGATGATGAAGACTATAACTTTAACGAAATAGTCATTGCTGAACTCATAGCTAACTTAGAAGGCTGCAATAGACGCTATGGCTAAAAAAAGATGTGGTAGCCCCAGTTGAATATTTTCTATCACAATTATTGGTCATACTACATGGTTTTGTTTATTTGTAATGATAGTAATTCAAAGATGTGTAGCTCTTATGTAAAGACCTCGTACTAATAGTTACTCTCAGATATTATTATGAAATCATACTTCTTGATGTATGATTTTCTTTTCTATTAGACGAGGTCAGTTTAAATGTTATGTGAGTGATATCTTATTGGCGGATTCCCGTTTCTTGGCGTCGACCAAATCCGCATATATTTGAGTAGTGGAAACATTCTTATGTGTGAGCATCTTGGAGACGGTGTAGATGTCGGTTCCGGCTGCAATCTGTAATGTTGCATAGGTATGACGGAAACAATGGAATGTGATGTGTTTTTTTATACCGGCTTCCTTTAACCACTCTTTTAATGGTTCTTGTATCATGCTTCTATTCATACCCTTGAAGATGTATCCAGTATTTTTGTCTCCGCATAGCGATATTGCTTCATCACTAATGGGAAGTACGGCTTCTGTTTGCGTCTTTTGGGAACGAAGACGTATGGCTAATCCACCGTCAGAAAGCTGTTCTATATCTTCCCATTTTAATTTAAGGATATCGCTGATACGCAAACCTGTGAAACATGAAAAGAGTGATGCTGCTTTTAATACAGGAAATTTGCATGGGGTATTGTTCAGCCTTTTCACTTCTTCCAATGTCAGATATTCCTTGCGGATGTCTTCTGTCTCGATTCTTTCTAGAAAGTCGTTTACATTTTCTCGTATCATTTTGTCTCGATAAGCAATTTTGAGAAGACCGCGAAAGGTTGAAAAATAGCCAGCTGCAGAATTTTTCCCGAGTTTACGCTGATATTTTTGGTGCTTTAGCTTCTTAGCAGACAACAGATACTCACCAAAGTTCCGGCAGAGATCAACCGTCACTTCTTCAAAAGTACATTTGTAGTCAACAAATATACAAAAATGGGTATATACGAATTTCCATTTCTCATTCTTTTTATGAAGCATATTTCGGAAATAAGCAAGAAAATCGCCTTTCATCTTTTCTTTATCTAAAAAGTCGTATCTTTCATTTACAATTGATTCAAATCTTCTGCAACGTATTGCTTCAGCTTTTTTCATCATGGACTCATTAAAATCTTTTTGTGTCTTATTGATAGGCTTTTCATAAATGAAAATACTTAATGATTCGTGGCGACGAACTTTCATTGTTTCTTTGTCACGAACGCCAGGATAATAATCTAAATAAAGAGAAAGCATTCCATTCTTTATTGCTCTTGTGCGCAATGTTACAGTTTTACATATTGTCATACTCTATAATATTTATGGTTACTAATTAATATTCTGTTTGCAAAAATCATAGATTAAAATCTACCGAACGAGTGTAATTTGATGATAATCCAAAAATAATTCATGGTTATTAATCATTTTTTCTTTTTCCTATAGTCTAGTAAAATTAGACTTTGATTATTTATATAAGTTTTCTATCTTGTCTTTTATTTGTATGCTAAATTTTTATTGTATTATGGGCAGAATTCTTTCTATATGTATATAAATGATAATAAATAGAGTGTACCTATTTTAGACCTAATCTTTCCAGCATTATTTTATCAAAATCTTCTTTCAACATATACATAGACTTCCCTTGATAATACTTCCGAATTTTGTTGAACCTGGAATAACTGTATATCTCATCACGTCTTAGGTTGAATTTCTCCATAACCTCAGTGACTGAGTAATAATTATCTTTATTGTCAAAACAATTGTTTTTCACCATGTCAATGTGGTCTTTGGAATAATAAGTTTTTCCGTACACAATTTGGGTTGGGATATCATGACGGCTTGTAAAACTCCTTCGGGCATTAGGTGTCATCTGGTAGATTTCTTCAATTTCCTGACCGGATAACCATGCTTTGACATCATCTTGGAATTTGTATTTTGAGAAGAATGTGGTGACGGAAAGTCTTTCATAATAGGCAAATCCTTTGTAATTTATTTTGGGAATGTTATTTTCTTTCGCCAACTTACATACCGTTTTTTTACTCATAGTATACATTTTTGCAATTTCTTCAGCAGAATAATAACCTTGGGACATAGCGTTTTCTTCTGCTTTGGGCTTGATGTTTTTTGGGGTGGAATTTACCACTTTGTTTTTCTGGTACGTACCATCCTTATGCTCTTTTATGATTCTATCGAACTCCACTCTCGATACTAAAGTTCTGCTGCCTTTCTTGCATCGGTCTATATTGTACTTGTTTACATAATAACTGATATTGATACTTGTTAATCCATACTTTTCTTTGATTTCTTTAAAAGTGTAGTAGTCGGGACTCACTTCCGTACTGCTTTCTTTCAATCTGTCAATATGTACTTTGGAATAGAACACAGCGTGATGCCTGTTTATACGTGGTATATTGTGTCTCATTGCATAAGTTGTGACGGCAGCGCGTGTCATGCCATATTTTTCCATTATTTGCTCCGGAGTATAATAAGCATCGTAATCAATATCTTCAATTAACTCGGCAAAGTGCTTGTCAATAGCGACTTTGTTGTAATAAACCCTACCTCCTTCTGCTATCTTTGGAATATCAAAACGCTCGCATCTGCGGTAGATAGTCTTCTTCATTATTTTATACTTTTCAATAATTTCATTTATGGTATAGTATATCGTTGCTTCTTTTCTGCCATAGCTCCGCTTTCTATAGGATGGTGCCTCATTGAACATTTTCTCCACGTCCGATCTGCGAATAATGGTTCTGGCTTTTAGTTGCAGAGCCCGGATCAGTCCGGAAATCATGTATCGATAGATAGTAGCACGACTTACCCCTAATAGTGTTGCAACTTCTGCCGGTGACAAAAAATCCTTGTTTCCAATACATCCAGTAGAAGGAAGAGGTTGTAAGTCTTCTTTTTCTATGTATTTTGCCAATCTCTCTTTTTTCTTTTGTTCTTTATACGCCTTGCCATTGCATGAATGGGAGCAGTAAAGAGTTGTCATTTTGTGCGCAATAAATGACTTCCCGCACCATATACATCTTTTCTGAATTTCCATATTTCGTCTCCTTTTAACTCGTCTATTTCGTCTCATACCGTCTCATATTTTCTCACAGCGTCTCATAGTGTGTCCAAAATAACATTTCACAGATTCTCATGGCGTCTCATGGTGTGTCTTTTATGTCGCCAAATGATGCCATATTTCGCCTGATATGATCTCGCGGTAGAAATACGGTACAAAAATAGAATTAATAATGATAAATAATGAAAAGTAAAGCAGAAGTGTTAAAATGGGAAAAGTCCTCAAAATGAGGACTTTAGTTGTGGTTAGTTATAGTTAGTTATGGTTGTTTATAAGAGGTCACTTGCCGATGCAAAAATGTTGAAATATATTTTGTAGCACCATATCATTCGTCACCTCCCCCGCGATGTCGCTCAAATGGAAGATGCACTCCCTGATGTCCTGGGCCACGAAGTCCCCTGAAAGATTGTTTGCCAATCCCTGTTGTACGCGTCCGATGGCTTCTAAAGCATGCGTAAGGGCTTCGTAATGGCGGGCATTGGTCACTATCACGTCGTTCTGGGTTATCGTAGGCAGATTGGCGGCGGCTATAAGTTTCTTCTGAAGCACATCCGTATTTTGCCTTTTCTTGGCGGAAATAAAAATACATTCGGCGTCAGGAATGATGGAAGAAGCCGCAGAAAGCACCTCATCAGAATGAGCCGTGCCCAGCAAGTCCGCTTTGTTGAATACTAATATCAAATGCTTTCTTTCCAGACGCGGAAGTATCTGCCCCGATAGCTGATTCATTTGCGACGTTGCGTCCGTTGCATCAATCATCCAAAGCACGATCTCCGCTTGTTCCAGTTTTTGGAACGTGCGCTCTATGCCCAGACTCTCAATCGTATCATTGGTTTCGCGGATACCTGCCGTGTCAATGAAACGGAAAGTAATGCCGCCGATATTGGTCGTATCTTCAATCACGTCGCGCGTAGTGCCGTGAATGTCGCTCACGATAGCCTTGTCCTCGTTCAGCAATACATTGAGAAGCGTTGATTTCCCGGCATTCGTTTCGCCGATGATGGCTACCGGTACGCCGTTTTTGATCGCATTTCCTACGCTGAACGAATGTACCAGTCGGGAAATGACCCCCTCGATATGATCCGCCAATCGGCAAAGCTCCGTTCTGTCCGCAAACTCCAACTCTTCATGGTCGCTGAAATCCAGTTCCAGCTCAATCAGTGAAGTGAAGTGTAGCAATTGGTTGCGTAGCTCCGTAAGCTCCTTGCTGAATCCGCCACGCATCTGGCTCATGGCAAGGCGGTGGGTGGCGGCAGATGAAGAAGCAATCAGGTCCGCCACGGCTTCGGCCTGGCTCAAATCCATCTTGCCATTGAGAAAGGCGCGTTGCGTGTATTCTCCCGGTCCCGCCAGGCGGCAACCGTGCTTGATGAGCAATTGCAAAACCTGTTGCAAGATATAGCTCGAACCGTGGCAGGTGATCTCCGTACTATCTTCGCCCGTGTAAGAGTGCGGGGCGCGAAACAGGCTGACAAGAACCTCGTCGATGATTTCCTCTCCATCGTGTATCTTCCCGAAAGTCAGTGTATAAGGTTTGCAATCCGCCAGCGTTTTACCGGATTTTGCCGGGGTGAAAATGTGGCTGGTGATACGAATGGCGTCCGCTCCTGAGACGCGAATGCTTCCGATTGCTCCTCCTTGGGCCGTGGCAATGGCACAGATGGTATCCTGATTCATCATAAAAATTGTTATTTGAGTTGCAAAGATAGCCTTTTGGGGTAAAAAAAAGAACGCGATTGTATATTACTTACTCTTTTTTATTACATTTGCTCAATTTTCGTAGCCTTTACATGATACACTTTGTTATTATGGCGCAAGACAAAATAAAAATGCATGATTCCGCTTCTCATACTACCGAGAAAGACGAGAACACGGAACTACTGAAAGAGAAATTATTGAAGGTCAACTCCGTTCTGGCTGCCCATCAAATTGCTCTCTGGGAGATAAATATCAATACCCTGGAGTGCACTTTCACTCAGGAATATTTCGAAAGTTTAGGCTTGGATAAAGTCGGCATCCGTTATCAGAATTTGGAAGAGTTCTGTAGCTTTGTGCATCCCGATGATAAGCATTTGGTGTCGTTGGATGGCTTTCAAAAGAAATTGGATGGCTTTGAAGAGTCCAAAGTCTTACGCGTGCGTTGCGTAGGTGCGCATGGTGAAATAGTCTGGTTGGAGGACCACCTCTTATCTGTAGAGAAAGATAGAAGTGGAAATCCGGAAAGCCTCTTATGCTATACCGTGAATGTCACCGGGCAGTGCGAACGCGAAACGCGCATATCGCGCATGGAAGAGCGAAACCGGAAGATAATACAGGCATTGCCTGAATTCATCTTCATCTTTGATGAAAATTTCTTCCTCATCGACGTGTTAATGTCTTCTGATACCATTTTGCTCCATCCCGTTGAACAGTTACGGGGAGCGGACGGGCGCACCATCTATTCTCCCGAAGTCAGCGACCTGTTTCTACGGAACATACGTCAATGCCTCGAAGACGGGGAGTTGAAGGAGATAGAGTATCCCCTGGATGTGGATGATTGCGAAAGGCATTATTTCCAGGCACGCATCGCTCCGTTCGAAGATAATAAAGTGATGGCATTGATACACGATATCGGTGATAGGGTGCAACGCTCCAATGAACTCATCGAGGCGAAGCAACGGGCAGAAGAGGCCGACCGTATGAAATCGGTGTTCCTGGCCAATATGAGCCACGAAATCCGCACTCCTTTGAATGCTATCGTGGGATTCTCTGAAATCATAGCTTTGACGGAAGATGAAGTGGAGAAAGCCGAATACCTGAACATCATCCAGAAGAATAGCAACCTGTTGTTGCAACTCATAAATGACATTCTGGACCTTTCCCGCATCGAGTCGGGAAAATCGGAAATGAACTTCCAGTTGGTCGAAATGACCGGACTGATTGACGAAGTGGAGAAAGTGCATCGCCTGAAAATGAAAACGGGCATCCGACTGAATGTGATACGTCCCGATGAGGAAATCTGGATTATGGTGGACCGGAACAGGATTACACAAGTGCTGTTCAACTTCCTCTCCAATGCCATTAAGAATACCCATGAAGGGGCCATCACCCTGGGGTTGGAGGTCTGCGGAGAATGGTTGAAGGTGTATGTAACGGATACCGGTTGCGGCATTGCAAAGGAGAAATTGCCCTTGATTTTCAACCGTTTTGAAAAGCTGAACGATTTTGTTCAGGGCACGGGTCTGGGGCTCCCCATCTGCCAGAGCATCGTGGAGAGATTGGGAGGAAAGATTTCCGTAGAGTCCGAAGTAGGAGTGGGGAGCACTTTCGTGATGACCCTTCCTTACCGCCAGTTTGTGTTGGGAGCGGATGGTGAACCTGTTGAAATCAATGCCCACGTAGAGCGAAGATCAGACGGCAGGAAGAAAATTCTGATAGCCGAAGATACGGAGTCTAACTTTATGCAGATAAACATTTTGCTGAAGAAAGACTACACCATTTCGTGGGTTACCAATGGCGAAGAGGCCGTAAATAGTTTCTTGCGCGAGCGTCCCGACCTGATATTGATGGACATCCGCATGCCGGTGATGAACGGTATTCAGGCTACGGAAAAGATACGTACCATCGACATCGATTTGCCTATCGTTGCGGTGACGGCCAATGCTTTCCTGATAGAACAACAACAAGCATTAGCCGCCGGATGCAATGATATTATTGCCAAACCATATACTTACGAAAGATTGAAGGAAACAATCATCAAGTATATTTGAGTGGGTGTTTCTTAGATTCTGTCCAGTACGGTTTTTATCAAAGTGTCAATCGTATTCTTGTAGCCCGTATTGGCTTCTTTAATCAACCGGTTGGCTATGACCATGCATACCGTGGTCGCCTTATGTCCCATCAGGCGGCTCAAACCGGCCAGTGCGGAGCTTTCCATCTCGAAGTTCGTAATGCGATAGCCATTGTATTCAAAGTTCTCGATCTTTTCATTTTGCTCCGGGTCGGCCAGCGGAATGCGTAGTTCGCGTCCTTGCGGGCCAAAGAAACCACCGGCGGCAATCGTTACACCGCGTACCATATCGTCTCCGGCAATGCGCTCTATCAGTTCGGCATTGGCGTCGATCACGTACGGAGCAGGTGCGCACATATTCCCCGACCATCCCATCTGGTTCAGGAACGCACGTTCAAATGGCAGGTCGCACACTTCATTGCGCCCTGAATAGAAGTTCAGCAGGCCATCGAAACCAATGGACTTTTGCGAGCAGATAAATGTACCTACGGGCGTATTCGGTTGCAAACCGCCACAAGTACCGATGCGTACCAGTTCTAACTGGCGAAGTTGGGGCTTTTCTTCACGTGTGTTGAAGTCGATGTTGGCCAAGGCGTCCAGTTCGTTCATCACAATATCGATGTTGTCGCAACCAATACCCGTAGAAACCACCGTGATGCGTTTGCCCTTGTAGGTACCTGTAATGGTTTTGAACTCGCGGCTTTCCACTTCACATTCTTTATTCTCAAGGTGTGAGCCTACCAGTGCCACTCTGCCCGGGTCGCCCACCAGGATTACTTTGTCTGCCAGCCACTCAGGCTTTACGTGCAGATGAAAAACTGAACCGTCATCATTGATAATAAGTTCGGAAGATGCAAAATACTTTTTCATATTCTGGATTTTTTGGTTGATACGTTTATAAATAGAAAACGCCGGAACGGGATTACTGTTCACCGGTTCCGACGTTTTTCTGGGGCAATAATTCTACCGGTTATTTACTCAACGGCTGGTTTGAGTTGTTTCCCGATGGTTTGGCTATGGTTTCGCGCATGGAAGTATCAGCTTCGATGTTCTTCATCCGATAATAATCCATGATGCCCAGGTTGCCGTTACGGAATGCTTCTGCCATGGCTTTAGGTACTTCGGCTTCCGCCTCGATCACCTTGGCGCGTGCTTCCTGAGCTTTCGCCTTCATTTCCTGTTCGCTGGCCACGGCCATTGCACGGCGTTCCTCAGCTTTGGCCTGGGCGATATTCTTGTCGGCATTTGCCTGGTCTATCTGCAAAGCCGCACCGATGTTCTTACCTATATCGATATCAGCGATATCAATGGACAGGATTTCGAAAGCCGTACCGGCATCCAGACCTTTGCGGAGCACAAGTTTGGAGATTGAATCCGGGTTTTCCAATACTGACTTGTGGTTTTCGGACGAACCGATGGAAGATACGATACCTTCGCCTACACGGGCCAAGATAGTGTCTTCACCGGCACCACCCACCAACTGGCGGATATTGGCGCGTACCGTTACACGGGCTTTGGCTATCAACTGGATACCATCTTTTGCTACGGCGGTCACCGGAGGAGTATCGATCACCTTCGGGTTTACCGACATCTGAACGGCTTCGAACACATCACGTCCGGCAAGGTCGATTGCGGTAGCCATCTGGAAGGATAATTCAATATTAGCTTTAGAGGCGGATACCAAGGCGTGCACCACTCTTTCTACGTGTCCACCGGCCAGGTAGTGAGCTTCCAGCTCGTCGCGGGTAATGTTGCTCAATCCGGCTTTGTGTGCTTCAATCATACCCGGTACAATGATGTAGGGAGGTACGTTACGGATACGCATTAAAAACAATTGCACCAATGAAATCCTGACTCCCGAAACTTTGGCGGACAACCATAGGAAGAAAGGAACATAGTGGAAGAACAGTACGATGAAGATAATGCCTCCTATCACAAGAAAGGCAGTTAGGTACATAGTGTCTACGTTCATGATTTATAAGATATTAAGTGTGAATATTAGTCTTTTTTCTTTTCTACCATGATAACGCCGTCCGTAATACGGTTTACAATGATAGGGGTTTTTTCATTCAGGAATCCGTCCATGGATTTCACTTCCACGATGTTGCCGTCTATTTCGGCATTGCCGATCAGTGCCAGGCGTGTAATGGCCACACCCGTATCGCCTACTTTTACTTGATCCGCGGCCGTACGGTCCACCTTCGATGTGATATTCTTTTTCAACGCCACTTTATCCAAGGTCTTGGAGCGCATGAAGAGTATCAATGAGCCTATGCAGGCTATTGCCGATACACCGAGCGTGATGAAACCAGCCGTTGTACCCAGATAGGCAAAGGCATAGTAGTTGGCATAGATCATGCAAGCTCCGGCCAGAATTCCGGCTATGCTGATGCCCGGGATGACGAACAGTTCTACCAAGAACAGGATAACCGCCGCAACAATGAGTACAATGATGATAAGTATGTCCATAGTTTTCTATTTAAAGGATTGTTTTTCTGTATTACGCACTTCAATGGCAGCCTTCTCCAATTCACCTGATAATTGTTGTATCTGTTTTTCCAGGTCGAGTATGGCAGGAGCCAGTTTGGCTTTATCGCTTTCCTTGGCACGGGAGTACAAGGAACGTTGCTCTTCCAATTTGTTTTGCTGCTGTCTGAAGCTTTTCTCCAATTGGCGGTATTTGCTGAATAAGCTCTTGGCCTGAGGAGATTTGAAATCACTCCATTGATAATACGTAGTGTGGTCATCAATTACAAATTCAAAGTCATAGCTCCGTTCGGCTTGTGGCTTTTCACTGATAGCGGCTTGCAGGCGGCGTTTGGCATCAGATACTGTATTTTGATCTACCCATGTATCTTTCAGGGAGTGAATTTGAGCAAGTCGGACAACTTTTTTCTTGTCCATAGCTTCGTAGTTATACACCCGTTTGGAAGAGTTGGGAATAAATACGTAAATACATACTTTCCCTTCCGGCTGGTAGCGATCGGAAGCAAACCATCCGAGGTTATTAAACTCGTCGATGGCAAACATATAGTCGTTATAAGGAGAATTGAATGGCATGCCCACATTCTCCGGAGTCAGATAAGTATTGGTATTCGTATTGTAGCGGGTAACAAATATGTCATATCCACCTATTGAATTCTCACCGTCGGCGGCATAGTAGATAGTTGCACCATCCGTCAATACGTACGGATAATTAGCGTTGATGGAGTCGTTGATGCTACCGGGCAATAGGCTGCCTTTACTCCATTCGCCTTGCATCTTGTTGCGGGCAAGGATGCTGAGTTTGCCATCAGGCTGGCGTTCACCGTAATAAATCTTATTACCGAGTTCAGTTTCGTATACAGTAGCTTCTATTTCTTCTTTATTCTGGAAGAAATCGTTGTACGTGAATAATTTACCGGATTCCGGACTGATTTTATAAGCTTCCAAAAAGCGGTCTTTATCCACTACGATACTATCGATAATGCACACTTCTTCAATACCTTTCAGCATGCGGAGATTGGTCTTGCTCTTTTCCAGAAGTTTTTCAGCTTCTGCGGTAGACCTTTTTCGTTTGGAAAGATCACTGATATACTCTTCGTAACACTTGATGGCATCTTCAAAACGATACAGGTCGTTATAATTTCGTGCCAGATACAGTTGTCCGCTGGGGATACGTTTCTTAACGGCTGTTTCCAGGTATTTCAGGGCTACGTCAGGTTCTCCTGTTTCCAAGCAGCATACACCGTACCATAAATTATAATTTCCGTTTGCCGGTTGTGTCCTGACGAATTTTTTGAAAACGGGTTTGGCTTTCTCGTACTGCCCCTTGTTGTAAAAAGCTTTAGCTTGTTCCAACGTCTGTGCCGATGCACCGACTAATACGAGACAAAATAGAAGGAGTAAAATATATCTCTTTTTCATGCTAGTTATCCAACTTACAAATTCGAATGTTCAAAAATACAAATTAATCGGGAATAATGCTGCTTTCCGTTATTCTATTATGTTAATTCTTCTTTAAATCATTCTTTTCTCTTACTTTTGCAGGACAAAGAGTAAAAGAGCTATAAGCTACATGAGCTACGAGCTACAAGTAGTTGCGTAACGTCTGCATGGGACTTGTAGCTCTTAGCTTGTAACTCGTAGCTTTGAATTATTATGGCGCAATTTACTGAAGAAGAGAAGACCATCCGCCGCATAGAAAAGCGGTTTAGTAAGGGACTGGTAGAATATGGGCTGATAGAGGATGGGGATAAAATCCTCATCGGACTTTCCGGTGGCAAAGACTCTTTGGCGTTGGTGGAATTGTTGGCAAAGCGCGCCCGTGTCTTTAAGCCCAGATTCTCCGTGGTTGCCGTTCATGTGGTTATGAAGAATATACCTTATCAGAGTGATTTAGCATATCTGCGTGAGTATGTTGAGTCGTGGAATATCCCTTTCGTACTGTATGAGACGGAGTTCGATGCAAGTACGGATACGCGTAAGTCACCTTGTTTTCTTTGTTCATGGAATCGGCGTAAAGCGTTGTTTACTGTTGCCAAGGAACAAGGTTGTAATAAAATAGCATTGGGACATCACATGGATGATATTCTGGAAACATTATTGATGAATATCACTTTTCAGGGCGCGTTTAGTTCCATGCCTCCTCGTTTGGTAATGAAGAAGTTCGATATGACGATTATCCGTCCGATGTGTTTGGTACATGAGTCTGATTTGCTGGAACTGGCACAGATAAGGGGATATCGGAAACAGGTGAAGAATTGCCCTTATGAAGCGCAATCTCATCGAAGCAATATGAAAGACATTTTGCATCAACTGGAAGAAATGAATCCGGAAGCTCGTTATAGTCTTTGGGGAAGTATGGCAAATGTTCAGGAAGAGCTTCTTCCTAAAAAAGTTAGTAATTTAGATTAATTAATTATCGCTTAAATATTCATAACTGAAATGAAAGGTCTTTATACGATTCTGCTTTTAATTGTCTCCAATGTCTTTATGACTTTTGCCTGGTATGGTCATCTGAAGTTGCAAGACATGAAAATTATTACAAACTGGCCGCTTTATGCCATCATTTTGTTTTCGTGGAGCATTGCTCTTGCGGAATATTTCTGCTTGGTTCCGGCCAACCGTATTGGGTTTATAGGCAATGGCGGTCCTTTTTCATTGATACAGTTGAAGATAATTCAGGAGGTGATTACTCTTATTATTTTCACTGTATTTACTACTGTCCTTTTTAAAGGTGAAAGCCTGCACTGGAATCATTTTGCGGCATTCATTTGCCTGGTATTGGCAGTGTATTTTGTATTCTATAAATGATAATTTAGCGGTGGGGAATTGGTACGCGGACGACACGGATAAGACGGACGAACGCGGATTAAAATTTCCCTTCGGCATGCAAGTAATTTTTCAGACGCGGATGACGCGGATAACGCGGATTTTAAAGGCTGCGCTATGTTTACTGCATCTTATCCGGATGGAAAAAAAAGAGATCCGTGTCATCCGCGTCATCCGCGTCTGAAAAATTACTTGCATGCCGAAGGGAAAACTTGCTCCAGCGCTACGCTGCTAAATTATCATTTTTTTGTTATAAACCGTTCCATTCCTTTCGTATAGTACGTTTGAAGTTCTCCATTCCCATCCGTATAAATGAAGCATGCATCAATATCCGGATGGGCATTGGCAAAACGTTCCGCTTCTTCCAATCCCATTACCATGAATGCAGTGGCATAAGCATCAGCGCTCATACAGTCTTTGGCTACTACAGTGGCAGATAAGATATTGTGTTGTACGGGGTATCCTGTTCTTGGGTCTATGGTATGTGCATATTTCTTTCCGTCTCTGTAATAGAAGTTGCGATAATTGCCTGAAGTTGCAATGCCTACATCCGTTACATTCAGTACTGTTTGTAGCTCCTGATTAATGGACAGTGAATCATCAACCGGCTTATTGATTCCAATGCGCCATAGTTCTTTCTTGGGATTTTCTCCCCGTGCTACGATCTCTCCGCCTATATCTACCATGAAATTCGTGATGCCTTTCTTCGCAAGAAACTGTGCTATTACATCCACTGCATATCCCTTGGCTACTGCACTACATGAGAGCATCATACGCTGATCCAGTTTCACCACTTTACCTTCTTCTGACAGAGCCACTTTCGTATATCCTGTAATTTCCAACAGGCTGTCTATCATAGCGGAGTCAGGAAATGCGCCTTTTTTGAAACCAAACCCCCAGGCATTGGCCAGTGGAGCAACCGTAATATCGAATGCACCATTCGTTTCTTTGGATATTTCCATACTACGACGGAATACATTTGTAAAGAAGGTATCCGGTACAATATCCTCATTCCGGTTGATTCGTGTAATTGTGGCCGTATCATTGAAGGGAGATAGCGAACCGTCAAATCTCTTCAATTCTTCATCGATTTCAGCTTTCAGATCACCGTCATATTGATAAGTTATATTATAAACTGTGCCGAATATCAGTCCGTTGACTGTATAATAAGGTTGCGTACGGTTATGACGTGCAAGTATCCAGATTGTTCCCAATACAAGCAGGGCAATCCATAAGAAATTTCTCTGTACTTTCTTTTCCATAAGCGAAGTTTAACTGAAGAACAAATGTTCTATTAATATTTTTGTTCCGATGATAATCAGGATAATACCTCCCCAGAGTTCTGCCCGTAGCTTTCGTGCAATGCCGCAACCAAAACGGATACCGAACAGTAATCCTATGAGGGACATAATGAAAGATACGAAACCTATAATAGAAATGGGTGCCAATATTTCCGAGAAATTTCGCATCCCCAAAAATGCAAATGAGACACCAATGGCCAGTGCATCTATACTGGTTGCAACGGCTAATGCGAGTACTACTTTCAGACTTTTCGGGTCATACTCTTTTTTGCAATCTTCGTCTTTGAAAGACTCTCTGACCATGCGTCCGCCTAGGAAAGCAAGGATGATGAACGCAATCCAATGATCCAGACTTTCTATTAGGTGGCTGAACGTGCTGGCACCTATCCATCCGAGGAGTGGCATGATAGCTTGGAATAATCCAAAGAAAAAAGCCATGGTCAGCATGGGCCGCCACAGCGTACGTTTCAGAAGAATACCACTGGCTATGGAAATTGCGAAACAGTCCATCGCGAGTCCCACAGCAAGAAGCCAAATCTCTAATCCGTTCATAGTTTAATAGGGTAGTTTATATGTGATTGTATAGGTTACGCCCATGGTGTTAGAGCCATATTTGCCGAATCCGGGTACATACCACGGATCACCGTATTCTCCGGTTGATGAACTTGTACGGAATTTGAAGCGCAATCCCCAGCCCATGTAGAACTGTTTCCAGATATGTGCGCGTATGCCAACGCAGAATTCAAACCATTGCATTGAACCTTTCATTCCTTTATGGTTGAATGGTACGCTTCCTCCCCAGATACCATCCATTTGATTGGGGTTTCCGATACTTCCGTCAAAAATGGGATCAGTCACAGGGAGAGTTGTTATATCATACTTGAAACTACTCATTGCATAACGTAAACCGACAAACAGGAAATTATCGAATTTCTTCTTATAAAGAGCGTTGTAGTTCATACCGATACGGAAATAAGGTGCATTACTTTTGTAATTCGTTCCGTTATCATTCCATGCGTCGGTACTGCCATATCCAAGTTCCACTATCGGGAAGAAACGGTTTTTAAGGTTGACGTCGACAGCTACTTCCGAGCTTAAGAAATCACCTCCCAGAACTTTGCTTCCGATTCCCCACAGGTCTACACTGACAGTCACGCCATTGTATAGCGGGAAGACATTCTCATCCGCTTCTTTCTTTTCCTCCTTCTTGGGTGGATTGGAAGCGGGAGGCCGGTTGCTGTTCTGTGCCTGTACCGGAAGCCCTGTCAGCAAGAAAAATGCCAGACTAAGGCTGAGGATAAAAGAGCTTAAGATTTTCCGTTCCATAAATGCTTACTTCTTTTTCTTGAATATATATGGAGTCAAGTAGATAGCGACTGTACGCTCCGCCTGTGATGCTTTGTTTCATCTGATAGCCACAATCCATTGACAGGAAATAGGGCGTATTCTTTTGATAGATAATAATAGTGTCTTTTTTAATCTTGGGATCTTTGCTATAGTGAAATATCAATACGGTAGAATCTGCTGTATAGCGCAGAGGCAATGATAGCGAATGTACTCTTTTCTGATTGTTAAGAATGACGGAGTCCGTATCGAAAGCTGTAATAGTCAGTGAGTCGAGTGTATCGTTGAGCACTCTTTTACTTTCCCTGTCCACCGTATATAGATAACATTCCATCATCGGACGTGCATTCATGGAGCAATCTTCTTCTTCCGAACAAGAAGAAACGATACTGATGATGGGATAAGCAATCAGACAAAGCAATATCAGTTTTACTAATTTTTTCATAGTCTATATTGTTTTTTCTATTTGATATTTATTTCGTTCAGGAGCGTTACGCGAAATCAGTTCGCCAAGGAAGCCTGCAAGGAACAGTTGAGTTCCGATGATCATGGCGGTCAGCGACAAGTAGAAGTAGGGAGAGTCCGTAACCAGGCGGTAAGGCATTCCGTTATACATATTATACAGTTTCGTGATTCCTACAATAATCACTGAAATAAAGCCGAAGATGAACATCAGTGAACCGAGCAATCCGAAAAAATGCATGGGTTTTACTCCGAAGGCTGACAAGAACCAGAGTGAAATCAAATCCAGATATCCATTGAAGAAACGGTTTAAACCGCCGAACTTTGTCTTTCCGAATTTACGTGCCTGGTGCTGAACTACTTTTTCTCCGATCTTTTTGAAACCGGCATTTTTGGCGAGGTAGGGGATATAGCGGTGCATTTCTCCGTACACTTCGATGTTCTTCACCACATCCATTTTGTAGGCTTTCAATCCACAGTTAAAGTCGTGCAGGTTCTTGATGCCCGACACTTTACGAGCTGTTGCATTGAATATTTTTGTAGGAATGGTTTTTGAAAGTGGGTCGTAGCGTTTCTTTTTCCATCCGGATACCAGATCATAGCCGTCTTCCGTAATCATGCGGTACAGTTCGGGTATTTCGTCCGGGCTATCCTGCAAATCTGCATCCATGGTGATGACTACATCTCCCTGTGCCTTCTCAAAGCCACAGTACAATGCCGGCGATTTGCCATAGTTACGGCGGAACTTGATGCCATGCACGGTATCTGATTTTCGGCTTAGTTCTTCGATAATTTGCCAGGAACGGTCGGTACTTCCGTCATTTACGAAAATTACTTCGTATGAAAAACCATTGGCTTTCATTACCCGTTCAATCCATGCGTACAGTTCCGGAAGTGATTCTTCTTCATTATATAAAGGAACGACAACTGAAATATCCATCTTGTGATTTATGATTTATGAATTATGAATTAGGGTTGAAATCACATCTGCTTTTTTACTTTATCACTCATTTTAATGATTCATCTTTATCTTCCGCCTATATGCTCTGCCGGTGGGCGCTTCATGACAAACAAGGCGGTGGGGATAGCAAGTAATGATCCGTAGAATACATTCTGAGACATCAGTTGCATGGTGATATCTGTTGGAGATAGCGAACGCATCGCACTTATAATTTCTTTAAACTGCTCTACATAGGCATCCATCCCTGGTATGGTATGACTGGTCAGGCTGTTCAGTAAGCTTTCGTATGTGTTTAGCACAAACCCTTGATCAATAAAACGGAAATATACATAATGAGCTACCGCTGTAAGCAATGCGGCAAACATATACATAAATACAGTGAAAATCCACGCGTGAAGAAAACTGATGGCACCACCGCAAACTTGGTTACGGTACATTCGTACATAATAATACGCCATAAAAGGCACGCATAGAGTTAGTCCTGCAAAGAGGAAAAATAGGAACGGTGTAGTTAACCCTAAAGGAAATAAAATGAACTTCAAAATCCAAAATCCTCCCAGGTAAGTGCCGAATAACATGGCATATCGTTGTAAGTAACCTTTGTTCTCTGTCATCTTTCATTAGGAATAATGGCGCAAAGGTATAAATAATATTGTTTGTAACCCCCGTATTCTTGTTAAAGTTGAAAAAAGTTTGGGCAAAGTATTGCAGGTTTAATAAAAATGCATACCTTTGCACCCGCAAACGAAAATACGGGTAAGTCCTATACGGCCAGCTCCCTTCGAATCCTCCAGGGCTTGATCGCAGCAAAGGTAGTTGGTTGTAGCGGCG